>Ga0208979_100068_pt1 | contig 207312 bp, 176 predicted proteins | sample HotLakConsUCCSLE_FD_184738 | JGI IMG/M metagenome (GOLD analysis project Ga0208979, IMG submission 184738) | Hypersaline microbial mat communities from Hot Lake, Washington, USA - Hot Lake Consortium UCC-SLE (SPAdes) | ecosystem: Environmental > Aquatic > Non-marine Saline and Alkaline >... | reverse complement strand
AGAATATCATTCCGCTGTTTCAACCGGCCTACACCCCTGAGGTCAATCCCATCGAGCGGTTCTGGAAGCATCTCAAGACGCCCCTACAGTGGGAAACCTTTAAGAATCTCAAATCTCTACGTCAGCAAGTGAACACCGTGCTGTCAGAAATGACCACAGATGTCATTCGCTCGGTCACTGGATGGGAGTTCATCACCAATGCTGTATTAAGCGCATCCTCAAATTAAATTGGTATAAGCTTTTTGTCCCACTTTAGACAAGTAACCCCAATAGTCACTTGTGAGAAGCGCCTTGACTGACAATGAAGGAATAATCTGAAGTCTTGGCTAACCTTCTCACTGAGCCAATCAAGGCATTCCTTAAATTTATTTACAGTTCCGGCACCTGTAAATCTCGCTTATTCCCCGCATAGTGCCGGTAGATTACCTCCGGGCTATTACCTACCCACTTGGCCACATCCTTCGCGTCAATATCCGCTTCCAAGCACAGAGTAATAAACGTATGGCGGCACTGATACGGTCGCCGATACTCACTCACCACCCCCTGCTTCACTAGCTTCGTCACCAGACCATCAATTTCTCGACCATGGCGGTTCTTGTACCCCTTCCAGGCGTGGTTCAAAAAATCGCCAAAGTCGATAATGCCCCCCTTCTTGCTTCTGAAAATAAACTCCTCCGGGTCATATCCCTTCGGACGCATGGCCATCAACATTTCCCTCAATTGAGAATTCAGGGGAAACCGTCGCTGAGCCTGGGTTTTAAGCCCGCTCTTGAGAGCCAGCCCGTCTTCACTGATAGTGATGGCCTGCTCAAAAAGAATAAAGCGGCTATGGATATGCTTCCATTGCAGAGCAATCGCTTCTGACGGTCGAGCCCCCGTGAAAAACAGAAACTGCACCAGGGGAGCATAGTAGCTGTATGTCTTACTTTCCTGAAAAGCCTGGATAACAGCATCCCGCTCCTCCCGGTTGAAGGGGTTGATATCCGCCTCCTCAGAATCCGACTTGGGTTTCGGGATATCCCTGGCCATATCCCGGAAGGGGTTCTGCTCAATCAGTTGACTCCTGACGGCCCAGTCACAGCAGGCGCTGATATTGGTCAGAGTCCGCTTCGCCGTATCGGGGGTGACATGACCCAGCAGGTGATCGCGAATGGCTACCGCATCCTTCAATTCATCCGTGGGCAAATCCGCAATGTGGTTCCGGTACCGGCGATAGTCCTTGGCGTAGGTGGATTGGCTAATCTGGGGCTTCTTGTACTGGGCGTACTGTTCCCAGAGATCCAGCAGACTCGGTTGAGGGGGTTCCTCCGGTTCCGGTGGGGCCTCGTTCATGGGGCTAACCGTCGTCAGAGAGGCTGCCGGTCTGTACTTTTTCAGGCTGGCATCAAATTCTCCGTAATCGATATCCCGTTGAATCGTCGTTGCCAGGAAGATAGCCCGTTTATATCCCAACGGGCTATCTTCCTGCCCCGTCGAGAAATAGAACCGCTTGTTTTTGATTTCCCCGTCCTCCGCCACGATCGGGTGGGAGAACACCAGTTGGAGTCGTCCATTAGAAGTCTTGATCTGGACGGTACCTTTGGTGGCTTTGTTTTTTCCTTTCGCGTACATGATTTGGCCTCATAGGTAGTACGCCTTACCTTAAAAGTATTACTTTGGCTCGAAAGGTGCCACCATGTGCCACGAAAATTTACCCCAAATTTACCCCAATAGCTACCCCAAACATGTCCAACAATGGCCAAAACGAGAACGGCGAGTGAGGCACCGTAGTGCTGCACTCGCCGTCTGAAAGGGTTTCTGGGGGCTGAATCTAGCGATTCTTCGTAAAGGCGACACCCGGATTCGAACCGGGGAATGGAGGTTTTGCAGACCTCTGCCTTACCACTTGGCTATGTCGCCGCACAGCAGTCAAAATTATACCAAATTTAGAGACGAATTCAGATCTTGGTAGGGGCGAAGCATCTGGCAGGAAACTGACGTGACACCTCAGAAAGCTTTCACCCAGATGCTTCGCCCCTACTGCCCGGCCTGCAGTGTTTCCAACGCAAGTTGCGCTCTGGCCTGCACGGCTGGGGTGTCATCCTCTGCAAAAACCGTGCCGAGGCGAGTGGCAATCAGCTGGCTGGGGTGGTTGTCAGATTGCAGATTGTGGACGGAGTTGTTGAGGGTTGCGATCGCCAGCGCCTCCATCCCCACTACGGCTGCATAGCGTACTACCCATTCCGGGTCAGCGGTGTTGTGAATCAGCGTTTGCATCACCTTTGTCTGCGCCGCCGCTGCTTCTGCATCAGGCAGCAGGTTCCAGTTAATGGTGCCGATGCCTTTGGCGGCAGCCCGGCGCACACTTAGAGCAAAGTCTCCCTCAGCGGTTTCGATTAAAACGTCCAGGGCGCGGGGGTCGCCAATCAGAGACAGCGCCCGAATTGCCCAGGCCCGAGCCCCGTAGTTGTATCCGTCAATCAGCTCAAGCAGGGTAGGAACGGCAGTGGAACCCAAGGCCACCAGGCCATCCACCGCAGCGACCGCAGCACCGGGATTGTTGTAGGCCAGCACCTTAATCAGAGTCGGAATCGCGTCCGGATCTGTTGCCGCGGCCAGCTCCCGCACAGCCATCACAATGCCCGCTTTAGAATCCGCCGTTTCTACGGCCTGAATTAGAGCAGCTAAGTTGTTGGCAGAAGCAATCATAGTCATTAATGGAACTGGAATAAGCCGAAATTAACCTTCGCTGATGGTCGAAAGTCCTGCGCTGTAGTAGGGTGGGCACTGCCCACCAGCCTTGGATCAGGGACATCCGTCATAGTTGTGGTTTCAGCAAACCGTTACAGCAAATCATCCATCAGCGCCAGCACCTGGCGAGACTCGGCGGATAGGCCATTTTCGGGAAAGTTTGTATCCTGCAGGTGGGTTTCGAGCACGCCCTGCAGGGCAATCAGCTTCAGGCTGTTTTCCGCCAATGCGGTGGCGATGGGTTGGGCGGCGGGCAGGTATCCAATCGCGCCCAAATCCATCAACGCGGATCTTCGCAGCTGCAGACTCTGGCTGTGCAGTCGTTCCACCAGTTGGTCACCGTAAGCGGCATGCCCCGTGAGCTGGTACATGGCCCGAAACGCCGCATTCTGCACCTGGGGAACTTCATGATGCAGAAACGGCTCCACAGCCGGCACCGCTTCGCGATCCGCCAGGCGACCGAGGGCCTCCAGAATGGCGTTGTAGGGCTGGGTCAAATGGGGCTTGCCGGGGACCTGGGTCGCCGCCTCAATTCCCCCCGCCAATAAAGATTTCAACGCGGGGACGGCGCGACTATCCCCCAGCATTTCTAACGCCTGGGCTGCCGCTTCCCGCACGTAGTAGTCTTCGCAGGCGAGACAGTCGATTAGCGCCGGGACAACGCTGGTTTCGCCGAGCTTGCCCAGGGCACGAGCAGCGTTACGCCGCAGGGGATAACCTCCGTCAGGGGCGCGATCCGTTTCATCCGCCAGGCAGTCTACTAAAGCGTCAATGGCTGCGGGCAGGTTGACGCGAAACCGCCCAATCCACCAGGCGGCGTAGTAGCGCAGACTTGGATCTTCCGTTTGACGGAGGTTAGCGAGGGCTTGCTCGACGGTTAGCGATTCTCCCTGAACGTTGGTCAGTTGTTGAGAGTCTAAAACCATTGATGTTGTAACTTAGCTCGCACCGTTAGCTTCAGACAATGGCTTGATGCTAACAATCTTGCCGCCCATGCGGGTGATGCGCTGCATTTCTTCGTTCATGCGGCTGTAGGGCACTTTGATGAACACGCTGCCGCTTTTGCGAATGGGGTAGTTGTTCTGGTCGGTCGTCTCATTTTGGCGCATCCCTTCTACTTCATAGAGAAAAATGCGGTTGCCGGAAGGGGATGCGGTTTGAGCGCCAAAAGCATTCTGCGCGAGCATGAAACAAACTCTCCTAATCGTGCGAGAAAGGGGTACAGCGAAAATGTTAACTCAGGAATGGGGATTCAATAACGTGGGATAGCCGTCTCGGCTGTCCAAGAGCAGGCAAGATGCCTGTCCTACAAAAATTGGATGTTATAAAATCCTCAGGGAAATTTGCCGATAAAGGCATCCTCGATGGCTGAGTTCTGCCCTCACCCTAAATCCCTCTCCCAGCCTGGGAGAGGGACTTTGGCTATCCAGCTCTCCTGCTCCCATTTCAGGAGTAGGAGAGCTGGATAGGAGGGAGAATCTAGACTGTCTGATCAATGAAATACCTTATGGGGCAAATCTTCAGGAGTAGAGACGTCTGTTCAGGCGTCTCTACTCCATTAGCAGGTTAGCAGAACCTACATGCTGGCCTGGGTAATGCTGGTTACCCGACCGCCCATTTTATTGATCTGCTGCAGTTTGGCCGACAGTTGCTCGTAGGGCACCAGATAGGCCTGGTTAATACGGCGCACTTTGGGGTAGCGAGGGCCGTTGGCCTTTATCACTTCTACCCGGAACACCCGACCCGCCTGAGGACCATAGGGGGTAGGCCCACCCAGGGCTTTTTTAGGCGTGTCTAGCTTGGATGCCTTAGCCGAATAGCCCGCAGCGCTGCCGGTGGGAGCAGAAATTGAGGAAGAGGTATTCCGCCCCAATTCGCCCGCCAGGCGAGACTGCTTACCGCCAGACTGAGCGCGATCGCTGGTGGCATAACCGCGATACAGCTGGAAAATGCGGGTGAACCCGACCGAACGCTGCCCGGCCTGGTATACAAAGCTGCGGTAGTAGGGCACGACGTTGTCGCCGAAGTTAGACTGATACTCTTCGCTATCGATGAAGGAATCGACATCGGCGTCGTAGCCTTCGTTTTCGTAGCGGTCGAGGTGCTCGATCACTTCGGCTTCGTCGTAGGGTGCCCGGCCCAGCAAATGCTTGAACTGCAGCTCAATCACCCGAGTCTGGAAGTTGCCGTAGAAGAACTTCTCTTTGTACAACTCAGACTTGGCTACCGCCCGCACGAACTCGCGCACGGTGATGTAGCCGTTCTTCAGCAAAGACTCAGCGCTGGTTAGACGCTCAGACTTCATTAAATAGTCGTTTCCGAGCAGCTGTCGGTAAACGGCCCGAATTACCTGTTCGGCATCTTCGGGAGTCCAGTTTGCCCGCAGCTCAACTGGAGATGTTTCGCTAAATGCAGCCGTCCCCAAACGGGATGCTGCCGCCGTAATTGGCACAGTAACTATCCTCCTTTTTCACAACATGGGAGGGACTGGTAAAGGCACTTCGCATCGGGTTTGAGGGTTCAACCCCGCTCTATCTCCCTCTCCCTAAATCCCTCTCCCTGAGGGCGTAGCTTGCTTCCCGCAGGGTGGGACTTTGAACTGCCCCCCTTCTCCCGATCTGGGAGAAGGGGTTGGGGGATGAGGGAGAACTTTGCAGAACGAGCTTCACTCCAACAAAACAACCCAGAAAGCCACGACATTCACAGGCAATCTGCAAATCCCGAACCTTCAAAAGCTGATAAAACCCCAGGGGAAAAGACACCTTCACCAGTCTTCTCATCAAAACCGTTGGGTTAGGCTAGATCGACTTTGGTGACGCGCCCACCCATGCGGTTCACCTGCTGCAGCTTTTGGGAAAGCTGCTCATAGGGCACCAAAAACTCGGTATTGGTGCGGCGAACCTGAGGGCCACCCACTTTCCCAGACTGGCTGACCCGGACGCGGTAGAGTTTTTCGCGATTGCCACCGGCAGTACCCACAATGGCCTGGCCTGTGCTACCGTTAGCGACAGGAGAAGCCGAATTCCGGGCAATTTCGGATACCAGGCGTGAACGAACGCTGCCGCGCTGGCTGCGATCGCTGGTACCGTATCCTCGATACAGTTGGAAAAATCGAGGAAACCCTACAACTTTCTGGTTCCGCTGGGTCAAATGACCGCGGTAGTGGGGCACAATGCTATCCCCAAAGCTATCGCGATACTCCTGGGAATCAATGTAGGAGTTAATTTCGGCTTCGTATCCGTGGGTGTTATAGATGTCGGTGTGCAGGGCGATTTCGTCCTGACCGTAGGGCGCACGTCCTAAAAGATGCTTAAAATTCAGTTCAATAAAGCGGTTTTGGGGTGTAGCCGAGAAAAACTTCTCCCGGTACAGGTCCGATAAGGCTAACGCCCGCACAAAATCGCGAACTGAGATTTCCCCCTGCCGCAGCAGAGACTCAGCACTGGCATTGCGCTCGCTGGTCATAATGTACTGGTTGCCGAACACCTGACGATAGGCTGCGCGAACCACAGCATCAATGTCAGACTCGGTCCAGTTCGGACGCAGCTCTACTCGCATCGACTGCTCGTAAGAAGAGACGCCTAAACGTCCCGCTGCAGTTGTAACTGCCATAGTTGCCTCCTCGGCGAATTACAGATACAACAATGCCCGGACGAACAAACAATCGCTAACAAACTTGCTAACAACTGTCTGCCCCTCCGGGCAACCGCCAAACTAGCTCAGGGCGTTGATGGCGTAGTCGATGTAGGAGTTAGCTTCAACAGCACCGTCGCCAGACAGACCGTGGTTAGCCTTGATGTACTTCAGGGCTTCAACGTACCAGCTGGGGGACAGCTCAAAAGTGCTGTTGATTTCATCGAGACCTGCAACCAGGTACTCATCCATGGGGCCAGTACCGCCAGCAATCAGGCAGTAGGTGACCATGCGGAGGTAGTACCCAATGTCGCGAGCGCACTTGGCCTTACCACGCTCATCAGCAGCGTAGTTGGGGCCTTGCATTTGGGTGGTGTAAGGGAACTTGTTGTAAACGGCTTGAGCAGCACCGCTTACCAGGGAGTCAGCCTTCTGGGTCAGAGCCTTAGCGGCTTCCAGACCAGACTGAGCTTGACGCAGACGACCGAACGCGATTTGCATTTCGGTGCTGCTCAAAAAGCGGCCTTGAGAATCAGCAGCAGCAACTGCTTCAGTCAAAGGGGTTTTCATAGCTGAGGTTCTCCTTCAGTTGTCTTCACAGCAAATGAACATCGAATGAGAGGAATTACGCCGCAGCGTAAATCAAGAGAGGTCCAATTCAGGCTGAACCTAAGCAACAGCAGCAGCTGCCAGATCGAAGTAGCTACCAATCTCGGAAACGAGAGAGCTGCAATCACCCTGGGTGATGTTGCTAGGATCGTTAACGATACCGACAGCAGCTTCTTTCATTTTCTCAACGCCAGCCGCTACGGAAGCACCGGGGGTACCCAGAGCAACGTAGGTCTCGCGCAGGCCGTTCAGACAACGGTCGTTCAGAACGCTAGCATCGCCAGTGAAGATAGCGTAGGTTACATAACGCAGGATGATTTCCATGTCGCGCAGGCAAGCAGCCATACGACGGTTGGTGTAGGCATTACCACCGGGAGCAATCAGCTGGGGCTGTTCGGCGAACAGGGCGCGGGCAGCATCAGCAACGATCTTGGAAGAGTTGCTGGTGATGCGGTTTACAGCGTCCAACCGCTTATTGCCGTCTGCAACCATGCGCTGCAGAGCATCAATCTGATCGGTGGAGAGGAAGTCGCCCCGTGCGTCAGCTTGAGAAACGACCTTGGTGAATGCGTCAAACATCGACTCAAATCTCCTAATTTTTGTCGCTGAGTTTGTTTGAAAAGGGTCTTAATGACCGCTCGTTAACTGGTTCAGCCAAGCTGGCCAGTTAACTTATGCAAGGATCTTAAAGATCGGTGAGACCCGTTTTCTCATTTAGTTAATATTTCTTCAGGTTTGTTCAAGCCTCGACATAATCGGAAATAAACAGCCTGATAAATTAACCAAATGGATTCGGGGAAGCCATCTCTTGAGAAAAATGGCTCGTCTGTCGAAACCTTTGCCGGAATTGGCTTTGGGGTTTCAACAAACCCTCCAAAAATGTTTATACACTGCTGTAGAGGCTTTGTCTTTTACAAGTTGTTAAGGCTAGGACGGCAATTTGTAACTTTCAAAACGGATAATTTAGGCCAACTCAAGCCTCCAGCGGATTGTTCCCCTACCGGGACTGTCTAAGCAGTCTTAACAGAGCTTCACAAAGATTCGTAAGGAAAATATTGTGAATGTCCCTGAAATTACTAAGTTTGGGGGCTTAGCTACAGGGTGCTCTACGTGGATGTAACTATCCCCCTGAACGGATTAGCCGAATGGCTTATGATCAAATTCATGCGCTGTTACATACCAAGTCCAGCTCGAGATCTGTAGTTTCCTCTAAGGCAAAACTCCACTTCTGGACTTGGACAAGGTTTAAACCGCAACACATTGCCAATTTAATCTCAGGTTTTGCTTGACCCATGATGGATGTAATGGATTTCTTTCGTCTCAGCCAGGGGCAGTGGAACTCCCAGCGGACGACCCACCACCTGCCCTTTCGCCGGGCTGAACTGGGCGGCTCTACCATTACCGTAGAAGCCCTCGACGCCGACCACCCCCGAGTGATCGAAATTTGTGAACTGCACGAAGTCGACCCTGCCACCGCCGTAGGGGGCGCTTCCGTCGTCTGGAAGGGGGCCATGGCCTGGGACCGGGATGACGAAAACCACGAAGGCAGCACCATTTTTGCCCTGGTGCCCGATCCTGAAAACCCTCGCGAAGGCCAGCTGCTGCGGGAACGGGGCTACGCCGAAATCGTGCCCGTGATTGGCCGTTACGAAGTGGACGACGACGAAGGCCTGCTGCTCACCACTGAGTACGAAACCATGAGTTCCGTTGAGCGGTTCTGGTTCGCCAACCCCAACCTGCGCATGCGCACCAGCATCGTGAAGCGTTTCGGCGGCTTCAGCACCGCTTCTTTCTGCGCCGAGTTGCGCATGGTGGAATCTGCTGACGCTGGGGAAGGGACACAGGAAAACCAATCTCCCGAGCAGGTTCCTGCCATGTCAGCCTTTGGCTGGTAAGGGAATCCTTTAGCGATAACGAAGTACAGAAGCTGTGGTCGGTCGACCGCAGTTTTTTATTATTTAACGAGAGAGATATATAAGGAGTCTTCGTCACGTTAGTTGGGGATAATGTCCGACAATGGATAGTCCCGCTATATACCCTCCTCGGAGGGGTGCCCGGAGGGCGGGGTGGGTTAAATCTGAAACGGTTAGCAACACAGTTACCACAAGAGAATTGCTCATGGCCAGGATTAACCCACCCCTGCCCCTCCCAGGAGGGGAGAGTACAGCGAAATCTCAGCGGTCTAACCTCGTTCTGAACTCAGCTTTGTAGGATGGGCAAAGCTGAGTTCAGCAAAATGCTCGCCTGTGGGTTGCGGCCAATGCCTGAGTAATCGGTTTGAAGCCGAATGTACCTCGGGCCTACCCCACCCTACAGTTTCTCCCAAGTTCACCCCACCCACCTCACCAACTCCACCACCCCACCATCCCCCTATTCCCTGCTTCCTCCAAAAACAGCAATCCCATTGAACCCTCTCAATCTCACAAATAGCCTTTCCTCCCAAAAGGTGAAGAAAAATAACCCTTTGTAACTCTCTCTGTCGAAATAAAAAGGGATGTTCCCGCTATCCCGTAGGCTGGGAAACCGTAGCCTGTCATACCGAAATCAGCTAAAGCAGGCCATTTTGCTCTCAGGGGAGATTCAGGATTTTTCTGGCCTCTGGAGTAAAAAACACCAATAAAAATCGCGGATGGAGGAAAGTCAAGAACGTGAATCTGCCGCTACTCACCTATGCACCGAACAGTCAAAACCAGCGGGTAGATGGTTACGAAGTTCCTGGTGACGACCAGCCCAGAATTTTTACCACTGACCAAGCTGGCCTGGTCCATTGTGCTGGCCACCAAAGGGCTGGAGGGCTTTGTCGATGCCCTGCTCAACAACGAAGAATATCTCTCCAACTTTGGCGACAACGTGGTGCCTTACCAGCAGCGGCGGGTGCTGCCCCAGCGGGACCAGGGAGATCTGCCCTTTGAGCGATTGCCCCGCTACGACCAGAACCATCTCCGGACGCTGGAATCTTTGGGCTACGATTTTTCTGCAGATCGGTCCTTACCCTCTGACGACTTTCTGGAAACGCCTCCAGCTGTGCGTAAAGTGGCTGGCGCTATAACGGCAGGTCTGGCTATCTGCCTGATGTTGGTGATGGTGGCTGTAGTTCTATCGTGGTTTGGGTGGGTTCAGATTTAACTCACATCCAGTTTTTCCGTTTTAAGCAGACCCTGACTCAGTAGAGTCAGGGTCTTTGGATGCAGCAGGTGAATGATCTTGCAATGGAGGCTCCGAGAGCGATTCCCTAGTGTTGGCAGCATCCAAGGGGTTGGCTTCTGCAGGACCAGGCTCTACCCTGGCAGGCTTAGGCACCATCGGCTCTACTTTAGGGGTATCCTCCTCAGGTTCCGAGTCCTGCTCGTCTTCATCCCCCACATCACCATAGAGGTTAGCAAGGCGGTCTTGCATATCCTGTAGCCAGCTGGTGTGCTCACTGCGGATGGTCTCTTCAGTACTGGCTACCAATTTTTCAAAGTTGACGGGTTTCTCTTGATCGTCTGCACTGAGGGAATACCACCAGGCCCGAATATCGTAGAGGGCATCGGCGGCCTGGTTATATCCCACCAGGGTGGCTTCTACTCGCTTATATTCTAAATAGCCTGCTAGTGATGTCGCCAGGGCTGTGGATACCGCAACCCAGTTTTGGAAGCCAATTGCCGCCAGCAGGGTACCTAATCCGCCAAAGAAGTAGACGTAGGTTTGAAGAATCTGGTAGTCGCGATCGTAGATCTTGGCTTTGCGGCGGTACCAGTTGAATTGGTCTTCCAGACGATATTGAATGTAATCATCTGCCTCCAAGTCTGCATAGCGCTTTAGAAACTCGCGTTTCTTTTCGGGCACTTGAGTTGCACTGGGGACTCGGTCTGAGGCTTGGACAGAGGGGTTAGTCTTGTCTTCTACCTCCCGAAACTGCATGAAAAAGTCCCAGACCGCCAATATCCCCTGCCGGGTCAGGTTGATGAATTGTTCTACGGCAACAATCAGCACTCCCTTCTTAACCCGAGTCTTGGCCTGACCTTCGTAGGGACTCAGAGCCGCTTGATGGACGGTACTGCCCTTAACTCGCTCACTAATCAGCTGAATTTTCTCGGCTAAAACGGCATTGCGGTTGCGCTTGTACTGTCTGACCCGAGTGCGGTAGTAAAAAATTTCCATCTTAAGGCTTTCGGAGTTGCCCCGCAGCAAAACCCAGTTGTTCCCACGGTCAAACTTAACGGCAAAGGCCAGCAGACCCGTAGCAAAGATAGGCAGCAAGATCAGCAGAAAATCCACCAGGGCCAGTCCACCCAGCCAGTAAAATCTTGCGCCCCAGGTTGACGGGTTAGACAGTTGAAAACCCTCAAACGCCTCGTTAAATAAAGCTAGCAAAGACAACTTGCCAACAGGATTGTCGGCCTCAAACCCAAATGCATTAGTCGTAATCCGGTTTTCGAGGATCGGCTGCGTCACAGAGAGCACCACCACCGTGACACTGAGATAAGCCAGCAATCGGCGGATAAAGAAGAATCGTTTCTGAGCGTTAGAAGCGTTGTCGCTGTAGGTATCGTGGCGTTCCCAGGCGTACTCTAAAAGCCGATTCCTGGAATCAACGGCAGAGGAATCGACTGGGGCTTGATCGTGAGCAGGTTTAGGGGCAGACTCCGAAGATGAAAACGTCACGGCTGATGATTAGGTAGCGAGCACCACCAGCTTACTCAAAATACTGTTTCAGGCGCTGGTAAATTTTGGGTAAGGGGTCTGACAAATCGAGATGCATCAACTTACCCTGGGGCTCATAGGTGTTGACCAACTCAACAATTTTAGGATCGACATCCTCGGGGGGGAGACCTGTCATAACGGCGGTAATAGTATCGGCCAAGCGGCCACTGCCAGACATTACAATCGCTGGACGACCTTCGGCCAGGTTAGCCTGTAGGTCAGTCAAGGCAATTTTGCCACCGTTAATTAACACCGTCAGCGACTTCTGTCCCGATGAGATCAGGGAAGCGAAATCAGCCAGCCACCTGGATTCACAGCCCCATTCATCCCCTGGGATGAGAAAAAAGCTGGTGTGATGAGGTTCTAGGGCATGGCGTGACTCATCATCTCTAACCTCTTGGAAATTTGGTAACTGTGCTTTACCCTGGGGCACCACCCCAATTAAAGGAAACTGCCCTCCGCTAGCATGACGAGCACGACCCATCATTTGAATCACACCCGAATCGGTGCCGCCGTCCAGCACCGTCAGGTTCATATCGATAGCCAGGGGAGCCAGCACATCGTTGAATATGGTCTGTAGTCGCTGCAAACTCTCTTCAGTCATGAGCCCGGCTCCACCAATGACAACCAGGGTAGGTCTGAGGTGGTTTAAATGTAGAATTTCTAGCGCTTGGGGGCTGGTCTGCTGAGGCGACAACCACAAAGCTTGAGCATTACATCCATTGTCAAAAGCCAGATCAACAATTCCAGCAGAGGAGGTTTTAACCATGTTTTTGCGGTTTTGCAACGGACGAATCTCAAGGCAAACGGGGACTGAAGATGATGGGCACAATGGCCAGCTCTGACACTCCTGAATCAAATCCGCCGATGCCGACGGTGCTACCGTGATCAATCAATCGGAAGAAAACAATCGGAAGAAAATTACTCAAATTTTGTCAACAGTTTCCCGAAATTTCCAGCCAGACTTCAAGAATACATAAAACGCATTATAGACCCAGTCGATAAATCGGTTCAGGTTTTGGGCTGATATCTTCTCAAATCACGCCAGGCGGTCCCTGACGATCGTTTTCAGACTCACCCGGAAGCCTGCTTAGAGTACTCCAACTCTTCAATTTGGACTACCCTTAGCCCTTGGGAGAAGATGAGCCTGGGCAGGCCTTGGAAAGAGTAAGCCATTCCGGAGCTAATCTTCCTTCGTGCCACTGGCAGCTACTGCAAAATTCCATAGCGTACTCCTCTGATGGTGATGACAATGCTTTTGGCTTGAATTAATATCAGCAGCGTACGCAGAATCACCAGAGCAGGCAAAATCACATCTTCTCGCCCTGCTTCCATACCCGGTAAATCTGCTCTCTGGTGGTTGGTTAATTGGTTGAGTTCGTGAAACAGCATCTCGATGGATTCCAGAGAGCAGGTATAGCCATCAATGCGGCGAAAGTCATACTCGGTCATTTCCTGTAGCAGCGCCGCCAGGGTTGTAGCCGTCCCTCCGGTTACGAGAACCTGCTCGGGGGGTGACACAGCCTTCATCAGGGCAAAGTGGTTGGTTAAAAATTGCTCAATTTGTTCAATGGTTGACGGGGTTAAGCGATCGCCGAGGTTAAATTGCTGTTTGAGTAACACAGCCCCCACCGGAATGCTCCATTGCTGTTGAATTTGACTCGGCAACCCGGAGATGACTTCGGTGCTGCCGCCGCCGATATCAATAGCCAGCACATGGGAATTTGCCCTGGGCAGTGCAACCGTCCCCCCCTGCATGAGCAGTTGCGTTACCCCCTTGAAGGTGTAGACCGCTTCTTCTTCCCCGCTGAGAATTCTCAGGGACCACCCAAACCTATCCGCAATGGCCTGCCGACAGACTTCGGCGTTTTGCGCCAGGCGAAATGCTGCCGTACCAAATACCGTCAGGTGATCTACTGGATACTCACTGAGAATGGCTTGATAAGTCTTTAGCACCTTTATCAATCGCTCAATTGCTGCTGGGTTCAGTTGTTTAGTTTGGGTGAGGTCTTCCCCCAGCTTGGTGGTGCGGGCTAGATCAATTTGGGGGAAAATCTGATCCCCCCGGCGTTTTGCAATCAACAGCAGGGCTGAATGGGTACCAATGTCGATGGCGGCGGCGTAGGTCATTGGTCAGGCTTCCTCGCCATTCAGGTTGAGGTCTGCCCATAAGTAGTCTACAAATTGCCGCGCCGAACGCCCTGAACGACCATTATGGCGAGTTGCCCACTGCAGCGCTCGGGCTTTCACATCTTCTGGCGGCAGGGCAATACCGGCCTGCTTTGCCAGGTGCTCAACAATTTGCAGGTAGGTGGGTTGATCCGCCGCTTCAAAGGTCAGAGTCAGGCCAAATCGATCGCTGAAGGACAGCTTTTCCTGCATCGTATCCCAGGCCTGCACCTCGTCCTGATCACTGGGTCGGGGCCGTTCGCTAAAGAATTCGCGCACCAGGTGGCGACGGTTTGAGGTGGCATAGACTACAACGTTAGCAGGACGGGCGGTAACGCTACCCTCCAGCACCACTTTCAGGGCTTTGAAGGCATCATCATCTTCCTCAAAAGACAGATCATCTACAAAAATAATGAACTTCTGGGGCGCTGTCCGCAGCAGATCTACAATCTGGGGTAAATCTGCCAGCTTGGACTTCCCCACCTCCACCAGGCGCAACCCCTGGTCATGAAATGCAGTCAGCAGCGCCTTGACGAGCGAAGACTTGCCCGCCCCCCGGCTACCGTAGAGTAAAACATTCAGGGCCGGATATCCCTTCAACAGGGCCAGGGTATTTTGCAACAGCTGCTGGCGGGGATAGTCGTAGGCCGTGAGCTGGTCCAGTCGAATGGAGTCTGGATTGGGAATGCCCCTGAGGTGCCCACCCTGCCAGGTAAAAGCCCGATATTGGGCAAACCGTCCGACTCCGTGTTTTTGGTAGTGGGTCGCCAGTCGTTGTAGTTCCGCACTCCAGGTTTCGCCCTGAAATTGGAACGGCAGCGGTTGGGGGTCATCCATATCCCACGCGACAGGGGGATCAGGCAGTTGAGCGACTTCCCGTACCCACTCTGCTACCTGCCCCGAATTCAGGTCGCAAATGACCTGAATCTGACTTAGGTCCCGGGTGGCTGCCTCCACCAACCGGGAAGGTAAGCTAGCCAGATCCGCAACTTGGGCCTGTTGCGTAAACGGGTTATCGGCATAGGCCAACTGGCGCAGCAAGTGGTTTCTCCAGGTCTCGCCCCGGGCGGCCAGAGCCCGAAACCAGTCGCCGTAGCCCCGTAAGCACTGGTTCACATCGCCGTCGATCAGCCCTCCCAGCAGCGATAGAAACTCCCGGCCTGCAGGGCTGTCGAAGGTTTGCCGAAACAACAGCAGCCCCTCAATCAGCTGGTAATAGTGCTTCGCCTGAACGCCTGCCTTTAATCCATCCATGCCGGTGTAAACAATTGATCAATCCACGATTAAGCTACATTACTGCAGGCGTGGGTCAAAAGCACGATAATTGCACACCAACGTGCCCCTGGCCTAGAACCTAAAAAGTTGGGAAATGGCAAATTTTGTATGACGGATTGTTACTTGGCCCTGGGATCTAACATCGACCCACAGAAACATATCGACCAGGCGATGGGCCGCCTTCAGGCATTGCCTAATTTCCAGCTAGAAACTGTATCGCCCTGGTATGAAACCGAACCCTGGGGCATTACCGACCAATCCGCCTTTTTGAATCTGGTTTTACGAGGGCAGTGGCATGAAGATGTCTTCGCTTTACTCCACGCTGCCCTGGCCATCGAAGCTTCTCTCAATCGCGTACGGCGGATCAAAAACGGACCTCGCACGATTGATATTGACATTTTGCTGTTTGGTCAGGAGCAACATGATGCGGAATCCTTGACCGTACCTCACCCAGGACTATACGAGCGAGACTTTATGCTGGTCCCCCTGTTGGATATTGAGCCTGCAGCGGTAGATCCGGTTAGCGGTCAGCCCCTCAAGAGGTTTTTGGATGATCTCCCCTATCGCTGCATTCGCGCCCAGGTTAGAGGGGCTGGCTCAAGATAACCTGAATTCAGGGTCAGGCTAGACCGCTGGAATTTTGCGGTAGCTTTTCCCCCTCGGGGGGGCAGGGGTGGGGGAAGCATAATAACAAGCCAGTTTACCCATTGGAAGCAGCCCAGGCGGAATGGTTTGGCAAGGGGTCGAAGGGAGGCGATTTGTATAGGGTTAAGGCGAGTGCAGCTTTAACGCCCAGATCAGGATGGCCGCACGAGCGGTCATCAAGCCCACCAGGGCCAACCACAAAAGATGAGGACTATGCGCCGCCTGGGCTGCTAAAGCCAGAGGCAAAAACCCAATACCAGTCGCCAGCACGGTAGCGTTGCGCAGCACTTTTCCGGCGGTGAGTCCCAGAAAGTAGCCGTCGAGCATGTAGGCGATCGCACCGATGCCCAGCACCGGCACCAACCACCCGACATATTGCTGAACCTGGTCAATCACTTCTCCATGGCCGGTCAGCAGACCAAAGAGAATATGGGGTAACAGCACAAACGCCAGGGAAAAGCCCAGCCCCAGGGCAATGCTGGTGCCGCCGCCAAGCCACAGCAGTTGCCGCAATTGGTGCTGTTCTCCACTGCCGTAAAACCGACCGGCAAAGCTTTCGGTGGCAAAGGCAATGCCATCAATAAAGTAGGCCGACAGGGTAACAACCTGCAGCAGCAGGGTATTGGCTGCCAGGGTTTGGGTACCCATGGCCGAACTAAAGTTGGTGAATAGTGCAAAGCTGAAAATCAGGGCAAAGGTGCGAATCAAAATATCCCGATTCAGCAAAAAAAGTCCTTTTAACTCAGTAGGGTTCCACACTTTTGGCAGCACAGCGTGAATGGGGCCGAGTCCTCCTTCCCGCACGATCAGCCCTAGACCAGCGGTTGCCATCAGGTACTGGCTCAGGGCGGTGGCGTATCCGGCTCCGGCGCTGGCCCAGCCAAACTGGCGGATGAATAGGTAATCCAGCACAACGTTGCCGCCATTGCCAATTAAGGACAGCACAATGACCCAGCGCCCCTTTTCTCGCCCCAGAAACCAGCCCATCAGTACCAGGTTGGTCAGTACCGCCGGGGCACCCCAAATGCGTCCATTAAAAAAGTCATAGCCCGCTGCCTTCACTTCCGGTTCTGCGCTCAACAGGGCAAACCCAAGGTCGCGAATGGGGACCTGAAGTAAAAGGATGAGGAGGCCGAACGCGATCGCAACCAGCCCACCCCGCAGCAAAATCAGCCAAAGTTCGGTACGGTCTTCACGCCCCCTGGCCTGGGCGGTAAGTCCCGTAGTGCCCATGCGCAGGAAGCCAAAGCTCCAGTACACGACGTTAAAAATTACCGTAGCCAGGGCCACCCCGGCTAGATAGCGAATTTCGGCCAGATGCCCCAAAAACGCCGTATCAATCAGCCCGGCCAGGGGCACCATTAAATTCGAGATGATGTTGGCGGCGGCAAGCTTTAGAAAGCTCGGCAAAAAGGGAGGAGCGGCTTGTTTTTGCGGTGACATACCCGGCTAGAAAAAACCATCCTGCTCAATTTCCTCAATGGTTTGCAGCCCTCGGGTATCCCCTATTTTGAGAATGGCGGTGCGGGCATCTTCTCGCACCCCCAGGTCATCATCTTCGGCAAAGGTTTCAATCAGGGCATCTACCGCCGTGTGGTAAACCACATTAGAGGGCAGCTCTCGGCAGAGCTGGCCGATAGACCAGGCACAATTACTGCGCACCGCCGCCACCGCATCCCGACGCATGGCTTCAATCAGAGGAGGAATGGCTTTAATCACAGATTCATAGCCCACCTGGGCCATTTGGGCCAGGGCACTGGCCGCCCAGAGCCGCACCGCCGGCACGTCTGTTTTTAAGGCATCTACCAGGGGCTCCAGGGCACGCTCGTCGCAGGCGTTGCCCAAGGCCCACACCAGCCCTTTGCGCACATAACCATTCACATCGAGGGCCAGATGATCGACCAACGCCGCCACAGACTGATCTGAGGAGTTGCGCCCCAGGGCATAGGCTGCACTCACACGCACCAGGGGGCAAAGGTCATTCAGCAGGTCGATCAGGGCAGGAACCGAGCGCTCATCTTCCACTTCGCAAAATGCCCGCGCCGCCAGCATACGCTGCTGGGGATCTGGATCAGACAAAAGCGGCAGCATGAGCTCAGGATCAAACCTGGGTACACCATCTGCTGCTGGTGGCCCCAGTTCATCTAAAGGATCCGAGAACTCCAGATCTGGGTTGAGGGTAGTCAGATCATCGTCATACATACTGCCACTTTATCTGGTTCCGATGCACTTTGCACCTCCTCCCTGCACTAAACTAGAGGGAGAGTGTTCCGGCGAAATAATCATTCAACAGCCCCAGGGCAATGGCAGAATGTTGGCCCATCAGCCCGACTGCCCTGCCCGTTGTTGAGACAACTTTTTCGGTGGAATACGGTTCAGAACAGACCCAGTAAGAGCAATCATCCATGCGGCCTAAGCGATCTGCCAAACCCAAGTTGGGACGACTGGAAAAAATTGAACCCGTCAATTACTGGCAGAGCGATGCAGATTTTTTAGACTGGCTGATTGAGCCCGAAAATCTTGAACTACTGGCAGAAGCCCTGGGCTTGGAACTGACCGCGGTTACGGTAGATGACCACGAGGGCGAGTCTACTTTGCAGTATTTTCTCTGTGAAGACCCGGCTACCGCAGCGCTGGTGCTGGTGCTGCCTCAAATTACCGCTGCCGATGCCACCCACCTTGGCCAACTGATCATGGGCGCGGCCCAGGTCGAAGCATCTACTGTAGTGTGGGTTACCGCCGAATTCTCACCAGAGACGGTTCAAACGATGGCCTGGCTGGCTCAAATTGCCCGTCCCCATTGCTCTCTAGAAGGGGTGGAAGTGGAACTCTGGCGCATCGGCAAAAACGCCATGGCCGCAAATTTTCATTGCCTGGAGACCGGCGCTGCCTCGGAGGGGGCCGATAGCAGCTCTGGGGAGACCGCGCTTGACGAGGATGAAGACGAGGCCGCAGATCCTCCAGAACCAGAACCGGAACCGCTGACAGCACTACAGCAGGAAAATCTGGAGTTCTGGACGGAGTTATGTCATCAACTTGACCAGCGAGGCAGCGTCATTAAGCCCGGTGCCCCCACTCCAGAACCGGCCATGGGGTTTGCCATTGCCCGAGCCGACTTTCGCCTCTATGCCATCCTTGATCGAGATCATCGTAGCCTGCACACCGAGCTTCTACTGTCCGGGGTCGATGCCCATCCCCATTTCTATCTGCTAGCCCACGAACGGGCCCTGGTGGAAGACGAAATCGGCTATCCCCTGATTTGGGACGACAGCGGCAAGCATACCGGTGCCATTGCCTGCAGCCTGGTCGATGTCGACCTCTCTGACCGACAGCACTGGAAAGACTACCAGACCTGGTTTTGCGATCGCTTAGAGCAGCTTTACGAGGTGTTCTACGACCGTATCAAGCATCTGGATGCGGCCACCTATCAACCCCTGCCCGACTATGACGCAGAACCGCTGGCCCATTCCTTCATTCTGCCGACCAGCGGTCGGGGTTAGAGTGTTCCAGCGAAATCAGCATCCAGCAACTTAAGGGCAATTCAAGGCCATTAGCTCTTACCAGACCACTTGAGTTGGGTTGCGGGTGCTGGCGACCCGCCAAGGACAACCCAACGATGGGGAAGGGATGGTGGAATTTGTGGCTTACCACACCTCCCCATCACCGGGGCAAATTCACGAGCAATCCCGCTTTGTTAAACCAAAAGGACGCTGGTGTTACCTGGCCGGAGACAGGCTGCCGTCGCTGTGGCCCAAACGCAGCGAACCCTGCTGGTGCGGTAGCGGCAAGACATTTAAAGCCTGCCAGGGCTGAAATTTTAAGATTGCCTGTATTTGTGCCCGAACCACGGCAAAGGGTTTCATACTCAGACCAATTCCCCACGTTACCGGTCAAGTTAAAAGATTGCAGTCTTACCGGTGGGGCAAAATCTATCAGGTTTGACATCGGGCTGGCTGCAGCCCATCTGAATGACCTGTAATCAAACATTACCCGTATCGGACCGTGGCCTGAGCTATGACAGAGACCTCCATCAAACTAACCCAGAGTCCTTCTCCCCAGGAGATTCCAGAGGCAGAAACCGTAGAACTCACCCCCGAGGTCATCGAACGGGTGCAGGCAGGGGTCGCGGCCTCTCAAAATCCGGTGGTCCGGCATTACATCGCAGAGGACCTGGAGCAGTTGAGCAAGATCGCCGCAGGCCATGCCGATGGACGGGTCAGCGGTCGCTTTCGCCGCTGGGTTATGCGGCGCTTTATCAAGGCTTTCTTTCGGGTCCGCATCGAAAACCCCGAAAACATCCCGACCACGTCCAACATTCTCACCGCCAACCACCTCAGCCATATTGATCCCTTTTTAATTCTGGCCTTTGTACCGCCCCATCCCTACTACTACATCCTGGGAGATGCGCGCACCCTTTACAACAAACGGTGGAAACGCTGGTTAATAGGCTGGGCCGGCGGCATTATTCCCCTGGAGCGCTGGTGGAAGGAGGAAGTTGCGGTCATGCATGCCGCCGATAGGGGAGACCGACCCGATTTGCAGAGCCTGGCTGAGGCCATCCGGGCAGACGTTCCCCACGGTAGTTCTATTCAACAGATGCGGCAAATCGATCAGGCGGTGCAGGCGCTGCTGGCGCGGGGAGACGGCATCATGCTATTTCCCGAAGGACGCCTGGGGGAAGCGGAAGGCAAAATGCACCTGCCCTTAAAGCGGGGAACGGTGCTCTATGCTATGCGCTCAGGGGTGCCCATTGTGCCCGTGGCCATTATCGGCACGCGGGAACTGTATTTTCGTAAACGGCTCACCCTGAGGTTTGGCCCTCCCCTGCAGGTGCCCCATCAAAAGCACCCCAAGCGCCCGGATATCGACCAAACCCTGGCCCAACTCGAAGCCGCGTTTCTGGATTTGCTGCCCCAAAACTACCAGGAACCCCAGGGCCCCAAGCTCTTTCACAAATGGCTCAACCGTTTGTTCTGGTAAGGTTCACGGCAGGTCACGGGCTTGCCCCTGGGCTGTAGCCCAAGTTAGAGCGGTAATGACAGCTGGACGTTACGGTTCACACCATGAATTCTCTCCGAACTGTGATTTCCATCACTCAATTCTTCCCGGACCTGGGGCGAAGATGGAGAAGGTTCAAACCATCCAGATGCCAATACCGCGATACCGGCCTCAGAGATTGGGGAGGTCAACAATGAGTTCCTGTCCCAGCACTGCTACCCGATCGCCGTTCACCAGCTTCCGACCCCGGCGGGTTTCAACAGTGCCGTTCACCATGACCTCACCCTCCTGTACCAGAAACTTAGCCTGGCCGCCAGTCGAGACGACCTGCCTATGTTTTAAGAATTGATCGAGTTTTATGTAATCTACATTGGGCATACTGAATATTAATCCCAGCAATACAGCGTTTTTGCAGCTAGCAAGGCGCACCGATGGTCTCAAACCCCTGATTTCAGAAGATTAGCTCAGCCTCACCAGCCCAGAAAAGGTGGTAGCCATAGAAAGTCTTTAGCTCTAGACTCCCTACGGCCCTTTAAACTCAAAGAAAGGTCCGACGTTAAACCTTCAGCACCCACGGTCATGCTCCAAAACGATCGTCAGTTACTCCAAGAATTGCACCAAAAGCAACATCAGCTGCAAATTTTTCGCAGGGCATCCAGTCCTACCATGCAGAGCTTGCTTGACCAACTCGATTGGGGCCTTGTCTCAGGGGCAGGGCAAAACGGGCTTCCCTTACTGACTCTGCGGTTTACCCACCGGGTTTGTCTAGATGATCCAACCCTGCTAGACCTGGCTGAAGAGGCCGAACAAACCTGGGGACCTGTAGATTTTGCCCTGTTTTCCGGTGAAACCAACGAGCCCTTGAGAGTGCTCAGTCAAACCCTGCTAGATGGTCGCTGGCGCTGGCGACGTCCGAGCTATTGAAATCTTAAAGAAACCTGCCCTCAGCTGAGCTTGAGGGCATTTACCGGGACCTCGTCCCAGGATTCAACCGTGCGCAGACGGGCCTGCCATCCCTGGTCTACCTGTTCCGGGGTCAGGTTTTCTCGAAACGACTGGTGGCAGGCCTGGGCCTGTTCTTCGTCACAGCAGGCAATGCAAGAATAAATAATCCCTGAGGGATCAAGCTGTTCGTTCACCCAAATCATAGTTGTCTGATTGTCCTACAGTGCTGACTGTAGCACTAGGAGGCCGCCATCTGGTGCATGGGAGCCGCAACGGTGAGCACGGTTTGACGCAGCTCAGCAATGGACTGGAGCTGATAGTCGTTCACTTCCTGAAGTTTGGCGATGGCCTCTGACAGAGCCTCCAGGGATTGTCTAACCCCTTCGGCTTCTGCCTGGGCCGGGTCGAGTAACTCCTGACAGACCGCTAGCTTGCCCCGCAAAGCGGCCAGGTCTAGCTGCTGGCGTTGCACCTCGGCTTCAAAGGCCTCAACCTCACCACGCCGACTTGCCAGGTCAGTTTCCAGAGTTTCCAGTTCCTGCTTAAGTTGAGCAATGCCTTCCTGGGCCTGCTTCATGTCTTCTTCCATGGCCTGCAGGGCATCAGAGGTGTGCTGGCGCTGCTCATCTACGCTATCCAGCAGGGGTTCCAGGTTTACGGCATTGAACTGACCGTCGTTAACGGCCAGACCCTGACGACGATTCAGTACGGCCCGATGCTGGCTCAGCACCTCCTCCCGCTCCAGCAGGTTACGGCGCTGGCCCACCAGGGTCTCGTTCAGCATTTGATAGCGGTCCTGTTCTTCTTCTAGCTCTGTTTCTAGCTGCAATCGCTCGAACTCGTTGGCCTGCCCAATTTTCTCTTTAATTTCGTCCAGGGCTTGCTGTTCCAGGGTCAATTCTTCTTCCTGGTCTGACACAAACCTTGACACCTTCTCCAGGTCTTTTTCTAGGTCAGACACCAGGTTCTGTAGTTCGGCAATATCCATGGCCTCCAGGGCCGACACGTCAACCTTTTTACTGAGACGCACTTTGTCGCTGGTGTTCAACAAGTCATAAAGGTGTTTGTGCAGGTTCGTCTGGGCATGGAGGTTATCCGACAGAGTTTGAATCTTGTCCTGCTGGTTTTTAACCCACTGCTGTTGGAGCTTCAGGTCTTCTTTTTTCGCCACCAGCTGGCTCTGGGATTGATGCCAATCTTCCCAGCGCTGCTTCAGTTCAGCCGCCTGCTGGTCAATTTCCTGCTGGCGTTGCTCAAGGACCTGTCCTTGCTCTTCCAGACTCTGGCGATAAGCCGCCATGGTTGCCTGATGCTGAGAAAGACCATTGGCAGCATCCCCAAGGGGGGCGCGCAGGGCCTCCATGGGCAGAACAACTTCCGTCAGGCGATTGAGGGCACCCTGCATTTGCTCAACCTGGGCCTCGTCTAGCCCTCCCTGGCGGGAGACTTCTGACTGCAGTTCCTCAAAACGGCGCTTTTCACCGTTGAGATGATCCCAGGCCCCCTCCAGGTCTCTCGCCTGCCGCTCCAGTTCTTCCTGCTGCTGGTGCAGATCATCCTTCAGTTTCTGTAGCTCCTGCCGCTGACCTTCCAGCTGCTCAACATCAGCCTCAGCTTGCTCGACCTGTTCCTGACGAGCTTCCAGTTCCAGTTCTCGGCGGTTCAGTTCCTGGCTCTGAAACGTCAGGGACTGTTTCCACTGTTCAATTTCTTCTTCCTGGGTTTTCGATTTTTTACTCAGGTTCGAAAAAGTTTGCAGAATGTTCACCAGAGAACGTCCGGCCTCGTAGTGGCGCTGAATTTGCCGGTTGTTCGTCAGTTCAACCATGACCAGGGTTCCGGCACCGTAGGTGGCGTCATCGGGAGCGCCAATCGTTTCGTCTCCGGGTACTGCAGTCCAGCTATTTTCGCCCCGCTGGCAGGCCAATAGTTTGAATTCGGGTTTCCCAGAGCCAATAAATCCGGTTTTTTTCTGGACTTCTGCTAAGTACAGCACGCTGGTGGTCCTCGTTGCTTAAAGGTGTAGGGTATGACTCAAAATCGAGAAGTCTGTGAAACGCCTTGAGCTCCAATCTGTAGCCTGATGCGATCAGCCTGCTCATCCAATAGATGATGCCCTCTGCTCTAGTCATAAGATTGGAGGAGCACATCGCCGCCCGGAAGAGAGACTTCTGACCATAGGCTAAAGGCATCTTAGCTAATTCTGGATTCAGAGACAGTCCTTCTGAATGGATTCTCGAAGGATTATTCTTTTCCAAGACTGATACACCCGAGTTTTTTGTACCTATTTATACCGCCCTACCCTCTCAGGTAGAACTGGCTGTGACTTTACAGAGTTAAAGCGGCATAGTCCTAATGTGCCCTATTTTTCCGGATGGCTGACGCTGGATTCAGAAAAAATTGGGGGGAGTGTCATCCTGCCAGGGAACCGTGACAATATGTGAACTTTTTCGTGGGGGGAACGATACCAGGTGGTGGCTGTAGAAACAACAGTTTGGAAAACTCAGCCCTACCCTAGAGGTATTTGGGGTATGGTGGCATTGTTGACAAGCCGCTGCTAAACCCGCTACCGGAACGTTGATTGGCAGGGTCTGATTCTCTCCCCTCTAGCAGCAAGGCTTAGCGCCGCGACTATCTAAGCAATACCGTTTGTCGGGGTCATCCTGTTCCGCTTGCCATTTCGTTGGGCTGCCCATGCAAGGTTTTCTTTCAGAAATTGATATTCGCAGCATTTTGCAGCTAGTGGAGCTGGGGCAGCGTACTGGCGAACTATACCTGGAGAGTTATCCCGCTAAGGGTTCAGGCCTCCCCCCGGGTTCGAAGGAACCAGCCCCCGGCTTTAGCGAAGCCCACCACCAGTCGTGGCTGGTCTTTTTTGCCCATGGGCAGCTGGTCTATGCCGGCCCCACAGATGCTGGCATCAGTCGCCTGCGCGATCATCTGCATCGCTACAAAATTGATGATTCATTGCCAGACCCCAGCACAACCTCCGCCATTGCCTCCTTTAACTCTCCCGAATACGGAACTCTCTGGGCTTTGCTAGAGCGTCGGCTGCTCACCCCCGAGCAGAGCCGGGCCATCCTCAGCCACATGATTCATGAGACCCTATTTGACTTGTTGGGGCTGCATCAGGGATCTTTTGTGTTTCAGCTCAGTTCTGCCCTCAGCCCCCAGCTGACGACCCACAAAACCAGCGATCTGGTGATGGAACTCACCCCTGAAATTCAGATGTGGCATCAGTTTCATCCTCATATTCAATCTCCCTACCAGTGCCCGGTGATCTTAGACCGGGCGGCCTTCCAGGCGAATATTTCCGCCGCAACCTATCAACGCCTGGCCGACTGGATGAATGGCCAAACTTCGCTGCGCCAGATGGCCCGATACCTGAATCGCAATCTGGTCACGGTGGCCCGCAGTCTCTTACCCTCCATTCAACAGGGGCTGGTGAGTTTGACCTATCCGCCCCATACCGTTGGCCAGTTCTCTCAGGCTGGCGAAGAGCTCTGGCCCCAGCGAGTGCCCCGGGTCGTCTGCGTTGACGATGGGGTCACCATTCGCCAGACGGTGGAGCATATTCTCGATCATCAGGGTTACGAGGCGACCTCTATCGGCAACCCGCTCAAGGCCCTGGGGCTGCTGTTTCAGCTCAAGCCCGATCTGATTCTGTGCGACATCGCCATGCCAGAACTCGAGGGCTACGAACTCTGTGCCATGTTGCGGCATTCCCATGTCTTTCGCCAGACCCCGATTGTTATGCTTACCGGCAAAGACGGTTTTATTGACCGGGTGCGAGCCCGCATGGCGGGGGCTACCGATTACCTCACTAAGCCCTTTGGGGCCAGTGAACTGCTCACGCTGGTAGAAAAATATGTCGGCCCAGGCAACCCCGACCGTCCCCGCCCGGATAAATTATTGGCTAAAGCTCTGGAAGAAGATCTGGATATAGATTTCAGCGAAGCCCAGTATCCTCACTAAAATTATCCTCACTAAAATTCATTGATTTTGGGGTCTTTTTTTCCATTTTCGAAAAGTTTCGACATAATTTTTGGCAATGGGGTGATTAATTTAGGGCTACCGAAAGCCTATCTGGCATTTGGGGTACCTTATAAACACGGAAAGGTTGGCCAGGCTCAGGCCGGTAGGGGCCTTTCTATTGGTCAACGCACCCTCGATCTGGGTTAAGAACCGGCGGGTTTGCCTCAGGCTCAACTCGTCTCTTGACCCGCTCGGGGATTATATCCAGTTCTTTCCTTGGCGATGGGGCGTCCTTAACGTATCAACCTATGAGTACAGTGCTGGTGGTGGAAGACAGTGTTCCTCAACGGGAAATGATCACTGATTTGCTCAGAGGCAGCGGTTTGAAAGTAACGGTGGCCAGCGATGGGATGGAAGCTCTGGAATGTATTCAGGGCGAAGTGCCCGATGTGGTGGTGCTAGACATTGTCATGCCCCGCATGAACGGCTACGAATTTTGTCGCAAGCTCAAGTCTGACCCTGCCACCCAGAACGTACCCGTGGTGATGTGTTCATCCAAAGGGGAAGAGTTCGATCGCTATTGGGGCATGAAACAGGGGGCCGATGCCTACATCGCCAAACCTTTTCAGCCCATGGAGTTGATCGGTACCGTAAAGCAGCTACTGAGGGGATGATTGACATCGTAAGCAACTATGGTAGGCAATCCTGATTTTTTGACCCAAACCGGGCAAGACCAAGATCCAGAGCTTCAGGAACTAGAAACCCCTGAAGGTGAACTTTTTTTACGATTCTTTGTCACCTCAGAGGACGAATTCGCCCTGCCTGCCACGGGAATTCGCCGCATTATCGAACAATCCCCCGAGCGCATTACCCCCATCCCCAATGTCTCCCACCTCTTGCTGGGCACCCTGAACGAGCAGGGCCGGGTGATTTGGGTGGCCGACCTGGGGCAGTTTTTGGGCTATAACAAACCGCTGAACACCGATCGCCCCGAAATTCAGGTGATCGCCATCGAAGATCAGGGAACTATGCTAGGCTTAGCCGTTGATCGGATTGTCGGCACGCGCTGGCTTAATCCCGATAAAACCAGGGTGTCATCTGATAGTCCAGATACCATGGCTCCATTTTTGCGAGGAGAATGGGTCATGAATGCAGAAGAAGACCGCACGCTGCGTTTGCTGGATCATATTGCCGTGATTCGTTCGGCCCGTTGGGCCACATGATGGGTTCAGGGATAGTCAAATTTTGGCAACCGTGAGGAGCACACCTAACCACCCCCTTAGGATACTTGCACTGGCAGGAGAAGATTATGGCTTCAGGCATCGATTTTTCTCAAGCATATCAGAAAGCTGAAAAGGCCTATATGCAAGGTAAATACCAGGATGCTGCCACCGCTATTGACAAATTGGCGATGGAGTACCCTGAAGATCCGAGTGTCTTACTGCTAAGGGGGCACATCTACTGTTACGGCATGCAGCAATATGACATTGCCACCGAGCAGTACCGCAAAGTTTTAAACATCACCTCAGAGTCAGAATTCGTCGATTACGCCAGTAGCGGTCTCGACTATGCTTCTCAATTCAGTAATGGGCAGGGGGCTGGCCAGTTCGAGGAAGTCGATCTCGAAGATAGTGAGGATAGCCAAACCCTGTTTGACCAGGGCGGTTTAGAGTCTGATTCCCTGGCGGCTTCCCCCGAGGCTGGCGTTGACGACTCGGACTTACTCCAGGCAGATGCCTCTGGTTCCTTCAGTCTCGATGATTCAGACTTATCCGCAGGGGACCCCTTCGCAGACTCAGATGTTATCGTCGAAGACCCCTTCGCCATGGATTCTGAAGCCCTGGCCGACCTGGATGACTCCTTTATGGATATGGGAGACAACCCCTTTTTGGCGGCTGATGACAACGATATGGAGAGCGGTGACATCAGCTTTGACACCGACGATAACCCCTTTGCCAGCCTGGACGGGGAAGCGTTGGGGAGCACCGGCACCTCCCTGGACGCTAGCGACCCCTTCGACCAGATGTCCGCAACAGGGGCTACCGTCGATGCTCCCGGCGTCTCGGATCTGGATCTGGACCTGGAGGAAGAATTTGTGGGGGATATGAGCCAGAACCAGGGGTTTGCCGACTCCACTGAACAAACCCTCTTTATGGGAGACAGCAGTAGCCAGGCTGCGGTACATCGCGATTGGGATCTGGAGGCTATTGACCAGGAAGACAAAACGGTCTTTGCCGCCGACCCGGTTTTAGACCCTGAGGAAGATGCCTTCTCTGAAGTAGACCAGGCTGATCTACCCGACTATTCCAACAACGGCATGGCTATGCCCGACAGCATGGAGACTGACCAGTCCGGTAGTAACGTCGATTTTCTGGATGAATTTAGCGAATTTGACGACCTGGGCAGTCTGCCCGACTTCGAGCTTTCCGACAGCTCCGCTGGCTTTACCAGTCCCGCGGTGGGGCCTTCGGGGCTCAGCTCCACCGATGACGACACCGCTCACGACCTGGGCACGTCAGCCTTTGATCTGAGCGACATGAGCGATCAGTCAGTGGTGGGCGAAGACGAGATCTTTAGCCTCTCTGGGGAGCACGAAAGTTTGCCCGTATTTGCGGCAGGGGAAGCGGCATCCCTGGAGGAAGTCTCCGTAGAGCAGGGATGGTTGGGCTTTTTAGAGAATGCTCCCCTGGCCAAGAAGGAGATTATGGTGGCGGCAGCGGCAGGCATTGCAGCGGCGTTAGCTGTGGGCGTGATTAACTTTGCGGCATCAACCCTGCAACCTGAGCGACCAGCTCCCAAAGGGCTTCATGCCGTTATGGCGATCGCGGCAGGGCTTACGGGTTTTGGGGCCGCCTGGGGTACCGGCAGACTGGCCCATCGCCCCATTCGCAATACCGTTGATGACCTGCAGCAGCAGTTTAATTCCGTCATTCAGGGTAATTTATCCGCCCGGGCTTCGGTCTACGCCGAAGACGAATTTGGTCTCCTGTCCAGCAGCTTCAACCAGATGTCGCGGGTTATTTTAACCACCACCAGCGAAGCCCAGCGCAAAGCCCAGGAGCAGGAGCAGGCCAAAGAGGATTTGCAGCGCCAGGTCATTCGCCTCCTCGACGACGTAGAAGGAGCCGCTCGGGGTGACCTCACCGTTCAGGCAGAAGTCACCGCTGACGTCCTGGGGGCGGTGGCCGACTCGTTTAACCTGACCATTCAAAACCTGCGGGAAATTGTGGAACAGGTGAGCGTAGCGGCCCGCCAGGTGAGTAAAGGGTCTACCGAAAATGAAAGTTTCGCCCGCAGTCTGTCGGCAGATGCTCTGCGCCAGGCAGAGGAGTTGGCGGTTACCCTGAATTCAGTGCAGGTCATGACCGATTCAATTCAGCGGGTGGCCGAAAGTGCTCGCGAGGCCGAAGAGGTTGCCCGGTCGGCATCTTCTACCGCGTTGAAGGGCGGCGAGTCGGTGGAGCGTACCGTGGCGGGGATTCTTGAGATCCGCGAAACAGTGGCAGAAACCACCCGTAAGGTGAAGCGTCTGGCAGAGTCGTCGCAAGAAATTTCTAAGATTGTGGCCTTGATTTCCCAGATCGCTTCCCGGACCAACCTGCTCGCGCTTAACGCCAGCATTGAGGCGGCCAGGGCCGGAGAAGCCGGGCGAGGCTTTGCCATCGTAGCCGACGAGGTACGACAGCTGGCCGACCGGGCCGCTAAAGCATCGAAAGAAATTGAGCAGATTGTGTTGCAAATTCAAGGAGAAACCGGCAGTGTCATGACTGCCATGGAAGAGGGCACCCAGCAGGTAATTGAGGGCACCCGCCTGGCAGAACAGGCGAAGCGATCTCTGGAAGATATTATTCAGGTGTCAAATCGCATTGACGTGCTGGTGCGATCCATTACCGCCGATACCGTCGAACAAACCGAAACCTCTCGGGCTGTCGCCCAGGTTATGCAATCGGTGGAGTTAACGGCCCAAGAGACCTCTCAAGAGGCCCAACGGGTGTCTGGGTCGCTGCAAAATCTGGTGGGGGTAGCTCGGGATCTGCTGACCTCCGTAGAGCGATTCAAAGTGGAAAAGTCTGATGAAGGCTAAATCTAAATATTGTCCTGAGGGGTAGGGGTATTCAGGCCGTTGAATACCGACGTTGGGATCAGAACGCGATAGGGGAGACCACCATGTTGTCTGAAGATCAAAAGCGAATTTTAGGGTATTTCATTGAGGAGGCGAAAGACCACCTCAACACCATCGAACAGGGGCTCTTGAATCTACAGACAACCATCGAAGATGCCGAGATGGTGAATGAGGTATTTCGAGCGGCCCACTCAGTCAAAGGGGGAGCCGCCATGCTGGGGCTCCATAGCATTCAGCGCACCTCCCACCGCCTGGAGGACTTTTTCAAGCTGATGAAGGAATCGCCTCCCCAGGCTGATCGGGAGTTAGAAACGAAGCTCTTGCGTATCTTTGACGGCCTCCAGGAACAGCTTGATCAGCTCCAGAGCCCCTACGGCCTTTCCGATGAGCAGGGGCAGGCGATTTTATCGGGCCTGGAACCGGTTTTTGCTGAAACTGAACAGCACCTGCAAACCCTTCTAGACCAGGCCCCCGCCGCACCCAAGGCCGCCGCCGCCCCGGCTCCCAAAACTTCCGCCGCTCCGGCTAGGGCCCATCCCGAAACCAGTGCCCTGCAGCTTGTGTTTCAAAGCGATGTACCGGCACTGCTGAGGGATATGCTGGCGGGCTTTAAAAAGCCAGATACCGAGGCCACCCGCCAGGAGTTGAGGCAAATTTGTCAGCGGTTCAACAGTATTGGCATACAGTTCGAGCTACCCCAGTGGAGTGAACTGACCACCCTAACCGAGGCGGCAGTTTCTAATCCCGATCAGAGTTTTCGAGCCCTGGCACCGGTGGTGATTAAAGACCTGAAACAGGCCCAAGACCTGGTGTTACAGGGCCTCGCTGGTCACATTAGTCCCAGCCCAGCCCTGGCGGCACTGGTGCCCCCTGAACCTACCCCAGAAGCTACCGAAGATGCGGATCTGGATGCTCTGCTGGCCGATGCTTTAGACACCGATGAGTTCGATACCGATGCCACCGAAGCATCTGACCTGGCCGATTTGTTTGCTGCCGCCGAAAGCGATGGCACGGAAGATGACTCCGGGCTGGATGCGACCTGGCTTGAGCAGGCCACTCAAACCGAATCGAGCAATGTGGAGGATCTAGAAGCCGCTTTTGATAGCCTGACCTCGGAAGTGCTTGATGCCAGTGCCACTAAACCTGGCTACCGAAACGCTGACGTAGAAGTAGGCGATGAAGAACTCAACATTTTGGCCGACCTGTTTGAAGGAGATATGGCCGGGCTGGAGGCAGTTTGGGAAGAGGAAGAAGACCTCAATGAAGAAGCCCAGACGCCTCAGACCGACGGGGAAGATAGTATTTCCCTAGATAACGACCTGGCGGACCTGTTGGAAACTGCTGGCCCGATCCCGGCTGAAGCCACCACCGAAGACGATGACCTGGTCAGTCTGTTTGGGGCTTCCTTTGATGAAGCCCTGGCCGGAGCCGAATTTCCCCAGGATTCTACCCCGGCAACCAATGAGCCCGATGAAGCGGCCCACGATACCGCGTTAATGCTAGAGCTTGAGGATGCCACCCCGGCAGCAACCGTTGCTTCTCAGGCATCGGGCGGGGAAGAAGTGGCCGACTTTTTTGCCGTAGAAGACGGTGGTAACGGGGCTACCGCGGCTGGGGACGTTACCTCCCAGGCCGACTTTGACGACTTTTTCGATGCCCTTCCGGCCTCAGCCACGGCCCCTACAGAGGCCATGGCCCATGTCGATGACGCTCTGTTAGGCGATCATCCAGGGGGAGAGGGGGCTGCGATCGTCAACCCCACCCGCCCTGAGGACAATGGCCAGACCTCAGGCCCTGGGGAGGCTGGTCCCGCTCCGGACCAGCCTCAAGGTTTCGACCAGGCCCAAGACGATGAATTCGAAGAACTGTTCAATGGCCCGTCAGCCTTTGCTCCGGAAGCAGCCATTACCCAGACCAGCGATACTCCGATTACCGATACTCCGATTACCGATACTCCGATTGAAGCCCCTCACCAGCCTGCTGCCGTCGATGGCGATGCGCAGTTGGCCGACTTCGAACTAGACTTTTCGGCAGAGGCCGAGGCGGTTACCGATGTCAACCTTGATGTAGACTTCGACAGCTTTGATCTGGACGATGCTACCGGCGTTGAAACCCCTGAATCAGAAGACGCCCAGACCGAGGAACTGCATTTTGACTCCCTGGATGCGGATTTAGGTCTCTCTACAGACGATGCTGACCCTGCCACCGCAGACGATCACGATCTGGATTTCGCCCCAGAGGCCATAGCGGCCTCCCCGACGGATGGTCAAACAACTTCCCCAAACACCGAAGCGGTTGATTCAACCCTGACTGACGTCGACCTGGATGCCTCTGAAGCCGGTGAAGACCCCTGGGACGCCGACCTCCAGCCCACAGATGACCTGGAAGATCCCTTTAGGGAGAGCGATCTGGAGAATCTGACCGACACCGAGGCAGGGGACAGCGATGATGTGCTGGCGGATCTGGAAGGGGAGGCTGACCCCGGCACGGTCGTCACCGGCAGCTCCGATGCCTTGCAAACAACTCCCCAGGGCTCCGCTGATACAACTGCAGAAGACGATGATGACTTTGGATTCGATGATTTAGAGAGCCTGCTGGATGAACCCACGTCCATTCCCCCTGGAGGGGATGGAGTACCCGCAGCGGAGCCAGACGATGGCTTCGAGGAGCTAGAAAACCTGCTGGAAGATGACTCAGCCATTTCCACGGGGGCAATCGCCGATGCTACCCGGGGTTTTGCCGGGGATACCGCCCCCGCACAAAGCGGTCCTGATTTAGACGAATTTAGCGACCTCGAGAAACTTCTGGAGGATACCGATCAGCTCGGGGGCTCTAGCCCCACCCTGGGCAGTCGCCGTGGTGGCGCGGTTCAGGCCGCTCGTCGGGCCCCCAGACGGACAACAACGGTTACAGACCAGACCATGCGGGTTTCTGTAAACCACCTGGATATTCTCAGCAACCTGGTGGGGGAACTGGTGGTAAACCGCAACTCCCTGGAGCAAGACCAGGAACGCCTGCGACAGTTTCTGGATAATTTACTCGCCCAGGTCCAGCAGCTTAACGATGTTGGGCAACGCATGCGTGACCTCTATGAACGGTCGTTATTGGAAAGCTCTCTGATTTCCAGCCGCCAGGCCATTGCCGCCGTTGGCCCCAGTCGCGGTGGCAACAGCCACGCCACGGGGGCCACCTTCGACGCCCTCGAAATGGACCGGTTTACCGGATTTCACACCCTTTCCCAGGAAATGATCGAACTCATTGTGCGAGTCCGGGAGGCCGCCTCTGACATCGAGTTCACCGTTGATTCTAGCGACCAAATCACTCGCCAGTTCCGGCAGGTGACCACCCAGCTGCAGGAAGGGTTAAACAAAGCTCGCATGGTGCCCTTCGGCCAGACCGCCGACCGCCTTCCCCGGGCGGTGCGAGACATTTCCCTGAAATGCGGTAAAGAAGCTCGGCTGGTGGTTGAGGGTCGTGATACGTTAATCGACAAAATGATTCTGGAGCGGCTCTACGATCCCGTGACTCATCTGGTCAATAACGCCATTACCCACGGCATCGAAACGCCAGCAGAGCGCGAAGCCCACGGCAAAGCCAGGGAAGGAACCATTACCATTCGCGCCTTTTACCAGGGGAACCAGACGGTGATCTACATCGCTGACGATGGTGGTGGTATCAACCCCGAGGTGGTGAAATCTAAAGCGTTGAAGAAGGGGTTAATTACCTCCACCGAAGCCCAGGAGATGTCGGACGTTGAAGTTTATGATCTGCTCTTTTTGCCGGGCTTTAGTACCCGTGACCAGGCCGATGACTTCTCCGGACGAGGAGTGGGTATGGATGTAGTCCGCACCGCCCTGGCCGAGATTCGAGGCGCAATTACCGTCGAATCGACCCTGGGCCAGGGCACCAGTTTCACCATCCGACTACCCCTCACCCTGAGCATTACCAAAGCCCTGAGCTGTGTCAACAATCAGGCCCGCATTGCCTTCCCGATGGATGGTGTCGAGGATATGTTCGACGTTCCCCGTGAGCGGGTTCAAACCAACGAACAGGGTGTTTCCTGTATTCTCTGGCGGGATACCCTGCTGCCCTTCCGTTCCCTGGGTGACCTGCTGCAGTTTAGCCGAGGTCTGGGTCGAGGCCGGGTGTACGGAGGGACCGGCGACGAAAATGTGATTTCCATTGTGGTGCTGCGTAGTGCCAGCACCTTCATTGGGTTGCAGGTCGACCAGGTGATAGGAGAGCAGGAAATTGTCATTAAACAGCTTGAGGGGCCAGTGCCTAAGCCCACGGGTATTGCCGGGGCCACCGTCATGGGCGATGGCCGGGTTATGCCCATCGCCGATGTGCTGGAATTAATTGATCTGGCCTCCGGTCGGATGCGCCGTGAGCCGACCCCATCGCTCTGGGGCCAGGCTGAAACCGAAGAGGCCGTCGGTGCCGCCCTCCGCGAAGAACCTACCGTACTGATTGTGGACGACTCCATTACGGTTCGAGAACTGCTGTCCATGAGCTTCAACAAAGTGGGCTATCGGGTTGAACAAGCCCGCGATGGCCAAGAAGCCTGGGAAAAACTACGCTCTGGCCTGCCCTGCGACCTGGTCTTCTGCGATATTGAAATGCCCCGCATGGATGGTCTGGAACTCCTCTCCAGGCTCCAGCAAGATGAGGATCTATCCGAGATTCCCATTGCCATGCTGACCTCCCGCGGGGCTGACCGCCACCGGCAAATGGCTGTAGAACTGGGGGCCAGCGGTTACTTTACCAAGCCCTACCTGGAAGAGATGCTGCTGGATGCGGCCCAACGCATGCTCAACGGTGAAAACATGATTGCAGCCGCAGCCGAATCTCAACCCCAGGAAGCTTGAGGACCATTGCCACAGATCCACGAATACTCCAATGCATAGGGCCCCGGCTGATGGGGTCCCTATCCCCTGGCGATAGTTGGCCAGTCTCGCTGCCAGATCGCGTTCAATATTGCGCAATCCCCCCTCCTCCGACCAGTTCAGGTTAGGATCACAGGGAGTCGGTTAGGTATAGAGCATGGTTGCGACAGGCCAAAAGGAAAAAAACTGGGATCAGGTGGTCAAAGCCTTTCAGGTGGCCCTGGGCACCGACAAAGTCGTACGCCGCAAAGAAGAACTGCTGGTTTATGAGTGTGATGGCCTGACCAGCTATCGGCAACGTCCTGCCATTGTGGTACTGCCCAACTCCACTGCAGAGGTGGCGGCGGCAGTCAAAGTATGTCATCAATTTCAAGTCCCCTTTGTAGCTCGGGGGGCGGGTACGGGCCTATCCGGGGGAGCGCTCCCCCTGGAGGACTCGGTGTTAATTGTTATGGCCACCATGCGCAACATCCTCGACATCGATCTGGACAACCAGCGGGTAGTGGTACAGCCCGGCGTCATCAATAACTGGGTTACCCAGGCGGTCAGCGGGGCAGGCTTTTACTATGCCCCTGATCCCTCCAGCCAGTCGGTGTGCTCGGTGGGAGGTAACGTTGCCGAAAATTCCGGCGGGGTCCACTGCCTGAAGTATGGCGTCACTACAAACCATGTGCTGGGGCTAAAACTGGTGCTACCCGATGGTGAGATTGTGAATGTGGGTGGTCCAGTCGCCGAGTCGCCCGGTTACGACCTCAGCGGCTTGTTTGTTGGCTCAGAAGGTACCCTGGGTATCGCCACGGAAATTACCCTGCGCATTCTTAAAGCCGCGGAATCCATCCAGGTGTTGCTGGCGGACTTCAACAGTGTTGAAGCCGCCGGAGCCGCAGTCTCCGCCATTACCAGCGCCGGCATTATCCCTGCCGGTCTGGAAATGATGGACAACTTCAGCATTAATGCCGTAGAGGATGTCGTTGCCACCGAATGCTACCCCAGAGATGCTGCCGCCATTTTGCTCATCGAAATTGATGGCTTATCGGCAGAGGTTGCTGACACAGGAGCGCGCATCCAGCAGTTGTGTCGGCAAAATGGGGCTCGCAGTATCACCATTGCCACCGAACCTGAAGAACGTTTGCGCCTGTGGAAAGGTCGCAAAGCCGCCTTTGCCGCCATGGGCAAACTCAGCCCTGATTACTATGTGCAGGACGGAGTCATTCCCCGCACCCAACTCCCCCAGGTGCTGAAAGAAATTGAAGCCCTGGGCAACCATCACGGCTATCGGGTGGCCAATGTGTTCCACGCCGGAGATGGCAATCTCCATCCCCTGATTCTCTACGACAACTCGGTGCCCGGTCAGCTTGAGGCCGTGGAAGAACTGGGGGGCGACATTCTTAAACTTTGTGTGAAGGTGGGGGGCAGCATTTCCGGAGAACACGGCATTGGTGCCGATAAGCGATGTTACATGCCAGCGATGTTTTCTCCCACTGACCTGGAGACCATGGCCTGGGTGCGCCAGGTGTTTAATCCCGACGGGCTGGCGAATCCAACCAAGCTATTTCCCACTCCCCGCACCTGTGGTGAAGCCGCTCGCAGCCAGGCGGCCCAGTCCTTGCCAAATGTTGAGCGATTTTAGCATATGGCCGTTACCCATCGTTCTCCGACCTCTGCCCAACTTAAACCCTTAACAATTCCGTCGGGGTGGATCCCGTACCTGTTTCTACTTCCGGCCCTCCTGGCCCTGGGGATTTCGGTATTTTGGCCAGCCCTCCAGGCGTTCTACTTTAGCTTTACGACCTTTGGCGTTGACTTAACCGCCCCCCCCACCTGGGTGGGCTGGGCCAATGTTCAAAAACTACTGCAAGATGGGGTGTTCTGGCTTACAGTGCGCAATACCCTGCTGTACCTGCTTGGAGTTGTGCCGGTTTTAACCCTGGTACCGCTGGTGCTGGCCATTCTGGTCAACCGATCCCTGCGCGGCATCCACTGGCTGCGGGTGGCCTATTATTCGCCAGTGGTAGTGTCGATGGTGGTAGCCGGGCTCGCCTGGCGCTGGCTTTATGCTGAAAACGGTCTGTTCAACCAAATGCTGCAAGGGTTAGGCATTGTGCCAGAAGGTATCCCCTGGTTAACCAGCCCGGCCCTGGCCCTCCCCAGTGTGATGGTGGTCACCATTTGGAAAGGATTGGGATATTACATGGTGATTTATCTGGCGGGGCTACAGGCAATTCCCATGGATTTGTACGAAGCCGCTGCCATCGATGGTTCCGATGGTTGGCTGAGGCATTGGGATATTACTCTGCCTTTGATGAAGCCCTATCTGCTATTAGTCAGCGTGATTTCTGCCATAGCAGCCACTAAGGTTTTCGAAGAAGTTTACATTATGACCCAGGGAGGGCCGCGCAATAGCTCAAAAACAGTGGTCTATTACCTCTACGAACAGGCTTTTGAAAACTTTGAAATTAGCTACGCCTGCACCATTGGTCTGGCTCTGTTTTTGATCATCCTGGTGCTGTCAGCTATCCGGCTCTGGTCTGCAGGTGGAGGGCAATCCCCGGTATTATGAGGTGATTTTCGTCGGGTGGAGACCCTCAAGACAACCCTCCCCGTCAATCCGTTAGTTTCCAGGCAATAAAAATTTAATCCTGGAGCATAGCCTTGAAATCGGATACATATGACCTGGATCTGACAGAATTGCAGCCCTAAGCCGACAACATAGCAACCGACTGGTTCTCGGTCACCTGAAGCTGGTGTAGCTCTACCTGGGTAGCACCTTCGAGGGTGAGAATAAATTGCGCCAGCTCTTCTGCAATACAGCAGGTGGTCACTTTACCGCTCAGCAAAACCGCAGAACCCCGCTGCTGAATGATGAGGCGGGTGATTACGTCGGGGCCAAACTGACTCCGCAGGCTGATTTTCACACGCTTGGCCAGACCATAGTAATCATATTCACCATTCACCCCAATTCTTTCTGGGGGAATGGTTGACAAGCTGGCAACCTCAGACAACGAACCCTCAATATCGCGGAAGTAGGTGCCGCTGAGCATCCGACCATGCCTTGTGACTAAGGGTTTTACAACTCGAGCCATGGAGTGCCTTCCTCTACGAACCCAAAACAATGACTCTGACTCGCCAATTCAACCTGGGTAGAAACGGACCTACCCAGCCCAGGGATACAACAACCCCATAGAAGGTTAGAAAAGGGGAACCGAAGTAAACCCCGTATTTTTCACGATTCCATGAAGTTCTTATAAAGTATATTACAGGCATCCCCCCGTATATTCACGTATATTCGGGCACGTTTTGCAAACTTTTGTTGAAGTCTGCCCCAGGCCTATTTCCTTGGAGGACGCTCTTACCCTGAGGTCTGTTCCCAGATTTAACAGAGGTCCGGGATTGCTGCTAACGCGGGCGGTTCGATGCTTGAGAACTGGTCAATAACGCCACGGCGTAAACCGCAATACCTTCCTGCCTGCCGGTTGGTCCCATTTTTTCGTTGGTGGTGGCCTTCACTCCTACCTGTTCTGGAGCAATGGCCAAAACCTCCGCTAGGCTGGAGCGCATTGCCTGAATATGAGGTTTAAGCTTGGGCTGCTCTGCAACAATGACCGAATCGATATTATTGACGACCCAGCCTCGCTCCTGAATCATGGCATTGACCTGGGCTAAGAGCTTTAAACTGTCAGCCCCCGCCCATTGGGGCTCCCCTGGGGGAAAATACAGCCCAATGTCCCCCAGGCTCAACGCCCCCAGCATGGCATCCATAATGGCGTGGGTCAGGGCGTCAGCATCACTATGGCCGTCTAAGCCTGAGGGATGGGGAATGTGAACTCCACCTAAAATCAAAGGGCGTCCCTCTACCAGTCGATGAATGTCGTAGCCATTGCCAATTCTCAGCGCCATGGAAGTGATGTCAGTCTAAAGGTCCATAACGGTTTTAGCATGGTGGGAGAACCCTGGCCTCTATTACTGCTTCATTAAAAGAATAGATGGGGAGCGACCACATCAGAGGGGGTTCCCCATTTTGGCGGTGAGGGTTTGTTAAATCCCGACCAGGGCAGACTGCCAGATGTCATATCCCTGCTGACTCAGGTGCAGCCCATCAGTAGTGAGTTCACGCCGCAGCAGGCCTTGGTGGTCGCTAAAAGTAGATTGCAAATCGGCAAAGTCGGCCCCCTGCTGAGCCGCCACGTAAGCGATGTAACGGTTGATTTGGCGGATGCGATCGCTGGGCAAGTTTCCCAACCGGGTCGGCAAAATCGAATAAATCACGAGCCTGGCCTGGGGGTGTTGCTGTCTCAGCTGAACTAGCATCTGTTGAATATTCCGAATCACCTCGCCATCACTGGCCCCGTTTTTGAGGTCATTAATTCCCGCCATGATGTGAACCTCACCAGGGCGTGTGCCCTGGAAATAATGCAGACGGGTCAAAATCTGGCCCATGGTTTCCCCGGAAATGCTCTGATTCAACCAGAACCGGTTTTGGGGCAGTTGCTCTGTGGGTAACCACAAAGACAGAGAATCCCCCACCAGGATCGTCAAGCGATTATTGCCCTGAGATTGCGCTATCACAGCAGCCTCCCGGGCCAGCAAATTTTTCCAATTCTGCCCATCTTCCCTTGACACTTTCCTTTCCTAAAGCCGATAATTAAAGACTGTTTGTTAATGCTCGGATCAGGTTCCAAAGCCAGTCGGCCTAACGTGCGGATGACGCTGGCACCTGTACGGCTCAAGAGGGAAACATGACATACGCAATTGTTGAAACAGGCGGTAAGCAGCTCCGGGTCGAGCCCGGTCGCTTCTATGACATTGACCGGCTAGCGGTAGACGAAGAGGAGCAGGTGACCCTGGACAAGGTCCTGTTCGTGAACAACGACGGAGACTTGATGGTGGGGCAACCCACCGTGGCAGGGGCAACCGTAACTGGCACGGTAATGGGGCATCTCCGTGGACGTAAGGTTATCGTCTATAAAATGCAGCCCAAGAAAAAGACCCGAAAGAAGCGGGGTCACCGCCAGGAGCTAACTCGCTTGATGATTGATGCCATTGAGCTGAACGGTAAAGTCGTTGCCAGCCAGGCCACCGACACGTCTTCTGATGATAGTCAGCCAGCCGCCTCCACTCAAACGGTCGAAACAACCGCCACGGCAGACGATACCGCCGCTGAATAGCTAAGATGGGTCAAAATTCGCTAAATTAAAGGTCTACTAGGGAAGGAAGAAACAATGGCTCATAAGAAAGGTACTGGTAGTACTCGCAATGGTCGCGACTCTAATGCCAAACGTTTGGGCGTCAAGCGCTACGGCGGCGAAATCGTGACGGCTGGGAATATCTTGGTCCGCCAGCGCGGTACCAAGTTTCATCCTGGAAATAACGTCGGTCGTGGCGGAGACGATACCCTGTTCGCCCTGGTCGACGGCATTGTAACCTTTGAACGCCGGGGCAAGAACGGCAAAAAGGTTAGCGTCTACCCTGCCGCCGCCAACGCATAGCTTCAGGGTTTGAAAGCTAGAAACGGTTGATGAATAGGGAGGGCAGTGTCTGTCCTCCCTATTTTGTTGCCAGCAAATGCCATCGTGGCTTGATGTCGCATCCTATTTGTTTACCCCCAATTTTTAGGGGCAAAGCCCTTTGCTCTTACGAGATGCCGATTTTAATTCGGTTTGCTTAGATTCGGAATTACATGCCAGAGCAAAAGGCGCTTCCTGAGTCAGAAAGCGCCGCAACAAAGCAAACAATTCGTAGAATCGGCTCTTAATCCAGATATCCCATCAAAACAGATGCTGGGGGATCAACAATATCGTTGGGAGCGATAGGACGGTCACCCGGAAGGACATGGAGATCAGACACCGGCAGGTGGCTGACGGCAACGGGCCGATGGCCTGGCAGTAGGTCTGTTGTTGCTACTTCAAAGGTGTTGGCCGCAATGGGGCGATCACCGGGCAGGGTGCCGACAATTTCAAAATTGCTTAACTCGATTGGGCGATGGTTGGGCAATGTATCCGTTTCGACCACGCGAGTGTTATCACTCAGCACAATGAAAGCCTCTTGACCATTGGCCTTGACAAGACCGCCATTAGACTTGGTTTGACGCTTGTTTCGAGATGAGCCAGACGAACGGCTAGAAGATTGATTCGTTTCCTTCGGAGATGTTTCGGCGTTATCGTTGGTGGTAGTCATGGATAAAGGTCCTTCTTGCGGCTAGTGTCAGCTACCAGCATAGGTGAGCTGTCGAAATGTAAAGGCATTTTTCTATAGACTGCTTGGTTCAAACCCGGCGCAAGGATTTGACTCTAAAACAGGGATGTTAATTAAATATTATACTTTCGTGACTCTTCTACCAAGTTTACGAAACATTATCACCCCCATAACCTTTGCCTTGGAGGGCTGCCCCCATGGAGTTAGGTAAACCGAACCATAAGGTCTCATCCTATCAACTATAATGGGGGCATAGAGTTAAAGTACGAGGGGCTGTAACGGTTTCGACGTTTTGACGAAAGTCACGCTGTGATTCAGACCGAGAGGGAGTCCACTCTCGTAAATCAAGGCTCAAACCAAACGTAAGTGCGAATAACATCGTTCCTTTTGCTCGCAAAGCTGCACCTGTTGCTGCTTAAAAAACTCTAGTTAGCGAGCGTTCATAGTCTGACTCCGTTAAGGGCTATGGACCAAACCCCAACGGATGCGCCGTTTTGTTTCCTCTGGTGAACAATTCGGCAAAGAACTAGCCAGAGCATCCCACCGTCCGGGATAAGTGACGGTTCCCGCCCTGAGGATTAGAGGGGCTAAGTCTGTGAACGAGCGGTGTGTTACTACTCAAAGCGGACACGGGTTCGACTCCCGTCAGCTCCATATCAACCCTTTGGGTAACACGTTTGTGTTGGTATATTAAATAATTTTCCAAGTCGGGGACTCCTTGTGGGGTCCCTTTTTTCATCTGCGTATACTGATGATGTGTTCGCAGGTTGTAGGTTCAGTCTTGTCGAGCTTCACTGTCTAAAAGCTCTGACAATTGGCTATTGTTTTGGCGTTCGTTAAATTAAGTCTTAAGAACAATGCGTTTTCCTTTTTGGTCTTACCTAAATCAACCAGTTTTTAATGGCACCTACAAAACAGTTCTCAATCCCTGGCGCTTCTGGCATCTCTATCAGCGTCAGCTTTTAGAGCGTTGCTGGTTAAGGGAGTATCGCCCAGAAGAGCATTCAAACCATTGAATGATAAGCATGGAGCCACCCTCCGACTTCCGTCGATACGGCCTGGTGTGCTGTAGCAAATCACTGGCAAGCATTCAGTCCCCTTCCAGGGCCCTAGTCCCTTGGCCGCTCGAAATGGCTGTGCAATCTTTGAACCGATCTGTTTTTCTACAGTAGATTAAATTTTGTTTAATCAATCTCTGCTCAGGGAACAAACTAATTTCAAATTATGTTGAAATTTTTCTTAAATTATTTTTCTTAAATTAAACTTGTCCAGGTTCAGAAGTGGGGTTTTCTCTAAGGCAAAACTCCACTTCTGGATCAGGTTTAGTATTTGTCCTCAGTCCCTAAGGAATGAGGATTTTATAACATCCCATTTTTGTAGGGCAGGCATCTTGCCTGCTCTTGGACAGCCGAGACGGCTATCCCACGTTATTGCATCCCCATTCCTAAGGAGAGTTTCACCTTAGAGGAAGCTACGGGTTTCGCACTGGATTGGGACAGGGTTTAAAATCGAATCGCCGTTTTCCGTAATTCCAACGCTGTCGTTTTAGCTACTGATCTATGCTGCCGCTGAATTTTACGGACTCACCGTAACCCGTTTGATGGTGGTCTGCCAGCTTTGCAGTAGGTCAGGGGACCAAATCCACTCTAGAGCCATGGTTTCGGGCACCAGTAGCTGGGGCTTAAGGTTAACAACCTGCTCGAAGTAGGTCTTTGCCCGTTGCTGCAGTTGCGCCTGCTGGCGGTCAACGGGATTCAATTCGCTCAATTTTTGATTCACCATGACCAGCCCCGCATAGGCATTGAGGGTGAGGTTAGAGGAATATTGAATTTGCCCACCCGGGTCAATGTCCTGCAAATTTTGTCGGTCTAGCCCAATGGCCTGCTCCCAAGATTTAAGTGCTCCGTGAAAGTCGCCCAAAACATAGTTGGCAAATCCCAGGGCGATCCAGGCCTCGATATAGTCTGGTTTTACTTCAATGGCCTGCGCCCAGTAGCGCTGAGCATCATGGGGGCTACCCATGTCCTGTCGTCCAATTTTCAGGGCTTGCCACGTCAGCCGCCCCCGCACGAAGGCTAATTCTGGCTCTAACAGCTGGCCAGGCTGGGCAGTCCCGATCACGCTTGCCGCTGCTTCCAGATCGCCCTGATCAAGCAGTTGTTCAATAAATTTAGCCGCCGTTTCAGATTTATCTGCCGTTAGGGCCCCAACGGCTGCCGTAATAACGGCACTGTCCCGGCCAGTGATATTGAGTTCCGGTTCACCGCTGGGGGGGGGATCGCCATTCGGCAGGGGCGCAACTGCTGGGGGGGGAGTGCTCTCAGGATCTACACCTTCATTCCCCAGCCGAGAGAGGGGAATTACCCCTAACGCTGCAACGGCAACTACCCCCATCAGCCCCAGGCCTATCCAGACCATGCGGCGCTTGGGCCAAGCAGGGGATTTTAGCCAGGCCAGGGGGGCTAGATGGCGGAGTCGGTTACCGGCATCTTCCCCAGCCAGGGCAGGATCTTCCTTGGCCCTGGGAAATGTCTGAGACTGAGCGGAATTGGGGGGGAGTAGCTGATCCAGGTTGGCGGTAGAACCGGACCCGTCGGTTAGCCAACTGTCATCGTTGACAACAGGAGTAAACTCCTCAGCGGTTGGCCGGTTAGACGGCTCAGCCTGATGGGACAGTTGCTGAACCAGTTGACTCATGGAGGCGGTTTCGCTGTCCTCTTCTGGTGCGCGGTGGTGCTCCAGGGCTTGAATTAAATCGGATCCATCCACCGTTGGGCCTGGTTCCGGCCCTGGCGGTTGGGGAAACTGCCCTGTCTCAAAAGCGGGTGTGGATTCGGCCTGAACAGGATTAAATCGAGATGAATCTGCATCGAGTTCAGGGATCGCTAGCGGTGAGGTCAGGTGGCCAGCCAGCATTTCCTCAGCCAGTCCGGAGATATCTGGATCTGAGCTGTAATCAGGCGGGGGCAATACCCCCAGGAGCGATGTCTCCTCATCGGTCGGTCGGTCGGTCTCCGTTGCGCTGGCACGGGTATAAAGGTAGCCGTCAAAATCGGGACGCAGGTAAAGAATGGGCAGCATCCAGAAGGGTTGATCGGACCTATAGGCCGAAATTAGCCCCTGACGGACCCGACTGAGGCAGAGGTCAACAGCATAACCCTGCTGGAGATTACGGTACAGTAACCGGGTGAAGGTGACGGCCACATCGTCGGGAATGCGTTCGGCCATGGCGATAACCCCAGGTACGCCGCGATTAACCAGGGCCTGCACTAGATTTTGCTGACGCCACCCCGCCTCGGCGTCATCTGTAGCGGTGTAGGCTCCCCGGCAGGAGTTAAATACCGCCAGGCAAATTCCATTATTCACCAACAGCCCAGCCAGGTCTTCACCACTGAGCCAGTCGGTCAGCCCGGTTTGCCGATTGACCAGGTATAGCTCGCCGCCGGTTTCGCCAACATCGCTGTGACCGGCATAGTGGAACACCTGAAACTGTCCTTGTTCAAGGGCATGGGCCAATTCGGGACGTCCCGGTTGCTCCAGAATTGTCAGTTGTAGATTGATCAGGGTCTCGCCATGGCCATTGGTCTGGGCTGCATAATGCCTCCCCTGCTGCCGGGACTCTAGATCTGCAATCAGGGTCTGCACTTCCTGGCGCAAAGATAGACGTTCCTGATCGCTGGGAGCGGCAATCACCACCAGCACATTAACCGGCTCACCGGGGTGGGGCAAAGCGGCCATTGCAGCAACATCGGCCACCCCCAGAGCCTGGTGGTAGCGACAGAGACTCATGTCTACCCCGGTGGCCAGGGGCCGGTCATCTCCGTACAGTAGTTCCCAGGGCAGACGCTGCAGCCGACTATCTTTGAAGCCCACCCGCAGGCGCAGGAGTTGACGACGATGCTGGGCAATGCCCTGGGCCGCTACCCAGCTATCGCGGATGCGGGCCTGGAATAAATGTTGATAAAGGGACTGCCCCAGCTCAATCCAGGGTGGATTCTGATCCGGACCATTTTGCTCAGGGACTGCCGGATGGTGATCTGTAGGCGCAGTCAGGAGGTGATGCAGTGGATCTTGAAATAAAGCTTCGGCTTGCTGCAGCCAGTCCTCCACCGGCCAGACCACCTGGGCTGCTGCCAGGGGAACTCCGGCAGACACTGATTCAGTGCGCAGCCAATAACTGTCCTGCCCGACTGAAGTAATCGAAATATGAAATTCCTGGATCACTCGCGCTGGCCCAAAAACATACTGCATCTTAGAAGGCTGCCCCAGGCTTTCCCGATGGGTTAGCCCCGTCCATCCTCCTTCTCAAAGGTAGCTCGAGAAACTACCACCGGTAGGAGGGGAGACCCCTCCTTTTCCCCGATTGCCCTGGAACGGACAGGGGCATGGGTCAAGTCATCTAGAGGCTCATAACCTTGGTTCTACTGTTTACACCCGAGTAGACCGGCTTTCCTGCCATTTTTGCCGTTTGATTCCCTACCAGCAGCCTGCCCCCTTCTGAGAACGGGGCTATCATGGGATATAGCGGTTGATATTTCTTAATAAACCACCCCGGTAGCGGCAAGGATAATCCTGACGGTAAATCCCTTCTGCTGCCGAGCTTGTTATAAACCAGACAGCTAACCTCTCAATTACATGACTGTTTCTTCTTCTTCTCCGGGTGGCATTAAAGGGTGGTTAGAGACCTATGTACTCCAGGGGCAGCCCTTAACTTCTGAGCTGGCGGCAATTTTGCTGGTCTATTTTGTGCAGGGCATCTTAGGGCTGGCACGGTTGGCGGTCAGCTTTTTCCTCAAGGATGACCTGGGCCTGACCCCGGCTGAAGTGGGAGCCCTGACCGGAATTGCCACCCTACCCTGGACTATCAAGCCCCTGTTTGGATTCATTTCCGACGGTTTACCGATTTTTGGGTACCGTCGTCGTCCTTACCTCATGCTGTCGGGAATTTTGGGGGCGGCATCCTGGTTAGCTTTGGCTACGGTGGTGCAGTCGAGTCTGGCCGCAGTCGCAGCGATCACCCTGAGTTCGCTGTCCGTGGCCATCGGCGACGTGATTGTTGATTCTCTGGTAGTTGAGCGGGCTCGCCAAGAATCTCTGGGTACAGCCGGCACGCTGCAATCTCTGGCCTGGGGTTCCTCGGCGGTGGGGGGCGTGATTACGGCCTATCTGGGAGGGCTACTGCTAGAGCATGTCACCACCCGAACGGTTTTTGGCATTACCGCGACGTTTCCCCTGGTGGTAACGGTGGTCGCTCTACTCATTACCGAATCCCCCGTAACCCAACGCCCTACCTGGAAAATGATGTGGGGAAAGGTGAACCAGCTGCGCCAGGCCATCAGCCAAAAAGCTATCTGGATGCCGGCCCTATTCCTATTTTTGTGGCAGGCCACCCCCACCGCAGATTCCGCCTTTTTCTTCTTTACCACCAATGAACTCGGGTTTGAACCCGAATTTCTGGGCCGGGTCAGGCTGGTGACCAGTCTGGCCGCCCTGCTCGGTATTTGGGTCTTCCAGCGGTTCCTGAAGAGGGTGCCCTTCCGCACCATCTTTGCCTGGTCTACGGTGCTGTCCTGTGTGTTGGGCATGAGCATGCTGCTGCTGGTTACCCACACCAACCGTGCCATCGGCATTGACGACCAGTGGTTTAGCCTGGGAGACAGCCTGGTACTCACCGTGATGGGAGAAATCGCCTTTATGCCGGTGCTGGTGCTTTCGGCCAGGCTATGCCCCCCCGATGTTGAGGCCACCCTGTTCGCCCTGCTGATGTCCATCGTGAATCTAGCGGGGTTGCTTTCCCATGAGTTGGGTGCCCTGCTGACCCACTGGCTGGGGGTGACAGAAACAAATTTTGACCACATGTGGCAGCTGGTGCTGCTAACCAACCTATCTACTTTGTTGCCACTGCCCCTGTTGTTCTTGCTGCCCGCCTCTACGTCCCAAACCGTTATCGACTCCGACGACAGTAACCCCGGGTCAATCCCTCTGCCTGCGGATGAAGGCATTGCGTTTTCATCCGCGTCTCCCCACTCCGTCGAGGTACAGCCTGTGCCGGTGGGAGAAGCAGACGGCTAGACGAACCCATCCCAATGTCCGGAAAAATGACCAGACAAATCCAATTCCATTGCTTTGCCTGTTCCGAGTCCCTTTTATCATCTGCTATGACCACCACTCAATCTAAACCGGCCTCTCCTTCCCCATCCTTTTCTGTAGAAGACTGGGTCAGCGGTTACCGCTCCCAGCCCGAAGAATACAGCTACTGGGTTACCGATATTACAGGGGAGATTCCCGTTGAGCTGGAAGGCACCCTCTTCCGTAACGGCCCTGGTCTGATGGATGTGTTCGGCCATCCAGTTAAGCATCCCTTCGATGGCGACGGTATGGTCAGTAGCATTGCCTTTCGGGCAGGAAAAGCCTACTACCGCAATCGCTATGTGCGCACAGAAGGTTATGTAGCCGAACAGGCCGCGGAAAAACCTCTTTACCGTGGTGTCTTTGGCACCCAAAAGCCCGGTGGCCCTCTGGCCAATGCCTTCGACTTAAAGCTGAAGAACATCGCCAATACCCACATTGTCTATTGGGGTGACAAGCTCCTGGCCCTCTGGGAAGCGGCTGAACCCCATCGCCTGGACCCCAAAACCCTGAGTACCATCGGGCTGGATTATTTAGACGGCCTGATTCAACCGGGTGGGGCCTTCACCGCTCATCCGAAATTTGACCCCGGCCACCACGGCGGGCAACCGCGACTGGTCGGATTTTCCTTAAAAGCCGGTCTATCCAGCACCATTACCCTGTGTGAACTGGATCCCAAGGGTAAACTTCTCGGGCAGCACAGCCATACGGTGCCAGGGTTCGCATTTCTTCACGATTTTGCCCTTACCCCCAACTACGCCATCTTTTTCCAAAATCCGGTGAGTTTTGGCCCCCTACCTTTTCTGCTGGGTTTTAAGGGCGCTGCCGAGTGCATCAGCTTTGACTCCAAACAGCCTACTCGCATCCTGTTAATTCCCCGCAACGGCCAAGACCCAATGCAGGTCATCGAAACTGACCCCTGCTTTGTCTTCCACCATGCCAATGCCTTTGAGCAGGATGGCCAAATTGTTGTAGATTCCATCTGCTACGACCGCTTCCCCACCCTTGAAGGGGCCAGCGACTATAAAACCGTCGATTTCGATACCGTGCCAGCGGGAGAACTGTGGCGCTTTACGATTAATTTAGAGCGCCAGACCGCCGAGGTAGAAACCCTGGTCAGCCGCTGCGTTGAGTTTCCCACCTTACATCCCGACCTGGTCGGGCGTGCTCACCGCTATCTTTACCTTGGTGCTGCCCACCAGCCCCAGGGCAATGCCCCCCTGCAGGCCTTGCTAAAGTGGGATGCCGAAACCCGGCACACCTCCGTCTGGAGTGCTGCCCCCCGCGGGTTTATGGGAGAACCGGTCTTTGTCCCCCGCCCCCAGGGGCAGGCTGAAGATGACGGCTGGCTGATTGTCTTAATTTACAACGCTGAACGACGCTGTTCGGATGTGGTGATATTAGCTGCCCAGGATATTACTGCGGGACCACTGGCACAGCTGAAGCTGACCCATCACGTTCCCTATGGTCTCCACGGCAGTTTTGTGCCCCACTACTTCGGGCCATAGAACCATAGACAAAGAACTACCCGTAAACAAAAGCGCCGATGAACTCAGCTTCATCGGCGCTTTTCAAATCAAATCAAATATTCAAATGTTGTCTAAAAAACGCAAAAAGTCGCTTCTTGGGAAGACTTCCTGGGAAGACTTCTTAGAAAGACAGAAAGACTACATTGAAGAACCCACACCGGCATAAGCGCCGTAAAAGAAGAGACCCACGACTACCAGAATGCCGGTTCCGGCTACGGTAGCCACAATCCACAATGGAATGCGCCCACTTTGAAGCATGACTTAAACCTCCTACTTTTCAGAACATGACATAACAACACAGCACAGGTAGGGCAGATGCCAATTACCAGCCTAAACGGTCACAGGCAAGAGACTGCACCAGGGAGACCCTGGCCAACCTAACTAGTTGAAGAAATAGCTGGAAAACAGCAGGCCCAGCACAAACACCAGCAGAAGCCCCAGGTACAGGGACGTCCGGTTAAGTTCGACCGGTTGCTTATTTGGATTTGGACTACGATCCACAGTTTGCTCCTATCGTTGAATGAACTGCATAGCGGCGATCGCACCTAGGAAAAACACGCTAGGCACAGCGAGGGTGTGTACGGCCACCCAGCGGATAGTGAAAATGGGATATTCAATTTGCTCGTTGGGAGTATTGCTTTGCATAGAACCTGTATGACTATCGAGGACTGAACACGAACACTAACGGGCCGAAAAAGTATCGATTTGCTGTTTCGCTTCGAAGCGATCGCTAACAATCGGTAGCTCCATTTGGTTGCTGGGGTAGTACTCGTTAGGGCGAGGGGTACCAAAGGCATCGTAGGCCAGCCCCGTGCTGACAAACAGCCATCCTGCAATAAACAGCATGGGAATGGTGATGCTGTGAATAATCCAGTAACGAATACTTGTGATAATGTCCCCAAACGGACGCTCACCGGTAGTACCTGCCATTTCAACGTCTCCTCTCTGAACACGACGAATCTACTCTAATCATAAAGAACGCCGGAAACCCTAACAAGCAATTTCTATAGAGTCCGGCATCATTTTGGCCTAGGCGGCTTCCCCCTGGTACTTGAGTAATGCCCCCCGTTGACCCAATACAAAGCCTTTATCCGGCCCCATAAACGCAATGCGATAGAAGTTGGATGGCACATCCTGAACGGCATTGTCTTTGTACCAGGTCTTGCCGCCGTCGAAGCTGCACAGCATATTGCCGCCGCCGCCGCTGACCCAGACCTCGTCCTGGGTACGAAAGGCCATATCCAGGAGGCCCCAGCTGCTCCCAAAATCAGGATTGATGGCGTCGGTAAAGTCGTTGGAACCTCTAGAGTTAGAGAACCGCAGCTGCCCGCCCCGAGCAATCACCCAGAGCTTGCCGTCGGCATCAAAGCCCATGTTTTGGAGACGGCGAGAATTCTCGCGATTGTGGGGAATCCACTCATCCTGCCCTGGAGCCCAGGTGGAATAAAAATTACCTCTGGACGAAACAGCCACATACCGACCATCTTCAGAGCGGGTCATGTTGCGCACTACCCCCACTGCGGCCTGCACCCGAGCCTTCCAGCTTTGACCGCCATCTTCAGTGATGTAAATCGCCCCTACATCGGTCGCCATTTCCGCTGAATTTGGGCCTAATGCCGTAACCAGAAAGGGTGAGCCGGGTAATTTCGGGCTTAGAGGAATGTTCTCCCAACTTTCGCCGCCATCGGTAGTGTGAAGTAGAACCGACGGTAGCCCCGCCACCCAGCCCTCATTCCCCTCAAAATCTATAGAGGTGAACGTATAGGATTTGTCCTCCAGGGCTAGCTCCCGCTGTTTCCACGTATCGCCACCGTCGCGAGTTTCGAGTAGCGTGTTGCGGTTGCCCACAATCCAGCCGTGGTCAGGGTCAGCCGTGAAGGCAATATCTGACAGAGTGGCCTCCGTAGGAAGTTGAATGATCTGCCAGGGATGAACCTCAGAATCTTCTACAAAATACTTGGCACATCCTGTGGCCAGGACCACAGCAACTAGCACAATCAAGCCGCGCTTCAACCAGTCAAAAACAGCGTACATAAGAGGTCTAAACGTAAATCGATTTTGTAGTTAAGTTTACCTGAGGCCGTACAGGCTCAAGAAAAACAGCACTCCCAGAGCCAGAGAACCAAAGATGAGAATGCTTTTCTGGCCGGGGGTCAGGGTATTGACGCCAAAACCGTAGCCCAGGTTTTCCTTAAATCCCGAAGGAGACCCCACGGGACCAATGTTGCTGAACTGCCGCTTAGGAGCACTGCACACCGGGCAGCGCCAGTTCAGAGGCAACTCTTCAAATGGAGTGCCCGGCGGGATATTGACCCGACTGTCGCCCTTTGCCGGTTCGTAGGAATACCCACAGGCCCGACATTCGTAGCAGTCCATCTCTTTAGGAGACAGAACCGCCTGATCAGCCCCGGATTCTTGAGGTACCTCAGACTGAGCCACCTCCGAAGCATTGGGGGTTTCTGCTGACATCTCAGAATCCGCACTCATGGAAAATCACCTTTTCTCTATCAAACGCTGACACAACTGAGCTTTAGCAATGGGCAGGCCCTACCCTAATTTGGCAAGCTCTACCGATTGGAGGAACCGGGCACAGGCGCTTATACCCCAAAATGTTTGTTGTAAACAATTATGACATAGATGAGACAGGGCCCCAGAAGCTGGTTACGGATTGAATCTCCTTGATAGGCCCCATAAGGCGCTTCAATAGGAGAATTCTGAATTTTAAGCAAATGTAACCTAGAATGAATGGCAGAGGAGCCAGGCAGTCGCACCGCTGTCTGGGGTTGGCTTTGACATTTACTTCGGCCCAAATGGCTGTCTCACCGAGCGAGCCTGCCCTGGTTCCGTGTTGACCTAGTTGCGATGGTGAACTCGTGTTTGTCTTATCTGGCTACGAGTATTTTCTGGTTTTTTTGATCATCTCCAGTTTGGTTCCGGTGCTTGCTCTGGGAGCATCCAAGCTCCTTCGCCCCGTCGATCGCGGTCCGGCTCGCAGAACCACCTATGAGTCGGGCATGGAGCCCATCGGTGGTGCCTGGATCCAGTTCAACATCCGATACTACATGTTCGCCCTTGTATTTGTAATTTTCGATGTTGAAACCGTCTTTCTTTATCCCTGGGCGGTGGCGTTCAACCAGTTGGGCTTGCTCGCCTTTGTAGAAGCTCTGATTTTTATCGGAATTTTAGTTGTTGGTCTAGTGTACGCTTGGCGTAAAGGAGCCTTGGAATGGTCATGAATACCACCTCAGCCTCCCAACCGAATGCGCTCATCGCTCCTGATGAGCGGTTAATGAATCCGGCTGAACCACCAAAGGTGACTCACGATTTGTCGGAAAACGTGATTTTGACTACGGTGGATGATTTGTACAACTGGTGCCGGTTGTCCAGCCTGTTCCCTATGCTTTACGGCACCGCCTGCTGCTTCATTGAATTTGCAGCGTTGATTGGGTCCCGGTTTGACTTTGACCGTTTTGGTCTACTACCCCGGTCTAGCCCCCGGCAGGCCGATTTAATCATCACCGCCGGTACGGTCACCATGAAAATGGCCCCGGCCCTGGTGCGGCTTTATGAGCAGATGCCTGACCCCAAGTATGTGATTGCCATGGGGGCCTGTACCATTACGGGGGGCATGTTTAGCACCGACTCACCTTCCGCTGTGCGGGGGGTCGATAAGCTTATCCCGGTAGATGTGTATATCCCCGGATGCCCGCCCCGCCCCGAGGCGATTATTGACGCCATTGTGAAGCTGCGGAAAAAGGTCGCAACCGAGTCCATGCAGGACCGGGCCTACACCATGCAAACCCATCGCTTTTACGAACGCACCCACGGCATGAAGCCGGTGCCTCCGATTCTGACGGGGCAGTATCTACAGGCCGAAGGCCGTGATCTGCCGCCTAAGGAGCTGATGGAAGCTATGGGCATGCCGGTACCTCAGGCTCTGGCCGAAACGACTGCCGAAGAGGAGGAGAGCTAACATGGTAGATGAAGAAACTAAACCAGCGGGCGGTGAAGAAAGCGCCTCTATTGTTGAAGCTGGGGCAGTGTCAAAGTGGTTGACGGAAAATGGCTTCGACCACGAAATTGCAGAAGCTGACCATCTGGGCATCGAAATTATCAAAGTTGAGGCTCAGTTCTTAATTCCCATCTGTACCGCCCTCTATGCCTATGGCTTCAATTACCTGCAGTGCCAGGGTGCCTACGATGAAGGACCGGGTAAATCTCTGGTGAGTTTTTACCATCTTATTAAGGTCAGCGATGATGCCGATCGCCCCGAAGAAGTGCGCATTAAGGTGTCTCTTCCTCGCGAAAACCCTGTGGTACCTTCGGTCTACTGGATCTGGAAGGCTGCTGATTGGCAGGAGCGGGAGTCCTACGATATGTATGGCATTGTCTATGAGGGACATCCAAACCTGAAGCGCCTGCTGATGCCCGAAGATTGGATCGGTTGGCCCCTGCGGAAGGACTACGTTTCTCCAGACTTTTACGAACTGCAAGACGCTTATTGAAGCAAGTGCAGCTCAAAGTCAGGAGTTTCCCCTGAGGGAAAACTCCATTTCTGGACCTGTACAGGGCTTAAGTCGTCTATATATCACAAAAGGGATTGGCTAAGGTCAATCCCTTTTAATTACGGTGAGATATTTCCACCTCAAGGAGTGGTTGCTGTTTCTAGCTCTTGGTAAATCCCAGGCCGTTTTGCTCTGCATAGCGATTCATAAAGCGCATAAAGCGGTCCCAATCTTCTACACTTTTCATCACATAAATTGCTTCTATACCGGCAGGCTCCCCGTTAATAAATTTGCCTTTGACTTCACGGGTGACCAGTTCTCCTTCTTCATCCACCAGGTACATGCCGGTGACTTCTACACCATCTTCTGAGAGCGCCTGAGGGTAATCAAAATAAAAGGTTGCCGTGCCGTTAGAGCCATCCTTAGAGCGAGTTAGTCTCACGTCGGGGATAACTCCTTCGGCAACGCCACGGGCAAACTGAATTTCGGCCATGCTAACAATCCTTATCGCACGTTACAAACTAAGCCTGACTTGGTGCCAGATAAAGTTTTATTGACATTGTCTCATGGTAACGAGCCTGCCTTTCAATGTCTTGGGACAGATTAAGGATGAACTGCGGCAGATTAAGGCTTAACAATAAAGGGATGCTGCAGCCGGGGGGCGCGCTGCAGATGTACCAGAGTTTGATAAACCGCCGCTACAACATCTGCTCGGGTAGCCGTCTGGTTGGGGTTGAGTGTTTGAATATCCGGAGTATTGACCACCAGGGCAAGCTGGGTCGCCTTGGCCATGGCATTGAGGGCATAGCTGGGAATAGCCTGGCGATCTACGTAAACGGCAAGTAAAGCCGGGTTGCCCTGGCGTTGAGGGAGCAAGTCGAGGCCGTTGACCAGTGCCACCCAAATCTGGATTCGCAGTAGGTTACTGTCTGGCCCAAAGCGACCATCGGGAAACCCCGACAAAAACCCACCTCGGTAGGTCGCCTGAATCGCTCGGGCAGCCCAGTGATTACCGGGTACATCGCGAAAAGCTCCGGCAGAGCGTTGGGGAGAAGGTTGAAACGCCTCCTGGATCACAGCGGCAAACTGAGCGCGGGTGATGGGGCGATCAGGATAAAACCTGCCGTCGTCGTAGCCCCGAATCAAATTCCGGTTCAGGAGTGCCTGGATAAACTCTTCGGCCCAATGGCCCTGAATGTCAGGAAATGAGCCCTGGGGCATATCGACGTTGACCGGATTAGTGGCCGATAGGGGAGATGCCTCTCCCTCGGCCACTAACCCCTGGTAAATCAGTGTGGCAACCTCACCCCGCGTCATCGGCTCTAGCGGTCGGAGTTGATCCCCATGGGGATGGTTTACCACCAGCTTTTGCTGGGTTGCGGCGGCCATCGCGTCGGTGCCATAGCTGGGAATTTGCGCCCGATCGCGATAAATGGTGAGGACATTGGCCGGAGCAGGGGGCAACTGCAGACCCTGGGCCACCGCAACCAGGGCCTGCACCCGTGCCATGGGTTGGTCTGGCCGAAAGGTCTGGTCAGGAAAACCGCTGAGGAATCCCTGCCGTTGGGCCTGGGTAATGGCATTCGAGGCCCAGTGGTTGTCCGGCACATCGACGAACCGAGTTGCCGCCCTACCCTTAGGGCGGTCTTTGAAGGCAGCGGCCACCATAGCAGCGAACTGAGCGCGATTAATGACTGCATCCGGACGAAATGAGCCATCCTCATACCCCCTGACCAACCCTCTATCTGCCAATGCTGAAATGTACGGAGCAGCCCAGTGCCCCCGAGCATCTGCAAAGCGCGTTCCTGCAGCTTCGGGACTGGAGACCGAGGGGGATGGAGTCAGATCCTGGCCAGATGAGGATTCTGAGGATGGCGGCGACGGACTGGTGTTCGGTTGGTCCAACAGGGGGGGAGGCACAGCACTGGTATCTGGAATTTGGCTGGCCGTGAGCTCAATCGCCCCCTGTAAACGCTGAGGTAGCAGGTCATTTCCCACCGTAATGATTGACTGGGGAGTATCGTTACGGACATCGGCCTGACCGTTGTGGCGCATGATATTGCCAGCGGGGTCCTGGGGAAGCCCCAGGTCTGGCTGACTGTTGCCCTGAATTAAAAGCCCCTGCTGCTGATTCTGAACCACCCGATTGTTGCGCAATATGGGGCGACTGTTACCATCGGCAAGAATGCCCACCTGGTGGTTGCTGATCTGGTTGTTGCGAATCAGGGGTGCGGCTTCGTCGCCGATGGCCAGGCCCGTCTGGCATCTCAGCAAATTGCAGTCTTCGACGACTCCTTTGGCCTGACGGGTAAAGCGGACGCTTTGACCGCCATTATCTTCTACCCGAGTGTTTAAAATTTGTGGTGTGGCATTGCCAATGACGACTATCCCATCCTGAGGACAACGGTGAATCAGGCAATTGCGGATCAGACTATGACCATCCATAACCAGGATGCCGCTACCTCTAGAGTTCCGTACCGTAACACCCCGGAGTTGCGCACTATCCTTGAGAATGAGGGCGATAAGGCTACCCAAATTATCAACGGCCCCTGCCCCTGAAATGACGACATCCTGTCTGTCACTGGCAGCATCCAGAATGGCTCTGCCCCTGAGGATAATGGGAAAACGCTCCCCCGATGCCTGGGTATAGAGCCCCGGAGCAAGTTTAATCAACGTAGAATCACGAAGTTCAGCGAGGGCAGCGGTAATTGTCTTGTAGGGCTGATTGGGACGGGCGGCAGGCGAATCATTTCCACGGGCGGGGTCAACCTCTACAATGTTAGAAATGCTGGCTGCCATGAAACCTCTACCCTGGTGAGCTGGCACCTATCAGATCTGTGCCCGTGGTTATTACTGTCGTTAGCTTGAATATTTTAATCGCGCTGCTGGGGTTTTACGTCGCCTGGCGACTGTGGCGGTTGAAGATTTCCCTGGGTGGTGTGGCCGATGCCCTGGTGCGGTGGGAGCAAAATGCCCGCCATAGTCTAGATCCGGCGGTAACCCCAGCCGCTCTTTTGACCGGCCAGCAAAAAACTGCAAGCCTGCGCTACCAGTACGCTCAGCTGCAGATTCAGGTCCAGCGAGTGCGGCAGATTTTGAGACTGCTGAGCTTTGTGCCGGTGGTATCGCGACGGATACAGCGGGTTAGCCGCAGACGTTAAGGATTGGGTCAATGACTCGTTAGAGCCTCGACATACCTCTTAACGAGACTGTCTATTCCAGTGATGGCAGTACCCACGACAACGGCATAAGCGCCTAAATCGAGAGCCTGCTTTGCCTCTGCCGCCGTGGCAATACCCCCTTCGCAAATGACCGGAATTTGACAGCGGTTCGCCATGGCCGCAAGCAGGTCAAAACTTGGGGGCGTTTCGTGTTGAGTTGTTTCGGTGTAACCGAAAAGAGTCGTGCCCACGCAATCGGCCCCGGCGGCTTCTGCCTTCAGGGCATTGTCAAGGGTATCGACATCGGCCATGACAGGTTTGCCCAACCGTTCGTGGATCTGTTGAATTAGCGTGGGTAGAGATTCCTCGCCTGGTCGAGGCCGCTGGGTGGCATCCACAGCAATGATGTCGGCCCCGGCGCTGGCAACGGCTTCAGCATGGTGGAACTGGGGCGTAATGTAGACGGAGTAACCGGGAATCACCCGCTTCCAGAGGCCAATGATGGGTTGGTCGAGGCGCGATCGCACCATTTCCACATGGGTCGGTGTATCAATGCGAACTCCGACCGCGCCCTGATTAATCGCGGCCTCTGCCATCGCCGCAATCACAACTGGATTGTGTAGCGGGGATTCCACCGGAGCCTGGCAGGAGACGATGAGGCTGTTTTTGAGCAGGGATAGGGGGGTGGGCATGGAGGTAGGTGGGGTGGGTGAGGTAGGTGGGGTGGAGAGATGGTGGGGTGATGGTGAGGTGGGGTGACGGGGAGAACCCAGGGTTCTAGAGGCGATTGGTTGGTACTGTGATCTCTTGACAGAGAACCCTGGGTTCTATACCAAACCAAGTCCAGAAGTGGAGTTTTGTCTTAGAGAAAACTCTACTTCTGGACTTGGACAGGTTTTAGTTCCACAACCGCCCTTTAAGGGTAATAGGTGACGGCGGGGAGGCCGATGTTTTCATCCAGCCCGTTCATAATGTTGAAGCATTGTACGGCCTGGGCGGCCTGGCCTTTCATCAGGTTGTCAATGGCGGACATGACGATGATGCGCCCGGTACGGGGGTCGGCTTCGAGGCCGATGTAGCAGCGGTTGGTGCCCCAGGCCCATTTGGTTTGGGGATAGACGCCGTTAGTCAGCACCGTCACCCAGGGGGAAGAGCGGTAGAAGGCGCTGTAGATGGTCAACAGGTCATCCCGCACCAGGCCCGGATCGCGAAGGTTGGCATAGATAGTGGAGAGAATGCCCCGCACCATGGGAATCAGGTGAGGAGTAAACTGTACCGTCACCTCCTGGCGGGCCAGGTGGGAGCAAATTTGCTCAATTTCGGGGGTGTGGCGGTGGCGAGCCACTCCGTAAGCGGCCAGGGAATTACTCGCTTCGGCCAGCAGCAGATGGGTCTTGGCGGTCCGTCCGCCGCCGGAGGTGCCGGATTTGGCATCGATAATCAGCGTTTCGGGCTGGGCCAGGCCCTGCTTTAGCAGGGGGGCAATGCCCAGCAAACTGGCGGTGGGGTAGCAACCGGGGCAGCCGATCAGACGGGCATTGCGGATGCGATCGCGAAATAGCTCGGGTAAACCATAAACCGCCTCGGCCACCGTGGCCTGATCATCCCGTTCGACCCCGTACCAGGCTTTGTAGGTATCCAGATTATCGAACCGGTAATCAGCAGAAAGATCCAGTACCTTACACCCCTTCCCCAGCAGAGTGGGTGCCATTTTGCAGGCCAGGCCATTCGGTAAGGATAGGAAAACCACCTGACAGCGACTGGCAATGGTATCCAGGTCCACCGGCTCAACCTTGAGCGAGACTGAATCAGCCAGGTGGGGATAAATTTCGTCGTAGGATTTACCAGCACTGCTGTCGCCCCCCAGATAAGTCAACTCCACTGCCGGATGCTGGGTCAACAAGCGCACCAGCTGAACCCCTCCGTAGCCTGATGCGCCAACAATGCCAACGGAAATTTTGTTGTTTGGGGTATCACTCATGATCTTCAGGGTCGCTGGGACTAAGGCTGCGAAGGAACTGGGCCAAGGGGTAAGAACCAGAGCTGGACAGCAAATGAGTCACGTTTGCCTGAGAGAATAGCACTGGCTTGATTTGGACATGGTTAATACTAAACCAACATCGCCGTTTGCGATGATGCCTCAGTCAGCAAAATCCATGCATCGATTCCAGGCAAGACTAGAATCAAGAAAGATAAGACTATTTCAGCGAACGAGGACAGGCAATTCCTTTACCCATGACAGATTTTCAGTTCGATTCCATTGAAGACGCCCTTCAGGATTTAGCCGCCGGGAAATCCATCGTTGTAGTAGATGATGAAAACCGGGAGAACGAGGGTGATGTCATCTGCGCCGCCCAGTTTGCCACCCCAGACATCATCAATTTTATGGCGGTTGAGGCCCGTGGCTTGATTTGCCTGGCCATGACGGGGGAACGGCTCGATGAGTTAGACCTGCCGCTGATGGTGAGCCACAGCGCCTTCGAGGATGAAAACGAGCAAACGGCCTTTACGGTCAGCATTGACGCGGCCACCCACTGGGGGGTGACCACCGGTATTTCGGCTGAGGATCGAGCCCGGACGATTCAAATTGCCATTCACCCCAACGCCCGCCCCAGCGATCTACGGCGACCGGGGCACATTTTTCCCCTGCGGGCCAAGCGGGGAGGGGTGCTGAAACGAGCCGGACATACCGAAGCGGGGGTGGATCTGGCTCGCCTGGCGGGGCTTTACCCGGCAGGGGTGATCTGTGAAATCCAGAACCCCGATGGATCCATGGCGCGTCTGCCAGAGCTGGTAGAGTACGCCAAAACGTTTAATTTGAAGCTGATCAGCATCGCCGACCTGATCAGCTATCGGCTCCAGCACGAACGATTTGTGCAGCGAGAGGCGGTGGCTCAAATGCCCACCCAGTTTGGTCAGTTCCAAATTTACGCCTATCGTAATTTGCTGGACGATGCCGAACATGTGGCCCTGGTAAAAGGCGATCCGGGCACCTTTGCCGATGCTCCGGTGATGGTGCGGGTCCATTCCGAATGCCTGACGGGGGACTCTTTCGGCTCCCTGCGCTGCGACTGCCGGATGCAGCTGCAGGCCGCGTTAAAAATGATCGAAGCCGCTGGTCGGGGAGTGGTGGTTTACCTGCGGCAAGAAGGGCGGGGCATTGGTCTGGTCAATAAGCTCAAAGCCTACTCCCTGCAGGACATGGGCCTGGACACCGTAGAAGCCAATGAGAAACTGGGGCTGCCGGTGGATCAGCGCAACTACGGCATTGGTGCCCAAATTTTGAACGACATTGGCGTCAAGCAGTTCTGTTTGATTACCAACAACCCCCGCAAAATCGCGGGCATTAAAGGCTACGGCCTGGAGATGGTAGACCGGGTCCCGCTGATTATTGAGGCCACCTCCTACAACTCCAACTATCTGGCCACTAAGGCCAAAAAAATGGGCCATTTGCTGGTGCAAACCTACCTGGCTACGGTGGCAGTGCACTGGAAGGAAGGGCAGCTCTCCGTAGAAGATCGCTACCAGCGCCTGGAAAAACTCCGCTTTCTGGTCTTACAGCAGGGATTGCTACTCCAGGAAGAAGCCCGTTCCGTTGCCTCGGCTCTCTTTAGTCAGCCCAGCCTGATTTTCCATCTGGGTCTGGCCGAGCCTGATGGGATTCAGGACGGTTGGTATGCCGAGTGCGGTCATCCTCAATTAGATGCGGTGGCCAATGTGCTGGATGAATTGATTACCTGGCCCGACATTGCCCAGTTAGCGTTTCTGGTCTCTGGAGGGGACGATCCCTTCAACCGACTGCAGGTGGGGCTGCATCGTCAGCTCTTCCATCGGGGCACCCCGACCCAACAGGATGATGTGAAGCCTTCCGACTTATGCGACAGCCTGGAAACCCAGCGGATCTACGTGTTTTCGAACCATGTGCCGATGGATTGACGAATTACTCAAGACTCTTCAACTAACGTCCTCAACTGCATATAGGCCCGTTCTGGGGACAGGGGTTCCTGGTGCTGATCGGTAAAAGAGGGTATTTGGGTCGTCATGTCTTCCCTCCGATGGGGGCTTTGCCGTAAAGGCCCATGAGTTCCGCCGAAGTCAGGGTGTGGTCCTGCATAGCGTTTAGGACATCTTGCTCTTTGGCACCCGGTGCAACATCGAGCGGCGTATCGAGGGCATAGAGCTTGAAGAAATAGCGATGGGTTCCTTTGGGGGGACAGGGGCCACCAAAGCCGACTTTGTCGAAGTCGTTTTTACCCTGGAAGATGCCTTCCGGCAACGATTCCTGTTTGGGCAATCCGGCTGGTAGTTCTCGTTGATCGGCGGGCAGGTTGTACAACACCCAGTGGGTGAAGACGCCACCGGGGGCATCGCGATCGCGCACGATCAGCGCAAAGCTGCGGGCATTGGCTGGCGGGTCATCCCAGGTTAAGGGCGGCGACATATCTTCACCATCGCAGGTGTATTTGTCAGGGATGGATGTACCGGTCAGAAATTCGGGGCTGTACAAATGCATAACGGCGCTCCAGATGAAAGCAGGGGTGGTTACAGCAATGTCAGCATTGCTGATGGGTCTTTCATCCTAGAAGGTTGAAAGGTTCCCAGCCTCTGGCCTGAGGAGCAAATCTTAATCTGCCCTTCATCAGATGCCCTGCTGAAATTTAACCCCCTCCCCCCTGAGCAGTCGTGCATCCCCTTAAAGCCATATTAAGAATTGCTGCCGTCAGATAGGTACCCTGGCCTGGCGTCGTAGATGAGTACGTTGTATTTGTTCCACCACACCCAGAATGACGTTTGGGATTACTCTACCCAGTGCTTTGCCCGTCCGACGGCCTTCTTCCACATATGAAAGTTCTCCTGGGCCTGGTCTTTGCCCTGGCCGGGTTCAAACACTCGGTCAATGGGGCGGCTATCGACTAGGGCGTGGTAGTCATCCCAAAAGCCAACGGCGAGGCCAGCGGCAAAGGCGGCCCCCTGGGCGGTGACATCCAGCACTTCGGGGCGTTCCACGGGAATGCCCAGGACATCAGCCTGGAACTGCATCAGGAAGTTGTTGTTACAGGCTCCACCGTCCACCTTGAGTTCGCGGATGGGGGTACCGGCATCTTCGTTGACCGCATCCACTACTTCTTTCACTTCATAGGCAATGGCTTCCAGGACAGAGCGCACGATGTGGTTGCGACTGGTGCCGCCGGTAATGCCGAGGAAGGCACCGCGAGCCGACATATCCCAGTGGGGGGCACCGAGGCCGCTGAGAGCGGGCACGAAGTAGACTCCGCCGTTGTCGCTTAGGTTTTCCGCCAGGGGCTCGGTTTCGGCAGCGTTGGTAATCACCTGAACACCGTCCCGCAGCCACTGGATGCAGGCTCCGGCGGTGAACATGCTGCCTTCAATGGCATAGCCGATTTTGGGATGCTTGGCGTCTCCGTTGGCCTGGGACCAGGCAATGGTGGAAAGGAGCTGATTTTGCGATCGCACCACCTCACTTCCCGTATTCGACACCAGAAACGCCCCTGTGCCGTAGGTACATTTCAGCAGACCGGGGCGATCGCAACCATGGCCATATAGCGCCGCCTGCTGGTCGCCGAAGATGGCCGTGATGGGAATCTCTGCTCCGATAATAGAAGCATCGGTATGACCAAACACCCCAATGCTGGGGCGGATGATCGGCATCATTTTTGGAGAAATGTCGAATAGCGACAGCAGAGACTGGTCCCAATCGCCGCTTTCAATGTTGAGCAGCATAGTGCGGCTGGCGTTGCTGTGGTCAGTGGCATGCACCTGTCGTCCGGTCAGGTTCCATAGCACCCAGCTATCCACCGTTCCCGCCAGCACCTGATCGAAGTCAACGGGGGGGTCGGTTTCCTTCTTAGCCGCATTCATCAACCAGGCCAGCTTGGTCGCCGAGAAGTAGGCATCCAGCACCAGGCCCGTGCGCTGGTAGATTTCTTCGGCTTTGCCCGCTTCCCGCAGGTCGTTGCACATGGGGGCGGTGCGGCGGTCCTGCCAGACAATGGCTTTGCCCAGGGGCCGCCCGGTGGAACTGTCCCATAGCAGGCAGGTTTCTCGCTGCACGGTCAGGCCAATCGCCGCAATGTCCGTCGGCTTGAGGCCCGCTTTCGAGATGGCCGAACCCATGCACCAATCGATTTCGGTCCAGATTTCACGGGGATCATGCTCTACCCAGCCTGGCTTGGGATAGTACTGGGTTAGCTCACGGTAGGCCTGCCCGGCGATGTTGGCCTCCCGGTCAAAGATAATGGCGCGATTACCGGTGGTGCCCAGGTCGAGGGCCATGATGTAGTTAGCAGTCATTTGAAAGTCGGGTCCTATCTGACAGCGGGTTCGGCAAGTCAGAATGGTCTCTCTCCGCTATGACCCGCCGATGTCTTCCCTTACAGTGTTCAAGAGGATTGGGTAAAAACCGAAGTTGTGTAAAGGCTTTTTAATAAAAGGGAGAGATAGAGGGTTAGGTGGGTGGATGGGTAAGGGGTGGATGGGGGATTCTGGTTCGGTATCCCCATCCTGTTAGTTTATTGTTCCTGTGAAACAATTTTTTTGGATGGAAATAATAGACCGTCTCAGTTCAGCAGAGGTTTTTGCAGTGTTCCCACCGACAAACTCTACTGGACTTAGGAATGGGGATTCAATAGCGTGGGATAGCCGTCTCGGCTGTCCCAGAGCAGGCAGGATGCCTGCCCTACAAAAACTGGATGTTATAAAATCCTCATTCCTCAGAGAAGGTCATGCCTCTACTCCAAATGTTTAACTGTTGCACGTAAAAGGCTTGCCACCTTGAAACGAGGATTCTGGATTCCCCTAAAACGACTGCTGACCATAGTCTTTGTCACCGTTATGGTGCTCACGACTGCCATGACCTCTCCTGCCTATGCCCAGGCATCGGCGGCGGCTGAGACCGCCATCGCTAAGGAAAGTTTCGTGGCCGCTGCAGTGCGCAAGGTTGGCCCGGCGGTGGTACGCATTGACACCGAACGCACCATTACCCGTCGCACGACAGATCCGTTCTACGACGATCCTTTCTTTCGGGACTTCTTTGGCGGTATGCCCCGGCAGCCTCGGGAAGAACTGCTGCGGGGTCAGGGGTCGGGGTTCATTATTGACGACACGGGCAATATTCTGACCAATGCCCATGTCGTCAACGGGGCCGATCGGGTGGTCATTACCCTCAAAGATGGCCGCAGCTTCGATGCTGTGGTAGAGGGGGTGGATGAAGTGACAGATCTAGCCGTCGTCAAAATTGACGGAGGTGAAGAGAATCCTCTCCCGGTGGCATTTTTGGGCAACTCAGACCAGGTGGAAGTAGGCGATTGGGCCATTGCCGTAGGTAACCCTCTGGGGTTAGACAACACGGTCACCCTGGGCATTGTCAGCACCCTGAAGCGTTCTAGCAGCTCCGTTGGGATTCCGGGCAAACGACTGGAGTTTATTCAAACCGACGCGGCCATTAATCCGGGCAATTCCGGTGGTCCTTTACTGAACAGCAGTGGTGAAGTGATTGGCATTAACACCGCCATTCGCGCCGACGCCATGGGAATTGGCTTTGCCATCCCCATCAACAAGGCGAAGGAAATTAAAGACCGGTTAGCCCAGGGGCAAACCATTGCCCACCCTTACATCGGGGTGCAGATTGCCGACCTTACCCCAGAATTGGCCCGTCGTAACAATGAAGACATAAACTCCGGCTTTTACCTGCCGGAAGTCAATGGAGTGTTGATAATTCGAGTGCTGGAAGGTACCCCCGCTGCTGATGCTGGCCTGCGTAGAGGCGATGTGATTTTGGAGGTCGATGGTGCCACCGTCAGAACCGCTGACCAACTCCAGCTCAAAGTGGAGAATACCAAAGTCGGCGATACCATACAGGTCAAAGTGCAGCGGGGTGATCGGGTGCAGACCATTAAAGTCGCAACCGCCGAGCTGCAGGACGAAAATTAAGCCTTGTGGGGTAGGCTTTACCCATCAGCCTGTCTTCAGCTGTACCTATCCTTTACCCCCACCCCCCTGACTGTTCAAGTCAGATTGTCCCCCTTCAGTGACCATAAGTCATCCCTTTACGAACTAACCCAGGAGATTACCATGCAATCCGCCTACGATCCCGACAAACGCAAACTCATTAATGCCCTCAGCCATGGGTCAATTTTCTTCAACGCCCTGATTTTAACGGCTGGAATTCCCATCGCCATTCTCTTCATTTTTGAAGATCCTGTGGTTAAAGACAGTGCCAAAGAAGCTATCAACTTCCACATCAACATGTGGTTTTGGTCCCTAGTTTTTGGCTTCCTGGCCTTCTTCCTGATTGGCATTCCCTTGCTGGGGGTGCTCGTCTTAGTCGAAATTATCATGCCCATTGTGGCCATTATCAACAGCATTACCAACCCCGATAAGGTGTACCGCTATCCCTTTATTCTGCGGTTGCTGTAGGTTAGCGCCCATCTTGCCATAGCTCTAGCCCTGGAGTGGGATGTGGCTCATTGCGAGCCGCTGATCTGCTTCAGGGCTACGATTATGATCAATACCCTGACCTGCGGAGACACCATGGCATCTCCCGCCAGATCATGTTCGGAATAATGTCGTCAAACCCTGAGAACTACTGTGACAAAAGCTTTTGAAGCTAACTAGTATGGAAGGGAGGTCTCCTATGGACCGACATCATGGTTAAAGTGTCCTCCCCTTCCGCTGCTCCCGCTCCCGAAGTCCCAATTCTCGACAACTCCCCAGAAGAAACGACTGAACCGATCGACGAAGTTCAGCTCAGCTTTCCCATTGAAGAACCTGCCCCTGCGGCTCCGGCGATTTCTCCCGTCACCCTGAAGCTAGCGGCGCGGGACGTGCGGCGGGTACTCGATATTCAACAGGATCAAAGCCAGACCCTGACCACGAAACTCAATATTTTGTTTGTGGCCAATGGGGCGCTGTTGACCAGCCTCAGCATTTCCCGACTGATTGTGAGCGGCAGCGTGTTTAGCGTGGCGGAGGTGTTGGGATTTCTCATCAGCTTTTCGCTGTTGATGGGGGCCTTTCTCCCCCGCCAGGTCGCCGTAACTCCTAACCTGGAGGACCGAGAGTTCCTGGAAACCTATCTGGCCCTGCCAGATTATGAATACCAATTACAGATGTTAGTCAATCTACAAGAAACGTATAATGCCAACAAGCAGCGGCTGGACGACATTTCCCAGAGCCTGAAGTACGCCGCTTATACCATCTGGAGCACAGCTGCTATTATGCTGGTACACATTCTTGTCGTCTACTTAGATGTTAGCCCGTAGTGTTTTTTGGTTTTGGTTATCGTCAGGGTATCGCCAAAGGCATGGTTAAAGCGCTAGGCGCGGATGAGTCTATGAGTGATGAACAGAACGACACAGCTCTAGAAAAGCGAATTCGCTTACCCGAGCCCGATGTCAAAAACATTACAGTCCTAACTGAGAATCTGCCCAACGAGCCCGTTTTACCCTGGCACCGCTACGATTCTCCCTGGCTTGCACGGGATGGAGAAAGCCAGCCCGATCCCGACGCCACCGATGAGACCATCGGCTCGACCCTGGCGGCTGAAGACAGCGACGGTGACGAACAACTGTCGCTCAAGCTAGATGATCTCTCCCTGGAACTAGAAAATGTGGAGTGATGAGGCGGGTTGCCCCTGAGAGGATGGGTGATCGGCCTGCCACCGTGAGTAATCCATTCATCTGTAACCTGCATGGTAAGTAGGTGGACAGATTTATCCGTGTTATTCCGACCAGCGGAAGGAATCGGAATCCTTTACGGTGAGCGAGCTGTCTCCCGTTGCTCGACATGACACAGTGGCATTTAATGCTGTCCATGCACTTACTGAAATAGGCTGAAAGGACTCCTCGTAAATCGCTAAAAGCCCTGTTCTGCCGTAGCCATAGGGTGGGCACTGGGCATCAGCCTCAAATCAGCGCCATACCAACCTACGGCTTCCACAGGGAGAACCATAGAAGAAGTTCAATATCCTAGCTGTTTAGCTTGAACACCATTACCGATAGGGGCGGCAGGGTGAGGCTGATGGCGTGAGGCCAGCGGGGGTTATCCCAATCGTGGGTGGATTTGCCGCCGTCGTTGCCCAGGCCGCTGCCGCCGTACTGGGAAGCGTCGCTGTTGAGCAGTTCTTTGTAATAGCCGGGTTTGGGCACGCCCACCCAGTAGTCATACCGGGGTTGGGGGGTGAAGTTGCACACCACCACCAGAAAATCGTCGGAGTGCTTGTCCTGGCGAGTGAAGGAGACGACGCTGTTTTCGTTGTCGTTGCAGTCAATCCACTCGAAGCCGTGGGCGGAAAAGTCATCCGTATAAAGGGCACGCTCTGACTTGTAGAGGACGTTGAGGTCCCCAACGAAGGCTTTCAGCTGGCGGAAGGGTTCGTTATTCAGCAGGCCCCAATCCAGGTCCAGCCAGGAGTTCCACTCGCTGGTCTGGCCAAACTCCATGCCCATAAACAGGGTCTTTTTGCCGGGGTGGGTGAACATGTAGCCGTAGAGCGATCGCAAATTGGCCAGCTTTTGCCAGTCATCCCCCGGCATTTTTTGGAACAGGTTGCCTTTGCCATGCACCACCTCATCGTGGGAGAGGGCCAGCATAAAGTTTTCGCTGAAGGCGTACCAGATGGAGAAGGTGATGTTGTTCTGGTGGTACTTGCGATGGACCGGGTCCTGCTGGAAATAGTGGAGCATGTCGTGCATCCAGCCCATGTTCCATTTGAAGTTGAAGCCCAGGCCACCGATGTAGGTGGGGCGAGACACATTGGGCCAGGCGGTGGATTCTTCCGCAATGGAGAGGGCACCGGGGTAGTAGCCGAAGATCAGGTAGTTCAGCTGCTTCAGGAAGTCCACCGCTTCCAAATTTTCGTTGCCGCCAAACTGGTTAGGCACCCATTCCCCATCCTCGCGGTCGTAGTCGAGGTACAGCATGGAGGCCACCGCATCCACCCGAATGCCGTCGATGTGGTACTTATCGAACCAGAACAGGGCGTTGGAGATGAGGAAGTTCCGCACCTCGTGGCGGGAGTAGTTGAACACGAGCGTACCCCAGCCCTTGTGCTCGCCCTTACGGGGGTCAGAGTGCTCGTACAGGTGGGAGCCATCAAAGAAGGCTAAACCGTGGGCATCCTTCGGGAAGTGACCGGGCACCCAGTCCACAATTACGCCGATGTCGTGCTGGTGGCACTGGTCCACAAAGTACATGAAGTCTTGCGGGGTGCCAAAGCGGGAGGTGGGGGCGAAGTGTCCGGCCACCTGATAGCCCCAGGAACCGTCGAAGGGGTGTTCGGCCACGGGCAGCACTTCAATGTGGGTATAGCCCAGTTCTTTGACGTAGGGGATGAGCTTATCCGCCAGTTCCCGGTAGGTGAGGAAGCGGGCGTCGGGCTTCTGGCTCACCGGCACTGCGTACCCATGGGCGGGGGGATTGCTCATGCTGTCATGGAGCCAGGAGCCAACGTGGAGTTCGTAGACGGAGATGGGCAGCTCCTGGGGGTCGCTGTGGCGGCGGCGTTCCAGCCAATCGTCATCCTGCCATTGGTAGGATAAGTCCACGATGACGGAAGCCGTATCGGGCCGGACCTGCTGCTGAAAGCCGTAGGGGTCAGACTTCAGATACCGGTGCCCTTCCTGGTTTTTGATCTCATATTTATAGATCTCGCCGATGGCCAGGTCGGGGATGAACAGATCCCACACGCCCCCCTGCATCTTGCGCATCTGGTGCTTGCGGCCATCCCAGTTGTTGAAGTTGCCGACGATGGATACGTTACGGGCATTGGGGGCCCAGACGGCAAAGTAGGTGCCCTGCACGCCTTCCACTTCCACGGGGTGCGCCCCCATTTTTTCGTAGATGGTGTGGTGGTTGCCTTCGTTGAACAGGTAAATGTCGAAGTCCGTCAGCAGGGGTGACTTGAAGGCGTAGGGGTCGCGCATCACCCGTTCGTGGCCATTCTCCTTGACCTTGATCAGGTAGTTTTTGTCTTCCATCCCCGGCATTTCGCACTCAAAGAAATGGGGATGGTGTACCGACTGCATAGGGTACTCTTGCCGATCTTCCGGGTGAATTACCCAGGCGGCTTCGGCATCGGGCAAATAGGCACGAATCACCCATCCCACGCTGCCGTTGCTCTGTTCCTTAGCATGGGAACCAAGCACCTCAAAGGGGTTTTCGTGGCGGTTTTCCACCACCCGATAGACCTGATCGGGGGAAAGGGTTGCGGTAGGCATGGGGATCCTTCAGTAACATCTTGCAGTTTGGAAAATGGACAATCTCCAAGGATGGGGCTTAAACAACCTTCCGAAAATTAAAAGTTACCGAGGGAAAAATCATCTACCCCAAGTGAGAATTTACTTGATAACTTCCCTCACGCGATAGATTGGGCGCTTCTGGGACTCATGGTAAGTGCGCATCAACAGTTCTGCCAGCAGGCCAAAACTGAATAGCTGAATGCCGGTCAAAAATAGCACAACCGCAAGAATGAGGAGAGGACGATCCCCAATATCCTGATTCTCAATTATCTTCAAAAGCGTCAGATAAATCCCCAGGGCAAAACCAATGATCATAGATGCCAACCCCAGCCCACCAAAAATGTGCATGGGCTTGGTCAAAAACTTTTTCATGAAGTACACCGTCAGCAGGTCCATGGCAACCTTGAGGGTGCGCCCCAGACCATACTTGCTGGTGCCAAATCGGCGGGGGTGATGGTTCACAGGAATTTCGGTAATTTTGGCCCCTTCAATAAAAGCCAGGGCGGGCAGAAAGCGATGCAACTCGCCATAGAGGTTCATGTCCTTCAGCACCTCGGTGCGGTAGGCCTTGAGGGAGCAGCCGTAGTCGTGGAGCTTGACGCCGGTCATGGTGCCAATCAGCCAGTTGGCCACCATAGACGGTAACAGGCGGGTGATGCGATTATCCTGGCGGTGTTTGCGCCAGCCGCTGACCAGGTCATAGCCTTCATTCAGGCGCTCCAGCAGCATGGGAATGTCGGCTGGATCATTCTGCAGGTCACCATCCATAGTGACAATAATGGCCCCCTGGGCGTAGTCAAACCCGGCGGCCATGCCGGCAGTTTGGCCGTAGTTGCGCCGCAGCATCACCGCCTTTAGCCGGTCGTCTTGTCGAGCTAAGCCTTTGAGAATATCCCCTGACCCATCCGTAGAGGCGTCGTCCACGCACACGATTTCGTAGTTCAGGTTAGTTGGGGTTAGAGACGCGTGGATAGCCTCTATCAGCAGGGGCAGGTTCTCGGCCTCGTTATAAATAGGCACCACCACAGAGATGGACGGCAACAGGGTGCCCTCTTCAACAGAGTCGGCGGGAGAAACGAGGCGAAAGGTCATGGCTGCAGTGACAACTCATGGCGGTTGATGCTATGGGCGCTATTTTCCCACAGGTTGGTCAATCCAGTGGGGATAAAGTTGCTGAAGCAGGAGGGCCAGCCCGTAACCCGCAGCTTCTGCCAGGGTGCTAATCAATCGATACAGAGCCACGGTCCCCAGCACCACCCCCGCCGAAAACTGGCCCTGAAGCAAACTCACCGCCGCCGCTTCAAAAATGCCCAGCCCTCCTGGTGCACCGGGAACCACAAGCCCCAGGCCCCAGGCCAGACTAAAGCGGCTAAGCAGCAATGGCCAGGTATCCCACCCCACCGGGCTCAGGGCCAGCACCGCCAGCCCAAACCCCATGCCCCGCAGCAGCACAAAGCCAAACTCCCCTGCCAGGGGCTTCAGGGGATAGTAGGCCAGCCCTTCAATGGGCTCTGTAATAGTTGCCTCCGCTGACCGGGCTTTGGCCCGGCTCAGCCGAACGATGACCGGGTTTAAGCAGCGGGGATGGAGCAGCGCCAGCAAAACCGCCAGACCCACGAGCTGCACCAGGCGATATTGAGGCGAACTTAACAGCCCCAGCATCAGGGCCGCTGCCGCCATCAGCACCGGTTCCAGCACGACCCCGGCCACCGCAGTGCCGGTGGGAATGGTGAGCGTTTTGAGTGCCCTGACTCGACCCACGAAATGCCACACATTACCCGGCAGGTACTTCCACACATTCGTGCGCAGGTAAACCAGGGTGCTCCACAGGCCGCTGATGGGATGCTGCAGGCTATCTAAAATCCAGCTCCACACCCAGCCGCTCAGGGTATGGGCCAACAGGGTCACCCCAAAGGCCAGGGCTAGCATGGCAAGACCCCCAGGGCGCAGCCGCAGATGGGTTACCTCGCCCCAGTGGACCATGAGGTTGTGGATGAGGAATGCGATCGCAGCCGCCAGTATCCCCCACCGCAAAACTTTCTTCATGCAGCGCCCAGGTAGCTATGCATCACTCGTCCCGGCCTGCGCAGTTGGCCATGGTAAGACCGGCTTACTGGATGGGATAGGTCCGTCAAAGAGTCAATTCCAATACCGTTACGCCCCTGGTCCTTGCCGGAACTGTGGATATAGTCCCCATTTCCTAAATATAGAGCCACGTGGGTCGTGCGTTCGGGAGTTCCAAAGAAAATCAGATCTCCGGGCTGCAACTCGTCCCAGCTGATGGGGTGAGTAAAGGCCTCTTGCTGGTAGGAGTCTCTTGGCAGGCGAATGCCAGCGGCGGCAAAGGCGGTCTGAATCAAACCGGAACAGTCGTAGTTGGGGCCAACAGTGCCTCCCCAGAGGTAGGTGTTGGGCTGGTTCATTGCCTGTTGGGTAAAGGCTATTACCTCGGGAAGCCGCCGCTCAATTTCAGCTCGGGTCAGGGAGACAGGGCAATAGGCCAAATCTGCAGGCCGTAGCGCCGACAGGTCATTTGCCGCCAACCAGCCGGGGTAGTCGTCTTCACAGAGCTGCACGAAGTGAGCCTGGGCGGCTTCTTTATCCCCATGTTCTAAAGGAGAGAGTAAAAGACGCACATGGCGACCGGCAGCCGCCTGGGTTACCAGCCCCTGCAGTTCAGGCGTTTTATAGAGGTTGAGGGAAGTTGTGCAGAGATATTCTGCGTGTAACGTTGCCGTCGCCATAGTGGGTATTTGCTCTAGGTGCCTTTTTCGCCGGTATTGCGGACATTGACAACTTTCTTCAGCACATTAAACCAGAAGGTCGAACCCATAGAGATGGCAAATCCGCTGACAAGCCAACCCAGAAACCGCCTGGGGATCAACGGAAACGGCCAGCGGGCTTCCGCCTCGATCTGCTGTCGAATCACTACCTCGTTATACCCCAGGGGGAAGGGGATCTCCTCCATGGCCTGATCTACGACGATTCGGACCTGATCAATGCTGGTGGCCAGGTCATCTCCCGATTCGACCGCCAGCTGCTCGGCAGTACTGGTAATCGAATTTCGCAGTGCCGGATCTTGAACCAACCGGGTAGCGATATGAAACGAATCAGCATTGATAGCAATCGCCGTACCGATGCCAATCAGTAGTGCTACAGCTTTGGCATTGCGTTTATAAACCCCCGTGGCCCGCTCCATGCCCCGATCAAACCACTTCTCGATTTCATAGCCAAAATCCTGCACTTCTGTGCGAATGGCCGTCTGGATATCATCGGTTGTGGTTCTAACCTTACGGGCAATCGCGATCAGACTATTGCGCAGGGCCGGTGTAATAGTCGAAGTTCCCAACCGCTCCAGCAAAGCCTGGGCGGTAGGATTTCCCCGCTGAGCCAGCTGAATCAGTTCATTTTTGGTCGGGGTGCCGTCTTCGAACACATCCATGAGTTGTTCCATGGTGGGTCGCAACTTGCTCAGCAGGGCAGCCTGTTCGGCAGAAGTGCTGGATATGCCCCGCTTAATGTAGTCTAGCCGCCGCAGAAACGTCTCTGTTAAAGGATGATTGTCGGGCAGGATATCTCCAGCCATCAGCGCAAATTCGTCCAGATTGTTCACCAGCCGATCAACCGACTCCGGCAGCCCTACCCGCCCCTCTTGAAAGTCCTGAATGATGTCGCGGGTAGCCGTCTCCAGCTGTTGCAGCTCACCATTCAAAAGAAATTCATTACCAGTGCTGGCCTTCAAATCATTGAGAACATTGTTAACGGGCAGCAGAATTTTGTCAGATACAAAAACCTTGAGACGTTCGTCGCTAATCACCTGCCACAGGCTGGAAAGCTGCATGCGCTCTAGCAGGCTGTTGGCAAAAGCCTCTGGAGGAATGTAGGAAGGGCCACTGGTTTTGCCTTCACCAAAGGTATTGCGGTTACCGGTAAGGGCTCGGTAAATGCGACCAATCAGGTGAGTTACCCCTCGAAAAGTTCGGGTAATACGCCCCTTGTCTTCCTGATTCAGGCTACGAATCCAGGGGCTATCATAAAGGGCATCCGCCAGGTCCTGGGCAAGGGTTTCTTTGTCTCTTTCGTTACCAGCGAGCAATACTTCAATGGATTTTTTCAGATGTTCTGCTCGCCACTGTAGCAAGGTACTAATAATTTCCTGTAGCTCGCTCGCTAACAGGCTCAGCACAAAGAAAATAAAAACCAGCCCCAGGGCGACATCTAAAATGATGGGAAGGTTCATAGACTATTCGCTAACCCCGAACACAATGCAACCAAAGTGTGGCACAGCCATACCCAATCTGGCTCGACAACCGTAGCTGTGTCTGAGCAGACCTCTATGCCTGAACTCAGACAAGGCTGAACCAGCAATCTCGCCAAAGTATATAAGCGATTGAGTCAAGAAAGTCGAGATGAGCCCTAATTTGATGCAGGGTTAAGCATTCTGATGGTGACAGTGCACCATTCAGCAGAAGCTCGGCAGCCCAGGGAACACCGAACCGCTGCCAGGCAACAAAATGTACAGCAAGTCATTTAGAAAGCCCCAAGCCACTGCCTGAGGGGGCAAAAGCTGCCTCCGAAGAGCACCACAGGATGACGATGATGCTGTCACCAGCAAAAAACAATTACAGGGGAGTCGTTATCAACTCTTTAATCTTCTTCAAACTCTTCCTCGTCATCTACGTTTAGCTGACGCAAACGAATATGCTTGCGACCCAACGAAATCTCGAACTCGTCGCCGGGTTCTAACCCCATCTGCTTTGTATAGGTTGAACCAATGAGCAAATTACCGTTCGACTGCACCGTAATGCGGAAGCTGGCGCTACGACCACCACGTCCGTTGCTATCGCTGCTACTATCCAGCTGAATTCCTTCTGCCTCAATTAAAGCATTTAGGAACTTCATCATATTGACACGCTGGCCACCGTCTTTGGTAACGGTGTAGTAACCGCAAGCCTTGGCCTTCTCCTCTTTACTTAAATCGTCTAGCTCTTTGACCTTCAGTACCAATTCTTTACCGGTCAGGGGTTTCATCTGGGTGTCATTCGCCATCGACATCATTCTCGATCACAACAGTTCTAAGCAAAACCTAATAAGCAGTAAATACCTGGACAAACTGCTTGACCCAACTCTCATAACAGCTCAAAAATAATACTACAATAAGCTATTGACCTGAACTCAAAAAAATACTTGGAAATATAAGTTAAGCCTGTTGAAATAAAAATTCAGTATGGCTCATTACTAGAAATTTTAACCTATACCTTGTCCAAGTCCAGAAGTGGGGTTTTGCTTCAGGGAAAGCTACAGTTTTTGAGCTGGACTTGGTATAGCACAAGAATATAAGAAATAAATAATGATCCGCTTCAGGGCTGGTCATATAAACCTGGTCTAAGCCCAGGAGTTGAGTTTTCCCTAAAGGGAAGCTAGAGTTTCCAGTCTGGATTTGACATAAATAGGTCAATTTGGCTTTACAGTTAGGTAAATTTCCTGTACGGATCACTTTCGCAGGACCTCTAGTCTGGAAAATACCAATATTTCCATCTGCTAAACCTTATCCAGGTCCAGAAGTGGAGTTTTGCCTCAGGGAAAGTTCCAGGTTTCGAGCTGGACTTGGTATAAAGAGGAACCGACTATTTCAAAATTCAGCCAAAGTCGAGAGCGAAACAGGCGGCGCTGTGCTCCTTGCCCCTAGGATTAGGAACCACAGGAGCAAATTTCACCACAGATTAAATTTTCTGGTCGGCATCGGAAAATTAGCAGGACTACCCGCCGGCCTCACGCAGAACCTCCTGGAGAATGTCAGGTTTTCTTGATGATTGATCTTCTGGTTGACTGACAAAACTTCTCGACCAAATCCCTGAAAGCCCTCACCCTCACCCTAGCCCTCTCCCGAGGGGAGAGGGAACTGGAAAGATTGATCGGCTCCCCTCGCCCAGAAAGAGAGGGGTTGGGGGTGAGGGCGTACAACTTTTGTCAGTCAATGAGGCTGAATTCAGGCGAATTTGTTACCCTTGGTGGAGCCAGTGCTGGTGTGGAATCGGGCCGTTTTTCAGATGGCATGGCAGCAAAAGGGCTTAAAAGTGGCCCCTCTGCCCCTGGCATAAACCTGAAAATGACCGGAGGAAATCCAGGGGGTTGATCCTGCCGGGTAAAGCCGGTTTCTCTCCTGCGGGGGGATCTGGGCTTACGCTAAAGATATGAAACTTACCACCCGTGGACATTACAGTGTTAAGGCACTTTTAGACCTGGCTCTACAGCCAGCTCTGCAGCCCGTTTCTGTAAACGCCATAGCGGCTCGTCAATCCTTGCCAGCCCCCTATCTCGAAAAGCTGCTGATTGATCTGCGTCGGTCAGGCATTGTGGAGTCGGTACGGGGGGCCCAGGGAGGCTACCGTCTGGCTCGATCGCCCCGAGAGATTTCTTTGGGGCAAATTTTAGCAGCCGTGGGGGAGGTAGTTGATCCCCTGCCGCGCCATCATCCCCAGGCTGAGCAGACTGAAGATTGGGTCACCTACGCTGTCTGGAAGCGGCTCTCCCAAAAAATGAAAGATGCGCTGTACAGCATTTCCTTAGAAGATCTTTATTTTGATGCCCGCAGCTGGCAGGCTGCCCAGGGAGACGACGCCAGCTTTGTGGTTTAGGCCTACCGCCATCAACCCACGAACTGCAGGCGATTCGGCTATAGTGTGACTTTACTGAAGGAAACTGGTTCTATCCCCCATGCACCAAGGCAACACTGTGGTTGAGATTTTGTCTGCAGAGGAAATGCGTCGCACCTTAAACCGTTTAGCCTCAGAATTGATTGAGCGCGGGGGAAATTTAGACCACCTGGTACTGTTGGGGATTTACACCCGAGGCGTGCCCCTGGCCCATATGGTGGCCCACCAGATCAATCGCCTGGAAGGGGTGCAGCTTCCGGTTGGGGCTATCGATATCACCCTGTATCGAGATGATTTAGACAAAATTGGTACCCGTACCCCCGAACGGACCAAAATTCCCTTTGATTTGACCAATCGGATCGTGGTGTTAGTTGATGATGTCATTTATAGTGGCCGCACGATTCGGGCTGCCCTCAATGCGGTGCTGGAATATGGTCGCCCCGAGCTGATTCGACTGCTGGTTCTGATTGACCGGGGCCACCGAGAGTTGCCAATTCATCCTGACTTTGTGGGCAAAGTTCTGCCCACCTCTAAGGATGAAAAAGTCAAAGTTTTTTTACACGATACCGACGGATTAGACGCGGTGCATTTACTCAAGCCAGATGCCGCCGTATCCTGAAACAGATTTCCCATTTCTATCAATTTGCTGTGACAGCCATTTCTGCCTCGTCCCACGACACCCAGGTCCGCAAAGCAGACCACATTCGCATTTGCCTGGATGAAAACGTTCAGTGCCAGCAGTTGACCACCAGGCTAGAGCACTATCGCTTTTGCCATGTTTGCCTACCCGAGTTGGACTGGGCTGAGCTAGACCTGCAGACCACGTTTCTGGGGAAGCCCCTGGGGGCTCCGCTCCTGATTTCTTCCATGACCGGGGGCACCGAAACAGCCCACCAAATTAACCTGCGTTTGGCGGCGGTTGCCCAGCACTATAGGCTGGCCATGGGGGTGGGGTCTCAGCGGGTGGCTGTGGAAAATCCTGATTTGATGAAAACCTTTTCGGTGCGGCGAGTGGCTCCCGATATTTTCCTGATGGCGAATTTAGGAGCGGTGCAGCTGAACTACAGCTATGGCATTGACCAGTGTCAGCGGGTGGTAGATAGTCTGGAGGCCGATGCCCTGATTTTGCACCTGAACCCTCTGCAAGAGGCGGTGCAAAGCCGGGGCGATACCAACTTTCAAGGCTTGCTAAAAAAAATTGAGACAATCTGCCAGGCGCTCTCGGTGCCCGTCATTGCCAAAGAAGTGGGCAATGGTATTTCAGTGCCCATGGTGAAGCGATTGCGGGAGGCCGGCATCGCCGCCGTGGATGTAGCCGGGGCGGGAGGAACCTCCTGGGCCAAAGTCGAGAGCGAGCGGGCGACTGATCCGGTGCAAAGACGCCTGGGGCAAACCTTTGCCGATTGGGGAATTCCCACGGCTGACTGCATTGTTGCGGCCCGACAGGTGGATCCGGCCTTTCCTCTGATTGCCTCTGGTGGGTTGCGCAACGGTCTGGATATAGCGAAAACTCTGGCCCTTGGGGCCAACCTGGCTGGGCTGGCGTTTCCGTTCCTGAAAGCTGCCAATCAATCGGAAGACGCCGTCGCGGCCCTGGCGGATGTGCTACTGGCAGAATTGAAAACCGTGATGTTTTGTACCGGGCAAAAGACGGTGGAGAAATTGCGGCAACCGGGGGTGCTGGAGCGGGTTGGGTAAAGGGTAAAGATGAGTTAGTATTTACGTACCACATCAGCTAAATCCATGCTTGACCTGACAAAGCTGGCCCGACAGATGCAGGGGATTTCAGCCCATTTGTCCCAGGAGGCCGAGGCGGCGCGATCGCGAGTGCACAAAGCCCAGGGGCTAATGGAGCAGGCAGCGGTCCATCAAAAAGAACTGGTCGAGCAGTTGCTGGAGCATCGCGATCGGCTGGCCTTTACGGCGGCTCAGCCGGTGGAAGCGTTGACTACTCGGGTCCCGATTCTTCCCGCTCCAGAAGCCCATTCAGTATTGGCGACGGATGGTTCCCAAATTTCCCCCAGCCATCACGAAATTGCCTACTGCTACTTAATCAATGTGGGGCGGGTGGTGCTGCACTACGGCCAGAGCCGGTTCCCCATGCTGGATAGCCTGCCGGAGGTGGTGTATCGCCCGGAAGATCTCTACGTCTCGCGCCAGTGGGGCATTAGCACAGAAGAGTGGATGGGCCACCGGCGCACCGTGGCTGAGGCTGGGGTGCTGGCCGAGTTAGGGGCCGCAGTGCGAGGGCAGGCCGATTTTGCGTCGCAAGCCATGGCCGCCAGCGGTGGCCCAGAGCCTCCCCCCGTGCTGGCTCTGGTGGATGGCTCTCTGATTTACTGGTTCTTAGAATCCTTACCTGCGGAAGCTCGCAACCAAATTCTGCCCCCCATCCTAGAGGCCTGGGATCGGCTCAGGCAGCAGGGCATTCCTCTGGTGGGCTACCTCAGTGCGTCCCGCAGTGGAGAGGGGCTGAACTTTCTGCGATTAGCGGCCTGTCCGTTCCCATCTCCCAACTGCCAGACCCATTGCCAGGGACAGTCTGAAAAGGCCCCCTGCGGTAGTTTTACCCCCCTGCGGGATGCCACCTTTTGGGCCATGGAGCTGCAGCCGGGGGAGCGTAGCCCCTTCTGGCAGAGTTCGGCGGATATTTTGGACCTGTATCAAGACCACGCGGTCTACTTTTGCTATCTCCACGTGGGGGCAGAAGTGGCTCGGGTCGAAGTGCCCCAGTGGGTGCTGGAGGATGAATCCCTCTGTGCCATGGCCCTACGCATTGTATTAACCCAGGTCCAGAAGGGCTATGGATATCCGATAGCCCTGGCCGAAGCTCATAACCAGGCCGTGGTGCGGGGCAGAGATCGCACCCGTTTCTTTGCTCTGCTGGAACGGGAAATGATTCGCGCCGGACTGCACAACGTGGGGACTTCTTACAAAGAGGCTCGCAAGCGGGGCAGTATTGCTTAGACAGGCCATCGACAGGTTGAATATCAAATTTCTGAATCAGAAGTGGGTCACATACCAAGTCCAGCTCGAAATCCGTAGCTTTCCCTGGGGCAAAACTCCACTTCTGGACTTGGAAAAACCTCAGTTCGGGACAACTTCCGATAGGGACATGCTGAGCAACTTCCCCTCCTGGGAGGGGTGCCCGGAGGGCGGGGTGGGTCAAATCTACGACCACAGATACCCCATTGACTACGGATAAAGCGGCTCAATGCCGGGATTAACCCACCCCTGCCCCTCCCAGGAGGGGATAGCTGCAGTGAAATCTCAACAGTCGTGCCTGATCTCGAACTCAGGTTGGACAAGGTTTAGTTAATTTTTTTAAGGAATTCGGAATAGGATGCTCTTAGGGTGTAGACCACCACAGGTCTGAGCCGATGTCGCCCCTGGCGGTCATGCACAGCCAGTGTTGAATTTGTGTGTTGTCTGATGACGCCGTCGAGTACCTTACCTATGGCTTCTAAGCCGCCATCTTCGTCAACCCTCGGAGATTCCTTAGGGGATTCGCCGCTGTTTAAGTTCCGTGACTCCTCGACAGCAGCCCAGGTGAACCCTGGCAGGGGAGAAACTGATCAAGCCGGCCTTTCTCGTTCTGCGGTTAATTCGCAAACTACCGATTGGACCTGTCGCCACGTTCTGACCGGCCACTCAAGCTGGGTGCGGTCCATGGCCATTAGCGCCGATGGCAACTTTATTGTGAGCGGTAGCGGCGACAGAAGTCTACGGGTCTGGCATCTGCCTACGGGAAACCAGCTCTACCAAATTAATAGCCATGAGACCTGGGTACGCTGTGTGGCGGCCTGCCCCAGCAGCACCCGGTTTGCCAGCGTGAGCAACGATAATGTCATTCGCCTCTGGGACCTTGCCGATGGTCGCTGCTTGGGGCAGATGGAAGGACACAATAGCTGGGTGCGCGCGGTGACCTTTAGCCCCAATGGTAAGTACCTGTTTAGCGGCGGGCAAGACAAAACCATTTGCGCCTGGGATGTGGAGCGACGTACTCTGATCCACCGCTTTCAGGGACACCAGCACTGGGTGCGTTCCCTGGATGTCAGCCGGGATGGCACCACCCTGGTTAGCGGTAGTCAGGACAGCACCGTCCGCATCTATCGCATTAAAGGCAAAGGGAAAGACCACGTTTTGCAGGGGCACCAGGGAGAGGTGCATGATGTGGCAGTGAGCCCTAACAACTGGCTACTGGCCAGTGCCGGGGCCGACTGCACTGTTCGCTTCTGGAAGCTCAACAGCGGGCGGCACATCACCAGCTTTAAGGCCCATACGGCCCCCATCAACAGTCTTCAGTTCAGCCCCGACGGCAACCTGCTGGCCACCGCCGGTAACGATGGCACGGTACGCCTCTGGAATGTGGAGCAGGGCAAGCTCACCCATGTTTTGCAAGGCCATGAGGGCTGGGTCTGGTCAGTAGCCTTTACCGCCAACGGCAAATCCCTGGTCAGTGCCGGATGGGACGGCACCCTGCGGGTCTGGCAGCGGCAGGAGCGGATCAACCGTTAAAAGAAGGACTTGATGTACTCGCGGCGCATGCGTGCGATCGCGTCTATGGAAATCCCCTTCGGGCATACCGCCTCACACTCCCCGTGGTTTGAGCAGTCGCCAAACTCTTCCGCTGCCATCTGGTCGGTCATGGCCTGCACCCGCTGTTTGCGTTCCGGATGCCCCTGGGGTAACAGGGACAGGTGGGAAACCTTGGCCGCTGTAAACAGGGAAGCCGACGCATTGGGACAGGCTGCCACGCAAGCCCCACAGCCGATGCAGGTGGCATAGTCAAAGGCTAAATCTGCATCCGGCTTGGGAATGGGGATGGCGTTGGCATCTGGTGCAGAGCCAGTCTTCACAGAAACATAGCCCCCCGCCATGATAATGCGGTCAAAAGCCGACCGATCCACCACCAGGTCTTTAATGACCGGAAATGCCCCCGCCCGCCAGGGTTCCACAGTAATTTCGTCGCCATCCTGAAAATGCCGCAGGTATAGCTGGCAGGTCGCCGTTTGGGGTTGCCCACCGTGGGCCTGGCCGTTGATCATCACCCCACAGGAGCCGCAGATGCCCTCCCGGCAGTCGTGGTCAAACTCCACCGGGTCTTCACCTGCATGGATGAGCTGCTCGTTGAGTACATCCAGCAGCTCCAAAAAAGACATATCCGCCTCGGCATCCGGGACAGTGTAGGACTCAAACCGCCCCGGTTCCTCCGCCTTAACCTGCCGCCAAATTTTGAGGTGAAGCTTCATGAAAGGTGATGGCTACTGCGAATTTTTATTCCTTTATCAGTTTATCGCTCCTAAAAAAGGAATTTCTAGAACACCGTTACAGAAGTTTTTCCCATTCACCCTCACCCCTCACCCCTCACCCCTCACCCCTCACCCTTCACCTCTCACTCGTTTCCTACATCCCCACTGACCTGCACCAACAATGTCCTCTCCCGAGGACCATCCAGCTCAATAAACAGCACCGCATCATTACGGCCCTGCCTGAAGAACTCAATCTCAAAATCAAGGCTTACGGCTCAACGACTTTAGACCGCGAAGATCTGGAACAGGGCGTGGAACCCGACTCTTGCTACTACATCCAAAAAGCTGAGCCAATCAAGACCAGAACCCTCGACCAGGCCAGCGATCCACCTCCTGATTTAGCGGTTGAAGTGGATATCACCAGTGCGTCTCGGCGGTGCTTCACCATTTACCTGCAGCTTGGCATTCCTGAAGTCTGTCAATACACTTCGGGCGTTGCGGCAATGGCTGCGCACTCAAAGTTAAGGTGGCGGATGGCCTACTGATCGGCGGCTTCGGCTTACAATACGGGCTGAAGTTGGGGAGGTGGCCATCCACTATGGCGAAACATACGTCGACCTGGAAAGTTGACCTGGGGCGGATTGTAGCAATTTGGACAGTCGCAGTTGCCGTCGCGGCCATCTGGGTAGTGGCGGATCGTCGCGCTCCCGCCTGGGATCAGGCTGAGCATCTGTCCTATGCCATGAATCACTGGTGGACCTTGACCCACAGTAACTGGCTCACCCCAGAAGGGTGGCGGCATTTATGGATGCTCTCGCCCAAATACCCCCCGGTGATGTATCTGGTGGGGGCGGGGGTGCATACCCTGTTCGGGCCGGGGCCTGACATCGCCATCGCGACTAATGCCATCTTTGCCCTGGTGTTGCTGATTGCCACCTATGGCCTGGGACGCCATCTCTTCAGTCCCCAGGTTGGTATCCTGGCGGCAGGGTTGACCCTGTTGATGCCGCGCCTGCTCCACACTGGGCTGGACTTTCAGCTCGATTATGCCGTTACCGCCCTTACGGTTCTAAGTTTCTGGTGTTTAACCGTCTGGCGAGATGCTAAAGGCTGGCGTTCCTGGGCCTGGGCCATTGGTTTTGGGGTGAGCTACGGCCTGGCGCTGATGACAAAGCAGTCGGCCCTGTTATTCCTGGCTGTTCCCCTAATTTGGGTCATCTTATCGACCTTATGGCACCGTCGCTGGATGCGTCTTTTGCAGTTGCTGGCGGCAGGGGCCTCAACTCTAGCGGTAATGGCCCCCTGGTTATCGGTCAACTGGCTGTTTCAGTTCAGTATTTTGGGCAACACCAACGTGGGTGCAGCCAAGGCAGAGGGCGACCCTATGCTGAACACCCTCGCCGCCTGGACCTACTACTGGCAAGATTTACCGTCGGCAGTGTCCTGGCCCCTGCTGGTGGTGCCGCTGGTGGGCATTCTGCTCTGGTGGTTTGGGCTGTTGCCAGGGCGTAAGTCGCCCTCCCTGGCTGATGGCACTGTTATAGGACGGATCTGGTTGCTGGCCTACCTGGTCGGAGCTTACCTGGCCTGGTCAGCCATTGTGAATAAGGATCAGCGCTACATCGCTCCGTTGCTGCCGGCCCTGGCGGTATTTCTGGCCTGGGGTCTGGTGTGCTGGTGGCGCAAATGGCCCTGGGTAACCATCGCCACCTTGATGGTCGGCACCCTGGCCGCCCTGCTCAGCATTTTTCCTACCGGGTTTCAGTCCCTGGGGAACGTCATGGTACCTAACAGCTCCTTTTATGCCTATCGGGGTGAGGTGTATCCCCATCGGGAATTGATTGACCACGTTGCCCAGACCCAGCCCTACCAACTCTCAAATATCGGCGGCCTGCAGTCTACCGCTGAGTTCAACCAGCACAACGTGAGCTACTACGGCAAGCTGGCCGATTACCAGGTGTACGGACGGCAAATTGGCAGTCGCCCCAGCCAGCATGATAAGGATCTGGAATCCCTGTCCTGGTTTTATGCCCAGGGTCCCCAGGATCAACCCTGGCCCCCCGAGGGAGAAGACACGCAATCCGAATTGGCCCGCAAGCTGGATGCCAGGGAAGAGTTTGGCCTAGACCGTACCTGGGACCTGCCCAACGGCAATCGGTTGTATCTGTACCGTCGGCAGCAACTGCCCGTTACCGTCACGGCTTTAGAGTCAGGCACCTGCCCCACCGTTCCTGAGTTAAGCCAGGTTGAAGTTCCCCAAATGGTGCCACCGGGGCAACCGGTACCGGTGACCTACACCTGGGTAGGGCCATGGCAGGCTCTGCGTACTGGTCTGGCCATGCTGACCTGGGAAGCCGAAACTGGTGCCGCTCCTCCTGCTACGACTGGCTGGATTCATGACCATGGCATCGGTCTGGGTACCCTGCGTCCCCATCCCATTCAGGAAATGCAGACCACCCTCAGCCCCGCTGACATTGACCCCATCGGCTGTTTTCAGGTGACGGAACGCACGGCTACGCTGCCTCCCCAGGAGCTTACGGCTGGAACCTATCGCCTGACGGGGCAGTATATCGACACTACGGAGGGCACGGCACAATCTTTGAGTCTGCCGGATACCACGATTGAGATTAATGCGGAATCTCCCCCAGTTCCTGCTCCGGCCCTGGACTGGGTGACGCAACTGCGAGAAGTTAGCCGTCTGCTGCCCCAGGGGCCAGACCAACTGGGAGGCGTGTTTGACCCCATTGGTCGAATCAATATGTATGACCCGATTCACAACTATCTGGTGCAGGCTGAACAGAGCTTGAGCCGCCGCTGGCAGGAACAGCCCGCTTTAGTGGAATACGGCTATGGGCTGGTGCTGTCGCAGGTGTTGCAGCTTAAAGTCAACCCGGCCCTTGAGTCCCTGCAGCAACTGGTGCAAGAGGATGGAGAGAATCCCTATGCCCATGCCTATCGAAGCTTTGTTAATCTGTACGCCTTTCGCCCCAAAGCCGCCGAAGCCGCCCTGGCCCCGGCTCTGGAGATGGCCCCTGACTCGCCGGAAATTCAGGGGTTGAATGCTGCCGCTGCTTTATTTCAAGGGAATTTGTGGGGGGCGTGGCGGCGAGGGCAGGCGACTGTTGACCTGATTCAGTCAAAGGCTAAATCACCTCACTGAGAAAGGCTTGCCAGTCTTGAATCGCCTGCGGGTTGGAAGGTTGCTCCCGCTGCAGCAACAGCAGCCCGTCACGGGATGACACCAGACCATAGGTGCCCTGATCGAGCCAGGTCTGAATTTGCTCTGTGTAGTAAGCCAGTCGGTCACCATCGGCGCTAAAGGCAACCTGATATCGCCGCAATCGCCAGAGGTCGGCGACGACGTAGTCAACATCCTGGGTTTGGCCCTGGTCGTTAAGATACTGGGTCATGGGCATGCGCAGTACCGCCCGTCGCCCAGACACATGGGGCACCAGATAGGTTGTGGCGGTAACGCTGGCATCAGCGGGAATTTGGGCTAAGAGTTGATTGATCTCTCCAGCTCGTTGCCACTGCAGGGTGGGGGGAACGTACACCCAGGGCTGAAACGAGTCAGGCACGATGAACGAAAAGGCCCGGCTCGGGTTGGTAAGGGGAACCAGCACCAGCGATACTACCAGGCAAAAGCCCCAGAAGCTGCGGAACCTGCGGCTGGGGAAGCGGGGCTGCACCTGGTCTGGCGACTGAAAAAATCGGCGGAAGCCCTGGCCAGACCACCATAGAACGGCTCCGTAAAATATCCCCGGTACCACGTTGAGGGCATAGCGAATGCCGGTATTCAGCCCGGAGTTGCTCTCGGTCAGGGTGAGCTTGAGCAGGGGGGGACCGGCCATAATCCAGCTGGCAGGAGACAGGGCCGGAATAAAAGCCAGGGGCAGCCAGTGGCCCGCCAGATACTCCAGGGTGCCGCCCACGGGAGTGACCAATTCCTTGAGCAACAGTCCGGGCTGGCTGATCATCGCCCAGAGGACCTCCAGAGTAGAGGCTTCCTGATTGTCGATGTACTGGCCAAACTCCTCAATCATGAAGCGTTTGGAAATATCTTCAGAAAAGATCGGCATGAATACATTCGTGACCAGCACGAAATAGCCCACACTCAGGGCACAAACCCCCGCCCCAACAAAGGGATGGCGGCGACTGGCCAGCAGGTAGGCCCCCACACCGAAGAGGGCGATCGCACTATCTTCCCGCACCGCCAGAATGGCCAGACACAGCAGTCCGAACGGCAACCAGCGGCGGTATTCCATCGCCAGCAACAGACCAAAAATAAACAGGGGAATCTGGCCGAGGTCGTGGAAATTCGCCAGGTAAGGATTCAGCACCGCCAGGGCGCAGTAAAAACTCACCATGATGGCCAGGGCCAGCCTGTGCTCCAAATGCTTGCGTCCTAGCAGGTAAAGCAGGATACCCGCCACCGTGGCAAACACCGCCTGCAGCACAGACAGGGTAGCCGGGGACGGAAACAGCCAATAAATTGGCAACCAGAGCAGCAGTGCCGGGGTAAAGTGCTGGCCCAGGCGGCGATAGTCTACTCGGGGGAGTTCTCCGGCATGAATCACATCCGTCGATAGCTGGGACGATAGGGTGCTTTGAAACAAGTTGCCGTGGGCATTATTCCAAAACACCTGGTTAAAAATGCCCTGATCATAGGAAGCGTAGTAGGTAAAGTAGCGGTGCAGCAGCAGCCCGGTCAGGAGAATAAAAAAGGTGCCGGAGATGATGGCGACTTGCCTGAACCCGACCTCTTTGCGCCAACTCAAAATCATGCCCGCCGTTCCTTGAAACAATCACCGAGAACTACTTCTCCGTAGAATACCGTTCCTTTCCCTCAATACGGCATTGGCCTGGGCTGTCTCTGGCCAACGGTGCCTTGCCTTGGGGGATCGGTTGCCCCATAATTCTTGGGTGCTTAAACCTGTGGCAGGTCTTGTCGGTATGCTTTCCCCGTCCACCACTCGATATCGCGATCTCGCCTGGCTGTTGATTTTGTGGGGAGCTGCGATCCTCCTGTTCTGTATTGACCTGGGGGGAGTGCCCCTGCGGGACTGGGATGAAGGCACCGTGGCCCAGGTGGCCCGCGAGATCGCCCAGCGCGACTCCTGGACGGCCTGGCTGTACCCCCAACTGTGGGGCCAGCCTTACCTGAATAAGCCGCCGTTCCTCCATGGCCTGATTGCCATGGCTTTCCAAACCTGGGAGGTCCACGCCTGGACGGCTCGGTTGCCGGGGGCGTTTTTAACCGCCACTGCTGTGCCCATGCTTTACCTGCTGGGGCGAGAAATTTTTCCCACCCAGCTCTATGGGCTGATGGGGGCCGGGGTCTATCTCACCCTGCTGCCGGTGGTGCGCCACGGTCGTTTAGCCATGCTGGATGGCACCATCGTCTTCTTTTTTATCGCAATGCTGTGGTTGTGGATGCGATCGCGCCGCCATCCGCCGTTGTACCTGGTTGGGGGCCTCTGTTTCGCCCTGATGTGCCTGACTAAGGGCATCCTGGGAGTGTTATTGCTATTTATCGCAATTTTATTTCTGGCCTGGGACTCTCCCAAAGAGTTGCGTTCTCCCTATTTATGGGGAGGTATATTGCTGGGCAGCATACCGGTGGTGGGTTGGTATGGCCTGCAGTGGCAGCTCAGTGGCGAAAGTTTTGTACAGGTCACGCTGCTGGCACAAAATTTCGGTCGCATTTGGGACGACGAAGGAAAAACCGGCCCCCCCTGGTACTACCTGCTGGAGTTGTTGAAATACAGCTGGCCCTGGCTGATATTCTGGCCCACCGGTATCTGGCTAACCTGGAAAAACCGCAACTACACCTGGGCCAAGCTGCTGCTGGTGTGGACTGTGGTCTTTTTTGTAACCATTTCGGTGATGGGGACAAAACTGCCCTGGTATGTTTATCCGATTTATCCTGCCCTGGCTTGCACCATGGGCGTGACCCTGACCGCCGCCTGGAATATCCATCGCCATTGGAATGACCGCAGTCTTTCCTTTAAGCGCCTACCGAGGGCCTGGGGATATTTACTCGGTCTGTTCAGCGTTATCGGGGCGGCGGGAGTAGTTTACGCCAGCCCCTGGGGGGGAGAACCTTCCCTGGCCCTGGTGCTCACCTTCTTTACTCTGATGGTGGCAACCGGATTGGCCGCCCTGTTTGTCTTTCGCCAGCAAGCCCGCTTCATCCCGACTTTGATGGTTGGGTGTTACCTCGCCCTGCTCTTTCTGGTGAATTCAGATCACTGGGTTTGGGAGTTGGGAGAATCGTTCCCGGTAATGCCCGTTGCCAATCTGGTTCAAGACCAGGTGCCGCCAGGGAATTCCGTCTATACGGACAACCCTTACCACCGGCCATCCCTATCCTTCTATAGCAACCGTCAGGTGATCGCAACACCCCAGGCTCAGTTGCTAGAGCTTTGGCAAACATCCAGCCCGATTTACATTTTGGTGCAGAATGCAGAACCGTTTCTAACTGATGCAGATCAGGTCATAGAGTTAGGCCAGGCAGACGACTGGAAGCTAATCGTAAAGCAATCTTGAGGCACCGCTCAAACCCTAATCTCCTATGGAAAGAGGATTTCATCACATCCAGTTCTTGTAGGGCGGGCATCCTGCCTGCCTTTAGTCAGCCGGGACGGTTATCCCATGTTATTGAACTCCCGTTTCTATGCAGAAGTTCTTAAGCCTGAATTCTACTGTCCTGACAAAAGCCGAGTAATGACTACAGCGGAGGCCGCGAAGATTGCGGTCCAGGCGGTACCAATTAGGCCCAGAGTAAGACCCCAGAGACGACCGTCCCATTTCTCGAAGCGAGTGTTGCTGGCTTCCAGGTCTGAAGTCAAACGGCCTGAGTCCTGCCGTAAAGACTCAACATCGGTACTGAGTTGCTCAACGTCACTGCTGAGTTCATCGAGCTTTTGTAACACATCCCCAAGGGTTGGTTCTGAGGGTTGGGCTGCTGTCATGGGTGCCGTCGGTTAAAAGGAATAGAGTTTTGCTGAAGGCTATGGTTAGAACTCAGGGGCCAATCATTTTTGACCAGGATTTTGTACCCATACAATCGATTTTACTGGCCGTTGAATGGTTTCACCTCCAGATGTAAGGCGACCGTAATGGACCGTCCCTTCGTACAGCAGGGTAGAAGAGCTGCCTCCATCAAGATTCAGGGCCTGGGTCACCCCCTGGTCAGCCAGCACATCGGCCAACTCGTCCAGAGTCATCCCGGTAGGGGATATATCAGGCTTCTGAGCCACCATGGCCAGCACGATGCTGCCATCTGCCTTGATACCAACAGCAGATCGGGCATTCGCCGAGCGGCTGCCGATGGCATCTCGCACAGGAGATATGGTGGTGTCTAAAAAGCCCTCTGTCTCAGCCGTATTCTCCGGCAGCAGTTGGGGACCGGCCCCCACCGCACCGTCCAGAGTGCAGCCGTCAGGAGAGGGGGTTACGTGGAAGGTAATGTCATATCGAGGGCCATCTTCGCAGTCGTAGCGGCGAAATTCGGAGCGGTTCAGGATCTGATCCATATCCTGAGCCAGGTCAGGATTGTTGATCAGTCGTTCATTACTGCGGGGGTCGGCCATTAGAGTGCCGTCAATCACCACATAGGAGGTAGTGAGGCCGTTGATTGGGTCAAAAAAGCCGGCGTTAATGGCGGCCAGGGCGCAGGTTTCTGCCGAGCAGTTCGGTATCACCTCAAAGTTTTTGACCAGAGTTAACTCGTCAGCAAGGGCCACTTCAACAGGAAAGGCCACCGGGTCAGCAATCGTGACCAGATGGAGAGTGGCCTGGGGCAGGGCAATCGTTTCATACCGGGGAGGAACGATGGGGGCAGGCATCTCGGCGGTTGGGGCAAGATCCGAGCTTTTGTCTGCTTCAGCAGCAGATTCGGGTAGGGTTACGCAGCCTGCCATCAAGCTAGCTACGCCTAAATAACCTAACCCCAGCCGCAGTCCCTGACGGATGCCCAGCAACACCTGACTAACCATAACGAATCTTAGATTTGATAGCGCTCAGCAGTATAGCTGTTTGGGCACCTGGCGTCTCGGTTAGTAAAAACATAAGAAAATATTGATGACCTGAGATACAGTTGCAAATGTAACCCTCAGTCTGGCTATGGCTGAATCATCAACCGATGGACGAGAGCCGCTCTCCCCCCCGACCAGAGGCGAGGTGCAGCTGTGGGTCGGCGGCAAACGGTCTCGGGCAAAATCTGATCCTCCGCAACCCTCCCCCTGGTGGTGGCGACTGTTGATGGTAGCCCTGGCCGGCACCGGTGTTTTGGGAGGAGTGTTGCTGCTGGTCTTTAGCTTTCGCTGGGGGCTGGCGCTGATTCTGAATCCCAACGCTCTCCCTCAGGTACAGTCGTTGCTGGCTAATCCCCTGGCCCCTCCATCTGCGGCAACTATTACCTATGAGGCTTTAGAACAGTCCGTAGCAGACAGAGGGCAGGTACTGGGGGAACCCGTACGACTGGCTAACCCGCAGGCAGATACCGACTGGTTGATATTCCCTATCCGCGAGGCAAATACAGGCAATATTGTCCAACTACGCCTGTTTCGACCAGCTGAAGATGCTGGCAGCGCCAACGAATTAGTGGATGTTGCCGATGTCGCTGTTCCCCCCTTTGCCGCTGACACAATTCTGGCTCCCTTCACTCCCGAAGAACGGCAGGCAAAAGTTTCTCCCGCTGACTTCTGGGCGCAGCACCTAACCCGGTTGCCCGACCCGCCTACCTCAACCGCCCTGCACTGGCTGACCCTGGAAGGGCAGTGGTCTAGTCAAGGTTCTCGGCTGCGGTATGGGCAAATTCTGGTGGTAGATGCGGAAAGACAACGGTTGGATCTACTCACCGTCTGGAGTAGCCCGGCAGGGCAACCCCCCCAGTGGATAGACCTGGATGGGGAGGGCCTGACGGACCTGGTCATCAACGAAACCACCAGCATGGACCCGATGTTGCTCGGGCTGCAGGTGGTGGATTTTCGCGGCATGGGACCATCCATACAGCTGCAGCCGGTTGCCTGGGTGGGGGTGCCCCTCGATGCCAGCGCCCAGGCTAACCGTTACCAGAAGGCCCTGAGACTGGCGCGTAATGGGCTCTGGCGAGAGTCTTCTCAAATGTTGCAGGAACTCAAAATGTCCCTGCGAGATGGGTGGAATCCTGATGCGGAGGCTCAACTGCGGTTGGTTGCCCGCCATGCCGCCCTGACTCAACACCAGGCCGAACAGGATTGGTCGCTACCATCCCAAAAAATTATGGCCCTGTTGATCGATGGCCAATGGGCTGCTGCCCTGAGCCTTCTGGAAAGCTTACCCCAGCAGCTAGACCCAATGATGCGCAGGCTTGCCGCTGACCAGGGTCGCCTCTGGAATCGCATCAGTGCTGCTGCATCCCTTGAGGAACCAGAACCGGCGGTCTTTGTTTGGGGAGGACTGGCCCTGGAAGCACGGCAAAATCGGCAGGCGGCTCAAGATTGGCTGGATCGCCAGCCTGTGGATCAGGCCTCCCAAGACCGATTAAAAGTGCTGGTAACCCTGCTGGATAACCCCTCCACCGCAGAGACCATCGGTTCTTCCGGGACACCCACCGCTGACGCAGCGGGGCTGAGGCAAAATCTGGAGCAACCAGCGCAACCCCCAATGCACTTGCAGGGCATCATCGGGCAGGTCAAACCGGTGCCTCAACCTCAGGGGGAGGATTGGTATTTTCCAGGGGGGAACCCGCCTACTCTGGTCGAGGGGGAGCAGTGGTATACCGTTGAAGTCCCGATTTTGCGCAGCGGTCAGCAATGGCAAGCAACGTTGCCCCCGTCTCTGGCCAACATCTCTCCAGAGAGGCTCTGGGCTGCCCTGCCGATTAGTCAGGATGCGGCCATGACCATGGTGCGCTGGGAAACCTCCACCCTGGGAGTTTCCAACAATCTCTATGCCAAGGGTCTGCGGGTGAACAACACTACGGTGACTCTGCTGGCTACGGGGGCAGCTTCCGCCAAAGCCGATTTCGCCCCTGTCGCCTTTTCGAAGGGCACCCTGGTCTGGCTGTCGGCGGCGCGGCAAGCATCCCCTAGCCAAGCGGTGATTATCCCCTTGTTAGAGGAAGTTCGGCGGCACCACGGTCCCCTACCAGAGCAGGTTGGCACCTATGCTTTCGGTGCACTATTGCAGGAGGTCACGCTGCACACCCTGGACCTTACCGGCGATGGCCGCATGGAACAGGTCCTCACGTTTGACCGAGAGGTTCTTGACCAGCTGCAGGATCTGGGCATCAAAATTGATCGAACGGCTCACAAAACGGTAGTTTTGACGGAAGACGGGCAGGTCCTTTACAGCGATTTGTTTCAGCCCCAAACGCTGGTAGCGTTGACCAACCCGATGGATGGCCTGCCTCTGGCTCTGTTAGTGCATACGTTTGGTGGATATGGCCTGCTGGAGTGGTCTGCCTCAAGCCAGAAATTTATTCCTTAAGCACCTTCTAGAACCTTCAAGACCACCTGGTTGAATGGTTCTGGGGCAACCAGATGGGGCCAGTGGTTGCCAGGGATGGTCTGAATTTCAAGATTCGGCAGGTTGGTTTTGTAGGGTTTAATCTGCCAGTCCAGGCGGTTCAGTCCCTTTTCCGGCAACAGCAACAGGGTGGGAGTAGATAACGGTTCCGTCAGCCCCGCAAGCTGCAGAATGTCCTCAAAGACGCCGTTGCGGGCGGCGATCGCAAACTTACTTCCCCAACCACCATCCGGTTTTTCTTCCATGGCAGTTTGAAATACCTGCTGCTGCAGGGCACTCCAGCCCCGATACTGCTTCAAGCTCTGAGCCAGGGCCTCAGCCTCTCCATAGGTTTGAAACGGCCCCATGACTTTGAGAAATGGCAGGGTGCGGTAAAGAATGGGAAATGTCGGACGGAACAGCCCCGACAGGCGATTCACAAAGAATGGATCGACCAGAATCAGCCATTCCATTAGATCGGGGCGTTGTTTAGCCCACAGCAACGCCAACTTGGCCGCCCAAGAATGGGCGATGACGCGAACTCGGGACCATTCAAAATGGTGAGCCAGGGCATCTAAATCCTGAACGAATTCCATGGAGCCATAGGCTTTTGGATTGCCTGGCTTGCTGCTGTTGCCATGCCCCCGCAAATCAGGTGCAACACAGCAGAATTGTGTTCCCAGTTCCTGAGCCAACCCCTGCCAGACCAACCCATGGTCTGCCAGACCATGGAGCAGTAGCACAGGGTCCCCTGCCCCCCAGGTCAGGTAAGACAGGGACACAGCATCATGGGTGAAGGTTTGACGTACAGGTTGTGGGGACATAAGCAATTGATTCTCAACTATCAGGGACACACCTGAAACTTTACCCAGCTTTTGATGAATGCTGAGTTTGTTTCAAGTAATCATAAATTCACCACTTATTCCCGGATTCGATGGCACTTCCTCAGGAAAGGGTAATGGTAGATGCACCCTGATCAAGGTTCTCGAGCTTAACCGGCTCGGGAACCTTTTCTTATGGCATTAGCAAGACTTCTGCATGCTGTTGTGTTGCGGCTGCAGCGAGATATCATCAACTGAGCTGGTTTAATTCCCCCCAGTCGCTGGTACAGGCTATGCCATGACTCCTTACCTCGCTCGTATCGATATTTTTCCTATAAAGTCTATGGATGGGGTTGCCATTCCCCAGGCAAAAGTACTGGAGAGTGGGGCGCTAGAATGCGATCGCGCCTACGCCCTCTTTGACGCTCAAGATCGCTTTATCAACGGCAAGCGCGCCGCCGCCATCCAGCGTTTACGAACCAGGTTTACGTCTGACTTCTCCTCCGTAACCTTGAGCCAAGCGGAATCAGCTCAGGAAGTCACGTTTCATCTGCATAACCAGCAACAAGAACTAGAAGCCTGGCTCAGCGATTACTTTCAACAGCCAGTTACGCTAGCCAGCAATCTCTCCACTGGCTTCCCGGATGATACTGAGGCCGCAGGCCCCACGGTGATCAGCACCGCCACCCTAGAGGCCGTTGCGTCCTGGTACCCTGGCATCTCCGTAGAGGAAGTCCGTCGCCGCTTCCGTACCAATCTGGAACTCGGCGGCGTCCCTGCCTTTTGGGAAGATCGGCTATTCAGTGCAGAAGGAACGCCGGTCCCGTTCACCATTGGGGACGTTGTGTTAGAAGGGGTAAATCCCTGCCAGCGGTGCGTCGTTCCCACCCGGTCAGCAGATACGGGGCAGGCGACCTCCCATTTCCAGAAAGTTTTCTTACAAAAGAGAGCCGCTACCCTGCCAGAGTGGACCCATCCGGGCCGCTTCAATCACTTCTACCGATTAGCGGTTAATACTAACGTCAAGAATCAACACAACAAAACCCTCACAGTAGGTAGCCCGGTTAAGCTACTGCCTCAGAAATGAGGATTCTAAAACATCCAAAGTGTGTAGGGCAGGCACCGTCCCAGCCTTTAGAAAGCCGGAACGGTTCTCCCAGATAGTTGAATTACCAGTCCTTAGGAATGAAAAAGTTTTAAGTTCTTAGTTTTGAGTTTTGAGTTGAGCGCTCAACTCAAAACTCAAAACTCAAAACTCAAAACTCAAAACTTGGAATTTCATTAATTCTGATCCCTTAGAGGGCCTAAATCTTCTTCCCACAGCCCATTGGCGGAAAGACCGTAACGTAAGGCACACTTTGGCAATAATTTATATTTTATTCAACTTCAGTAATTTCCCGTAAACATCTCCCCGAAACTCTTTGAATATTTTTGCGTCTGAAGCATTGTGGAGATGGCAACAGCCACAACTCTCACATTTTATATACCGAACCCCTTATACTAAACTGCCCCCGGTGCCTCGGCATCGGGGGTTATTAATTGTTGTGGGCTACTGCACTATCGGTAGGCCAGCTAGGGCCATGGCGACTTCTTCAGAACTGTATTCTGTATCAATCAACTTGCCAGCCTGGTAATCCATATTCATACCCGGCCCTGGGCTCGGCCAATCCCAGCTTCACGATGTAGCTGAAGCTGACCAACGGACCCATACCTTCGTACCGCAGTCCTCCTGTATGGATGCCTTCCGGTACGAAGGTGCTGCCCAGAGTATGCATTTTGAGCAGGGGCGTTAGATGGGCGGTGTTGCCAAAGTCATAGGCGTAAAGTCCTTTGGTCAGGGTGGGGCAGGTGGCGGGTTCGACAGCGACAATGTCCACGTTCCGCTCGCCCCGCAGCTTGGCTCCCAAAAATGGAAGGCAATGCCCGCCAAGTTGCTGCCGCCTCCGGTGCAGCCAGCGATAGTGTCTAAACTGCCGTTGTTATTAGGGGATTCCGCCAGAATTTTGCGTCCTGATTCTGTCTCATGATGAATGCGGGCAACATGGGGGTCGCTGGTTGCTCTAAAAGGGAAACCGGGGCAGGGGAAACGGCACCTGGCGGCGAATTTCGTCCTCAATGCGGTCTTGCACCTGGTCAACCAGGGTGGTTGCGATCGCATTAACCGCACTCTGCACAAAGTCAGGCTGTCCGGTTGCGGCCACGTCAAACACGCACCCCTCTAGCATCCACTCATCGACTCCGGTCTCCTGGCACAGGCGGGTGGCTTCTTGAATTTGGGCCGGAGCCACTCCCATTAATGACGGAAACTGACTGGGGAAATTTCGCTGAGTAAAGGTTTCCGTTGATTGGCCGGAGGCATAGTCAAACAGGGACTCGCCCGGCCCCACCCGCCAGCTGTCTCCAAACTGTCGGTAGAGCTGCTCGAAGAAGGCATTCTGCACCTGATTCAGCGGTATCGGTGCGGGTATGAGCCCCCGCACCAGCTGAGTTACCGGGGCATAAACATTTTGAGTGGGCACCACCGAGCCGCCGCGAATCTGCAAGTCGTCGTCGGGGTTGCGGTTCAGGTTGCCTAAAAGGCCCTGATAAGTGCCGGTCTGGCGGGGTACCTCGGCCGATAGAGTTAAAAAGGCGGCACCGCCCATGGTGGTCTGGGAGACCTGCAACATTTCCCCCGTGGGCCAGGAAATTTGATAACGGTTGCCCGAACGCAACACCAGTCCCCCGCTGGGTAGGGTTGTTGACCCCTCCGCCAGGGGAAATGGGCTGCCGTCGAGCCAGACCGGGGAGATTCCATCGGGAGATCCCTGGGCGTAAATGCCCAGGCGATGGCCCCCAATCTGCATCGCTACCGCCGTATTCATCGACACGGGCCGACCGGGAATTTGCCCCTGCCGGGCCTGCACCTGAAAGTGGCCGTCGGTAGCCGCCGTCAGCCAGAATTCCCCAATGGTTTGAAAGCTGTACCGATAGCCGTCGTAGGTGATGATGTGGGGGTCGCCATAGCTGGTGCCGCGGGCGCGATCTCCATCACCGCCCCAGTCACTGCTGGGGCCAGGGACCTCAGGTTCGGGGTCTTCTTCCTCGCAGGGGTTGTCTACCGGGTCAACGCCCAGTTCGGCGGTGCCTGGGTAGCCGGTCAGGGCAATGACTGCGTTGGGCGATCTCACCGAGGTTACTCCCGCTGGGCGACTACCGTCGGGGCAGGTGCAGGTGTCTCTCAGGCAATACTGCTGGTTAAAGCTGCCGCTGATGCGGGTGGTATCGCTGCTGCCCCAGCGAATTGCGCCATGGCCACCGTCAAATACCTGCACCGCAACCACCTCACCTTCAGGTATAGACAGGCTATACAGCTTCTGAACCGTGCGATCGAGCCGCCGTCCCTCGGGAATGGACATGGCCTGAATGGCACGGCGATCGCCTGTAATACCGGGGCCACTGGTGTTCCAGTCGCGCTGGCTGGAGTTGCGCTCCAGGCCCATGGCCCAGGTTTGCAAAAACTCTTCGCGGTTGGCCATCAGCCCCAGAAACCGCTCGATCCACTGGGCCTCGGCGGCGGGGGGTGGCAATGGCGGGGTCAGAGCGCGATCGAGTAAGGCCCAGGGGTTTTCGCCAATGTGGTTCATGTGGGCAAATACTCCCTGGGCATCGTAGCTACGGTCTTCAATGGCCAGGCTACCGGTCAGGTAACGTCGCCAGCGGCTTTCTCCCAGGGAAGAACCCCTGGCATAGGTTTCTCCAACCCAGCTGGCGGAACCTTCCTTCACCCAGGGGGGTAATATCAGCGGTACGCCGGTTTTTTCGCGCTGGTAGCAGTGATAAACTTCGTGGGCAATATTGCTGAGTTTGGCCGCTTCGCTCAGTCCCCTCCAAGCGTCGGCCACCACAATCAGGCAGACATCCCAGTCACCGCTGAAGGGAATGCCGGTGCGGCCTTCTAGTACGCGAATATCGACCCAACGGCTGGGATCGGCTGGGTCGCGCACGGCCCCCCGACTGGTGCCCAGGGAGTGTTCACCGGCGGGGTCAACCCGAATATAGTCGCGCTGGTAGCTATCTTCGTCGGTGATCACAATCGGATGGGTAAACCGGTAGCCAGTCTGGCTCTCGATATAGCTCCGCGCCTCGGCGACCCGGCGATCGAGGTCAGCATCTGCCGGGGCCGGTCGGGATAGGGATGTCAGCACCAGAGCCAGAGTGAGGCCAAACAGCACGACTAACCGCAGCCAACTCAAACGGCACCATTCCCTAACCATTGCCGACTCCTAACCATGAATGAGGTTGAATGAATTAACTTTCAAACCAGGCCATGGCATTTCCGGATAGAGTTTACTAAACCTAAAAATTGCGACTCTCTACATCCAGGTCGGGCTGATGGCGATTTAACATCGGCGGAACCTTTAACAAACAAATCGTTTGCTTAATTCAACGCCTGTTGACCCAACTGCCAACTGTTTCATCACCCGCAAAACCTGGTGAAGAACATTACGCCCCGGCAACAGCAGCATGACATCATAACAATCGTAAAAAATTGGTACTTGAGATTACCGCAGATCTAAATGAAGTTTTAATGCTGCTTCTACAGCTTGCATCGAATCATCAACCAGGTTACCTGCCTTATCACCCAAGATTCTTTGTTTAGAAATGGTACGAATTTGTTGAACTTGTGCCTTAGAGAGTTTGGGTAAACCACTTTCTTCTGACTTTAGTAAAACCTCAAAAGGATACACTCGCTTGATTTGGGAGGTGATCGGGACTATAGTGACCGTGGCTGCCGCTCGGTTATTAGCATTGTTGCTAACAATCAATACCGGTCTTCGCTTTGCAATTTCTGACCCGACCACTGGGCTTAAATCAGCATAGTAAATCTCACCACGGTTCATCGGTCAGTCCGTCAGCTATGGTTGCGTCCCAATCGGCATCAGCTTCCTCAGCAGCTAGACGATAGGCATCTTCCAACTCTTTTTTACGCAAGAGTTCTAGCGCCTGTTCAATGACCTGAGATCTAGACTTGCAAGCATGGCTTTGACGGTAATCTTCAATAAAGCTCAGCAATGGTTGAGGTAGTGAAATCGAAAACTTAGCAACCTGCATGGCACCAGCCTGGTAGGAAAAATGGTCGTACCAGTACTATAGCAACTGCCACTTGAGTTAGAGCCTGGGGAAAAGAAGAATCCGGGATGCTCCAAGAACCCCGGATTCTAAACTCCCTTGAAGAATGAATCTCCTAATGGTGATGATGATCGTGACCGTGGCTGTGCCCATGATCATGGTGATGACCATTATGGGTATGGAACTTAGTCGCCTGCTCAGCCGCCAGGGAAGGATTTACCGCCAGGGCATCTTCCTCCAGCAGATCAGCGATGTGCTTATCTGTCCACGCTGCCGCCATCTTGAGGAACTCGGGGTCATCATTGACGCAGGGCATCTGCACGTAGGTCACATCGGGGCGGTTACGCCGCAGGGCTTCGATGATGTGCTCTACATCCAGCAGGGTTTCGTGGTTTTCGGTGGCAAAGCCGATGGGCATGAAGACCAGAGCGGTTGCGCCGAGGTCCATCAGGTTCTTACCCGCCAGCATGGCGTTGGGCTGGGTCCACTTAATCAGGGGAGTGTCGTGGTTCAACCAGCCTACCGAAATTAGGGGAAATTTGTTGATCAGCTTATCCCGCACCCGGTCGTAGAGCTTCTGGCTCTCGTCAATGCCGGAGGTAAAGCCCTTGGCTTCGTGGGGGCAACCGTGGTTCATCAGCACGATGCCGGTTTGGGAAGGCAGGTGAGCGACGGCCAGATCCTTCTGGATCTTCTCCTCAACCATCTGAGCCAGCAGATCGATGTAGTCTTCAGCATCAAAGAAAGAGGGGATGTAGCGGATGCCCTTCACCCAATGATTAGTGCCATCAGATAGCTTGGCTAATGCGTCATTGACCTGCTCAATGGCAATGCCGCTGGTGAAGATGGAGTCCACCACCAGCAGGGGATAGATCAACAGCTTGTCGTAGCCTTCCTGCTTTACCTGCTCCAGCACCTGGTCGGGGAGGAAAGGCTTACAAAAGTTGAAGGCCTTAAATACCTTCACCCGATCGCCCCAGCGTTCTTGCAGGTTAGCCTCAATGCCAGCTCGTTGCTGCTCAAAAATGGCATTATGGGGAGAAATAAAATTGCCGTGCTGGTGACTCCACTCGTGCAGGTCGAAAGCGGCTAATAGCTTGGCCAAGGGGGGATAAACCCAGGTCGGCACAGGAGCAAACTTAGCTGTGAGCAGGTTGAGGGCCTGCTCGTTGTAATTGGCAAAGTCTTCGTAACTCTCGACTTCGCCGTAACCCATCAGCAAGACAGCAACTTTACTGTCTCCTGTGGAAGATGCCTCAAATTGAGAAGGTTTAATAACCTCGGGAGTTGCAACCATACCGTTTGCCGCTCTTGTGATTAATTTTCTTTTACAGGTTAACATCCCCCCTGAGGGGATTTCATTAACCAAATCAGCAGATGTTCTCCAAAAATCGCCAGATTCTAAAATAGAAAAGCCTGCTACCAAAGTATTCAGAGATTAGCCCTGGTACAACCAATTGCACCTCTGTCCCAAGATAGAGCTGCTCTTTTGCCGATATTGCTGAGGTTTTCTGAGTCTCAGGTCTGCTTGGGCGACAATTTATCTGTGAGACGGCATCTATGAGACGAATGTCACTGAATAAAGTTGAAATCAACCCCTGCAAATCGCTGAAAGTTAGCTTCCTCATGCTGGGCATTGGCGGATAGAACCCTGGCTAATCTATCCCCTGGCTAATCTATCGAGGTGATCTGCCGCCGAATGCCCCCTACAGCTCTCTTCCCTCACCGACCTCACCCACCGACCTCATCCCACCTCACCTGCGCCTTCCCCTGAGCTACCCTTAAAACAAACCCACCTCACCTTCATCCATGCTGGACCTACAGCAGTTCTACGAAGCCTGTGACCCTACCCAGCCGCTGCGGGGAAAGCGCTATTACATTGACTTTGCCACCGTGCGGGGCGGGGATATTGTGCAGGAGTTGGAACGGAAGATTGCCCGTCTGTCCCGCAATCGCCCAACGACCCAGCTATTTACCGGGCACATTGGCTGCGGTAAGTCTACAGAGCTGTTTCGCCTCAAGGATGGGTTGGAACGACGCAATTACGAAGTGGTCTACTTCGAGTCCGACCGGGACCTGGAAATGGCTGATGTGGAAATCTCCGACATTCTGCTCAGCATTGCCCACAATGTCACTGAACATTTGGATGCCATGGGTATTGTTTCTAAACCCAGCTATTTACAGAACCTGTTTCAGGAGCTGGCCAACACCCTGCGGACGCCAGTGGAAATTTCTGACGTCAGCTTTTCGGCGGGCATCGCCAGCATCACCGCTTCGGCCAAGCAAAGTCCCGATATGCGCAGTCAGATGCGGCAGTACCTGGAACCTCGCACTAAGAACATCATTAACGCCATTAACGACGAGCTGCTTACCCCTGCCAACGACAAGCTGCAGCAGCGGGGCAAAAACCGACTGGCGGTGATTATGGATAACCTAGACCGCATTGACAGCGCTCCTCGCAACGGAGGCCGGCTGCAGTCGGAATATATCTTCGTCGATCGGGGCGAGCAGCTCAAACAGCTGGACTGCCACCTGGTCTACACCATTCCCCTGGAGCTGATGTTTTCTAACGACCTGATTCGCCTGGCAAATCGGTTTGGAACGAATCCCCTCGTGCTGCCTATGGTGCCGGTGGAAGACCGCGACGGTACTCCCAACCCTGAGGGACTGGCTCTGTTGCGGCAGATGGTGCTGATTCGGGCTTTCCCGGATCTTAACGTCAACCAGCGGATGGATTATATCCAGGAAGTTTTTGACAGCATCGACAGCCTGGATCGCCTCTGTCGGGTGAGTGGCGGCCATATGCGCAATCTAATTCGCCTGCTGGATGGCTGTTTACGCAAGCAAGATCCACCGTTCCAACGGGCCATTCTGGAGGCCGTCATTCGTAACGAGCGCGATAGCCTAATGGGACTGATCAGCGAAGTCGAGTGGGAACTCCTGCTACGGGCCGTTTCTCGCAAAGATGTCCAGGGCGATGACGACTACAACATTCTGGTGCGCAGTCTCTTTTTGTACGAATATCGCGATGTCCAGGGGCGCTGGTTCGGCATCAACCCTCTGCTGGCTGAAACCGAGCGTTATCAAAACTGGCGGGCTCAGCAGGGGCAGCCATGACTGCTCCCCACAGTAATGGCGAAATTCTGGCCCATAACCGGGCTGCCCTGACCGAGTTAGAGCGCTCCATAAAGCTGCGCCCGGAGCGGTTTTCCCTCGTGTTGGCGAAATGTAACTACAGTCGCCTTCGGGGTATCGTCACGGAGCATTTGCAAAAAACCGCAGGAGCAGTAGAACTGGTTCTGCCAACAGCCGGGGGAACTCTTCGCCAGGCCATTGCCACCCAGGTACAGCAGCCGTTTCCCCCGGCGCTATTGCTGGTCGGGCTAGAAAATGTGCAGGGGTTGGAAGACACCATTAAAGCCGCCAACCTGGGCAGAGATGAACTGCGCAAACGATTCCCCTTGCCCCTGGTGCTGTGGGTCAACGACCATGTCTTGCAGCTGATAAATCGCTATGCCCCCGACCTGAAAAGCATGGCCACTACCCCCATTGCATTTGAGTATCCGCCGGGAGAGCTGGTGTATTCCCTGCATCAGGGGGCGAATGATTTGTTTGCCACCATGCTGACCCTGGGAGAAGAAAGCTCTGATCCCGAAAATGCTCCTCGTTACCGGCGAGGATCTGCCCTCCGGACTGAACTGGATTTTGCCCTGAAGGACATCGCCCACAATCACCACTCTCTGGATGACGAGCTAGTCGCCAGCCTGGACTTTCTAAAGGGTCGAGATGCCTTCGCCAGGGGAGACATGGTGGTCGCCCGGTTCCACTTTGAGCAAAGCCTGGTCTACTGGAAAAATCTGGTCAATCCTCAGCCTGATGGAGCCCACCCTTTAAGGGACTTTACCCCTCACCCCACTCTGGGAGAAGCCGCTACCGCGTCTACACCCCTCACCCCTCACCCCTCTCCCCCTCTCCCCGCTACTCCTCCCATCCCCCTCTCCCCGCTACTCCTCCCATCCCCCTCTCCCCAAGCCAAAAAAGCCGTCTTGCTGTTCTACCTGGGAGCCACCTGGCGCAGCCTGGCCGCACTACAACGAGTTGCCTACGAAGAGGCTCTGCAGCAGGCCGCCTGCTATTTTCGTCGCTGTCTTGAAGCTTTGAGGGCTGCAGACCAATCCGATGGGGTGGGTCGGTTTATCCACGCCCTGGCTGAAGTGTACGAAAAATTAGAGGATTGGCCTGCCCTGGCAGCCACTGCGCAGGAGGGTATAAGGCTCCACCGGGGGGACCCGGTACGGCTGGCGCGGGACTACGGCTACCTGGCAGAAGTAGCCCTGGCCAGTGGCGATGCTCAACTGGCCAAGCAGCAGGCCGAGCAGGCGCTACACATTCTCAAAGTGGCGGATACTTTACAGTCGGGGCAGGGGTTGTCACGCGCCTTTGATCTGGCGGTGGCCGATCAGTTTCAAAAGAGCTGGTATCTTTACCTGTTGGCCCAGGTGGAAATTGCCCTGGGCGAGAGCGAGAGCGCCATTAGTTTGTTGCGGGTTGCCCTCGACCAGGCGCATCCCAAAAAGGATCTGGTACTGTACCGTCGCATTTTAGCAACCCTGCGACAGCAGTACTATTCGCAGAAAGACTATCTCGCCGCCTTTCATGTCAAGCTCAAGCAGCGCCAGGTCGAAACTCGCCTGCGGCTCAGGGCTTTCATCGGCGCAGGGCAAATTCAGCCCTACGAGTCTCTGCTGCCGGGGGTACTCGATGGTTCTACCCAGGCGTTGCTGGCTACAGAAATTCGCGCCTCGGGTCGGCAGGAGGATGTGGACGCCCTGACTCGACGATTGGAGCAACCCCGCTATCCTCTTGTCGTCATCCACGGCCCCTCTGGGGTGGGTAAAAGCTCGATTCTCTTTGCCGGGCTGGTTCCTGCCCTGTGGCATTCATTTCCTGAGGGCCGGTCAACGCTGCCGGTGCTGGTAAAAAGTTATCGAGATTGGCCAGAAGCTATTAACCAGGCTCTAGAGGTTTCTCTGCAACACCAGCAGGGTAGGGTACCCGATGAAACCATTCTGCTGGTGCCCCCGGTCAGCCCCCAGGGGCTATTTGAACGCCTGCAGTCTCTAGTAGCAGAGAATTTTCTGCAGGTGGTGCTGGTATTTGACCAGTTCGAAGAATTCTTTATCGAAGCAACCGACATTGACCAGCGGTTTGAGTTTTACCAATTTCTGACAGACTGTTTGAATGCCCCCTTTATCAAAGTGGTGTTGGCCCTGCGGGAAGATTATCTGCACTACCTGCTGGAAGTGGAGCGGGGTTTTGATCTGGATATTCTCAACAACGACATTCTCACCCGCGACAATCGCTACTACCTGGGCAATTTCCAGGCGGATGACGCCCGTTTGTTGATTAACCGCCTTACTAATGAAGCAAGTTTTCCCCTGGAACCTGAGTTGGTAGAGCAGCTCGTAGCCGACCTCTCGACCGAACTGGGGGAAGTCCGCCCCATTGAGTTGCAGGTGGTGGGGGCACAGCTTCAGCGCGATCACATCCAGACCCTGGCCCAGTATCAAAATTTGGGTCATCACCCTAAAGAGCACCTGGTGCAAAAGTTTCTGGATAACGTCGTGCAAGACTGCGGTCCCGAAAATATTTCTCTGGCCCACCTGGTGTTGTACCTGCTCACCGACGAAGACCGGGACAACCGTCTCTACCGCCCCCAAAAAACGCAAGAAGCCCTGGAAGAAGAGCTTGATTTGAGGGGCGTGACCTATGGCTTGGACCAGCTTGACCTGGTGTTAGAAATTCTGGTGGGTTCCGGGCTGGTGTTCATGATTCCCGATGCCCCCAGCGACCGCTACCAGCTGGTGCATGACTATCTGGTCAGCTACGTGCGGCAAGAGCATATTCCAGAGCTGAGTGAGTCCTGCAGTAAAGACTAGTGCAGCAATTCAAAAGTATTACAACGTAGGTTGGGTGGAGCGTCAGCGGAACCCAACATGCCGAGAATGTTTGATGTTGCAAAACTAACTGTGCGATGTACTAGGGGACTGCCCCGGTAGCTGAAGCAGGAAAAAAACAAACTATGTCCCACAATCCGTAATTCTCTCTATCCCTGGTGTAGCTCAAGGAGGGAATCCACGGATCTGGCCTGTAGAAAGTGATCGCCATCACGCTAAATATTCCATGGCATCACGATGGCGCTTCGATGTATATCACAGAGATTTCGTTGAGCTTCCCCTAAGTTAGCCCCATCCGTATCAAAGGCGGATGAAGTGTCCGTGAAATCCCGGTCACAATGGCTCCATGGCAGTGGTCGTTAGACCATCGCTCTGCGGCCCTGCCGGGAGTAGACCGTTCGCATCGCCCTTATGTTGCTGGTCATCTACAACGAACAATGACTGCTAATCTGCCTCCTGAAACTCGTCAATTTAATTACGATGCCCAACGTTTGCTAAAGCCCGATACCCCTTACGCTGGTTCATTACAGTCTTTTATTTATCAAAAATTGCGACAGTTTAGCTTAGAAGGCTACTTCACCGAATTGGATGTTTTTGCCGAGGCTTACCTGCGGGGGATCCAATATACTCACCGAGGCAAATCGATTGTTCACTCCCACGCCTGGCTCCGGCGAACGGCCTACAACATCATCCGTGAATGGAAGCGAGACCGCTCTCGGTACTGCGACGCGGCCTTTGATGAACTGTTAGCCCAGGGTGCCGTTGGCTATTACGAAGACTTGCCCTCCGAGGCCATGCTTCAGGATAGCCTTTGGATCGGGACGGAAATTCAGCGCGTAATCCAAGCCTTTCAGGCACTGGATGAGAGCGATCGCATGTTGCTGTCCTGGAACATTGTCGAGGCTCTCCCCTGGCAAACCATCCATGACCAGCTGGTAGCCGCCGGTCACCCTTCAACCCCGCTGGCCACCCTGCGCAAACGGGGACAACGGGCCTTAGAACGCCTGCGGCGAGAATACCATCAGCAAGAATGATGCCCGCTGTTGCCACACCATTACAATGCCGCTAAAAGCCACAAAGGTGAACACCAATTGGCGAAACTGTTGCGCCGATATCTGGGCTAAAACCTGTTTCCCTAACCAGTTGGCCGGTACGGCAGCCATGCCGATGACCAGGCCATAGGCCACATATTCCAGGCTGAGGTTACCCAAAAACAAATAAGCCGTCAGTTTGACGATGTGCAGCACGGTCTTGTTTAAGGCTTTGGTCGCGATCATGGCCTCTTTTTCCAGGCCATAGTTGAGATACATAGGGTTCATAATGGGCCCGGTGCTGCCGATTAACCCTGAGCCAATGGCATTGAAGAAAGAAGCCGGCAAAAAAGTCCAGGCTTTTACAACCTGGTTGTGCTCTTTACGTCCTAGCCCATGGCTAATGGCCATAATCACCAGACCAACACCAATCAGAGCCTGAAACCCCTCTACATGAATTTGAGACAGACCGTAGCAGCCAATTAAAGCCCCCACCACTGCCCCTGGTACATACCAGGCGGTGACCGTCCAATCAATGTCTCGCCAAAAGAACAGACTGCGCTGGGTGTTCCCCACCAGTAGCCCGGTGGTAATGACCGGGGCCACAGCCTGCACCCCAATCCATAGCGAAATTAGCGGAATCAGGATAAACGGGCTACCGCCACCCGCCAGCATGCTGAGAAACCAGGCGACGAAACTCGCTGCGAACAGGGATAGGGCAACCATTAATAAGCGAAAATTGTTAACTATCTTTAAATAATATTATGAAGCATTCGGCTTCTGTAACAGTATGGTTCCGCCCAGAAAAGACGAGCCCTTCTGGATGGCGAGGCTGCAGACCTGTCCTATCCTGTAACTCAGTCCTGTGTCGAGTTCTGCTTCAAGCGCGATGGTTATCCTTGAGGCAATGCCCTGCTTCTGGACTTGGACGAGGTTTATTGCTACGGACCTATGGTTAACCCATCAGATTCAACCCAGCCCACTCATTCCACCCCAGACAATAGCTCCACCGCTGCGGACCAGCCCACTGCAGAACAGATGCTGCGTCGGGGCGTTGCAGCCCTCAAAGCTCGCCATTACGAGGAGGCACTGGCCCTTTTTGACGGGCTTGGGCAGGCATCGCCCGCCCAGCGCACCAAAGCCCAGATGGGCAAGGTGCAGGTATATCAGAAGCAGGGTAACGTTCTGCTGGCCCGGCAACATTGTCAAAGTTTGCTGACCCATCCATCCCCCAAAGTGCAGCAATGGGCTCAAAATATCCTCACCAAGCTCCCCCCTCTAGAAGCCGCCCCCCCTGACCAGGCCCAGCTGCCCCACACAGTTGCCCCGGCCCCAGAGGTCAATGCTGAGCTACCTGCCGACAGAAAGGCTCCCCAGGAGGAAGATGCTGGCGATAGAACCGGTTTCGTGCCCCTGGAACCCCCAGCGGATCAAGTCCATGGGCAACCTTCCCCCGCCTCAAAGTTCCCCAATGCCGACCTTCCCGACCAGGCCGCCGACCCCCAAACCGGGTTTACCCCCCTCGAAGACGCCGCTCCCATTCCCCAGGGCCATGCTTCCCAAATTGAAGATGCGCCAGAAGATGTCTCTCCCATGGGGGGAATCCATTCATCGTTATTCCACTATCAGGAGTTAAACCAGCAGACGGGAACCAGACCAGATGACTTTGCTATTCCCCCTGCGGATAGCCTGGCAACGCCTGAGGGCGTCACTGCAGCTCCAGAGACAACGCCAGGGGAACCGAGTCGGGGCAAGACGACTCAGCCGCAGTTGCCAGTTCCCCCCACAAACCGACGGGTTGCCAAGCCTAAACCCTATCGCCTCTGGGCGATACAGGCATTAACTGCCCTTGTTGGCCTCTGGCTGATTCACTGGGGGCTACACCACAGCCTCCAGGGAATTAATGCGGCAATTCGCTTTGTGTTGCGATGGCCGTTTCGGCTACAGGGCATCGAGGCCTTCGACCGTCCCCATCTAAGTCTGGTGATTGGGGCCGGAGTGGTGGTTATTCTAGCCAGTCCCTGGATACTGGACCGGCTTTTGGGATGGTGGTATCAGCAAAAAAGACTGTCGAGCCGAACCCTGCAACAGCACCATACCGAGGTCTTGCGGTTGTTGAGGCGGGTCTGTCGCCAGCGCCAGTGGCAACTGCCTGAACTCAGACTGATCCCAAATGATGTGCCCATTTGCTTTAGCTATGGTTGGTCTCCCCGTACCGTTCGTATGGTGGTCAGCCAGGGATTGCTGGATACCCTTACTGATGAAGAATTATCGGCCCTCTATGCATACGAACTGACCCATGTAGCCAGCTGGGACTTACCAGTGTTAAGCGGCCTGGGGGTGCTACTGTGCCTGTTTTACAGCGGCTACTGGCATTTGGCCCGGTGGGGAGATAACCGCCAGAATCGATGGTTCCGGTGGGGCAGTGGGGTTGTTGCCAGCCTGCTTTACGGGCTATTTTGGCTGCTGCGCAAAATTGGGCTGTGGTTGTCTAGGCAGCGGGGGGAATACTGCGATCGCGCCGTGCTGGCCCTATGGCCATACCCTGAGCAGTACCAGCAGATCTTACTCACCCTCACCCGACACATCAGCGCCGATGTGAAGAATCGAGGTTACCTTCATCCCCTGCTAGCCAGTTTTGATCTGCTCATGCCCCTCAGCCCCCAACAGGCCATTAGCCCTGGTAGCTTTGTAGATCAGGTCGGTGTTTTCCGGCTGGTGGCAGAAGACTGCTTAAACCCTTACCGCTACTGGCTTATAGCAAATAATTCCCATGCCATTTTGGGAGAACGCCTGCTGGGGTTTGAGCGGTGGGCGCAGCAGTGGCATATCCCGGCCCTGGGTTTGTCTTTAGAGCAGCTCATGGCGGTTCAAACGGCTGCTCCTTTTGCTTCGGCAACACTGGTTTCTGCCGGGCCAGATCAGTCTCCCAGACCGGGGCAACCCAGTACCATTCAAGACCTCATCTTCCAGAACAGTCCGCTGATTGGCCTCATTGTTGGGGGCGGCATGGCTCTGGGGTTATGGTTTCTGGGGGGAGTGGTTAATCGGTTCAACTGGCAGCAGTTAAGCTGGCTGTATCAGGATGACAGCATTCTGCAGGGGGGGTTGCTCATTGGCCTGGGCATGGGCATTTTAATGCGCGTTAACCGGCTCTTTTCAGAACGCCCCCCTCTTGTGGTTGATGCCTCCAACCTTCAGGCAGCTTTGTTTCAGCGTCCGCCAACGTTACCGGTCAATGGTGACCCCATGACTTTACAGGGCACCCTGCTCGGCAGCACGGGCATGGCTAACGGCCTCAGCCAGACCCTGTACCTCCTGAAAGATCAGGGCACAGTGCAGCTAAAATTTGCCTCACCCCTCGATTGGTGGCGGGGAATAACATCCTCCAGCCAGCATCCATCAACCTGGATAGGTCGCCAGGTAACGGTTTTAGGATGGCTGCGGCGGGCCGGAGGACAGCTATGGCTGGATGTGTCTTCCCTACAGGTAGCTGGCCAACCGCCTTACCGGGTGCATACTCCCCAGTGGACAACGGGGTTGGGCCTTGTGCTCTGCGTCTGGGGAATTTGGACTATCTTAGCTGGCGGATAAAACCGATAACCCATCTTGCGCCCCGCCAAAAGAAATGTTACATTAGTTTACAGAAATCCGATACCAGCACCCTCAGTGCACGATAGGTAGCTGTTGGGCTACCTCAATGGTGTCAGGTTCTCCTACTCTCAACACAGCAAATGAACCAGCCTTACCGGGCTGGTTTTTATTTGCCTCGGTGATTAAACCTTGTCCAAGTCCAGAAGTGGAGTTTTGCCTTAGAGAACACTACAGATCTCGAGCTGGACCTGGTATAAATCTACAGTTTGGCTAGTCCTACATCAAATCCCGTGTTACCTTAATTAATGGCTTGATTGGCTATTAAGCCTTTAAGGCTCATCGTCTTTGCCAGCGGTGCAAGCCACAGATAACAAGATATACGGCGATCCTAGTGAGCGTATTGCATCGTACTTCTTGTTTAGAGTGGCGTTGTTTTAAAAAAAACGGTTTACTTTCAAGTCTTTTTTTGGAACACATCTTTAAGTTTGTTGTTTTTTTGGCTGAGGGGCCTTGGGGAGCTGGTGTCGTATTTGGTCTCTCTAATTCCCCAGTTACAGTTCAGAGCAGTATCTCTGGGCTGTAGAGTTGCGCTGGCTTATTGTCTGTGAAGGCTCCGGCGGTGTCGGTTTACTCGAGTTGTTGGAACGCTAGAGGTATCTCAAATGTCTGTTCGCCTTTATGTTGGAAATCTCTCCAAAGATCTACAGCGGCAAGATTTTGAAAACGTTTTTGCCGATTACGGTGACGACCTGGTGTCAGTCAAGCTGATATCTGATAAAAAAACTGGAAAATGTCGAGGCTTTGGCTTTGTTACCGTCAAGACCGACGAGAAGGCTGACGAAATAGTATCCAAGTTCAACGGCCAAATGCTGGAAGATTCTCCCCTTAAGGTTGAGAAAGCCCTACCCCGCGGCAAAGGCGGCTCTGAAGACCGGCCCGAGACTGGCGGTGGTAATAAGCGCAGCAAGGGAAGCAAGAAGTCTGCTACGAATTCTTCTGGTGGCGACGGGACGGCCCAACCTGACCCCCGTTGGGCAGGCGAACTTGAAAAACTGAAGCAGATGCTGGCTGCTCAGACCACATCATCCTAGACTTTTCAAGTCTTAAGGTCAGGTCTTCGTTGCCCTGCGACGTTAGCTTCGACATTCCAAAACGGCATATCAAAACATTGAAAGCCACAGGCAGCTACCCGTGGCTTTTTTAGTGCCTTACAGCAATCGCCACTTTGGCAGCGATGGGTGCATCCCGACTTTGCATCCCCTCACCCTAAATCCCTCTCCCGGAGGGCGAGGGACTTTGAAAGTTCTCCCCTTCTCCCGTTCTGGGAGAAGGGGTTGGGGGATGAGGGTAAAACTTACAAAAGTGGGATGCACTCGGCAGCGATATTGGGCCTGGTATTCCAGTTCATCAGTTCTGCAACAGGTATTGCTCCCTGGCCCCTCGCTTGTGGATGTTGCAGAATTTATGGCGCTTCGTACTAGCACCGATTGGTCAGGGTTTCGGCTACCTGCTTCAGCCGTTGCAGTTGGGCCTTCATATCTTGCTGGGTCCAGCGGGCGGCAAACCAGTCAAAGCCTGCTTCCACAATGGGATTTGTCACTTCAAACTCAAATCGATTTAGCAGCAGAGTGCCCTCTGGATGAGGTTGGCACTCCCATCGGTCGCGCCCTCGAAAAAAACCCTCAAACTGCCACACCACCAGCCCGGCTTCTCGTTCGACAACGGTGCTGAAAAGCGTCGGTTGCCAGATCGGGGTTTGAATTACAAACCGGCTGCGTCCCCCAAGGTTGGTATCCCAATCACCCATGGGTTCACATCTTAAGGCAGGGTTGAGCCACCGATGCATCAGGTCTTGGTCAATAATGCATCGTTCTACAGCGGTAGAACTGGCATGAATGACGACAGATTGTTCATATTGTCGGCGATTTGCCATGGCAGTTGATAATCGTTATCTGTTTCGCTCTGAAAATCTACCTTTGGGAGGAAGCGCTGTTGACATAAAACGAAATTTAGAAATGCTAAAGGAAATTTTTCGTTGCATGTAGTGTTTTTAACTCGGAACCTCGCCAATAATCTGGTAAAAAGACATTAATTGAGGTTTTTGGGAGATTTTATCAGGATTATGCCCGTGATAAACTCTCCCTGGCTCAATTTCGCTATCGCTATCCTTAGCTAACTTTATCTGGAGTCGTTCCAGATACCCCGGCCCTGCTCATCAGCTTAGACGCTGCTGCTGCCCTCGGTCGAGGCTCTGCTTTGATTTGCCCCCATAGTTTTATCGGTGAACTAATCAGGACGCCTTTCGAAGTCAAATGATGACTACAACAACTTCTGCATTGATGCCCCAAGCTAACCTCATGCCTCCGTTGGGTTGGTACTTGGGGCAAACAACAAGCGTAAACCGCTTTGTTGATGAATTATCTGGCCAGTTGGGTCAGTTTTTACCCAGCCTGATATGGGCAATTATTTTGCTTCTGCTGGGCTGGATAGTGGCCACTGTTGTGGCTGCTGCCATTAAAAACCTTTTGCGCCGCACCAGTCTGGATGATCGCATCGCTAACTTGGTGATGGGGCAAGACCCTAACCGGGATGTACCCGTAGAAAAATGGGTTGCCTCGGTGGTCTATTGGGTGATCTTTCTATTTGCCATTGTGGCATCGCTCAACGCCCTCAATTTAGAGGCGGTATCTGAGCCTCTGAATAACTTTCTGGACCAAATTTTTGCTTACCTGCCCCGAGTCGGTGGCGCTGTGTTGCTGCTGGCCGCAGCCTGGATCACGGCGACTGTCGTTCGTTCCCTGGTGATCAATGGCCTGGCGCGCTTCAACCTGGACGACCGGTTGGCTCAACAAACCGGCATGGAGCAAGGTTCCTCTCCCTTCGTACTGAACGAAACCATTGGCAACGTTCTGTACTGGTTCATTTTTCTACTATTCATTCCTCTCATTCTCAGCGCCCTCGAGATTCCGGGATTGCTGGCTCCGGTCGAAGCACTGATCAATGATTTCCTACAGGCCATTCCCCGCATTATTACCGCAGGCATTGTGCTGGCCTTGGGTTGGATTATCGCCCGCATCGTGCGGGGTGTTGTCACGAACCTGCTGATGGCTACTGGAGCCGATCAACTCGGCACTCGAATTGGTCTTCGCGCGACCGCAGAAGAAGGCATTTCCCTATCTAGCCTGGCCGGCACCATCGCCTATGTGCTGGTGCTAATTCCGGCGGTTATCGCAGCCCTGAATGAGCTCGACATTGAGGCGATTTCTGGACCGGCAATATTAATGCTGGAGCGGATTCTCGCTGCCATTCCTCAAATTATTATGGCGGCTCTGGTTGTGGTGGTCGCTTACTTCGTGGGTAAGTTTGTGGCCGACCTGGTCACTAACCTGCTGCGAGGGGCTGGATTCGACAACATTATGACCGTTCTGGGGTTGCCCGAACTTAACCTGGGGTCTAGTACGCCGTCTCCTGCTCAGCCTGGCTTAGATGCTGAAGGTCGCCCTCTAACTACGGTTCAACCCCCCGGTCGTACGCCTTCTGAAATTATGGGCATCATTGCCCTGGTGGCAGTTGTGCTGTTTGGGGTTGTAACCGCCACTGAAATTCTCAATTTTGAGGGCCTGACTCTGATTGTGCGGGCTATCCTCCGTATTGGTGCTCGAATTATCAGTGGTCTGATTGTGTTTGCAGTGGGGCTCTATTTGGCCAATCTGGCGTTCCGTCTGGTCAACTCTATGGGCACCGGCCAGGCCAGAATTCTGGCCCAGGCTGCCCGCATCTCCGTCATCATTTTTGTAGGAGCGATGGCGCTTCAGCAGATGGGGGTTGCGCCTGACATCGTTAACCTGGCCTTTGGCCTGCTGCTTGGAGCCATTGCCGTAGCCATTGCCATTGCCTTCGGTCTGGGAGGGCGAGATGTCGCCGCAGACCAACTCAGAGAGTGGCTGGCCTCCTTTAAACAACGTCAGTAGTAAACAACGTCAATGGGCTGACTACAAAACATGGGTAATAGCCAGGGCTTTACAGTTGTAGGCAGCCTGTTCGTCGTTCAGAGTTAGCCCTGGGTACCTGCCACCGGCCTTCGCCCTTGAAGCAGGTGCCTGAGCAAAGTCACCTACTAAAGGCCCTCTCCCCAACTGGGGAGAGGGCTTTAAGGTCGGAGCAAAATCCGAATATGCGGAAAGATGTTGACCTTGGGCGACTCCTAAACTTTCTTCAACCAGCTAAACATTGCCCGCAGATCCTTCCCGACTTCTTCGATGGGGTGCTCCGCTTCTCGGCGACGCATGGCGGTAAAGCCCGCATTACCAGACTGGTTTTCCAGCACAAACTCCCGAGCAAACTGGCCGGTCTGAATTTCCTTTAGAACCTTCCGCATTTCGGCCCGGGTGTCGTCGGTAATGATTCGGGGACCACGGGTGTAGTCGCCGTACTCAGCGGTATTGGAAATGCTGTCGCGCATCTTGGCGAGGCCACCTTCTACCACCAGGTCTACAATCAGCTTCACTTCATGGAGGCACTCAAAGTAGGCCAGCTCTGGCTGGTAGCCTGCTTCCACCAGGGTTTCAAAGCCAGATTTAATCAGTTCGCTGAGGCCGCCGCAAAGCACTACCTGCTCACCGAACAGGTCGGTTTCGGTTTCTTCCCGAAAGGTGGTTTCGAGGATGCCGCCCCGAGTGCCGCCAATGCCCTTGGCATAGGCCATGGCCAGGTCGCGGGCCTTGCCGGAAGCATCTTGATCAACAGCGAACAAGCAGGGAACGCCCTGACCTTCGGTGTAGGTGCGGCGCACTAAATGCCCCGGGCCTTTGGGAGCTACCATCACCACATCTACATCTGCGGGGGGAACAATCTGGCCGAAGTTGATGTTGAAGCCGTGGGCAAAGGAAAGCACATTGCCCGCTTCCAGGTTGGGCTCAATGGATTCTTTATAGATGGTTTTCATCACCTCGTCGGGCAGCAAAATCATCACCCAGTCGGCCAGTTTAGCGGCATCTGCCACAGGCTTGACGGTCAACCCCTCGGCTTCGGCCTTGGCAATAGAACGGCTGCCTTCGTACAAACCGACAATGACATTGACCCCACTATCCTTAAGGTTTAAGGCGTGGGCGTGGCCCTGAGATCCGTAGCCGATGATGGCGACGGTTTTGCCGTTTAATAAATCTAAATTTGCGTCACTGTCGTAATACATGCGAGCCATGAGGGTTCTCCTTCTCTATTGCCAGGGGTGTGTTCGCAAGCTCTTGATCTTATCAAACTAAGGGAAGGGGGGGAAGAGGGTAGAGGGGGAACTGCAGCGTGGGCTAGGCCCTGAGGATAATCAGGCATGGAACTGCTAAACGCTACATCTCTGAACGTTCAGAGTCTTTTTGCTGCTGATATCCCCAATAGAGGGCTTCTAGAAACGTGAGCGTAGTCATTTCTGTTGGCAGACTTTCTAACTCAAGCTGGTCGCGAAATCGGTGGGCGAGTTGACCGCTGACCTGCTCACGGGCTTTAGGGGTGAGGGTGGGTCGTCGCTGAAGAAAATCGCGAATGGTAGCGAAATCATCTGGAGACAGGACACTGAAGTCCACCAGGGCGATTAGATCTTGGCCAATGGCCTGAGCTCTGGCGGGAATCTGAATGGCTTGCCCCACCACATTAGGGTCATTTTGAACCACCAGCGTACCGGCCAGCCAGTCTCCAATTCGCTTTTCGGTTTTGCTGAGCAAAATACAGAAAAAGCCTATGAAAAGGGTGTCATCCACCGGGCGCAGGAGTGCTCGTAAGGTGGCTTGAGGCAGCCTTGCGGATTGGCCATCGTCACGAATGACGCGAATTTTGGTATAGCGCTTTCCGGGGGTTTGGCCATACCAGAGGGTTTCAAAAAGAACAAAATAGCCAATATAAAGAGCGAACGAAAGGAGTAAAGAAAGTGCCACAATCCAAAGCCGAATAGGAGCCGTATCAAAGGTTAAGGCTTCGCCAACGGCATCGACTTGAAACATCAAAAAACTGTAGATGATGGCAATCGCAACCAGGCCAACACCAAGAATGACATAATCTACTAATAGGGCTACAGCCCGGCTTCCGATACCCGCCAGCACAAATTCGAGTTCAACACTCTCGGGGGTACGAACTGTAACGGTGTTGAATAAAGCCATGGGTGAGAAATATACCTCGTCCAAGTCCAAAAGTGGGGTTTTGCCTTAGAGAAAATGAGAGATTTTGAGCTGGACTTGGTGTAGCCAAACTCTAGGCAGGAGATCCTCCTGGACGGTTTCGCAGTTCTAGATCAATTCCCTCCCGTCGGCTGCGTAAATCATAGTACAATACTCCTTTAACGGCCTGCCACAGAGGTAGCAAGAAAATGCTGCCAACCATGCTTAGCAGGAAGCTAAGACCGTAAACAATTGCGTAGGTCAAGGTTCCTTCAGGAATTGCAAAAAGTAGAATATTGGGGATGTAGTTGGTTACCGCCAGGACGGGAATTTGAATGAGGAAGGTTGCCAGAAACACAACCTGAATTCGCCAAACAGCTGCGTTGGTCAAATTCCAGCTGCGACCCATGCTTTCGGCAGCTTCCCGATTGGGTTCAATAGCCAGCACAACATCGGAAATAAACAGCTTAGAGACAATCCAGATCAGGACAATAACGAATAAGAAAATACCTAAAATGCCGCCCAGTATAATGCCAATTACATTACCGGCGGTGTTGTTAAGAAACGCAGAAAAAATGCCGGCGGTGAGAAACCCTACGGAACCTCCGGCAATGAGAGCCGCCAAGCCCACTACAATGTAAGCTCCAAAATAGGCGAGTCCCAGCAAAATGCCGAGTAACAAAAACTGACCTAACTTAGGTGCGACCTGCCGACGTGAGTCTAAAGACGTTTCAGGATCGTGAATTAAGTCTCGAAACGACAATCTACCGATCACGCTACTTAACATGTAATATTTGGCAGAGCTATAAACCAGGGCAACCATGCCAATTAAGAAACCAATAATGCCTCCAAAAATGGCCATGATATCACCGCCAATGGTGATAAAAATTCCGGCCAGGATTCCGATCGCAAAAATCAAAGCCACGACACCACCGACAATCCATAGGGTGGCCATCAGCGCCAGCATAAAGAAGGTCTTAAACCGGTCGCGGTAAAGCTTGATTGCTGCACTAACCACATTGCCAGGGTTAAGCGGACCGAGCTGACTCCCAGGGGTAGCGGATGAGTCCATGGGTACAGTCTCCGGAAAATGATAGTTGGGCATTTTCCCGAGGGTACCCTAGACTTCTGGCAGACCCATCGATTTTCCTGATTTGCTTCATGAATGTTCAGCGTTGGATAGCGCGGCGAGAACCCAGTTGGCGACAGCTTGACGCGCTGTTGCAACAGGCCGAGAAAAAGGGGTTGAAATCTCTAACCAGTGACCAGGTACGTCAGCTGGCCAGCCTCTATCGTTCGGCGGCAGCTGACTTTGCCAGGGCCAAAACCAACCAATTTGGCAGTTCAGTCGTCAAAGACCTGCAGCAGCTCACCAGCCGAGCCTACAACCAGATTTACCAGGGCTCTCGTCGACAAGAGTGGAATGCCCTGTGGGATTTTATACGCTATGGCTTCCCCGCCACGGTACGCCAAAGCATGGGCTATATTGCCCTGGCTACGGGGCTTTTTTTGCTGGGTTCCCTGACGGGATGGTGGTATTCATGGCGAGACCCCAGCTTCATGAGCCTGATTTTGGGGCAGGACTTTATCGAAGAAGTGAAAACTTCCCAGGAACTCTGGACTGTCTCCATTTTGGGCATGGAACCCGTTGCCTCCAGCGCCATCATGGTCAACAACATAGCCGTCTCCCTACGGGCTATGGTCGGTGGCATTGCCATGTATATGCCAGAAGTACCTCTGATCACCCCACCCGGAGCGTTTACAGTCTTCATTCTGTTTGTGAACGGTCTTATGATTGGATCTGTAGGAGTGTTGGTGGCCCAGGCCAATATGGCCTACGATCTCTGGGCTTTTGTATTTCCCCATGGGGCTTTGGAGCTGCCCGCAATTTTTATGGCCGGAGGGGCCGGGCTAATTCTGGCCAGGGGAATTTTGCTGCCAGGGCGCTATCACCGCCGAGACGCTTTGAAAATCTACGGCATCCAGGCCGCCAAGCTGCTGTTCGGCATTATTCCGCTACTGGTGATTGCTGGCATGATTGAAGGGTTCTTTTCCCCCCAGGTGTGGATTCCCAATGCGGCCAAATATTTAGCCGGGTCTGCAATTTTTGTTGGTCTGGTGCGATATTGCCTGAGTCAGCGTCCTGAAGTAGGGGCGAAGCATCTGGCCTAAAACTTGTTGGCTGGTACGTCAATTTTCTCCTAGAGGCTTCGCCCCTACGCCTGCGGGGCAAGGCGCACCTGACTACCGTCATCGTTGGTGCGAAAGACCCAGGTGCGCTGACCATCGGTAACGGCTACCTGCCACCCCTCTGTCAGAACAGCCGCACAAATTTCAGCAGGGCCACCCCATCCCAGGCAACTGTCGGACCAGGTGTGTCGTTCAAAGGCCCTGATCATTAAATCTGCAGCATGGACCCCAGCCTCTTGAGCTGCCGCCTGTAGTACGGCATCAGCCACCGGTGCGGGAAGACCCGCTTCATCTTCGTAAATACGTTCTACCTGAAAGTTTGTAATGTTATCTTCAAAACGGTTGAAGGTGATCCACATTTCGTCATAGCCCACAGCAATGTTGACACCCCGCTGGGTAGGACATTGCACCTGCAGTAAAGATTGGAAACTGCCGTAGTCAATGTGGGTATACCAGGCGCGATCGCAGGTAGGGTCGATAAATCCTTCAATGGCAAGCTGGTTCAGGGCCGCAATGCCTAGAGGATTTTGCAAAACCAGATCCCAGAGGCGTTCTTCCTCCTCGGCATTGGCAGGTTGCCAGATCTCAGGCAGGGTAGCTGTGACTTCTTTAGTTTCGGCACGGGTAGGATTAGCCGGGGAATGGGTTTGCAAGGCCACCAATAATCCGCACGCTCCCAATAACACTTGACTGCATCGACTCAGGGATTGCCGCCCGTACCCTATAGGAAAAAGCGCCATGCATGGCCTCACCGCTAAAAGATGAGACCATTCTAGAAAATAGCCTCTGATATGAACATACCACCATCAACCCAGGGGCTTGCCCCAGCTTCTACCCAACCAAATTGCCGTCTGCAACCATGCAAGTGACGAAAGCTCGAGGGTAACAGCGTTTTACAGGCGAGAGTTACCTTTAGCCTGACGGGTGTTAATGCCCAGCAAACCATAGAGCAGGCAAGAACCTAGCACCCCAGACAAGATGGCAACCATGCCAACCGCATCTAACCCAAGGCCCAGACCTGTCCCGTCATAAACATTCAGGCCCAGGTAAAGCAAAATCACACCGACGGCCAGGCGTAAGATTCGATCAATGGTTCCAACGTTATTGAACATAGTCACACCTCTTATCTTGCAGAAAACTCAACCGAAATTGAGGCCATGGCCCCTGCTTGCTGAAGCCGGACACATCACCTGCTGGATGTTTAAGGACACGAAAGCTAAGCCGTTACCAAAGCCTGAGCAGGGAGACGATTAATCACGGCCTGCATACGCTCACTGGCAAACAGGGCAATTTCTTTAGCCCGAGGGCTGTGCAGGGTCAAAAACATCATCAACGGATCAACCGCAGAGACCTCAACCCGGCCATCTTCGTGCTCCTGCACAATAACGTTGCAGGGGTAAAAGGCCCCGGCCTTATCGTCGGTTTGCAACATGTCATAGGCCACCTGAGGATGACAGGCCCCCAGAATGGTGTAGCGGCGAAAGTCTTTATCCAACTTTTTCTTGAAGGCTTCCTTCACATCGATGGTGGTGAGTACCCCTAGCCCTTCTTCTTTGAGGGCTGCGGTGACCTGGTCAATAGCTTCGTCGAAGGTGTAGTCCACCACTTTGCTGAAGTGATACATAAAATAAATCCCTAAGCTATGGGCAACACTAGCGGAGCACTGGAGAGCTGGACCGCTGTGTTAAGTTTCATATATAACTTAATGGTGATATACCGAAAAAGTCAAGTGGGTGGCATGAATTTTGCCTGCCCCTGGCAGGCCAGGTGTGCCAGGGCAGGGGGTTACAGAAGTTTCCTGGTTGAGGGGGATGGGGCAAGATTTGCGCTTCTGCTCTAGAGAATGTTGTAGTTGTGCAGTAGAAAGAACGTAATGCGAGCCAGGCTAAAGCCGATAAACGCCATCAGCACAATGGCGATCGCAACACTGACAAAATCGCGAACAGAATTCATGACGCCTCACAAAACGCTATGGTTTAAACCTGAAATCTCACTCTGTGACCCTATTCTCTCGTAACTTTGTCTTCCCGCATGGACCGCCGAACATTTCTCACGATCATGGGTGGAGCTTCCCTGGCTGCGTTGGCTGCGGGTTGCCAGTCGGTGCCGACAGATAGCCTGAAAATTGCCCTGCTGGAAGGGTCTATCCCACCCCAGCTGATCCAGGCCTTTAAGCGTCAGCTTGGGGAAGGCGAGGAGGTTTCGATTATCCCAGCAGACTCGCTCTTGAAGTTGTTCAAGCTGCTGCAAGGCTGGCAGCAGCCAGCCCAGAATCAGGAGGCAGCGACTAACACCTCCCGGCCAATCGCGAACTGGCTTTCCCTGGGAGACTACTGGCTACAACCTGCAATTCAACAAGAGCTAGTGCAACCGGTGGACGTCAGCAGCCTGGAGTACTGGCAAGACCTGCCCGCTATCTGGAAGGAGCTATTGAGCCGAGACAGCACGGGTGCCCTTGCCACTGCCAGCGACAGTTGGGGAGTGCCCTACCGCTGGAGCAATCTGGCCGTTCTTTACGATCCCTCTGCGACGTCTGAAGACGACCCAATCACCCAATGGGAAGACCTTTTGCGTCCTGAGTGGAGCCGCAGGCTGGTGCTGCCTGACCATCCGCGGGTGGTGATTGGGTTGGGGCTCAAGGCGGTGGGAGCCTCGGCCAATGTAGAAGACCCGACTCAAGTACCTGGATTGGTAGACTTTTTGCGGGCACTACACCAGCAGGCGCAGTTTTATAGTTCAGACCATTACCTGGAAACGTTGATTATTGGCGATGCCGATATTGTCGTCGGTTGGTCTGGGGAAATGCAGTCCGTGCTGCAACAGTACCGACAATTTACGGGGGCGGTCCCTGGTCCTGGAACCCTGCTGACAGCAGATCTGTGGGTACAGCCCAAAAGGGCCGAAACCATTACCTTTACTAATAGCTGGCCCGACTTTTGCCTGAGTGCCGACTTTGCAGATCTGCTGGCCAGCTACAGCCAGGGGGTATCACCCCGGTGGTTGGGCCAGGGGCCAGACGCACTCCCTGCGTCGCTGCAGCAAACGCCTCTGCTGAGCCCGGCAGCTGCCATTCAATCTGAGAGCGAATTCTTGCTGCCCCTCTCAGAAGCCGCCCAGGGGCAATACCTAGAACTCTGGCAATCGTTGCGGGGCTGACCCCCGTCATCTAGACGTGATGTAGGGTAAGAATGAGGTGTTGCCTATGGCTGGGTCGTCTCCCTCTGGGCGTTCGCCTCGATCACAGAATTTTCCTCAGGTTGAGGGCCTTGAGCGGGTTGGATAATCTCTTCGGTGGGTTCCAGCTTGGCTTGCATTCGTGAGATGGAGTCTTCATCGACAAGGGCGATACATTCTGATTCTGAAGCCGTATCTTCTGAAGCCGTATCCAGGGCCTGGGGGTGCGCAGATCCTGCAGCATGGGATGCCAAAAAGTCGCAGATGTAGAGGCCCATCAGGCTGGGAGTCCGCTGGTTGCCGCTAAATAACCGCAAATTGTACTGGTGTTCCCTGGCTTCTTCGGCGAGATGGGTCAAGGCTCCATAGCGCTCGGGATACTGTAAAATGCGCCAGATTTGAGGATTAATCTGCACATCAATGACCTGAATGGCCGAAGCGCGAATTTCGTAGGCGGTCCAGGAGTCTACCAGCCTGTAACTTCCAAAGCGGCGCGGAATGGAATTGCGACTCCACCAAAAGCTGGGCCGTGTCATGCTCTCGGGGGACGGCTCGTCAATGGTAGTTAAGGAGTCGGGAACGATATCCCTGATAAAACTATCAATGTTAGAGAACGTCAGGGGTGCAAACGCCAGAAGCTCACAAAAGGACTGCTTGAGGGCAGCTGAACCATGCTCAACGTAAGCATCAACCGGAAAAACGCCGCAGGCCAACGCCACATCATCCGCCGTTACCTGAGCTGAGGGTTGGGGCGAATGGTTTAAGGGGGAGACGTTTGCGATCGCAGGCATCCCTCCCCAAAAGCCTGTACAACTGGCGACCATTACCCCCAGGCGAAGCAACCGCCTGGCCCCACCCCCAGCCTCGGCTGCCATTCGCCCGGGAAAAAGTTTACGGCTATGCTCAATATCCATGACAACGTCCTCAACTGGTGGGAAGGCCGTGCTTGCCCCAAAAGCTGACTTTCAACCTTGTCCAGGGCCAGACGTGGAGTTTTGCCTGGGGGAAAGCTCCAGGTTTTGAGCTGGACCTGGTACAGAACCCAAAATTTTTGGCTCTGTTACTTTGGCTCTATTACTAAGATACACCTTCTTATCGGGCAGCTACGGAAGGTGAGCCTGCGATAGCCCTGTAACCTTTCTGAGGAGAACGGCATCAGCTTCTATTGCGGCTCACGCATCTTTAAAGATCAGCCGTTGCCGATGGACCTGTTTAACTTCAACGGGCTGTTGAGCTACCTGAGACAGCATCCAGGCGATCTGTTCTGGCCGCAGTAGGGTGCCGTCGTTGCGGCTACTGCCGGTGAATTTAACCACCGCTTCATGGGTATCAGGAGCAGACACCGTCGGAGAGGCCGGATGATCCACAGTCTCAGGGACAAGTTCCAGCTGGTACAACCACTCCCTCAAATTCAGGGTCTTGACCTTGCCGGATTTTGTTGTTTTCTCCCAAAGCATTTCGCTTTTAGCGTTTACCGCGTTAATCCAATCGGTCCACTGGGGCACCTGTGGGCCAAGAGACTCTACCCCCAGACGCAACACATATTCAGCCTGTTCTAAAGACTTGGTCGCCGAAGGACTGGACAGGGGAACGGGCTCCACCTGGTAAATAGGAATTTCGTCAGGCAACTGGGCTGCCAAACGCTGGCGAAATTCCTCAGGCTCAACTTCTGCCTTGAGTTCAAAGTCTACTACCTCGCCACTGCTGGTCGCGCCCAGGGGGAGAGCATTAGCCGGGGAAATGCGGGGACCAGGATGGTAACCCCCCGTAAAAGAAATGGGCAAATTGGCCCGTCGAATGGCCCGGTCAAACAAACGCACCAGGTCCAGGTGGCCAATCAACGCCATTGAGCCCAATTTACCAAGGGTTACCCGCAAACGCTGCACCCGGTCCTGATCAGGCTGAAAATGACCGACAAATTGAGGAATCTCTGGCGGCTTCACCACGATGTTGTGGCCGAAATCTGGGCCGCATACTCCGCAGTGGGAGCACCCCTCAAAGGAGCAGTCGGGTACCGTTGTCGCTTCCAGGGCGCGGCGCAAATCTTCCTGGAGCCAGCCCTTGTCAATGCCGGTATCCAGGTGGTCCCACGGCAGGGGATGATCCAGATTGCTGGCTTTGCCCTCTGCGGAGGTATCCATCACGTTCCATTCCCCAGTGGTGACCTGGCGATATTTCCAGGACAGTCCGGCTTCATCAATGGCCTGGGACCAGGCGTTAAAGGCATGATCCAGGCTCTCCCACCAGGCATCCATGCCGGCTCCCAGTTCCCAGGCTCGCTTGACCACCGCAGCCAGGCGACGGTCGCCCCGACCGACAAAGTCCTCCATGGCCGAAATGCGGACATCGGTGAAGTTGACCTTGGCCCAGGGCATGCGTCTGAACTCTTCTTTCAGCAGGGCCTGTTTACGTTCAAACTCTTCTGTAGACACTGAATGCCACTGGAAGGGGGTGTGGGGCTTGGGGGTAAAGTTGGAAATGGTCAGGTTAACAGACAATGCTTTGCGCTTGGGGAGGCGGCAGGTTTGCCTGAGCCACCGCACCGTTTCGGCAATGCCAATCACGTCAGCGTCGGTTTCGCCAGGCAGGCCAATCATGAAGTAGAGCTTGACTCGATCCCAACCCTGCTCATAGGCGGTTTTGACCCCGCGCAACAGTTCTTCGTTGGTGAGCCCCTTATTGATGATATCCCGCATGCGCTGGGTGCCCGCCTCGGGGGCAAACGTCAGGCCAGTCAGACGCGTACCGCCAACAATGTTGGCAATATTTTCATCAAAACGATCGACCCGCTGGCTGGGCAGAGACAGGGAAATGTTTTCGTCCTTCAGGCGGTTTTTGACTTCTACCCCCACCGCCGGTAGTGCCAGGTAGTCTGAGCAGCTGAGGGACAGCAGGGAAAACTCGTTGTAGCCAGTCTTGCGCATGCCGGTTTCAATGGCGTCTACTACGGTTTCGGGGTCTACATCCCGAGCCGGACGGGTTAACATTCCTGGCTGGCAGAACCGGCAACCCCGCGTGCAGCCCCGCCGAATTTCTACTGTCAGTCGGTCGTGGACGGTCTCAACATAGGGGACCAGGCCCATGGAATAATCCGGCATGGGGGTAGCGACCCGCCGCAGCACTCGCTCGGGTACCTCCGGTCGGTTAGGGTGAACGGCACCGTCATCATCCATGGTGTAGAAGCGGGGAACGTAAACGCCGGGCACCTGAGCTAGATCCAGCAGGAGATCCTCGCGGCTCAGCCCGGCGGCTTTGCCCTCTTCAATCACCAGAGCAATCTCGGGCAGGAGTTCTTCCCCATCCCCCAAAGCAACGAAGTCAAAAAAGTCGGCGTAGGGTTCGGGGTTAGAGGTGGCGGTCTGGCCCCCGGCAAAAATGAGCGGCCAGGACCCCTGCTCCACATTAAAAGTGCCGTTCTGGTCTCGCTCTTGCCAGGTGAGGGGGATCTGGGCCAGTGCTAGCATTTCCAAGATATTGGTAGCTCCGAGTTCGTAGCTCAGGCTAAAGCCTAAAATATCAAACTCCACCAGGGAACGTTGAGATTCCACCGCGAAGAGAGGGGTCTGGGTAGCTTTGAGTTTACCGGCCAGGTCTGCAGCGGGGAGGTAGGCCCGATCGCACAGCTGCCTGGGCTGCGCATTGAGAATGCTGTACAAAATAATGTGTCCCAGGTTAGATGCCCCTACCTCATACACTTCGGGATAGGTCAATGCCCACCGCACAGCGGCTTCACCCCAGGGCTTATGGGCTGCCCCCAACTCATTTCCCAGGTATCGGGCAGGCTTGGCAATGTCGGGAGTTAGCAGTGTATCAATTGCTACAGGCACGGTTTCTTTCAAGGCTCAGTAGGACAGATTTATCCTAACGAATAATGCCCTTGACCTGGCAGTTGTCTGGGAGATAGACCAGGTCTGGCTTGAAACCTGGAGATTTCCCTCAGATCAAACTCCCCTTCTAGACCCGGACAGGGCTTCAATCACCAGCCCCAGGGCCTGGTACTCTACGGCGTAAGTTGGCCAACTATGGCTGAACCCTGATACCCGGTACCTGGCACCCTCAGCAATGGTTGCCCTATTTCTGCCAGCTGATACTAGGGCGTGTTTTAAAAGCCCGTCAAGGCCTCATCCTCTCGTATGAGAAATCGAGGGTTGTGGTAGGTTTCAAAACAGACCCTAGTACAAAACGCCATAAATTCTGCACCATCCACAAGCTAGAGGGGGCAGGGGGGCTAGGGAGCAATATATGGTGCACGACTTATGAACTGGAATACCAGGCATTAAAACAGCCTCTACCGGGCTAGACTGCGGTAGAGGCCTCAGGGTTTAATCAGAAAATTCAGGAGGGCCGGAGTGAGAACAGGTGATCCGTTGAGGGACTTTTCAAACTAATGCATTCTTAGCCTGACCAGAGCAGGCTGCTTTTCTAGAACTACGGATCTAGAACTACGGATAAACAGTCTTCAGCAACCAGGAAAAAACCTTAATCGCGGAAAAATTATGCCGCAACGGCCAGTTGGGGAACCTCTTCCAGCATTTCGAAGGCCCGGTCAAGCTGGGTTAGCTCAAACACGATGCGAATTGCCGGAGGCACGGCACAGAGATAAAGACGCTTGCTGCGTTGACGGGCATGCTTAAGGGCTGCAACCAGGGCGATCAAGCCAGCACTGTCGAGGGAATCAACCTGGCTCATATCAACAGCCAGCTCAGACGCATGATTATGCTGGATTTGCTCTAAAAGACGAACCTGAAATGCCTTGGCATTAGAGGCGTTTAAGGAACCGTGGGCCTGAACAATAGCTAGAGAATTAATCATAGTTTGCATAAGAGTGTACTCCTTGTTAACCGAGAACCGGGAACCCAATCAGCAACCGTGATAATGCGGAGACTGAACCTGATGTCATTGAACTTAAGGGGACCGGCCTTTGGATGCCTAGAACCTGAGGTCGAATTGGTCAAAACTTGATTGAAATTCAACGCTCTTTAAAGATTCCGGTAAGTGGATTCACTGAGAATAGCTGTAAATTTGTTAACTTTTCGTGATTTAAATCACAAAAAGTAATCATCGGCATCACTTCTGTAACATCCTCCTATCACTGTGTAGAAGCTTCATATCATCGAAGATTATCCTGAGAACATACTGACTGCGGGAAGCAGTTATTGATGATGCTGAACCCTCGAAGGATTCGAAGTCTGGTGGAAAAAGCGCTTTATCTTGGGCTGTTAACCCCTGAAATTGAACAGGGAATTAACTCTGAGCTAGCCCGGTTAGGATACGTACCCGTCGCCGACTCAGAAGCTCTAGAACTGCTCATGTGTGAAATGGACGCTGGGCGAATTCGGTTTGTTCCAAGCCATCATGTCGCCAAATTATAAGGGCCATGGCTATGGTAAGCGATATATTCCTGATCGGAGGGCTGAAGAATCGGCGGTCATAGACCACTCCAGGGGGCAAACAATCTATCCTTAGTCGTAGTCATCAGTCGTAGCAATCGGCTGCTGACTGACGCGCCCACAGTTGTTCCATAAACTGTTGAAGCCGTTGATTTGATGTCTGTCGCGAGGTTTTTTCAGTCAATTTCGTTGTCCTGACCGCAGCCAGCACAGGAATTACATCCGTATCCAGGGCCGGCTGAAAATAGCTCAAGGGCCACAGCAAATCTGGGCCGTCAATGACGGGCTGCAGGTGCCGCTTACTACTGGGGCCAAAGCGGCTGACGTTGGCATCCGTAGACTGCTGCTCATCTACCAAGACGAGAGGCCGCATCCAGCACATTTGCCGGTCCTCAAGCACCTGAATCACCTCTCCGTAAAGTAGAGTTTGGTCACAGGCTAAACAAACAATTTGATGCGGGGCAAACACAATTCTGACCAGTAGCGATTTGCTGGCTTTAACTATGTACCAACGCTAGCATGAAGTTTTATGATGGTGTTAATGGAGGAATGAGGTCGCACCGTGTCAGTTGAAACGATCGAACGAAGTTCCACATCTACGATTCGCAAACCGGCCCCCCGCTATCGGGTGTTGCTCCATAATGATGATTTTAATTCTATGGAGTACGTCGTTGAGTCATTGCTTAAGGTTGTGCCCAGCCTGACCATGCCCCAGGCGGTAGATATTATGATGCAGGCTCACACTGCCGGGGTAGCCCTGGTCATTACCTGCGCTCTTGAACATGCAGAGTTCTACAGCGAGGGACTGTGTAACCTGGGGTTAACCAGCACCATTGAACCGGATGAGTAACGTTTGCCCGCCAGTGAATTTTCAAGCCCCTAAGAATAAGCATATGTATTGCGGAGGCCATGATATCCCCTAGCAGGATCGCCCACTGGCCTCCACTTTTGCGGGCGATAGCATTTATTGCGGGGGTCATTGTGGGCTGGCTACCCTTCGCCCTACCTTTTTACTGGCTCTCAGCCCAGGGCAAGTTGCCGGGGGGAGATTTGGCCCCTACCGCTCTGCTGTATCTATTTTTTTTAGGGCTGCTGCCCCGCTGGGAACGCAAAATTCACCACATCCAGCATCCGTGGCACTACATTGGTTTAACAGACCGGGTCAGCGTCTTAGTTCCCCTGGTGAGGGGGGTCTGCATTGGCCTGGCCAGCGTTGGCATTTTAGCCGGGCTGCAGGTGATGTTTGGCTGGGCCGAGGTCAGCCTTGTCAATCAAAATTGGGCTGGTCTGGTTTTAGCCGGTAGCTTGACCGCCATGGCCGTGGGTTGGGCTGAAGAACTTTTGTTTCGGGGTTGGCTGTTGCGGGAACTGGAGCAGGGAAGCTCGGCAACGACGGCCTTGGTGGGTACTAGCCTGATTTTTGCCCTGGCCCATTTCATTAAGCCTTTGGATGTCATTCTGGCTACCCTGCCCCAGTTTTTTGGGCTGCTCCTGCTGGGCCTGATTTTAGGCTGGGCCAGACGCACCAGTGTTTTAGGTGGCAATGGCGGCACCACCACGTCTCTTGGCTTGCCCATTGGCTTACACAGTGGTTTAGTCTGGGGTTACTACATCCTCAGCGTAGGCGACCTGCTGGCACCCACTGCAGCCGTGCCCGACTGGGTTACAGGACGGGATGGCAACCCCATGGCAGGAATGCTGGGCGTGATTTTATTGGGTGGTCTGGCCATGTGGTTTCGCCACCAGGCCCACAGAAAAAGCCCCTCTTAGCACAATGCCGTGACAACAGGGGGAGTGAGCTGCAGATAATCCATATCCCCAACTCCGGTCATCGTGTGGCTCGCCTCAGAGTTCGTTCCATCAAGACCTGCTGGGTACTCAGATCTGCTTCTCCCTGGGCCGGTTTCCGTTGCCGATAGGAGCCATCGGGCTGCATTTCCCAGGCCTGGCGATTGTCTTGCAAACACAGGTCCAGGATGGTTTTGAGTTCTGCCTGCGAGGCTGGATCCTCTATTGGAACTACTGCCTCAACCCGTCGATCGAGGTTGCGGGGCATCCAATCTGCACTGCCCATGAGAAAAATAGGGTGGTCACCGTTCTGGAAGTAAAACAAACGAGAATGCTCTAAAAAGCGGCCAATAATGCTCAAGACTCGAATGTTGTCGCTCACCCCGGGCAGGCCAGGACGCAAGCAACAAATGCCCCGCACGATCAGGTCAATCTTGACTCCGGCCTGGGATGCCCGGTAAAGCTCTGCAATTAAGTCGGGGTCAACCAGGGAGTTCATTTTGGCGATAATGCGGCCTGCTTTTCCTTGACTGGCCTGCTTAACTTCGCCATCGATTAAACAGGTGAGCTGTTGCCGCAAATTTAGGGGCGCTACCAGCAGCTTGCGATAGGAATTTTGCCGGGAGTAACCGGTCAGGTAGTTGAACAGGTCTGTGATGTCAGCGCCAATATCGTCTCGCCCGGTCAGTAAGCCCAGATCGGTATAGAGTCTGGCGGTTTTGGGGTTATAGTTGCCCGTGCCCACATGGCAGTAGCGTCGGATGTGATCCCCTTCTCGACGGACGACGAGGGCGACCTTGGTGTGGGTTTTCAGGCCGACCAAACCATAGACCACGTGGACCCCGGATTTTTCTAACTTGCGGGCCCAGTTAATGTTGTTTTCTTCGTCAAAGCGGGCTTTTAGCTCTACCAGTACCACCACCTGTTTGCCGTTTTCCGCCGCAGAAATCAGCGAACTCACAATGGGGGAATCTCCTGAGGTGCGGTATAGAGTCATTTTGATCGCCAGCACCCTGGGATCATGGGCCGCCTGGGTAATAAACCGCTGTACCGTAGCCGCAAAGGAGTGGTAGGGGTGATGCAGGAGTTGATCCTGGTGTCGCAGGAGGGCAAACAAATCTTCCGCGTCTTCCAGGGTAAAGTCAGCCTCATCTACCCGGGGTGGGCTCAGGCTGTCTATGGCCGCAGGCACGGTCGGTGTCCAATCGGCCAGCTTTAAGGCAGGCAGGGGAAATGACGCAAACGCCATGAGATCTCCTAACCCCACCAACCCCTCAATGTCGTACACATCGGCATCGGTCAGTTCCAGTTCCTGCATTAGCACCTGGCGGACTGCATCAGGGGTGGTTGCCTGAATTTCCATTCTCACCGCCGAGCCCCCCAGGCGGCGTTTGCGGAGTTCCTGCTCAATCGCCAACATGAGGTCATCGGCCTCGTCTTCTTCAACGGCCAGGTCGGCATTGCGGGTAATGCGAAAGAGGTAGTGTTCCTGAATCACCAGGCCCGGAAACAGGTATTCGAGATTATGGGCAATGACCTGCTCCAGGGGCACCCCCTGCCAGTGGCAGGGCTGGCGAGAGAAGGCTTTGTCCTCGTCATCCTGAAGAGCTACAAAGCGCGGAAGCACCTTAGGCACTTTTACCCTGGCAAAACGAATCTGGTCGGCCTGGGGGTCATGAACTACTACCGCCAAATTTAAGCTGAGGTTAGAGATATAAGGAAAGGGATGGCCCGGATCAACCGCCAGGGGGGTCAGCACCGGAAAGATCTGGTCTTCGAAATACTGCTTTAGACAGCGTTTTTGAGCCTGGCTTAAGTCACTATAATTGAGCAAATGAATGCCCTGCTGGGTCATTTGCTCACAAATTCTGGCGGCAAAAGCCTGGTGCTGCTGAGCGACCATGGGCCGCAGGGTGTCGCTAATCGCTTTAAGGTGGGCTTTGGGGGTCAACCCCTCCGGGGTAGGGCGGCTGACCTGAGCTTCGATTTGCTGTTTCAGGGCCGCAACCCGCACCATAAAATATTCGTCTAAATTTGAACTAAAAATGGCCAGAAACTTAAGTGCTTCTAGCAGAGGGGTGCGTTCATCCAGAGCCTGATGCAACACTCGCCGGTTAAACTCTAGCCAGCTGAGTTCTCGACTGATGAGATATTCGGGATTGCGCAAGTTTTTAATGCCGTTTTTCTTGGCTTGCTTAGATTGGGCCATGGAAAAAACATCTCATGGTAATGCTCTAGCGTCTCCCCGAGACTTAACCTGCGCCCCAGACACCTTGCGAAAACTGACCGCATCCTCCGCCTGGGCAACAGGTTTAATAAAAGCAAGACAGGCTTATGCCTTAACTCTTCTTAACCTTGAATTAAGTATACTAACCCGTTCTGGAGCTTTGGGAAAGCCTCATCCCTAGGGCCAGGGATGACCCCCATGACCAGGCTATTAAGCCATCACCCATGATTCAAGGCATAATCATGGTTCAACGCATAATCCGTAGATAAACAGGCTAAAACCTGGATAACGCTCTGCCTGTAATTACCCTAGATGCTGGTGGCTCAAGGATCTGAGCAACGGTGACCAGCGCGATATGATACGTAAGCTACAGTCCTTAAAGTCCCAAACTCACCATGCAAATTTGGGTTGATGCGGATGCCTGCCCGGTGGTCATTAAAGAAATTTTGTTTCGCGCTGCCAGGCGAGTAGAAGTGAAAACGACGCTGGTGGCCAATCAGGAATTGCAGGTGCCGGGGTCAGCTTATATCCATACGGTACAGGTACGTTCTGGTTTAGATGTGGCCGATAACTACATTGTTCAAAATCTCAACCCTGGAGATCTGGTGGTAACGGCAGATATTCCCCTGGCGGCAGCGGCGATTGAGCAAGGAGCTTATGCCCTGAATCCCCGGGGGGAGTTTTACAGCGAGAGCAATATTCGAGAGCGGTTGTCGCTGCGAAACTTTATGGACCAGCTCCGTAGCAGCGGGGTCGAAACGGGGGGACCGGCGGCGTTTAGTCGGCGCGATCGCGAAGCCTTTGCCAACCAGCTTGATCAATTTCTCAGGAAACACGCCTGAAGCGACATCTAAGTACCCTTATTGGCCCGATAAAGCCTCGATAAAGCACAGTTCCAATCGTCCAGCTTACGCTGAGCTTAAGCTTCAGATTGCTGCCTTTGGGCTCAGGGTTCCGGGTTGTATTGGCTAGAAATGTCGATGGCTTCGGCAAAACCCTGGAGATTGTGGCCGTAGTTCAGCCCCGTTTCTCACATTTTCGTAATTACCCTTTTGTCTAGGGGGCCTTGTAGGCTTCTGCTTCACCCTTGAGGACCACTCCGCTGGTAATAGGGTCGTCCAGGGATGTCAATACCGCTGCCAGGGCATTGAGTTCGGCCTGAAGGTTGACCTGCTCGGGTAGGGGCAACCGCACCTGCTGAGCGGTACGATCTGTAGCCGTTGATTTAGTGGTTGTGGACTCCGCCACGGCTCTGGTGTCTTTAACTCAGTATCATGCGGCATCAGCCCCAAGCGTTACTCTGGGGGGAAAGTGGATCAGCCGTTATTCGTGATAGAGTGTCACGCAGCAAATCGGCAGTTCTACCCGACATATCCCCAGAGCCATGAAACACGCCGTTCCGTCTGGTGAAAGCCTCAATCAGCCAGCACTAAATGCTGGTAGTATGGCGGTTTTTTTGCAACAGTTTCCCCTGCCTTTGATTCTGGCTTTTGGTTTTGTTTTAAGGCTTTACCATGTCAACGCCCCGATCATTGGCATTCATGCCTGGCGGCAGTCTGATACGGCGGCCATGGCCCGGAATTACTACGAAAACGGGTTTCGTTTTTTATATCCCCAGATCGACTGGGGAGGTAGCACTCCAGGTTACGCAGAAACAGAATTTCCGATGTACCCCTACATGGTTTCTCTGGTGTACAAGCTGTTTGGCTTTTCCGACAGCTACGGTCGGCTGCTGTCGGCCATTTTTGGGGTCATGGCCATTTATTTTATGTACCGGTTGGTCAGATTGGTGGCGACCAATAAAGTCGCCCTCTGGAGTGCTTTTTTCTTTGCGGTTTTGCCGCTGAATGTGTTCTATAGTCGTACCTTTCAACCTGAGTCCCTGCTGATCATGTCCTGTGTGATAGGGCTTTATGGGTTTGTGCATTGGTCGCAGAGTCGACAGGACCGATATTTAATCCTGTCGGTCATTTTTGTCACCCTGGCATCCCTACTGAAAGTGCTGCCGCTGGTCTATGTCGGTCTGCCCCTGATATTTCTAGCCTGGCAAAATTTTAGGGGGAGAATGTTTTTACAGTGGCGACTTTGGGCCTACGCGGCGGTTGTCTTAACGGCTACGTTGCTCTGGTACTACCATGCCCATCAAATCTATCAGGCCACCGGTTTAAGTTTCGGCTTCTGGGGAGGAGACACAGGGCGCTATGCCTGGCGAGACTTGGTCGGTTTTAAGTTCTGGGCTGACATACTCCTGCGGCTGGCAGTTCGCCATTTTTCTATATTTGGCATCGTTTTTCTGCTGGTCGGTCTTCTGCGCCACGATGAAGGCTTTCCGAAAGCATGGTTTGGCGTCGGTATGGTGTCGGTTCTGCTCACCTGTGGGATTGCTCCCACCTCGAGCTACGTGCACGAGTACTATCAACTGCCGCTGCTGATCTATGCGGTGCCATTGATGGCGAAAGGATGGGTCGATCTGGTGTCAGGTCTCTTCCGGTTCTCTAAGGCTTTGGCCTATAGCTGTCTTGGCCTGCTGATAACGGCAGGCACAATCATTTATGCCATCGACTACATGGGCAAAGAAATTCCTGCTCGGTCTACGGTCTATAGTCTGGCTCAGCAGGTCCAGGCCACAACGCCATTAGAGGCTCGTATTATCAGTGCCACCGGGGGAGATCCTAATTTGCTCTATTTGTCCCACCGCAAGGGTTGGTTGGTTAGCCCCTATAGGGTGAATCTGGATTATTTACAGGCGCTGGCCCAGGAAGGGGCGGAATATCTGGTGGGTAGTTATCAAGTCGTTGAAAGCTACAGTCGTTTTACCGACGAAGGGCAAAAAGCCGCCCTGCGAAGTCTAGTTGACGAACACTTAGAACCTCGGGTTCATACCGAGGAGTCTTACATCGCTGACCTTGCTCCGCTGGGACATAGCTCAAGCATCAGTAGACAATTTTTTCAAGGGGTTTGAAAAAAAACTTGCAAAATGAGTGAGGATCTGCTGAAATGTCACATAGATAAGGCTATATCGAAAAGCCAATGGCAATTGATCTTAATCAATGAAATGGATAAGCTCCTCCTTGGAATCGCTACAGAACCGGCATTCCAAGCTTAGGAACCATCGTTGAAAGGTTGTTGTCAGAGCTTTTGGCTGTAGTCGTAATCTCCTGTATGTTGTGGGTGAGCCCGAACTCACCCACATTTTTTTATCTCAAGCTACTCCTCCGGTTGTGGTAGTCACCATTCATCTCTGCGACACAATAGGTTTAGGACGATCGCGCCCTGCGTCTTCATCCTGCTGTTTTTTTGGCCATCTCTGGTATTTCGAGCAATCCGGTCATCGATATTCTCTACCCTCTTAAAGAACCCCTATGGAAGGACTGTTAAACCAAGTGTCTGATAGCCCCATCGTGGCGTTTACCGTGCTGCTTATGGTAACGCTGACTATTCCTCCCTTATTTGAGCGGCTGCGGCTGCCGGGTCTGGTAGGGTTGCTGGCTGCAGGGGTACTGCTGGGTCCTAGCGCGTTAGGGCTTCTCAGTCCCGATGGGGAAATTGAAAAACTGCTGTCTGATATCGGCAAAATTTATCTGATGTTTGTGGCAGGTTTAGAAATCGACCTGCAGGAGTTCAAGAAAAATCGCAATCGATCTCTGGGGTTCGGCATTCTCACGTTTCTGCTGCCCCTGCTGGCCGGTATGACCCTGGGACGACTGTTTGGCTACGACTGGGTTGCCTCGGTATTGATCGGTTCGCTGTTGGCCTCTCATACCCTGCTGGCCTACCCCATTGTGTTGCGGTTGGGGGTGACCAGAGAGAACTCGGTTACCGTAACGGTAGGAGCTACCATTTTTACCGATATCGCTGCCCTCCTGGTTTTGGCCATGTGTGTTGCAGCCGAGGCAGGAGAATTTTCAGTACAGACGGTAGTCACCCAACTCCTCATGATGGGGATTTACGCCGGAGCAGTGCTGTTTGGCCTCGATTGGCTGGGCAAGTACTATTTCAAACGTACAGGAGATGAAGAGGGCAATCAGTTTCTGTTTGTTCTGGTGGCGGTGTTTTTGGTGTCCGTTGGTTCCCAACTGATTAACGTGGACAAAATTGTTGGCGCATTTCTTGCCGGGTTAGCCGTCAACGATGTGTTGGGCAGTGGCCCCGTTAAAGAAAAGGTGGAATTCGTAGGTGGCGTGTTGTTTATTCCCTTTTTCTTTGTATGCATGGGGCTTTTGCTAGATATTCCGGTCTTTTTGCAAGCTCTGACGACAAATCTAGGGTTTACAGCCGCTCTGGTCAGCGCTTTGATAGCCAGTAAATTTTTGGCCTCATTCATGGCTAAGGTTCTTTACCGCTACAGCTGGGATCAGACCCTATCGATGTGGTCTCTGTCATTGCCCCAGGTGGCTGCGACCCTGGCAGCAGCCCTGGTAGGTCTGCAACAGGACATCCTCAGTGTGCGGGTCTTTAATGCAGTCATCGTGCTCATGCTGGTTACGTCTCTGATAGGCCCCCTGTTAACAGCTCGCTATGCCGCTCGTTTGACCGTGCCCCGGCGATCTTACCCCGAAGAGAACAGCTCTGCCGGAGACGAGGGATTAACGACCTTTAGGGGAGAGAATCCGGGCGACCCCTTCACGCTGGTAGTGCCCATTTACAATCCCATCACCCAACGCTACTTAATTGAAATGGCAGCCATGATTGTCAGTCACGAAAACGGTCGGGTCATTCCCCTGACAATTACCCGTGCCCATGTGCATATGGATGATCCCCGCGTGGTGGAATCTCTGGGACAAAGCCGTAAAATGCTGCAAAAAGCGGAAATGCTGAGTCAGAAGTTTGCGGCCCCAGCCTATCCCATCCTGCGGATTGATGATGATGTGTCAGAAGGCATTAGCCGCACGGCTCGAGAACAAAATGCCAGCCTGATTTTGATGGGATGGAGCCGCCAGGGGTTTCGAGCCAGGCTATTTGGCACCCTGATTGATGATGTGTTCTGGTCATCCCACTGCCCGGTGGCAGTTACTCGACTGCAGGCCGAACCGATGGATATCCATCGCATTTTGGTACCCATGAAAAACCTGATGCCCCAGGCCGTGCGAACCCTACGATTTGCCCAGATTTTTGCCGATACCCATGATGCTACGGTCACCCTGCTGCATGTGTGCGATCGCTTCACCCCCGAAGACAAAATTCACACCTTTGAAACCGCCCTGGCCAAGATTATGACCGAAGGTCCCCAAATTGCCTGGGATTGCCAGGTCATTGCCCATGAGGATCCGGCATCTATTATTTTGGAAATCGCCAAAGTCCACGACATGATTGTGCTGCGTTCTATGCGGCGGCGCACCGCTGGGGGCTTAGCGGTCAGTGATGTAACCCATCAGGTCATTGATGAAGCCACCTGCTCCCTGGTGCTGTTTGGGGAACCTCATTCCTGAGGGAAGAGAGGGAAGAAGGGAGGTGGATGGGGGGCGGGTAGCGGGTAGCGGGTATTGGGGGGCGGGTAGCGGGTATGGATTTTGCCTGGCACCCGCTACCTGGCACATCACACGGTTAGTTTCGCAACATCGAAGATGCTTGGAGTGTTGGGTTCCGCTGGTGCTCCACCCAATTTACGTTGCAATACTTTCTGCGCGGAATATTAGCATCTGATATCTGGAACCTGGTACCCAAAATCTATTCTCTAGGCAGGGAAGCGGGAAGCGGGTTAGGTCTTTTGGAAAGATCCCTAATTTGATGGATATCTACAGCCATCTAGTTTGTCCTTTCAGTAGAGGTAGGTAAAGGAAATTTTTGAAATCATACAGGTGAAGCTACAGCAGGAGGCCTAGAAACTCTATGGCTACTCAAATCGAAAATAGACAAGCATATCAACAAAAAGTTGAGGCTCAACTCGAAAAGGTTAATGCCCAAATTAACGAGTACAAAGCCAAGGCTGATCAGGCCCAGGCCGATGCCAAATTGCAGTACTACAATCGACTCGAAGAACTCAACGCAAAGCGTGACGCTGCAGAAGTAAAACTTAAAGAACTCCAGCAAGCCAGCGCATCTGCCTGGGATGAAATGCGTCGAGGCTTTGAAAGCGCCTGGAATGAACTGACCAATTCATTTGATGCAGCACGGCGGCAATTTGAGAACCATACTAGCTAAGACATGGGGATTCAATTTCAATAACATGGGATAGCTGTATCGACTGTCCAAGAGCAGGCATTTTGCCTGGGGAGTGTTCGGAATTTTGTGGGATAGGCATCTTGCCTGTCCCAGCTGAGCAGGCGAGACGCCTGCCCTACAAGGCTTGCAGAAAACTTGATTAATCGGCTGATCGGCCCTTACACAAAAATCAGAACACTCTCACAAGGCTTGTGGAAAGTTTGATAAACCTGTTCGTTAACCCTCACACAAAATTCTGGACAGTCTCGAAGTATGCCAAAGTCCCTTTCCTATGAGCTAGCCTGAAACAAGCTGCCATTTCTTGAATTCTATGAAACGTAACCTGAGCATTACCCTGGTTGCCATGGCTCAATTTGGCATTAGCGCCCTGTCCCTGGTCAGTGGCCTAACGCTGCTGCTACTCATAACGGGTCGCTTAGAAATATTTTCCGCTGACTTAACTCAGCTGTCAGACTATTTTAAGGGTCTTGTTATTTTTGGTTTGTTTGTGAGCATTTGGGGAATTGTGTCCTCCATTGGGCTTTGGCGTCTACAAAAATGGGGATGGTTAGGATCTCTGCTGTTTCAGGGGTTGTGTATTCTCAACAACGTGCTGATTTTTCTGGGAGGTAGACCTCTCACCTTTGGAGTTTACTTTTCCGCAGGAATTAGCGGGGCCCTATTGTTTGCCCTTTTGTTGCCGAGCGTCAGACTTGCCCTCAATAATCAGTCTCCAGTGGTCTCAGATCTAGAAGCATGAAGTAAATTCTCTCCTGCCCCCAGGTAGGGTCTATTCCGCAGAATTCGCCGGAACTTTCTCTATCACCTCAACTAAAGTCCAGCGGATGGACGACCCATCTGCCGGTGGGTTTTCTACCGGAGTTTTTTCTACCAGCAGTTCGTAGTTGTAGCCAGGTTCGTAATCAAACCCTGCAATGGTGCTGTAGAAGTAGCTGTAGTCGGCTTCGGGAGACTCCCTCACCAGCAAACATAGCTGGGGCGCAACTCCCACGCAGTCTACCTGGGTGGGGCCTACATAAAGGGTGACAATGCCTTCCTGGGACTCAGTTTGCTCCTGCGATTCCATTTGCTCCTGCGATTCCATCGACTCGTTCTGTTCGGAAGGGACACAGGCCGCCATGGTCGTAGTCGCGGCCCACAGCAACAGGGGCATTAGAACAGATGTAGAAAATTTGCCCATGAAAAATCTTCTCCTAAAACAGAAAGTACCGCTGGGCCATGGGCAACACATCCGCCGGTTCGCAGGTGAGCAGTTCACCATCGGCCCTCACTTCGTAGGTTTCGGAGTTCACTTCCATATGGGGCGCGTAGGTGTTGAGCTTCATATCGGCTTTGCTGAGGTTGCGGCAGTTAGCCACCGGTACAGCGGGGGTCGTGATGCCGATTTGTTCGGGAATACCCGCCGCCATCGCCGCCTGGGAGACAAAGGTCAGGGAAGTTGCTGCAATAGCCCCGCCGTAGCTGCCAAACATCGGTCGCATGTGGATGGGCTGGGGGGTTGGGATGCTGGCATTGGGGTCTCCCATTTGTGCCCAGGCAATGGCCCCGCCCTTAATTACAATCTCCGGTTTCACCCCAAAAAAGGCGGGCTTCCAGAGACAAATATCTGCCAGCTTGCCCTCTTCCAGAGATCCCACGTGGTCGGCAATGCCTTTGGTAATGGCCGGGTTAATGGTGTACTTTGCCACATAGCGCTTAGCCCGGTAATTGTCGTTGCGGTCAGAGTCTTCCGCCAGGGGGCCTCGCTGCACCTTCATTTTGTGGGCCGTCTGCCAGGTGCGCACGATCACTTCCCCCACCCGACCCATGGCCTGGGAGTCAGAGGAAATCATGCTGAAGGCTCCCAGATCGTGGAGAATATCTTCGGCGGCAATGGTTTCCCGGCGAATGCGAGACTCAGCAAAGGCAACGTCTTCGGGAATACTGGGGCTGAGGTGGTGGCACACCATCAGCATATCCAGGTGCTCGTCCAGGGTGTTGCGGGTGTAGGGACGGGTGGGGTTGGTGGAGGAAGGCAGCACGTTGCTCTCGCCACACACTTTAATAATGTCCGGGGCATGGCCACCCCCGGCCCCTTCAGTGTGGTAAGTGTGAATCACCCGGTTCTTGAAGGCGGCGATGGTGTTTTCCACAAAACCGGCTTCGTTGAGCGTGTCGGTGTGGATGGCCACCTGCACGTCATACTCATCGGCCACCGTCAGGCAGGTATCGATGGCGGCGGGGGTGGTGCCCCAATCTTCGTGGAGCTTCAGCCCCATGGCTCCGGCCCGAATCTGCTCCACTAGGCCCTCTGGCTGGGCACTGTTGCCCTTACCCTTAAAGCCCAAATTCATGGGGAAAGCATCCGCCGCCTGCAGCATGCGCCAGATGTTCCAGGCACCGGGGGTGCAGGTGGTGGCGTTGGTGCCGGTGGCCGGTCCGGTGCCGCCGCCGATCATGGTGGTGACTCCAGAAGCAATGGCGGTTTCAATTTGCTGGGGACAGATGAAGTGAATATGGGAGTCAATGCCGCCAGCGGTGACAATCATCCCTTCCCCCGCCACGGCTTCGGTGGAAGGTCCGATAATAATGTCTATATTGTCCTGAATATAGGGATTTCCGGCTTTGCCGATTTTGTGGATTTTGCCGTCTTTAATGCCGATATCCGCTTTGACAATACCCCACCAATCCAGAATCAGGGCATTGGTGATGACCATATCCACCGCCCCCTCAGCACGGGAAATGGGGGATTGGCCCATGCCGTCGCGAATCACCTTACCGCCGCCGAACTTCACTTCATCGCCGTAGGTGGTAAAGTCCTGCTCCACTTCGATGATCAGTTCAGTATCCGCTAAGCGCACCCGGTCTCCCACGGTGGGACCAAAGGTTTCAGCGTAGGCACGGCGATCCATGCGGTAGCTCATGGGCACTCCTTTTGGCGATGAAGCTAGGGCAATGTGGCATTTATACCAAGTTCCGTGCCGGTTAGCGGAGATTCCTTTAGAAAAACTCTAGGAAAATTGAGCAACTTACACCAAGTCCAGCTCAGGATCTGTGGTTTTCTCTATGGCAAAACTCCACTTCTGGACTTGGACAGGGTTTAAGTATGTTCTCTTCCATCTACAACTTGGTAGATTTGAGTAGACATAGCAATTACGGCAACTGTGTGGCTGTCGACTACTGACAAATTTATGGATAAAGCCCTTGAACCTAAAGCTCTACTGGAGCGGTTCATTGTCAACAATGCCGAACTTGAGCAGCTAGAAAGCCTGCTCAACCAGTTCAATATCTTTGAAGCGGTGGGCATGGTGCGACAAGAAATTCGCCACTCCCGGTTCCTCGCCTTTCTGCTGAATCCCAACGGTTCCCACCACCTTCGCGATGTCTTTCTCAAAACCTTCCTAAAACGGCTGTTTTTAGAAGCCGACAACGCCACCGTCAGTCCTATCGAAGTCGATGTCGCAACCCTCACCGATACTGAAGTCCGCCGTGAGTGGAAAAATATTGACATTCTGCTGGTTTCCCCAGGCAGCAAAATTGTCTGTGCTATTGAGAATAAAGTCGATTCCAGCGAACATTCCGACCAACTCCAGCGGTACCGGCAAATCGTTCAAAAGGAATTCTCTGACTACCGCCAAATCTTTGTCTTCCTTACTCCCCAGGGCATCCTACCCTACGGTGAAGCCGACCAAGCGCACTGGACTACCTACAGCTACCGTAAAGTCGCAGAGGTGATCAATGATGTGTGCGATCTCCACCGCGCTACCCTCCAGCCCGAAGTCTGCTCCCTCATGCAGCATTACAGCACCCTCATCAACCGACACCTCATGCAAGATTCCGAAATTGCCAAGCTCTGCCGCGACATTTACTTAAAGCATCAGACTGCCCTCGACCTTATCTTCGAACATCGTCCGGACCTAGAAAATGAGATCTATGATTTCGTCAAAAGGCTAATCAAAACGGCATCTCCTGACCAGGTTATTTTCGATAGCGCGTACCGAACCAAGCAAACCTTGAGTTTCGCAGTCCCTAGCTTGCCTCGGATTGATGAGGCAGTTGTTCAAGCACTTGGGACATCCCATTAATGGACTAAGGCATGGAAATTCAATATTGTGAGATAGCTGTCCCAGCTGTCTAAGTTGGGCAAGATGCCTGCCAAGAATTAAACGTTATACAAACCTCATCCTCTAAAGCATTAACCAGGCAAACAACTGGTTAGCCGTGAGGGATAGGTTTAGATCTCCAATAACGGGCAAAGTTGATTCCCCTCGTAATATCTCCAGAGGGTGATCGGGCCAGACCACTAACACAGTGGCTTCATCGGGGTCGATCAGCCAACCCAACTCTGTACCATGACGCACGCAGTGTAGAAGGTTGATTAATACTCGGGTCTGGCTTTGTTCTGGCGACAGAATCTCGATTGACCAATCAGGATAGATGGTGAAGCGGTTTTCGATCCGCCCTGAGGGTTTCCGTAGGATGCGGTCCCATCGAAACACGGCGATGTCAGGCACAACGGATTGCCCGCCAAACGAGCACCGTAGCTCTGGAAAAGCGTAGGCAATTTTAGCAGCCTCGCCGACCTGATTAATCGCTTCGCAGAGCTTTCCCTGGAGTCGACTGTGTTCTCCCTGGGGCATGGGTTTTTGAATAACCTGTCCGTTGATGAACTCTGAGGCCGGTTTGGTTTCGGGGAGGCTGAGAAACTCCTCAAGGGTAAGCGTTTGGGCAGCGGTACTCATGGAGCTTTCCTGCGATGGGCCACATTAATAGCTTATACAGAATGGCGATTATCGACCCAGATAATCTAGAACGCCCTGGGCGATCGCATCGGCAATCTGGTTCACTGCAGTGGGGTTGCGGAAGCGAGCGGCATCCGTTGCCCCGGTGACAAAACCGGTTTCTACCAGCACTGCTGGCATGGAGGTGTGACGCAGCACATAGAACCGGGCCTGGCGCACTCCCCGATCTCCCAGGTCGGTACTGCGCAAAACCCGGCTGTGGATACTCTGAGCTAACCGCTGACCGCTGGAATAGTAGTAGGTTTCCAGTCCGTTGACCTCGGGTCGATCCATGCTGATGGCGTTGGCGTGGATGCTGACGAACACATCCGCCCCGGCCCGGTTGGCAAAATCAGCCCTGGGACCTAAATCTACCCAGTAGTCACTGTTGCGAGTCATTAACACGGTCACTCCGGCGGCCTGGAGGCGCTGCTGCACCCGGTTTGAAATGGTGGTGTTGATGTCTTTTTCCCTCAAACCGCCAATGCCAATGGCACCGGGATCTCGTCCGCCATGGCCAGGATCAAGCACCACCACCAGCTGGCCCTGGGGAATGGAAGGAATTGGGGGTAATGAGGCGGTGGCAGGGGGGGGAGCGTTAAGAATTTTGGCCGGTAGGTCGGCGGCAATTAAGTCTCGATAAATTTCATCTGCCCGGCTTCGCTCACGAAACAGCCCGACCTGCACCACACTCTGGCCATCTACCGTGGTCCGAAATGCCCCCGGATCTACCCGTCGCGCCCGGTCCAGGGTATTCGATGCGGTAATCGGCACAATCACCCGAAAGTAATCCCCTGAAGGATTCGGGCTGGAATTGACGGGAGGAGTGGTTTGAATGGGCCGGGCCGGAGGGGTTGCCGGGCGGGAAGGCGTTGGCGAACCCGGCGGGGGAGCATCAATGACTGAAGCGAGGGTTTGATTATTCCCAGCGGCAAGCTGGACATCTAACGGGGCGTCATGGGTGAGGTAGATATGGCCCAGGGTCTGACCGTTGTAGGTACGGTAGGCCATGCGCCATCCGGGATTCAGTTGAATCTTGAGGGAACCATCAGCAATACCGCCGGTACGGCCAATTTCGATGGTCGGGGCAGAGCGGTCACGAACGGGGCTCGCGAAGAGCACCAATTCGTCCTGACGACGGGAAATATCCAGCCGATAGTCCAACCCCAAATCTCGCCCATTGACTCGAATGGAGTAGCCGTTGCTGTCGGTTTTGCGATCGCACGCCCCCTCAAAATTAAAATTCAGCAGCAAGGGGGCAACCCTGACCGGGGTCTGCCCTTCCTCTTGCCAGCAGGCTCGTTGATTAGGCACCTGCTCTAAAATCACCAGGCGATAGAAGTTGCCGTTGGGGACCGGAGTAGCAATGGCTACGGCCAGGTCTTCGTTGATGGGCTGTTGCCCAAATTCAACCCCCTGGGCCATGGGCGAAATCACCAAACCGCCCAACAGGGCTGCAAGGGTAGTCGCCAGAGTCGAGAACGTGCGAGGCAGAAAAGGCATAACCATGACAAATGGGCTGAACCCAAATTGCATCAGCAGAAAGCAAGACCGCCATCAGGAAATTCTGCAGATGCCGTACACGGCAGGCATCCGCAGATCTTCCTACAGGCTGAGGCTGAACGATACCAGGGCCAGCTCGAAAGCCGGGAGTCTATCCCAGGTCCAGCTCAAAATCTGTCGTTTTCCCTAAAGAAAAACTCCACTACTGGACTTGGACAAGGTTTATCTCAAGCAAGACTCCACTTTTGGTTCTGGACAAGGTTTAATTCAGCCTCCCTATGGTAATCACGATTGTCATCTCTACCAGAGGGTTTAAACGGAAAAGTGGCACAGTTTGGCAAGTGGCATTGAGGGGCCAGCCCCCCTACCTGGCAATTTCCCGAAAGGTTTTGTACCCACCCTCAGGATTGTAAATGTGACACTGGCCTGTGATGGTCTGCATGAGCTCAAGGGAGAAGCGTGTTTCCTTCATCAGTGGCCCCCAGTGATCTTTCAGGGCCGCATGGGCCTGACGCAGGTTATAAGACGGTACCCCTACCGAAACGTGATGGGGTACGTGCACATTGATATCGTGGCACAGCACTTCAATCCAGCGGGGGTAGTCACAGTGCAGGGTGCCAGATAGCTGGGCTTCCGCTTCATTCCAGGTGCTGCCGGGGCTGAAGACGATTTCGGGAATAGTGTGGTGCACCAGGGTAAAGGTGCTCATCCAAAAGTGATACCCCAGCCAGGGCATGAGCCAGAACTTAATTAACCCGCCAAAGCCGGTCAGGGCAACCAGTGCCGGCAAGAAAATCAGCCCAAACACCACCACCGCAGCAATGGAGCGCTTCACCTTTTGACGATCTCTAGGTTCAAAATTAGCCGGGTTAAAATGCAGTGCCGACCAGTGGGCAATGGAAGCCAGCCACCAGAACCAACCCCGCATGCCTCGATAAGCGCCCTTCAATACCGCATTGGCCTCGAAAAATTCCGTTTCAGTCCACGGGGTCCAGGCATTGTCGATATCCATATTGTTGGTGTGGCGATGGTGGATATCGTGCAGCAAACGCCAGCTATGGAAAGGGTACATCAACGGCAGCATGGCAATGTGGCCGACCCAATTGTTTACCCAGCGACGGTTGGAGAAAGACCGGTGGCCACAGTCATGGCCAATCACGAAAAATCCGGTCAGTGCCGTGCCCGTAAAGAACCAGGCGAAGGGAAGCAAATACCAGGGAGAAAAGGCGATGGCAACGTATCCCAGGGCCACGGTGGTAATGCTCAGGGCCACCTGCCCCCAGGCTTTGCGGGGGTTCTTTTGAAAACACGTTTTAGGAATTGTCTGCACCACCTGCTTTAGGGTTAGAAGGGGTTCTATCCCCACATCATCGGTTTCAACAGGGATAGAAGGCTCAAAAATTGCAGTCAAGGAATCATCTCCAAACAAAACATCGAAGCAGGCGGCAGCACAGCATAAAAAAACTGCCCACCCATTGCAGGGGAACAGAATCATCTCGCCGCCTTGAGGGGGGGCTTATGTACGAACACATTTTTAAGACGCCCCAACTGTCACAGGGATGATATTATCTCCCATCTAAGAAAAGTTTTCATTACTTTACATCTATATCACGTTATCAGATTTGAACATAAACCAAATCCAGCTCAAAATCTGGAGTTTTACCTGAGGGAAAACCCCACTTCTGGACTTGGACAAGATTTTCTTTGCTAAAATCATTGACTTTGCTCAATCTCAAGCCCTGGTGGCAGACTCAGCTGCTGTCAGCAAGGCCCGCCAGTAATTTTGAGCAACTCCAGATTTTAGTCTGACCAGGGTATAGAACGCTTTTTAACCAATTTGGGATAAAGTCGGCTCTCCAAAATCTTTTGCCAGCTGTTCCCCGTACAATGGGCTGGGGTTAGATTAATCCCAGTCATCAGACCGTTGAGCCGCGAGCGAAACGCCTTTCGCAGCGGCAGAGGTGCCCTCTACTGCCGACCAATGTCGGAGTCTCCAATCAATTCCCAAAATCTAAACGGTAGGATCAAACCTATCCACGGTTTTACCTGTTGAAGACAATTGGATATGAGCGACTCCCGCCCTCCCACTCCAAACGATTCCGAGCCGACCTCCCAGTCCAACCAGGCAGGGGGTCGCCCCTGGGGTAATATCTGGCACCAGGTCAATGCCAGGGTTGGCAAACTGCGACCGGGCCAACAGCTGAGTCGATGGTTTTTGGTGGATGAAGACCGGATTGCGGAAATTTTGACTACCGTTCGAGCGCAACTGCCCACCACTGAAGCGCTATTGATTGGCAAACCCCAGGCCGGTAAAAGCTCCATTGTGCGGGGCATTACCGGTGTATCTGCCGAGATTGTGGGCCAGGGCTTTAAGCCCCATACGCAAAACACCCAGCGCTATGCCTATCCTTCAGACGACCTGCCGCTGCTGATCTTTACCGACACCGTCGGCCTGGGGGATACGGCCCAGAGCGCCGACACCATCGTCGCGGAACTGGTGCAGGACCTGGAAGCAAGTAGCGGCAAAGCCCGAATTTTCATATTGACGGTCAAAATCACTGACTTTGCCATCGACACCCTACGACAGATTGTAGAACAGCTGAGGAAAAAGTTTCCGGCAATTCCCTGCCTGCTGGTGGTGACCTCGGTCCATGAAGTGTATCCGGCCACGGTGGATGATCATCCCCCCTATCCACCAGGATTGGAGGCCGTCAACCGTCCCTATGGGGCCATTGCCGCCAATTTTGAAGATATTGCTGATGCCACAGTGCTGATTGACTTCACCCTGGAGGAGGATGGCTTTAACCCGGTATTTTACGGCCTGGAGGCCCTGCGGGACGCCCTGGCGGATCTGCTGCCCGAGGCCGAAGCCCAGGCCCTCTATCAGCTGCTGGACGAACAACACGAAGCCTCTCAACAGCTAGGCAATCTGTACCGGGATGTGGGACGACACTATATGTCAGCCTTCTCGGTGATTGCAGCTACGGTGGCTGCCGTGCCCTTGCCCTTTGCTACCATGCCGGTGCTAACGGCGCTGCAGGTTTCTATGGTGGGGTTGTTGGGTAAGCTCTACGGTCAAACCCTTACTCCTGCCCAGGCGGGGGGCGTCGTTAGCGCCATCGCTGGCGGATTTGTGGCCCAGGCCGTGGGGCGGGAATTGGTAAAGTTTATCCCCGGTTTTGGCAGCGTGATTGCCGCCTCCTGGGCTGCAGCCTATACCTGGGCACTGGGGGAAGGGGCCTGTGTTTATTTTGGCGATTTAATAGGGGGCAAGAAGCCTGATCCTGAGAAAATCCAGCTTGCCATGAAGGATGCCTTCGCCAGTGCCAAAGAGCGGTTTAAACACGAGGGTATGGATTCTTAAAATTCAGCCATTGGATGTTATGCAGGGCTCGTTCCTGAACCGCAGAGCCGCAACCCGAAAGCACCCAGACAGAGCCTGGGTACCCGATCACTGGACTCTTGCGATACAGCTATAGCAGTCCTGCCGATTCATACAGACGGCGCACCAGGGCAAGAATTTTCTGCCCGTAGTCCATATCTGCGCTCCACCGCCCCCCCAGTTGTTCGATACAGGGGGCAACGCCTCTGCGCACGTAGACAAAGCGGGGATCTACCGGCCTCAGAACTAGAGGCTCCTGGCTGGCGTAGGCCTTGAGATGCTGAATGTGAGCCCTGACGCCAAGACGGGGGCTGGGAAAGGTTGTCGGCTCCAGGCCCCCCTGCGGAGACCCGATGCCGCCAAAGTTGTTGTGGCTGGCGTTCATGCCGGTATTAAAGGTCAGATCGTTGGTTTCTACCAGCATCTGGCAGAAGGCCAGATCGTGGTTAACGCCTTCGGTGATGGCTTCTTCGCGATAAATCTTGGCCAGATCTGGAAACTGACTCACCGCCTTTTCGTTCATGCCTTTAAGGAACATAATGAGCTGTACCTCAGAGGTAATGCCCCGCCCCATGATGCGGTCTACCAGGTCTGGATCGATCTGTAGCCCCAGGCGAGAGCGCAACTGTACCGTCTGGGTTTCTGCTTCCCATTTCACCGAAATGTTGTACTGGCGCAGGTCTATGGCTTTGACATAAACCACGTTGCCAAAGCGCATTCGCTTCAGGTGTACGGCAGCGTCCAGATCTAGATTAAATTGCTCCACTAAGTCTACGGGCACATAGGCGTTGTCGTTGATCATGAGTCCGGCTTCGTCGTACAGACCGCCGTTGACGTTGATGCCAATAGCCATGGGCCGACCATTGCCGGCATCTCGTTCTGAGGCGGTGTTAACGGCACGGCTCCAGGCGGCGACCCCGTCGGCAATGCCCAGGGCTACATCCCGTCGATGGTTTTGTAAAATCTCTAAATCTTCAGCACTGCTGAGACGACCAACTTCCATCTGCAGGGCTGGACAGCTAATCATTCGGCAAAAGGCTAAGCTTCCTGTGGGAGCTTCGGTATCGGGGCGCACCCCCCGACTGGGCAGTTGAGGTACTCGCCGCAACAGGGCCAGCAGCAGCAGCTCGGCCTGGCTACACCGGGCTTCATTCTTACCGATGTAAAACACCGCCGCCCCTCGCCTGGAAGCCTCAATCAACGGGGCAGACCGAATTTCTAGAGCAACATCTTCTGGTCGGCAGCGGGCATTAATCCAGTTCTGGGTTTGCTCAGCACTGAGATCATCGGGCACGGTGAGCACAGAGAGACCGCGCGATCTCAGCTCAGCCACCACCAGATCTCGAATTTGAATCATTTCGGCGGCTTCAGTGGTGTTCGGCAGGGCCACTAAAAACCCTGGACTACTCGCATCAAAACCGTCGTGGGCCGCTGAAATAAATACCTGTGCCATGTTGAGAACATTGGTAGACTCTCTCTGGCCTGCATCATACCCACGAAACTTTGAAATGAAGCGTTTAATGGGAATTTGTTATGGAAAAGGTATTCAACGCCTCCCCCGTGACCCGGCAGAGCCGCCATTCATGCTTTAACTCGGCCCCCATACGCTGATAAAACTCAATGGCTGGAGCATTCCAGTCCAGCACGTTCCATTCAAACCTGCCACACCCCCGTGCAAGGGCCAGGTTACCTACATGCATCAGCAACGCCCGACCGATACCCCGACGGCGATATTCAGGCAGCACAAACAAATCTTCCAGATAAATGCCCGGCTTCATTAGAAAGGTTGAAAAGTTGTGGAAAAACAGCGCCATACCCACAGGGTTTTCATCCACCCAGGCCAGAACTGCTTCAGCATAGGGGCGTTCCCCAAACAACGACCGGCGCAGGTCTTCGGCACTGCCCGTTACCTCATGGGACAATTGCTCAAACTCTGCCAGGGCTTTGATTAACCGCACCAGCGTCGGCACATCTTCCGGTGTAGCAGGACGAATCTCTAGGGCAACATTGGCGGAGGGAAGAAAGGAAGCACTCATCAAGAAACTGCGAAGGATTGTAACAACCCTTTTTATCCTAAGGGACAGACCCAGGAATAAATTTTTTCCAAGCCCAGAAGTGGAGTTCTGTCTTAGGGAGACCTACAGATTTCGAGCTGAGTGCATCCCAGTTTTGCAGCCCTCACCCTAAATCCCTCTCCCAGAGCGGGAGAGGGACTTTGACTCCGGCTCCCCTTCTCCCATTTTGGGAGTAGGCCGAAGGACGCGCGAAGCAGGGGTTGGGGGATGAGGGCAGACTTGCAAAACTGGGATGCACCCTTCGAGCTGGACTTGGTATCAACCTTTTCCAAGTCCAGAAGTGGAGTTTTGCCCCAGGCAAAGCTACAGATTTCGAGCTGGACTTGGTGTAGTAAAAACCCTCCCGGTCAACGGGAGGGAATCGCACCAGTAAATTCTGTAACGCCAGCCGTTTTGCCCGCAGTCAGACAGAAGAGAGTAATCTGATTTTTGTATAAGGGCCAACAAGCCGATCCATCAAGTTTTCCGCAAGCCTTGTAGGGCAGGCGTCTCGCCTGCTTAGCTGGGACAGGCAGGATGCCTATCCCACAAGATTCCGGACACTCCCGACAGAACAGCTGCCATTGGTAATAGCATTCAAGGGTTAACTAAGATTCCATCCATTTTGAGTAGGGATCTCCCTCAAACGGTTGTACTCCAATCTCTGGATAAATATTGTCGTCAGGACCAAAAATTCGAGCAATGGGCTCTACGAAATACTGCACCAATCCATCAATGAAATAAGAAAATACGAAAACACTAGAACCTTTCATAATAGGTACCTCTCGAGTTTTTGCTTGAGAACAGCAATCTCTACCACCTAACTTTTGAGCAGACCAACTTGCCTCATCGGCTTTCCTGCAGGAATAGCTGATCAGAACTGAACCACGTTATCTTGTCAATTACCGCAATGCTTTACAGGAGAAGATGCGGTTTTCTCTATGCCTCGAGTCTAGCGTCTGTCAGGCTGGGGGCATCAAAATGAACGACTTTTCTTAATACCGAACAGCTATACCAAGCCCAGCTCGCAATCCCTAGTAGTCCGCGCAGAAAGTATTGCAACGTAGGTTGGGTGGAGCGCCAGCGGAACCCGACACAGTCCCCCTCCAGGGCTGCCGCCATCTCGTCCGCACTGCGGTTGGTCTGTGGGTCGCGCATCGCCGCTAAAAAGAAACTGCTTATGCACATCCGGAGCAGGATGCAAAACCTGCGTCGTCTTCATCTACTTCCACAAAAGGCCATCTACCCCCATGATTTCCCCTGGGATAAGGCTACCCTGCCTGGTATCCCAAAGCAGGAACCGGCAGGGCATCTCTAGAGCCAAAGTCCAAGTTAAACGTCGATAACTTACTGGCCTGTCATCGCCTGCCAGGTGGTTTCTCGGTCGAGCTTAAGCACAATTACCCCCAGGGGTGGCAGGGTTAAATCCAGAGAGTAGGGGCGACTGTGGAATGACCAGTCTTCAGACCACTTGCCTCCCAGATTGCCCATGTTGCTGCCGCCAAAATCCCGAGAGTCACTGTTGAACAGCTCTTTGTAATACCCCTTCTCAGGCACGCCAATGCGGTAGTGACTGTGGGGCTGGGGGGTAAAGTTACACACCACGACCAGAAAATCCCCGCTGTCCTTATCGCGCCGAATGAACGACACCACGCTGTGGCGGTTGTCGCTGCAGTCTACCCACTCGAACCCGGCCTGGTCAAAGTCCTGGGTGTACAGGGCAGGTTCACTGCGGTAGAACTCGTTGAGCTTGGCAATAAAGTGCTTGTGATTTTGATGGGGTTGGTACTGCAGCAGGTGCCACTCCAGATCGCCCCAGACGTTCCACTCGCTCCACTGGCCAAACTCCATGCTCATGAACAGGGTTTTCTTGCCGGGGTGGGTGAACATATAGGTGAACAGGCAGCGCAGGTTGGCGAACTTCTGCCATTCATCCCCCGGCATTTTGCCCAGCATGTTGCTCTTACCGTGAACCACCTCATCATGGGAGAGAGCCAGCATGAAGTTTTCCGTAAAGGCATACCAGATGCTGAAGGTGACGTTGTTCTGGTGGAACTGCCGGAACCAGGGATCCATATGGAAATAGTCCAGCATGTCGTGCATCCAGCCCATGTTCCACTTCAGATTGAAGCCCAACCCTCCGACATAGGTTGGCCACGACACCATCGGCCAGGCGGTGGATTCTTCCGCAATGGAAAGCACGCCGGGATAGTAGCTGAACAGCACATGGTTCACCTGGCGCAGAAAGTCTGCGGCCTCAATGTTCTCCGCCCCGCCGTACTCATTGGCGACCCACTCCCCATCCTTACGGCAGTAGTTGAGGTAGAGCATAGAGGCCACCGCATCCACCCGAATGCCGTCGATATGGTACTTGTCGAACCAGAACAGCGCATTGGCCACCAGGAAGTTGCGCACCTCGTTGCGGCCATAGTTGAACACCAGGGTGCCCCACTCTTTGTGCTCTCCTTTGCGGGGGTCGGCGTGCTCGTAGAGGTGGGTACCATCGAAGAAGGCGAGGCCGTGGCCGTCTTTGGGAAAGTGCCCCGGCACCCAATCTACAATGACGCCAATGCCGTTCTGGTGGCACTGGTCCACAAAATACATGAACTCTTCTGGGGTGCCGTAGCGAGAAGTGGCGGCATAGTACCCCGTTACCTGGTATCCCCAGGAGCCATCAAAGGGATGCTCTGCCACCGGCAGCAGTTCCACATGGGTGAAACCCAGCTCTTTTACATAGGGAATCAGTCTGTCTGCCAGTTCCCGATAGGTTAGGAAGCGGGCACCCGGCTTTAGTTCCGCCACGGTCACTACGGGTGCTTTAGAGCCATCGGGTTGCAGGGCCGGATTCGCCGACGATTCGTGCAGCCATGAGCCCAGGTGCACTTCGTATACCGAAATGGGGCCGGTCAGAGGGTCCGTCTGGCGGCGCTGCTCCATCCAATTGTCGTCGTGCCAATCGTACTTGTCTAAGTTCGCGACAATGGAAGCCGTTTTGGGGCGCGTCTCTTGCTGAAAACCGTAGGGATCAGACTTTTCGTAAATGTGGCCGTCGTAGTTTTTAATTTCGTACTTATAGTGTTCTCCCTCGTTCAAACCGGGGATGAACAAATCCCAAATGCCATTGGAGAGACGCCGCATCTGATGTTTACGGCCATCCCACTGGTTAAAGTTACCTAGTATAGAAACGTTTCGCGCATTGGGTGCCCAGACCGCAAAGTAAACCCCAGAGACCCCTTCTACATCAATCAGGTGGGCCCCTAGCTTTTCGTAAATGCGGTGGTGGTTCCCTTCCCCAAAGAGGTGAATGTCAAAATCGGTAATGGTTGGGGTTTTGAAGGCGTAAGGATCATAGATGACGTGCTCGTGACCGTCGCTAACATATTTGAGCTGATAGTTGGCCAGCTCAGGCACCTCCAGCACGCACTCAAAGAAATGGGGATTATGACTCGATTCCATCGCCACTTCTTTGTGGGCTTCGGGCAAAATCACCCAGGCCGCCTCTGCCTGGGGAAGATAGGCTCGTACCGCCCAAACGGTCTGTCCGGCCTGCTGCACCAAATGCGGCCCCAAAATTTCAAAGGGGTTTTGGTGCTGGTTCCAAACAATACGATTAATCTGTTCGGGGTCAACGGTTAAAGCCATACTTGTCCCACAGGTCCTTACCTAAATTTGCAGAGGCCACAGAGGGGAGGAAAAACCGAAACCCTTTAGGATCTTCGTCTGCTGATGAGCATAGAGCCAGGGGGATGCGGCCACCTCCGATAGATCTAGATGCAATTATCCAGCCTTCTCGATGAGCCTTCGATAAAAAGTGTTTAACTATCTGCGGAATAGAGTAACAAAACTTAGCGATTTACATCGCAAAATTCCGAATATTTCGAAGTTAGGGGCTAACAGAGGAGCATTGCTTCCCCGGTGAGGTCCGGTCTATCTCCCACAGCCTGGGTTGATTGGGCGTTATCTCCCCCTTACTGCCAGAGTGCTGTATCAACGCAATCTTAAGGAAAAAACGGCAAAATAGGACGGATCGCCCGTCGCGCCTGAAGTAAAAAGATTAACTGAGCAAAGTCTGAATCTACAGTTGCGGTCCTGTTGGCGTCCTGTAGCTGCTCCTGAAGTTGGGCATACTCTGCCGCTGACATGGGTTTGCCATCAATCGGAGACCGCGCCTTAGTAATGATTTGAGTTCGCAATATTTCCTCAGGTGTATCTTCCGGAGGGGGTAGCGCCCTTGCTTTAGCAGGGGACCACCCCGCAACAACTCCGGCAATGGCCATGGCTAAAACCATGCCCCTAACCTGGTAATTCGCCCTTAGATTTAGCCGGGTATGACAATATTGCAGCCACAGCATGGTTTGAAAACCTCCCTCAAACCCAATAAAAAGTGCACCAGGCAAGATGCCAGAAGTATCCCAGCCTGTGTTAGGCTTCATTGGAACTTTAACGAGGTCTCCATGGGTTCCGCTTGAGCCTGGACATGGCGACTTGAGAGCGGCACCAGAAGACCCGACAGTTCATGACCAGGTACAGCCCCAAAATTGTGGTTTCCTTTGAGGCAAAACACCCCTGAGGCAAAACACCACTGCTGGTCCCATACAAGGTTTTAGTTTCCCTGGAGATAGTACACTTATGCACACTTTACACCGGGTATCAAAGTTAGCTGCGGTTTCTGCCACATGCCTTTCTGTTTTGTGGGGTGTCGCCGTTACTTTGCCCTCCAGAGCCGATACCTATCTGGAAGAAACTGGTACTATCACCCCCGCCGAAGCCTCTTACACCTTTGAGGGAACCGAGGGACAAACCATTACCATTACCCTCGAGAGCGAAGAGTTCGACCCTGTGTTATCTCTATTCGACTCGGGGGGCAACGAAATCGCAACGAACGATGACTTTGGCGGTACCCTCAATTCCACCATCATTCTCTCCTTGCCCACCACCGATAACTATACTGTTATTGCCCGGTCTTATTCTGGCCAGGGGGGTGACTACAGTTTGAAGGTGCGCAGTTCTACCCCCTACGAAGTCAGCTACGCTGAAGCCCAGGCTCTGGCGATGGAAGAGGACTATCCGGCAGCGATTGATGCCTATACCAGCGCGATCTCCCTTGACCCTGACCAACCCTCTGCCTATCTAGGGCGAGCAGAAGCTTACCTGGGGCAGGTTTATCTAGAACAGGGAACCCAAATCCAGGGGCCTGAAGATATCCCCGCCACCGCCCGAGAGGCCATTATTGCCGACTTTGAAGCGGCAGCCGCCCTGATCGAAGCCTCGGGTCCGCAAGACTGGGCCGACTCCCTCAGGGAACAAGCCGACTTTTTAAGAACTGGCGAGCAACCCGGCCTGGAATAGGGCCGGCCCCCAGACATCATTTATTCTGCACCTTCTCCATGACAGGGAGAAGAGGAACTGCAGGGATAGGGAGGTAACTCCAATAGCATTGTTTTTTGCACCTGAGGGCTAGTCGGCCAGGGCATTTTCTTAGGGAGTTTTGCATTTCTCAGAAGAGTGGTTACAATCCTTAACGTGAGGAGTGAATAGGATCTCAGTCTGCCTGTGAACGTTTGAGGATGGTTTGCCCTGGTGCAAATCACCCCAGTCAGTGCCCTCTCCACTGAGGAAAGCGTCTGGTATCGAACCCAGGGCTGACAAAACGCTATATATAGTCTTTCTAGATTCTTTCTAAAGACTAATGCGTCTTTCAGATTCCTTATCTAAAATTTTTGAAAACTTACCCGTCAGGCTTTTGACCTTTTCACCCCATGAATAAACACGACCAACTGCTTAACTTTTTGCAAGAAAATTTAGCTTTACCCCAAAGCTCAATTGAGATGGGGCTTAAGCAAACTAAGGGAACGCCTAATTTGCTCCCGATTGTTTTGTATAAGTACGGCTTTATTACCTCCCAAGAACTCGGGAAGATTTTCGACTGGCTTGAAACTGCTTAAGGTTTTCAGCCCTGAGTTGGGTGAAGAAGCCGCAACCCGTAAAAAGCTGCCGCTCATCCGACCATCTCCCCGGCTTAAATGTCCCCATCGGGGAAAGTTAATCTTGCGTCAAACACATATCTCTGGTTCAGAAATATTAATCCAACCCCGTTGAAAGCGTTTCCCCGCCTCAATCAAGTCAGTCGAGACAGGGAACAGTACTCATCCACTACCGTCGCGGGTTAACCCTGAAGCATTAACCTTCCCGAAGTTTTTCTGACCAGACCCGGGTCGGTAACCCCCAAACATAGATAAAGCCTTCAGCAGCCTTATGATCGAACTGATCGTCTGAGCTGTAAGTAGCCAGGGCCTCGCTGTAGAGGGCAATGTCAGACTTACGCCCTACCACCTGGCTCCTACCTTTAAACACCTTCACCTTCACTGTGCCCGATACTCGTTCCTGGGTTTGCTGAATGAAGGCATCCAGAGCCTGCTTCAAGGGGCTATACCAAAGTCCGTTATACACCAGTTGGCTGTAGGTTTGCTCAATCCCTCGTTTGTACTGGGTCACGTCTGCGGTCAGGGTTAGGCTCTCTAAGTCTCGGTGGGCGTCAATTAAGACCAGCAGGGCGGGGGCTTCGTAAATTTCCCGTGACTTAATGCCCACCAGGCGGTTTTCGATCATATCGATGCGCCCTACCCCATGCCGACCAGCCAGGGTATTGAGTTGAGTGACCAGTTCTACAGGGTCCAGGGCTGTCCCATTCAGGGCAACAGGAATCCCCTTCTGAAAGCCAATTTCAACGTATTCCGGTTGATCAGGGGTATCTTCGATGGCCTTGGTCATCAGAAAGACCTCTTCTAGAGGCTCATTCCAGGGGTCTTCTAGGGGGCCAGCCTCAATACTGCGACCCAGCAGATTGCGATCAATGCTGTAGGGTGAAGATTTTTTGACCGGTAAACTCAGTCCGGCATTTTCGCCATAGGCAATGGTTTCTTCACGACTCATGCCCCATTCGCGAGCTGGGGTCAACACTTTCAGGCTGGGGTTTAAGGCCGCAATGGAAACATCAAACCGCACCTGATCATTGCCCTTACCGGTGCAGCCGTGGGCGACAGCATCGGCCTTGTAGTCTGCCGCCGCTTTAACCAGCGCCTTGGCAATCAGCGGTCGAGCCAGCGCCGTTGAGAGGGGATACCGGTTTTCGTACAGGGCGTTGGCCTGAATTGCCGGGAAGGCGTAGTCGCGGATAAATTCTTCGGTCAGATCTGCCACCAGTGACTGTTGAGCACCGGCTACCAGAGCTTTTTCGCGAATGGGGTCGAGTTCATCGCCCTGGCCTAAGTCCGCTGCCAGGGTAATCACCTCCTTCACCCCCCATTCCTTCATGAGGTATGGAATACATACGGTGGTATCTACTCCACCCGAATAAGCTAAAACGACTTTCTCAGCACGACCCATGGGCCATCCCCTGCATATTTTTTACAACAGGGGTTAATATACCAAGTCCAGCTCAAAAGCTAGCGCTTTCCTCAGGCAAACCTTCACTTCTAGATCCGGGGCAGGAAGATGGTCTTAACGGGGAGCCTGCAGGCACCATTTGTCATAGCTTGCTGATAAACCCGGGGCTTGGCGAAATCCCGGGTTTCAGGAAATCATCCGAGCCTCACCCGGCAGGCAAATGCTGTACTCTCCTATCTGTATCCCTATCCCCTGAAACCAATGAAAAATTTACCGCCTCTTTCTGTCAAAACCATCCAGGCCATTTTGAATGAAGATCTCCAAGATGAGGACGTCAACCAGCTTATCTGGCATCACTTAGGCTATCGCTACGATGAGGCTACAGCACAGTGGAATACAGAACATGTTGAGCCCGGCTGGGCAGAAAAGTTTCCTGAGCCGCCTAACTTCATTGAAAGTCGGCCTGCCACAGTTCAACTGACCCGCTCAATCCCCAAAGAATATCAACAACTCCTCAAAGATGAGTTGGGCTTTAAAGGGTACACGGTAGACCAGCTTGTGCCCAGACTAACGCGTCGGGCGACGATGGCAAACTGGCTCTTGAGCTATATGAAACAGCAGGGCATAGAATAAATGCCCTGCTGTTTTCGTAACCTGATTTTGCCTGATCAAAACCCTGGGCTGAAGCACCTCTATGCTGGCTAGCAAGCATTAAAGTATGGTTTATACATTAGAATTAAACCTTGCCCAACGTTAAGACTTTTCCAGGTCCAAAAGCGGAGTTTCACCTTAGAGAAAACTACAGATTTCGAGCTGGACCTGGTATAGGGGGAACTAAAAATCGGGTGTCTCAGACTTAGGGCTAGAATCCAGAAAAATATCGATTGCTTTAAGCTCTAGACCTGCCCTCGCTTGAGAGTCTGATTTGCTGATATAGGGAGAGGCATCGATAGCCCCGCTGGCAATAATTAATGATCCTTTTTTAACATGGGTCAGTTTGCGCCAGGCCGGAGATCCCTCCCAAACATTAATGTTAACGGTAAAGCTATCATTCTCTTTGCGGCTGGGAATGCGGTCTACATAAATAGTCATTTTGGCAAGTTGTACCTGTCCTCCTGCCTTACGGTCAATATTACGAATTTCTGGGTCAGCGGCTACATTGCCAGATAGAGTACATAGATTCAGGCCTCGGCTGGTCATTATTTATGCTCCTAATTTTTGAATCAAATCCTTTGGAATACCTTGATCCAGCAGCTATCTTTTGGGCTAAGGAAAAAATCTTTCTGTCCAAGCAAGGTTTAGATGCTGGTGTTTTTAATATGCACCTCTAAGTCAGAACTATACCTACGTTTAATGGCGTATTTTGCCCCGGTTATGGATAAGATAAAACGCTGAATGACCCACCAAGCTTTGTCCTCCAATACCGTTTCTCTTACCACCATTTTTTGCTAAATGAGGCGGAGTCCATCCCCCGAAATCAAGGCCAGTGGCACTATCCGGGCCTCTCACTGGCCTCAAAAACGCTGTATGCTGATGCTGGAGTAATAGCAGTGTTATGACAACCCGCTCGGTTGAACCTTCTACCCGCAAGCTTTGGCTAGCGGCACTTAAGCCGCCCATGTACAGTGTCGCCATTATGCCCATCCTGTTGGGCAGTGCAGTTGCCTATGCCGACACAGGATTCATAGACAGATGGATTTTGATGACCTTCCTGCTGGCCGCCATTTTTATTCTGGCCTGGGAGAACCTCAGCAACGACGTATTCGATGCTGAAACCGGTATCGATATCAACAAACACCACTCCCTGGTGGCCCTGACCCGTAACAAAAGTTTGATTTTTGCCCTGAGTAATTTGTTTCTGGTACTGGGCATTGCCGGTATTCTGGCCATTGCCCTACAACAAAGAGACCCGACCGTATTTATCCTCATTCTGGTTTGCTGCGGCCTGGGATATGCCTATCAGGGGCCTCCCTTTAGGTTGGGGTACCGTGGTTTAGGAGAAATCCTCTGCTTTTTTAGTTTTGGCCCCCTGGGAGTAGGGGCCGCCTACTATAGCCAGACCCAGAGTTGGTCCTTCAGCAGTCAGTTAATCGGAGTCATCATCGGCATTACCACGTCTCTGGTGCTGTTTTGTTCTCACTTTCATCAGGTAGAAGACGACATCGCGGCAGGAAAGCGTTCTCCCATTGTGCGGTTGGGCACCGATGGAGGCGCCAGGTTAATTCCTTGGCTATGCGGCATTACCTTTGCGGTACTGGGCTTTGGCATTTTTGCGGGGTTGTTTCCGGTTTGGACTGGTTTGATGTTCTTGAGCATCCCCTCTGCTCGACGTCTCATTAATCACGTCAATAGGTTTCACCATCAACCTCAAAAGGTTAGTAATGCCAAGTTTTATGCCATTGGTTTTCATTTTTGGAGCGGTGTTCTGTTAACCCTGGGTTTCTGGTTAGGGACCCGGCTTCCATGAGATTCTGGGTTGAAACCAAGTCCTACCAGCGCAAGTTTCTGCGTCCTTTAACGACATCCTACGGTCCCTGGCAGTGGCGCAGGGGAATGATTATAAAAGTCAGGGATTCAGCAGGGGCAGTCGGCTATGGAGAAGTCTGCCCATTGCCCTGGTTTGGTACTGAAACCCTGGAGATGGCCGAAACCTTTTGGCAAGGCCGAACCGGGTGGGTTGAATCTGAGGACTATCTAGACATACCCGACCGCTTACCCGCCACTCAATTTGCAGCAGAAACAGGCCTGATTAACCTGGAGCAGCAACGCCTGGAAACCACAATCGCATCGATTGCTTTAAGCCAGGCAGACCTGTGCGGCTTATTACCTGCAGGCAATGAGGTGTTGACTACAGCCACTACAAAATTAGAGTTGGGATACCAGACCTTAAAGTGGAAAATTGGTGTGTTTCCTATCGACCAGGAGCTTGCCGGGTTAGAGGCACTGGTGGGCAAGGTGGCGGGAAAATCCCGAATACGACTTGATGCTAATGGTGGCCTCACCCCACAGGAAGCCGAACTCTGGTTAAAAGCCTGCGACCGCATTAATTCGGCTCTGGGTTACGCCCCAGAAGCGGCTGATCCTAATTCTGAGACATCCCCTTCTGCGCAAAAAGGATGCGTGCCCATTGAGTTTTTGGAGCAGCCTTTAGCCCCCGATCAGGTTGAGGCCATGCTCGGGTTGGGCAAGCAATTTCAAACCCCCATTGCTTTGGATGAATCGATAACAGGTTTGGCACAATTGGCTCCAGACAAACTCTGTAACTGGCCAGGCCTGGTTGTGATTAAACCTACCGTCGCCGGTTCACCCCTGCGGCTGCAACAGTTGCTAAACCATTGGGGAAAACGGGTTATTTTCTCTTCGGCCTTTGAAACGAATGTGGGACGGCAATCTGCGTTACAGCTGACATTAAATTACTATCATCGAGCTTTTTCAAATGAACCATTTCCAGCCTTGGGCTTTGATACGCTGGGGTATTTCGACGACACCTGGGATCAGCTAGATCCGGAACAACTATGGGAACAGATTTAAGTCAATGTTTACGTCAACGTTGGGGGCAAAACTGGCTAATCGGAGTCGACAATAGCGAGTTCTGGCAAAGCTTAACCGCCACTATCCGAACTCTGGAACAGCACTGTGACCAGCCTTCTTTGCTCCTGATTAAAGAAGAAACTCCGTTAAAACTATTAGCCAAATTTTTTGCCACCCTCACCCTGGGGCATTCAGTCCTCCTATCCAATCCCCGGTGGGGCAAGCAGGAATGGGCTCTGGTCAGCTATCTGAACCCCACACCATGGCCAGAAAATCTGGAGCAAGTTGCCGCTTTGAATCCTCAAACGGGGGACCAATCATGCCAGAGCGATTCATCATCTGGAGACACCAAACCAGAGATCAAGAAGCCCCATTCCTGGTTGAACCAGGAGCAATCTTCTGGTCCGTCGGGCTCAGCGGTGCTGATTGCAACCGGCGGCACTTCTGGTCGCATGAAGTTTGTCGTGCATACTGAGAAAACGCTGATGGCGTCTGTCCGCGGATTTCAGGCTCATTTTCAGGTGAATTCGGTACATGCCTACTGCGTTCTACCCCTGTTTCATGTCAGCGGGTTAATGCAGGCGTTGAGGGTGCTGGTTGGAGGGGGCAGGCTGGCCCTTCAGTCCTATGGAGATTTAAAGCGAAGCAAGCTACTCCCCTGCCCGGAGGCTGGGTTTCTCTCCCTCGTGCCGACCCAACTGCAGTGGCTTTTAGAGCAGGGAGAACCGTATTTGACCTGGATGAGACAATTTCGAGCCGTGCTGCTGGGGGGCGCTCCGGTCTGGCCCAGGCTGTTAACGCAAGCCAGGCTGAATACAATTCCCCTGGCCCTAACCTACGGCATGACCGAGACTGCATCCCAGGTGGCAACGCTGCTACCAGAGCAATTTCTAGCGGGAGCATACAGCAACGGCAAAGCCCTGCCCCATGCCCAAATTCACGTCCTGGGTCCGCAAGGGCAGCCGCTAGGGCCTAACCAGATGGGTCAAATTGCCATTTCAGCTGAATCTCTGGCGCTGGGATATATTTGGCCCGGCCTCATCCCTCGCTTCAGCCCTCTCGACTTGACCAGACAGTCAGATAATCAACAGGCTTCTACCCCGATCACTGGGCAAAAGCTCTCCACCTGGCTCAGACTTAATGAAGCTGCAAAAGGGCAAAGACCCCAGTTGCTCACAGACGACCTGGGCTACCTGGATGCTGAGGGTAATCTACACATCACAGGGCGATGCAGCACCAAACTCATCACTGGCGGAGAAAATGTCTTTCCCGAAGAAGTGGAATTGGTGCTTTTGGCCGTAGACGGTGTTCAGGATGTTTGCGTCGTGGGTGTACCGGATCAACAATGGGGCCAGAGACTCTGCGCAGTCCTGGTTCTAAAATCGGGAGTTTGCTCTTTTTCAGAGCTTGCTCTGGCAATCAGGCCCCATCTGGCAGGTTACAAATGCCCAAAAGATTGGATTCAAGTTGAAGCAATCCCTAGAACTGCCCAGGGCAAAGTCAATCGCCAGCTAATGTTAGAGCTAGCCCAAATCATCCTTGAAAATTATGACCGTCATTCAGTGCCATGAAGTCTGGCCCTCCCTCGGTACAGAACATTCCCTCTACATGCTGGAAGTTTTTGGAGCCTCTCTGGTGTTAGGTAGCCGTCATCTGCAGGAGTCTTCGCAGTTAGAGTGCCTGCAAGTGGAATTGTGGACGAACCTGGTCACTCGCCACAACACTGAAGGTGCCTGGCATACCGTCGAATTGTCCCTTGTCCAACATCAAGATGGTGTGGCCAGGTTTGAAGGGGGAGTTCAAGCCACCAGTGATGGAGCATTTCAGTTTACCTATCGGTATGCTCTGAAAGACAACCCAGAGGCATGGCACTGGCTAGGTACCCCATGGAATAATGGTCACATCACCATTCTGCCGCCAACAGCAGATATGACCTGGACTCAAGGACCTCAATACGCAGAAGTTTGGCCTGGAGTATATGTCGGTAACTTCATTGCCGCATCAGCAGCGGCAGAGTTGGGGTTTGACGCAGTGCTTAACATGGCCGAGGAGTTGACTCCTACCTTTAGACCGGAAGATGATATTTCCTATCAAAAACTTCCCTGTAGAGACGGGGCCGTTCACGCCATCGCCCCAGAAGTGCTCCAACAGGGGGTCGATTGGGTCAACGCCCGACGAGCCGAGGACCGAAAGATCCTGATTCATTGTCGTGCCGGCATTGGTCGCAGCGGCTCTATTGGGATAGCCTACTGTTTCGCCCAAAACCCTGGCTGGAGCTATCAGCAAACCCTGGAGTATGTCTGGAGCAAAAAACCTGATATCTATCCCCACAGCCAGCTTCAATCCCATTTAGAAGGGCTTTTTCCGAGGCAAGCCGGTTCATAGAAAGTACAGATGCAGAGAAGATTCCGGCTGATTAAACCGTTTTTTCAATTAGGGCAACTCATAGGAGCAGGGGAACAAAGGGGCAGGGGGGCATACAAAAACCCCGAATTAAGTCGGTGTTTTGTAGGGGCTTAGGGTAAAGGGCTATTTGCCCGTGTAAGTCAGGAAAATCAGAGGCGTGTAAACAGGGTTTGGTATTAGACCGAAGCGGCAGAAAAGTCTTTCATCGTCTGTTTCATCGCCATCAGTCCTTCTCTGGGGGTTCTGGGAGCATAGCCCATGGCGATAGCCCTATGGTTATGGGTTGTTAAATCTGCAGGGCGTGCGGCTGGCATGGGCACCTCGGCCCGATAAGAGGGGGAAATTGAGGCACCATCAAGGTTAAAGATTTCTGCCAGTAAGAGACCAAACTGATAGCGACTGATCCGTTCTGGACCGCCCAAATGAAGCATCCCAACACCCTTCTCCAGCGCCATCAGCAAACCTTCTGCGGCATCTTCTACATAGGCTGGGCTACGGTACTCATCCACAAATAGAGGCAAAGGCTGCTGAGCCTCAAGCTTTTGGATGAACCCCTGCACAAAGCTCTGACTGGTCGGGCCAGGTAGCCCGTACATCAGCGGCATTCGGCAAATAACGGCCTGGGGATGAAGCTGTTGGAGAATCTGCTCGGCTTCGTATTTATGACGCCCGTACACGTTAATGGGAGAAGGATGGGCAGTCTCCGGGTAGGGGGCCGACTCTCCATCAAAAACCTGTTCGGTAGAGGTAAATACCAGCGGGATTTGGCGACTGCTACAAAACCGAGCCAGAGTGCGAGTTGCTTCTACATTGACTTGATAAGACAGGTCTGGCTCTTGTTCACACTGATTTGGCTTGGATAGGGCGGCGGTATGGATAACCCCATCGGGCTGAAGCTGACTTAACCAGCTTTCCACCTCTTTGCTGTTGGTCAGATCTAGCCGGTGGGCAGTCACCCCCGGCATCTGAAAAGGATGGGTGTAATGTGTGCCATGGACCTGCCAACTGTGGCTAGCTTTATGGCAGAGGTGCCACCCCAAAAAGCCGCTAGCTCCGGTGACTAAAAGACGCCGCAGACCCGGGCTAGACACATCAGTCATAGCAATTAGAGTCAGTGCTGGTATCGATGACCGTTTACATCAGCCAAAATTCTACCCCACTGGCAATTACAGCGGCTAAGGGTATCAGGTAAAAATACGCCGGGAAAGCAAATTTTCTTTGCGGTCTATTGACAGCTCGGAAACCACTGTGGATGTTAGAGACTCCCAACAAGAAGAGGAACAATTGCAGGAAATCCACCCTGAGGGGGCTAGGCGATGCATTTGGGGATGCCATTCGTTGGGGAGTCATAGGTATCTCCATTAGTTCGAAATCGTTGTGGGCGAAGCGTCTAGTTGCCGTCAGGCAAAGCCCTACCTGGTTCCAGTGCTGTTCCAGAAATTACTCTACCGGGGTAGCAGCGGTCTAACTTTCCAGAATCTCGCTGAAGTCTTTGCCGATACCCCAAGATTCTTTGATGATCTCCTTGAAGGTATTGGCCTGGAGTAACATACTTTCCCGCAGCTGAATTAACAACTCTTGAGCTTCTTCTCGGGAAAGATGGCGAACCTGGTCTTCAAATCTGCGCAGCTCAAACTGCTGCTCTAAAGGCATATTTTGACGAGGATCCATTTCAATCTCCTTAGTGCAGGAAACACTAATACGTTTAATGGCTTTAATGTAACACATTGTTAAGGAGCCATGGGCAAAAGGACTGTCGTATGTTCCACACCTATCTAGCGGCATACCCCTTCCTTCCATCGGCAAGCTTCTATCAGCCAACTTCCATCAGCAAAGCAGTGCCTTCCCAAGTCTGTAACTTAACTAGGCGTAGGCCGTTAGGAATGGGATCAGGTGCTCCAGGTTTAGGGACGCAGCAACCCTGGCCAGTTCTTTTAAAGAGCGGGAGTCTTCCATGAAAGGCAGTGTCCCTAAAACGGGGGTTTGGGTTAGATGGGTAATCAGACCAAGGGGGGCCCACTGCTGAATTTGCTCTGGGGTTAGAGGTCGTGGACAATTGAGCACAATGCCTCGCACATCAAGCTGATGCTGACGGGCCAGGGCTACGTTGGCAACGGCTTGGGCAATGCAGCCGAGCTTTACGGGCACCACCAGAACCACAGGCAAATGCCAGGCCGCTGCCAAATCAGCCACCGTCATGTCGTGGGTGACGGGAGACCCCAACCCTCCGGCAGCCTCTACCAGAACCCAATCGTGATTTTGAGTCATGGTCTCTAGGGTTTGCCAGATCATGGCTAGATCGATCGACCGACCTTCCAGGTCGGCAGCCAGGGGAGGAGCCAGGGGAGCGGCGAAGTATTGAGGATTGATGGCCTCTAGGGACAACGCCGGGAAAAAGACCTGTTGATAAAATTCCCGGTCTCCTTCACCTGACTGCACCGGTTTCAGCACCCCTACAGACCGCTGAGGCCAGTAAGTTTGCCAGTAGGCCAGCAGGCTACTGGTGAAAACCGTTTTGCCGACTTCGGTGTCGCTGCCAGCAATCAAAAGTGCATTGAATGAAACCATGGAAAACCTAAGACGAGAGACAGAACTAGCAAGCTAAACCTTGTCCAGCTCAAGATCTGGAGTTTTCTCTCAGGCAAAACTCCACTTCTGGACCTGGACAAGGTTGATTACGGTCACCCTGAGCCGATGAGGAACCCTGCCTGAGAGAGAAGGTATCAGTCATCCGGGAACTGCCAGCAGGGAATATGTTCCACATTGCGGCTACCGCAGGGGCAGGGCACTTCGGAGGAAGCCACCCAGGTGCGATCGCAGTCGCGACAATGACAGAGAATGTTGTTCAGGTTGGCTTGCTGCAGGCCAAATTGCCAGCGCTGCAATTCTTCTGGAGAAAAGTGGGATGAGTTGGACATGGGACTGGTCTAGCTCTTTGTTTCTAATTATGGCGCTTTAATCCCAGTTGCCCTAACCCTGGGGCATCCAGGTTTTAGCAAATTGCCCTTTAAGGGTTTTCCCTAACCACGGCGTATTTGCCGAAAGGGACTGCAGCGTTTCAGGACTGACTTGCCAGGAAATCTCGGGGTCAAACAAAGCCATTTCTGCCGGTTGATCAATGCCAACCACCGCCGGGGGCTGGCCCCAGATTACAGCAGGATTGGTGCTCAAAGCCCTCACCAGAGTCAGGGGAGACCAATCTCCCTGCGCCACAAAGCGGTCCCACAAGATTGGCCAGGCCAGCTGCAGGCCGATTGCTCCTGGCGGGGCCGAGGGAAAGCCGACGGTTTTGTCTTCGTAGGTGTGAGGCGTGTGGTCAACGGCGATGGCATCCACCACCCCGGTCTTTACCCCCTCAATCAGCGCCATCTGATCGGCGGGATTTCCCAAAGGCGGGTCAAGCCTCAGGTTAGGGTCGTAGCGGCTCAAATCCTGGGTATTAAACAGCAGGTGCATCCATGTCGTGCTGGCGGTAATAGGAAGTCCCTGGGCTTTGCCCTGGCGGATCAGGGTCACTCCTCTTGCGGTCGACAGCCGCATGAAATGTACGGGAGTACCCGTAATGGCTACAGCCTCTAGCAGGGCAGCCAGGGCAGCGGTTTCAGAGATGGCAGGGTCGCCCATTAAGCCATAGACCAGGGAATAGGGGCCTTCTCTGGCGACCCCAGCATCCTGCAGGATGCGATCGCACCCCCACAGCGCTACCGGCTTGTCCACTGGTTTGAGGTACTGCAGTAACCGCTGCACCAGTAGGGGATTCTGAATCGGCTGGTCATCGGCAAAACCGACCACATCAGCCTCAGCCAGATCAGCCAACTCGGCCATCTGCTCTCCCCGTGCCCCACGGGTCAGACATCCCCAGGGATACAGCTGAGGCAGCGTAGCGTCTGGCAGAGACTGGGCCAGACCGTTTCGACCCATGCGTACCTTGTTGACCAGGGCAGGGCTATCTACCGGCGGATCAGTGGTTGGTAGAAGCCCTACCCGAGTAAAGCCCCCGGCCTGGGCTGACAGCAGTAGAGATTTTAGGGTTTCCCGAGATTCAAAACCCGGCTCTCCAGAATGACTGTAGAGGTCTACTAAACCAGGAATCAACAGCTTTCCCCGACCCTCTAAAACCGTTACGTCAGGGGGAACCTCTGACAAGGAGGGCGCGATTGCGGTGATTCTTCCCCGTTGGATGAGGACATCGCACACCTGATCGGTTTGACTCACGGCATCAATGACCCAGACCTGCTGAATCAACTCATCTCTGAGCGTCGCCTCCGGACCGGTCACAGCGCCCCCGCTGCGGTCTTATCCAAAATACTGCCTGAAAGGTGAGTGGTAATATTGGCGGCACTCAATACCGGAGTACTATCAATGCCATTGGGGTAATCGATGACGCTGACAGCTCCATTACCCTGCTTAAACCGCCAGAATGCCTCAGGCCCAAGACCAACCACCTGGCACAAAATAGCCTTATTAATGGCATCATGGGCTACTACCAGCACCGTCTGTACTGCGTCGGTCCCGCTGTGGGCTTCCACAATTTTCTTCCAGGCTAAAATCGCCCGGTGCCATACCTGCTGAAGGTTTTCGCCCCCCGGCATTTGTACCGTTTCGGGTTCTGTCTGCCACTGGTGCAGCATACCGGGGTAGCCCGACTCAATCTCAGCTTCAAACTTACCCTCCCATTCTCCGTGGCTGATTTCCTGCAGCTCATTTACAGAGTGCAGAGTCAGCCCGGGGTGATGTTTGAGGATAATTTCCGCCGTTTCCTTGGGCCGAGCCATGTAGCTGGTATAAGCAGCATCAATCGAGATGTCTTTAAGGAACGCCGCAGCCTTTTCTCCCTGGGCCCGACCGTTATCATTCAAAGGCACATCGATTTGCCCCTGAAACTGGCCATTGCGGTTCCACTCGGTTTCGCCGTGGCGCACTAGCAATATGCGGGGCCCTTTGTGGCCGCTGCGCATTTTGGGCAGGGCATCGCCCATATGGCTGGTCAAATTCATAGACTCAACCTGTACCGGGCTATTCCATCCGCCGGCAAAATTCAAAACGCTAATGTTGCAATTGGCCTGGGCCAGACTGTTAAACCGATCTGGTCCCAGCCCAATGGCGGTGCTAACCAGCGCCCGATTGATGGCGCTATGGGCAACCACCAGTAAAGTCTTACCCTCATGCTGGCTGAGCAGTTGCTGCCAGAAATGCTCCGCCTGTTGATAAATCTCTCGTACCGGGTAAAACGCTATGGTGCCCTCGCCCTGCGGCACTTCCATAGCGAAGTTAGCCGGGTCGGTGCGCCAGGATCGAAACTGATGGGGGAACTTTTCCTCTGCTTCAGTAAAAGGCATACCTTCCCAAAGGGGCAGGCTGATTTCTTTGAGGTTATCGGTGAAGGTCGGATTACCCAGTTGAGGGGTCGTCTTTCGCAATTCGGCTACAATCAGTTCTGCCGTTTTGCGTGCCCGCTTCAAAGGGCTTGCCCATACCCCGTCAAACTGGATACCGACCAGGCCCTGGGCAACCTTCACAGCCTGGGCCTCTCCGGTGGGAGTCAGCTCAGACTCATCGCAGTGGCCCTGAATGCGTTGTTGTTGGTTATAGGTGCTTTGTCCGTGGCGGACAATAATGACGCGGGTCTTCAGGGGTCTATCCTCTAAATGCTCAGCCAAAGAGTGATTTTACCCTGTTGTGCCACCCCTTTGCAGCCCGTTGCAGCACATCTATCCCAAACGCCCCAACAGAGAATGGCTCGCCCAAGAACAAACATATTTGAGGGCCAGGAGAGCGCCTCAGCACTTAGCCACAGCATAGCCCCGTACTTTGGTTACGGCGACAAAACCGCTGTAAAGCCCTGCAAAGCTACCGCAAAAACACGGAAGTACCTCGATAGAGTTCTTAACATTGTTTTTCTGCCCCGCCTTTCCCAGGGCATCTGCCTGACTATGCCTGGTTTGGGGCTATTCCCCAATCGGTCCCTGGGCCATAGAACTCACACCTGAAGAGGTTCCTCTAACCTGGGAAAGATGCGGCTTTCTCAAACTCAAGTTACCCTTAGACTATAACTTTGCTTTACCTTCGTAGAATTTGGAGACTGTCCTATCGCTAAACAGCAGAAAGCCATTGTTAATCGCAATATCAAAGCCCCCGAGGTGCTTCTGATTGACCAAAACGGCGAAAATTTGGGTGTTATCGATACGAGCGATGCCCTCAAGATGGCCAAAGACAAAAAGCTTGACCTGGTCGTGGTTTCACCCCGCGATGATGGTGCTCCCGTTGCCAAAATTATGGACCATGGCAAGCTGCAATATCAGCAGAGCAAACGTCAAAAGCAAACCTCTCGCCCTTCGGTCAAAGAAGTTAAGTTTCGTCCCAATATTGGTGAGTCAGACTACGCACTGCGCATCAACCGGGCTACACAATGGTTGAGCAAAGGCGACTCGGTAAAGTTTTTAGTGCGTTTGCGAGGCCGAGAACACCAGCACCGGGACCGGGCTACCGACCTCCTGAAGCGGGTAATCGATGACCTGGGTGAGGCCGGTAAGGTGCAGTCCTTCGACCGCCGTGCTCTGACGCTATTTCTGTCTCCCTCCTAGAGCTTTAGTCAAATCTCTTTAGTCAGATCTTAGGAATCGCTCCGGTCATTCTCGAGGCGGTTTCTCCACATCCATTCAATTTCAATAAAGTTCAGAATAGCCTGACTGGTACGAAAGTCAGGCTGTTTTTGTACCCAGGTCAGCTCCAAAGCTCTAGCTTCCCCTCGGGCAAACCAAGGTAGGACAAGCTTTTGAGAAAAGTTGCCGATGGTGTGATTACTCTTTTTGCAACACCTCAGCGAATTCCAGATCCTCCGAAGCCAGAACAAACATGGTAGTCGGCAGAGAGGCGGTGCGCTGCTTCAGGTCGAGGTAATAGGTGCAGAAATCATCGCCGGGCCCTGCCAGACCGAGAAACACCAGGTCGGCGGTGCGGGAGGTGGCCGTCAAAATATCGTCAAAGGGCCGCCCATTGGCCACAATCACCCGAGGCACTGCCCCAATGCGTAAGCTTTTCACGAGACGGTGCAGATTTTGTTCTGCAGCTTCCTTCGCATTCTCATCGACGACAACCAGGTTTAGGCACACGTCAGCATCTCGCCAGCGCCAGCTAGTGCGCAGCAAATAGGCCAGAATCAACATGAGGCCGCCGTTAGCCTGCAGCCCTCCCCACCAAACATCGATGCGTCGTCGCTTGGGGAACTGCCGCAGCATGGGGGGATAGGCTTCCGGTTGGGTGCGCAAAATCAACACATTTCGTTTGGCCCTGTGGCAAGTGGCTACCAGCTGGCAAAATCGATCCTGGCTGGACTTCTCCTCTGTGTCTCCCACCAGCACGGTATTGGGGATAAGGGGGCCAATACCATAGGCCTCCACTAGTGTTTCCATCCCGGTAAAGGGGTCAGGGGCCGTTACTAATCTGACAAAAGCTTGAATCCCTCGTTTTTCAAGGTAGGCCTGAATGGTGGTAACGAGGGTATCTTTCTGGTCCGCACTGCGGGACCCCGTAGGAAGCACACTGGCGACGGTAACCAAGCCCCGGTTGTGGGTCAGGTCTACCGCTAGATCTGTTAAATGGGGACGTTTGGTTGGGGCTCCTGAAAATACCAGCAGATGAGGCCGCCAGTTTTTGGCATCGGGGGCGGTTTCCAGCTGCAGTAGTCCGGTGCGCACGAGGGTCATCCACAGACCGCCCCCAGAAGAATGGCATCTCCCCAGAGGGCCATACGGCGCATCACCAGGGGATCGGTGATCAGAGTGGCGGCATCGGCCCGAAAGCTTAGAAATATGGGAATCACCATATAAATGCCATAGCCGACTACCACTGCGGCCAGAGTGCCGATGGGAATTGATCGCTGGGGATCTTTCAGATCCCCAGACATATTGACCCCAGACATAATTCCCGTTACCGCCGGAAAAAATACTGCCAGCACCGCCCAGAACCCTACTGAACCGGGCGTTTCTGCAGGGGCTACAGTACTCGGCTCTACACTGTGGCCAAGCACCAGGGAGACTAAGGAAACGGCGATAGCCGCCATGATGAAATACTGGGCTTTGATGGCAATTTCCGCTGACTGCAGCGCCAACACGGTGACCAATACCGTCGTAATGACGGCAATCAGAGTTAGATTCAGGTTTGGAAATACCCGCACCAGGCTTTCGGCAAAACCCAGGGTATACAGCGCTACTGACAATGCCTGGGCAAAATAAAGGGGTATGCCAACGGCTCCCCCGGTTTCAATCCCGAGGGAACGGCTGATCATGTAGTAAGCCCCACCCGCTTTGACCACCTGGTCGGTGGCGATCGCAGAAATCGACAGCCCGGTTAAGAATGTAATAGACGTCGAAATCGTTACAATCAGCAGGGTTTGCCAGAGCCCGACATGGCCTACCACCCAGCCGAAACGCAAATACATAATTACCCCAAGGATGGTCAAAATGGAGGGGGTAAACACCCCACCAAAGGTATTCAATCCTTTAGAGGTGACATCAGTCAGGATGACACCATCGCCCTGACGTTTGGCCATAGCCGTTCCTGGTAAAGTCTGCTTTTCATCATGACCGATGAAAGCCCGACTGGCCAGTGTTGCAGGGGTAGTCAGGGGACACTGGTTCAGCCTCACCTTAGAGAATTCATATAACTGAGCTGTATCTTAGGGGCAAATGTGGAATCCAAAGGGTACTGGCAGCTATGCGTCAAAACTTTACCGATGAGGAATGGGCCATCCTGCTGAAAGCTCCCCTTCAGGGGGTTATGGCCGTCGTCCTGGCCGACCAAGTTGACCCAGTTGCGTTTTTGCAGGAATTGATGGCTGGCATCAGAATTGTCGAGGAAGAACTGCAGCGAACCGACATTGCCGGTGAGCTGGCCCCCCAACTGGCCCAGGCCATTGGGGAAATTGACACCCAGGATCCCTTAGAGGGCGAACAACTGTTGCTCAAAAAAGAATTTGAATTGATTGGGTTGATTCAAACTTTCAAGGGTTCTAAAGAAGGAAAACGATATGCTGTCGAACATTTTCGCAAAGTTGCTGATATTTTAGAAAGAAAGGTCACGGGCATTTATGCTACAGACTGTAAGCGATGGCTTATGTCTATTGCCCAAAAAACCGCTGAATCCCAAAAGGAAGGCGGCTTTTTAGGAATCGGAGCCAGTCGCATTAGCGAAAAAGAGTCTGACGTATTGAAGGATTTAGCCGAAGCCCTCAGGTTAGAACTCTAGTGTGCGTTGACTAAACGTTTCGTAAGTCGTTTTCACTATCTGGATTTGGAGGAGATGAACCTATGGTTGGTTTTCTGATCAGCGTGATCGTTCTGGCCGTCAGCCTGTTAATTATTTCTAAGATTCCCCCCGTTGGCGTAGAAATTGACAGCCCCGTTAAAGCTTTAATTGGCGGTGCCATTATCGGTGCTTTCAATGGCATCTACAGCCTTTTTCCTAACGTCTTAACCACTGGCGTAGCGATTCTCAGTTTGGGTCTCATTCCCCTGATTGGAGCCATTATTGTGTTTGGCCTGGCCGCCTGGTTAGTAGAAGGCTTCCGCCTGAAGTGGGGCATCTGGAGCGCCATTATGGGAGCTATTTTTCTTGCCATTGTGAGTTCTATTCTCAACTACATTCTAGGACTCGTTTTTTAGTCAAGCCCAACCCAATGGCAAAGGCATAGGGCATAGATTGTCGGGAAACTACCTGAGCCTATCAGGTAGAAAGTACGGCGGCCTTTTCTCCATCACCCATGTATCAGATCATCCTCTAGCGGTGATCGCAAAGACGCCCGGCGGGGCGTCTTTTTTTTAATCCACCCCGCCGGGAGGCATCCCCCCATAGCAGCAGCCCTTTGGGCTATTATGAGGAAAAGGTAAACAAATGTAACGATCATGATCAGCCACTCCCCGGGCAAAAAAATTGTTGTCATTGGTGCCGGTATGGGTGGGTTAACTGCGGCAGCGTTGCTGGCCCAACAGGGGTATCAGGTGCAAGTATTTGACCAGGCCATTGTGCCGGGAGGGTGCGCTTCCACCTTCAAACGACGGGGGTTTATCTTTGATGTCGGCGCAACCCAGGTGGCCGGGTTAGAACCCGGCGGCATCCATCACCAAATTCTGAACCAGCTTGATCTGCCTCTACCAGAGGCAACCCCCTGCGACCCGGCCTGCGCGGTATTTCTACCCGAAGACGAGACTCCTATTAGGGTGTGGCGTGACCAGTCTGCCTGGCAAGCAGAACGGGAACGTCAGTTCCCCGGCAGCGAAAAATTCTGGCAGCTTTTGCACCGTTTGTTTCAAGTGAGTTGGAGGTTCCAGGCCCGGCGACCAGTTCTCCCCCCCCGCACCCCCTGGGACCTGTGGCAATTCATGCAGGCTGTGCGTCCTGAAACGCTGATAACGCTCCCTCATACCTTCGCCACCGTTGCGGACGTGCTCAAGCACATGGGTTTGTATCACAATCGCAGGCTGAAAACTTTTCTCGATTTACAGCTAAAGCTATATTCCCAGGTGAATGCCGACGAAACCGCCCTCCTTTATGCAGCCACTGCCCTAGCTGTATCCCAGGAACCCCAGGGACTGTTTCATCTCAAAGGCAGCATGCAGGTACTCAGCGATCTCTTAGAGAAATCCCTGCTGCGAGATGGAGGAACACTGAGTATGCGCCATACGGTAGAGCATATTCAGACCAAAAACAGCAGAGTATCTGGAGTCAGAGTAAAGAACCAGAAAACTAGCGAAACCTGGGTAGAGCCTGCCGATCATATCGTGGCTAATGTTACAGTTCAGAACCTGGTTCAAATGCTGGGAAACTCAGCTCCCAGAGGTTACCGTCGTCGGGTAGAGGCTCTACCGCCGGCCAGTGGCGCTTTTGTCATTTATCTAGGGGTTGAGGCGCAGGCCATTCCGCCCGACTGTCCGCCCCATTTGCAGTTCCTTTACAATTACGACGAGACTATCGGAGAAAACAATTCACTCTTTGTCTCGGTAAGCCGCCCAGGAGATGGCAGAGCCCCAGCAGGGAAAGCAACCATCATCGCCTCTAGCTTTACTGACCCAAAACTGTGGTGGTGCGCCGAAAACTATGAACGCCTCAAACAAAACTATACCGATGAGGCCATGGCAAAACTCTCACAGTATTTTGATTTATCCCCAAACCACATCATCCATGTTGAAGCCGCAACCCCTCGCACGTTTGCCAGGTTTACAGCCCGTCATGAGGGCACTGTCGGCGGCATTGGCATGCGGGTCAATACCTTTGGCCCGTTCGGATTCGCCAATCGTACCCCTGTTTCAGGTCTCTGGTTAGTGGGTGACTCTACCCATCCCGGTGAGGGTACCGCTGGAGTCAGCTATTCAGCCCAGACGGTTGTTGATCAAATTTTGGCAATGGATTGCTGATACAAACATCGTCAGCCCCAGGGAAAAATGTTAGATTCACAACAAAATTCATGCTTATCTGTTGTCAGACTGGGTATATGAATTTGTCCGTTACTCCACTTCTGGACTTGCCTTAAGGTTTATATCCTGCTGTTCAGAAGCTAAGCTTCATGGTCTAGAAAATGACAAATTAAGGCCCTTGGGTTAAATTTGCTGTATTACGAATTCTAAACGGGATGCTAATTGTCCTGCCCCCTTAGCGAACCTTCGCTATACTGAGCTCACAGCTTAATGAATTTATAAATCAAACCGTTCAATCAAACCGTTAAATTTATTTACTTCTAAGGAGCCAGCATGGACGGTTGGTTCTTTTTTTGCGAGTTTATCTAGATGAACTGTGCTTTCTGATGGATTGATCGTTCGCCTTCGTTCAGAGTCCAACCTGAATACCTGCCCCAAAGAACACTACAAATCTCGGGCTGGGCTTGGCATAAACTCAGGCCGATCTAAATCAATTTTCTCCCGCTGGCTAGACACTGTTTGAGTAACTGCCCTTTGGGAAGCAGTTATCGAGAGTTTCATCGTCACAAACAAGAAAGAAACCCAAAAAACATTAGGTCTTAAAAAGCGAGTTTCTGGAAGGTTGGCAGCAATATGGTGTAAAACAACCGTCAAAGGCAAAATCGCCAGCACTCCTGTTTGCTTGAAGAAAAAGTTCATGCTCTGCACCAGAGCGAAGCCGAGACCAAGAACCACAATGACTAGACCCACTACCCCAAACTGAAGGAGGATGTCCAAGAAGCCTTGGTGAGCGCTGGGAGGTAACCAGTATGAAAACCTTAAAAAGCTGAGGGCAGGATTTTCTGGGCCACGCCAGGGTTGCCAGAAGCTAAATGCCCCATAACCGGCCCACACCTTTTGGGAAATTGCCTCTGTAATGGCTGGCCATATCACGCTGCGACCGGTCAAGGTTAAGTCTTTGCCAAACAGTCCTAAAATTGCTTCAAGGTTAAGGGTCACAAAAAATGAAATTAGAAGAGTGAGTAGAAAAAGTATAGAGGTTAAGATTGCAACGGAACGATATTCAAAGAGTTTTAGTAACAACCCCGATAAAGTCACCGTCATTAAAATAATAAGAATTAAGTAAGCCCCCGCTGACTTAGCCTGGAATAGAGTAAACAGACATACTAAGGTCATAAAAATTGGGATGGCTCGATGCTTTTTACTCTCGAATACATTGAGCAACCACAAAATTATCCCCAGGGCCATTAGGGCTCCCAGAGCATTTTTGGACGGCATAATACCAGCTAATCCTCCCCCGGCGGTTGTGCCATCATTAGAGGTTCTGCGAATCACCAGGCTCAGCAATGCAATGACTGAAATATTCCACCTGATGAAGCTAAATATTTCTTCCCACTTGAATCGTATTGACACATAAAATGAGAAAAGGTTAATTCCCAATAAAACCAGGCCACTCTTAAGTGCTATTAACGGAGTTTCTGACCAGAATAATGAAATGGCTGCCAGCACAGGAATCAGCCAGATAAACGGGTTGGACAGAAAGGATTTTAGAAAGAGATCTCTGTAGTCTCGAAAAGACTTTTCTCGGATTTGCGGAAGAATGGCGAATACCAGAAAACTATAGATCAGAATTTGAAGATAGGTAAGTCTGTTATTAAAGGGAGGGATGATTAAATAAAGGGTGTTCCAATGGAGAAATGGGGTCAGCATTACCTCGCTTTGACATAGCAACATGAACCGCACAGCACCATTCTCTACAAGCCCGGCAATATAATGGTTGCGACGCGTTAACGTCAGCAATATAAAGCCATAGGCGAGGACCATTAAACATACGATAAGGAGCGTTATGGGGTTATCTAAGATACGAAGTATCGTGCTTTTAATCATAAAACCCTTGCCTGTTAACGGATCAGAATAGAATAGCTCTAAGGTTGAGACTTTGTCTAAACTCAGAAGTGGAGCTTCACTTTAGAGGAAGCTACAGTTTTAATCTGAACTTGGCATGCTATCAGATTTTGGAACCATCTGATGCCGATTATTAGTCCCCTAGCCACGACGATAGATCTCGGTTAATGAGGTCTTGCAGTTTCAGGATATCCTCTCGATATTCTTCAGTTAGACGCTGTCGAACTTTGCTCGACAGTTCCGGGCGAACTAAATTGCCAGATTTTGCCTTTTTGACAAGCGACTTCCGAATTTTAGTTGGAATCAGCGGTTTTAAGAAGTCCCTCAGTTTGTTGTCAGTGGGTTGAAGGAAGTCCTGTAGCCATTTACTCCGAGGGATACCAGATCGATTGACGCGACTCGATACATTTGGAGTGAAGGTATTATCGACTTCCAAATAAGTAAAAATATCTTGCACCAGGGCAGTAGAATCTTGCTTGAGGTCGTCATAGAGGTAAACCTTAATCTGCTCTTTTGGGAACCGCTGGTAATAGGGCAGGAGTTGATCGTAATAAAACCCCAGCTTTTTATGTTGCCAAATCGCACCCCAATTATTCTGAATCCGCTTCTCTTCTGAATCTAAAACTGATTCAAAATTTAAGTTTGTTTCGTTTGCATGTAAGACCGTATGGAGAAACGCGGAATACGCTCTTTCAGCAGGTTGTCTTAAAATAGCAATTAATTTCACATCAGGGATGTAGTGCTGAATACGTTCAGACGCTTTCTCCGCGCTGCTTAAATAGGCAGGCGAAGCCTCTCCAACTGCTGTTTCACCATCGACGCCATCAAATAAGCTCTGGTAAACCTTAAAGTCAGTGATGGTCTCACGGTTAAACCTTTCCCCATGGCCATGGGGACCTTTAAAGTTTAACTCTTCATTTTCAAACGCAAAGAACCTTGGCTCTTTAACGGGGCTCATATAAATATCTGGATGCTGCTTTAAGTAAGCGTATAGCGCGGTTGTGCCTGATTTTGCTGCACCAATAATTAAAAAATTAGGCATAGTCATAATGTGTTATCCCTTAAAAGTTACCAATTCAAAATCGTGGAGTTAATCCCTAATCGTCTGTATACAACAATAGCAAGGTAGACGTTGGCAAGGACAGAGGTAATACCTGTGGCCATGGCCGCACCCTCGGCACCAAACCTTGGAATCAACAAAAAGTTCAATACCAGATTCAGCACTGCTCCAGTCCCAGTTACTGCCGCATTGATGCGCTCATAGTGGGTCATTGTCAGGAGCAAACCCACAGGGCCTGTGGCTGCGTTTAAGAGTTTTGTTACACATAGAATAATTAAAATATATCGGCTCTGAACAAATTCCGCACCAAAAATCGATAATACCCAAGAAGAAAATATAATCAGCCCCAAGGTTAATGGAAATGCATAAGCCACAACAACACGGGTGCTCTTCTTGGTTAATTCCTGTAGACGCTTAATTTCTCCGCTAGAATAAAGACTCGCAACGTGAGGGCCTAAAACATTAGCCCCAACCTGCTGGCTAATCAGAATAAAACCCGCAAGCCGCTTTGCGATAGCGTAAAGACCGACGGCACTGGGGCCAGCCATCATGCCGAGCATGATGGCATCAGTCCGGGAATAAATAACGCCGGTGCCAGCCAAAAACACAAGGGAGAACATACTGGGTAGCCACTGTTGAATCCGGTATTCGGGAGTAGCCGATTTTACTGGGGTCGGGATAACGCGATAGAGTAAGAAAGCGCCAATCGCAAAAGCCAGGAACCCAGAGAGGACTTTAAACCCCATGGCCCATGTGGCTGTTAGTTCTTCAATATTAAGAAAGTAAGCACCTACCAGAAATGCGATAAAAAATAGTGGTTCGAAGATATTCTCTGATAGCTGGCCCTGGAGAATATGGCCAAAGCCCTGCATTGCTGATTGTCTCAAAATAGTCAGAGAAAGTATAGGCACTAAGATCATAGAAACCAATAGGGCCTGAAAGGTTTCAGTGTCGTTTATGCTGGAAAACTGCCACATAATTACGGCAAACAGCACCGATATGGCAACCGATGTCACAAGCACTATGCTGTTTGACCACTGCATAAAGCCCCGGATGACGCCCCATTTTTCCTGACTGCGGTTCGTAGCAATCTCACGGACAACCAGGCCTCGACTTCCGAGGGAGCCAATGATATTCAGAATCAGCACCCAAGACATGGCATAAGCATAGATACCATATCCTTCAACGCCTAGAGTTCGAGTTAGCAAAACACTAACCAAAAAAGACAACCCCAGTTGAGCGATGCGAAAACCAAAGGAGCCAATAGCTGACTGAATTAGTTTTCCTCCTGGTTCTTTTGATTGTGGCTTCCCTGATTCAGGCTTGTGAGACACGAAAAACCTCAACTGTTGATTGCTGTGAGACTACTTTGCTAATTCAGTCATCATAGGTAAAATCTCGGCGAGTGAGGCTAGCAAATCAATTTCAAGGATGTTTCGATAGCTTTCTCCCTTGACAAAATCCACCTTTACAGGTTTCAATTCCAAAAAGCTGATTATCGACCTTGTCCAAGTTTAGAGAAATGGAGTTTTACTTTAAAAGAAACTACAGATTTCAAGTTGACTTGGTTATAGACAGATTTACTAACCTTTTGGGTGAGTTTCACCGTATATTTTGGCTGGTGGATTCATGCAGATGTCCCAGGATTTTAGACATTTCAAAATGAAAAGATGAGGCCCACAGGCTGGGTTTCACCAGACAGAAACCGTCGTAAAGATGGAATATAGTCAAAAAAGGCTTTAGCTATAAACACAAATATTTATAATCACTTTAACTAAACATCATAAATAAAATCACTGCTAACGATTTTAGGGCGAATAGGAGTGGGTATGTTTGAAGTTTTTGTATAGATCCCCCTATAGCGAGTGCTCTCTTAAGCGCAGTCAGAGCTTTGGTGAATGCCAGTGGGGTCGACCAGAAAAAGCTTTACCAAGGGCGACTGGAGGTAGAAGACCAGGATCTAGCCCCCCCTGGATTTTCTTCGTAGGACCAACCGACATTCGTGACTTACCCTGACTTTTCCTAATATACCCGCCATTGATAGCAATAAAGACTCGGACCTGAATAGGTTCAGCCGGATCAGGTGGGTTGCTAAGACCGGAGTTGACCACAGGGGAACCCGCGACCCAGGTGTGGAGGGCATTTTATCTTGACTTCTACTTGTGCAGAAGATTTGTAAACCAATGCTGCCAGTACGATCAACTGTTCTTTTCCTCACCATTGCCTTAGGCCTCGGCCTGCAGTGGGGGCATGATTATGAGGCCGTGATTCGCTACGCCTTGATGGGAATGTTATTTCTAGCCTGGATTGACAGCCAGGTCTCGCCGCATACCCTGCGTCATCCCAAGCTATGGCATTTGGTGGGGATCATGATCGGGCTAGCGATCTCAGGTTTCATTGGGTTTTCGCCCATCAATTCTGACCTGGCTTTAGTTGCAGGGCTCCTGGCCATTACCCCAACTGCCCTGGCCGCTCCGGTGGTGACCAGTTTGCTACGAGGCCAGGTAGAATTTGTCACGGCCTCAGTGCTGATTACCAATGGTTTGATAGCCCTGGTACTGCCGCTAGTCCTGCCCTTCCTATTGACCTCCGGTCCTGAGCAGTCAGGCACCAGAGTGTGGTTTAGCACCCTGACCGTGATTGTTATTCCCCTCACCCTGGCCCAGGCAATTCGCTACTGGCTCCCACGGGTTGCCAGGCAAATTAAACGTTTAAAGCCCCTGACCTTCTACTTGTGGTTAGCCGGACTATATTTCGCCTCCGCTAAGGCTGGACATTTTATTCGTCTGAACGACCACAGCCTCGTAATGCTGTCGATGATTGCGCTGGTAGCCCTGGTGCTATGTGCTTTGAACTTTGGGGTTGGGCGTTGGTTAGGACAACCGTCTCTGGTGCAGGAAACGGGCCAGGCTTTAGGACAAAAAAACACCATGCTGGCGATATGGGTATGTTTAACATTTTTATCCCCTACATCAGCCCTGGGGCCAATGTTTTACATTGTGTTTCAAAATATTTATAACGCCTATTTATTAGCCAGGTCTCCCCATCGGTGAAGCCAGGTTTCCATCTCTGGAGGCAGGGGATGCCGCCGTCGGGCCTGGGTCTGGATACAGACATGGCGGGTTAGGGCACGGGCTAGAGGGCGTTCGTCGCCTGGTCGGTCGGGAAAAATTTGGTACTCTACTTCAAAGGTAGAGCCATCTAAGCGCTGGGGTTGCAGCCAAACCTTTAATGCATCTCCACACCGCATGGGCTGCCAGAAATCAATCGTGGCCCTTACTACAGGATAGGCCAGTTCTGCCGGCGAGAAGAACTGGGCCAGATCAATCCCCACCGCCGATAGCGAGGCTTCGTAAGCGCCGTGGCAGATAGCCAGCCCATTAGCAAAGTATACGACCCCAGCCGCGTCGGTCTCGTGGAATCGTACCCTATGGCCAACGGTAAACCCCTTGTCCATTAGCTGGCATTTGGTTGAGCCGGGCGGAAGGGATAGTCTTGCAAGAGGGAATCATCGGCAGACTCAGATTTGCCGTCCTGACCGAGCGCCATGAGGGGATTATTAATAATCTGCAGCAGATTGGCGATGCCGTACTCCAGCACTTCCTGAGCATCTACCGCAACCCACCCCTGCTCCGTGAGTTGCCGCATTTCAAAGTGTAAGTGAGGCCCGGTCGATGTGCCTGTATTGCCGACGAGACCAATTACTTCTCCCTGCTCTACCCATTCTCCGGGGCGCACGGCAATTCTTGACAGGTGAGCATAGCGCGACTCCAGCTGCTCTTCATCGTGGCGCAGAATGACGGTAAGGCCGTAGCCGCCCAGGTGGTCGGAGATGGCAACGCGACCGGAGCGGGTCGCCAGTACTGGAGTGCCCTCAGGGGCCGCCAGGTCAGTACCAGAATGAAAACGCCAGCTCTGGTAAATCGGGTGCATACGCCAGCCAAATAGAGAGGTAATTGGAGCTGGAATCGACAGGGGGAAAACGTACTCTTCATTGCCCCGTCGCAATACATTGAGGGGGCGCAGCTTTTCGTTGAGGAAATCGCGGCTAATGACCGTCGTGCTGCCCAGGGTTACTCCCCGAGAGCTGACATTGACCGGACCTACCTGAATGCCGCTATTGTTCTCGGCCACGGCGGGAATGGGGTTGGCCGCGGTCTGTTGGCAGCTGGACACGGGAGATGTTTGCCCATCAGTCACAGAAATTTGACACCCCGTAGACCGTTCGGCAAAGACCACGTTTGGCCTGGCAGCAGGAGCCTCGGTAGCCCCAACGCTGTAATCGGTGGGGTCAATAAAGGTTCCCCCCAACCCGCCTGGGCTGGCATTGTCTTCGGGAAGAGACCTGGTCGCTGCGTCATTAGCAACATCTTGGGCCATAGGTACAGCCACAACCCCGTTGTTGGCAGCTGCCGGCGTGCTGGTGGCAGGGCTGGGTTGCTGCAAACTCTCGATCATGGACCTGGCGGGAGCAGGAGCCTCAGCGATGATGGCTGGTGGGGGAGCAGGAACGGGGGTTTGCATCTGAGCTTCCGCTGAAGGGGACAGGGGTTGAGCAGGATCCGGTGATGTAGCTGAGGAAAACGATGGCGCAGGAGGAGGGGCCGAATCTAACTGAACCTGGGCTGAAGGGTTAGGACCGTGGGTGTTTGCCTCCCGTGGTGCTAAATAGCCTGCCTCGGTGTGGAGAGCGTCTTCCGCTTTCAGCAGGTCATCAAGATGGATAGCTTCTGGTTCATTGGCCCAGGCAAGGCTATTCCCACCCGCAACCCCAACCCCGCCCAGGAGAGCCAGAACCCTCAGCCAAGCAAGGTTCGAACTCCGCTTGACAGCTTTAGTTGGGACAGATCCTAAATCCATGTTTTTACTGCTACAGTTCACCATCTCAACCGCTACGCATTGTAGCCCAAAGTCACTTTACCAGGTTCAATCTCTGAAATTTTGGCAAACTGCCGCTGGTTGACCAGGGAACGCACCTGCAGGTTCCCTGAGGCAGCAATACCGGTAATTTGGACTGGATTACCATTCAAGGTGACCAATTGTCCTAAATTAGCCATACAAGTTTCATAGGCCTTTAGTAATGCCTGATTGCCATAGTTTTGCCAGTAAAGATACCCCTGCAGCAGCCCACAGAGGGCAACCGCCGCAAGACCTTCTAGGGTATTCAACGGTAAGGGGGGCAAATCCGGTTGAAAGTGCTGCATTATTGAAATGCCTGTGGGGGGGACAGGGTTAAACCCATTCAACCCCAGGCCGATCACAACCTGCTTAATCATTTGATCCTCGATACGGGTCTCAGTCAGCACTCCGGCCAGTTTTTTCCCCTGCAATACCAGGTCATTAGGCCATTTTACCTGGGCTGGAAGCCCTAATCGTTGCAGGCTGGTCGCTAATCCCCAACTGCTGGCCAGGGTGAGATAGGGGCTGTGCTGCACCGGAACCTCAGGACTTAAACCCAGCGACAGATACAGCCCCCCCGCCGGTGACTGCCATTGCCGCCCCCACTGGCCTCGCCCGGCTGACTGGGTAGAAGCGATAAAAACCGTGCCAGCCGGTGCTCCGGCTGCTATTAACTGCCACAGTTCATGGTTGGTTGAGCCAATCTGGGGCTGCCAGTGCAGATGGAACTGGGGGCGTATTCCCCCAAAAGCCTCTAGTACTCCCAGGGAGCTGGCAGGGGCGGCGAGGTGCATCTGCAGTTGCTCTAAATCCACCGGATAGTTTCCTTCTAGCGAAGTCCAGGGGCTAAGGGCCGCGTATGGCGGGTCAATTTGACCGCCCTGCCCCCTCCGCAGGAAGACCTGAGCCCATAACACGTGCATCTGCTGCCATTTTGGCGGAGAGATAGCTGCACCTACAAAATGTTTTGATGAAACTACAAAACTGCTTAACATTAAATCCAGGCGTTGTGGATAAGCACCATGGCAAGCTGGCAGTGGATTCAACAGCAAGATCGGGCCTATTTAACCTGTGGGCTTTTAATGGATTGGCCCCATGGATTTTTTACCAAGCAGTTTTGGCCGCAATCCCCAGAACACCTCACTCCCTTATTAGCAGCGGGGGCAACGCCCTATCGTATTAAGCAAGTGCACGGCAACCAGGTTTTGAGAACCCAGCAGCTGGTGCCAGCCTCTGCCACGGATGCCTCTGCTGCCGGAGTGGGAACCATAGAACCATTCCCCAGGCCGGAGGCAGATGGGATACTGAGCGATGGTCAGGGAGAGGCGCTGTGGGTCTGCTCAGCGGACTGTAATCCAGTATTGATAGGGGATCGTAGAACGGGGAGAGTTGCCGCTGTCCATGCCGGTTGGCGGGGTACAGCCCTGCAGATCGTTACGGTCACTGTGGAAAAGCTGTTGGCGCAGGGGAGTTGCATAGAGGACCTGGTGGTTGCCATTGGTCCGGCTATCGCAGGGGAAGTTTACCAGGTTTCGACCCAGGTAGGAGTCGAGGTCGGTCTGACCGTTTACGACAGCCCTGAGGAAGGGTCTGACTCTGAGCTGATTGAGACAATCATGGCCCTGAAGTCATCTCCTTTATTGCCGGATCCGGAGCCGGGGCGAGTCAGACTGGACGTGCGCCAGGCTAACGTATTGCAGCTGGAGCGACTGGGATTAGCTAAAGCGCAAATTGCTGTAGCCCCCCACTGTACCTTTCAAGAACCAGAGCGCTTTTTCTCATACCGTCGTACCCATGAGAAGCAGGTCCAGTGGTCAGGAATTGTTAGCCGTTAGAGAATAACTGGCGTTGAGCTGAGCCGTTTTAAGGCAGCCAGGTAGCCTGAATCCCCCGGAAGGGGAAGGGATCGGTGGAAAGCACCTGGGGCATGGCGGTAAGGCGCTGCTGGGCATCTTCAAACAAAGGAATCAGCCACATGGGCTGTTCGGTGTTTTCCTGCAGGGGGTCTAGTTCTGCGGTTCCCAGACTGTTGCTGTCCAGATCGAGCAGTAGGGACAGGCCATCGGGGGCCAGGCTCATGTGAATACGCTGCTGTTGGGGCAGTAGCAAGAGCTTGGTCAGATCTTGAGATTCTCGGTCGAACACCATCAGCAGGGGTTGCTCCAGGTAGGGCTCTCCATCGGTGTCGCCCTTAATAGAACCATCCATGATTAATTCGCTGGCCAGAATATAAAGAAACCGATGGGTGGGGTCAAACTGGGCATCCAGTACGGCCCCCGTCACCCGCGCCACTTCTTCTTCCTGTCCCCGGTTGGTGACCAAAAACAGAGATTCCGTAAAGCGTTTTTCGGGATCGTCCTGGTTAAAATTCACCATGGCAGCGGCGGTGCCGTCGTCGGTGATGTCGAAGACGCGACCATAGTTGGGCAAAAAGTCAAGGGGCTGCCGTGGACCTGAGGATGGTCGCTCTGCCAAATCGATGATGGCAGTCCCTTCCCCCTGTAGCAACACCAGGGAGCGACTGTCGGGGGCAATCAAAAAGTCGCCACCGGGCTCGGTCTCCAGGGGATGGGGGGCTTTGCCCTGGGGCACAACCCAGGGACCAAAATCGGCAGGGTTTTGCTGGTTTACCCGCTGCACGACAATGGTCTGGCCATCGGGAGAGAGATCAAACTTCAGGTTCTGGTAGTTTTGATGGTCGAGAACCAGATTAATTTCTCCGGTCTCTGGCTGCTTTTGGGGCAACAGCCACGACCAGATTGGCTGTGCAGACCCGGTGGTAAAATCTTCGGGAGGAGCAGGGACAATGCCTGTGGTAACGGTGTAAATATTTTGATTCAACAGTCCCTGGGAATCGTTGATATCGCTAGCTGAAAAGACTACCCGGTCGCCCAGGGGGTAGGGTTCAAAATCGAGCACCATGAGGTTGGCCGGAGTGAGGATGGTGCGCTCTTGAGCCTCGAGATCAGCTAAAACCAATCGGTCTTTCTCTTCTTGCTCACTGCCGATGTAAAGAAAGGCCCGTTTGCGAGTCTGGAACCTGCCCTGGAATGCCTCAAATTGAGAGGGTTGGTCATCCTCGGCAGAAAACCGATCTTTGGCCTGCCCCAGGGTAACTGAAAAGGATTCTCCATAGGGAAGGGGAGCCTCTAAGGTATAAGCCATGCGCCGCCCGGCCCAACTCACTTTGCCGGGAATTGCCGGGACGATGGTGAGATTGTCTTCAACACTGGCTGGATCCATAGGGCGACTGAAGGTCAGCAAAAATGCCTTATCTTCAGCTCCCACCTGCCGATGTTGCCAGGAAAAGTCTCGCACCCGCGCAGTGGCATGGTCTCCAAAAAAAATCAGCCCGCTGATGGCCAGGGTGAGGGCCGCCATGACCAATACGGCCCATCGGTCGAGGGGATACTGACGTTGGCGGCGGCTGGAACGACGGCTAGGCATAGGGGCACCTGATAAAGGCAAAATCGGTGGAGTAAGGTCTAGAGGGACTTCGAAACTGAACCGTAATCGTGAGCAATGCCTAATATTCGTAGGGATTGCGCGGTTCAGGAATTTCTGTAATGGCGGGGCTACCGATGACCAACTGGCGTTTACCGGATAGGGTGCCGGTCTGCATGGTGCCAGCCACCTCCAACCAGGCATCCGGTTTTGGCAGAGGTTCCCCAGCGGGTAAGACTACGGGCAACCCCACCGGGTAAGCATCGGCGGCGCAACAGGTTAGGACAAAGCGGGCAATCATGAAATGGTCATCGGGCCAGTCGGGCATATGCACGACAAAGCCACTGACCTTAACAGGCTGGTCTGCGTAGGCATCGGGTTCGGGGTAAACATTGAGGGTACGAATCCAGTCGATGATGGTGCGTTCTTCAGGGGTACCGCTGAGCACAAACCGCTCTGGCCGAGAACGGGTCTGGCCCAGAACGTCGGTGATTCCCCGTTGAAAGGCGGTCTCACTGGTGAAGGGGCGCGGGGAGTAGATGAGCCCGAACATGGCAATGGCCAGTAATAACCCGGTGCTGATTTGCCTCGGCATCAGGGCAATGTGTTCTTCACTGCGAAACCCCGGTTGGCTCAAGGGGTTGGCAAAACTTTGCCAGATTTGCACCGCTCGCATCGTGCCCAGGCCAAACAGCATAACCGCCGCCAGATGCGACAACCACATGTAGTCGGGATGCAGCAGCAGAAACAGCTTGCCGGTCACTGCGAAGCGGATAAGCACAAAACTCCACAGAAACAGGACCAAACAATCAATCACGGCCTGCCAGGGGAGGCGACGCCGGAAAGGGCGAGGAGATGAAGCAGTAGTCATAGGATGTAGAAATTCATCACCAGGCACAGCAAGAAGGTAAGCTGGGCCGCCAGCGCAAACAGGTAGAGGATAGCCCGACCCTTAAACACCGTCAGCAGCAGGCTGATGTTTTTCAGGTCGATCATCGGCCCAAACACCAGAAAAGCCAGGAGAGCCCCGCTGGTGAAGGTTGAGGCGAAGGAAAGGGCAAAAAACGAATCGACGGTGGAGCAGATAGAGACCACCCAGGCCAGAGCCATCATTGCCATGATGGATGTCACCGGCCCCTGCCCCAAGCTGAGCACGACTTCTCGGGGGATAGCGACCTGTACAAAGGCGGCAATGGCGCTACCGAGAATGAGCACCGCCCCCAGTTCCCGCATTTCGAGCACCATGTTGTCAACCATCATCCTCAGGCGGCTGCCCAGGGGCTTGGGAGCCTCGGCCACCATGGCCAGGGTTTTGGCCGGAGGAGCGCTGAGCTGTAGCACCCCGGACGACTGGATGAGATAGCTGCCGGATTGTAATAGAGGAGAAATCTCAGGTTCAGCAGTTCCTTTCCCCTTCAAGCCATGAGTCTGCGGGGGAGGGGACTGTTCTGGTGCTCCCATCATGCGGGCCAGGCTGTCTTGCACAAAGGGGCGCATGTCTGTTTGGGCGCTAAAGATAACCGCCACCGTTACCGCTACCACCAGGGTGAAAATTACCCGTAGAAAAACAATTTCTGGCTGGTCGCGAAAGGCTACCCAGGTGGCCCAAAACACAATGGGATTCACCGTAGGAGCCGCCAGCAGGTAGCCGATAGCCACCGCCGTAGGAGCCCCTTTCATCATCAGCCGGCGAGCGACGGGGATGTTGCCGCACTCACACACCGGGAACATAAAACCAATCAGACTGCCGACCAGAGCGGCTAGCACGGCATTGCGGGGCACAATGGCCAGCAGCTTCTGTTCGTCTACAAAGAGGAGCAGCACGCTGGAGAACAAGACCCCCAGCAATAGAAAAGGCAACGCTTCAACCAGCAGGCTGAAGAATAACGTGATGCCGTTGTTGAGTTGAACCATAGACACCGATCATCACACAGGAAACTTACCCCTTCGGGCAGAACGCCATTTTAGCGGATCTTTGCCAACCTTAGCCGTATCCGGGGATCGCCCATGGAGCAATGATCCCCGCCCTTGACATCAGGGTTAGCCCGGTTTGAAGACGTCCTTTCTCTGAGGGGAATTTACCGAAATTTTGAACTCTATCAGGTTAAGTTAATGTTTGCAGATTCAAGTTTAAGCCCTGTCCAAGTCCAGAAGTGGAGTTTTCCCTGAGAGAAAACTACAGATTTCGAGCTGGAGTTGGTGTAGTTCACTTTTCCCAATTGGTTAAACCTTCATCCTCATCTCAGTGTGAACAGTCTATAGAGCCAGTTACCCTACCGGTTCGTCCCTCCCCCTGGACGGAAAAGACCGGTTGGCTGATTGTGGTTCTGGCTGCGATCGCGCTATCGGCCTACACAGCCGGCCTGGGACCGGGGCATCGAGAGGTCTTTAACTGGGGAGGACTACCCCAGATCTGGCAGTTTTTGACCGCCAGTATCAACCCGGATGTGTCCCCTGAGTTTTTAGCTGTCATCGGTCGGGCTGCTCTGGTGACGTTGGCCTATGCCGTTGTCGGTACAGGTCTCAGCCTTGCTCTGGGGGGGATAGGAGGCGTGCTTGTATCCGAGATCTGGTGGTGCACGATCTTCCCCCCAGGGCGATCTCTGGCCTGGCTGAGGCACTGGCTTTGGATAGGAATCAGAGGTTTGCTTGCGGTGCCCAGGGCCATTCACGAATTGATTTGGGGGCTGGTACTGCTGCAAATTTTTGGACTGGATCCGCTGGTAGCGGTGCTAGCCATTGCCCTTCCCTTTGGAGCCATTGTTTCTAAGGTGTTCTCTGAAATTTTGGATGAAACGCCCCACCAACCGCTGTTTGCCCTGCTTAACGCCGGGGCTTCTCCCCTGACAGCATTTCTGTATGGATTGCTGCCCCAGGCCCTGCCAAACCTGATGTCTTATGCCTGCTATCGGTTTGAATGCTCTTTACGATCCGCGGCGGTGCTGGGCATTATTGGTGCCGGGGGGGTGGGCTATGAAATTTTCTTGAGCTTACAGTCCCTGCGCTACGACCAATTGTGGACCGGCTTCTACGCTTTGATTCTGCTGAATGGGGCCGTCGATGCTTGGAGCGCTACGGTGCGCAGGCGCATGGGCTTTACCAGCCGCCTAGACCTGAATTTGCACCGGGCCACTGCGGCGGAGAAACCCCATAGGAATTCCCTCCCAGTCGATCAGGCGGCATCCCCATCCTCCCTGACCGGGGGGATGGCAAGACCCCGGCAAGACTGGTTCCTCCGCCTGTCCTGGGTTGGGATAGCCGCGGCATTTCCCCTGGCTCTGGCGGTTTTAAGGATTGACTGGAGCTTGCTTTGGGCGACTCGCACCCGAGAGCTTTTCGGAGAATTATGGACAACTGCCACCCCAGAACTTCCGTCTCTGTCTGAACTGGGCAATCTGCTGCAGTTGTCCTATCTGACCCTGACCATGTCCATTTTGGCCAGCGTGATGGCTGGCCTTGGGGGCATTCTGTTTTCTTTTTGGGCGGCCCAGACGATGTTGATGCCGGGGGGATGGTTGCGTCCTGTGGCACAAAAGCAGCCGTCTTTCCCCTGGCTGGCGACGGCAACTCTGATGATCAGTCGATTGGTGCTGCTGGCCAGTCGGGCGATTCCGGCTCCGATTTGGGCCCTGGTGTTTTTGTTTGTGATGTTCCCCGGCATTTTGCCCGGTGCCCTGGCCCTGGGAGTTCACAACTTCGGCATTCTGGGTCGTCTGATGGCTGAGGTAAATGAGAACCTGGATGATCGACCGATACGAGCCCTGCGAGCTTTGGGAGCGTCTTCTGGCCAAATGATTGGCTATGGCATTTTGCCCCAAAACCTGCCCCGATTTCTGGCATACATTCTCTACCGTTGGGAAGTCTGCCTGCGAGAAACCGTGATTGTGGGTCTGGTTGGAGCGGGAGGCTTAGGACGTCTGCTGACAGAGCAGATTAGCAGCTTTGACTACGGTGGCGTGGTCGTTACCCTGGGCGCTTTTGTCGTGCTAACCTTCGGGGTAGATTTGGTCAGCAGTGGAATGCGTCAGACTTTAAAGCAGTAGCTTCAAAGCAGTAGCTTCAGTTTGAGCGGGGAATTTTTAGACTGGCAAAGTGCTTTAGCAGCAGGCGATGGATGAAGATATAGCCGCCGCCAACTTTTTGCAGAAAGATGCGATCGCAACAATACCGCAGGAACCTGGCATAAGCCCTGAGTTCGCTTCCCCGGAGTAAAAAATCAGTATCCAGGTTGTGGGTCTGCCATTCCTGAGCTTTGACCAATAGCAGGGTATGCTGCCTCACATGGGGGCAGGCGGGGCAGAAACTGGGGCGTGGAGTTTGTCAACCCTAGCGACAAGAGGGGCGATGCTTCCCAAGATGGCCTACAGAGGTGTTATGCGTCTTTCCGGAAACTTCACAAAGGGAATAGTTCGTCATTCATTCGTCTAATCACAAGCTTAATTCTATAGAGCTACCGATCCCCATTCTTGATGGGACCGCAGATTCACATTACCCCATTGGCTTTTTGGTTAGGATGGTATGTTGCAGAAGTACCGTTTTCCCCAGCGTTGGCCCACCAGTGAGGCTAGGTCTAGCGGCTGCAATTAAGGCTGGCTGGACTATCCATACGTCTTGCTGACAACCAACATGCTGAATGACGGTGTTGCCAGATACCCAATCCCTGTTTATGACCACCGACCGCGTTCTTTACGACCAGCTACAACGGCTAGATGGCCAGAGCTACAAAGCCTATAAATCCCTTAAAGGGGAATACAACTTTGCTGATTTTACGGTGATGATTGAGCACGTTCAGGGGGACCCCTTTGCCGCCCCCAGCCGCGTGCGGGTGATTGTACCCCAGACGGTGGCGCAATTTCCTAAAAATCTTTGGAACCAGCCCTGCCGAGCAGTGGCCCTGGCCGATTATCTGACCCGAGAGTTTTACCAGGCGACCCGCCATCGAGAGCGGCAGTCGGGGTCGGGTAAAAGCGGCCTGGTGGGCATTGTCCGGCCCAGTCAGGCCATGCTTAAGCGCACAGCGGCAACGGTTACCGAAGATGAAGTGGAGCTGCGATTTACCGTAGGGCTACCGGCCTTTGGTCGTCGTATTGCCGGTCGCCAGGCGGCGGCTCTGCTGTGTGAATCGGTGCCCGAACTGGTGGAGCAAACCCTGCTGTATGACGCACTGGATGCCGCCGCCCTGCAGCGCCACGTGGATACTGCCGAAGATGCCGAAGCCCTGCGAGATCAACTGGCCGAGCGGGGATTAATTGCCTTTATCGCCGATGGTGCCATTTTGCCCCGCCGTAGTGGAGTCGATGAGCGCCCCTTAGACGACCAGGCAATTCCGTTTCGTGCCCCCGAATCTCTGCGGGTGACCCTGACCTGCCCCCATGGCGGAGAAGTGACCGGGCTGGGCATTCCAGCTGGTATCACTTTGATTGTGGGAGGCGGCTACCACGGCAAGTCTACCCTACTGCGAGCCATTGAGGCCGGGATTTACAACCATGTGCCCAACGATGGACGAGAACAGGTGGTCACCCATCCGGCGGCGGTGAAGGTACGGGCTGAGGATGGTCGCAGCATTGCCGGGGTGGATATCTCGCCCTTTATTGGCAGCCTGCCCCAGGGCAAATCAACCCAGAACTTTTCGACCCCCAACGCCAGCGGCAGCACCTCTCAGGCGGCCAATATTATGGAGGCCATCGAAGCAGGAGGACAGGTACTGCTGGTGGATGAGGATACGTCGGCGACGAATTTTATGATTCGCGATCGCAGAATGCAGGCCCTGATTGCCAAAGACCGCGAACCCATTACGCCGTTCATTGACAAAGTGCGCCAGCTTTATACCGACCACGGCATTTCTACCGTGCTGGTGATGGGGGGCAGCGGCGACTATTTCGACGTGGCCGATACGGTTATTGCCATGGATGAGTTTTTACCACAGGATGTAACCGACCAGGCCAAAGCCATTGCTCAAAAGTTCCAGACTGACAGGGACCGGGAAGGAGGTTCGAACTTCGGCACCATTAAGCCTCGGGTAATCGATCCCCGCAGCATTGACCCCAGCAAGGGTAAACGCAGCGTCAAGCTGAGGGCCAGAGATGTCAACGAACTTCAGATTGGCACCGAAGATATCGACCTTTCGGCGGTGGAGCAGCTGATTGAGCCGGGGCAGGTACGGGCCATTGCCGAAGCCATTGTCTACGCCCAGAACTGCCACATGTCGATGCGGACAACCCTGCCGGACGTGATCGCAGGAGTGATGGCCGATGTGGAGCAAGAGGGGATGGACTGCCTTTCGGAATGGCCCATGGGAGACCTGGTCAGCTTTCGGGGCATTGAACTAGCGGCGGCCATTAATCGATTAAGGACAATACAGGTGAAGTGAGGAGACATCGGGTTCCGGGCTTGCTGCTCTAAAATTGGGCTAATGTGATACGTCCATTGACTCAAGCGGTACCCAGGATGGTTCAAGCCCTCAACCTTAGCCCCATGAGTTTCGAGGAGTTCCTGGCCTGAGCTCCCGAAGATGGTCGTCTCTACGAACTTCACCAAGGAGCCGTAGTTGAAATGCAGCCCACCGGCCCCCATGAACTTGTAGGGGCATTTTTAGCGGCAGAACTTACTCTGCCAATTCGTCAAGAAAAACGGCCCTACACCATTCCCAAAAGTTGCCTGGTCAAACCTCAATTGCCTGATTCAGGCTATCGACCTGATGTGGTTGTGCTCGATAAAACTGAATTGGTTCATGAACCCCTATGGGACAGCGCTTCTAGCATTTAATATGGCAAGTCAATATGGCAAGTCAATTCCCCTTGTGATCGAGGTAGTTAGCACCAACTGGCGAGATGACTATGGCCACAAATTGGTGGAATACGAAGCAATGGGCATGGAAGAATACTGGATAGTTGATTTTCGCGCCCTGGGAGCGGTGCGCTACATTGGCCAACCCAAGCGGCCTACCGTAACGATTTGCCACTTGAACAATGGCGAGTATCAGCTACTGCGGCTGATCTCGGGTCAAGCGGTAGAGTCGAAGGTGCTGCCTGACCTGAAGCTATCCATCGATGCCATTTTTCAGGCTGCCTATCCCTCAGGCTCTTCTATGCTGGCTGAATAATGGCGACTTCTATAATGATGTCATTGAAGTCGTCGAGAATGACTTTATCCTCAAACCCCAGTTCAAACAGATTGCCGTTTTCGTAGCGGGTGCGCTTGACCACAATGCCCTTGCCATTCAGCCAATCGCTATTGGGGGTAGGTTTGTTATCACCGTCAAAGTAGTAGCTAAACACATCCTGCTCTACCGGGAAGGCAAACCATCCGGTGGGGGCATTGGTGGTAATTGTCTGCTGTAGCTCGGTATCAGGCGGGAGCTGGTTGGTAGGCCGGGGACCAGCATTTTCCTGATAAACCTGGAGGCGCTGACGAAACAAAGCATCGCCCCCCGAAACCCGATACCAGACCTGGTGGGGAATATTGGTTGAGGTGGTATACACCATGTAGGCGGTAGCGTCGGGCATGGTGACCGGGTCATACTCCCGCACCAAATTCTGCAGAGGCGGTGAATTGGAGCTGGTTTGAGCCGGCAACTGCCGACTAAAAGGCCCCGCAACCAGAACGATTGCGAACAGTGCCACCAAAAAGCCGTAAAAAATTCCCCGCTGTCTCATGGTATCCGCCATATTCAGCCTTCGCCCAAAGAATACCGCAGATTTCGAGAATCGCCGCAGTTTTATGGCGTTGATATAACCTTTGCAGCGTAGCCTGACATCACCCTTCCCCAGCACCCCGATGAATCAGGAGACCACGGGGCCCTTTTAGAGGCATCATTAGGGTAGGTTACTACGGTCAATGGCATGAAGATTAACGGTAAGGCGACCCGCACGATTCGCCTGCATCCTGATGATGATGGCGTTGTGCAGGTCATCGATCAGCGACAGTTGCCCCATCAATTGGTGTGGGTTGATCTCACCAGTGCTGATGAGGCGGCCTACGCTATTAAAGACATGGTGGTGCGAGGGGCTCCTTTAATTGGTGCAACTGCCGCCCTGGGAATGTATCTGGCGGCGTTAGAGTCCCGGTTGGAACCAGACTTCAAAGCCTATCTCCGGGCAGCCGCCCACCGGTTGGGGCAGACCCGCCCCACGGCAGTCAACCTGCACTGGGCTCTGGCGTCTCAACTCAAAGTGCTAGATCCAGTGGAAACTGCTGCCGATGCCGTCCGAGTGCTGCGTCAAAACGCTGAAGCCATTCTGGAGGCCGATGTGGAACAGTGCCGTCAGATTGGGCTGCACGGGGTCAAACTCATTGAAGCCATTCACCAACGCACGGGGAACACCGTGAATGTGCTCACCCACTGCAACGCCGGTTGGCTGGCCTGTGTCGATTGGGGTACGGCCACATCCCCCATTTATCAAGCTTTTGACCGCAACATTCCGATTCATGTGTGGGTCGATGAAACTCGCCCCCGCAACCAGGGGGCTAAACTCACCGCCTGGGAACTGGGCCACCATGGCGTTCCCCACACGGTTATTCCTGACAATGCCGGTGGTCACCTGATGCAGCACGGCCAGGTAGACCTGGTGATTGTGGGCAGCGATCGCACCACCCGCCAGGGGGATGTGACCAACAAAATTGGCACCTACCTCAAGGCCCTGGCCGCCCATGACAATGGAGTGCCCTTCTACGTTGCCTTGCCCTCCTCCACCTTAGACTGGACGTTGAATGACGGAGTTCAAGAAATTCCCATTGAACAGCGCAGCGACCGGGAGGTGAAATATATGGATGGCCTCTCTCCCCACGGGGTCACCTCGGTGTTGATTTGCCCGGAATCTTCCCCTGCCGCTAATTATGGGTTTGATGTCACCCCTGCCCGGTTGGTGACGGGCCTGATTACCGAACGGGGGATCTGTGCGGCCTCAGAGGCCGGGTTGTTAGATCTGTTTCCTGAGCATCGCCATGGTGGATGAAGGCACCATTAAGTACGACTGCCAGTGGCAACTGGGTCCGCCCCCGGCGGCATCCCAGATTGAGGAACTCATCCACTGGCGTGATGCCCTGTGGCAGGCCGGGCAAATTGGTACCTACCCCGACGGCATTGGTTACGGCAATATCAGCCTGCGGTTATCTCCCCATGCCTTTGCCGTATCGGGCACCCAAACCGGCCACCTGGCCCGTACCCAACCAGGTCATTACACCCTGGTGGATGGATGGGATATTGATCACAACCGGCTGCGCTGCATTGGGCCCGTAAAAGCTTCGTCAGAATCTCTGACCCATGCGGCTTTATACGACTATTCAGAAGAGATTCAGGCCATCATCCATGTCCATAATGTTGCCTTGTGGCAGGGTTACCAAAACCGGCTGCCGACAACGGCAGCCGGGGTACCCTACGGCACCCCAGCCATGGCCTACGAAATGTGGCGGCTCATGGATGAGGCTGATTTGCTGCAACAGCGCATTCTGATTATGGCTGGGCACCAGGACGGAATCCTGGTGTTTGGCCCCACCCTACCCTCTGCAGCCCAGGTGCTAGAACGGTACTTGCCCCAGGGAACAGCGCTCCATTAACCGTCAGATATAACTGGCTTGATGTCTAAAACCCTTCGTCAGAACTGACCCAAATAGCGCAGCCGTCTGGATGGTCGCAGTCGGGGCTGGTGACTTCTACAAAAAACTCGCCTGCCCAGGGGGCAATCCCATAGGGCACTGCGTCAGAGGCATTGGCAGGCAACTTTACCCTTGAGTTGCCGCTTTATAAGCCACCCAGCTACCATAGCTAGAAATGTCGGGCCAGCCGTGCTCATCAATCTTTGCTTTGGGATAGAGAAATGCGATCGCGGTGCCGCCCCCCACCAGGGGCACCTCTTCGGGATACATGTGGGGCGGTTCGTTGTCTTTCAAATAGGTGTATTGCTCGGGGGTCATGGCGTACAGTTCGCCGGGGATGGAAATACCCCCCGCTTCTACCTGGTGAATACCAGGGTGCCAACCATCGCCAACGGCATACAAACGGTATATGGGTGCAGTTTTGGCCTCCCCGACAAACTTGGCCTCCTGTAGGTTTTGGTGGTCGGGTTGGCCCCGGAGTGCAGACCCGCAAATGAACACCGTAATTACCTCTGTTGTGTCAGTCATAGCTGCCCCGTATCTCCAAACCTTTTAGAGTCAGTATTCTGAGAGTTCATCTTAAGCGAAAATCGGGAGTGCTGGTGCACTGTATACAAAACGGTGAGACTGTAACAGTAAATACAGAGCATTGATTAAAGAAGACGTTGAATAGGGTGGAATTCTCTAAAAGCATCTAAAATTCCCGGATAATTAGGTCTACCTTTACTTAAGGTGCAGGTGCCGGGTTCAAGCTTTTGCAAGCATTGCTTCGCCGGTTTCAGTTGTCATGGATTGTAGACATGCCAGATACCCAGGTTATTTCCCCTCAGGTAATTTCCTCCCCATCCGACGGGTTAATGCCCGATGCTAAGGGGGTAGCGTTACGGTCTGTCACCAAAACATATGGCAGCTTTACGGCGGTTCAAGACTTGACTTTTGACATTCCCGTAGGCTCTTACTGCTGTCTGCTGGGGCCCAGCGGCTGTGGCAAAACCACCACCCTGCGTATGATTGCCGGCCATGAGGAGATTACCAGCGGGGAAGTCTACATCGGCGATGTCAAGGTCAACGGGTTGCCGCCCACCAAGCGCAACACCGCCATGATGTTTCAAAATTACGCCCTATTTCCCCACAAAACCGTATGGCAGAACATTGAGTTCGGGCTAAAAATGCATAAGGTGCCCGCTGCTGAACGGCGACAGCGCATTGAAGAAATGCTTGAAATCGTTGGCTTGCAGCAGTTTGCAGACCGTAAGCCGCAAATGCTGAGCGGGGGGCAACAGCAGCGGGTGGCCCTGGCCCGGGCTCTGGTTACCCGTCCCCAGGTATTATTGCTCGACGAACCCCTCAGCGCTTTGGATGAGTCGTTACGGGTTAAAACCCGTGGAGAGTTGCGTAAGCTCCAGCGCCAGTTCGGCATGACCTTTATTCAGGTCACCCACAACCAGGACGAAGCCTATTCTCTGGCGGACCAAATTGTGGTGATGGACCATGGCCGCATTGATCAGGTGGGCACCCCCCAGGAAATTTTTTCCCAACCGATGTCTCAGTTCGTAGCCAGCTTTACAGGGGATAACAATATCTTTTTGGGGAAAGTCATCAGCGCGGTTGAAGATACCGAGGGCTACCTGATTCAGCTCAAGGTACCGAAACTGGGTACTTTGCTATGCCGGGGCAGCTATGCCCAGGTTGGTGTTGATGCAGCTTGCTGTGTTCGCGCCGATCATCTGCATCTCGTTCCCCTGGGGCAGGAAGCCCCCCTCGCCCCAGATCATCCCAATCGATTAACCGGGCGCATTACAGCGGTGGAGTTTACCGGCTATATTACTCGGGTCTCTCTGGTACTAGAAAAAAATGGTGCCGAAATTCTCTATAAAGCCCGCACCACCGATTGGATGCAACAGCCTATGCAGGAAGGTCAGGTGACCTCATTATCCTGGTCTACTCAACACTGCATTTTTCTGCCTCACTAGGTTCTGAGGGAGATTTCGTGTAATATTCATGCCCAGTTTAATCAGTGGTAAAGAAGCAACAGGTGGGCCAATTTACGCTTTTCAACTAACCCAAAATCAGAAATTCTGCTGTTTGTTTCTGTAACCTTGTCCATTTCGTTAAGTGCAAAATTTCATCATGGCAAAAATTTCACGTCGTCATGTCATCCGCACGGGTCTCGCCGCCGGAGCTTTGCTAACCGCAAAAGCCTGCGCCTCTGCCCCAGAGGGGACGCCGAACAACCCTGCCCAGGGGCCTGAGGTGAATACGAACCAGATCAAGGATGTTACCCTGCGCCTGATTGGTACTGGCGTATCTCAAATCAATGAGATTCGCGATAAGGCCATGGAAGATCTGGGTTTCAACATTGAAATGCGGGCGCTGAGTACGGAAGAAAATAACCAGATTGCCATTACTCAACCCGGCCAATACGACATTTTTGATGGGGAATATTTCAGCCTGCCCCTGGTGGTTCCCTCTGGCAATCTGCAGCCGATTGATGTGAATAAGGTCACCAACTACGACAAAATTGTGTCCTTTTTTAGAACCGGTAAGTTTGACGGTATGCCGGTGGAAACCTCCCAGGGGACGGCTCCCTTTAGGGTGCAGTACTTGACCAGCCCAGACTCTACAGAGTTTTCGGCTACCCCCACTGAGCATGCCACCATGATTCCCTTCCAGTACAATGCTGATACCCTGGGCTATCGGCCTGACCTGGTGGGGCGCAAAATCGAAAGCTGGGGGGAGCTCTTTAACGAAGAGTTTCGCGGCAAAACCTCCATCCTCGACATTCCCCAGATCGGCATTATGGATGCGGCCATGGTGGCAGAAGCCCTGGGTCTGATGACCTTTGGCGACAAGGGCAACATGACCAGGGCCGAAATCGACCAGATTACCGAAATCCTCAAAGAGCAAAAGGCCAACGGTCAGTTCCGTGCCTTCTGGAAGACCTTTGATGAGTCTGTTAACCTGATGACCTCTGGGGAAGTGGTGCTGCAGTCCATGTGGTCTCCGGCGGTAACAGCGGTTCAGTCTAAGGGCATGGAGTGTATTTATGCGCCGCTGAAGGAAGGCTACCGCGGCTGGGGCGGCGGCATTGGCCTGTCTAAGAATCTGGAAGGTATTCAGCGTGATGCCGCCTATGAATACATTAACTGGATGCTGAATGGCTGGGCTGGCGCTTTCCTTGGTCGCCAGGGCTACTACAGCGCCTCCCCCGAGACTGCGAAGGAATTCATGTCTCAGGCCGAGTGGGATTTCTGGTACGAAGGTAAGCCCGCCGCCGAAGATATTGTCGATCCCTTTGGTAAAACCCTGGCCAAAGAGGGAACTGTGCGGGATGGGGGTTCCTTTAAGGAGCGCTTCGGCAATATCGTCTGCTGGAACTCCACCATGGCAGAAAACACCTATCTGGTGCAGAAGTGGAACGAGTTTATTGCCTCATAAACCTTGTCTAAGTCCAGAAGGGGTGCATCCCGACTTTGCACTCCCTCACCCTAAATCCCTCTCCCAGAGGGCGAGGGACTTTGAAAGAACTCCCCTTCTCCCGTTTTGGGAGAAGGGGTTGGGGGATGAGGGTGAAACTTATAAAGGTGGGATGCACTCGTCCAGAAGGGGAGTTTTGCTTAAGGGCAAGCTACCGTTTTCAAGCTGGACTTGGTATAAATAATTTTTCGGGGCAAACATAATTTTTCGGGGCAAACAATATTTGCCCCGAAAAATTTCACTAAAGGTTAACTATGTCTTCAGCCTGGAAAACTCTCAAGCCCTACTTTCTGATCACCCCCCAGACGCTGGTGTTCATGCTGTTTCTGGTATTCCCCATTGTCATGATTGGGGTCGTGAGTTTTTGGCAGTTTAACGGGTATGCCATGGTGCCAGCATTTACGTTGGACAACTATCGGGGCATTCTAACTTCGGATGTCACCCTGAAGACCTATCTAAACACCTTTAAGTTTGTGGTGTTGGTATGGTTTTTTACCCTCATCATTGGTTACCCTGTGGCTTATTTTTTGTCATTTCATGTCAAAGAGCTACGGTGGCAGGTGATTTTATTTCTGGTGTGCACCATTCCATTCTGGACATCTAACATCATTCGCATGATTTCCTGGGTGCCGCTGTTAGGAAAGGAAGGGTTAGTCAACCAAATTTTGATCACCATCGGGGTAATCAATCAACCGCTGGAATTCCTGTTATATTCCGATTTCGCAGTAGTTCTGGGGATGGTACACCTCTACATCATTTTTATGATTGCTCCCATCTTCAACAGCCTGATGCGCATTGACCGCACCCTGATTACCGCGTCTGAAGATTTGGGCGCATCTGGATTTGAAACCTTTAAAGAGGTGGTGTTGCCCCTGTCGGCCCCCGGCGTTGCCATTGGATCCATTTTCATTGTCACTCTGGTGATGGGAGAGTTTGTGACGGTGCGCCTGATGGGGGGCGGCCAGGCGGCATCGGTGGGTAAGCTGATTCAAACCCAAATTGGCAGTTTGCAGTATCCGTTAGCGGCGGCCAATGCCATTATTTTGCTGGTGGTAACCCTGCTGCTGGTAGTGTCAATGCTGCGAATTATTGATATTCGCAAAGAGCTTTAAGGGCGGGTAAAAGCTCATTGACTGACAAAAGTTGTACGCCCTCACCCCCAACCCCTCTCCCAGAGGACGAGGGGAGCCGATCAATCCTTCCAGTTCCCTCTCCCCTCGGGAGAGGGCTAGGGTGTAGCTTGCTTCCCGGAGGGTGGGCTTTCAGGGATTGGGTTGAGAAGTTTTGTCAGTCGATCAGGGGCAAAAGGTTACCCAGAGAATGTTTAGTCTCCAAAAACTCCACAGATCTCAGGGTAATATAGCGAAGCTCACTCGAATGAAATATACCTCAAACATCCTCCCTGCCCCTCTTAATCCTGCCCCTCTTAATTAGATCTCAGTTCGGGACAACTTCCGATAGGGAAATGCTGAGCAACTTCCCCTCCTAGGAGGGGTGCCCGGAGGGCGGGGTGGGTCAAATCTACGACCACAGATACCCCATTTACTACGGATAAAGTGGCTTAATGCCGGGATTAACCCACCCCTGCCCCTCCCAAGAGGGGATAGCTGCAGTGAAATCTCAACGGTCGTGCCTTATCTCGAACTCAGGTTAATAAGGAGGGTAAAGGTTGAAACTTAAGCATCTAGAAACCAGGGGGATGCTAAGAGTACTCCATTAAAATGACTATCCATTTGCCGTGACCCTCCGCCCTCACCCCTGCCCCTCTCCCTGAAGGAGAGGGGTTCTGAAGCCGGCTCCCCTTCTCCCCTGGGGAGAAGGGGTTGGGGGATGAGGGCCTAGCTTGGATGTTTTATTAGTTGGACTACTCTAAGGAATGAGGATTTTATACCAGGTCCAGCGCGAAACCTGTAGCTTGCCCTTAGGCAAAACTCCACTTCTGGATTTAGATAAGAGAGCTGTTGGTAAATAACTGAAAATGACCGCCATCGGTGGCAGAGGTCCTGTTTTGGCGCTGGTCTTACGCAGCCATCAGGTAGAAGTTCCATAATCCAGCAGCGGTGAGCATCAGGTGGTCGTCGAAATCCGGCTTTCGATTGCGATAAATCGCACTGACAGCCCCATAGCGTTTCACGCCAGAGAAGGGGTTCTCACAGGTCACCCGAGACTGGCTCAAGGTTCGATTCTCGGCTTTTTGCTCTGGCGTCAAAGTTCCCCCCCTGGGTTTCTTGTGAGGCAGGCGGATATTGACATACTGCTTCTGTAGCCCCAGAAAGCCCAGATCCACTTCAATCGGGATCTCATCGGGAATGCTCCCAGCAATGTCGTCCTCATCATGGAACTTCTTATCGTGAAGTTTGCCTTCTCGGGCTCGACTCAGCACCAGGATGCGCTTGATCTCATCCACTGCCGCCAGATGCTTACGGGTATGACGGCGCTTCTTGCCGGAGTAGTTGAGCGTCTGTTTCTCAGGATCCTGAGGCCGCTGAATCGGGCGCTCTGTCCCGTCAATCATGACCCGCTTTACCCCTGGAAAGCGCTCAATGAACGCCTCGACGCTATCGAGTTTGCGCTCAGGCAACGCCATCTTCTCCCCTAAGGTGGCCTCCAGAATCGGTTGGAGCCGATGCATCCACATCTGGGCCTGGCTACGGTCGATATCGAAGAGGACGCCGGCCACGTCGAAGGTCGGATAGCTCTTGAAGTAGAACAGGATGTAAAACAATTTATCTTCGGGGCGATGCAACCGCGCTTTGCGACCTCCACCGATGGCCCGTTGCCGGGGACGCTCGAGCAGACTCTGGGTATAGATCTCACTAAACGTAGGCAAGAGCGCCTCGAATGCCTGGCGGTTCAAACCCGTTAACGCCCGGAGCAAGCGATCTTGGCGAAGCACACGGTCGATGTTGAGCACGGCCCTAGTCAGTACACATCGTCCTTATCTTCTCAGATATTTTCTTATTCCCCAACAGGTCTAAGGTTTATTATTCCTTTTGAGAAAAGGTCCAGGCTCCGCTCCAGTTTTCAGGGAGACCCCGGTCGAGCATGGCATTGATGCGATCGCAATACAGCCTCGCCGTTTTGTCCTGGGGATTGATCGACAATACCTGTGCAAACGCCGCTCTGGCCTGGCAGAGGTTGTCTACAGCGCCATCGGCACTGGCTTTGTAATAGTGAATACCCCTAGCATAGAGTTCAAGGGTATCCAGCTTAAGTCGGCGAGAACTTTCCGCTTCGGCATCCAGCACTTCGTAAATTTCAATGGGTTCGGTGCGACCTTTAACAATCACCCAATCTAAAAATCGCAGAGTGTAGCGATCTGGCGATTTAAGCTGGACCTTAACCGTTTCTGAAATCAGCAGTGATGTGCCGTACAGCTTCGTTAACCCTTCGAGCCGGGCGGCCAGGTTGACCGTATCTGAAATGGCATCTCCCTGGAGGCGGTTGGGCTCACCAATCATGCCCACCATGAGATGGCCAAAGTGAATGGCAATGCCAATGTCAATGGAGACTTCTCCACTAACCCGCCGTTCGGTGTTGTACTGCCGCATTTGCTCGAACTGAGCAATACCCGCAGCGATAGCATTTTCCACCCGCTTGGGAAAAACTGACATCATGCCATCGCCAATAAATTTCACCACAAACCCCCGGTGGGACCGAATTTCCGGCGACATCCGCTGCAGATAGGCATTGACCAAGTCAAAAATTTCCTGGGGCTGCATTTTTTCGGCCAGGGAGGTGAACTGACGAATATCAGAAAACATCACTGCCATGTCAGCGGTGATATGGTCTCCCAGCTCAATCTGCGTCACGCTGGTTTTGCCGAGAAATTTGAGGTAATGGGGCGGGAAAAATCGCGCAAAGGCATTTTTCTGGGCCTCCAGGGTTTCAAAGGAAGATTGTAACTGCAGGGCCATGCTATCGACAGCCTTAGCCAGTTCCCCCAGTTCGTCGGCGCGGTCGTAGTGGTCTAACCGTCGCCATTGCCCCTGGGCAATATCCTTAACCGCCTCGTTGAGGGTGAGGATGGGATGGGTAATCAGGCGGGTGGAAAAGACCCCCACCACGAGAGCAGTTGCCAGAGCAATGCCTATGGCCACAATTGTAGTGCGGGTATTGGAATAAATTTGGGCCATGAAATCCGACTCGGGCACCACCACCACAATCAACCAGTCGAGGCCGTAATCATCGCTGAAGGGTAAGACTTCTAAAAAGTGTCGGTGACCTTCCAAATTAAAAGTCAGTTGCTGGGCTGTGTGAATGTCGCGTAGATTGCCAAAACGCTTTAGCAGATAAGCCGCAGATCCTTTGACGACCGGGTTCTGGCTACTGACCGCATCCAGAAACTGAGGATTTTCCCGATCACCAATCATCAGGGGTTCATCGGTAGAGCTGGAGATCAGCCGTCCGGCCCGGTCTACCACAAAGGCCTGCCCCGACTGACCGATGCGTAAATTGCTTAGAAAAGACCGGAACTCTTCCGGTAGCACCACATCGGCAGCGCAAACGCCCAGCAACTCCCGGTCCTGATTATCGTAGACGGGCAAACTGGCCGTTACGGTGGGTAACCTGGTGCTGAAGGCCAGGTACACATCCGTCCACACCGGGCTTTCGGCACTGATGGCGCGGTGGAACCAGGGGCGAGTGCGGGCATCGTAGGTCTGGGTAGACTGCGACAGCCAGTGCAGCCGATTTCCCCGTACATCCAGGCTGTAGTTTTCCCGCAGGAATTTATTGCTGAGGTTGCCGTAAGACAGCTGCAGTTCCCCCGTATCCGGCTGGCGAATGATGCCGAAAAATTCCCCCGCCCAGGCACTACCGCAGTACACAAAAGCAATGTTGGGATAAATCTGCATCTGCTGAAACAGCATGGTTTCGCCCCGGCTGGCGGTCAGCACATCCAGATCGCCCATGCGAAATGCGGTAGCGTTGAGCCGATTAATGGCGTGGGGGTCGCCAAAGTACCCCTGCAGTTCCCGCTGAATGCGGAAGGAGCTTTCTTTACGCAACTGGGAGGCCAGATTTTGAACCGCTCGCTCCCCATTGAGATAGGACAGATAGCTCACCACCCCAACCACGGCCACCAGCTGAATCAGCACCGGCAGGGTAAACATGACCTGCAGGGAGGGTCGGGTGACTTTGGTGATGAGCTTTTTTACGGAGAACTTGGGCACCTGCAGTAACCCCCGGGGATCAGAAAATTATAGCTATTGCGCACATGGTTCAGGTTAATGATGCTCAGGGTTTTGAGTGGCCTCCTGGCCAGCTTGACGGTCTCAATTCAACACCGGCTCGGGAATTGCCCCCTGCAGATATCCCAACCATTCCGTCAGGCTCTCCAGCTGCTTTTCGGGCTTGAGCACCCCCAGCCCCCGCACCGTCACCTTGCCGGAGCTGTAGACAAAACGGGACTGCAAATGGCTGGGCAACTTCTCGCTCAGCAACTTCCAGGCCGGTTCTTCCATGGGCGTCTCCAGCACCACATGCTGCTTGCCCTCGGGCTTGATGCGGGAGAAGCCCACCTGCTTGGCCACCAGCTTTAGCTGCAGCATCCGCACCAGTTGCTCCGTAGCGTGGGGGATGGGACCGTAACGGTCACTCAGATCGGCGGTAATCTGCATCAGCTCTACCTTGCTGCTGGCAGAGGCCAGACCCCGGTAGGCCGACATCTTTTGCTCCAGGTCGGGGATGTAGTCGTTGGGCACAAAGGCGGTGATGTTGAGATCCACCTGGGTGTCGTCTACCTTGGGAATTTCCTGACCGCGAATTTCGGCGATGGATTCTTCCAGCATGTCCATGTACAGGTCAAAGCCGATGGCATCCATCTGGCCGGATTGCTCTACCCCCAGCAGGTTGCCGACACCGCGGATTTCCATGTCTCGCATGGCCAGCTGGTAGCCAGAGCCGAGTTGGGTAAATTCTTGAATCGCCCGCAGACGCTTGCGGGCTTTGTCGGTGAGAGACTTTTTGGGATAGAACAACCAGGCATGGGCCTGAATGCCAGAACGCCCCACCCGGCCCCGCAGCTGATACAGCTGGGAGAGGCCGAAGCGATGGGCGTCCTCAATTAAAATCGTGTTGACTCGGGGGATATCCAGACCGGATTCGATGATGGTGGTACACACCAGAATTTCGGCCTCTCCACTGCTGAAGGAGAGCATGGTGGATTCCAGTTCCCCTTCGCCCATCTGGCCATGGGCGATCTCAATGCGGGCATTGGGCACCATCTCTCGAATTCGCGCTGACACATCCTCAATGCCCTCTACCCTGGGCACCACATAAAACACCTGCCCACCCCGGTCCAGCTCCTGGCGAATGGCGGTGCGAATACTTTCGGGATCATGGGGCGACAGGTGGGTTTTGATCGGGCGGCGCGACGGTGGCGGCGTGGTAATCAGGCTCATCTCTCGTACTCCGGATAGAGCCATGTAAAGGGTCCTGGGAATCGGCGTGGCGCTGAGGGTGAGCACATCCACTTTGGTTTTGAGGGACTTGATCTTCTCCTTCTGGTTCACCCCGAATCGCTGTTCTTCGTCCACCACCAGCAGGCCCAGGTCTTTAAAGTCCACGGACTTACCGAGGAGCTGATGGGTGCCTACCACCACATCCAGTTCGCCGGTTTTCAGGCGCTGCAGAATCTCTTTCTTTTCATTCTGGGTGCGGAAGCGGTTCAACAGGCCCACCTGAATCGGGTACGGGGCAAACCGCTCCTTCAGGGTGTGGTAGTGCTGCTGAGTCAGGATGGTGGTGGGAGCCAGCATGGCAACCTGTTTACCGGAGGTCACTGCTTTAAAGATGGCCCGAATCGCCACCTCCGTTTTACCAAAGCCCACATCGCCGCACACCAGCCGATCCATGGGGCGGTCGCTTTCCATATCCCGCTTCACGTCCTGTACCGACTTAAGCTGATCCGGCGTGGGCTGGTAGGGGAAGGAATCCTCCAGTTCCTGTTGCCAGGGCATGTCCTGGGGATAGGCGAAACCCTCCATTTTGGCTCGCTGGGCGTAGAGCTTGAGCAAATCCACCGCCACCTTTTTGATGGCTTTTTTGGCCCGGCCCTTGGTTTTTTCCCAGGCGGTGCTGGTCATTTTGTTCAACACCGGGGGGTTGCCGCTGGTGGCCCGGTAGCGGGAAAGGGCACCCAGCTGATCCGCCGCTACCCGCAGTAGCCCATCGGCGTACTGAATCACCAGGTAGTCTCGGGTTTCGTGATTTAAGGTGAGGCTTTCCAGCTTGATGAACTTGCCGATGCCATGGCTGCGGTGGACGACGAAATCCCCCGGCTTCATTTTGTTGGGGTCGACCTGTTTAGAGGTGGCCCGTCGCCGCTTGCGCACATAGCCGGGGGTGGCCAGGGTATGCTGACCGAAAAATTCCCGGTCCGTTACCACGGCAATGCGGAAGGTGGGCAGTACGAATCCTTCTAGCTCGGCCAGCCCGGAGTACTTCACCGCCACCGGCACATGCTGGGTCTGCAGCTTGTCAATGGCCGGGTAGTCTCTGGGGTTGGGGATAAACTGGGCCGGGCAGTCGTGCTCCTGCAGCAGAGCTACGGAACGGGAAGGCTGGGCCGACACCAGCCACACATTATATTTGCGCTTGCACTCTCCCCGAATGGTTTCCGCCAGCTTGCCAAACTGGTGGGGCAGAGCGGGAATCGGACGACTGGCCAGGTTCAGGCCATTGTTGTCTTCGGCAATTTCGGACAGAAAGAGACGGGGAAAAACTTCTGCCTCTGCCAGGGCTTTATCAAAAGACCGGTGAGTTTTGGTCAACTCTACCCCCGGCTCCCCTTCCACTGGATTAGTGCCATTCACTTCCTGCCAGTGGTCGTCCACATGTTCGACCCAGCGATCGCTGTGGGCATGGCACTGATCAACTTCATCAAAAGCAAGCAAACTATTATCCGGCAAATAATCCAGCAGGGAGGCGGGTTGCCCGAAGGCCAGCCCCAACCAGCGGCGGGTGCCCTCCGGCAAAATCCCCTCGGCTAACCCTTCCTGGGCCGCTTCGGAGAGTAGGGCATCCAGTTTGTCCTGCTGGCGCAGTTGCTCCACGATGATGGGGCCGTAGTCCGTGGGCGTCAGCACCAGATGGTCAATGTTGTCCAGGGACCGCTGGGTGCTGGGGTCGAACTCCCGCAGGCGTTCCAGCTCATCGCCAAACAACTCTAGGCGCACCGGCAGCTCTGAGGCCACCGGGTACACATCAATAATGTCCCCCCGTTGCGCCCACTGGCCCTCGGTTTCGCAGGTGACGACTTTTTCGTAACCTAACTGGGCCAGCTTCTGGCTCAGGGTTTTGAGGTTGATGTCGTCCCCGGTGCTGAGCCTGAGGCAGTAGGTTGCTAAGACCGAGGCCGGGGGCAGGTGGGGCTGCAGAGCCCGTTCTGTGGCGATGATGGCAATTTTTCCGGCCTTTGCTTCCCCGTCGTCGGCAGAGCGCAGCGCCAGCAGATCGGCCAGTACCTGCAGCTGCCCCCAGGTCATTTCCGATTCCTGGTCAAAGGGGTCGTAGGGGGAGGCTTCTGAGGTGGGGTAGAAATGGACGGTTTCCCAGTTCATGGCCTCTAGCTGGGTGGCCCAGCGTCCGGCTTCTTCCAGGGTGGCGGCAATGACAACTAAAGGCCGGTCTTGACTATGGGCTAACGCCGAAGACACCAGCCCCTTGGGGAGTCGGGCGGCACCGTTGAGGGTCAAACTGCCCTGCTGCTCTAGCTTGGCGAGTAGTTCACCAGTCAGAGAAGAGCGTTCTAGAGCGCGGGTTACAGACGAAAAAGCCATGGTGAGTTTAGTCGAATTCAGGAAACGCGAATAGCCCTCAACTTCGTAGTAAAGGGGTGACAGGCGGTATTTACATGGTTACTTATTGTAATAATTGCACGGCCTACAGCATAGTCGCTATGACCGTACGCGATACAAATCTGTCATGGGATGGGCGGCTCTTATTTATGGTTTCAGCGCTCTTATCGACCGTTGTGGGGTTAAACTTGGCCGCTTTGACTTTGTGCGGCGGGGCATTGCTCCCCTGGTATCAATGCTGAGCGACCGCTGGAAACCCGACCCCGACTATGGGAACAAGATTATGCGCTATTTGCAACAGCTTTATGGATCGGTTTAACCATAGCCCAACTTACTCCCAGGATATTACCCCTCCCCCCGCCGACACAGCATGGCGATTGAGTCAACACCTGAGGAACGCAACGGCTCTGCCAAAACTCAATTGGAATACTCAATTATCTAAAAACTTGAATACGAGATCGCAATCATAGACAGGCTCACCCCAGCCAAAAAGAACCAGGACAATGCCGCCAGATAAATGGGTTTTGTCCCAAGTTGCCATAAATGATTGAGGTCGGTTTCCAGGCCCATGGCGGCCAGGGACATGCAGAGCAATAGCTTGTTGCCTTTCAGAATTGAAGTTTGCAAGGTTTCTGGAACGATGCCTGAACTATTGACCAAAATTAGCAGCATAAAAAACACAACAAACCAGGGCACTGGCAGTGACCTGGACTGCTTTTGAGTGGTTGAAGATTGCCGATTCTGCCATCCCAGGCTGAGCAAAATTGGAATAATCAGCAGCACCCGCGAGAGTTTGGTCACCGTGGCCAGGGCTCCACTGACGGGACCGGCTTGAAAGGCGGTGGCAATTACCTGGGCAACTTCGTGCACAGAAGCACCGCTCCAAATGCCAAAGGTTTCAGGAGATAACGTCAGGAAATTGCCGAGCAAGGGATAGGTCAGCATCGCCAGCGTACCGAAGCCGGTGATGGTTGAGATCGCATAGGTCATATCCTCCTCTGACCCCTCCACCACCGCATTGGTCGCCACAATCGCCGAAGCCCCACAGATAGAGGTACCCGCCGCAATTAGCTGGGTCAGCCGTCGCCCCACCTTCAACTGACTACCCAACCAGCAGGTGAAATAAAAGGTGCTGACGGTGCTGGTGGCGACAATCACCAATCCCACTGGCCCCACCGCCATCACCTCCGCCAGGCTGAGCCGCAGCCCCAGCAGAATTACCGCCAGCCGTAGAATCCGCTTCATAGCGAATTTGATGCCGGGCCGGGTCAGCTGCGGCACCCCGATGATCTGTCGCAACCCGATGCCCACCAGCACCGAAATTAGCAGTGGGTTAAGGCTGTCTAAACCGCTGGCCTGACTCAAAACAAGGGCCGTTCCCGCAATCCCGGCGGTGAGCAGTGTCCCCGGCAAGAGGGATAATCCCTGCCCTTTCCAGGCCTTCGCCAGCGCTGCGACAGAGTCCTGCTGAGCCTTGGGATTTGACGATACCTTCATGGTTAAAGTTTCTCTGTTTTTTTGCTGGTTAAATCTTGTCCATCCTGTGAGCCTCATCCCCCAGCCCCTTGTCCCAGAGCGGGAGAAGGGGAGCCAGACAGCCTCCCTCCGGCCTCCCCCTCGCCCATTTTGGGACAAGGGGAGTTTAAAGAGTCTTCAAAGTCCCTCTCCCCTCGGGAGAGGGATTTAGGGTGAGGGAAACTTTGGGTTTCCAAGTTAGATGAGGTCTAGTTGTGATTCTTCTGTTTGCGGATTTGACCCACCCCGCCCTGCGGGCACCCCTCCGGGGAGGGGAAATTGCTTCGAGTTTTGTTAATGGCCTGATCCTGAGCTGGGGGTAATTACGAAACGGCCTGCTGGTTTGCGTTGATTCTTTTTTACTGGCTGTTGCGAAAGATTTTCCTGTGGGTTACGGCCAGCATTCCATTTGTCTATCCTCGGCCTGATCTAGTTAAGGCCTAACCCACGCTACAGTTACTGGTGCGAAAGGCTCTCCTGTGGGTTACGGCCAGCATTTATTGGAATTGTCTTCAGCCTGATCGGATAACGGCCTAACCCACCCTACGGTTGCTTTATTTGCTGGTTGCCGCCAATGGTTCTCTGTCTCTGTTAGGCAGGCGAGACGCCTGCTCTACAAGAATCACTTAATCAATCCCACTGGTCCTCCATCTCACCACCCCACCCACCTACCTCACCTACCTCACCCACCTCACCTACCCTTCAACCTGCCCTTAAGCCACCAGCGCCAATCCCCCCACGACCAGCAGCAGCCCGTACACAAACCGACGAAATAACGATTCATCCACCCGTTTGAAACAGAACTGCCCCACTAGCAAGCCCAGCACAAAGGCGGGGACAAAGATGGCGAACAGATGAAACACCCCGACGGTAAGGATTCCCCGGCCCAGTAGAACACCAGGGCGACAAACTGGGTGAAGGCGAAAAATACAATCAGGTTGGCCCGGTTATCGGCGGCGGCATTTTCCCCAGACATTTCGTAAAGCACCACCGGGGGGCCACCGATACCGGCCAGGCCGGTTAAGAACCCGCTCAGACCGCCAACTACGGAAGTGACCGCAAGGTGGGCCTGGCTGTACTGAACTTTGCCGCTGATGAGCAACACCACAAAGCCCAGAATTAACCCGCCAATGATGCGACGAATCAGCAGTGGGTCCAGCATGGCCAGGAAATAGGCCCCCACCGGCACCATCACCACCGCCCCCAGGACTAAGGGAAAGACTTCCTTCCAGTGGGTCTTTTTTACCGCCTCGGGCAGTAGCCCAACGCCAGCGGTTATCTCCAGCAGAATCACCGTGGCGATGATTTGTTGGGGGTTGAACAGCAGGCTGAGGCCCGGAGCCAGAATCATGGCAGACCCGAATCCAGAAAAGCCTCGGGTAAAGCCTGCGATCGCCACCATGGCCAGGCCAATCAGCAAGTTTTCAATACACATAGGCATCCCCAACAATTGGTCGATCAGGAAAGGATCCCCGTCAGTGGTTGCAAGTCAGGAGCGAGGTATCAGCAAGGAGGGGATCCGGAAACTTTAGGTGTCGGCTAAACCGGTACTGCCGAAAAACTTCAATTTGAGATCAGCATTGACCGTAGGAACTTTACTGTCCGTTCCCCTCCTGGGAGCTAATCCTGTAGGGGTTTTGTATGAGCCTATCAGTGAATCCCAAGTCCTGTGTGGGGTAGAGGACAGCGCCGATCATATCGACTAAGGTAGTGGCAAAAGTTAAGTGAGCATTATCTATGTCAGAG
>Ga0208979_100067_pt1 | contig 208029 bp, 164 predicted proteins | sample HotLakConsUCCSLE_FD_184738 | JGI IMG/M metagenome (GOLD analysis project Ga0208979, IMG submission 184738) | Hypersaline microbial mat communities from Hot Lake, Washington, USA - Hot Lake Consortium UCC-SLE (SPAdes) | ecosystem: Environmental > Aquatic > Non-marine Saline and Alkaline >... | reverse complement strand
CTGTTCCTTGAATTCCGGACTGTACTTATTGCGGGTCTTCTTCTCGTTCTGCTTCGTTTTCATTGGTTCACCTCGGATCAAGAGTGTATTCTCTTAACCAGGTGTCCGGGGAATCGGGGCAAGATCAGGAATTCGGGGGCATCATAACCGGCGGCTCAATACTTCCTTTAGCGCTTCACGCTGCGCGGCGTGCTTTTCGGGGTTCTCTGCTAACAACCGTTGGAGATTCTGCAGCTTCCATCGTACCGCCGGCAGGTCAGCGGCTTGAGGCAGGCCGATGGCATTGAAGTCAGGTGTTGCGTCATGCAGTGACAGCAGGAAGTCTGTGACATTGGCATCAAGCCTGGTTCTGATATCTTCGATGAGACGTTTCCGGGTGGCGCGCAATTCTTCAAGTTCCACCGGCTCCCTGGTCATGCCCGCAAACTCTCGCAGATAGGGCTGATCGAGGTCATTGGGGTGTGGATCGAGAAGCTCATGCATAGGACGGTTCGAGCTTGCCATATAGACAAGGAAGGTACGAAACAGCGCGTCGGTCAGACCCTCGTTTTCGTATAGCTGCTTTACATCGAACAAATCCCGTGGATGCTGCCGATCCAATGCCGCACACAGTTTCCCAGCGAAAAGATCCTCAAACGACACGACCTGGATTTCGGCAAACCCGTACTGATCCTGGACAGCCTCGCTTACCTCCCGAAGTTCTGGTTCATGCACGATGCCGCGCGTTACTGGTGAGGTCTCGATCTTGACTTCAGCGTGGTCAAGTCGGGCGAGTACCCGTGTCTCGCCACCGCCGCCACCGGCGATTCTCTGCGCCTGGGCGCCTTTCACAGAGTGATTGATTCGTGCAGCGATCCGGTCCAGCGCTCCACTAATCTCAGCGAGGCTTTCCGCACGATCTTTTACCGGAAGGTAAGTCAAGTCGATATCGACCGAGAGACGGGGAAGATCTCGGTAGAAAAGATTGATGGCCGTGCCACCTTTTAGGGCGAACTTGGTTTCCTCGGCGACAATCGGCAGGATACGGAGTAGAAGCCGGAGCTGCGAAACATATGCCTGACGCATCATTTCATTGCTCCGTCTTCGATTCTGAAAATGCCTCAGGGACGACGATCCGGTAGCGGGGGTGGAGTCGGCCACCCTTGACCAGCGCACGGTCACCGCGGCCCAGGTCGAAATCATCGGGGTTGATGCGTTTGCGCCAGGCGTGACCGTGTCGGTCGGCGAAGACGAAAAACAGTCGCCTGACCTTGATCTTTTGGCAGTCGTTCAGCAAAGAGACCAGCAACTTCGGGCGCAGGGTTGTGAGCCCTTCAAAAACCATCTCCACATTGTGGAAGCTTTCGTGCTGCGGGAGTTCATCCAGGGCTTCAAGAACGGCGCGCTCGGGCGTGGACATCCTGGGCGTCCAGTGCCAGGGCAGAGCTGCCGTATTGCCTGGGCCCGGTTCGACTTGCTCTTGCGTCAGCCCGATCTCAGGGTCTGCAAACAGCGAGCTGTTGCGGGTAGTCAGCGGGGCATCCAGTGGCAGTTTTTTGAGCCATGTCGGAATGGCTGCACCGTATAGCCAGACCGGCAATTGTTGCCCAAGGGGCAAATAATGACTGTACCCCTGAAGCGCCAGGGCCGTCATTCCCCCCACATGCACCGGGTAGCCCATGATGTGCTGCATGGAAAGAACACAGCTCTGCCAGTCGATTGTGTCCGACGGACGGGCACGGGACACCGGGCGACGAAAAACCCCGTGGGCAAGGCGTTCCAGCCAGCCACGTTTGACGTAGTCATAGGCGGACCGGCGGCCGATACCGTGTGCTTTTAGCCAGGCAGAATCCACTATGAATCCGGGCGGGACATCCTCCAGCAGGCTCTGTAGATTAGTTCGTATGTGTCCGTTCATTGCGGACAGTTTAAACTATTTATAAAGTTCGATTCTGCCGTGCTTTAAAAAAGTAGTAAATAGTCAACCCAGAAGCGACAAATGAGCATATTTGTAAGGGTTGGTCGTTTCTCAATTCGCGCAACCCCGTTTCCGAACGACTTGTAGTCGGAGGCGTTGAGATTAGTTGACCATGGGGGGTGCTAGAAAAAATGCTTGGATCAGAATGGTGGGCGATGCTGGGATTGAACCAGCGACCCCTGCCGTGTGAAGGCAGTGCTCTCCCGCTGAGCTAATCGCCCCATTTCCGCAAGGGGGCGGATGATACTCGGAAATGGCGGTTTGGGCAAATCTGAGTCCTCTTATGACCTATCATTTCCCGCCATGTGCTTTCATTACTTCAATGCGTTTGCCGGACCGTTGAATTGTGTCCGGCAATAGCCATTCATCGGTCAATCCGGCGGCGGTTCCGGGCTTGTCGCAACGGGTCTGGAGTTTGGTTTTCGCGCGGACCGCTCCGATCTGCGAACGCATCGCCGGGCTGGAGAGCCGGCTGGTCTCGGAACAGTTGCCGGAAAAGCCACTCATCGAGCCGGTTTTTATCGCCGGTCTGGCTCGTTCGGGCAGTACCATTCTGCTCGAGGCGTTGAGCTCGCTGCCGACCGTGACCAGTTGGCGTTACAGCGACTATCCGGCGGTCTGGTTCCCCTATTGGTGGAATTGGCTGAGATCACGCTTGCCGCTGCCGCGGAAATTGCCGGAAGAGCGCGCGCACGGTGACCGGATTCTGGTCAATCCGGACAGTCCTGAGGCATTTGAGGAGCCGTTCTGGATGCACTTTTTTCCGGACCGACACCAATCCGACGTTGATCAAGTCCTGGATGCTGCTACCGATAATCTCCGCTTCGAGCACTTCTATCCATTGCAGTTGCGCAAGCTGCTGGCGATTCGTCAGGCCAGTCGCTATGTGTGCAAGGGCAATTACAATCTCGGCCGGGTGGGCTATATCCAGCGCCTGTTTCCGGATGCCCGTTTTGTCGTGCCGGTGCGCGATCCGGTTGCCCATGTGGCTTCCTTGCTCAAGCAGGATCGGCTGTTTTCAGCGGCGGCTGCAGAGCAACCGGCGGTTTCGCGCTACCTGGCCCGCAGCGGGCATTTCGAATTTGGGCCGCAGCGGCGGGCGGAGTGCCTGGGCGATCCGGCGACGGGCGTGGCGATTCAGAAGGATTTCGACAACGGCAACCTGGTTTCCGGCTTTGCCCGGCAGTGGGCGCACAGCTACGGTTGGCTGGCGCGGCAACTGGCAGAACAACCCGGGCTCGGGAAAGTCACGCTGGTGGTGCGCTATGAGGATCTGTGCGGCGAACCGGCCCACGAGTTGGCGCGCCTGGGTGAGCATTGCGGCCTGGAACCAGCGCTGACCGATCAACTGGTCACTGACTGGGCACCAAGGTTGTCACTGCCGGATTACTACCGAAGCGGACTGAACGACGCGGATCAGGCGACGATCCATCGGCACTGCGATGAGGTTGCGGCAGGGTTCGGTTACTGACCGGGGCTGATTGAATCGCTGTGATCAGTGCAGGCGCCAGCGCCACTTCAGAAACAGCGATCCGGCGATCACGATGATCAGATAGACCGTCAGCCAGCTGCGCAACCAGCCCGGCCCCAGCGGGTGCAGTTCCTGGCGTGGCATGTCGATTCGAATCGCTGCCATCGGCGCGCCGTCCGGCAAGTATCCGGCGGGATTTCCGATCAGGCGATTGAAGATCGGCTGATGTTGATGGACGATCGAGGCCGGAACCCGGGTCGGCAATTCCAGCAGCGTGGACTGATCATGCATCAGGCTGGCGGACTGGTCAGGCCAGGCCACAATCCAGCCGGACTCGCTGTGCTGCTGAACGTCGATACCGGTCCACGTGAGCGCCGAGGGCGGCACGTCGAGTTTTTCAACGGTGACGGATACCGGCGTGCCGGGCGCTGGAAATACCAGTCCGAACTGATTGGACATCCAGGGCAGGAGAAACAGGATGGGCAGGCTGCCGAGCAGGGCTGGAAACAGGCTCAAGCCCAGATGTTGCGTGCTCAGTTTCAGCAGACGCCGGACGCGCTGCATCAGGCCGTCGAAGGGGCCGTCGTAGGTTGCCAGCTCGCGCCGCAGGGTTCGGGTCTGGCCGGACAGCTCGCCCAGTCTTTCCTGGCGCGAACTCCAACGGTAGATGGTCATGCAGATCAGCGCCGAGACCAGCGCATAGAAAATGACTCGAACCAGGGGAGGCAGGCCAACGGAGGCCAGGCCATGGTCAATCAGCCCCAGCAGCGGGGCCGGCAGATCCAGCAGTCCCATTGGCGCTAGTGGGCCATTGGGGTCGTTCAGTCGCCGGAGCTGGCGGTTTCGTTGGCCGCCTGTCGGCGGGCGCGGAGGCGTCGCAGCGACCAGCGCAATGGCCACAGCATGATCGCCAGCAACACCAGAACAAAGCCGACCAGCCAGGCCCACAGCGAACCCAGCAAGCCGATGCCCGATCCCGGGCCGATATAGGCTTCGGCCGTCGATACGAAAAGAACCATCAGCAAAACCAGTGTGGTGCGCAGCATGGGTTGCCCCTGTTGAATATTGCGTTCAGTCTACAGCAAACCTTCGGGTATTTGAACGCGTTCAGTTTTTAAGGTGCAGCGGGACCGGCCGGCGTGTGCTTGAGCAGGAAATGGGCCATGGCCGCAATATCGTCAACCGGCCGGTCCGGCTGGAACGACGTGAACAGCACGCCGGGAACGGCGTCGGGATTGATGCAGTGATCACCGCTCCAGACCTGGCGGTTGTCTTCGATCAACTCGACCGGAGCAGCTCCCAGCGTGGTTTGCCAGGATGCCCGGAAGCCGGGCGCATAGCCAATGACCAGGTCCGGCGCTTGCGATTGCTGCGGTCCGGGATACAGATCGCTGCCGAGATAGCTTTGCTGGATCACCCGGCTGCCATCCTCATCCTGCCACTGGGTCAGCGCATCGGTCAGTTCGGTCAAAAGGGCGGCACGTTCATCGGCGGTGACGATACCCTGGCCCTCGCGTCCGGCCTGGTTCAGAAACACGCCGTTCAGGCCCAGTGCGTAGGCGCGGCTTTGTGACCAGTCGACCGTCGCGAACAAGGGTGGCGATTCGTCGGCCTGGTCTTTCAGTACCAGGTAACCGTTGTCGACCAGCCAGCTGTTCAGGTGCACCGCGCGCCGGAACGAGGCGAAACCGTGATCGCTGAGTACCACCAGCCGGTCTTCCGGGTTCATCCGGGCGCGCACGTCGCCCAGAATGCGGTCGGCTTCCCGGTAAATCCATTCGATCGCGCCTTTTGCCAGCTCGCTGCTTTCCGGGTGCAGCGGGTGAGCGGTGTCGAGGCCGCGCCAGAACAGGTGACTGACCCGGTCGGTCTGGACAAAGACCTTGATCACCAGTTCGCTGTCACCGGCATCCAGGGTGTCATGGAGCATCGCTTCACCTTCGGCCAGGGTGGTGGCGACCATGTCCAGAAAACCCTGCTCGGCCAGGTGTCCCTGGGTCATCGACCAGGTTTCTTCGGGCATGCCGAGGGTATGAAAGCGGCCGATCCGCTCGGCCAGTTGCGGCGCGTACTCGGGCGGGGAACTCAATGGCAGCACGGGCTCGGTCGGATCGGCCTGGATGGGCGAGACATAAAGTTCGGGGCGCGGTGAGCCGGCTGCCAGGCGCAGACGGACCATGCCGGGCACCGAGCCCAGGCCGTAGCTGAAACGGATCGGCCACCAGTGGCTCCATTGACCAACCGAAAGCTGCCGGGTTTCGCCATCCAGCTCGATCTCGGCCGAGTCGGCTCCGAAGCGGATATTCATCGGCAGCGACAACGGCGGGTCGTTCGGTTTGAGGGGATGGGCGGGGCCTTCCAACGTCGTCTGCGCCCGACCGTCGACACTGAGCCGCATATGCACCACGCGGCCACCGGTTTCGGCCGGTGGCAGACGGCGGCTGCTGTAGAGGGTGTAGGTTCCCTGGCTGCCGAGCAGATCGGGAACACCCATGCCTGACAGCATTCGATGAATCGAATCGGGTGGGTAGGTGACCGGCACTCTGAGTACCGAGCTGCGCTGTCCGGTTTGTTCGGCCGCGGTCCAGAACGGCTCGCCCTGGCGCTGATTTTCAAGCTGGCCTTCACCGATCGGCAGCTGCCATGACCCGAGGCTGAGATGCCGGCTCGGTGGCGTATAGCGAGCGACCGAGAAATCCGGCAGGTAGGTTTCCGGATCGCGGCGCAGAAAATCGAAGATGCCATGATCGCCGGCACCGGTGCCGGTGGCGAAGCTGGCCCAGGCCACCGGTGATTGCGGCGGGTTGGTGGTGGCCAACGGCTGGTAATGACCGTCGCGCCGCAGGCGGTCGAATTCGGGCAGCAGCCCGGCATCCATCCAGGTCTCGGTCAATTGCGGATCCATGCCGTCGAAGCCCAGCACGATAAGACGGCCTGTGGCCGGTTCGGGTGGCGCCTGGCTACAGGCGGCCAAAAGACAGATCAGACCCAGTGTGATTGCGATGTTTTTCATCGCTGCAATTTATCACTTCTGTTCCGGACCGGGTGGCGCAGACCCGCTCATTCGGGTCAGGCGGTGGACTTGGCTGCGGTCAGACTGCGGTTAGACGATAGGCGGCCGGGATCAGCAGCAGGGTCAGAGCGGTGGCGACGGTCAGGCCCGAGATGATCGCCCAGGCCATCGGCGGCCACAGGGTGGACTGGGTGAAGGTCAGGGGTAGCAGGCCGGCGATGGTGGTCGCGGTGGTCAGCAGGATGGGGCGGATTCTTCGGGCGACCGCGGCGCTGATGGCCTGGTCCATGTCCAGGCCCTCACTGCGGCCGTGTTCGAGCCGATCGAGCAGGACGATGGCGTTGTTGACCACGATACCGATGAGTGCGACCACGCCGAGCATGGCGGTAAAGCTGAACGGTTGTCCGGCCAGCAAAAGGCCGGGTATGGCGCCGGCGGCAGCTAAAGGAACAGTCAGCAGGACGATGCCGACCAGGCGCAGGCTGTTGAATTGCCAGATCAGGAAGGCCAGCAACACCAGCCCACCGACCGGCAGCGTGCCGAACAGCGCGTTGTTGGCGCTGCTGGCTTCGGCGGCCGCGCCGCCGGCTTCCCAGCGCACGCCTGGCGGCAGGGACGTGTCGTCAAGGGCCGGGCCCAGCGACTCCCAGACCGATCCATAGGTCACACCCGGATCGGTTTCGGCCAATACTGCGGTCATGCGTTCCAGGTCGCGATGTTCGATCACGGCCGGCTGGAATTCCACCCGGCTGCGGACAAACAGATCCAGCGGCTGGGGGCCGCTGGCGGTAACGACCTGGATGCCGGCCAGAGCGCGCTGGGGCAGGTGTTCGCCTTCCGGGCTTCTGATCAGGATGGGCAATGGCTCGCGCCCGGCGCGCCAGGTCGAGATTTCGCGTCCCAGGGTGGCTTCGGCCAGCAAGCTGGACAGGGCCTGGCGACTGACGCCATGGCGGGCGGCTTCGGCATCGTCGATGTCGAATACCAGGGTCGGCAGACCGTCGCCGAGGCGATGGCGAACGTCGCGTGCGCCCGGTGTCTGGCGCAGGAGCGCCATCACCTGTCGGCTGGCGCTGGTCAGTGCTTCGGCGTCGGGACCGTACAGTCGGACTTCGACGGGCGCGTCGGTCGGCGGTCCCTGGCCGAGTCGGCGGGCGACGACCTGGGCTTCGGGGACGCGTTGGGGAACGTGTTCGCGGATCCAGTCAAGCAATTGCGGCAGATCCTGGTCGGACTCGCTGATCAATACGATTCTGGCCAGGTGCGGGGCGCGCGGGGTTTCGATCAGGTTGTAGTAGAAACGCGGGCCGCTGAAGCCGGCGAAATGATGAACGTCGGTGACCTTGTCCAGGGCCGCGAGGTCGGCGGCGATGATCCCGGCGCGCAGCGCCGTGGTTTCGGTGCGTGTGCCTTCCGGAAAATTCAGGTCGACGATCAGCTGGTTGCGGTCGGTGCTGGGAAAGAAGTCGCGCTGCATCAGCACGCTGAGCGATCCCATTGCAACGATCAGCACGATGGTGGTGCCGATGATCAGCCAGGGACGGCGGCTGACGAACCCGCCCAGCCAGTGGCCAGTCGATTCCAGGCGCGAGTTGCTCCGGACCGTTCCGGGTATCAGCATATTGGTCGTCAGGGTGGGTGTGACCAGCACGGCATAGAGATAGCTGACGAGAAGGATCAGCATCACCATGATCGGAATGGCGCGGGTGAAATCGGCGGTATCGCCCGAGGACATCAACAGCGGCAGAAAGGCCGCCAGCGTGGTGCCGGTGGCGGCGGCCAGCGGGCCGGCCAGTTCCTTGACCGCGGCAACCGCCGCCTGGGCCGGTCCGCGACCCTTGTCGCGATGCCACTGCAGGCTTTCGACCATGACAATGGCGTTGTCGACCAGCATGCCCAGGGCGATGACCATGCCTGCCACGGCCATCTGGTGGAGAACGCCGCCGCCCATCGCGTAGACCGCCAGACCGGAGAAGGTGACCAGCGGCAGCAGGCCGGCGACCACCAGGCCCATCCGCCAGCCCATCGCCAGCAGCAGAATGATGGCGACGCTGACGACGCCATATAGCAATGATCGTCCCAGTTCCGCCAGGCGCTGTTCGACCCAGGCCGGCTGATAAAACATTTCTTCGATGGACAACGGGGCATAACGGGGTGCCAGTTCCTCGATGCGGCTGCGGACCTGTTCGCCGAAAGCGATGGCGTTGACATTGTCCCGGGGAATGATGATGCCCAGGGCCACCGCAGGCTGGGCATTGAACCAGATCCGTTCGTTGATCGGCTCGGCCGGTTGCAGGCGGATATCGGCAATGTCCGACAGAGCCAGCAAGGCGCCATCGGGAGTGGCAATGCTCAATCGTCCCAGTTCATCGAGATCGCGCAGGTCGCTATGAGGTTGCAGGATCAGGTTGCGCTCGTCAATGATCAGGGTGCCGCCGGGGACGGCCTGGTTGGCGCGGTCAATGCGCTCGGACAGCATTCGGGTATTCAGGCCGAGAGCCAGCAGGCGGGCCGGGTCGACGCCGATCACGATCTGCTCGCCGGGATCGCCGAGCAGATCGATCCGGCCGATGCCGTCGACGCCGAACAGATCACGGCGCAGCTGGCGGGCAGCGTCCAGCAGGATCAACGGGTCATCGCTGCCGGTCAAAGCCAGCACGATGCCGTGGGAATCCATGGAGCGATCGCGCAGATCAATCGGGCCGGCGGCATCCGGCAGTCGATGCTCGGCCTGGTCCAGGGCCATTCGAATGCGTTGCCAGACCGAATCGGTATCGTAGACATCGCGGTTCAGGGCGACGATCAGATGAGCAAATCCCAATCTTGCCGTGGCCCGGATTTCGCGCACCTCATCGACCTTGGCCAGCTCGTCTTCGAGGATGTTGATGACCAGTCGCTCGACCCGTTCGGGATCGGCACCCGGCCAGGACACCATCACGTGACCATAGCGATAGGGGAAGAACGGATCTTCCTGGCGATCCATGCCCTGCCAGGCGGCCAGGCCGATCAGCGACATCAGGACGACCGTGGTCAGGATCAGGGGCTGGCGCCCCAGGGCGGACTCGATCAGGTTCATGGCAGCACCCGTACCGGCTCGTCATCCAGCAACTGGGAATGACCGGCGATGGCGACGATATCGCCTTCGGCCAGCGCGCCGGACACGATGATCCGGCCATGGCGAATGCCCCCGGTGGTGACCTCGACCGAAAACACCCGGCCGTTCTCGATCCGGAACAGGTGCGCGCGGCCGGCGCCGGGATTGATCACCGCGGCCAGCGGGACACTCAGCGTTTCATCGCCGTTGCCTTGCAGATCGACCGTGACCGACTGGCCGGCTCCCCAATGACTGGCTTCGGGCGGCAGCTCGACGATCACGACCGAGGGCTGACCCGGCATCGCCGGGCCGATTTCACGAATCTGACCGGTGGTGCTCAGGGCCTGGTCGCGATGGGTGACGATGACCGGGGTGTCGATAGCGAGTTGACTGGCGCGTCCGGCCGAAACATGGAGTGCGACTTCGAGGCCGTTGTTGCCGGTCAGGCTGAGCACCGGCTGGCCGGCGGCGACAAACTGGCCCGGTTCGACATGCAGTTCACTGACGATGCCGGAGTAGGGTGCGCGCAGTGAGGCTTCGGCCAGCTGCTCGCGGGCCTCGTTCAAACCGGCTTCGGCCTGGGCGAGCGCTTCGACAGCACTGTCGCGACGCGAGGTGATCCGCTCCAGTTCTTCGGTCGGGACCAGGTTGCGCTGGTGCAGATCACTCAAGCGCTCGGCTTCGCGCTGCAGTTGATCCAGATTCAGGCGGGCTTCGCGGGCCTGGGCGGCTGCTGCGTCGGCGCCGGGCATCAGACCGGGATTGTGCAGCAGCGCCAGAATGTCGCCGGCCTGGACGACCTGGCCGCGCTGGACCCGTCGTTCTGCCAGAAGACCGGCGTGCAGGAAGGCCAGCGCGCCGCGCTCGCTTGATCGGGTCACGCCGGGAAGTTGCAGACTGCTGGCGCCGTTGTCGGCGGTCACTACGCCGGCACGCACCGGACGAACCGAGAGTTCCGAGGACGGCCCGGCTTGCGCGATATCATCGGTAGCCAGGGTCACGGTCCCCAGCACTGCTGCAAAAACAACGATGAAGACAATCAGCAGGGAAATGCGCCAGTTCGACCTGAGCGAACTGGTCGGCCGGTCAGTTAGGGGGTGGTTTGAAGGGGCAAGTTGTGCGGGCGTTCTCATACCGGAATCTCGTAAAAAGTAGGGTCAGTCGTCCGAAGGGCGCGGCAGCAGCCCCTCCATGAAAACCTTGAGAAAATCGTCGAGGAACTGCTGATCGTCGCCCATGCCGGGCCAGGCGCGATGGTGTTCGCGGGCCTCGAACCACTGGGTGAACATGCTGATGAACATGGTCACCACGTGGGTGGGATTGACGTCATTGCGCAGCAGTTGTTGTTCCTGGGCCTGGCGCACGCGCTCGGCGCCCAGGCGAACCAGTTCGGCGTCGAGATGGCTGCAACTGGTATCGCCTTCCAGGTGAGTCCAGGCGAACAGGCGGACGACGCTGGGGTTGTCGCGCAGAAACTCGAAGTAGTTCTTGACCCCGTTGATCAGCAGCTCGGGGCCGGGGGTGTCGGCCTGGTCGAGTTCTTTTTTCTGGCGCTGGTAGTACTGGCCGAAGGCCATTTCCTTGACCGCGCCCCAGAGTGCTTCCTTGCCGCCGAAGTGGTGGTGAATCAGGCTCTTGGTCACGCCGCTGCGCGCAGCGATCTCGCGCATCGTGACATCGGCGAAGCCGCGATCGACGAACAGGCGGAACGCGGCCTTGAGAATCAGGCTGCGGGTGCGGTCGGCATCGCGGGTGGCAGGTTCATTCATACTGCGAATTGTCTCACTAACTGGCCGACCGGTCAATTGAAAAAATCCTGTAACCACCGAAGACACCGAAATCACCGTAAACGGCTGAATTGAGTATACTTGGCGGAAATCCGACCGACGTCGGGGGGTTCCGATGAGCATTATTTCCTGGGACGAGTTTCGCCGACAGCGGCAGGGTGAGTACCAGTTGACGATTACGCCTGGCGAACTGCGTCTGGGTGATTATGTTGCCCGGGTCGACAGCCTGAAACCTGATCTGCATTTTCCCCCGCATGGCGTCAAGGTCGAGTCCTTCGATCAGAAGCAATGGTTTCAGACCCACTGCCGGCGGGTCATCATTGATCTGGAGCGCTGTCTCAACCGGCGAGCGACCGGGGTCGATGCGGCGTTGTCGACGGCCGGGGCACTTCCGCGTATCACGACAGCACTGGATACCCTGCGCAAACGCAAGATCACCTCGAGGCGACTGGTCGATGCCTGGCAGAACTACCGTCGATTGAGCCTGGTCGCCCAGGCTCAGATCCTGAGTTTTCATCGCCATGGGCAGGTCGACATGACCGAGGCCAGTGACGCCATCGACGACATGCTCGAGGCTATGAACGAACAGCTCGCGGCGCTACTGTGGCTGACCCGAATCAAGGAAAAGAGCCGCTATGCCTTCCAGCATGGCCTGAACGTGGCAATCATGGCAGCGGCGTTTGCTCACTCGGCCGGTTGGGAAAGAAAAGTCTGTCACACCGTTGCGTTGGCGGGCTTGCTCCACGACCTGGGAATGATGCGGGTCAGTCTCAAAGTCATTCGCAAGGCTGGTCCGTTGTCACCGGCCGAGCGGGACCATGTCGAACTGCATACCCGTCTTGGTTATGAGTTGCTGGCCCAGAACGACGGCGTGCCCGACGCGGTTGCACGGGTGGCCCTGTGTCACCAGGAACGACCGGATGGCAAGGGTTATCCCGAGGGGCTTACCCGCGAAGGCATACCGGCCATGGCACGATTGATCGGGATCATCAGTGCCTACGACGCGATGATGACGACGCGTTTTCACCGACCGGCCATTTCTCATCAGCAGGCCATGGCCGAGTTGTGGAAACTGCGCGGCAAGCAATTCGACAGTGACCTGGCCGATGCGTTTTCCCGTTTCCTCGGTTGGGGGCCTCCCGGCACCCTGATGCGGCTGGCGGACGGGCGTATGGCGGTGGCTCTGCACACGCTCGAAGGCGCAGTTCGTCCGCTGGTGCGTGTCTTGCATCGACGTGGCGAAGGCGTCGAGTTCGGTATCGAAGTCGATCTGGCCGACTTCCCACAAGGATCGGCGGCTGATGGCAAGCGAGAAGTTCTGCTGGCCGACGGAACGGCCGGAATCAGTCATCGCGATTTGACCCGCAAATTGCCCCGGGCCTTGACTGGACAACCGTCCGGTGTCACCGATGAATCCGAGCCGGCGGCTCCACGACGCGAACGCCGACGTCGACCTCGGGTGGATGCGCCAAGAGGCACAAAAATCCTGGTTGTCGACGACTCGCGCACCATTCGCGAGACCTTGCGCAACATGCTGGGCCAGAGCGGCTACGAGATTTCAGTGGCTGAGGACGGTCAGAGCGGTCTGGCGCTGGCAGCCAGTGGACGGCCGGACCTGATGTTCCTGGACATCGTCCTGCCGGATTTGAGCGGATTCCGGGCGCTGCGTCAGCTACGCAAGAATCCCGACACCGAGAATCTGCCGGTGGTAATGATCAGCGGAAACCAGGGGGCGATCGAAAAGTTCTTCCTCCAGCGTGTTGGTGCCGATGACTTCATTCACAAGCCGTTCGGGCGCTTTGAGGTGTTCACCGCGATCGAGCGATTGATCCGCTCGGGCGCGTTGCCGCAACGGGCGGTTACCTGAAGGACACTCTGAACTACCGCATCCAGTTCAGCGGCGGCTGTTGCAGTTCGTCGAGCTGCTCGCGTAATTGCTGGACGACTTCTTCCCAGTGGCGGGAATCTTCGAACCAGGGGAATGCGCGCGGGAATGCCGGGTCATGCCAGCGGCGGGCGAGCCAGGCCTGGTAATGAATCATGCGCAGGGTTCTCAACGGTTCGATCAGGTGCAGTTCGCGGGCGTTGAAGTGCTGAAAGGCACCGTAGCTTTCCAATAACCATTCCAGTTGGGTTTCGCGTTCGGCCCGGGAGCCCGAAATCAGCATCCACAAATCCTGGATGGCCGGCCCTGTCAGGCAGTCGTCGAGGTCGACGAAATGGGCCTGGTCGTCGCGCCACAGGATATTGCCGGGATGACAGTCGCCGTGGAGACGCAGGGTGGGTACCTTGCCGGCCCGTTCCCAGGTGGTATCGATCGCCTGGACGACATGCTCGGCCAGGGTCGCGAACGAGGTCTCAAGGTGTCCGGGCAGCCAGCCGTTGTCGAGCAGAAAACGGATCGACTCCTGGCCCCGTGACTGCTTGTCCAGGACCGGTCGATGCACGAAAGTACCCGCCGATCCGACCGCGTGCATGCGCCCAAGGGTTCTTCCCAGGACCCTGAGGGTGGGTTCGTGGGCCAGTTCCGGTGCATGACCGCCGCGGCGCAGAAACAGGGCGAAGCGAAAGCCTGCATGATGAAACAGGGTGCAGCCATCGCGCGCCAGCGGGGCTACTACTGAAAGACCCGCGTCGACCAGCTCCTGGCTGAACTGGTGCTCTTCAATGATGGCCTCATCGGTCCAGCGCTGCGGCCGGTAGAACTTGGCTACCAGCGGTGCCTCGTCCTCCAGGCCCACTTGCCAGACCCGGTTTTCGTAGCTGTTCAGCGCCAGCAATCGCCCATCGCTGACCAGTCCCAGCGAATCGATGGCCTGGCAGATCAGGTCCGGTGTCAGACCGGAAAAAGGTTGTTCGTCAGGAGAATTCATCAAATCAAGCTCGCTCTGTGGCGCTGGCTTGACGTATGATCAGACGGCGTCTTTCTCATGGGTCGAACGAGCGTAAGGAATCAGTATCAATCGGTGAATTGTGACATGAAGTGGTGCGAGCAGTGGTGGAGATTGGTGGTGTTGCTTGGCAGCCTTGTGCTGGCGGCAGGGCCGTCTTTTGGCCAGGAATCGCATGAAAATGCTGAGGATCAGGAAGAAACGGGGGAATCCATTGCTGAAATTTCGTGTCGCGATGAATTGGGGCGGCCGGAAAGCTGGCTTGATCGTTCGCACTCCTATCTCAATCGCCAGTTGTGTGAGCCGGCAGCCTGGTTTGATGGATTTTTTGGCGATTCGCGGGCTTTCGAAGAGACTCCGGTCGGTACCTTTGTGCGCCTGCGCAATTCCTTGCAGTGGGATGAAGCCGAAGGCTGGAGTGTCGGAGTCCGGGTCCGGGCCAATGTCTTGCTGCCGCGCGTTTCCGAGCGACTTCGATTGCTGGTCACGCGCGATGATGACCTGTCGGGTGAGTTTCAGGACGGCGCCGGCGTAGACGACGCCGAAGACCAGACCCGGCTGGGTCTGCGTTTTATCGCCAGCGAAAGCGCCCGTTCACAGCTGGATGTGGATGGCACGGTCAAGGTCGGCAGCGGCGGCCTGAATCCGCGTATCCGCGGGCGCTATCGCTATGTCAAAGGGTTGTCCGCGACTACCCTGGCCCGGGCGACCCAGAGTGTTTTCTGGGAAGTGGATGAAGGTTTCGGAACGACGTCCCGGCTGGACTGGGAATGGCTGCAGGATCGCGATCGACTGCTTCGCTGGACCGGTCAGGGGACCTTCTCCGAGGATTCAGACGGGATCGACTGGCGCACCTCGGTGATTGATTTCCGCCAGCTTTCACCGCGAACGGCGATTCGGACTGAAGTTGGCGCGTTCGGATATACCCGGCCGAGTTTCGAGGTCGAGGAGTATTTTGTCGCCTTCCGCTATCGGCGCCAGTTTCTCCGGCGCTGGTTGTTCTTTGAGCTGCAGCCCCAGTACGCCTGGCCGCTTCATCCGAAAACCGGTCAGCGCGGCAGCGACTGGCGATTCACATTCACGCTGGAAGTCCAGTTCGAGAACGAGCGCTCAAGAGAAGAGCGTTTGCGACGCTATCTGGGCGAGGACGCTGACGAAGCCACGGAATGGGTCGAAGAGCTGCCGGTTCCGGTCGATGCGCCCGGGCGTCGCGCCCAGGATCCGGTGCTCGACCAGGAGGATGACGAGCCGCCTGATGAGGACGAAGACGACGGCGATGGCGATGACGATGGCGATGACAATCTGATCTGATCAGCGCGGTGGGTCGATCTGGTTGTTGATCGAACTGTTCAGGCGAAACCAGCCGGCAACACTGACGCGGTCGCGGCTTGCCGGTCTAACTTCATGCGGGATTTCCTCGCTCAGAAACAGCACCAGGGTGCCTGCGTGCGGCTCGATGGTGGCGATTTCAGTAACTTCATCCTCGGCATAGAGCACCAGCTCGCCACCATCACCCGGCTGCCAGTCCGCATTCAGGTAGGTAACCATCGACACCACCCGATTGGCGGCGCCGCGAAAGCTGTCGAGATGTCGCTTGTAGAAGCCGCCCGGCGGATAGTGGGCGAAATGCCCTTCAAATTCGAACAGACCCAGAAACAGATTTCGGTTGAGCGCGGTGCGCAGCTCATCCATGAGGGTCAGAAAGGCAGCTTGCACGGGACTGCTGCGGTTCAGCCAGAAAATGAAGTCGCGCCGGATGTCGCGATCGAGCTGAAAGTCCAGATCCCGGCCGATTCCGGCCCGCTTGAGCTGATCGGTTTGGCGCAATGCATCGAGCTCTTCGTGGAGAGCCTCGATGAGTGAAGTCTCCACCATATTGAGTCCGGCCCACCATCCGCAATTGATCATTGCCGCACCAATACTGTCGATGGTTTGAACGTCGGCAATCGGTTCAGGCGCTGGATGTATCAAGAGGTCTTGTAGCTTCGGATCAGGCCTTATTACAGCATGCTTTTGACTGGCTGTTGCGAAAGAGGCCACGCTCTGGTCGTCGTGTGGACCAGTCTTTCTCGATACTGCGCTTAATGGATTGTCATCGGCTCGTTGAGCTATCCCGGCTCCGCACGATGGCAGGAGGTGACAACCATGGTTCCGATTCGCGCTCAGTTCAGAAATGTCCGGTTCGAGCGGTGCTTGTTCACGGTCTGTGCTTGTGTCTTCATGGCGCTGTCCGGCGGGACAGTCGCGGGGACGCCGGCGCCGGATGAGGATGATCCCAACCTGGTACCCAATGCGCTGCTGCTCGGGGACACCGGAGCTGCGGGTGTCAGCAATGGGGTGGTCAATGGCCTGGTGCCGACGGCGTGGAGAGCCTTTGCCGTTGACGGTGCCGAAGTGTCTATCGATTCGATGGCGTTGCCGGCCGATACCCTGTTTCCGGGCAGTCCGCCGACCACGGCGATTCGAATTACCATGGTGGCTTTTGGCGCAGCCCAGGGCTTTGATCACACCACTCACTTGATCTCGCTCGATACTGACCGTTTCTATCAGCCCAGTGTGTGGGTGCGCAGCGGTAATTCGGATGACAGTGATCAGACCCTTCAGATTAGTATGCCGCTGTTCGATCAGGATATGAATTTCTTCGGACGGGATCCGGCGGCTTTTTCAGTTCAGGCGGATTCGAGCTGGACCCAGGTGTCCAGTCCGACCGGGGCCACGGTATTGCCGGGCGAAGCGTTTGCGCATCTGGCTTTTCGTGTGGGGGATGACGGTGGCGAGAACAGCGTATGGATCGCGTTGCCTGAGGTGACCGGGCGACCAGTGACCAACGTGGTACCCAATCCCGGTCTGCAGGGGGACGGCGGTGTTTCAGATGGTAGCGTGACGGGTGCCGTTCCGGACGGCTGGCGCGCTTTTGCCGTGGGAGACGGCACATTGACGTTGACACCAAGCCAACTGGTGGCCGGCGAATTGTACCCGGGCAGTCCGCCGACCCGGGCGATTCGGATGGATATCAGTGGCAGTACGGCGTTTACCGAAGGACTGGACTTTGAGCTCGATCTGGCCGCGTTGACCGAAGGTTACCGTCACTGGGGCGAGGTCTGGGTTCGATCGGGTCACGCCGCAGATCAAGCCTTGTCCATTGCCTTGCCGTTGTACGACGAGCAGGGTGTATTTTTGGGAATCCAGCCCGGATCCATGGGCCTGGATGTGCCACCGGAGTGGACGTATCTCGCGGGGCCTGCGTTCACCGGCGAGCCGGGTCAGCAGGTGAATATGGCGTTCCGGCTGGTCACAGTCGGCGGCGAGGGCAGTGTTGTCATAGCGCTTCCGCGAGTGGTCGCGCCGGCCGACGAAGTATTTTCGGATCGATTCGAATGAACTGGCAGTGGCTCAGGTTTTTGATGAAAAAACGCCCCGGCCGGGAGGAGAGTCGAGCAGGAGGAGAGACGGCCGGGGCGCGGATGGGACTTTCAATGCTCCTAATGATAACGATTATCGTTCAGTAGGTCAATGTGTTGCATCGCGTTTTTTGCCCGGGTAAAACTCGCTATGCTCGGTGCCCATGAGTGACGATCTGCATTGGATTTATCATCTGGCGGTTGCCCTGGCCATCGGTCTTATGGTCGGGATCGAGCGTGGCTGGAAGCGGCGGGAGGAACAGGAAGGCCAGCGTACGGCCGGTTTCAGGACGTTTGGCCTGCTCGGGATGCTTGGTGGATTGGCTGGGCTGATCGGTATCGATGGCGGTCTGGTGCCGGTCGCGCTGATGTTTGTGGGCGTGGCCGGGCTTCTTTCGGTGATGTATGCCCTTGACGCTCGTCGGCGCGACGATCTGGGTGCGACCACCGAAGTGGCCGCCCTGACAACCTTTGTGCTGGCGGTCATGGCCGGATTGGGACACCTGGCGATCGCTTCGGCGGCAGCCGTAGTGATGGTGGTACTGCTGGGTGCCAAGAGTCTGCTTCACGACTGGCTGGCGAAGCTGAGTCGACCCGAACTGGTCGCGGCGGCGAAGCTGCTGGTCATCTCGGTGGTTCTGCTGCCGTTATTGCCCAATCAGGGGTACGGTCCGTGGCAGAGTCTGAACCCTTATGTGATCTGGTGGATGGTTGTACTGGTGGCCGGGATTTCGTTCGTCGGCTACTTTGGCGTTCGTCTGATTGGTGCGCGTGCCGGCATCGCCTTTACCGCCATTTTCGGCGGGCTTGCTTCGTCGACGGCAGTGACCCTTCACCTGTCGCGTCTGGCAGCTCGCAGCAAGGCCAACCATCGCTTGCTGGCTGGTGGTATCCTGCTGGCTTGCGGGATGATGTTTCCGCGCCTGCTGCTGGTGGCAGTGGTCATCAACTCGGCCTTGTGGTCTAGCCTGCTCTGGCCGGTCATCGTAATGTCGATTCTGGTATTGGGACCGGCTCTCTGGCTGGTCGGTCGACCCGACGGCAAGGTCGAGGCCGACGAGTTGCTGCCGACCAATCCGCTGGAGCTGACCTCGGCGCTGGCATTCGGCGCATTGCTGGCGGCGATCATGCTGCTGGGAAAGGCCTTGACCGAATGGTTTGGCGATGCCGGGGTTTACGGGCTGGCCGCGGCGTCAGGTGTGGCCGATGTGGATGCGATCAACCTTTCGCTGGCCGGTATGAGCCGCGACGACCTGGCACTGCCGGTCGCAGCCGTAGGAATTCTGATCGCAGCCGGGGTCAATTCGCTGGTCAAGGCAGGTATCACGATTTTTATTGGGCAGCGGGGCACCAGCGTGCCGGTTGCTGTGGTTCTGACAGTTGCCGTGCTGGCGGGATTGAGCGTTGCAGCTCTCCAGACGTTTGGCCGCTAAACTAGTTCCCGAACTCATCGTGAATCTGTCTCCTGATTATGCTTTCATTTCATCGTGTCGGTCTGTTCCTTTTCGCACTGTGCATCGCTGCCATTGTCATTCCAGCATCCACGCTGGCCCAGGCTGATCGGCAGCGCCTGAGTGCGCTTGACCTGTTTGATCTTCAGTTTGTATCCGAGCCGCAAATTGCGCCGGATGGTCAGCACATCGTCTACGTGCGCAATATCAACGATATCGTCAGCGACCGCACGCGGAGCAATCTGTGGATCGTTCGTAGCGATGGTACCGAACATCGTCCGCTGCATTCGGGTCGTGCCAGCGCGTCGTCGCCGCGCTGGTCGCCCGACGGTTCGCGTTTGGCTTACCTGTCCGATTCCGACGGCAGGACGCAATTGTTCGTGCGCTGGATCGACAGCGGTCAGACCGCCCTTATCTCCAATCTGACCGAATCACCGTCGGCCATCGCATGGTCGCCCGACGGTCGGACACTGGCGTTCGTGATGCGCGTGCCCGCCGACAAGCCCGCGCTGGCCGAACCGCCAAAACCGCCCGAGGACGCCGAATGGGCGCCGGAAGTGCGAGTGATCGACAGCGTGGTGTACCGCTTTGATGGGCGTGGCTACATCGAACCCGGGTTTGACCATGTTTTTGTTGTGCCGGCCGAAGGAGGCAGTGCCCGGCAACTGACACGTGGCGATTTCGATCATCACGGCCCGCTGGCCTGGACGCCGGATGGTCGTGAAATCGTTCTGTCGGCCAATCGTGACAGCGACTGGCAGTACGAGCGCAGTCAACGCGATCTGTTTGCCGTTGATGTCGCCAGCGGCCAGTTGCGGCAGTTGACGGATCTTCCTGGCGAGGCAAGCTCGCCGGCAGTAGCTCCTGATGGCGATCGGGTCGCTTTTGAATATGACAACCACCAGGGTCGTCAGTATTCCGAATCCAGCCTGGCGATAGTCGGCCTGGACGGTGAGGGGTTGATGCGCCTTGGCGAGGACCTGGACCGATCGATGAGCGATCCGGTCTGGGCGGCTGACAGTGCCAGCCTGTATTTCCGGTTCGACGATCGGGGTCAGCGCAAGGTTGGCAGAATGGGTCTGGACGGCGCACTGGAAACGCGGGTTTCAGGCCTGAGTGGGACCACCATAGGTCGACCTTATCTCAGTGGCAGCTTCAGCGTTGCCGATGACGGAACCGTGGCCTACACGGCTGGCAGCGCCCAGCGCCCGGCCGACCTTCATGTCGCAACCGCCGACGGCTCGCGCCGCCTGACCGACCTCAACCGCAACCTGCTTGATCATCGCGATCTGGCCGATGTCCATGAAATTCGCTATCGCTCCAGCGTGGACGGCACAGAGATTCAGGGCTGGTATCTCACGCCTCCCGATTTCGATCCTGAACAGCGCTACCCGCTGATTCTGGAAATTCACGGCGGCCCTCATCTGGCCTACGGCCCGCATTTTTCGGCCGAGATGCAGCGCTTCGCCGCCGAGGGCTTCGTGGTGTTCTATGACAATCATCGCGGTTCATCATCCTACGGCGAAGAATTCGGACTGAAGCTGGAGTACAAGTATTCCTCGGAAGACGACTTCGGTGATCACATGAGTGGCATCGACGCGATGATCGAGCTCGGATTCGTCGATCCGGAGCGACTTTTCATTACCGGGGGCTCGGCCGGCGGTATCGCCGCGGCCTATGCCATTGGCCTGACCGATCGATTCCGTGCGGCCGCCGTGGCCAAGCCGGTGATCAACTGGATTTCGAAAACCCTGACCGGTGACATCTACACCAGCCAGATCGCGCACCAGTTTCCCGGTCTGCCCTGGGAGGCTTTCGAGCACTATTGGCAGCGTTCGCCGCTGTCGCTGGTCGGGAACGTGACCACGCCAACCCTGCTGATTACCGGAGAGGACGATTACCGTACACCGATGTCGGAAACCGAACAGTATTACCAGGCACTCAAGCTTCAGCGCGTGGAGACCGTGATGATTCGGGTGCCTGAATCCTCGCACAACATTGCCGCTCGCCCATCGCATCTGATTGCAAAAATCGACAATATCCTGGCCTGGTTCAAGCGCTACGATCAGGCGCTCGTTGAATGAGCCAGCTCGAAATTCTGGCGGTACTGCTGATTGCCGTCGCCATTGCTCACTGGCTGGGTGACAAGCCCGGCGGGCGTCTGGTCGGCAGTGCCTTGCTGGTCATTATCCTGGCGGCCGGTCTGGCGAATCTGGGTTTTATTCCACTGGCCCGGGAACAGGTACCGGTCTACAACACATTGCTGGGAACGGTGGCGCCGATTTCGATCTTTCTGCTGCTGCTCAAGGTGCGCCTGCGCTCGTTGACCGAGGTCGGGTTGCCGATGCTGATGCTGTTTGCGCTGGCCGCCGCCGGCACCGTCACCGGCGTGCTGCTGGCGGGCTGGCTGCTTGATGCCGGTGACTGGATGGGGCAGTGGTACGGGCCGTTGTCAGGGATGTTCGCCGCGACCTATATCGGCGGCGGAGCCAATTTCAACGCGTTGGCGATTCACTACGAGGTGATGCAAAGCGGTAATCTGTATGCGGCAGCGGTGGTTGCCGATCACATTCTGACCGTCGTCTGGATCGCACTGCTGCTGATATTCCCACGCGTGGTCGGATGGTTTCTGACCCATCGCGATCAGCCGGCTGAAAGAGAGTCGGCGACCGGTTCTGAAACATCCGGCAGCCCGGCAGTTTCTGAAAATCCAGCAGGTGGAAGACGCCCCGGGCTGGGCGATCTGGTCGCCTTGCTGGCACTCGGAGTGGCAGCTTTCGTCCTGTCCGAGGCGATCGCGGACTGGTTTCTGACAGTGGCCGGTGTGGCCGTACCGCCGATTCTGATTCTGACCACGCTGGCCCTGATTCTGGCCCAGTTCGAGCTTGTCGCCCGGCTGCGCGGGGGTCAGATGCTGGGCATGTTCGGTGCCTACCTGTTTCTGGCCGCTCTGGGCGCTTACTGTGAAGTAGCGGCCCTGGGCGAAACCGGCTGGCTGGGCGTGAAGCTGATGGCATTCGTGACCCTGCTGATTGTCATTCACGGACTGTTTGTTGTCGTTGCCGGTCGACTGATGCGTCAGTCTGCCGAAGTGGTTGCCGTGGCCTCGGCTACCACCGTGGGTGGCGCTACGGTCGTGTTGCCGCTGGTCGAGCGCTTTGGCCGACAGGATCTGTTGTTGCCCGGCATCGTGCTTGGAACGCTGGGAAATCTTCTGGGAACTTATATTGGATTTGCCCTGGTTTACGCGTTGACTTGATGGCGTCCTTGTATGATCAATCAGTGATACGAATTCAGGACAAGCCTATGTGGCGCAAGTCAATCATGTTTTTTTTGGTCGTCATGGTGCTCGGCGGTTGTTCCAGTCGCCAGGTGCAGGACTCAATGGTGGGTTCGACGGCGCAGCGCCTGGTCACCCACAGTATTGATCAATTGATGGCAAAGCTGCCGGCCTCGGACTTCGAGCCGTTGCGGGGAAAGTCGATCATTCTGGAAACTCACTTCGTCGAGAATGGCCCGCTCAAGGACTATGCCGATGAACGTCTCGCGGTCGCCCTGAATGAACGCTTCGACATCAAGATCGCGACCAGTCCTTTGTCGGTGGATGCGCTTCTGAAAGTCTTCTACACCTCGCTCGGTACCGATCAGGAGCTGGCTGGTTTCTACTTGCCATTGGGGATAATACCGGGGCAGGACCCTGAATCACGAATCAACCTGATTTCGCTGGAAAAATTTCACGGCGTGACCGAGCTCTATTACTACATGCTCGAAGACGGCGAGCTCAGTCGTGGCCCGACGCTGATCAGTCGAACGCGCACCGATGCATTGGGCCTGCCCATCATCACCATTCCGATTTCCCGGCTGCCGGGCGATTGATGTGAGCGGATTCGAGCTGGATAGACGTTTGGCGGCTGACTCACTGGCAGTTGCCGACCTGTCCCTGTGCACGGTTCGCCTGATGAACGACCAGCGCTTTCCGTGGTTGCTGCTGGTGCCGCGACGGGCCGATATGGTCGAGATGCTCGATCTTGATGCCGTCGATCGCCAACAGCTCTGGGAAGACATTCGAACGGCCTCCGAGGCGGTACGAGCGGTGTTCTCACCGGACAAGCTGAATGTCGCCGCATTGGGCAACGTGGTTTCCCAGCTGCATGTCCACGTGATCGGGCGTTTCCGCGACGATACTGCCTGGCCGGCACCGGTCTGGGGGGTCGGAAAGGCCGAGCCCTGGCCTGACAGTGCGCGATCTGAAGTTCAACGGCTGCGGGCGGCTTTGGATTCGTGATCAGAACCGTTTTGCTGGTCGGTCTGGCGCTGATTGCCTTCGCAGCCAACTCCATTCTCACCCGCCTGGCCCTGGTCGAGACGCTCATCGATCCGATCAGTTTTACCGCCGTTCGCCTGGCCAGCGGGGCGCTGGTTCTGGCGGTGATCGTCTGGCTGCGTTCGAGTGTGGTTCCCGGGAAGGGCAGCGTGATTTCGGCGATGGCGTTGCTGGCCTATGCGCTGGGGTTTTCCCTGGCTTATGTTTTTCTCAGTGCGGCTACCGGCGCACTGATCCTGTTTGCATCGGTTCAGGTCAGCATGGTTGCCTGGACCCGGATTCGGGGCGAACGCCTGGGCGGGCTTTCGCAGATCGGTTTCGGCCTGGCGCTGGGCGGTCTGGTCTGGCTGCTGTTGCCGGGTCTGTCCCGGCCGCCGTTGATGCCGGCGTTGCTGATGATCGGGGCGGGTGTGGCCTGGGCAATCTATACGCTCAGGGCTCGCGGTGCGGGAGATCCGACCCGGGCTACTGCGATGAATTTCATGATTGCCGCGCTGCCGGCGGTTGCGCTGGCAGTGTGTCGCTGGAACAGTGCAAGCTGGGATACCAACGGGTTGCTGCTGGCCGTGGCTTCGGGTGCGCTGGCCTCCGGTCTGGGTTATGTGGTCTGGTATGTGGCACTGTCCCGGATTCGGACCTCGACAGCAGCTGTGGTCCAGCTGCTGGTTCCCGTGCTGACCGCCCTGGCCGGCGTATTCATTCTGGCCGAGCCGCTTTCCTTGCGCCTGGTGTTGGCGGGTGGGATCATACTCGGCGGAATTTTCCTGGTGGTTGCCCCCTGGCGCCAGCGTCTGACTTGAGTGTATTGAATTCAATGAAACTTTACGGAAGCTATACCTCCCCCTACGTTCGTCATTGCCGGATTGTATTGGCCGAGTGCGGCGTTGATCATGAGTTTGTCGAAGCCGACTATGCCGCCAGTGCCAGGCTATCGCCGACGGCAAGAGTGCCGTTTCTGGACGATGGAGATCGGCGCCTGCATGACTCAGCGAGCATTCTGAAGCATATCCGGAGCGAGACAGGCCAGGACTTCATGGCCGATATCGACGACTTTGAAACCTTTCTTCTGGCCAATACCGGTCTGGATACTTCGATCAACCTGTTTCTGCTGGAGAAGGAAGGGCTGCTGCCGAAAGATGTTCCCTATCTTGCCCGGCAGCAGGCCCGGGTCGAGAGTGTGCTGAGCGAGCTGAATGATCGTTGCAGTTCAGGGGAGCTTGACCTGGCCACTATCCCGGATGGCTTGCTGCGGGTCGGCTGCTTTCTGAGCTGGGCGCTGTTTCGCCAGCGCCTCACTATCGACATGCACCGTCATCTGCTTGCCCTGATGGCTCGTCTGGACGCCGATCCCGGGTTTGCCCGGACCCACCCGTCGCTCACGGCCTGAATTGAAGGACAAATGTCAGGACAATTGTAAGGATAATCGCCAAACGCTTGAGTGACGTGTCCAAAAAACTTGTCATTATCGGCAGCGTGTGGCCGGAACCGGATTCATCGGCGGCCGGTAAGCGGATGTTGCAGCTGATCGAGCTTTTTCAGGGTCAGTCCCGGGATGTGGTCTTCGCCAGTGCGGCCGCACCTTCCGAGCATCAGGCGGATCTTTCGCCAATGAATGTCCGCCAGGAACCTATCCGGCTGAATTGTTCGTCCTTCGATCACTGGATTGTCGAACAGAATCCGGCGGCCGTTGTTTTTGACCGCTTCATGACCGAAGAGCAGTTTGGCTGGCGGGTGACGCGGTATTGTCCCGATGCGCTGCGTATTCTGGATACCGAAGACCTGCACAGTCTGCGTGCGGCGCGTCGACAGCGTCTGCGAACAAGCCAGGCGGACTGCCAGTCTGAGTCCGAGCGCCAGTCTGTGGGGCCGGTGCTGGCTTCGCCTCAGGACATTGCCGACCAAATGCTCGGTACTGACCTGACCTTGCGCGAACTGGCCTCGATCTACCGCAGTGATCTGAGTCTGATGGTGTCGCAATATGAAATGGACCTGCTGCAAAGGCAGTTCGGGCTGCCGTCGGAGTTGCTGCACTATTTGCCGTTGTTTGCCGAGCCCGTTCAGGAGCCCGGTCTGTCATTCAGTCAGCGCTCCGATTTTGTCAGCATCGGCAATTTCCGCCATCCCCCCAACCTGGATTCGGTGCTCTGGATGAAGCATCAGTTGTGGCCGGCTGTTCGTGCCTGCCTGCCCAAGGCGCGGCTCAACGTATACGGAGCTTATCCGTCGCCGGCGGTGATGGCAATGAACAATTCCGATCAGGGATTCCTGGTCAAGGGCCGGGCAGCGAGTGCCCTGGAAGTGCTGGGTGCGGCGCGGGTTTGTCTGGCGCCACTACGATTCGGGGCGGGTATCAAGGGGAAGTTGCTCGATGCGATGCGGGCCGGAACGCCCAGCGTGACCACATCAGTGGGAGCCGAGGCGATGGCCGATGACAGTGACTGGCCGGGTGTGGTGGCCGATGATGCGGCGTCGCTGATTGAGGCTTGTGTAGCGCTGGCTCAGGATGAAAATCAGTGGCAAGTGGCTCAGTCGCGCTGCCGGCGGTTGCTGGGCGAGAACTTCTCGGCCGCGAAGTTTGTTACCGAGTTCGCCGCCAGACTCTCACGCTCGATGGATGATCTGGTCAATCTTCGTCGTCGTAACCTCGTTGGGGCCATGCTCAACCATCATCACCAGCGAAGCACCGAGTACATGAGCCGCTGGATCGAAACCAAGCAACAGCTGAAGTCCGGCAATTGAATGCAGGAGGCCGGTATACTCGCCTGTCACACTCGCGATTGCCGGTGACTGCTTGACTGACCCGAATTCCAATCCTGAAAATCGATCGGGGTCTGATATTCAAGATATCAATCGCCGCTTCTATGACGGTCTGTGGTCAGGAGCCCGGCTGGTTTCACCCGAGCGCTTCAATACCTGGCCGCTGATTTCGACCCTGGTTCCCGAAAGTCCGAGGCGCCTTGAAGTCGGTCCCGGCAAGCGGCCGCGACTGCCGCTGAACGGCACCCACTTTGCCGATATCAGCCAGCCCGCCGTGAACGCGCTGACGGAGCAAGGCGGGATTGCCAGTCTCGCCGGCATTACCGATCTTCCCTATGACGACAGCAGTTTCGACCTGGTCTGCGCGCTGGATATCGTCGAGCACGTCGAAGACGATGAAGCGGCGATTGCCGAGCTGGCAAGAGTGGCCGCGCCGGGTGCTCGTGTTCTTCTGTCGACGCCCTTGCACCCGGAGTATTGGTCACCATTCGATGACCTGGTCGGGCACTTCCGGCGCTATCCGCCGAAGGAACTGGTCAGTCTGCTTGATCGTCACGGTCTGACCATCGAGCAAAGCGCGATTTTCGGCATGAAGCCCCGATCAACCCGTCTGTCACGACTCGGTTTGTGGTTCCTGAGGAACGATCGCTTTGTTGCCCTGAGAGTTTACAACCGGGTGCTGATGCCGCTGGGGCTGCGCCTGCAGAAACCGCTCACGCTGCACAACGGTCTGGCAGAAACCGAAGGGGTCGATGAAATCTTCCTGGTTTGTCGACGACGCTGACGCCTGTCAATTCAGCAGCATCGCGGCCAGACCGAGAAAGGCGAAGAAGCCGACAACATCGGTAATGGTGGTCACAAACGGACCGGAGGCCAGGGCCGGATCGATGTTGAATTTTTCCAGCACAATCGGAATCACGATACCGCCGAGGGCCGCGGCCATCAGGGTCAGCACCATCGCCAGTGCGATCACGGCAGCCAGCATCGGAACGCCGAACCAGAACCCTGCGACCAGCGCCATCAGCAAGCCGAACGCAATGCCGTTGATGGCACCGACGGTGACTTCTCGCCGACTGACCCGTATCGCATTGCTCGGAGTCAGCTCCCGGGTTGCAATCGCGCGCACTGCCACAGTCATGGTCTGAGTGCCGGCGTTGCCGCCCATTGAAGCCACGATCGGCATCAGCACGGCCAGGGCCACCATCTGGTCAATGGTTTCGGCGTAGAGATTGATGACCATGGACGCCAGGATCGCGGTCAGCAGATTGACGAACAACCAGACGGCTCGGCCTTTGGTGGTCTGCATCACCGTGTCGGTCAGGCTGGAGTCCTCATCCACGCCGGCCAGGCGCAACAGATCCTCTTCGTGTTCCTCGTCAAGCACGCCCATGGCGTCATCTATGGTGATGACCCCGACCAGGCGGCCGGATTCATCGACCACCGGCGTTGAGATCAGGTGGTAGTGATTGAACAGGTAGGCGACATCGGATTCCTCGTCGGTGACCGTGACGGTGCGAAAGCTCGGCTCGATGATGTCGGTCAGGATGATGTCCCGGCGCGATGAAAGCAGCCGACCCAAGGCGACGTAGGAAACCGGCTTCATCGCCGGGGAGACCAGGATGATGTGGTAGAACTGGTCGGGCAGGTCTTCGTTGTTCCGGATGTAGTCGATGGCCTGGCCGACGCTCCAGTCCTCGGGCAGAGCGACCAGTTCGCGCTGCATCAGGCGACCGGCCGAAAACTCCGGGTAGGACAGGGCACTTTCGACGCCGATTCGGTCGGAGTCTTCGAGGGCTTCCAGAATCCGGGACTGCTGTTCCTGCTGCAGATCTTCGACCAGGTCGACGACATCATCGGAATCCAGATCGCGAATGGCCTCGGCCAGGACTTCCGACGACAGGGATTCGATCAGCGGCTCACGAACGGATTCATCCAGTTCGGACAGGATTTCGCCGTTGATCTCGCTGCCCCACAGCTCGACCAGCGCATTTCGCTCCGGCGTGCTGATCTGCTCGATCAGGTCGGCAACATCGGCCGCGTGCAGCGGTTCTAGCAGCGTATTGAGCTGCTCGACATCCTGCGCCTCCACGGCGTCGATCACCGACTGGATCCGCTCCCGATCCAGGCCGTCGCTCTGCTCCTCGTTTTCGCTCGTGGTTTCCGACTGCATCGCTGATCTCCTGGCCAAAAACGAATGAGTCAGGATGGCTTGAAGCCCATAGCCAACCTGTCAACAATCCGGAATTATTGCAGGAAAAGCCGTTCCATGCGGCCGGTTCTTTTGTCTATGGAGCGGATTCGAGTGCTTGCTGAATCATTGCCCGGGCGGCTTCGGCGTTTTCGAAGCCGCCCAACTCCACGATTTTTCTTCCGATCGGCAAATCCTTGTAAACGCGAAAGAACGCCTCGATGCGTTCTTTTTCGATGTCGGGCAGGTCTGAAATGTCGCGGATGCTGCGGTACTGAGGGTCAACGTCGTCAGCCGGGACAGCGATGATCTTGTCATCCTGCTCTCCGCCGTCAACCATCTTGAGAATGCCGATTGGTCGAACCCGAATGAATGCCGTGGGTACAACCGGTTCGCGGCTCAGAACCAGCACATCGAGCGTGTCGCCGTCACCTGCCAGGGTCGAGGGAAGGAATCCGTAGTTTGCCGGATAGACGACCGGCATCGACTGGAATCGATCCAGCACCAGGTGGCCACTGTCCTTGTCGATCTCATATTTCGAAAAACTGCCGGCCGAGATCTCGATGCCGGCCAGCACTTCGTCGGGGGCCGATGCCGGTTGTGGAACCTGGAACGGGTGGATCTTGTTGCTGCTCATCACCGGCAGCGCTGTGAAAGCACAAAATACAAGGGCGGAGATTTTCAGGGAGTGCAGCATATGCATCGCGTTTGGGGTCGTTGACTGGGGCACAGATAGTAGCAGCCCGGAGGTGTCACGGGAGCGTAATGTTAATGACACGTTAACGAAATTGTCGGTCCCTAAGCTAAGCTATCTCGTTTATCAAACTCCAAAGGCGATAGTCGCAATGAAATTCAATTTGATGATGGCGGGATTGCTGGTCTGCCTGCTTGGTTTTCAGTCTGAAGTCACGGCGCAATCTGTGGGGACCGTTCAGGGGCGTGTGGTCAACGAAACCGGTGGACGACTGGAAGGCGTTCGGGTTTCTGTCGAGGCGAGCACGCTGAGCACATCGACCGACCAGGCTGGACGTTTTCTGATTCGTGGCGTTCCAAGTGGCTCGGTGAATGTGCGATTCGATTATCTGGGCAGCGAAAGCCGAGTCGAGGCCGTTACGGTTGTTGCCGACCAGACAGTTGAACTCAATATCAGTCTTGGCACCGCCCTGGCACTCGAACGGATCGAGGTGCGGAGCCAGTCCGAAGCCAGTTCCAAGGCCCTCAATCTCTATCGTAACTCCGACGCCATTACCAACATCGTGTCATCCGATGATATTGGCAGCTTCGTTGACCAGAACGTGGCCGAGGCGCTGCAGCGATTGCCTGGAATTGCGATTACACGCGATCAGGGTGAAGGGCGCTTTGTGACCATTCGCGGATTGAGTTCAAACCTGAACAACGTCAGCCTGAACGGCATGCGGATCGGTACACCGGAAGATGGCGATCGCGAGCTGCCACTGGACCTGATTCCCACCGGTTCGGTTGAGCGTCTGGAAGTTGTCAAGGTGCCAACACCGGATATGCCGGGCGATGCCATTGGCGGAGCGGTCAACGTTGTCTCACCGTCGGCATTTGACTATGACGGTCAGGTGATTCGCTATCGACTCGAAGGTCTGCATGCAGATCTGGGAAGTGAGAACGGCGTTCGCGCCGAGTTGGCCTACAGCAATGTCTTCGATGGTTTTGGTGGCGATGGCAATCTCGGCGTTTCATTCGGAATCAACTATCTTGAGCGCGATTTTCAATCCAACAATATCGAAGCAGAGTATGACTTCCTGGACAATGACTCGACCGGAGGCGAAAGTTTTGTCCCGATCGAGATCCAGCAGCGCAAATACTTCGTCACTCGTGATCGCCTGGGTGCCAACCTGAACCTGGATTTTCGTCCATCATTTCGGGACCAGTATTTTTTCAACGCCCTTTACAGCCAATTCAACGATGCCGAAACCCGTCAGCGGTCGATTTATGTTCTCGAAGATGGCGACCTGGCTGGCTTGAGCGGCGACAACGCTCAGTTCAGGGATATCGAAGCCGATGGTATTCGCCGTCGTGTTCGTTTCCGTACCAAGGAGCAGGACACCTTTGCGCTGGCTCTGGGCGGTGAACATCGTCTGGAGAACTGGACGATTGACTATCGCGCCGGCTATTCGCAGGCCAGCGAGACCTCCCCGGACGAGATTGAAGGGCGCTTCGAACTTGATGGCGACGATGTCGATGCCGATGTCATTTTCGGCAGCGGCGTCCCAGACTTCAGCGTGACCCGTGGCGGTGCCGTGGCCAGTGACGTTTTCACCAACGAAGGCTTCCTGCTCGATCGGGTTGTGCGCGAATCGAAATTTGTGGACGAGGAAGACACCAATTTCAGTCTTAACATGGCACGTGAATTCCTGTTTGGCGCCGGTAATCGTTTCACCCTGAAGTTCGGTGCTGACGCTCGTTACAAGGACAAGGATGTCGACGTCAATGAATTCGAGCTGCGCGATGTTCTGGAGCTGTCTCTGGACGAGTTCACCCGCCCTGGTTTCTCCTTCCCGTTCGGCAGTCTGGGCGATGGCATCAGCTCAAGGGCGTTCCGCGATTTCTTTGCTGCCAACCGGAGTGCCTTCAATCAGCGACCCCAGGATATTGACGAAAACATCCAGTTGTCCGAATCCGGAGATTTCCAATCAAGCGAAGACGTTCTGGCCGCCTACCTGATGGGCACGCTGGACCTGGCTGACTGGCGCCTCATTGGCGGTGCCCGATTTGAAGATACCGACTTCTCGACCCGGGGCAACTCGATCGACTTCGACGACCAGGGCGATTTGACCGGTGTCTCGCCGATCCGTGCCTCGAACAGCTATTCGGAGCTTCTGCCGGCCTTGCTGGCCCGCTACAACGGCTTCGAGAATATCGTTCTGCGCGCCGCCTGGACCAATACGCTGGCTCGACCGAGTTTCTCGGATCTGTCGCCCGGTGTAGTGATTTTCCGCGAGGACCAGGAGGCCGAGGCGGGCAATCCCTTCCTCGATCCGATTACGTCGACCAACTTCGATCTTCTTCTGGACTGGTACCTGCCGCGTGCCGGCGTGATGTCGGTGGGCTTTTTTTACAAGGACATTGATGACTTCGTGGTCGATTTCGTGACCGAGAACGACGCGCAGTTCCCCGGTTTTGAAGTGGAACGGCCGGTCAATGGCACATCCGGTGAGAGTATTGGTCTGGAGTTCAATTTCCAGCATGATCTGAGCATCTGGAACGAGTCCCTGGACGGCTTGTTGCTGGGTATCAATCTGACCGAAATGGATACCGAATTCACTGCTGCCGAGCGGCCGGGCGAAAAGTTCCCACTGCCGCAGGCGGCAGAGTCAATCGCCAATCTCTACCTGGGCTATGAACGTGGTCCTTTGTCGACGCGACTTTCCTGGTCTCGACGCGGCAAATACCTTGAGGAAATCGGCGACGACCCGAACTTCGATGTCTATGTCGATGACCACGCTCAGCTGGATCTGACAGCCTCCTGGCGCTTTACCGATCAACTCGAGGCCATGGTTGAAGTGATCAACATGACCGATGAGCCGCTGCGGCTTTACCAGGGTGACTCCGGGAACGTGCTTCAGCTGGAAGAATACGGAATCAGTTTCAGCGCTGGCGTGCGTGGTCGATTCTGAGCCTGTTGGGTGCCCGGCGATGCCGGGCACCCGAGCATGATCCGGCTGAAATCTGCTGGATGGGGAAGGATCACGGTACTCGAAAAACCTTTTTTTAACATTCCTGGCCTTACTATCGCTCGTTCCGCTTCCGTTCTGCTGACCGCTTCGTCGGTTGGGAGGCTACAAGAGCCGTTCGAGTAGACTGGGTGACCAACCTCACTGCAATCACCATCATGGCTGTCGTCTTCGGAATCCTGGTGATTCTTGGCGCCGCCGAAATGGTTCTGCATCGCCGCACCCTGCGACGATTGCCCGTTCGAATTCATGTCAACGGCACACGCGGCAAGACCAGCGTGGTTCGTCTGATCGCGGCCGGCTTGCGCGCCGGTGGCCTGCGCGTCTGTTCGAAAACCACCGGGTCGTTTGCCGCCGTGACGGGGCCGGACGGGGAGGACTATCCGTTGCACCGTCCCGCGCAACCGAACGTGATCGAGCAGATGCGGGTGCTGCGTCGACTGGTGCCGTTCGAGCCGGATGCGGTGGTCATGGAATGCATGGCGTTGCAGCCCCAGTATCAGTCGCTGACCGAGCGTCAGATGATTCGCTCGACCCACGGCGTGATCACCAATGCACGTGCCGATCATCTGGATGTCATGGGCCCGGGACCAGACGATGTCGCACTGGCCCTGGCCGGCTCGACTCCCTACAACGCGAAGCTTTTCACCGCCGAGCGGCAGCGAATCGATATTCTCAGGATGGCGGCCGATGATCGGGGCAGCACGGTGCACCAGACCACGCTTGAGGATATTGCTGCCATTAGTGACAAGGACCTGGCGCCATTCAGCTACGCAGAGCACGGCGAAAACGTCGCGCTGGCCCTGAACGTGTGCCAGGACCTGGGTGTGGATCGGGCCACTGCCCTGTCCGGCATGCACAAACTCAAGCCGGAAGTCGGTGCCACTCGCGTTCTCGAAATGGATTTCTTCGGCCGCAGCATCATCTTTGTCAACGCGTTTGCGGCCAATGATCCGGAGTCCACCCAGATGATCTGGGAAAAGGTGGTGGCGCACTATGGTGATGACCGTTCCCTGATTGCGGTGGTCAACTGCCGCTTCGATCGACCGCACCGCTCGCAGCAACTGGCTGAAGTGGCCTCAAAGTGGACGCCAGCTCATCACTATGTGCTGATGGGGTCGGGTACGCTGCTGTTTGCCCGCTCTGCGGTCAAGAACGGTCTGTCACCTTCCAACATGACGGTCGCCGAAGGTATGGACACCGTTGAGACCTTTGAAACCGTCCTGGAGCATGCCGGAAACCGTGCCCTGATCGTGGGCATGTGCAATGTCCATGGTGGTGGTTCGGAACTGGCTCGCTACTTCAATAATCGCGCAACCCGGAGTCAACCCCTGTGATTGTTCTGAATCTACTGGCTGTTGCCATTGGTATCGGCCTGCTTGTGACCCTGCTGCTGGTGGAGGTGTTCGGCCTGGCCGCCGGTGGCCTGGTGGTGCCCGGCTACATGGCGCTGAAAGTGATGCAACCCTGGAGTATTGGCTTGACCCTGGGGGCGGCCTGGTTGACCTATATTTCCGTCCGTACGCTGTCCAGCTTCATGGTGGTTTACGGTCGGCGCAAGATTGCGTTGATGATACTGGGTGGCTACCTGGCTGGCAGCCTGATCGATCTGATGTTTGGCGGTGTGATGACTTACCCAACCGGGCGCGAAAGTGCTGGAGCCAGTGAGTTTGCCTATTTTGAGATTTCAATCATCGGCTACATCATCCCCGGCCTGATTGCGATCTGGTTTGATCGCCAGGGTGTGCTCAAGACGCTGGCCGGCATGATTGTCGCCACGGTACTGGTGCGCCTGGTCCTGGTCGTGATCATGCCGGATGTACTGATGACCTACGAGGCCGATCAGGCGCTCAACCGGGCTGAGCTGGACCAGGTCCTGCAAGGAGTACTGGAATGATCAGAGGAGCCCAGAAACTTTACTGGCGACCGTCACGCATTCCTGGCCGGGCACTTTTTCTGCTGTCAGTGGCAGCGATTGCAGCCCTGGTGATTGTTGAATCGTTCACTCGCCAGGAGTCCTCGGCCCAGTATGACCAGATGCTTTCTGCTTCGCGCATGATGGAAGAGGGTATCGAAATACTGCGCCCGCTGCGTGGCCGAGTTCGTGCCATCAACCCCGAGCTGGACCCGCTTCGGTCCGGGATGATCGGGGTGGCCTCATCGACCATCACGACCAACTCCGGTGACCTGGAATCCAAGCAGGCAACCATCAACCCCAACTGGGCAGCGGTCGTGGTTCGCCTGCTGGGTGAGGCGGACGTTGAGCCCGGGGACACGGTGGCCGTCGCGGTGTCCGGATCGTTTCCGGCTTTGAACCTGGCGGTGTACAGCGCACTGCAATCGCTGGATATCGAAGCGATCACCATTGTTTCCGGTTCGGCGTCGCAGTGGGGTGCGAATCTGCCCGATTTTGGCTGGCTGGATATGACCCGCGAATTGCGCGCGGCCAATCTTATCGATATCAAGGCGGACGTGGCGACCCTGGGCGGCATCGAGGACCGGGGCATTGGCATTGACGAGAGCGGCATTGCAGCAATCGAACGCAGTGCCCGGCAGTCCGGCGTTGAAATCACGGTTCCTGACAGTTACGAGGATTCGGTGACCAAACGCATTCGGCTGTATCGGGAGCTTGCCGATGGCCAACCGATTGCCGCGTTGATCAACGTCGGCGGAGGAACCGCGACCACCGGTCCCAACTCCATCGACCATTACTTCGGCAATGGACTGATTCGCACGGCCCCGTCGCGCGCGTTTCGGGTGCCTTCGGTGCTTGGCTATTTTCTGCAACAGGATGTTCCGGTGCTTAATTTCACCGGTATTCGCGAACTGGCCACCCGATTCGATCTGCCCTATCCCGTGCTGGAACCGGTCAGTATCGGTACTGGCGGTGTGTATCGGGCTGAAAGCTATCGCCGCTGGCTGGCGTTGCTGATGATCGTCCTGTTGCTGGCCCTGACCGGGCTGATCATGCGTTCGGCCAATATTTCTCTGGCTGCTGGCCATAGCGATGACCATCGCGACACGCTCAGACCCAAAGTCTGATTGGGCCCCGGTTACCTACCTTGCCAGAATCGTTCAGCGGCCATTGGATTTCATGAACGCCCTGATATCGTGGATCAACTGCTGACGACCAGGGTGGCTTGGAATCAGTGATTCGTCGAATTCGTCCAGACTATAGCGAGAAACCATCGGGTCCTTGCCGGGATCAAACCATTCCTTGAGCAGCACGATGCCGCGGCCGGTATCGACGACCAGATCGAAGTCGCAGTAGGGCGCGGTGGAAAAGCGCCATGCCCGCGAAGCCATCAGGGGGCGATCAGGTCGGCCAGCCGGACTTTGCGCGGGTCGCGATAGAGCAGGGTACGCAGCGGACTGGTTCGGGCCAGCGGTTGCCACTCGCCTTCGGGCTGGGACAGGCGATCAGCAATGGCCCACAGAACAACGGGATTGGCGCCCATACCCATGTGGGTGGCGCTGACTTCGATATTTTCCGACCACGGGCTTTCGGGCGCCAGGCTCATGCGCCAGTTGACCACCCCGTCGGTCTTGCTCATGAACGAGGTGCTCGGAGCCGGGGGATGCTCTGCCAGCCACTCCAGCAGGCGCGGATCGTCCGCCTTCCAGCCGCTGACCAGCTCGAAAACACGCCAGGCATTGGTGCCGCTGTGGTGTCCCTGGATGGGGGAACCCAGGGTAATCACACTGCGAACGTGGTCAGGCATTCGAACGGCCAGTGCGCGCGCCATGGCGCCACCCAGCGACCAGCCGATCAGGCTGGCAGTGCGCCCATGGCGCTGTTCGATATCGGTCAGGCGCTTTTCCAGGCGACCCACCAGGTTGTTGCGCGGCCCGACATTGAACCCTTCGTCCCAGGGATAGGCCGTGTAGCCGCGGTCGGTCAGGTAGCGACGCAGTGCCCAGGTGCTGGCATCGTTGGCAATCAGGCCGGGAAGGACCAGCACGGGATGACCGTCGCCGCGGGGTGCACGCCGTAACAAAGGCCAACTGACCGCCAGCGAAGCCCATTCGAAAACGGCCCGGCCTTCCAGTGCCATCAACAGCGGCGACGGGGCGCGCAGTGGCAATTTATCCAGCAAGTTCAAGCGGTTTCCCCTTGTTCGAGTTCATCCAGTGCTGCCTCCAGTTGTCGCGCCAGTGTCTGTGGCTGGGGCAGTGCATCGGGACAGCTGAGAATACCAACCTCCAGGCTACCCGCATAGGTTTGTACGGTAATGTTCAGTGCCAGTCCATGAGTGACGATGGAAATGGGATAGTAGTGAGTCACGCGGGCTCCGGCAAGGTAAAGCGGAACCGGCGGCCCGGGAACATTGGAAATGACCAGGTTGGCCAGGGGTGGCAGGCGTTCTGACAGCCGACCGCGCTGCCAGAGTCGACTCAGGCCGGTCGCCCAGAACGGCGCGGCCAGGCCGGGAAAATCGGTCGGAATCAGATTGCTGAAGGCGACGACACGCGCCTTGATTCTCGCGGTAGCCGCATGGATTCTCTGCAGTCGGATCAACGGATCGGGCTCGTTGGTGGGCAGCTCGCACTGGACCATCGACACCTGGTTGTTGGCATTGCCGTCGCCTGCGTTGCGCAACGATATTGGCATGCCGGCGATCATCGGCTTGTCCGACAATGCGCCCCGGCGCTTGAGATTTTCGCGTACGGCGCTGGTGCACAAGGCCATGACCACATCATTGAGACTGACCCGGTGTGTTCGGGCGACGGATTTGACCCGCTGCAGATCCAGGCTGATCACCCCCAGTGCCCTTTTTTCACTGACTTGTGTATTGAACAGACTGCGCGGGGCCAGCATCACACTCTCGCGCAGGCCCGCCAGGGTCTTGAGCGGCGAGCCGACGCCTGAGGCGGCCAGTTTGACGGTGTCGGGAATACCGCGCATCCAGCGGCCCAACGCGCCCACGGTGGCACCGGCCGCTCGCGTTGCCAGCCGCGTCGTCCCGGTTGGCTTGCTGGCTGATTCTGCCTGGGGTGAAGACGTTCTTCTGACCGGATTGGGTTCGATATCGAGCAGGGCTCTGGCCAGGGCAACCCCGCCCTGGCCGTCCAGTAGCGCGTGATGGATTTTGCTGTAAAGTGCGACCCGGCCATCGGACAGGCCTTCGATCACGACCAGTTGCCACAGCGGCCGCTGCCGGTCCATGGTCTCGGCATGCAGGCGGCCGGCCAGGGCCATCAGCGCCTTGTCCGAACCCGGAGCGCGCAGCTTTCGTTGTTGAATATGCCAGTCCAGATCCAGTGGTGCCTGTTCCCGCCACAAGGGATGACTCAGTCCCAGCGGCGCGTTTTCCAGCACGCGCCTGAGTGGTGCGGCACCGGCCAGACGATCCTTGACGTGCTCGACCAGGCGCTGATGAAAATCACCCGTCGAATCGGATTGCGGTTGCAGCAGCATCAGACTGCCGACATGCATCGGCGTGCCGAGACTTTCCAGGTAAAGAAAAGCGGCATCGAGGCCGCTGAGCGGGTGATTGTCGGACATGGTCAGAGCAGCGCCTGAACCAGCGACTTGCCGGCTTCACGGCCTTCGAATACGGCGGTGACCACCAGGTCGGCGCCGCGTACCATGTCGCCGCCGGCAAAGATCTTTTCATGCGTGGTCTGATAGGCCAGGCTGCCGTTTTCTCCGACCTTGAGGCGGCCGTCGTCGTGGGTGGCCACGCCGGCGTCGGTCAGCCAGGCCGGTGGGTCCGGGCGAAAACCGAAAGCGATGATGACTGCATCGGCCGGCAGGGTGGTTTCGGAACCCGGGACAGGCTCGGGGCGCTGGCGGCCATTTTCATCCGGCTCGCCGAGCCGGGTCTCGACAACCCTGACACCCTCGACCTTGTCATCGCCGAGAATTTCGACCGGCTGACGGTTGAACAGGAATTCCACCCCTTCCTCGCGGGCATTTTTCACTTCGCGCCGGCTGCCGGGCATGTTGGCCTCGTTGCGGCGGTAGGTGCAGGTGACCGAGAAAGCGTCCTGGCGGATGGCGGTGCGATTGCAGTCCATCGCGGTGTCGCCGCCGCCCAGCACCACGACACGCTTGCCTTCCATGCTCTTAAAGTCAAAGTCGGGCAAGGGCTGCCTGAGTACGCGGCCGATATTGCCGATCAGGTAGGGCAGGGCCTCGATCACGCCTGTCAGAACCTGTCCCGGCAGACCGCCATCGACATAGCGGTAGGTTCCCATGCCGACAAACACCGCATCGTAGTCGTCCAGCAGCTGCTTGAGCTTGATATCACGGCCGATCTCGACGCCCAGGTTGAACTTCACACCCATGCCTTCCATCAACTGGCGCCGGGTTTCGACCACCTGCTTGTCGAGCTTGAACGGCGGGATGCCGTAAGTCAGCAGGCCGCCGATGCGCGGGTACTTGTCATACACATCGGCCTCGATACCGTTGCGTACCAGAATATCGGCGCAACCCAGTCCGGCCGGACCGGCACCGATTATCGCGACCCGCTTGCCGGTAGGCCGGACATGGGACAGGTCCGGCCGCCAACCCTGCTTGACCGCCTCGTCGGTGATGTATTTTTCGATCGAACCGATGGTTACCGCCCCGAGGCCGTCGTTGAGCGTGCATGCTCCTTCGCAAAGCCGATCCTGCGGGCAGATCCGGCCGCAGATTTCCGGCAGGGTGTTGGTCTGGTGCGACAGCTCGGCGGCTTCGAACAATCGTCCCTGGCGAATCAGCCGCAGCCAGTCGGGAATGTAGTTGTGGACCGGGCACTCCCACTCGCAGTAGGGGTTGCCGCAGTTGATGCAGCGCGCCGATTGGTCGGCCGCCGAGGACTGGCGGTAGTCACCGTAGATTTCTCCCCATTCGCGAACCCGAATGGGAACTGCGACGACCTCCGGATCCTGCCGCGGGGATTCCAGGAAATGGAGTGGGCTGGGATCGGACTGGCTCACGCGGCATTCCTCAGGGCAGCAATCAGGCCATCCAGATCGGCGGCCTTGGGTTTGACCAGCCAGAACTTGGGCAGCAGGCGGCGGAAGTCGTCGAGCACGTAGCCGGCATGCTGGCTGCCGGTCAGTTCCAGGTGACGGGTGATCAGATCGCGCAGATGATGGACATGATTTTCCATGCTGTCGGGCGCGATATGGTGGATGTCGATCAATTCATGATTGTAGCGATCGACAAAGCCGCGGTCGGTATCCAGCACGTAGGCAAAGCCCCCGGTCATGCCGGCACCGAAATTGATCCCGGTTCGGCCGAGAACGATGACCACTCCGCCAGTCATGTATTCGCAGCAGTGATCACCGGCGCCCTCGATCACGCCGATGGCCCCGGAATTGCGCACCGCAAAGCGTTCACCGGCAGTTCCGGCAGCGAACAGTTCCCCGCCGGTTGCTCCGTACAGACAGGTGTTACCCATGATCGGCGTTTCAGCGGCCCGGTAGCGCGCTTGTTCGGGTGGTTGCAGAACGATCCGACCGCCAGCCATGCCTTTGCCGACATAGTCATTGGCTTCGCCGATCAGCTTGATGTCCAGTCCGCCCGCATTGAATGCGCCGAAGCTCTGGCCGGCACTGCCTGTGAAAATGAGCCCGATCGGATGATCGTCCATGCCCCGGTCGCCCCAACGCCGGGCGATGCTGCCTGACAGGCGCGCGCCGATGGATCGATCACTGTTAAGAATCGGATAGCGAAAGATGCCGCCCGACTTTTCCTGCACCGCCTGCCCGGTGTCGGCGTGGATGCGCTCGGCCAGCTCGCCGCGATCATGCGGCGGGTTGCGCTCGGCAACGCAGAAGCGATGGCTGTCATGAGCCAATCCATCGGCAGCCAGCAGCGGTGACAGATCAAGTCGGCATTGCCGGTTGGTCAATCCCTCGATGCGCTGTAAGTATTCGGTTCGTCCGATCAGGTCTTCAAGACGGGTCACACCCAGCCCGGCCAGAATTTCGCGCACGTCGCGAGCAACAAAGTGGAAGTAATTCATGACCATCTCGGGCAGGCCGATAAAGTGCTTGCTGCGCAGTACTTCATTCTGGGTCGCAACGCCGGTGGCGCAGTTGTTCAAGTGACAGATCCGCAGGTACTTGCAGCCCAGCGCGATCATCGGCGCGGTGCCAAAACCGAAACTCTCGGCCCCGAGAATGGCGGCCTTGACCACATCCAGGCCGGTTTTCAGACCGCCGTCGGCCTGGATCCGGACCTGGCCTCTCAAGTTATTGGCCATCAGCACCTGGCGGATTTCACTCAAGCCCAGTTCCCAGGGTGCGCCGGCATACTTGACCGAGGTCAGCGGACTGGCCCCGGTGCCGCCGTCGTAACCCGACACGGTGATCAGGTCGGCATAGGCCTTGACCACGCCGGCGGCGATTGTCCCGATACCAGGTTCGGCTACCAGCTTGACCGAGACCAGTGCCTTCGGGTTGACCTGCTTGAGATCGAAGATCAGCTGGGCCAGGTCTTCGATCGAGTAGATATCATGATGCGGCGGCGGCGAGATCAGGCCGACGCCGGGGCTGGCGTAGCGTAGCCTGGCGATGAGTTTGTTGACCTTGTGGCCGGGCAACTGGCCGCCTTCGCCGGGTTTGGCCCCCTGGGCGATCTTGATCTGGATGACCTCGGCATTGACCAGGTACTCCGGTGTGACGCCAAAGCGACCCGACGCCACCTGCTTGATTTTCGATGATTTTTCGGTGCCGTAGCGGACCGGATCTTCGCCGCCTTCGCCGGAGTTGGAGCGCCCTCCCAGGCGGTTCATCGCGATCGCCAGCGCCTCGTGCGCTTCGGGCGACAAGGCACCCAGTGACATCCCGGCCGAGTCGAAGCGCGGGAGTATGTCCTTGATCGGTTCGACCTGGTCGATATCGATCGAAGGCTTGTCGGAACGCAGCCCGAGCAAATCGCGCAGGGTGGCCGGAGCACGTTCGTTGACCTGCCGCGCATAGGCCTGGTAGTGCGCATACTCACCGCTTTGAACGGCCTTTTGCAACAGCGTGACCACGTCCGGATTGTAAGCGTGGTATTCGCCGCCATGGACATAGCGATACTGCCCACCATGCTCGATCGGAACGGATTTTTGCCAGGCCCAGCGGGCCAGTGACTGCTGATCACCATGCAGGTCGGCAAAGTTCGAACCCTGAATACGGCTGACCGCACCCGGAAAGCACTGGTCAACCACTTCATCGGCCAGCCCGATGATTTCGAACAGCTGCGCGCCGCGATAGGCGCCCACTGTCGAGATGCCCATCTTGGACAGAATCTTCAGCAAGCCCTTGCGGATACCCCGACGGTAGGCGCGACCGAGTTCCAGCGCGCGGTCGCGCGGATCATCAATTTCTCCGGATTCGACCATCGCATGAAGCGTTTGGTACACCAGGTACGGGTAGACGGCCGTGGCGCCGAAGCCGATCAGGCAGGCAATCTGGTGGGCGTCACGCGCCGTGCCGGTCTCGATGATCAGATTGCACAGCGGGCGTTTGCCGCATTCGAGCAGGTGGTGGTGAATGGCGCTGGTGGCCAGCAGGGCATGAACCGGAAGAAAGTCGGGCTTCAGGTAGCGATCCGAAATCAGCAGAATCAATTTCCCGTCGTCGACCGCCTGTTCGGCCTGGCGGCAAAGCAAGGTAATCGCCTCGTCCAGCGGCTGGTCGGCAGGCACGTTCAGGTCGATGAACTCCGAGGCCAGCCCCAGCTGCGGTGTGTTGATCAGCTGGCGCAGCTTGCGCTGGCTCAGGATGGGTGAATTGAGGACAATTCGGTCGGCGAGGTCGGGTCCGGGCTGGAAGATGTTTCCCTTGCGACCAATGCCGGTTTCCAGTGACATCACGATGCTTTCGCGCAACGAATCAATGGCCGGATTGGTGACCTGGGCAAACTGCTGGCGAAAGCCGTCATACAGCGAGCGTACTCGTGTCGAGAGTACCGGCATCGGGGTGTCGTCACCCATCGAGCCGACCGCCTCGGCCTGGGTTTCGGCCAGTACCTGGATGACTTCGCGGCGTTCTTCACGCGACAGGTTGAACATCTTCTGGTAAGTCGCGAGGGTATCCGGATCAAACGGTTCGGCGGCCATGTGGACATCGACCAGCTCGGAGTCCAGGTACTTCACGCCGGCTTTCAGCCAGTCCTGCCAGGGATGCAGCTTTTTGAGCTTGTCGTCGATCTGCTGCGAGTTGAGCAAGTTGCCTTGCTTCAAGTCAGCGACCAGGATCTGGCCGGGACCGAGGCGTCCGCGGGCCTCGACATCGGCCGGGCTGACATCGACCACACCGGTTTCCGAGGCCACGATCAGCTTGCGGTCCCGAGTCAGGGTCCAGCGGGCCGGCCGGAGGCCATTGCGGTCCAGGGCGCAAACCGCATAGCGTCCATCGCACATCACCAGTCCGGCCGGACCATCCCAGGCTTCCTGGTGAAAGCTGAAGAATTCATAAAAGGCACGCAGGTCGGCATCCAGATTATCGGCTGTCTGCCAGGCCGGAGGGATCAGGATGCGCACCGCCTGCGGCAGCGGCATGCCGCCGGCAACCAGCAGTTCGAGCATGTTGTCCAGCGAGCTGGAGTCCGAGCCGTGCATTGAAACCGGCGGATCAATCTCATCCAGTCCGGCCAGCAGTGGCGAGGCCAGCAGCCTTCTCCGGGCGCGGGTCCAGTTGCGATTACCGCGGATGGTATTGATCTCGCCGTTGTGAGCCAGCAGACGAAACGGCTGGGCCAATTGCCAGCGCGGCAGGGTGTTGGTGGAAAAGCGCTGGTGGAATACCACGGCCGAACTTTTCAGCCGGGAATCGGCCAGGTCAGGATAGAAGTCGGCCAGATATTCGGGCATGACCATGCCCTTGTAGGCAATGGTTCGTGTTGACAGGCTGGCAATGTAGAGGGTCGAATCGTTGTCCAGGTCCTGCTCGATGCGTCGGCGGGCAAGAAACAGCTGCCGTTCGAGTTTTTCGTTATCCAGATGGCCGACTGCGCCGACGAACACCTGCTCGATCCGCGGTCGTCGCTGACGGGCTGACTCACCCAGCGCCTGTTCATCAACCGGAACCGGGCGCCATCCATTAACCGTCAGGTCATGGCTGTTCAGCATCCGGGTGATCAGATCGCGCTGCTGCTGGGCGATAGCGGCATCCTGGTCCAGAAACACCATACCGACACCGAAGTCGTCGTTCAGCGTCATGCCGGCATCGCTGGCTACGGCGCGCAGAAACTCCCCAGGCAGCTTGATCAACATGCCGCAACCGTCGCCGGTCTTGCCATCCGGAGCGACCGCGCCCCGGTGGGTCAGCCGCTTCAGCGCCCCGAGTGCATCAACGACGATCCGGTGCCCGGGCTGGTCATCCAGCTGGACAACCAGGCCGAATCCGCAGGAATCGCGTTCAAAATCAGGATGATGCAATGTTTTCAAGAACTTGGCTCATTAGCGGAGACCAGACCCTTTAGCTTACATGCTGAAGCGTAGAGCCGGGGTTCTAGAAAACACTTTTTATCGACGTGGAGGTTACACTTGGCGCACGACCTTCAATCAGCTGCTACTCCAAGGAGAATTCACTCGTGGCTCGCAAATCATCCCCCAAAACGTCCGGTCCCGTCCGCGCCAGGCGTATTTATTCCCCCGATTGGCCGATTGTCATTCTTGGCGGCCTGGGGTTGCTGGTAACCGGATATCTGGTCTTGACCAGCATGATGGCGACAGCACCCGTGGGCTGTGGTGCGGGCTCGTCGTGTGACCTGATCCAGCAAAGTCGCTGGTCGACGCTGCTCGGCTTGCCCGTGGCACTTTGGGGATTTGGCTTGTACCTGATCATCACCGTCATAGCAGCCCTGGGCAAACCGCGCCTGAAACGCTGGCAGCAGCTCTGGGCCTTGAGCTTCTTCGGGGTCATGTTCAGTGTCTACCTGACCGGCGTTGGCTGGATTGAATTGCAGGCTCTGTGCTGGTGGTGTACCACCTCGCTGTTGATTCTGCTGGCAATGTTTCTTGTTCTGACGTTTTTGCGTCCCGAAGGCGCGCCCGGAATGGCATGGGGAGGATTCATCCTCGGCAAGGGCCTGATGATCGCTGTCGTACTGGTCGGACTGCACGCTTATTACAACGGTTGGTTCGAAGCCGCACCTGACCCAAAGCTGGAAGCTCTGGCGCAGCATCTTGATCGCTCTGGTGCGGTTTTCTATGGGGCGTTCTGGTGCCCCAGTTGCCAGGATCAGAAGTCGCTGTTCGGCAATGCGGCCGACGATCTGCCGTATTTCGAGTGCTCGCCCAACGGGCGCAACGCCGGCATGGCCTTTGAATGTGCCAGTGAAAATGTCAGTACCTTTCCGACCTGGACGATCGGCAACCGACGCGTGACCGGTGTGCAGACGCCGCAAGACCTGGCCCGCTATTCGCGCTTCGACTGGGAAGGCTGGCAGCCGGACTGATCCGGCTGCCAGCGCAGTCTCATTGGGTTTCGAAGCGGTCCTCGAAAACTTCGTCAGTAATGCAGGCCTGGGGGAGGGTGAAGTCGGCGGTGACATTCAGTGAGCTTGCACTGCCTCCATCGGCAGCGTTCACTCCCATGCCGCGGCGGGCATAGGCATCCCAGATTTCGCACTGGTTTTCGCCCTCATAGGCAATCTGGTCGGCCAGCAGGGTCGCGTCTCGATTGTCGAGGAAGGTCGGGGTGCAAGGCTGAAGTTTGAGCGCATCGATCACCAGTTGCAGCGCGATATTGTTGCCGCCGGTGCCGGTGTAGAAGTCCTCATCGAATCCGTGCTTGTCCACCAGGTTCCAGTACATGTCCCACAATGCACTGTTGAATACCGTGCCGACGCCATGGGGAATCGAAACGCCGCCGGCCTGACCGGCTGTGCGCAGATTGTCGTAGGTCAGAGGGTTGAGGGTCATGTCGCGAATATAGGGAGCCGGTCGGATTCCTGCGCCCGGAATGTTTTCACGGAAGGTCAGATAGGAACCCACACCCCGCGGCTGATCGGACTGGTCCTCGGCCTTGGACGTCAGCCATAGTCCAAGAAAATCGCTCCAGCCTTCACCGGCCTGCTGCGAACCACTCAGGCAACCCGCCTGGGAGGGTCCGCCGGTCAGTCGATTGGACAGGCCATGACCGTATTCGTGGGCGATCACGCCGGCATCCAGATCGCTATCGCGATTCAGCGACGGACCGCCTTCGCGAATCAGCGTGCCCTCGATGTCGTTACCGAGATCATCGATCACGATATTGCCATTGAGGTTGCCGATCATTCCAACCGGAATCGTGACTTGGCCGCCAGAGGCGCCTGCGCCCATATTGATCGTGCCATTACCGCCGTCGTTGTTGACCACGATCACAGCACTCGCGCCGGCCTGCTCGGCATTCAAGGCCTTGGTCCCGAATTCGCAACTGCCGCGACGTACCAGGGCGATATTGCCGGCTGTAAAGCCGGTCAGCGCATTGCATCCTTCAGCCGGCGCCGCGCTGCCGTCATCCACCAGTTCAAGCGTGGCCGTGGTGCCGGGATCACCAATGGTTGCACCCCAGGCGGCGGTAGCGACGTTGTATTCGCCCGCACTGGCCGCCGGTTCGGCAACTCGCAAGATGGCGGGAGCCGAGCCGGTCCAGATAAACATCTGCATGCGCGGCGGGTTGCCGTCGGGCGGCGTTCCGAAATTGGCATTGTTGGTGCCCGAACCGTCCTGTGCGTCGGCGCGAACGGCGTCACCGCCCAGTCCACCGGGACCAAAATTGACTTGCTGGAAGTTACCTGATGGCTCGTCAAAGCCGTGATACCAGAGTACATCGTGAATGATGTTGTTCCAGTAGAACAGGTTGGTGATGGCAAAGTCTTCGTACTCGGACGGTTGTTGCGTGCCTAGGTCGATGGGGAAATCGAAGTCAAGTTCAGCGCCGCCATCGGGTCGGCGACCGCCGGAGTTGTTGGCGTCGGTGTCTTCCTGGGCAAATACGTTGTTGCCGCGCGTGTCGGTGTACTGGGTCGAGCCGGTATCGTGCCAGCCCAGGGGTGAGGCCTGGGCATCGGCGGGATCAACTACCAGCGTGTCGCTACCCTGGCCGGGATGCTCCAATGGCAGGGCGAATGCCCGGTAGCCGGCTTCCTGGGTCCAGTTGACCGCTTTCAGAACATCGCCGGAATGGGCGTCGATCCAGGCCTGGTACCAGTCCACGCGGGATTTTTCGTCCACCACCATTTCCCAGGCCAGATGCAGACGTCCTTCATGCTCCAGCCAGGCCAGCGAAACCGGAATGTCGTCATCGGCCATGGAGCCACCGCTGAACACCAGATTTTCGGCATCGGAACGGCTTTGAACACTGACGGATTGGTCGAAGTTCAGCCGGCGCGCTTGGGCATAGGCAGCCAATGCATCAGTTGCTGAAATCGTCGGAGAACGGGGTGCTGCGCGTTCGGCAGCGCGCTTGGTAAAGCGGCTGTTCAGGCTCCAGATGCGACCATCGGATCCGATATTGACGTTGGTCAGGGCCAAGGCAACCGGTAGTCCATCGATGCGCTGGCGCAACCAGACATGGCGAACACCGGTGTGCTTGCTGACATAATCGTCGGTAACTTCGGTATCGCCGATATCCGATGCCGTGAGCCCCAATGATTCGGCGCGCTCGGCCAGCGTTGTACGAGCAAGATCGACGGAAGACTGGACGCCGCTGACAAGCGCGCACAAGACGACCGCCAGGAAGAACTGGCGTATTTTCATGGTAGATCCCTCGGGTGGAAAAAGTCGGTGGAAACGTGACCAGCGTCGAAGTTTGCCACAAGTTCTGCGTGAAGACAAAGCAGGCGTGAGCCACAAACCGGCATTGATTGGGCATCAATCACCTGTTCGCTTAGCGGATAATCCCTGGGTGGACGATTACAATGACCGACAGACTGTTCATGAATCCGGAGGTATCCTCCATGACGTATTGCAGGTTGGAGCAGAAGGAAATGAGGAATAAGGTCATGAAGATCCTGATAGTCGGAGTGGTACTGTTTCTGGTTTCGACCGGGCTGCAAGCTGCCTCAAGTTGCTGGATATCCGATGCGGATCATGGCGAATTGCGGTTCAATGGGTCGGTAGAAGGCAATGGCTTCAGTGGCGTATTCGAGTCGTTTTCAGTCGAGGTCTGTCTGGCCGACGCCGATGATCCGACCAGCGCCCGCATTACCGTTGAAGTGGATGTCGCTTCAGCCAATACCCGCAACCGTGACCGCGACGAGACATTGCTGGGGCCCGAATTTTTCGCCGTCGAAACGTTTCCGGTCGCATCCTGGCAATCCGATTCGATCGTCGCCACGGAGGATGGCTACCTGGCTGAGGGCGAACTGAACTTGCGCGACGTTTCGGCAGATCAGCCTGTCCATCTGAGGTTTGAGTTGTCCGGTGAGTCGCCAACGCTTGAAGGCCATGCCGAAATTCTGCGCCTGCGCTACAACGTGGGAACCGGTGAATTCGAAGACACGGATTTTGTCAGGAACCGGGTCGATCTGGAGTTCAGTCTGGAACTTGAGGACGTCGAATGAGAGCCTTCAAGCTTGCGATTATTGCCCTGGCCATGTTGGTCATCTGGCAACTGTTCGGTCCGGAACCCCTGCCTGGCAGCGCTGCCGAGGTCAGCCCAGGTAATGATGTCGTGATGTTTACCGCACCCTGGTGCGGCTACTGCGACCAAGCGCGGGCGCACATGAACCGCAAGCAGGTCGAGTTTCTTGAAATCGATATCGAGAGTTCCGTCGAAGCCAATGACGCCTGGCGCGACGCCGGTGGTCGCGGCGTTCCCCTGACGTTCATTGGCGACCAGCGCCTGGCCGGCTACTCCGCCCAAGCCTACGACCAGGCCCTTGATGCCCTCTGAATCAAGATACTAAAACCCAAAACCTTTTGGACGCAAAGCAGCGAAGCAGCCAAGCAAACAAGCAAAGAGACTTATAGAACTTTTAACTTTTTTTGTTTCTTTGCTGCTTCGCTGCTTTGTGACAAAAAGATTTTCCAGGTTTTGATCTTCATTCCACTTGGTTAGTTGGCTTTTTCTTTTTCAGTTTCTACGCCGAGGCGTTTGTGCATGGCGGGGCTGGTGGTGGTGTACTGGACGAACTGGCGTTTGTCCGGATAGATGTATTTCTGCACGCCGAAGGCGGCCAGAGCGGCTTCATGAAAGCCTGACAGGATGAATTTTTTCTTGCCGGGGTAGCTGTTGATATCGCCGATCGCGAAGACCCCGGGGATACTGGTCTGGAACTGTTCGGTGTCGACGGCGATCTGCTTTTTGTCGAGATCCAGCGACCAGTCGGCGATCGGCCCGAGATCGGGCGCCAGTCCCCAGAAGACCAGCACTTCATCGCCTTCGACAACGGTCCGGTTCCGCTCAAGGTCCATGATTTCGAGGCCGGTCAGTCGGCCCTGGGAATGCTTGACTTCCATGATCATGCCCTGATGCCGGGTCACTTTGCCGGCCTCGGCCAATTGCTTGACCTTGGCGACCGTCGCCGGGGCACCCCGATAGTCGGCACGCCGGTGAATCAGGTCGATCGAACCGGCGATATCAGCCAGGTCAACAGTCCAGTCCAGGGCTGAATCGCCGCCGCCAAGAATCAATACGCGCTTGTCACGATAACGATTCCGGTCGGTGACCTTGTATTGAACCTGGTCGCTGGTCACCTGATCGAGCGCCTTGGCCTTCAGGCGGCGCGGCAGAAATGAGCCCAGACCTGCGGCAATGATGACCGCACCGGCATCAAACTCGGTTCCCCGGGATGTCACCACGGTAAAACGGCCGTCCTCGCGCTTCTCGAAACGTTCGACCTGCTGACCCAGGTGCAGGCCCGGCTTGAACGGTTTGATCTGCTCGATCAGTTTGTCGATCAGTTCCTGGGCGCCGATGACCGGCCAGGCAGGGATATCGTAAATCGGTTTTTCCGGATACAGCTCGGCGCACTGACCACCCGGCTGGGGCAGGCTATCGATGATTTCGGCCTTCAGGTCAAGCAGGCCCAGCTCGAAAACCTGAAACAGGCCAACCGGGCCGGCACCGATAATGACCGCATCGGTCTGGATTGGCATCAGCGGAATCCTTGGGAGTGGGAAACAAACCACTATGATAACGGCGCAGTTGAGGCGATGTTGAGAACGGTGAGGATCAAGGTACAAGGAGCAAGGAACAAGGTAAAAGCAAAATCCAGTCCGGAATCCTTGATCGTCGAGTGTTTTTCCTTGATCCTTGATCCTTGAACCTTGAACCTTGATCCTGTTTTTTATGTCAATCTCCCTCAATTCCGAATGGCTTGACGTCCTCGAGTCGGAGTTTCAGCAGGACTACATGGTTCGGCTGAAGCAGTTCTTGCTGGAGCGCGGGCGGGCGGGGGCCGAGATTTATCCGCCGGGTCCGGAGATATTCAATGCGCTGGATTCGACACCGTTGTCGCGGGTCAAGGTCGTAATTCTCGGCCAGGATCCCTATCACGGGCCGGGGCAGGCGCATGGATTGTGCTTTTCGGTGCGGCCCGGGGTGCGTGTACCGCCTTCACTGGTCAATATTTTCAAGGAATTGCGTTCCGATTTGGGCATCGAAGTGCCCGGAAGCGGTTGCCTGCAGGCCTGGGCAGAGCGTGGCGTGCTGCTGCTGAACGCGGTTCTGACGGTCGAGCGCGGCCAGGCCGGTGCGCATCAGGGCAAGGGCTGGGAACAATTTACCGATGCGATCGTCAAGGCGGTCAACGACAAGTGCGACAACGTGGTGTTCCTGCTTTGGGGTAGCCAGGCTCAGAAGAAGGGCGCGAATATCAATCGGAACAAGCACCTGGTGCTTAAGGCCTCTCATCCATCCCCGCTGTCTGCCCATCGAGGATTTCTTGGGTGTCGGCATTTTTCGACAGCGAATGATTGGCTGAAGGAGCGGGGAAAAGAGCCGGTTGACTGGAATTTGTGAGGGAAGGGTAAAAGGGTGTGAGGGTGTGAGGGTGTGAGGGTGTGAGGGTGTGAGGGTGAGGTAGCAATCGCGGATCAAGTCTTTTCCTGGAATTTCCCTCTCTCCTTCTCGCCCTCTCTCCCTCTATCCCCGACTTCATGTCGAGCGGCGGAGCGGAAGCCGAGGTAGATGCCGGCCAGGGCCAGGCCGGCGCCGGTCAGTTGCAGGGCGTTCAGGCGCAGGCCGAAGATCAGGGCATCCCACAGCAAGGACTGAGAAGGTTGAAGCAACAGCAACAGTCCGACCAGGGCGGCGGGCAGGTGGGGTATGCCGTGGGTGATCAATAGCCAGCCAAGCACCTGACAGAAAAATCCAAGGGCGATCAGCGCCATCAGGGTCTGGCGATCAGGGATGGCGAAGCTGTTGCCTTCGACCAGGTTGAGCACGGCCAGGATCAGCGCGCAGCACAGGCTGACCTGGGTCAGTCGGGTTTCGGGGCGCATCTTGACATGCTGAATCTGAAAGCCCCGCAGGCTCAGAAGATACGCAGCATAAGCGGTCGCGGTCAGCAGGCCGAAAATCACCCCCAATCGGTAATCCGGCGGCAAAGCCGCCCAGTCTCGCCCGAACAGCAACCACAGGCCCACCGAGGCCAGTCCCAGGCCGGAGGCAAAGCGCCAGCCGATGGTTTCGCGCAGCCACAAAACACCAACGGCGGTGAGGATGAAAACCTGGAAATTGGCCAGCAAGGTGGCCAGCCCCGGACCGATGAAATGAATGGATCGATGCCAGAACCACAGGTCGGCGGCAAAGAACGCGGCGATCAGCAATGAACTGGGCCAGCCGGTACCAAAACCTTCGCGTAGTCGTGGTCGGGCGGCCAGCAGGATCAGCAAGCCGATCGATCCGAAGGCCATGCGGTAAAAGGCCGAGGTGGTTGGCGCCACGTCGGCCAGCCGTGCAAACACCGCGGCAAAGCTGATCAGCGTGGCGCCGCCAACGACCAGCAGCCCGGCGCGCAGGGTCAAACTCACCTCGTGCGTTCCTGGCGGGCCAGAGCCGGACTGTCGCTGTCCAGGCCGCAGGCGCGGTCAACGAAGGCTTCTCGTGCGGGCCAGAAGCGTGCAGCAACGGAAAAACCGGCACCCAGCAGGCCGCGTCCGAGCGAACCCGGGGCATGGGCGAGTTCGTTGATGGCGTGAATGCCGCCACCCACGACTTCGCTGGCCGAGCGACGCCAGCGCTGATAGCGGTCCAGTGCAGCGCTCGGATCTTCGAGTACGGACGATTCGACCATCACTTCGGCCAATGCGGCGGCATCGGCCAGACCCAGGTTGAGCCCCTGGCCGGCCAGCGGGTGGACGGTTCTTGCGGCATCACCCAGCAGCACCAGCCGCTGCTGGACGAAGCGCTGTGCTCGGCGGCGGACCAGTGGCAGACCATGTCGCTTGCCCACGGAAACAACCGGGCCCATCGGCGAGTCCTGATGACTGTTGATCTCAGCGATAAACTCATCGTCACTGATGCCGGTCAGCCGGTCGGTACGTTCGCTGGCCTGCGACCAGACAATGGATGACCGGCCATCGGCCAGCGGCAACAGGGCCAGTGGGCCATGCTCGGTAAAGCGCTGCCAGGCCAGTCCGGTGTTGGCGTGTTCAGTGGCGATGGGTGCGACCAGCGCGCTCTGGTTGTAGTGCCATTCGTCAACCTTGATGCCTGCCAGTTGGCGCAGCCTGCTGCGAGCCCCGTCTGCCGCGACCAGCAGCGAGGTGGTCAGTGTCTTGCCGTCATCCAGTACCAGCCGGTTGCGATCACGGCGAAGCTCCACCTGATCGATGCGGGCAGGTGCCAGCAAATGGACCTTGCCATCCCGTCGGATGCGGTTCCATAGCGACTCGCGAATCAACGGGATTTCGGCGATCCATCCGAGCGCCTCCAGGCCGTGTTCCGAGGCGCTGAACTGAACCTGCCCGCGCCCTGCCAGAACCTGCATTCGATCATAGGGGGCGAGTCGTTCCGGATGATCGCCGGGCCAGGCACCGGCCGCTGTCAGGATCGCGGCTGATCCGGGGCTGATCGCGACCACCCGCAGGTCGTAGTCGGATTGCGGATCGGTTTTCGTCGGCGTAGTGGCATCGACCAGCGCCACCTGGTGACCGGCCGAGCCCAGCAAGATGGCGGCGGCAGCGCCCGCCACCCCGCCGCCGCAAATGACCACATCGAAATCGGGCTTGATCACGGTTTTCTGTCCCCGGCATCAAGCGGTCTGGCGAGACGGCTGATCGGAGGCCGGAAACCCATCGCGGCCTGAACCAGGCGCCGTCGCAGCCCTGGCCACCCGGCATGGGCTGCCAGACCGAGACCGCCCAGCACCCGGGCCGGAGACGACGGGTTGGTAAACGCGCGGGCAAGGGTGTCGGTATAGCGCACGGTGGCCTCCTGGTCGGCCTGGCGCGATCGGGCATAGTGAACCAGTCCGGTTTGTCGTCCCGGATCGTCACAGTCCTCAAGCGCGTCAACCAGGCCGGCAACGTCACGCAGACCCAGGTTGAAGCCCTGGGCCGAGACCGGATGAACCGCATTGGCGGCATTGCCGATGACCACCGTGCGTTCCGCGATCGGCCAGGCCGTGCGCTGGCGGTGCAGCGGATAACAGGCGCGTTTGCCGGGGCGGGTAAAGTTGCCCAGCCCGGTGCCGAAACGGCTCTGCAGTTTTTCGACCAGGCGGGCATCGTCCATGGTCATGGCCTGTTTGACCGCCTCGCTGCCATCGATCCAGACTACCCCCAGCCGTCCGCCGGGTTGAGGCAGCATTGCCAGCGGTCCGGCCGGTGTAAAGCGCTCCCAGGCGGTGGCGGCAGGGGCCTTGTCCGGTGTGATATTGAAAATCATGGCCGATTGCCGGTAATCGTGGCGCTGGCAGGCCATGCCGGCCAGTTCGCGGACCCGTGAATGGTTGCCGTCGGCGCCAATCAGCAGTTTCGTGCTGAGCTGGCGGCCGTCTTCCAGAGAGAGGACGACCCTATCCTTTGCTGTTTCAAATCCGGCCAGCTTCGCCGGGCAGAACTCGGTGATTCGGTCATGGGTGGCCATGGCATCGAGCATGACATTGCCCAGCTCCCGCGCCACGATGACGGCTCCGAAGTGAGTTTGCCCATAATCCTGTGATCTGAGCGTCAGATGCCCGAATCCGCCGGCGCGCGAGATCTCGATGGTCTCGATCGGTACCTGGCGCTCCGGCTCGGGCAGCAGTTCCAGGTGTCTCAGGATATTGAGCGAGGCGGCATTGATGACCAGGGTGCGATCATCGTAGCTGGGCTGGTGATCAGCCTGCCGTGAGGCGGCCTCGATCACCGCAACCTGGCGTCCGGAGCGGGCCAGCGCGATCGCCATGCTGGCTCCGACCAGTCCGCCGCCGACGATCGCGACATCGACCTGGGTCACCGGGCCATGATCCGTTCAATGTCATCGATTTCGCGAACCACCGCTGCGGTCAGGTTCTCCGGGTCGCCGTCGGTGACCCGAATATCGTCCTCGATCCGAATGCCGATATTTCGCAAGGACTCGGGAATGTCCTCATCATTGCCAATGTAGAGACCAGGCTCGACCGTCACGACCATGTTCTTTTCGAGCACCCGTGACTGATCGTCAATCCGGTAGTCGCCGACGTCGTGCACATCCAGGCCCAGCCAGTGGCCAGTCTTGTGCATGTAGAAGCGCCGGTAGCTTTCCTGTTCGATCAGGCCGTCGACCGAACCGCTCAACAGACCCAGGTCGACCAGGCCTTCGGTCAGTGTTCGCACTGCAGACTGGTGATAGCTCTCGAACGGTCGACCGCTCCGGACCTGATCGATCGCTGCTTTCTGGGCGGCGAGCACGACCTCGTAGACGGCTCGCTGGCTCGCGCTGAAGCGACCGTTGACCGGAAAGGTGCGCGATATGTCGGCCGCATAGCCTTGCCATTCGCAACCGGCATCAATCAGCAGCAGGTCCCCGTCTTTCAACGGTTGATCGTTGCGGATGTAATGAAGCACCAGCGCGTTGCAACCGCCGGCTACGATGGGTTGGTAGGCGGGCGGACATCCGTTTTTCTGATACTCGTGAAGCAGTTCAGCGGAAATTTCTGCCTCGTTCATGCCCGGGCGGCAGCTGGTCATGGCACGCGTCATGGCCGTCGCGGAAATTTTGGCGGCGCGCTGCATCGCCCGAATTTCCTCGCGCGACTTGACCAGGCGTTGTTCATGCAGCAGGTATTCCAGCGAGACAATTTCTCCCGGACCCTTTTGACCCTTGTGGATCTCGCGCAGCCGATTGCGCCAGCGGATTACCCGCTGATCGAAGCCCGACTCCTTACCGACCGGATGATAGACCCGGCTGCAACCTTCCATCAGGCCTGGCAGGATCTCGTCCATGTCATCGATCGGAAAGGCATCGTCCATGGCCAGGGAATCGACCGCACCTTCCAGGCCCAGGCGAGGTCCATCCCATTGTTCGCGTTCCGGATCACGGGGGCGGCAGAACAGGATCTGTTCACCCTGATCACGGCCCGGCAACAGGGCCAGCACCGCATCCGGCTCCTTGAATCCGGTCAGGTAAAGAAAGTCGCTGTCCTGGCGAAACGGGAAATAGCTGTCGCCGTTGCGCAGCGTTTCGTGCGCGGCCGGAATCAGAACCAGTGCATTGTCGCCGGCCTCGGTCATCAGTCGGCGGCGGCGGCGGACAAATTCTTCCGGCTTGATCATCGGCGTACCAGGCTTTCCTCGCGGAGCAACAGCACGGCCACGCGCAGGAATTCGGTCAGTTCGACAAAGGCCGATTCCTCGGCTTCCTGGTCGGCTTCCTGATCGGTCGCGGCGCGGGCGATCTGTTCGATCATTCGCAGTGCATCCTGGGCCTCGTCCGATTTCAGGACCGGCTGGCCGGCTCCGAAGCCGGTCAGAAAGCCCGAACACCAGCGCGCCATGCAATCGGTGCGCTCGTTCAACGGACGATCCTCGGCCGGCAAGAGCGGCTGAAAGCGCATCTCGGTCGATGCGAGTTCGGATTTCAGCGTGGTCAGGGCCGGGCCGATCTGGGCAAAGATTTCGTCCGGGGAAAGCTCCCCAACCTGCAGCGCTGCCAGATGCGTGGCCAGTTCGCGTTCGTCCTGATCGGGCTTGGCGCAAAGCAATCCGACAACAACCGCGTGGGTTTCGGCGATGCCGGCGGGGTCGGTATCGGCCGCCAGGGCGAGGATCCAGGCGAGTTTCGATTCCTGTTCAGTGGTCATGGGTCAGTGGTATTGAAAGACAGCTCTACAGTTTATCATCGGCGCTGTCGATCGCGTGCTTGTGAAGTGACGACATAAAGAATTATGATTAAGCCTCTGTATATGCAAGAGATCACGTTCCGATGGAAACGCTGAAACGGACCACAGCCGACCTGGATCGGCTTCAGGGACATTTGCGCCGGCTTCTTGAGCGCGTCCGGCGCCTGGAGGAGGAGAACCGATCGCTGCACACGCGCCAGGATTCCCTGGTTGCCGAACGCGCGACTCTGGTCCAGCGCAACGAGGAAGCGCGCGAGCGTGTCGAGTCGATGATCGAACGCCTGAAATCACTTGAAAACGCGGGGTAAATACGCATGAGCAGTCCCAGCGAACCGGTTACCGTCCGAATTCTTGAACGGGAGTACCGGGTGATGTGTCAGCCCGAGCAGCGTCGCGACCTGATGGAGTCGGCCCTGTTTCTGGACCAGCAAATGCGTCAGATTCGCGACTCCGGGAGAATTTCCTCGATCGACAAGATCGCCGTGATGAGTGCCCTGAATCTCGCCGAGGAAGTGCTCAAACTGCGTCAGCAACTGGCCGAGCGGACCGAAAAGGTCGACCGGCGAATTCATCAGATGGCGATCGAACTTGATCAGGCGTTGCCGGGGGATTAGACTGGGAACCAGGCGCTCTCTGCGGTGTTCGCCAGCAGGAACGTAATATGCCTTGTCCCTACTTATTGACCTTGGGACGGCGCATTTCATCGCTGGTGTGCTGGTTGCCTATTCGGCGAATGGCCTGAAGGCATGAAGAGCCGACCCACCTGAACCTCTGGTTCAAGGTCACCGACCTGCAGCGGCACAGGCGGAGAGCGCCGCTTCCTCTTGAAATAATGAATTCCGAAATCGATAAGCCAGATCAGAAAGCTGAGCTTCGTGCACGCCTGGTCGCCGAGCGTGAGCGCCTGCATGACCACCAGCGCCGCCAGCTTGATCGCCGGATCTGCGTGCACCTGCTGCGTTTCCTCGATGATCGCGACTGTATCAATCTGGCCGGCTTTCATGCCTTTCGCGGAGAGCCCGATCTGATGCCCGCGCTGGAGGCGCTGCATCATGCCGGCCGTCGAGTGCATCTGCCGGTGGTCAATGGGCAGGATATGCGGTTCAACCGCTGGACCCCCGGACAAGCCATGCAAAAGAACCGATTCGGTATCCCCGAGCCTGTCCAGGGTGCGACCTGTCCGCCTGACAGGCTCGAAGTCGTGGTGATGCCGCTGGTGGCATTTTCTGCGACCGGCACCCGGCTGGGAATGGGTGCCGGGTTCTATGACCGGGCCTTTTCATTCTGTCTCGACCATCCCGACGCTGGTCCGATGCTGGTCGGGGCCGCCTACAGCCTGCAGGAAATCAATAGTCTGCCAGCCCAGAGTTGGGACGTGCCGCTGGATGCGGTGATTACCGACCGCGGATTGCAGATGTTTCGGGAGTGATGACTGCGCGGAGAGAGGGGTAGAAGGGTAGAGGGGTAGAGGGGTAGAGGGGTAGAGGGGTAGAGGGGTAGAGGGGTAGAGGGGTAGAGGGGTAGAGGGCCAGAAACCGGCATTCCTTTTTCCCTCTCCCCCTTTCCCCCTCTCCCCCTCTCTCCATCCATCGTTCAAGCCTTGATAAACTGCCAATCTGGCAATCCCCACCAACGGAGGCACCCGATTGAATTACTGGCTGATGAAGTCCGAGCCCGAAACGTTCAGTATCGATGACCTGAAAGCCCGTCCGGATCAGACCGAACCCTGGGACGGGGTGCGCAATTACCAGGCGCGTAATTTCATGCGTGACGAGATGAAAGTGGGCGACAAGATCTTTTTCTATCACTCCAATTGCAAGGTGCCGGGCATTGTCGGTATTGCCGAAGTGGCCAGCAAACCCTATCCGGATCGCTGGCAGTTCGATCCGGAGTCGAACTATTTCGATCCGAAAAGCGATCCCGACAACCCGCGCTGGATTCTGGTTGACATCAGGTACAAGCGCCACCTGAAACGAACCATCTCACTGGCCGAGATCAAGCAACATTCCGAGGGGCTTGGTGACTTCGCCCTGACTCGCAAGGGAAATCGCTTGTCCATCATGCCGGTAAACAAGGCACAATGGTCCTATATCACCGCACTGGAAAAGCAATGAGCCAGAACCGATTGAAGATTGAAGTTGCCAAGGCAGCCCTCAAGCATGTCGAGGATGGCATGGTGCTCGGGATTGGCACTGGAAGTACGGTCAACGCCTTTATCGACCAGTTGGCCGCATCAGGCAAGCGTCTCGAAGCGGCCGTGTCATCCTCCGATGCGACCACCGAGCGCCTGAAGGCGATGGGTGTCAAAGTCGTCGAGTTGAACCACAGCGGCGACCTGGAGCTCTACATCGATGGAGCCGACGAGGTCGACGAACACAAGCGCCTGATCAAGGGTGGCGGCGGAGCGCTGACCCGGGAAAAGATCATCGCCGGGGCCAGCCGAAAGTTCATCTGCATTGTCGATGAGTCCAAGTGCGTGCCGATCCTGGGCGAATTTCCGCTGCCGGTCGAAGTCATTCCGATGGCACGTGCTTTCGTGGCCCGAAAATTGACTGGCATGGGCGGCCGACCGGAGCTTCGCGAGGGCTTTACTACGGACAACGGTAACCTGATTCTCGATGTACGCAAGCTCGATCTGGTCGATCCGATCAGCGTCGAGACCGCGATCAATCAGATTCCCGGAGTGGTCACCTGCGGACTATTCGCGCAGCGCGGCGCCGATATTGTGCTGGTGGCGTCCGAAAGCGGTGTCGAAAAGCGCTGACATCAATTGACGTCAGCGCTTTCAAAACGATCCGAGAACACCCGGTCGAGATCATCAGTGATTCGGACGGTAACGCTGGCCGACTGGTTCGGGGCCAGATTCTGACTGATGGTTCTGAAGCCCACATCGTACTGATACAGGCCGTAGGGTGCGTCATCATTGGCGCGGATCGTGAATTCAAACTGGAAGTCTTCTTCGGGCCCGATATCGCCGATGGGGCAGGTAATGATTCCCGGTTCGGCAGGGTCTCCGCAGGCTCCCAGCGCATCGGTCAGGGTCAGTGTTTCCGATTCCTGCAACTGAATCCGGGTACTGCGAGCCGGACCCTCGCCCTGGTTCGACAAAGTCACTGACACCAGTTGTTCCTCGCCTCGCAACAGCGTGACCGTGGCAGGTTCGATCGATATGTTCATATTCGCCGGATTGGCGCAGTTAAGCCCTGAGTCCTCCGCGACACCCACCGAAAGGTTGACCCGATTCAATTCCGCCTGAATCGCGGTGATATCGTCAAGCTCCAGGGTTGCAGTCAACTCAAAACCGTTTTCGGTGCCAAAGCAGTATTCGGTAATCCAGCGTTGTTCACGTGGTGGCAGAAGCCCTTGTGCCGCACTGAAGTCGCCCATTGGCTGCCCGTCCAGCTGAATATTCGACAGACTGACCAGAGCATCCACATTGTCGTCTCGATTCCAGATCTCCAGGGCCATCACGTTGAGGTCGCCACGGAAATAATCGCCGCTGGTCAGATTGACCAGTTGATTGCTCCAGTCGTCATAGGTCAGCGTCCATTGACCATTGCTGTTGGCGATGTTCAGGAAGAGCTGGTCCAGGTCAGGATCAAGGTGCCAGGTAAGTGAGTTGCTCGCCGCCCATTGAATATTCGCCTCTACCCGATTTTCCCCGAGGCCCAGATCAGGTATACCGAGAAAGGCACCCTGGGGCACACCGTTGAAGTTCCTGAGCCGTACGCCAGCCAGTTCCTCGTCGACAATCGGTCCGCTGCCAGCTACCAGAGTCTGAGCCAGCACCGCAGTGGTCTGAATACCCGATGCCAGGACCAGGACCAGCACGATTGCGGCAGTTCGCTTGATTGAAATCTTCATTGCAGTCATTCACCCCTTTTGATTTGATCAACCGAGGTCATTCTGCAATCTTCGTGCCAGTCTGTGTGCTACCGCGAGTCTTAGGTCACCAATTGTGATGAGATGCTCATTTTGGTGGAAAAGTGTGACGCAATGTGTCGCTTATTGACCGTATTGCGACCTGAAGATACCCGGATCAGGCAAAACTCAAGCGGTCGCGTCCTGCCCGTTTCGCTTCGTACATGGCACTATCGGCGCGCGCCAGTCAGCGCGACCAGTCCTCACCTGGCCGAAGCGTGGCTACGCCGGCGGAAAAAGCGACGGGACCGTCCGGTCCGTCCAAAGTGCCGCTCAGGCGCTCATGCAGTTCCGGCATGGCGCGTCGAGCTTCTTTTTCTCCCATGCCCGGCAGCAGGAGAACAAACTCTTCGCCACCCATCCGGTAGAGGTCGTCCTGCTCGCGAAGATGCTCTCTGACGTGGCGGCAGAAGCGCTCGAGCACCTCGTCACCGGCTTCATGCCCGAACTGATCATTGACCCGCTTGAAACGGTCCAGATCCATCACGACCAGGGTGGTATTCCAGTCATTGCGAGAAAACAGACTGATTGCTTTTTCCATATGGCGCTGCAGCAGCCGTCGATTTCCGGTTCCGGTCAGTGGATCAAGTGTGGCCAGCTCTTCAAGCCGGTCATGCTGGCGGTTGAAGCGCGTCGAAAACAGGTAGGCATAACCGGTGACCAATAGCGCAGTGACACAAAAGGTGACCTGTTCGGGAGCGGAGTCAAACAGCCAGGATTGAGTGGACAAGGCGACGACAACGCTCAGGTTGGCGAACAGCGCCATGTGGCGAGATACCAGCAGGAAATTGATCCAGAGCACGACAAAACTCCAGAACAGACCCGTTCGCCCCAGCAGGGACGTACTGACAACGCAGCCGATAACCCCAATGGCGACAAAGATCAGTGAGGCCAGTCGAACCCGGCGGCTTTGCAACGAGTAGATCATGACGGCGACAATGGCTACGGCAATAGCCGTATTCACGATCCCGCCAAGCAGATTGTCGCTACTGAAGCGGTAAATCGCCATCCCGCTGATGGTGAGCGCCGCCAGCAGCCCAAAGGACAGCAAGACGGTGAGCTGAAACTCGTTGGCCAGCCGGGCGCGCAACTTCTTCAGTCGACCGGCTTGGCTGGCGTCGGATCGCGCTTCAGGCGACATAGGGCCCCTCTTTGATCAGTCAACACCGATGTGAATGGTCAATGATCCATACCGCACATAGCGCCAAGCATACAGCAATCTGAATCTGGATCGAACGGCGTCCCTCTGGGTCAAGACCCTACGGTCATGGGGGTTTGAGGTTGCTGCAAAGAAAAAAGGCGGATTGCCCTTTGGCAACCCGCCTTGATGACTTGCGAAATGCGCGTTTGACTAGAATGTCATGCCAGCTCGCAGGTACCAGAACTGACCCGGGAGTTCATGGGTGGTTACATCGAACCCGTTCAGTGAGCAGCTGTAACAGACCGGCGGATCGCGATCAAAAAGATTGCGTACACCGGCGCTGAGCTGCAGACCGAAGCTGTCGAACTGCTGTTCCCAGCCCAGTTGCACGTTGTGGTAAACGGTCGTGCCCAGGTCGTTGCGGGACAGACTCTGATCGTCCGGGTTGGGATCAGAGCACAGGCCCAGCTCGGTCAGACTGTTGGGACTGCCGTCGAGAAAATCGGAACACACCTCGGTGACCTGATCGATCAGGCGCACGGTCCAGCTTGCGCTCCAGTTTTCAAGCTGCCAGTTCAGGACCAGGTTCGATTGCCACTCGGGGATGGAACCATCGTTTTCCTCCAGTCCGAGCAGGTCGCGGGCAACCAATTGGCCAGGATTGTTCGGGTCGAGCAACAGCTCATCGTATTCTTCGACGATCGTGTTGCTCCAGTCGACGCCAAAGCGGCCGACACTGGTATCGCGGGTGGCGTAGTTGATGCCAAAATCAAAACCGTTGGTCCTGATGCCGCCGATGTTGGTCAGGCTGTTGTCGAACTGGTTGATGGCACCTACGCTGGACCGGCCAATACCGTCGCAGAAAGCCGAGTCCAGGGTCCGCACGCAGGCATTGAGCTGGGTCTGCGCATCCAGGGCCTGGATGGCATCATCGATTTCATGCTGATACCAGGTCAGGCTGAAGTCCAGTCGGCTGGCCCAATTCAGATTGTCGACCCAGCCCGGGCTGTAGACGAAACCCAGGGTATAGCTTTCCGAGGTTTCCGGCTGCAGGGCCTGATTGCCCCCGGTCGACACCGAAATCTGCGGGTTGACCTGTTGGAAGCTGCCATCGGCCGGCACGCCCAGGGCGATGCAGTTGTCGATGATCTGCTGGGAGACGCCGGAATTGAGGAAGTCGGTACACAGGTCGCTCAGGACGGCGTCAAACCGGGCGGCCGAGCCAAACAGCTCGCCCACACCAGGAGCCCGAAAGCCCTCAGCCCAGGTGCCACGAACCAGAAAATCCTCGGTCACGGCCCAGCGCAGGCCCACCCTCGCGGTGGTTTCATTACCAAAGGTGGAGAAATCGGAATGACGCAGGGCCGCGCTGAGATCGAGCTGTTCGAACCCGGGCCGGTCAGCCAGCAAGGGTACGACGACCTCGCCGTAGAATTCGGTGACATCGTACTTGCCGGATGTCGGCTGGGACGGAACACCGTTGCTTTCCCCGGCCACGATAACCGAATCGGGCTGGTAGGAGCCACTGAGCTCACGGTATTCAAAGCCCGTAGCGAACGCCATCATGCCGGCCGGCAGCGAAACGATGTCACCGGTCAGGTTGGCCGATACGCTGGTCATTTCCTGTTCCGACACATCCAGCCCGGTAAAGCTGATGTAATCCAGCATCTCGGGAGTGATGCTGCCGGCACCACCGAACAGGTTCAGTGGCACGCAGCCTGGCGTGTTTTCGCAGTCATCAAGCGGCCCCAGGGCGGTGGCAATGCGGGCAATATTGAAGCTGCCCTGGGTGGTCTGCTCGGCCTTGGAGCGTGAATCGATCAGGTTGATATCCCAGTAGTAGAGACGATCCGACAGCTGGAAGTCGCCACGCAGTCCGCCGGCAAGATAGCGGGTCGTGACATCCTGGTCGAAAATCCGCGGGCCGGCCTCCAGAGGCCGTCTCCCCAGCAGGATGAAGTTGCTGTCGGCATCCAGATTGAATCCGAACGGATTGAACGGATTGGTGGCATCAATGGAGACCGTGTCTGCCTGGCCGCCGGAACCGAGACCGGGCCCGAGAAAGATCGGCTCGGGTGCTGCCCGATTGCGCGATTCACGCTCGTTGTAAAGCGCCCGTCCCCAGACCTGGATCCGATCGGTCAACTCGTAATCGAAATTGGTGAAGAAGCTGAACCGCTCCTGTGGCGTCAGCAACAGGTTGTTGGGCGAGAAGTTGTAGGCATCCGTTGGACCATAGGCCTTGAAATCCGAATCGGGACCGAACGGGTCGTCCGGATCCCAGGTCGGGGCACCCGGCACCGCCTGGCGCAGGGTAGCATCGAAGGTTTCACCCGAGTCTGGATCAGAAAAAATGAATCGTCCCAGCGGTGTGCCCGAACTGCCCCGGGTCACCCCGGTACCAGGGACCGGAAAGCTGGAAATTTCCCGATCACCCGAGCCGATCTGGCGCTGCTCCATGGCGCTGGCGCTGAAGAAATAGCGCAGTCGGTCAGCCTGGCCGCCCACCGACAGCTCCGCTCGCCAGGTTTCACCGTCACCTTCGTCGTATTGACCGTACTGGGTATTGAGCTGGGCGCCCTGCAGGTCGGTTCGGGTAATGATGTTGACCACGCCGCCGATGGCATCGTTGCCATAGATCGAGGATGCACCGTCTTCAAGCACCTCGATTCGATCAACCATGGCAATGGGAATGGTGTTCAGGTCCACAAAGGAGCTGACGCCGGAGCCCGATGATTCGTTGACCCAGCGCAGGCCGTCAACCAGCACCAGGACTCGCTTGGATCCGAGGTGACGCAGGTCGACCGTGGCCGCGCCTGCACCGACGCCGCTGCCATCGGGCGGAAAGCCGAAGTTGCCGGACGAATTGAGCTTGGTGTTCAGCGCCGAGCCGCCGGTAGTCATTTCCTGCAGAACATCGGCAATCGACGACAGCCCGGTGCGATCGATATCTTCCCGACTGATGGTCAGGATTGGCGACTGTCCCTCGACGGCTGCGCGGCGAATGCGCGAGCCGGTGACTTCGACCCGGTCAAGCTCCCTCGACTCCTCTTCGTCCTGAGCCAGGGTTGGCGGTGAAAGTAGCAATGAGCTGGCCAGGATGGCCGAAATCAATGGTAGGGGCGATGTCGCCCGCAATGCCCTAGGCATGATGAATCCTCCTCGTTCCTGTTTGCGAAAACCCCCTCAACCGCGAAAAGTGTCATTTTTGTGAAGGAATTGCAAGTCTAAAGACGATTTTCTTAATTTACGGACTGGTGATAGCCTGCGGTCTGATGCATGAATCTCACCGGGGATATAGGCGAGGATGCGCAGCGGTATAATTCGATTGATGTCTGCCAGCCCCCACCAGCTTTGCGTTGCCCCGATGATGGATTGGACCGATCGGCATTGTCGGTTTTTCCATCGCCAGATCAATCGGCAAGCACTGCTTTACTCTGAAATGGTCACCACCGGCGCGATTGTTCATGGCGACCGCCAGCGCCTGCTGGGATTTGATCCGGCCGAAATGCCGCTTGCGCTGCAGCTCGGTGGCAGTGATCCGGGCGAGCTGTCACGGGCCGCTGCTATCGGTGCCGACTGGGGTTACAACGAAATCAATCTCAACGTGGGCTGCCCGTCGGACCGGGTTCAGAAGGGGCGTTTCGGCGCCTGTCTGATGAAAGAACCGGCACTGGTCCGAGACTGCCTGTCGGCAATGCGCGAGTCGGTTGATGTGCCGGTCACCATCAAGACCCGGATTGGCGTCGATGAACTGGACCAGGAGGGTTACCTGCGCGATTTCATCGCGACCGTGGCCGAGAGTGGCATCCAGACCGTCATCATCCATGCCCGAAAAGCCTGGCTGTCTGGCCTGAGCCCCAAGCAGAATCGTGATATCCCGCCGCTGGACTACCAGCGCGTTTTTCGCCTGGCCGAACGCTTTCCCGACCTGACCATCGTGCTGAATGGCGGCATCATCGAGGTCGACGCTGCCCTGGAGCACCTCGACAAGGTCCACGGGGTGATGCTGGGCCGGGCGGCCTATCAGAATCCGTGGGTCCTGGCCGAGCTGGGCGAGCGCCTGGGCCACAATGTCGCTCGCTCTCGACGCCAGGTCGTTGAATCGATGGTCGAGTACGCTGAAGATCACCTGGTACGCGGTGGCAGATTGCAGCAAATCGCTCGCCACATGCTCGGCCTGTTCCATGGTCAACCCGGCGCCCGCCGCTGGCGCCAGGTCCTCAGCCAGAATATACACCTCGACGGTGCGACCCCGGACCTCCTGCTCGAAGCCTGCCCGGAGCCCGTGCCTTCCTCCGATTTCTGTTGACCCGTCTCCGGCTTTGACTACCATAGGCCTCCTTTCTGATTATTTCTGGAGCACGCCGCATTGATCGTTCGCCACCCCGATGAATTTCGAGCCCAGATCGAAGCCGGCTGGCTCAACAATGACAGCCCGCCGGTGCCACGCGCCGTGTTCCTGGTCGAACCCACCGATTTCCGCCTGAGCGAGCAGACCGCCCGCGACAACGTCTACATGGACCTAAATGTTCGTGTCGATCCGGCCCGGGCGCTGGATCAGCATCGGCGATTGAGCGAGCGAATCACGGCTTGTGGCATTCCGCTGGTGCGTTTTCCGGGGCACTCAACCACCCCCGACGATCTTTTCCCGAACAATGTGTTCGGCACCATTCCGGGCCGCTGCATCATCGGCCGGATGCTGCATCCCGAGCGTCAGCTGGAAGCGAAGCGAACCGATATCCGTCAGTTCTTCCGCGATCTGCTTAACTACGAGGAGGTGGATCTGTCCGACCGCGATCTGGTCGCCGAGCTGACCGGCGCGCTGGTAATCGATCGTTCCCACCGAATTGGTTACTGCGGCATGAGTCAGCGCGTCGACGATGCCGGCTGCCAGGCCATGCACGAGGCTTTTGATCTGGCGCTGACCTTCCAGTTCGACCTCAAGCCCAGCGAGTACCACACCAACGTGGTCATGTCGGTACTGGCCTCGCGGGCCCTGATCATCTGTCCCGAGGCATTCATTGATCGCGATGTTCCCAAAGCCATCGCCGAGGCTTATCCGGGCCACGTCCTGGAAATCACCACCGCGGAGAAAGAGGCCTTTGCCGGCAATTGCATCGCGCTCAATTTCAAGGATCTGTTCATGAGTCAGGCGGCCGTGGATGCGCTGGCGCCGGAAAAGCTCGAACTTCTCAAAAGCTGGCAGTTCGAGATTCACGGCATCGAACTGGATGAAGTGGAGAAGGCCGGTGGCAGCCTGCGCTGTTGCGTTGCTGAAATTTTCTAGCAGACCACCCGACTATCATTCAGACAGGGTTAAGTAGAAGGTTTTACAATGCCAATCATCGTTTGAAGCTGAGTGCGGACAAATTGTGATAAGTCGGGTCAAGAAACTGCTGGTCGCTGCGGCTCTGTCGCTGGTGATGACCGCGTCGGCCTGGGCGATTACCCTGGAGGAAGCCGCTGAACGGGTGGCTCGGCAGAACGATGCTCAAGTGGTTTCCGCCCACACTGTCGAGCGCGACGGTCGACGGGTTCATGTCATCCGGATTCTGACCCGTGACGGGGTTGTGCGGACCATCCGGGTTCCAGCCGATCGAGGTTGATCGACGATTAATCGAGGATAGTCGACCATGCGCGTACTGGTGATCGAGGACGAAACCGAATTGCGTGAATTGCTGGGCCGGGCCTTGAAAAAGGAAGGCTTTGCCGTTGACCTGTGTGCCGACGGTAACGAAGGACTGTTCTATGCCACCGAATACCCGATCGACATGGCGGTCGTTGATCTGGGGCTTCCGGGCCACAGCGGCATGGATATCGTTCGTGAGGTACGCAAACGCGAGCGAACGTTTCCGATATTGATTCTGACCGCGCGCACCGACTGGCAGGACAAGGTCGAAGCGCTGGAGCTGGGCGCCGATGACTACCTCACCAAGCCTTTTCGCCTGGAAGAGCTGATCGCCCGGGTTCACGCGCTGCTGCGTCGTTCTGCCGGGCATGCTGCGCCGGAAGTTCGCTTTGGTCCACTGCAGGTCAATCTGTCGAGCCAGGATGTGACCCTCAAGGACCAGCCACTGGAATTGACCAGCTTCGAGTACCGGGTGCTGGAGTATTTCACGTTGCACCCGGACCAGGTCGTTTCCAAGCTCGAACTCAACGATCACCTTTACGATGAGGACGCCGACCCGGACAGTAACGTGATCGAGGTCATTGTCGGGCGGCTGCGCAAGAAACTTGATCCTGCGGGTGAGTGGCAACCAATCGAGACCTTGCGTGGTCGTGGCTATCGGTTCCGCGCCCCGGCGGATTGAGCGGCCTTGAGCGGTAACGGCCGTCGAGCGGCGCCCTCGCTCCTGCTGCGCCTGTTGTTCGGTGCCGGCCTTGCCCTGCTGATTGCCCTGAGTCTGATTGCACTGGCGGTCGATCGCGGTTTCCGCGGTGCCGCCGAGAGTGCGCTTCAGGAGCGACTGGAATCCGTCGTCTTTCTGATTCTCTCGACCATCGATGTCGATCAAAACGGCCAGCCCGTCATCGCCGAATCACTGGCCGAACCCCGTCTCGATCAACCCGGTTCCGGCCTGAATGCCGGTGCGATGACGCCGTTCGGTGTGTGGGAGTCTCCGTCGTTGGTCGGTGTGGTCCGGCCGCCCCGGGCGCGTCTGATCGAGCGTGGCACCGAGCTCTTTCGCGGTCCTGCCGAGGATGGCACCTGGTTTGTTTATGCCATCGGGCTGGGCTGGGAGCAGGCCGACGGCGAGATCATTGACCTGACGATCTGGGCGGCAGAAGATCCGCGGCGGCTGCAGATGACCATCGGCGGGTTCCGTGAAGACTTGTATCGCTGGCTGTTGCTGGCCGCAGCGCTGGTCATTGCCGCGCAACTGCTGATTCTTGTGCTGTTGCTGCGTCCGCTACGCCAGGTCGCCCAGGAAGTGGCCGCGATCGAAGGCGGTCATCAGGAATCGCTGGCAGGCCGCTATCCACGCGAGCTTCAACCCTTGACCGTCAATCTCAACGCGCTGCTGGCGACCGAGCGAAACAACGCAACTCACTACCGGCAGGCGCTGGCTGACCTGGCTCATGCCCTGAAAACTCCGCTGGCGGTGATGCGAGCCCGGCTGGAGTCCGGAGCCAGTGGGCCGGAAGAACTCAAGGGTGCGCTGGAAGAAATGGATCATCTGATTCGGCGCCAACTGGAGCGGGCGGCGCGGTCGACCCGTCGCACGCTCAGTCAGCCCATTCCGTTGCTGCCATTGCTCGGCAGGCTGGCTGACTCGCTGACACGGTTGTATGCCGGTGAGGGGGTAGAGATCAAGGTGATTGGACAGGAGTCGCTGGCGGTGCGCGCCGATTCCAGAGACCTGATGGAATTGTTCGGGAACCTGATGGACAATGCGGCCAAGTATGGCCATGGGCGGGTCCTGGTCAGCGTCGAACAGGATCGGCCGGGTACTCGCGAGCCGGGCGTGCGCGTTACCATCGCCGACAATGGTCCGGGCATTCCGATTGATCGCTTTGCCGATCTGCTGCAACGCGGTGTGCGCGACGATGAGCGGCGGGAAGGGCAGGGGTTGGGACTGGCGATTGCCCAGCAACTGGTCGATGCCTACGGCGGGCAGATTCGCCTCGGCACAACCACGCTGGGCGGTGCAGCACTGGAGATTTCATTCCCACCAAGGTAATTGAATGAGCACATCGGCTAGTACATCGGCAATCGAGCGACTGATCGACATCATGGCGCGTCTGCGTGATCCTGACGGCGGTTGTCCGTGGGACATCGAGCAGGATTTCAAATCCATTGCTTCCTACACCATCGAAGAGGCGCACGAAGTCGCCGATGCGATCGAGCGCGAGGATCTTGATGACCTGAAGGACGAACTGGGCGATCTGCTGTTCCAGGTGGTGTTTCATGCCCGGATGGCTGAGGAGCAGCAGGCATTTGCGTTCGATGACGTTGCCCATGCCATCTCCGACAAGCTGGAGCGACGCCATCCCCACGTGTTCGGCGACATGGCGATCGACTCGGCCGAGGCCCAGACCGTCAACTGGGAGCGGATCAAGGCCGAAGAGCGGGCGGACAAGGGCGAAACCGACGGCAGTGCGCTGGCCGGCGTATCGCGCGGCCTGCCGGCGCTACGGCGGGCCGTCAAACTGCAGAAGCGCGCCGCACGTGTTGGATTCGACTGGCCCGACACGGTTCCGATCCTGGCCAAGCTGCGGGAAGAAGCCGAGGAACTGGAGCAAGGCATCGCGGCCGGCGACCAGGACAATATTGAAGAAGAGATTGGCGACCTGTTGTTCGTGGTCACCAATCTCGCCCGCAAGCTCAAGGTCGATCCGGGCGCGGCCTTGCGCCGTTCCAACCACAAATTTGAACAGCGCTTCCGCGCAATGGAAGCGCTGGCCACCGAGCGCGGCCTGGATCTGGCCGCGCTCGATCTGGAACAGCAGGACGCGCTTTACGAAACGATCAAGCAACGCCGCGGCGAAAACTCTTCAGGGTGACTCGAAGCGATCGCTGAAGATTTCGTCGACCTGGGTCTGCTGCTCGTAGGCACCCATATCCAGTCCTGCCCCGAAGATGCGGACAAAACCGGATCCGCGCTGATCCTGGTCGGGGGTGAATTGGCCACTGCTGCCGGCATCGATGGCCGGGCTGCCATCGAGGAGCGCATGAGTGCGACCGCCAACACCACCGTTGTTGGTCAGGGGACCAAGCATGGGGTCCTGGTACAGAATGTTGCCGGTACCGCTGTTGAACTCCGAATCGTCACCGGAAACCAGGGAGTCGTCCACATCGCAAAGCGTGTCAACGCCGCTGCTGCGCAGATCCTGGGCCGCAGCCCCGGCTCCGGCCGTGTTGCCGGCCACGATCGTATTGCTGACATTGCAGCCGTTGGCCAGGTCGCTGTAGACGCCCCCGCCTTCGTTACCAGCGTAGTTGTCGGCGACCGTTGCATACTTCAGTTCGAGGATCATGTCATTGTCAGCGTTTACGCCGCCGCCATAGGTACCAGCGCTGTTGCCGGACAGGGTGGAGTTCTTAAGGAAAAGCTGGGAGCCTTGTCCCGCGGCAACATTGACGGCACCACCTCTTGAACCGGCCGAGTTCCCGGCCAGTTCGCTGTACTTGACTTCCAGCAATATGCTCTCGGCGGTCGGGATGAACAGATCCAGTCCGCCGCCCGCGTTGTTGGCGATATTGGAAGAAATCGTTGAGTACGCCATGCCCAGTTGCGACGGAGTGCCATAGACCTGGATCCCGCCCCCATAGCCGGTGATCGCCTCATTACCACGAACGTCGGCGTATTCGAGTCCAACGCTTCCGCCATCGGCATAGATACGCATGCCCCCCGCGGCCCCGGCCGAGGTATTGTCGATCAGTGACAGTTGCCTGGCCTCAAAGTCCCCGGTTTCAACGGTGACAAAAAGCCCCCCGCCATGGCCGGATCCATCGGCGAGATTGCTGGCAACGGCGGTATCGGAGACCTGAAGTCCGGAGCTGCCGGCAATAATCAGCGCTCCACCACCGTCGCCATCGTTGGCAATGTTGTTGGAAATCTCACTGCCGCTGATCGTGATCGGGGTGGCGTCGCCAACAGCCAGGTAAAGCCCTCCGGCACCGTAGGCTGATTCGTTACCTGAAACGATGGTTGAACGGTTTGAAATGTCATGCCGTTCTATCGTGACATCGTTATTTGGGTCGCCCACGGTACCGCTACCGTCGGGGCGCGAAATCCAGGCCCCACCTCCCTCGTTGCCGGCAAAGTTGTCGATCAGATACGTTCCTCGAAGGGTCGCATCGCCGAAGCCATTGACGCCCGTGCCGGTATCCAGCAGGGAGATGGCTCCGCCATTGCCGGTGGCCTGATTTTCGTAAAAGCTGCTGTCCCGAGAAAAGAGAGAGACACCGTAGCCGTTTCCGGATGCCCCTCCTGCGATATTGACGGCCCCACCATCACCATACTTGGCCACGTTGGCGCCAAAATTCGAGCTGTAGGATCGAAAGCTGCCAGTTCCGGTTCGAAGTTCGACACCGCCACCACTGCCGACTGCCGTGTTGCCGTAGACGTTTGACGACGAGATCTGAAGGGACTGAGTTTCGCTGCCGGCATAGATGCCGCCGCCGCGACCACTGGGGCCGGTTACCTCATTGCCCGATATTTCCGAGTTGCTGATGAAAATCCGGCTCAGCGACGAGGTTGCATGCTGATGCCACAGCGCACCACCTCTACTGGTCACTGAATTTTCCTCAAGTGTGACACCAGTCAGGATCAGCTCCTTGACCCTCGATAATATGGCACCGCCAGAATCGCCGCCACCCCCTGTGATCGTCAGGTTGTTGATCTGTGCGACTTCGGTTTCAAAGCCATTGGTGTCGTATTTGGCATAGATTGCCGGTGCGGCACCCGAACCCTGGATAATGATTCGGTCATCGCCTTCGATGGTGACGCTTTCGCCGATCGGCAGGGTAGACCCGTCGTAGTAGTAGTTGTTGGCGTCCGGGAGAAGTGTAATCGTGCCATTCAGGCCGGGGGAAAATTCAATGGTGTCTTCACCGGAAGCGCCGTCAGCGCAATCATTGAACCCCGAATTGTATGTGGAGGAGTACAGCGCGGAGCGCAGTGAGCATTCGCCGTCGATAAAACCATCGTCGAGCGTCGTGACGGTGATGGTGGCCGCCTGCAGCGTGCTGGCGGCCAGCGCTCCGCTGATGGCGGCGCTCAAAGGGGCGATGGTTGGGCGAATGGATTCTCGGACTTGATATTTGAACGAATTGTGTTTGTTCCCTGCAGTCATGGGGTCTCCGTTGGTTGAATACGTAGACATGTCGAATGCCGATGAATCCCGATTCGACATGGGTGTGTTCAAGGCATCTCTACGCAAGGGCAGCGCGAATCATGACAGGCGTTTGAGAATCGTTTGAGAATTGTTTGAAAATCGGCGTGTGGCTCGCCAAACCGGTTCATTCCACAGATCCAATGACGTTGAGCCTGAGGCCGTTTTTCGGTATCATTGCCGGCTTGCCCGAGCAGGGCCGTTAGCTCAGTGGTAGAGCAGGAGGCTTTTAACCTCTTGGTCGAAGGTTCGAATCCTTCACGGCCCACCATTTCCTCTCGTGACCCATTCGCGTTTACCCACATCCTCGCAGGCTGGCATCCATGCCCGGCTGGATGAAATCGTCCGTCGACATCAGACTACACAGTGGCTACAGCCGATTCGCGAGCACAATCAACGGGCGTTTGATCGCATCAGGCCCCGGGTTGCTGAAGAAGCCAACTTGATCCTGGACTCCGGCTGTGGAACCGGCCATTCCACGGCCCGCCTTGCCGAGAGGTTTCCGCAAGCCACGGTGGTGGGAATCGACAAGTCCGAGGCCCGCCTGACGCGGGCGCCCGTGCTGCCGGACAATGCGCTGCTGGTCCGGGCCGATCTGGCCGATTTCTGGCGCCTGGCGGGTGCTGCCGGCTGGCAACCAAGCCGGCATTTTCTGCTCTATCCCAATCCCTGGCCCAAGGCGGTCCATGTCCAGCGTCGATGGCACGGCCACCCGGTATTTCCCGATCTGGTGGCGCTGGGCGGAAGGCTGGAGCTCAGAACCAATTTCGGCCTGTATGCCGAGGAATTTCAGCGCGCATTGCGCGTTGTCGGCGCCTGCCAGGTGAACATGGTATCTTTCACGCCCGACAAGGCGCTGAGTCCGTTCGAGATCAAGTATCTGGAATCCGGGCACACGCTGTACCGATTGACTGCAAACCTGGAGATACTGGAATGAAGATGGCAACGAGCTTTCTGTTGGGGTTGGGCCTGATGACAGGATTGAGCCTGCCGGCCGCCGCCGATGATCATCTGGCCGAGATTGCCGCTGGTGACCATCGGCCCGACGCCTGGATCGAGCGCAATGAGTACCGCAATCCGGTCGAGACCCTGCAGTTTTTCGGTCTTGAACCCGACATGACCGTGATCGAGCTGTTTCCCGGCGGCGGCTGGTACAGCAGTATTCTGGCCCCTTACCTCAAGGATGAAGGTCAGTTTGTCGCCGCGCACTGGGACATGGAAAAAGACGATCTTCCGGATTTCTACCGCGACGCCTACGCAAGCTATGTCGAGCGATTCTCCGATACCGACCAGTATGGCGATATCGAGATTATCGCCTTTGATCCGCCCAATCGTGCCTCTCTGGGCGAGGATGGTTCGGCTGACATGGTCCTGACCTTTCGCAATGTTCACGGCTGGAAGCGGGATGGCATCTTTGGCGATGTTCTGAACGCGGCATCGGCGGTGCTCAAGCGTGGCGGCGTGCTTGGCGTGGTCGGCCATCGCTTGCCGGAAGATCGTAACGAACCCGAGGACTTTACGGGTTACATCAAGCAGAGCTGGGTTGTAGGAATGGCAGAATCTCACGGTTTTCGCCTGGTCGAGGCATCAGAGATCAATGCCAACCCGGCCGATACCGCCGATCACCCCAGCGGCGTCTGGAGCCTGCCACCGTCATTGCGCGAAGGCGAAGAAACGGCTGACCAGTTCCGGGCCATCGGCGAAAGTGATCGCTTCACGCTGAAGTTCGTCAAACGCTAGTGGGCCAATAGATTCATCAATCACTGTGCTAGGGCTCGTTTGAGCCCTTCACGGTGTGTTCAAGGATAGGCGACTACGCTATCGGGATTGCTAACCCGGTCACAAGTCTATGTCTGATTTGATTCAGCTGGTCTATGCCAGCCGCTCCAATCTCGACTCTCAGGGTGGGAAATCCGGGGTCAACCCCGATATTGCCCGCATTCTCACCCAGTCCCGACGCAACAACAATCCGAAAGATATCGGTGGCGTATTGTGCTTTGGCGACGACCACTTTTTCCAGTGCCTGGAAGGCGATCGCGAGGTCGTCGAGGGGTTGTATGAGCGTTTGCATGAGGACGATCGGCATCGCGACGTGACCTTGCTTCTCAAGCGTCCGATCAAGGAGCGTCGTTTCAAGCTCTGGGCCATGAAGTACTTGTCCGTAGACCGCGAGATTCGGGCCACCCTGGAGCAGGGCAAGCTTGACTGCTTCGATCCCTACCGGTTCGACGATGCCCTGATCGAGAAGATGCTGACAGTCCTCCAGAGCGCGACGGAGTCACAGCGTTCCTCTGCCGGTGACCGGCCGCAAGCCTCGACTGGTGGCGGGGATTCCGTGTTCGACAATTTGCCGCTGGTCTATCTGGGCATCGGCGCGGGTGTGGCAGCTCTGGTGGTCATTCTCCTGGTGGCGATCGGACTGAGGTGATTTGATCTGGCAGAAGACATCGATCTGGGCGACAATGCCCGCCCATGACCGAACTCAAGCCACCCCCGGGGGATTTCGAGCAAATTCCCTTAAAAACCTACGCCGAACGCGCCTACCTGGACTACGCCATGTATGTGGTCCTGGATCGTGCCCTGCCGCATGTCGGCGATGGCCTCAAACCCGTCCAGCGCCGAATCATCTATGCGATGAGCGAGCTGGGTCTGTCAGCGGCCTCGCGCCACAAGAAATCGGCGCGCACGGTCGGTGATGTGATCGGTAAATTCCATCCTCACGGTGATTCGGCCTGTTACGAGGCCATGGTGCTGATGGCCCAGCCGTTTTCCTATCGCTATCCGCTGGTCGACGGACAGGGCAACTTCGGCTCGCCCGATGATCCGAAGTCTTTTGCCGCGATGCGTTACACCGAATCGCGCCTGTCGGCTTATGCTCGGGTGCTATTGGGTGAGCTGGGGCAGGGTACCGCCGACTGGGTGCCCAATTTCGACGGTTCGCTGAAAGAACCCAAGCTGCTCCCGGCCCGACTGCCCAATCTGCTACTGAACGGCGGACAGGGGATTGCGGTGGGTATGGCCACCGATATTCCGCCGCACAATCTCAGGGAAATCGTTGCCGCCTGCGTTCGTTTGCTCGAGGCGCCGAAAACCACGGTGGCCGAACTTTGCGAGCATGTCCAGGGGCCGGATTTTCCGGGTGGCGGCGAGATCATCAGCGCCCGAAGTGACTTGCTCAATCTCTACGAAACCGGACACGGCAACGTGCGCCAGCGCGCCGTCTGGGAGCGCGAAGGCGACGAGATCATTGTCACGGCGCTACCGCACCAGACCTCACCAGCCAAGATCCTGGAGCAGATTGCCGCCCAGATGCAGGCCAAGAAGCTGCCGCTGGTGGCGGATCTGCGCGATGAATCCGATCATGAGCATCCGACCCGGCTGGTGATCATGCCGCGCAGCAATCGGGTCGACCTGGACGCGCTGATGGATCACCTGTTCGCCACCACCGACCTGGAGAAGTCGATCCGGGCCAATTTCAACGTGATCGGCAACGATGGCCGGCCGGGTGTGCGCAATCTGCGCGATCTTTTGAACGAGTGGCTGACGTTCCGGCGTGCCACCGTGATTCGTCGGCTTGAGCATCGCCTCGATCAGGTGGTCGATCGCCTGCATATCCTCGATGGCCTGCTGGTCGCCTTTCTCAATATCGATGAAGTCATCCATATCATTCGGACCGAGGACGAGCCCAAACCGGTGCTGATCGAGCGCTTCGGGATCACCGGCACCCAGGCCGAGGCGATTCTCGACCTCAAGCTACGCCACCTCGCCAAGCTTGAAGAATTCAAGATCAAGGGCGAAAGGGACGAGCTTGAAGCGGAACGAAAAGACCTGGAATCCACCCTGGGTTCGCCGAAAAAGCTGACCCGGATGATTCGCGACGAGCTGCTGGCCGATGCCGAACAGTATGGCGACGATCGCCGCTGCCAGATCGTCGAGCGCCAGGCCGCCCAGGCGCTGAAGGAGACCGAACTGGTTGCTGCCGAACCAGTCACCGTGGTGCTCAGTGACAACGGCTGGGTGCGGGCCGCCAAGGGCCACGATATCAATGCCGAAGAGCTTAACTATCGTGCCGGAGATGCCTACATGGCGGCGGCACGCGGGCGCAGCACGCAAATGGCCTGCTTCCTGGATTCCAGCGGACGAAGCTATTCCCTGGTAGCCCATGAACTGCCGTCAGCGCGCAGCCTCGGTGAACCGCTGACCGGGCGGTTCTCACCGCCGGACGGGGCCGCGTTCCGCACCCTGGCCATCGGACCGCCGGAAGCGCGAGTGGTGCTGGCCTCGGATGCCGGCTACGGTTTCGTGACCCAGCTGGAAAATCTGCATACGCGTCAGAAAGCCGGCAAGCAGGTACTGACCCTGCCGGAGGGCGCCGATGTCCTGCCGATTGCACCGGTTGCTGACGGTGACGAAGGCGTGTTGATCTGCGCGACCACCGAAGGCTATCTGCTGGCCTATTACCTCAGCGAGTTGCCTGAAATGGCACGCGGCAAGGGCAACAAGCTGATCAATATTCCGCCCAAGGCTCGCAAAGGTGGCGAGAAGGTGGCCGGCGCGATTGCCATTGCCGCCGGTCAGGACTGCCTGGTCTGGGCTGGCCAGCGCTACTTGCGTCTGTCCTGGTCGGATACCGAGAATTACTGGGGAGAGCGCGCCCAGCGCGGCCGCAAGCTGCCGCGAGGTTTTCAGAAAGTGACTCGTTTGACTCTGGCGCAATGATCGTATTGGCTGGGCGAAAGCGATTTTTGCCGGCAGCCGTGTTGATGATGGCGTGCGTTTCAGGGTTGATGACAGGTTGCGCAATTGAGCCGAAGAAATCAAGCGATCAGTTGATCAATGTGATCAGCTGGTCCACGGCCAGCGAATCGGATAATTTCGGTTTTGATGTCTATCGGTCCGAGACCGAGCAAGGTCCGTTCGTTCGTATCTCGACCGAACCTCTGGCGGGCGGTGGAACAACGGACCTGCCGAGAAATTACCGCTTTGTGGACGAGAACATCGTGTCGGGGCAGGCGTACTACTACTACGTCGAGAGCATTTCCCTAAGCGGTCAGCGACAGCGATTCACCCCGCTGATGCATGCGCCGCCAAAGTATTCCGGTAGTCACTGATTCGGAATTCGATTCTCGACAATCTCCAGATTCATTTCTGCCAGATGGCGGTTACGCACGGCAGCCTGCAGGGTCTCGATCCGGGTCTGTCGGTGAACCTCAACCAGCTGTTCCCGTGCCTGCTCGAAGGACATGGCCGTCGCCTCTCGCTGCTCCAGCAGTTTCACCATCCACAGGCCGCTTTCCAGGCGCAGCAGCCCTGAGTCTTCGCCGGCAGCCAGTTGTCGCAGCGGCTGCAGTAGCCGCACATCGATCGAGCCCAGTTGGGGTGCCGTGAGCCAGCCCAGCAGGCCACCATTGCCGGCCGAGGCATGAACGGAAAACTCTCGGGCCGCCTGGTCAAAATCCAGCTGTCCGCTGCGGATTCGATCGACGACATCATGGATGTGCTCGATCATGGCCGAATCCCCGAGATCGTCGGCAGTGGCAAACTGGATGGCCGCAACACGGTACGCGGGCGGATTGCGCAGACCGCTCTTGCGTTGCTCGAACAACTCGCGAAGTTGATCCTCGGAGGGAGGTTGCAGTTGCGCGTCGACCCGATGACGCAGTTCGTTGGTCGCCAGCGCCTCGGTGTGGCGCCAACGCAAGGCCGTGACATGCGGCTCGGATTGATCCAGCCCCAGGTTTTCGGCATGATCAGCCATGGCCACTCGCTGTCCCCATTCCCGAAGCAGTCGCCATCGCTGGCGCTCGTTGAGGTCTTGGGGGTTGCGGTCGGGCAGGCGCTGACGGATCAGCGGGTTCATCCAACCCTGTGGCAGCCGGTAGTCGTCCACGATCAGCATCGGATCGCGTTCCGGAGCGACATTGACTTGAGCGCCCAGCGCGGTCATCAGTTGCTGGTTCAACTCGGCCCGTCGCTGGCGGAACAGGTTGGACCGGAACTTTTGTCGAACCTCTTCCTCCGACGGTTGGCTGGGCGGCCTGATCCGCTCGCAGGCATAAAAGGCAAGACCACCGGCATGTTCGATCAGCGCGCTGACCTCACCGATCCCGAGATGTTCGACGGCCTCGCGGACGGGGGTCGGGAGCGCAGCGGGATCGACAAAACCGAGGCTTCCATCGCGAAAGCGGTTCTGCGACTCGGACTCGCTGGATGCGAGTGCCTTGAGGTCGTCACCCCGCAGCACTTGTGTGCGCAGATCCTGCATCCGTTGGACAACGGCATTGCGACCAGCCTCGTCTTCCGGCAGGCGTTTGTAGATTCCGCGCAGAAACCGTTTTTCTGGCTGGCGGAAAGCCTCGGGATAGGTGGCCCTCAGCTGTTCGATTTCGTCGTCCGAAATCGACACCTGAGCGTCGAGATGGTTGTCGAGTGCCGGCAGCAGGATTCTCTGTCGCAATGCTTCGGCGGCCAGTTCGACTTCGGGACTGCCGACGGCACCCCGCTGGCGGGCCGCTTCGGCCATCGACTCGATGATGGCCAGGTTGCGGACCGTTTCGATCGACGCCTGTTCACCTTGCCAGCCAATCCAGTTGTTGTAGGTTTCCTCGTCCAGTTGTCCACCGTCCCAGCGGGCGATGATCTCTGAAGAGGGCGGCGGTTCGCTACAAGCCAGCAGGGCTGCGGTCAAGGACAGCGCAAGCAGCAGTCGGATCGCGCTACGGTATTGATGACAGGTCATGGAATGGTCTCTGGCCGTGGCTGGCCGGAACCGGCCTGGAGCGTGTGGTAGCGATCCGGCACAAGGTCTTGCCAGATCTCGATCGAGCCATCCGGCCATTGAACCTCGATGGCCACGGCCTGATCCTGGTTGCCCAGTCCAACGAGAACGCGAGGGTCACTGGCGGAAAGATAACTGCCGTCGGTGGCGGCGCGGCGCCCAAGTTGGCGCCCATCTGCGAGGGTGGCGATGATGGTCGCCCCCAATGCATCGCGCTTGCCATCGGCAGTGAGCAATTTCAGGCCCAGCCAGTGATGATCGGTCATGGTGCGATTCATCAGCAGTCGAACCGGGCCCTGGTTGTTGCTAAGCAGCACATCGCTCAGACCGTCATTGTCGATATCGCCGACGGCCAGGCCGCGACTGACTTCCAGCCGGGTGAGATTGCCGCCAACCGACTGGCTGATATCGACAAAGTCTCCGCCGCCACGGTTGTAGAAGACCTGGTTTGGTTCGGCCAGCGGATAGGCGCTGCCCTCTCTGGCCTGTTGCTCGATGATGCTGATCGCACCATTGGCCACCACGATGTCCAGCCAGCCGTCGTTATCCAGGTCAACGAGTACGGTGCCGAAGCCGGTATAGGAAAGGCTAGGTGCAGCCAATCCACTCCTGGAGGATGCGTCAATAAAGCCGCCCCGACCATCGTTGAGGTAGAGCGTGTTGGTGTCCGCCCGCAGGTGGGTCATGAACAGATCGTCGTCGCCATCGTTGTCGATATCACCGGCGACCAGACCCATTGAAGCCTGCGCACGCCCGTCCATGGCCACGGCGCTGCCGCTCAGCAAGGCGATGTTCTCGAATCGGAGCGTGCTGTTTTCCAGGTTGTGCCAGAAAAAGTTCGGGCGCATGTCGTTGGCGACATAGACGTCGCGGCGGCCGTCCTGGTCGAGATCGGCCACCACGACACCCAGTCCGCTGGACGGCGATCCCAGTAGCCCGGCCGGTCCGGAGATATCGTTGAATTGCAGCGATCCGGCGTTGTGGAAGACGCTGTCGGTCTGTCCCTGATAGGACTGTGGGCCGCAATAATTCGGCTGCCCGCCGGGCATTCGGCAGATCTTGTGATTCTCGAAGCGATAGTCGACGTAGTTGGTCAGGAAAAGATCAAGCAGGCCGTCGCCATCAAGGTCCGAGAAGCTGGCACTGGTCGACCAGCGCGGATCATCGGTACCGGAATGCTCGGTGATATTGTCGAAGCGAATACCGTTTTCGTCGGAGATGTTGCGCCACAGCTGATTGCTGCCAAAGTTGGTCAGATAGACATCGATGCGGCCATCGTTGTCGATATCGCCGGTCGCCACACCCATGCCATAGCCGGTCGCCGACAGGCCGCTGGCCTCGGTAATGTCGGTAAATCGCAGCTGTCCGGTCGAGCCATCCGGACCGACGAGATCGTTGCGGAAGACGCGTGAACGGAGGCAATCGTCCATATTGCAGGTCTGTTGATCAAGCGGGAGCCGCTGTCCCTGAACCAGCAACACATCCAGATCGCCGTCATTGTCGAAGTCGGCCAGGGCAACGCCCGAGCCGACCGGTTCGACGAAGTACAAAGCACCGCTCATGCCGTTTTCGTGAACGAAATCCAGACCGACCTCGGCGGCGACATCGTCGAATCGCACATGGCTGCCGGCGGTCTCCGGCTCGGCCACAACGGGGCGGTCGCCATCGCTGCAGGCGACCAGTGTCAATGCCGGCAACGCGAACAGAACGCACAAAATGTTTGCTGCAGGATGGCTCATCCGGAGGGCCTCAAGTCAGTGGGTCCGGAGACCGGTTTGGTGATCAGGGTTTCGGTTCGCTCCCAGGGAGTCAGACAGGCCAGGCGTTCCTGGTACAACGCCATGCGACGGCGAGCGATGTGCGACGAGCGGCTGCTGGTCAGTGTTTCCAGTGCTTCAACGGCGCTCCGTTGCCAGGCCAGTGCAAGCTCGTGATGTCCTTCAGCTGCAGCGACCATCGCTGCCGTTTCGGCATAGTAGACGTCGGGTGTATCCACCTCGAGATGATTCAACAGTTCGGCAGCCTGTCCCGGACGTCTCAGGGAAGAGTCGGCGGCGGCGGCCAATATGCGAATCCTGAGTAATTGCAACAGCGTGCTATCAGGCAGGACGGCAAGGTCCTCGCTCAATGCGTTCAGCGCCTGCTCATGACGAGCCTCGGTCGCCGTCAATGCCGCATGCCAGAAGCGGACCTGCTCGATCTGGCCAAAGCGACGGCGCATGTCGGCGTACTGGTCGATGGCCAGTTCAGGTTCGCCCAGCAATTGATAGACTCGCCCGAGCATCGCGCGGGCTTCACGCAGGTTCGGATCCAGTTCGAGTGCACGCAACAGCGAGTCGCGAGCGCCGAGTCGATCATTCATTGCCAGCTGGCTGCCTGCCTTGACCAGATAAGCCCGCGGCAGGCCGGGATCTTGTTGCAGGGCGGTGTCGAGCTGCCTGAGAGCCAGATCGTAACGTTCGAGCTTGAGCAGGGCGGCCGCGTAGTTGGTTCGCAGTTCCGGATTGTCCGGATTCAGTCTTGCCGCGCGGCCTGAATGCATGGCCGCCGCACGAAAGTTGCCCTGGCGATACGCGCGCATGCCCAGCCTGGTGAGTCGATTGGAGCTGATATCCCGATCTAGTAGTTGCTCCAGCCAAGGGTCGTCGCCGACCAGCGGCGGTGGTGAGTTTTCACCTGGCGGAACGCGGGCAAGGTGTTGCCGAGCCTGTTCGTTCTGATTCAGTCCACGGAATGCCTGAGCCAGCAGATAATGAACATGACCTGGTATCGACTCGTCGTTGGTCAGCATCGCCTCCAATGCAGCGAGTGCCGCGCGCGCATCGTCGTTTTGCAAGTGCAGCCGGGCCAGTGCGATATTCACGGCCTGCCCGTCGGGATTCAGCGACTGCGCCCGCCGGAGGAGGGTTTCTGCTGTCTCGGGCTGGCGCATGGTCAGTTTCAGATCGGCCAGCCTTAATAGTGCCGCGGACGACGTTGGCGCGTGTTCAAGGCTCAGCTCGAAGGCACGCTCTGCGGAGGCGAGATCACCGGATTCGACCGCCAGCATGCCGAGATAGTAGGGCCAGCGAGGCTCATCGGAATCGAGCTGCACCGCCAACCGGTAGCAGCGCAGCGCACTGTCGGGATATCGGTAGATATGGAACCACTGACCCAGTTCGCCCCAGGCCTGACCGATTTGCGCCGGGGGGGCGGATGCTGCACCCTGCCGCAACCTGGAAAGCCGGGTGCTCAATTCATCGAACTGTCGTTGAACAGCCGGCTCGAGAAGTTCGAGTCCGGTCGGCGCTGACTGAAAAAGATCTTCGTTGGCAGTTCGCTGGCCGTCACCGCATGCTGCGGCAAGGGCAAGGACAAGAATCGGAACGGCACAGAATGCCAATATGCCGCCAGGCCGATGTTTCAGAACTCGCTTGCGATGGAGTATCTTGAACACCGAATCAGGGGCTTTTCCAGGCGGATTTCGACAAGACTGAATTGTATTGAAGTTGGCCGTAAATTGATATCCTGACGGGCAGGGAATTCAGGCAACGGCCAACCTGACGGTGAGTTCGGCGCAATGGCAGCGTTGACAGCTTTGAAGTGGTAGGCTACATTTTTGTCTGAAGCCGCTTGATTTAGTGTAGTCTGGGCGTCTGTTACATCTGTCGCGAACCAGCGTGCCTGGCCGCCCGGACTTCGTCGGGCCAACTCTGAGGGGTCCAAAAATGATTATCAGAATTCTTGCCGTATCCACATTGCTCATGTTGATTGCCATGCCGATTCAGGCTCAGGATGCAAGCCGGGACAGTCAGATTGCCGAGCTGCGCGCGATGGAGCCTTCAGATCGAAGGACCGCGTTGAGAGCCATGAGTCCGGAGCAGCGCAATGGTTTGTGGTTTCAGCTCAAGCAAATGGATCGGGAGCAGCGCAATATTGTCCGTCCGGACGCCGGTTTTTATCGCCAGGCTGCCGAACAAGCCGATGGCCAGGCGGCAGACGTTGCTGAAACGTCAGCTGCAGGTGCCCGGGCCGTGGGTACCATTACCTATGATGATGGCGTGAATACCACCACTTTCGGAGGCGGAGCCATTATCGGCAATCGCTTTGATACCCATACAAGCGTACCGGTGCTGGCCAGCGGTACTGTCAGTACCGTGGTTGGTGTGGTCGTTCCCGGGCCTGCGGCCACCACCGATTCGGCGGGCTTTGTTCTGCTGGGGCCGCAAACCGGTGGTGGCGGAGCGATGGCGCTGTTCAGCACATTCACAGCCGGATTGACTGCCGCGACCGAGACCGTGACATTTTCAGGGTTGGGTGTGAACTACACCGGCGCCAGTTTTTTCGTGCTGTTCGGTGATTTTGCCAACAGCTATGTTCCTGCATTCGGAACGGGTACTGTCAACGGCCAGGGTTATCATGGCGTGGTGGGATACACTGGCGGCATGGGACCCAATATCACCAGCACTTTCGATTTCGGTGACACCATCAACGGGCTGGTTCGCGCCACCGGTAATATTCTGCCGGTGGAACTGATTGAGTTCGGCGTCGAATAAACGGGTTAACGTCTTTTTCAATGGCAAGACTGTTCGCACCGCTGGTCGGTGTGCTGATTGTGCTGTGTGCATGTCAGGACACCGAACAGGCCACGTCTGCTCCATTATCCCGTGAGCTTCCCGACCCGAACGTAGTAGCCCGGTTTGCGGGTGGCGATATCACGGTAGCCGATATCGATGCCCATATCCTGCGCCTGCCGTTGGATGAGCGACCGGCGATGGGGGCCGCTCTTGACGCTTGGTATGACAGCCTGATCCGCACCCTGGTGGTTGACCAGGTGCTGCTTTCAAAGGCTCATGAAGCCGGTTTGCAACAGACCAGTGACTTCCGTCTGCGCCGCATCGCCATCGAGCGGCAATGGGCGGTTCAGTCCTGTCTGGAGAACGTCGCTCCCGAGTCGATCCGGGTTTCCGGTGAGGCGTTGCAGGATGCCTATGCCGAGCGCGAGGAGCAGTTTCAGGCACCGGAGCGTCGTTCGGTCTTTCATATCTTTCTGCGTGAAGAGCCCGGGGTCGAACCGGACGCTCTGGAGGCACAGGCGCGGGCGCTTCGCGAGCGCATTCTGCGTGGTGAGAGTTTCGAGCGGATCGCAAGGGCAGAGTCAGCGTCCCAGAGTCGGCATCTTGACGGCAGTCTCGGCTGGATCGTGCGCGGTCAACTGACGCCGGCCTTCGAGGAACTGATTTTTTCGCTCGATGAAGGGGTTCCCAGTCAGCCGATTGCGACAGCGGAGGGCTTCCATCTTTTTCAGGTCAATGATGTGCTCCCGGCGCGACAACTGTCCAGGCAAGAAGCATTGCCGAGGTTGAGAAATCAGCTGGAAGTGGAGAAAGTGGCGGCTACGCTCGCAGAACTTGCCGCCACCAATCCGTCGCCTTCTGTTCGCGTGGTTAATCGGGAAACCCTGGATCAACTGGTCGCTCAGGGAGCCGAGCAGGAGGCGGTGCTGGTTGCCGGCGACTATTCGCTGAGTCTGCAGGAGTTCAGGCAACGATTGGGCCGCGTCCTCGGTGATGAAAGCGCGCCCATGGATGGTCTGATTGGAGCGATACCGGGCGATGTTGCCTGGCAGTATCTTGATCGTTTGTATCAGCACGAAGCCGCCTACGAGTACTGCAGCGACAATGATCTGATTGCGCAACAGGCCGTGTCTGAACAACTGGAGGCCTGGGAGCAACAGGCACTGACCAGTCGGATGCGGCAGCGTCTCCTGCGCGAACAGGTGGTGGACGATAATCAACGGCTTGAGCTCTATTATCAAAGCAATATCGGTCAATTCACGCCGCCCGTGCAATGGGATATCAGGCGATTGAGTGTCCCGTTTGACAGCGCCGATATGGGATCGGCCAGGATGGCACGGCTGGAGGAAGCGGCACAATCCACAGGCATGGCGCTTGAAACACTTCAGCAGGACCTGGGTGGAGAGGTAGAGTCGCTGGGGTGGATGACGTTGCCGCAGATGCAACGGATCGATTCCCGGCTGAGTCGACTGATTTCGCCGCTCGGAGATGGCAACCTTTCAGCACCGCTTCGCATCGGTGACCAGCTGCATTTGTATCAGGTCATGGGTAAAAAAGAGTTCGAGCCCAGGGCGTTCGAGCAAGTGCGAGAGGCCGTGATCTCGGCCTATGTACGTCAGTACACCAGTGAAATCTACGCCAGACTTGAGGCCGAGCTGCTAGAAAGTGTCGGATTCGAGTTATTTCCGGAGCGCCTGAACCAATTGCGCGACCCGAGTACGCCGGCAGACATCACGGTCGAACAGCTCGACGCACTGCTCAGCGAATCATGAAGCGATTTCCAATGCGCTACCGGTTACTCGGGCCAGTCATCATGGCAGGCCTGTTGTTGCTTCTGGCCGGATGCAGCCAGGAGCGTCCCTGGAACGTTGTACTGGTAACCTTTGACACGACACGTGCCGATCGAATCGGCTGTTACGGCAACGACCGGATTCGGACTCCGGCGCTGGATGGGTTGGCTGCCGATGGAATTCGTTTTGCCAACGCGGTCAGTGTTGCACCCATTACCGCACCCTCTCATGCGTCCATCCTGACCGGCCTGTATCCCACCGCGCACGGTTTTCGCGACAACGGTCTTTTCGTGCTGAATGACGGAAACGTTACTCTGGCGGAGATGCTGCGCGACCGTGGCTATGCGACAGCGGCCGCGGTCGGTGCGTTCCCGGTCGTTTCCCAATTCGGCTTCGATCAGGGTTTCGACCTTTTTGATGATCACCTGACCGGAATGTACGAAGACTACCTCGGGGAGAGAACCGTACCGAAGGATGAACTGTTCTTTGATGAACGCCGCGCTGCCCAGGTCAATGAAGCGGTACTGCCCTGGCTGAACGAGCGCGCGGAGGATGGCGATACACCGTTCTTCCTGTGGGTCCATTACTTCGATCCTCATCAACCATTCGAACCGCCACCGCCGTATGATCAGCTCTATGCTGATGATCTGTACAACGGCGAGATTGCGTATACGGATTCGCGGCTCGGTCACCTGATTGATCACCTGCGGCGGCTGGGTGAGCTCGATCGCACTCTTATCGTGATGACGGCCGATCATGGAGAGGGATTGGGAGAGCACAACGAGATTACTCACGCCATGCTGGCCTATGATTCGACGCTCCATGTGCCGCTGATCATTCGCCCTCCCGGCATGAGTCCGGAAGGCGGAGTGGTCGTCGAAGACCGAGTCGGGCTGGTCAATATCGTGCCAACGATACTCGACCTGTTGGGTATGGAGGCTTCGCCGGAACTGCATGGCTTCTCACTGGTGCCCCTGTGGCATGACAGAGGCGATCCTTCGGATGATGTAGCCCGTTTTGAGCCGCTCTACTACGCCGAGAATCTGTCCCCGAGACTCACTCACCAGTGGGGCGAGTTGCGGGTGCTGTATGAAGGTGACAGGAAGTACATCCACGGACCGCGTCCTGAGCTGTATGACCTGGCGGTCGATCCGGGTGAATTGAATGATCTGAGCGAAGAGCACCCCGACCAGGCACGGCGGATGCGCGATCTTCTGGCCTCGTTTATCGAGGAGCATGCTGCCGACCAGGCGACGGCCACCCAGGCACTGGATCCTGAATTGATCCGGCGGCTGCAGTCGCTCGGCTATCTCCAGGGTAGCGTTGAAGGCGGCATCGAAGTTCAGGAGAAGCTGCTGGACGGGGGCATTGCGCCGCAGGATCGGGTTACGGATCTCAATCGCATGAGTGCGGCCAAGCATCTGCTGTTCGATGGCCGGCCGGCCGATGCCCTGGTGTATACCAGCAAACTCATTGCCACCGGAAGCAACAGTCCGGTCTACCGCGAGTTGCATGCGATCGCGCTGGCCGGCGTCGGGCGGATCGAGGAGGCCTGGGAGATTGCCCAGGAGCTTCAGTCAACCGGTCTGGTCTCGGAATCCCTGGTGCTCAGGCTTGCTGCTCATCGTTTCGAGCAGCTTGATCGCTCCTCGGCCGTGGACTTTCTGGAACGTTACTCGCTGCGTCAACAATCTGCCAGGTCGTACTGGTTGTTGTCCGGCTTCTACCAGCAACTCGAGCGCGAGCAGGACGCGTTGACCGCTCTTGAGAAGGCGCTGGAACTCGCACCGGATTTCGTCCCGGCCCGGGTGGATCTGGCGGTCTACTGGGCGCGTTCTGGCCAGCCGGAGCGGGCTGAATCCGAATTTCGCCGTGCACTCGAGCAGAATCCCTACTATCCGAAAGCGAGTTACAACTACGGTGCGTTTCTGGTCGAAACCGACCGCATGGCGGAATCCGAGCGCTACTTTCGCCGTGCACTGGAGTTGGTACCCGGCTATCTCAGGGCACATCTGGCCATGATTACGGTCCAGTTGTCGATCGGAGATCGCCAAGAAGCGCTGGCTGCATTGCAGGTGCTCAGGCAGATTGCACCCGACAGTCCGGAAACCGCAATGGCGGCCGAATTGGTGTCTAGTGCACCCAGCCGCTGACTCTGGAGCATTCGGCGAGATGGTGCTGTACTTGGAGCAATTCCGGGCATATACTCCAGAGAGAAGGAGTCTAATCATTTCGACATGGGTGTCACAAAATGCCTGTTGTTGATAGCAGGGTGCGGCCTGAGGCACTTCAATGACCAGTGCATGTCACTGTGTCGGGAAGGGAGGAACTGGAAAATGAGAATTCAAAACTATCTGACATTCTGTCTGGCCATCGTTGCGAGCCTGGTGGTTTTCAATGCCGCCGCCGGTGTATTGACTGCGGACCTGTCGATCACCAAGGATGACGGCGTCGCATCCGCGACCCCCGGCACCCAGGTTGTCTACACCATTGTTGCCGGCAATGCCGGTCCCGATGATGCCGCGAACACAGTGGTCGCCGATGCTTTTCCAGTCGAATTGACCAACTGCAACTGGACCTGCGCGGCGTCGGCCGGTTCCAGTTGCACCGCGGCCGGCGCGGGTGACATCAACGATGTCGTGACGATTCTTGCTGGCGGCGATGTTACCTACACAGCAACCTGCGACATTGATCCGGCGGCAACCGGCACTCTGAGCAATACAGCAACGGTCACGGCGGATGCTTCCGTTACCGACCCTGACCTTGGCAACAACTCGGCGACTGATGTCGATAGCCTCGACCCGTCGGCTGACCTGGCGATCAGCAAGACCGACAACCAGGCCTCGCACATACCGGGCACGCCGATCGACTACGTTATCGTGGTCGAGAACCTCGGACCCTCGGCAGTCAGCGATGCGGTGGTCACCGATACCTTCCAGGCACCGCTGCAGAACTGCAACTACACCAGTGTGGCCAGCGGCGGGGCGACCGGGAATACCAGCGCCAGCGGCGATATCAACGACACCCTCGACATGCCGGTCGGTTCCAGCGTGACCTACGATGTCACCTGTGATGTGGATGCCGCGGCCACGGGCACGCTGAGCAATACCGCGACGGTCAGTTCAGCGACAGCAGCGGATCCCGTGCCGGGCAATGACAGTGCCACCGATACCAGCACCCTGGGTGCTTCGGCCGATCTGGCGATCAGCAAGACCGACAACCAGGCCTCGCACATACCGGGCACGCCGGTCGACTACGTTATCGTGGTCGAGAACCTCGGACCCTCGGCAGTCAGCGATGCGGTGGTCACCGATACCTTCCAGGCACCGCTGCAGAACTGCAGCTACACCAGTGTGGCCAGCGGCGGTGCGGCTGGGAATACCAGTGCCGCCGGAGATATCAACGATACTCTGGACATGCCGGTCGGTTCCAGCGTGACCTACGATGTCACCTGTGATGTGGATGCCGCGGCCACGGGCACGCTGAGCAATACAGCGACCGTCAGTTCAGCAACGGCGGCCGATCCCGTGCCGGGCAATGACAGTGCAACCGACACCAGCACGCTGGGTGCTTCGGCCGACCTGGCAATCAGCAAGACCGACAACCAGGCCTCGCACACTCCGGGCACGCCGATCGACTATGTCATCGTGGTCGAGAACTTGGGCCCCTCGGTGGTCAGCGATGCGGTGGTCACCGATACCTTCCAGGCACCGTTGCAGAACTGCAGCTGGACCAGCGTGGCCAGCGGCGGCGCGACCGGCAATACCAGCGCCAGTGGCGATATCAACGACACCCTCGACATGCCGGTCGGTTCCAGCGTCACTTACAACGTCACCTGTGATGTCAGTTCCACGGCCCAGGGTGTTATCAGCAACACGGCGACGGTCAGTTCGGCAACAGCCGCGGATCCGAATCCGGGGAACGACAGTTCGACCGACGGCGATACCGTTCTCACCGAGCTGCTTGCCGTGCCAACCCTTGGCGTATGGTCGCTCTGGATCATGGTCGGCATGCTGGCCCTGTTCGGTTTCGTGAGCCTGCGTCGCCGGGAAAGCTGAATGTCCGCATGAATTACCAGTGCCGCTCGTCAACGAGCGGCACTGGTAATGCAACCTAGTGGTCCTTCAACTTGATAAATTAGGATTCAGCGTTCCTGTGGCGCTTCGCTGCAAGGCGCCGTGCGCAGGGAATGGCCGTCGCCCTTTCCAAGTACGGGAACGCCGCAGCGGAGCGCCACAGGAGCGCCCGAAGGGTTGGCCTGTCAGCGTCCATGGCAGCGTTCCGGCTCTTGCAAAGGGCGACGGCCATTCACTGCGAGCCGCGCCTTGCCCTGAACGCTGACAGACCAACTGAATCCTAATTTATCAAGTTGAAGGACCACTAGTTGTGCAGTCTCAGTACGTTGTCCACACCAACGATAAAAACGTTGCAGCCTGTGTAGTTGAGATGTAGCGGGCATCGAGCATCGGGTACTGCCGGGCGGTTCGGGCTGGCCGGGACGATCGGCTCTGATGAGTCGGTCGGTTTGGTGGAGCCAGGTGCCAACGAAGAAGCAGCGATGAAGATGGCCCCGTTTCAGGACTTCCTGAAAATCTTGTGGAGGCTGAAAAATGCTGTTGGCATGCAAGTCGCTTCCGCGCCCCGGCCAGCCCGAACCTCCCGACAGGCCCCGTCGTGACGGTATTGCGGCTTTCGCGTGAGCGAATGAAGCGATGCCGTCTGGACGGATCAGGCCGTACCCAATGCAATAGATTGAGGGTTTGGGAAAGGCAAAAACCGGCCCTGTGCAATCAACTGACAACGGGGGGTGGTGCTGTCTGATGGCGCGCCGAGGGTCACGGAGGCAGGCACCGTTGGTTCAGCATCTTTCAGAACCCAGTGCTCCAAGAAGTGACCTCTGCAGTTCTGGTGTTCGGAAAACGAGTTGCGGGCATCAAAAGCTCCAGTGAAGGCGAGTCAGTCATCAATGGCGTTTCGACACTCGGCGCGCCAGCAGGCGGTACCACTCGCCACCGGCCACCAAATATCCAGTTGTCCAGTGTGGACAACGTACTGAGATAGCACACCTAATCAGGGACGAGCCGGAACCAGCGCCGGGTCTCCGAACAGGTTGTAGAGCAGTGCGGAGTCAGGGTGTTGTCGAAGCCGCTTGGCTAGCATGATGGCTTCGCCCAGCGTCGGTTCGTGAATAATCCCGTCCAGCAGGGCATTGGTAAACAGCAGCGAGGGACTGTTGCGGGCCGATGCGGCGAGCACGGCGATGGCGCCACGTCCTTCCAGGCGAACGAATTTCTCGGCCAGCGAGTCGGCATCGGGGTGGTCAAATGGACCGGTGTTGCACGACATGCTCAGTATGATCGGAAGGCGCGAGTTGGTTGCCAGCCGGTCGATATCCTCCATGTCGAACAGGTTGTCGGAACGACCGTTACGTGAAGGTGCCGTCTGCCACATGAAGCGACCACCGTGGCCGAAGAAATGCAATACCAACGCGCCCTCGTCAATGGCTGCTCGCAGTCGGTTCTGGTGGCTCTCGGCATCTTCGTCCACCTTCGATAGCAATTCTTGCGCGACCAGGCCTCCTTCTTCAGCACGCTGAGTGAGTTGGGTGTTTCGGGCCGAAAGATTCTGACCCCGGTCGCTGACAAGCAGAACCCGCGAGCGCCATGGGCCCTCAGGCGGACGGGTCATATAGGCTATCGTCTTTTCCACCATCACGGCGACGTCGGATGGGTTGCTGGCCGGAAATCGTCCGATGGCCATGTCGGGGGCTATGCTGTCGCCGGAAAGCTGAACAAACGGATGATCGCTGGCCGCCGGTCCGTCGCGAGTGCGAAGGTTCCAGGTTGGAATCAGTCCCTGGTCGATGTTTCGATTGTCATCGTCATTGTCATTGGAGTCCACGTTCTGGCGTGAAAACCAGTTGGCATCACCGACCAGTAGTACATGGCCGGGTGTTGGCGGTGATCGGGTGGATCTGGCGTGAATCAGGAAGTCGCGGATGGCCCGCGGATGTTCAATGCCGAAATTGAATTCGTCATAGATATCCTGAACATCGATGATTTCGGTCTTCAGGCCACGGCGAGTATGGAAATCAGCCAGCGGTGTCGCCGTTTCAACAAGGCTGCCATGGGCAATAATGAAATAATCACGCTGGTCGGTGCTGTCGGCAAGGCTCGAAGGGCGATCCAGTTGAATCCTTGATACAGACTTGAAATCCCCGTCAGGCACTATCCAGAGATCGTGGTGTCCTGGTGGCAGCGATACATTGCGATATCCTGCGCCGGCAGCCGCGATGCCGGTCTGGGAATCGGCAATGGCTAAATGAAAGCCGCTTTCACCAAACAGCTCGAATTGACCCGCGCCAGCATGGTCAGGAATCAGCAGGCGCAGGTTCGTGTGGCTTTCTCCGGCGGAAACGGTCAGTTTCTGCTGGCGGTCAGGGAGAGTCGAGTTGCGCCGGAACTCTACCTTGATCCAGTCCAGATAGATGACGTCAATGATGGCATCCTGATCAGGCCCATATCGTCGTGCCGGTACTCTCAGTTCCAGAAAGTTGTCCTGTTCCCGGACCATTGAAGTCGGTACTGCAGGAATGTCGATCCGGTGAGGTTCGCGGCCATTCCAGCTGGCATTGGTAATCGGAGTGCCGTTCAGAGCGATTTCGAGCACATGATCCGGAGCCTTGAGCGCGGCCGAGCTGGCATTGTCCGACCAACCACGCAATTCCAGTTGCAGGTTGAACACTGATTCGGCCTGGGCGTCGAGATGGGCCAGGTCAATCGGCAGCCGGGTCGGCTTCGACGCAAGGTGATTCAGTTGTATCCAGTACCACAGCGGCTCATCACCATACTCACCCGTCTGGCCCGATAGCGGGACTCGCAATAAATCGTGCTCCAGATGGAGCAGGCGACTCAGGTTCGAAACAGGCCGAGCAATATCCTCTTCCCGGACGGTCGGAAGGGGCGTCATCCGCAGTGTTTCCGTTTCGCTGACAGTCGACAGAACATACACATTGACCGGAGAGTAGTCGTGGTAATGGCGGTTATCCCCACGCAAGTGCTTTCCGATGAAGATCAGGCTATCACCGGCACCGAATTGCCCGTCATCATCACCAGCGACTCGAAGTGCAACCGGGCGACCCTGGTTTTCAAGCATCAAGCCTTGACTGGCGGGCTTGCCGAACAACCCTGCCGCCTCCAACGCTTCGTAACTGATCCGGTAGACGCCGTCTTCCTGAATATAAATTCTGAACCTCTGGTTTTCGACGCCGAAAGCATTCGATGTGCCGACGAGCAGCATCGTGAGCATCGTCAAACGAGTCAGATATTCCGTTGGAGCAGGCATTCTCGAGCAAAGACCTCGGAAAGTTTCGAAAAGTGCGCCCGTGAACATGGGACCAGCGATTCTGGGCGGCAACTCCAGTTGGCGCTAGCATAGCGCATGTAATCTTGGCACCGTTTGACAGATTTGAGTATGATCAGGGGTCTGTCCGGAATACTGATATTCCGGTTTTTGAATCACAGGAGTGTCATGAGCGATTTGAGAGGGCTGCGGCGTTGGCGGCCCACGCGGGGGCAAACCGGACTGGCACGATTGCTGGTCGTTTTACTGCTTGCGCTGACGCTGGCGGGCTGCCAGTTGTGGGATCGTCTGCGGCCTGTTGAGGAGCAGTCAGAGCCCTCATCGTCACCACCACCACCCGCGGCCAGTCAGCCGGCTGAGCGAGCCCAGGCGCGCGGGCTGCCGCCGTCGTCGATGCAGCAAGTGATCAATTATCTGGATGCCGGCCAGTGGGAAGAGGCCGAGGTGGCGTTGCTGAGCATTATCGATGAGCGTCCGGGCAATCGCCTGGCGATGCGTTTTCTTGAACAGCTGCAGTCCGACCCGGTCGACCTGATGGGCGAAGACTACGATGAAATTCTGGTGCAACGCGGTGACTCGCTATCGGTGATCGCCCAGCGTGAAATTGGTGATGCCATGCAATTCTTCGCACTGGCCCGTTACAACGATATTCCGGCGCCACGCCGGATGTCTCCCGGTATCGTGCTCAAGATCCCCAGATCCCTGAAATCGCCGCCAGAGCCGAGCCCCGAAGTCGTCGCTCCGGTCGTCGAGCAGGCGCCGGTGCGCTTGCCTGGTGCCGGCCTGACCCTGGCCGGTCGCCGTCTGCTCGATGACGGTCGCGACCAGCAGGTGATTTCGCTGCTGTCTGCCGGTGCCAGGGCCGGTAATTTGGACGCCGAGGGTGAAGAAATTCTTGCCGAAGCCGCCGTGAATCGCTCATTGCAGCTCGCGCAAGATAGACAAACCGGGGACGGCCTTCAGTTGCTGGATGAAATCAACTCGATATTGTCACCGGCAGCGCGCCCCTTGCTGGAACCCGGTCGGCGAAAACTTCAGGCAGAAATATTGATGGCCGAAGGCATTCGCGAACGCCGCGCCGGCAACCTGGACCGTGCGCTGAGCCTGTTCATGGAAGCTGCCGAGCTCAATCCGGACAGCAATGACTTGCAGAGCGAATCAGCAAACGTCCGTGAAGTTCTGGTCATGCAACTCCATGACCAGGCCCTGGTTCACTACCGCGACCAGCAACTCGACAATGCCATCGGTCTGTGGCAACAGGTCACCGACCTCGATCCCGGGTTCGAACCCGCCCGCGTCTACCTCGAACGCGCCCGCGCTCTCAAGGCAAGGCTGGACGAACTCGATTGAAGTATCGTCTGGTTCGATGACCTCAGCGTCGCCTGGCGGCAGTCAGTGCGGCGGCGAGACTGCCTTCACGGTGTTTTTCGTGTGCCGGTTGGGTGGATTTCTTCCGGGATTCTTGCTTTCCGCGGTTCGCCTCGCGTACAGACTGGTCGACCTGGTCAGGTAGCGGATCGTCCAGGCGCAGGCTCAGGGCAATGCGCTTTCGCTGAAGGTCCACATCCATCACTTTGACTTTGACCACCTGGCCGGCCTTGACCACGGTTCTCGGGTCCTTGACGAACTTGTCGCTCATCGCGCTGATATGGACCAGCCCATCCTGGTGGACGCCAAGATCGACGAACGCGCCGAATGCGGCAACGTTGCTGACCGTGCCTTCGAGGATCATGCCGGTCTTGAGGTCAGCGATCTTTTCCACACCCTCGGTGAATTTGGCGGTCTGGAACTCGGGGCGGGGGTCGCGGCCGGGTTTTTCCAGTTCCTTCAGAATGTCCTGGACGGTGGGCAGGCCGAAGCGCTCGTCGGTGAATTCGCTGGCGTTGAGGGCGCGCAAGCTGCCGGTATCGCCGATGACTTCGGTGACGGGTTTGGACAGGCGTTTCAGAATGCGCTTGACGACCGGGTAGGCTTCGGGGTGGACGGCCGAACCGTCAAGCGGGTCGTCGCCGTCGGTGATGCGCAGAAAGCCGGCGGCCTGTTCGAAGCTCTTTTCGCCCAGGCGCGGCACTTTCTTCAGGTCTTTTCGTCGCTTGAACGGACCGTGCTCGTCGCGGTGGATGACAATATTCTCGGCAACCGTCTGACTGAGGCCGGCGACCCGCGCCAGCAATGCACTGGAAGCGGTATTGACGTGCACGCCCACGGCGTTGACGCAGTCCTCGACTCGCGCATCCAGCGCCCTGGCCAGCTTGAGCTGATCTACATCGTGCTGGTACTGACCAACTCCAATCGCTTTCGGCTCGATCTTGACCAGTTCGGCCAGCGGGTCCTGCAACCGGCGGGCGATGGACACCGCTCCGCGCAGGCTGACATCCAGGTTCGGAAATTCTTTAGCCGCCAGTTCGGAGGCCGAATACACCGAAGCGCCGGCTTCCGAGACCACCAGCTTCTGGATGCCGCGCAAACCCAGGTGCTTGAGCGCGTGGCCGACGAACTGATCGATCTCGCGTGAAGCCGTGCCGTTGCCGATCGCGATCAGTTCGACCTCGTGCTGGCGGCACAGGCTGCCCAGGGTGTCGAGTGCTTCTTCGACTCGCTTGTGCGGCGGTACCGGGAAGATGGTGGCGCTGGCGAGCAGTTTGCCGGTCGGATCGATAACGACCAGTTTGGTGCCTGTTCGCAAGCCTGGATCCAGGCCCATCACAGTGCGCGCGCCGGCCGGCGCGGCCAGCATCAGATCGCCCAGGTTGTCGCCGAAGATGCGAATGGCCTCGGCCTCGGCGCGCTCGCGGGCGGCCATCATCAGTTCCACCTGGAGATTCACTTGTACCCGAGCCTTCCAGGCCAGGCGTGCGCCCGTCATCAGCCAATTGTCGGCCGGGCGGTTCTGATCGCCGATCCCCAGCGAATCTGCGATCCGGGCGATGGCATGTGCGTGGCCGGCATCGGCATCGTTGCCCGGTTCCAGTTCGATGTTCAGCACACCCTCGTTGCGGCCGCGCAGCATCGCCAGCATGCGATGCGACGGGGCCTTGTTCAGTGGCTCGGTATAGTCGAAGTAGTCGCGGTACTTGGTGCCTTCTTCCTGCCTGCCTTCGACCACGCGTGCGACCAGCCGGGCGCACTGTCCGTACCAGGATCGCAGTTCGCCGAGGAGGTCGGCATGCTCGCTGGCCCTTTCGATCAGGATTTGCCTGGCGCCATCGAGCGCGGCATCCGCATCGGCGATGTTCCTGTCGGCATCGACGTAGTCGGCCGCGATGGCTTGCGGTTCCAGCGCCGGGTCGCTCAGCAGGGCATCGAGCAGCGGTTCCAGCCCGGCTTCGCGAGCAATCTGGGCGCGCGTGCGGCGCTTGGGTTTGTAGGGCAGGTACAGATCTTCCAGCCGTGCCTTGGTCTCGGCGTTCTCGATGTCGGTGCGCAGCTCGTCGGTCAACTTGCCCTGCTCGGCAATGGTCGCGAGCACTGTCGAGCGCCGATCTTCCAGTTCGCGCAGATAACCCAGGCGCGATTCCAGGTTGCGCAACTGGGTGTCATCCAGACCACCAGTCACTTCCTTGCGGTAGCGTGCGATGAACGGCACCGTCGCGCCTTCGTCCAGCAGCCGTACCGCGGCCATTACCTGGTTGGTGTGTGCGCCGATTTCGTCAGCGATGAGGTGGGCAATGTTTGCGGCGGTGGAGTCGGTCATGCAGCTTCGATTTCCAGCAACAGCGCATCGGCTTCGATGATGTCGCCGGTGGCGATGGCGATCTGGGTGACTTCGCCGTCCATCGGGGCCTTGATGGTGAGTTCCATCTTCATTGCTTCCATGATCAGCAGGGTGTCGCCTTCCTCGACCTTGTCGCCTTGCTGGACTCTGACATCCAGAATCTTGCCGGGCATCGGGGCGGTCAGGCGGCCCTCGCTGGCCTGGGCTTCGCCGACGGCTTCGAAGCGCTCGTGGCGCCTCAGGCTCCAGCGGCGATTGGCCAGACAGATTTCGACCGAGAGTTCGTTGGCGGCAAAGATCTTCAGGCGCCGGCTCTGGCCGTCGCGCGAGATGGTCCAGGTCTGCGGGTCAAGCTGGCGCAGTTCGATGATGACCGGTTGATCGGCCAGGGTCAGACGATAGCGGCCGTTGTGACCTTCGGCCTCGATGGTCTGTCGCTCACCCTTGTGTTCGACGTCGATGGATCGACTGGCACGGCCACCGATGCGCCAGCCGTCGGTCTGGTCCCAGGGAGAACGGCTTTTGACCGAATGGTCCTGTTGAAAGAGCCAGTAGGCGACGGCGGCCGCCAGAACGTCTTGCGGCAGCTCCCCGGTCTGGATCACGGACTCCAGGTCACGGTCCAGGCGGCCGGTGTCGACCTCGGCCTCGGCAAAGACGGATGAACCGGCCAGCGCCTGGAGAAACCCCAGGTTGGTGGTTGGGCCCGCGACAAAGCTGGATGCCAGGGCCAGGTTCAGGCGGGCCAGACAGGCCGTGCGGTTGTCGTCATGCACAATCAGCTTGGCGATCATCGGGTCGTAGTGCATGCTGACCTCGTCGCCCTGGTCAACACCGGTGTCGATGCGCACGTCCCCATCGTCCGGGAACAGCAGTGTATCGATGCGACCGGTCGACGGGACAAAACCCTGGTCCGGATCTTCGGCATAAATGCGTGCTTCCATCGCATGGCCGGATGCTTTGATCTGGTCCTGGCTCAAAGGCAATGGCTGACCGGCTGCGACGAGAATCTGCCATTCAACCAGGTCCAGTCCGGTGATCAACTCGGTGACCGGATGTTCGACCTGCAGCCGGGTATTCATTTCCAGGAAAAAGAACTCTTCTCCGTCGACCAGAAACTCGACCGTGCCGGCGCCCAGGTAGTCGACCGCCTCGGCGGCGCGCACGGCCGCCGATAGCAGGTCCTGGCGAATCGTTTCGTCCAGGTTCGGCGCCGGTGCTTCTTCGATGATTTTCTGATGCCGGCGCTGGCTGGAGCAGTCCCGCTCGAACAGGTGCACCGCATTGCCATGGCCATCGGCAAAAATCTGCGCTTCGATATGGCGCGGGCGCTCAAGATAGCGCTCCAGGATCATGCGCTGGTCACCAAACGCACCAGAAGCCTCGCGCCGGGCCGCCTGCAGCGCGTCGTTGAACTCGCCGGCCGAGCGCACCACCCGCATGCCCTTGCCACCACCACCGGCAGCGGCCTTGAGCATCAGGGGATAGCCCACTTTCCCGGCTTCCCGGGCCAGCGTGTCGTCATCCTGGTCCTCGCCGTGATAGCCGGGAATCAGCGGCACACCGGCCGGGGCCATCTTGGCCTTGGCGGCCGCCTTGGAACCCATCAGGTCCATGGTTTCCGCACTGGGGCCGATCAGAGTCAGGCCGGCATCGGCGACGGCGCGGGCAAAATCAGCGTTTTCGGCCAGAAAACCGTAGCCGGGATGAATGGCTTCGGCGCCCGTCTCTCGGGCGGCCGCAATCACCTTGCCACTATCCAGGTAGGACTCGCGCGCTGGTGCCGGTCCGATCAGGATGGCACGATCGGCCAGGCGCACGTGGCGTGCATTGGCATCGGCGTCGGAATACACGGCCACCGCCTCGATACCCAGCCGGCGGCAGGTGCGGATGATGCGGCAGGCAATTTCACCGCGATTGGCGATCAGAATGGTCTTGAACATCAGGTCTTCAGCCTTTTTCCTTGCCGTCGTCAATCCACGATGGCTGGCGCTTTTCGAGGAAAGCATTGAGACCCTCCTGGCCTTCGCGCGAGACTCTCAGGGCAGCAATCAGTTCGGAGGTCTGGCGATCCAGCGCGTCAGGATCGCCGCTATGGGACGTCACCAGCCGGATCAGTTCCTTCACGTGCCCCTGGGCATGCGGTCCACCGGCCTGCAGCAGGTCAATGATCTCGCCAACCGTCGAATCCAGCTTTCCAACGCCAACGACCTTGCCGATCAGGCCGATACGGTTGGCAAGCGCGGCATTGAAGCGCTCGCCGGTCAGCATCAGGCGCCGGGCATGCTGAACCCCGATTTTCTGGATAACGAATGGCGCGATGGTGGCCGGCGCCAGGCCCAGGCGGACCTCGGTCAGCCCGAACAGCGCCGAGTCCATCGCGACCGAAAAATCACAGGCCGCAATCAACCCGACCCCGCCACCGAAGGCATGGCCGTTGATGCGGGCAATCGTCGGGCAGGGCAGCTGATCGAGCTTTCGCAGCATGCTCGCCAGCCGGCGCGCATCGGCCCGGTTATCTGCCTCCGAGCCTTCGGCCATGGACCGCATCCAGTTGAGATCCGCCCCGGCCGAAAACGAATGCCCGGCCCCGGTCAACACCAGAATCCGAGTGCCGTCCCTGGCAACCCGGTCAAAAACCGCGCTTAATTCCGCAATCAACTCGGCATTGAAGGCGTTATGCACCGTCGGCCGGTTCAGCGTCAGCGTGGCGACACCACGGTCGTCATTAGTCAGAGTTAAGGGATTGGTCATGGAAAAAACGGCTCACAGTACAAGTGTCCCCGGCCCGCATGGCGCAACGCTCAGCTACACCGGCGACCAGTTTTTGCATATTATCAGCCATTCAGCCCCGCCTTTTTGTTAATTCCTGTCAAGCCTTGCCGATTACGGCTCCGAGCAGAAAAGACGGGGCAGTGATTGCAAAACAGGCATTGGATAACTGACACCAGAACGATCAGTGAACCAGAAGAATTCCCAGAGATCGGCGAGCGAATTTCCTATGGTCGGTGGATCACCGGCTTGCGAGAATGCCGGCATGACCTATCCGCGCAGCCATCTGGTGACCGAAGATGAGCCTGGTTTCTACCATGTCGTCTCTCGTTGTGTCCGTCGCGCTTTTCTGTGCGGCAAGGACAAGTGCACCGAAAAGAGCTTTGAGCATCGGCGGCAAAGGATTGAGGCGGATGGGTTGATGCCCGTCCCGAACTTCGCTGAAAATGACTACGAGGAGGGGTAGAATGGGCCACATGGTAGCGAAAGCAGATAATGTGAAGGCCAAGGCTCGGGAGCTGATCGAGCAGTTGCCTGACAATGCGACCTGGGACGATGTGGCCTATGAAGTCGCCGTTCGTCGATCCATCGAGCGGGGACTGGCTGATCTGGATGCCGGCCGCACCTATACGAGCGAAGCCCTGCTGGAATCTCTTGGTCTGAGTGAATGACCGTCATCTGGTCGGCTGAGGCGCAGGCCCAGCTTGCCGCCATCCATGAACATGTAGCCCAAGACGCTCCCCGAGAGGCAGACGCGCTGATCAGGTGTCTGGTTGGCCGCGTTGTTCAATTGGATACCGTTCCGCACAGTGGTCGCAGGGTGCCTGAGTATCCGGACAACGACTTGCGCGAGCTGCTGTCACGACCTTACCGGATCATCTATCGTCAACGCGATGAACACGTGGAAGTCGTGACCGTTATGCACTATCGGCAACAGTTACCCGCCAATCCCCGAAACTTGACCTGACTCGGCCAGGAGCCATGGATTACGGATTTCAGGACATGCACTGAAATGCCCAAATGGTGCCCAGATTCCGGCTTTCCAATTTTAAGTGATGAATCGCGAATTGACGGTAAGCGCGCCAAAAACCCACTGTTTGGTGGCGACGGGTTGCCATGACCTTCGGCCGCGTCGGGCCGACCTACCAGAGCCGGGCCGAGTTCGTTGTTGCGAGGCCATCTTTCTACATTCTGAAAACGCCGTAGTTGTCGCGTTTGATCGGGGCGTTGGCTGAGGTGGCCAGGGCCAGGCCCAGGACTCGGCGGGTGTCGACCGGGTCGATGACACCGTCGTCCCACAGGCGGGCGGTGGCGTAGTAGGGGTGTCCCTGGGTTTCGTACTGGTCGCGGATCGGGGCCTTGAAACTTTCCTCTTCGTCTTCCGGCCAGTTCTCGCCGCGTGCCTCCATCGCGTCGCGCTTGACCGTGGCCAGGACGCTTGCGGCCTGTTCGCCACCCATGACCGAGATGCGCGCGTTCGGCCAGGTCCACAGGAATCGGGGCTGATAGGCGCGGCCGCACATGGCGTAGTTGCCGGCACCGAACGAGCCGCCGATGATCACGGTGAACTTGGGTACGTGCGAGCAGGCCACGGCAGTGACCATCTTGGCCCCGTCCTTGGCGATGCCGGCCTGCTCGTATTTCTTGCCGACCATGAAGCCGGTAATGTTCTGCAGAAACACCAGCGCGATATTGCGCTGGTTGCACAACTGGATGAAGTGGGCGCCCTTGAGCGCCGATTCCGAAAACAGGATGCCGTTGTTGGCGATGATGCCGACCGGGTAGCCGTGGATATGGGCAAAGCCGCAGACCAGGGTGGTGCCGTAGCGGGCCTTGAATTCGGCGAACTCGGAACCGTCGACGAGGCGGGCGATGATTTCGCGCACCTCGAACGGGTAGCGGGTGTCGGTCGGCAGAATGCCGTAGAGGTCTTCGGCCGGGTAGGTCGGCTCCTGAATCGAGTCAAGCAGGGAGCGCGTTGTTGGCGGACGGTTGAGGTGGGTAATCAGTTCGCGCGCGATGGCCAGGGCGTGGGTGTCGTTGTCGGCGAAGTGGTCGGCCACACCTGACAGCCGGGTGTGGGTGTCGGCACCACCCAGGGTTTCGGCGTCGACTTCTTCGCCGGTGGCCGCCTTGACCAGCGGTGGACCGCCGAGAAAGATCGTGCCCTGTTCGCGCACGATGATCGCTTCATCGCACATCGCCGGCACGTAGGCACCCCCGGCGGTGCATGAGCCCATGACCACCGCGATCTGGGGAATGTTTTTCGCTGAAAGTCGGGCCTGGTTGTAGAAAATACGGCCAAAGTGGTCGCGATCGGGGAACACCTCGTCCTGCAGGGGTAAAAAGGCACCGCCGGAGTCGACCAGGTAGATGCAGGGCAGGTGGTTTTCCAGCGCAATTTCCTGGGCCCGCAGGTGTTTCTTGACCGTCATCGGGTAGTAGGTGCCGCCCTTGACCGTGGCATCGTTGGCCAGCACCAGGCACTCGATACCGGCCACCCGGCCGATGCCGGCGATGACACCGGCGCCGGGGGCGGCATCCTCGTACATGCCGAAGGCGGCCAGTGCCGAAATTTCCAGAAAAGGACTGCCGGGGTCCAGCAGGGTCCGTACGCGCTCGCGCGGCAGCAATTTGCCGCGATCCTGGTGTTTCTGGCGCGAGCGTTCGGGTCCTCCGAGTGCAGCTTGAGCGAGTTTTTCGCGCAGGTCATCGGCCAGTTGCCGATGGTGGGCATCGCGCTCGCCGAATTCGGAGTCCTTGCGGTTGATCTGGGTTTCCAGCCGGGCCATGGTTCACATCAGTTATGGGCGAAGCCCGATATTGTAGCTTGCGCCGATAAAAAGGTCTGAGGGTGATCCAGGACTGATCTCTCATTTGTACACACCAACAACAGAAACGTTCAAACCTGCAGAATTCTAGATGTAGCGGGCATCGAGCATCGGGTACTGCCGGGCGGTTCGGGCTGGCCGGGACGATCGGCACTGTTGATGCGCCCAGTTCTGTGGAGCCAGGTGCCCACGAACATGCAGGGTTGAAGATGGCGCTGTATCCAGGCTTCCTGAAAATCTCGTGGAGTCTGAAAAATGCTGTTGGCTTTGTAGTCGCGTCCGCGCCCCGACCAGCCCGCCCCTCCCGACAGGCCCCGTCGTGACGGTATTGCGGCTTTCGCGTGAGCGAATGAAGCGATGCCGTCTGGACGGATCAGGCCGTACCCAATGCAATAGATTGAGAGTTTGGGAAAGGCAAAAACCCAGCCCCTTGCAACCATCTGACAACGGGGAGTGGTGCTGTCTGATGGTGAGCCGAGGGTCACGGCGGCCGGCGAGAACGGTTCAGCATCTTTGCTGAACCATGTTCTCCAGAAGAGACCCTCTCAATCTCAGTATTTAGATTACGAGTCGCGGGCACCCAAGCTCCACAGAGGCCGAATCCATCAACATGGGCGTTTTGACCCTCGGCTCGCCAGCAGGCGGCACCACTCGCCGCTGACCACCAAGTATCCAGCTGTTTGTGAGGATCTGTTGAGATACGGGCGAGCTGCGAAAAGAAGCGTGCAGGTTGTTGTTTCGGGGGATGAAAAGCCGTTATAATTGCGAGCTTGATTGTTTATGGCGACTGGGGCTTTTGCACAAAGCCCGGCTTGGGGCCCGAAATTCGGGTCCATTCAAGGGGGTTTTCTGAAAAAGCCCGGTCGCCCAACCGTTTAATTGGAGTTTGTACAGATTATGTCATTGACGGCAGAACAGAAAGAGCAGGTTGTCAAGGAACACCAGTTGTCCGAGGGTGATACCGGTTCTCCCGAAGTCCAGGTCGCGCTGCTGACGGCACGTATTCAGCACCTGACCGGCCACTTCGCCGACCACAAGAAAGACCATCACTCCCGCAGAGGGCTGCTGAAGCTGGTCAACCAGCGTCGTTCCCTGCTGGCTTACGTCAAGAACAAGGACGTCCAGCGCTATCGCGACCTGATCCAGCGACTCGGCCTGCGTCGTTAAGACGCAGCAGTTGTTCCGGATGAAATCGAGCACCCCGGCGGCGTCAAGCTGATCCGGGGTGTTTTGTATTGAAATGAAGCAAAGCATGACAAGTGGAGTGATATATCAGTGAGTATGTTTAAAAAGTTCAGCAAGACCTTCAAGTTCGGCGAGCACGACGTCACCCTGGAAACCGGCCACGTGGCCCGCCAGGCCGATGGGGCCGTCATGGTCACCATGGCCGATACCGTGGTTCTGGTCACAGCGGTAGCCCGCAAGGAAGTCAAGCCCGGTCAGGCATTCTTCCCGCTGACCTGCAACTACCAGGAAAAATTCTATTCCGCCGGCAAGATTCCGGGCGGGTTCTTCAAGCGTGAAGGACGTCCGACCGAGAAGGAAACGCTGACCTCGCGCCTGATCGACCGGCCGCTGCGTCCGCTGTTTGCCGACGGTTTCATGAACGAAACCCAGGTCATTGCTACGGTGATGTCCTCGAACCCGGAAGTCGATGCCGACATTCCGGCCCTGATCGGTGCCTCGGCTGCCCTTTCAATCGCCGGTGTACCGTTCAACGGCCCGATTGGTGCGGCCCGTGTCGGTTTCGTCGATGGTCATTACATCGTCAACCCGACCCAGACCCAGCTTGCCGAGTCGCGCCTGGATCTGGTGGTTGCCGGTACGGCGCACGCCGTGCTGATGGTCGAGTCCGAAGCGGATTTGCTGACCGAAGACGAAATGCTCGGTGCCGTGACCTTTGGTCATGAACAGATGCAGGTTGCGATCAAGGCGATTGAGGAATTGACGGCCGAGGCCGGCAAGCCGAAATGGGACTGGCAGGCGCCATCCAAGCCGGAAGGGCTGGCCGACAAGGTGGCTGAACATGCCAAGGCCGGTCTCCAGACCGCTTACACCCATACTGACAAGACCGCGCGCCGCGAGGCGATCTCGCAGGTTCGTCAGCAGTTGATTGAAACGCTGTGCCCGGAAGGGGATGACAATGCGCCGGCGGTGGACGATGTCAAGGACGCGTTCAGCGCGATGGAAAAGCATTTTGTTCGCGATCGCATCCTGAGCGGCAACCCGCGTATCGATGGCCGCGATCTGACCACGGTTCGTCCACTGGACATGCAGCTGGGTGTTTTTCCGCGTACCCACGGTTCGGCCGTGTTCACCCGGGGTGAAACCCAGGCGATGGTCGTGGCCACACTCGGCACTGGCCGTGACGCCCAGATCATCGATGCGCCGGAAGGCGAGTCGAAAGAGCAGTTCATGCTGCACTACAACTTCCCCCCGTTCTGCGTCGGCGAGACCAGCTTCATGCTGGGGCCCAAGCGCCGCGAAATCGGCCACGGCCGTTTGGCCAAGCGCGCGATGATGGCGGTGGTTCCGAAGGGCGAGGAATTCCCCTATGTGTTGCGCCTGGTGTCGGAAATTACCGAGTCCAACGGTTCAAGCTCGATGGCAACGGTCTGCGGCGGTTCACTGGCGCTGATGGATGCTGGGGTGCCGATCAAGGCACCGGTGGCCGGTATCGCGATGGGTCTGATCAAAGACGGCGACCGCTTTGCCGTGCTGACCGACATCCTGGGTGATGAAGATCACCTCGGCGACATGGACTTCAAGGTCGCCGGTTCGCAGGATGGTGTTACCGCACTGCAGATGGACATCAAGATCGACGGCATTACCGAAGAGATCATGCGCGTGGCGCTCAAGCAGGCCACCGATGCCCGTCAGCACATTCTCAAGCAGATGAATGAAGTGATCTCGGCGCCGCGTGCCGAGATGAGCGAGTACGCGCCGCGCCTGTTCACGATGAAGGTGCATCCGGACAAGATTCGTGACGTGATCGGCAAGGGTGGTACCACCATCCGCGCGATCACCGAAGAAACCGGTACCCAGATCGATATTCAGGACGACGGTACGGTCACGATTGCCTCGGTCAACCAGGCCGCGGCCGATGCGGCACGCAAGCGCATCGAGCAGATCACGGCTGATGTTGAAGTGGGCACGATCTACGAAGGCACGGTCACCAAGATCATGAACTTCGGTGCCTTCGTCACGATCCTGCCGGGCAAGGATGGCCTGGTGCATATCTCCCAGATCTCCGACAAGCGGGTCGAAAACGTGACCGACGAGCTGGCCGAAGGCGACCGGGTCAAGGTCAAGGTGCTGGAAGTCGACAAGCAGGGCCGTATTCGCCTGAGCATGAAAGCACTCAACGAAGGGGAGTAATCTCCCTTCCGATAGCGACGGCGGCCTTCCGAGCTTCGGAGGCCGCCGTTTTTTTGAAAGACAAAAAAATTCACTAACCGCGAAGACGCAAAGAACAAAAAGAAAACTTTTTTGGTTTCCAACTTAGCGTTCTTGGCGTCTTCGCGGTTAGATTCTTTTACTCCATAATCGACAGACGATTAATTCATGGAACTACTGACGCCGGTTTCACCGGGTGAGCTGATTGACAAGCTGACCATTCTGGATATCAAGTCCGAACGCATTTCGGATGCGGGCAAACGTGCTAATGTTGTCCACGAACAGGCACTGCTGGAGCGTACCTGGCAGGAGTCGGGTCTGGAGACAGAATCCATCCGTTCGCTGCGTGGCGAGCTCAAGCGTATCAATGAGCAACTCTGGGATATCGAGGACGATATTCGGGTCTGCGAAAAAAATCGCGATTTTGGCGATCGCTTTATTGAACTGGCGCGCGCGGTGTATGTCACAAATGACAAGCGCGCTGCGGTCAAGAAACGCATCAACACCGAACTGGGATCGGCAATTGTCGAAGAAAAATCCTATCAGGATTACCGTTCTGGCGAGACCGGAGTCGATTGAGAAGATAACGCAAAAGAACTATTATCATGAAGACCGGGCAACGGCCGGGTCTGATCATCATTGGGAATTGTCAAGGTATGAATCATTCAGGCAGAATTCTGGCCGCGCTGATGGCGCTGGCACCCGCTCTTTCCCATGCTCAGGCCAGCGATCCCGAGACTGACAGCGGTCCGGTCGAGTCCAGCCAGGCACCGATGCTGAACTATGCCGGCGACCGTTATCGCATCGGCGTGGGTCTGGATACCGAGTTCGATGTCATTGGCGAGTTCCTTGCCACCCTCACCGAAAACGAGCGCTCGGCGTTTCTCGCCGAGGGCTGGCTGGGCGGCAAGGGTGCCGGTGGGGTCAAGTTGAACTACCACTGGGTATTCGGTGGCCAGACCGAGCAGGGACTGGATGGTCCGGTCTACACCGATGGCCGGGTGGCCAAGCTCTTTGTCGCGGGCGACCAGAACCAGCTCGATGACCGCAAATTGACCTTTGGCGGCGGCTACGAGTACCGCGACTGGTTCTTCAGTCTTTACGGCATGCGCGCGCTGACCGACGAGCGGCGGGTCAACCGCACTATCGATCTGGAGGATGTGCTGGTTGAAGGCACTCTCGACGGGCGTGGTTTCACCCGGATTGACAGCCTGCAACGCATTACCGATCTGTTCGAGGCCCCTTACGAGTGGGGCGTGGGTCTGCGTGGCGGACGCTACTTCGACAATCAGCTGGTTCGCCTGCGCGGCGGGCTGGACTTCGAGGACGGCGAATTCGGCGCCAGCCAGGTCACCGCATCGCTGAACCTGGACAAGTTCTTCGCCGACACCCCCCACAGCCTGTCGCTGCGTACCGGTTTTGCCCGCAAGCAGGGTGATCTGGTCGATGATCGCAACGACTTTCGCGCCAGCCTGGTCTACGGCTACAGCTTTGGCCGGAATTACCGGCCCGCGACCGCCTATCGCAGCGAAGAGGTCGAGGTTCGCCCCGAACCGCGCTACGAAGAACGAGCGATGGCGTCCGAAGTCACTCTGGCCGATCGCGCAACCTTTGCATTTGACAGCTCCGAATTGCGTCCGGAAGCTCGCCAGACCCTCGACGAATTGCTCGCAGCGGTTGAAGAGGGCGTCCTGGTCGGCTCGATCCAGGTCGGCGGGCACACCTGTGATATCGGTACCGAACGTTACAACCAGGGTTTGAGCGAACGACGCGCACAATCGGTTGTGGACTACCTGGTCAGCCGCGGATTGTCTGCCGATCGCATTGTCGCGTCCGGTTATGGCGAATTGCGGCCGCGCTTTCCCAACGATGGCGAAGACAATCGATCGCGCAATCGTCGGGTCGAAATCAGCTTCGTGACCGAACAGTCCCGTACCGAGCGCATCCAGGTCGGTGGCGACGGGCCGGTGACCGAGATCCGCCAGGTCGAAGTTCCGGTCGAAGCGCCATGGATCCGACGGGCGCTGCGCAATCCGGTTCAACACAAGCGCGTGGTTGACTACTATCGCTATCAGGAAGTCAGCGAATCCATCACCGAAGGTGAGCCGGTATTCGACAATCAGGCGCCCCAGGCGGTCGATGACCAGTTCCAGGTCGAGATCGATTCCAGCGAAAATGCCTTTGATGTGCTGGTAAACGATTCCGATCCGGACGGCGATATCCTGCAGCTGACCACAGTCAGCAGCCCGGCCAACGGACAGGCCCAGATCAGTGGAGATCTGATTCTCTACACCCCGGCAGCGGGTTTCGTCGGAACCGACAGCTTTTCTTACACCATTGAAGATGGATTCGGCGGGCAGGCCAGTGCGACGGTGAGCGTGGTCGTCAGTTCGCCCAACGCGGCTCCTGTCGCCCAGGATGACAGCGCGACGACCCAGCGCGATACTCAAGTCTCCATTGATGTGCTGGCCAATGACAGTGATGCCGATGGCGACCCGATCGAGATCGTTTCGTTCACCCAGCCAGCCAACGGCAGTGTCAGCCAGCAGGGTGATCAACTGGTTTATCAGCCGGCCGCCGGATTTTCCGGAGATGATCAGTTCAGCTACACCATCGCTGATGGAAACGGTGGCGAAGACAGCGCTTCGGTCAGCATTACCGTGCTGTCCGAAAATCGTCCTCCGGTGGCCAACCCGGATGAAGCCAGTGGTCCGGCCGGCGAGCCGATCGTGGTCGACGTTCTGGCCAATGATTTCGATCCTGACGGTGACGAGCTGACCGTGATCAATGTCGTCCGCATTTCCGCCGCGGACGCCGATATCGTGATCAATGAGGATGGCACGGTGAGCTTTACCATCAGCGCAACCTGTAACGGGGACAACCTGTTCCGATACACGATTTCGGATCCGTTCGGCGAGACTGATTCGGCGCTGGTCAGGGTGACGCGGACCGGTGGTTCGGGTACCCAGGCTGCCGACGACTCAGAGTTGAACTGTATTCTCTGATACTGAACCGGGAAACTCAGGGGCGCTCCAGGACGTCCCTGAGTTTCTCGATCACCGCATCCGGGGTGATCAGTTCCATCACCCCGGGACGTTCAAGTCGCCGCCCCCAGCGCACCTGTTCCGGTTCGCAATCCAGAAATTGTCTGGCGGCTTCCGGAAACCGGTCGACGCAATGTTCGAGGCTGCCCAGCGGGCCGGATCGACGCGACCAGGTCGCGGCATAGAGACCGACCACCGGCGTTCCCATCGCGGCGGCAAAGTGCGCCGGCCCGGCGTCCGGGCTGATCAGGCACGCTGCGCGGTCGATCATGGCCAATGCCTGGGGCAGAGTGTCCTTTCCCACCAGATTGATCGCCTGCTGCTGCATGGCCTTGTCGATGGCCTTGGCCAATGTCAGTTCGGCCACTGTCGGTCCCCCGACCAGTATGACCGGCCGGCCGGTATTTTCGATAATCCAGTCGGCAACCGTCGCATATCCGGTAACCGTCCAGTTACGCCCGGCGTGACTGGAGGCTGGGCTTATCAGTAAGGCGTGACCGGGCTCGGGCTGGTGGTCGCGGGCAAACCTGCGAGCAGATTCATCGAGCGGAAGACGGCGATCGATTTTGTCGGTGTCGGCACCGAGGTGGCGGGCGAACTCAAGAAAGGCCAGCGCCTGATGCTGGAAGGGAACGGCGGCAATGCGCTCGGAAACCACCAGTCCGTGACCTTCGCGGCTGCGCGCCCGATCAAAACCGATTCGGCGGTGAGCACGAACCAGCAACGACAGCAAGTTGGCCCGCGTCGACACCTGGGCCTGGATCAGTACATCGAATCGCCGGCCGGCCAGGGCCTGGCGAAGTTCGGCAATGGCGCGCCAGCCGGCGCGTTTGTCGAATACGATAAACTCGACATCCGGAAGTTCGGATAGCAGGCGATGCTCGACCCGGCCGATGATCCAGGTCAGCCGAACCTGGGGCCAGGCGCGTTGCAGGGCACGAACCAGCGGTACGCAGTTGCACACATCGCCCAGGGCGGAGAGACGGAGCAGACAGATGCTGCCGGGTGAATCGGGGTTGGAAGTCATTACACGATCTATTCAGCGCCAGGACTTTTTCTTCAAAGAGATGCCAGCACTATGAAGGCTGCACGATTACAGGCCGGCTCGACCCGTATTCTATACAACTCGGAGCGCTTGCCTGCGGCCAGCCTGGAATGGTTGCAGCCGGCGTTCTGGCAGTTGCGTGATGCGGTGGTCGAACAACTGGGCGGGAGGGGGCCGGCGCTGGCGCTGGAAACCGCTGCAGGGCCGGCCGTGTTGCGGCGCTATCAACGCGGCGGATGGGTCGCCGGGCTCACTCGGGATCGCTACCTGTTCACCGGCTTCGAGCGCAGTCGTTCGCTGCGTGAATATCGCGTGCTCGAGCAGCTTTTCGAGATCGGTCTGCCGGTTCCCGAGCCGCTGGCGGCCAGTTGCGAACGATCGGGTCCGGTTTATCGCGCCGGCCTTCTGACAAGCCGGATTGCCGATGCCGAAACGCTGGCCGATCGGGCCGATTCGATGAGGGCCAATGACTGGGAGCGGCTGGGACAAACCTTGAACGCGTTTTTCCGCGCCGGAGTACGCCATGCCGACCTGAACGCGCGCAACATTCTCTGCAGCGGTGAGAGCTGGTACCTGATTGATTTTGATCGGGCGCGAGTGCTCTCCAGGCCGGTGTCACCGGCACCGATGCTGCGTCGTCTGTTTCGTTCGCTGGACAAGCTCGGGATCGAAGGGTCTCGTGGCATCTTGGTGCATTCCGCTACGCAATAATTGGAAAGTACTCCATAGAGGGAGAGCTTTGAGAAATGCAAGAAAGCTCAGGTGAATTTTGCGGCATGGACCGTCGGGGACGTCGCCCCGACCTACTCAACTAGCAGAGTTGATTTCGATTATTCAAGGCTTCAGGGCAGCGCGTGCGCGACCGAGCAGGGTGTCTTCGCCGAATTCTCCGTCCTTGAGCGAGCCGGCGCGAAGTCCGGTTGCCAGTTCGGCCGCCTGAACCGCGGTATCGACCGCATAGACCCGAAACATGTCGTTTGAGCAAGCCTTGATCAGCTCCCTGTTCAGCATCAGATCGGCTTCATTGGCGCGCGGAATAACCACAGCCTGCTGGCCGCTGAAACCCGCATGCCGGCACAGTTCGAAAAACGCTTCGATACGCTCGTTGATCGCCGCTATCGGCCTGATCAGGCCATGCAGGTCGACCTGGCCAAGCAGGGCGAGATCCTGTCTGAGCGGAGCGCCAGCCAGGCTGGAAAGCACGGCTACCATGCGGGCCAGGTCAAGACCTTTGTCGATGGTGGGGCAATGGGTCGGTTCCGGGCTGATCGTGGCCAGGCTGGCCATCAGTCCCGGGGCTTTCGGCAGGCGCAGAATCTGTGACAGCACCAATGCAACAGAGCTGGTAGGGGAATCCTGATTGTCGATCAGGATGCGCAGCTGATCGCTGGCGGTTGCGGCTGCCGTGATGACCACCGGCAGGGCGGTGACCTGGGTTGCAGTTCGGCCACTGGCAACACTATTGACTCGACCTTCTGCGCGTCCGCGCAAACGGATATCTCCCTGACCATTGTCGAACTGTCGCAGCAATCGTTGCATCGGCAGTGCCGCGCGCTCCCGCCGCAGACGCAGCGCAGCGTCCACTTGCTCGCGCCCGACCTCGTCCAGGCCGTCTTCGGCGGCCAGGTCAGAGGCCTCTCGCGCCAGGTCGGCCAGTTCGCCGAAGCAGGCGGTCAGACGACCGGATTCCGGCGAGCGACGGGCACCCTGTTCGATGACCGCCAGCATTGCAGACTGATCAAAATGCCGCAGTTGTTCATTGGCCACGAGGCTGCCAAGAAACCGGACATAGTCTGCCAATCCCTCATCATCCCGGCCCAGGCTGATATCGAAATCGACCAGGACGCGGAACAGGTGGCTGAAGTCCCGGTCCTCGGCTTCGAGTCGGGCAAAGGTTTCGGCATCGCCGGTCAGAATGACCCTGACCTGGATTGGAATGGGTTCGGGTTTGAGGGATTGGGCGGACGAGGGCCAGCCCAGTTCCGGCGGAACGACTTCGCTCAAGCCGGTTCGCAGCGCTCGCATCAGCATGCGCCAGGAGCCCGGCTCGGCCAGCACGTCGGCGGCATCGAGCACCAGGAAGCCGCCGTCGGCCTCCAGCAAGGCGCCGGTTCGAATGCCACGAAATGAAGTGACCGCTCTGCCGCTGCTCATCCAGGCCGGATCGATCGTGCCGAACAGGTTGGCAACCGATGGCTGATTGGCATACACCACTGGAGCCTGATTGCGGTCGGCGCGTGCCGTCAATACATTGACGCCGTACAACAGCGTGGGATCGGCCAGATGCGAGGTGTCCCGGCCCACCCGTTTTTCAACGATGTCATCGATGATTTCACGGAGAAAGAATTCCAGACCGGGAGCCTTGAATTTGCGACTGACATCGGCGGTCATTTCACCGAGAATCCGGGCCGTCTCGGTTGCGTTGATCTGATCGATATGCTGGATGGCTTGCTGCCATATCTGGTTGATTTCATGAGCAAAACGATTGACTTCAGCCTGCCACTTCTCGGCCTTTTTCATCGACTTGAGGCGGTCTTCCTCACGCGCCTGGCTCTGGGTGACCAGGTTGCGATATTCCTCCGGTGAAACCGGCTTGCCCATGACCAGCGGATATATGCTGACCCGGGAACTGGGGCCTGATTGGGTTCGTGTCAGCGCCAGTCCGTCAGCGGCCAGCTTTTTCTCCAGCGGGGCAATCTTCAGGCGAATCTCGCGCTCGGCCGCCTCCTTGCGAGCTTCGCGTCGTGATCGGATCGGATCATTCTTAAGAATCTCCGGCAGGCGATCGCGCACGAACAGGCTGATCCGGGTCATGGCATGTTGGAATTGGCGCCCCTGACCGCCGGCCAACACGATCAGCCGAGGCCGATCGGGATTGGCGAAGTTGTGGACATAGCAAAAGTCTTCCGAGCGACTCGGCTGGGGCTTGAGTTCATCGAACAAGGCCCGAATGAGCGTCCGCCGGCCGCTACCGTCATTGCCCTGGACATAGGCATTGTGATTTCTGCTGTGACTCTGGAGCGCAAATCGCAAGGCATTCCGGGCCTGTGCCTGACCGACGACACCGCTTGTTCTGGGCGCTTTTCGTGTCGATGTTTCCCGAATCGAATCGGCATCGGGCTTCCAACTGAGCTTTTCCGGCGGAATGGTGAAACTGGCCATGGAACTCCCTCGTATCTGGCTGCCGGCACTGCCCGGCGCTGACTCCCCCTTGCGGGCACCAATCTACTACAGTTTGTGCTGTGAGGTGAAATGCTCTGTCGCGCCTGAGCAGACAGGATCAGCGCTTCATTCAGGGAACAATATTCTCAGGGATTAGGCTTGCTGTTCCTGCCGGGCCAGCGATTCGGTGAATCCGATCCAGGCTTCGGCGGTTGTGCGCGGTGCTTCCAGCATCGGCAGATGACCAATTGATGGCAGCACCAGCGTCTTGCAGTCCGGCATCAGCTTTTCCATTTGTGCCGCACCGTCGACGTGCAAAACCTGGTCGGATTGTCCCCAGATCACCAGCGCCGGTGTCGTCAGACCGGCAGCGATTTCCTCGAGTGGACTTGAGTCATAGCGTATCGCGTCGAAAATTCGCTGGGCTCGAACGGCGACCCGTGCCGATCTGTCAGCCAGAAAGCGCGCCAGCGGCAAGGGAATCCAAGGGGGGCGCACGAAACAGTAATCAAGCAAGCGCTCAAAATCATGATAGTTGCGGATGACCAGCGGATTGTGGCGCTCCTCGGCCACTTCCTCCATGACCGCGGACAGTTTGGCATTACGCAGCCCGCCCGGCGCCAATAACCAGAGGGCGCGTACACGCTCGGGGGCCCGTCGGGCGATGGCGACCGCCAGGTACCCGCCCATGGAATTTCCACCGAGATAGAACTCACGGATGCCCAGGTCGTCCAGCCATGCAAGGATCTGGTCGGCGGTGTCCTCGATACGGTAACTGGTGGTCTGGCCGATTCGGGTATCACCGAAACCCGGCAGATCCGGTGCGATGATCCGGAAGTGGGGTGACAGAAGGCGGGCAACCTGGCAGAAATGGGTGGCGTCGGCATTGAATCCGTGGAGCAGTACCAGGGGCTCGCCATGGCCACCCTCCAGGTAGTGCCAGTCGGTTTCGCCGCTGGTCTTCCAGCGCCGTTGCAGCCGTCCTCGACGACGTTCCAGCAGCATGAAAAAACGCGCCAGCGGCTCAGGCCAGATGCGCCAGAACACGATTGCCAACACAATCGTCATTACAATCGCCAACACAAACGGGTTAAAGATGATCTGCCAGTTCATGGTCCGGTTCCCTGACCTCCATTCAGCGTGCAAGATTAGCAGGAATAATCCGGATGCTCAGCATCTGTGCTGGCGTAGAATACGCTGTCCTGCAACTTCCGGACTTCCCGATGGGTGAGTTCTTCTCGGTCGCCTGTGCCGCGTGCTGGGCGATGGCGGTCATTCTGTTTCGTCGTTCCGGTGAAACCCTTCCGGCCTTCGAGCTGAACCTGTTCAAGAATGTGCTCGCCGTCGTTCTGATGGTCCCCACGATTCTGATTTTTCACGGCGCCAGCTTGCCTGGCTATTCTCCGGCCCAATGGGCCATTGTGCTGCTGTCGGGCGTGATCGGTATTGCCATCGCCGATACGTGGTATTTACGAGCCTTGAATCTGATGGGGGCCAGTCGCACCGGTGTCGTTGCGATGTTGTTCTCCCCACTGGTGATTCTGCTGTCCAGTCTGTTTCTGAGCGAGGCACTTCGGCCGATCCAGTACCTCGGTTTCATCCTGGTGCTTGGCGGCATTCTCCTGGTGACCTGGCGGCGCAATCGTCAGGATGTGTCATTGCGTGCGCTCAAATTGGGTGTCGCATTCGGCAGCGCCAGTGTGGCCCTGATGGCGATTGGCATCGTGATGGTCAAACCCGTTCTCGAAGAGCATGAATTTCTCTGGACCGTGGGTCTGCGTTTGCTCGCCGGCGCGGTCGGCATGCTGATCTTTGTCAGCTTAAGCCGCGGCTGGGGTCGGATGATGCTGCATTACCGCTCGCCGCAGCCGTGGATGACGGTGGTGGTTGCCAGCTTGCTCGGGTCCTACGTTTCGATGATTCTTTGGCTGGCCGGCTACAAGCTGACCGACGCATCGATTGCCTCGGTGCTGAATGAAACTGCCGGCGCATTTATCGTGCTGTTTGCCTGGCTGTTTCTGAAGGAAGAAATGAATTTCAAGCGGTTGAGTGGGGTGACGCTGGCGTTTGCCGGGGTTGGAGTTGTTGTGTTTGTTTGATTGGTTTGGTTGGTTCGGTTGGTTTTTTGGTTTTTTGGTTTTTTGGTCGGTTGGTTATTTTCTATTGAACTGGAGGGGTTGGCCGGGGACCATGCCGGTCAGCAGGCCGTCGCGGTAGACCAGGCGGCCGTTGACCCAGGTGGCGCTTACCCGTGCCGGCAGCTTGCGCCCGGAGAAAGGCGTCCAGCCGCACTGGGACAGCGTTGGCTGGGCGTTGACGTCGGTTCTGCTGTCAGGGTCGAGCAAAACCAGGTCGGCATGGTAGCCTTCGCGGACAAATCCGCGCTCGCGGATGCCGAACCAGCGCGCCGGCTGATGAGCGATGCGATCAACCAGGGTTGGTGGATCGATCAGCCTGGCGGCAACGACGGTCCAGGCCGCCGGCAGGGCTTGCTGGATGCCCGGCAGACCGGGGTTGAGGTCGGCATGCATCAGTTTTTCCTTCAGCAGGCAGGGGGCATGAGCGCTGACCAGGGTGTCGATTTGCCCTGACTTGACAGCCTGGCGCAACGCCTTGCGGTCGTCTTCGCTGCCGAGTTCTGGCCGGGTGTCCAGCCGGTGACCGAGTGTCTCCCGGTCTGCGTCGATAAAAAACAGGTGAGCCAGGTCGGCGCTGGCACTCAGGCGATGGTGTGAATCTGAGACGTTGTGCAGCGCCTCGATTTCGCTCGCCCGACTCAGTCCGCTGATCCGAACGGATCGTTCGGGGGAGTCAATGCCAGCGATAAGCTGTTCCAGGTGATGATGTTCGCTGGTGATTATCACAGGAGATGATGCTTGCTGAACAACCAGCAGGAGCTGCTCGGGCTGGCTCACTCCGTAATCGAATCCATCGCCTTTCAGCCGGCCATGAACGGCGGCCGGGTAGTCTGGCGGCAGGTTCTTGATCATTTCCAGATTGTCATCGGTTGCGCCGACAACGAAACCGAAGTTGGCGGTCGATCGTCCCCCGGCCCGACTGAGCTTGTCGGCCAGGTTGCCGGCGGATACCGTGGCCGGCTGACTGTCAGGCCAGTCCACGAAGCTGGTGACGCCGCCGGCGACGGCTGCCCGGGATTCCGTGGCGATGGTTCCACGCGCGGCAAGGCCGGGTTCGCGAAAGTGAACTTCGCCGTCAATCATTCCTGGTAGCAGCAGGCGTCCGCGTGCATCGAACGGCGTTTCTCGTGCTTGTGATTTCAGCGACGGGGCGATCGACTCGATTCTGCCCGACCGTATTCTGACATCGCATTCGCTGATCCGGCCTTCGTTGACCAGTCGGGCATTGACAATCAGCCAGCCGCTCATCGTGGTTCAGGACGGTCTGAACGATCCAGCGGTGCATCTTCCAGTCCGGGGACCGGATCTTCGCCACCCGGGCAGAAGGGGTGGCAGCGGAGCAGGCGCCGCAGTGTCAACCAGCTGCCGCGCAGGGCGCCATAGGTTTCCAGCGCCTGGATTGCGTAGATCGAACAGGTGGGTGAAAACCGGCACTGCCCACCGATCCACGGCGAGAGCAGATAGCGATAGGCGCGGATCAGATAAATCAGTAGAGTCTGCATTGGGTTGCTCAATGATCACGAATAGGATATATAATTGCCGGTTTTGCAACAACCCATCCGCAGAGGCCGCGAAAATCGATGCCCAGCAAGCAAATCAAACTTCCTGAAGGATACAAGCCTTCTGATGACGAAGAATACATGTGCGCCGAACATCTGGAGTACTTCCGTCAGAAATTGATGGACTGGCGCAACAGCCTGATCGATGAATCTCAGGAAACCATCAACAATCTCAGAGGCGAGGTGCGGGATGTCGGCGATGAGGCCGAACGTGCCAGCCGCGAGACCGAGAACAGCCTGGAGCTGCGTACCCGCGACCGTTACCGCAAGTTGCTGGGCAAGATTGACGAAGCGCTGGCCCGGGTCGATGATGGATCCTATGGATTCTGTGAGGAAACCGGAGAGGAAATCGGACTGGCTCGCCTCGAGGCCCGTCCCAACGCGACCCTGTGCCTGGATGCCCAGGAGCGCTGGGAACTCAAGCAGAAGCAGATGCGAGACAGCCGCTGAAAAACTTTATTTTCAGGCGCTGAAGCGCTTTTTTGGTAGACTCCGAAGTATACGTCTGGGGCAGTTCGTAACCGCCCGCGCGGTTCGCGGTGGTGCATCGACAATCTCGAAAAGGATTTTTCAGCATGAAAATCGGACATTTGGTAGGACTATTGACGGGCCTCGTCCTTCTGGTCGGCAGTTCGCTGGCGCAGGATGACCCCTATGACAACCGTTGGTATATGGGTGTTGCCGGCGGCCTGGTGTTTCCGGATGGTGATCGGAGAGTTGACGACGACCCCGCCTTTCATTACGGCGTGAACTTCGGCCGATTCTTCACGCCGTCGTTCAGCCTGGATCTTCGCCTTGATCGCTATATGCTCGATTACGAAGAGGTTACGCCGGGAACGAGCAATCGCAATCGCTTGCAGTCCTACGGGCTGGTCGGGCGTTATCATTTCCGTGAAGGCCAGGACACTCGGCCGTACCTGCTCTTTGGCGCCGGCATGCAGGGTCACAAGAATGCCTATGACAAGGGCCGTGATATCTATGCGTCACTGGGCGCCGGGATTCACCAGACCTACAGTGACAACTTCAGCATGCGCTTTGAAGCCGAGTATCGCCACGACAACGATCGCGATACCTTCAATCGCAGCAGCGGCTCCGATGATTTCCTGGTGACCGTCGGATTCAACTTTGCCTTCGGTGAAAAGCCGCGTGCGCCTGAGCCTGCCCCGGCACCTCAGCCTGTCCGTGCGCCGTCGCCTGCTCCGGCGCCTGAGCCTGCTCCGGCACCGCAGCCAGCTCCAGAGCCGGAAGTCGTTTTCGAATTTGATTCGTCAGTAACCTTTGGTCTGGATTCAGCCCAGTTACAGCCGGGTGCCCGGGCCGAATTGAATGAAGCGGTTGCGCTGCTCAACCTGCATGATGAACTCGCGCGGATCGAAGTGGCCGGTCACACCTGTGATCTGGGTCCGGCCGACTACAACCAGGGGCTGTCCCAGCGTCGCGCCCAGGCAGTTCGTGACTACCTGGTCGAGAACGGCGTGTCAGCGGATCGCCTGGTCGTTCGCGGCTACGGCGAAGACCGACCGAAGGTTGCCAATCGTTCAGATTCGGCCCGGCAGCAGAATCGCCGTGTCGAATTGGTCGTTCTGGAGCGGACTGACCGCTGAGATCGATGATTGAAGGCCGGATTGAGCTTCAGGTGTTGATTACCTGATCTCGATCCGGCTTTTTTTCAGGTTGATTCAGAGGTTCCCTAGCGTGCTGCGGGCGACATTCTTGATCGCTCTGAGCATTGCGTCAAGCCCATTGGCGCGGGTGGGCGAAAGATGTTCGCTCAGGCCGATCGCCTGAATGAACTCGGGCTCGGTATCCAGGATTTCCCGAGCCGATCGATTCGAGTAAACCCGCAGCAGCAGGGCGATCAGACCGGAAACTATGGCAGCATCCGAATTGGCCCTGAATTCGAGCCGATCCGCGTCACCACTGGCAATCAGCCAGACCTGCGATTGGCACCCGTCAAGCAGTCGATCATCGGTCATCTGGTCGGACGGAAGGGGCGGCAGTTTTCTGCCCAGATCAATCAGGTACTGATAGCGATCCATCCAGTCGTCAAACAGACTGAATTCCTCGACAATCTCCTGCTGAGCCTGACTGGTGCTCATTTGCTGGCCAGCTCCCAGCTTGTCCCGTCGGCACCATCCTTGAGTTCGATGCCGCGTTCGGCCAGCAGATCGCGAATTCGATCGGCTTCGGCAAAATCACGTGACTGTCGGGCCTCGTTGCGCCTGGCAATGAGCGTGGATATTTCCGATTCATCAAGATCGGTCTGGCCTTTTCGCTGGGCAAACCAGTCGGCCGGGGCCTGTTGCAACAGACCCATTGCTGCGCCGCTGGCGTGAAGTTGTCCGGCCAGCAGGCTGGCCTCGCTGCTGCTGTCGGTCTGGGCAAGGCGACGTGCCAAGCCGTTCAGTGCAGCCAGCGCCGTGGGCGTGTTGAGATCGTCTTCCAGTGCCTCGATGACTGCAGAATCCGGTTCCTGTCCGGCTGAGGCCGGATGATCCTGAAGCAGTCCGTACAAGCGGTCCAGAGTTGTAACGGCCTGCTCGAGTACCTTTTCCGACCAGTCCAGCGGCTGCCGGTAATGGGCCGAGAGCAGCACGTAACGCAGCGCCTCACCTGGCCACTGATCGAGCAGATCGTGAACGATCAGCGTATTGCCGAGACTTTTCGACATCTTGCGCTTTTCGACCGTGACGAAACCATTGTGCATCCAGTAGCGGGCAAAGGTCTCGGTGCCATGAGCGCATCGGCTTTGCGCTATTTCATTTTCATGGTGGGGGAAAACCAGATCCTGTCCTCCGCCATGAATATCGATGATCTCGCCCAGGTGAGCCGCGCTCATGGCCGAGCACTCGATATGCCAGCCGGGACGACCACGACCCCAGGGACTGTCCCAGCCTGGCTGATCGGGAGTCGACGGCTTCCATAAAACGAAATCGGCTGGATGCTTCTTGAACGGAGCCACTTCGACTCGCGCACCGGCAATCATTTCGCGTCGATCACGGCGCGACAACTTGCCATAGTCGGCATAGCTGTCGACGTTGAACAGAATGTGATCCTCGGCCAGGTAGGCGTGTCCTGTGCTGATCAGCTGCTCGATCATGCGGATGATGGCATCGATATGGTCGGTGGCGCGCGGCTCGACCGTCGGTCGCTGAACGCCCAGTGCATCCATATCTTCGTGGTAGGCCCGGGTGTAGCGTTGCGAAATCACCTCGATCGGAACGCCCTGGTCGGCAGCCGACTGGTTGATCTTGTCATCAACGTCGGTGATATTGCGAGCATAGACCACTTGCGGGTAACGTCGGGCCAGGACCTGGCGAAGCAGATCGAATATCACGGCGGGACGGGCATTGCCGATATGGGCATAGTTGTAGACGGTGGGCCCACAGGCGTAGAGTGTGACCCGTTCAGGGTCAAGCGGCGTAAACGCCTCTTTCCTGCGGGTCAGCGTGTTGTAGATCCGGATAGTCATTGGTGAACGAAGTCAGGGGCGCGCGGCGCGATACAATCACATTTCGGAAGTCTAACGCATCACGGAGTCTGTCATGCCAATGCAAAACGCCTTGCTGTTCGCCCGTCACATCGAGCGCCGCCGCGAACAAGCCGATCATGCGCTCAGTGAACTGGGCTACGACACTCTGCTGATTCATTCCGGCCGCCCGGAAATGCGCTTGTTTGACGATCAGCATCCGCCGTTCCGGGCTCATGCCGCCTTTTCGGCATGGATTCCGCAGCCGTTTGCTGCCGACTGCCTGCTCGAATTGAAAGTCGGACAGAAGCCGCGTTTATGGTTTTGCCAGCCCGATGATTTCTGGCATCTTGCTCCCGAAAATCCGGAGTCATGGTGGGCCGGTGCGCTGGACATCGAAACGGTCAGCGAAGCAACGGACTGGAAGCATTGTTTTTCCGATCAGGGATCGCTGGCGGTGATTGGTCGTGAACGTGATCTGGGAGACTGGCTGAGCGGTGCCGATCTGAACCCGGAACGCTTGATCGGCCGACTCAACGAGGCGCGGACTTGCAAGACCGCGTGGGAACGGGAGTGCCTGGCGCGAGCCAATCAGGTGGCGGTGCGGGCGCACCGCGCGGCGGGTCGTGCGTTTGAATCCGGTGCCAGCGAGCTGGAAATTCACCTCGCCTACCTGGCGGCAGCCGGTCAAGATCAGGACGAGTTGCCCTATAACAGTATTGTCGCGCTGAACGAGCATGCTGCGGTGCTTCACTATCAGTTTCGTTCGCCTGAACGTCCGCAAATCGCGCGCAGCTTTCTGATTGACGCTGGCGCCCATCACTGCGGCTATGCCGCCGATGTCACCCGAACCTGGGCAGCGCCGGAGGAAAGCGACTTCGATGATCTGATTGATGCGGTCGACCGGGTTCAGGTCCAGCTGTGCGATGAGGTTCGTTCAGGTCGGTCATTTGTCGAACTGCATCGCCAGGCACACCTGGGAATCGCCGGCGTGCTCGAACAGGCGGGCCTGGTCAACATGACGCCCGATGAAATGGTGGAATCCGGAGTCAGCGCTTATTTCCTGCCCCATGGCCTGGGTCATTTTCTCGGTATCCAGGTGCACGATGTGGCCGGTCTGGTCTCTGAAAGCGGAAAATCTCTGCCACCACCCGACAAGTATCCAGCGTTGCGCCTGACCCGAGAACTGGCGCCGGGCAACGTATTGACGATCGAACCGGGGGTGTATTTCATTCCGATGCTGCTGGAGAAGCTTCGCAGCAGCAGTTACTCAAGCCGGGTCGACTGGTCGGCAATCGAGCAGATGCAACCGTTTGGCGGTATTCGGATTGAAGACAATGTTCTGGTCACCGAGGGTGATCCGGTCAACTTTACCCGCCAGGCTTTTTCCACCGGTGATGGCAGAGAATAAGCGCGTTTGTCGTCTTTAATGTTAATAATTCGGATGCTTCCGGTGGCTTAACGAGTCATCGGTTGTTTTACTGCTGTCTCGGGAGAAGGTGCATGAAATTTTCAACGATAGGCGGGTTGTTGTTCCTGGCCCTTGCGACCTCGGCTTCAGCCTCGCAGTGGGCCAATCCGGACGTCGAGTTCCTGTGGCAACAGGTCGCTGCTGACGTCGGGCATGATCGCTCGTCTTGGACAGCCAACGAAGTTGCCGGTACCCGGAGGGCGGCAGCCGAGTTGCTGATGCAAGCTGAATCTGGTCAGCTGGAACTGACTGCCCGTGATCGTGAGCGCCTGGATTGGGTTCTTGCACAGCCTCCGGCTTTCACCGAGTTGAATCCGGTTGTGAGTGGTCCGTCCGCGACCATCACAGGTGAGGTGACGGAAGAGGGGACCGGCCTGCCGGTGACCACAGGCTCAGTGAATGCCATTCCGTTCGGGATCGACACGTTCAACAGTTTCAGTGCCCCGATTCAGCCTGACGGCAGCTACACCCTGGTCATACCGCCCGGCCAGTATGTGCTTCAGACCAACTCTCATGCCGATCACGTGCGCGAAGCCTGGCCGGACCTGACCTGCGTCGACCCTAACATCTGTTCTCCGTGGTACGGGGGAGATGTGATCGATCTTGCGAGTGGTGCCAGTCTGATCCGGGATTTCGAATTGGCTAGAGGTATTCGCATTTCCGGAACAGTCAGCGATTCCAGCCTCGCTCCCGTCAGCAATGCCGTCGTCTATCTCTCGGCCCGCAATCGCTCTTATTCGATCGGTATCAGCACTGCTCCGGACGGCAGCTACATGACCGCCAGGGCCCTTCCTCCGGGCGACTATCGTGTTTTTGCCCAGGGCCCATCCGGTTCCGGACTGCTCGGCAAGCTTCATGACGGACAGTTGTGTGCCACCGATTGTCGGGAGCTGCCGGTTGCCTACCTGACGTTGTCCAATACGGCGACTCCGTCAGTGGTTAACTTTCAACTGGACCCGGGCGTGGGACTTTCCGGGACCGTTTATGAGGAAGATGGCGTCACGCCGCTGGAGGGCGCCTCGGTACAGCTGGCATCGACCGATGGCTGGACCAGCGCCAGCCAGACTACGGATGCCAGCGGCAACTACCAGTTCGAGAGTCTGCGGCCGGCCGATTACCGGATTCTGGCCCAGCATGCTGAAACCCTGAACCAGATCCATCCGGGGCTGGACTGTTTCGGTTTCGATTGCGCGGTAGAGATTGGTACGCCTGTGGCTCTCGGTGGCAGCCCGCAAGTGATCGATTTCACTTTGCAGCCCGGTAGCAGCGTCAGCGGTACGATACGTCGGCTCAGTGACGGTACACCGGTCGAGAATGCCTGGGTCAGTGTCAGCAATTCGCTCCAGGGCGGACGATCCAGCACCACTGATGCCAGCGGCAATTTCACCGTCACTGGATTGGTGGAGGGTACCTTCTTTGTCTACGCGCACACTGAAGACGAGCTGGAGCGCACCTATCTCGGCAATGTCAACTGTCCACTGACCAACTGCGGGGATTTCGGTACACCGTTAAGTGTGCCGGCCAGCGGTGGCGTCAGCGCTGTAGACATTGATATGGCCGTGGGGGGTGGACTGAGCGGGCAACTGTTCGATGGCCAGACTGGTGCAACACTCGGGTTTGTGTTCGTGCCGCGCCTGGAGCTCTGGGTTTCCTCGGGGCCCTACGCCGGCCAGCTCGCTGCCCAGGGTCTGAGTGACGAGTTCGGGAACTATCAGATCAGTGGTCTCAAACCCGGTGCCTACAAGGCGACCTTCGGAACCAGTTCCCACCTTGGACTGATCGATACGGCATTCGGCGGTCAGCCCTGTCCGCGCGGATCCTGTGATCTCAGCCTGTTGCCCACCGTATTTGTCACTGCAGGAACGGTACTGCCCGGCATTTCGGCAACGCTACCGCGCGGGCCAGTGATATCCGGCACGGTTACCGACAGCGTGAGCGGTCAGGCGCCGCCCTGGCGGCCGGGTACAAGTCGCCTGATGGCTTTTTATGGTGCCTCGGGGAACTACGCCAGTTTCAGCGCCGTTGATGGTGAAGGTCATTATCGCAGTCGCACCGGATTTCCTGCCGGAACCTTTTATGTATCGAGTTACATTTTTCGCAACGACATGCCATTCGGCGACAACTATATCGACCAGGCCTACAACAACCTCGACTGCCCCCGTCTGCAGTGCAATCTGACCAGCGCGGCCACCGCGCTCAATGTGGCAGGAACCGATCTTGACTCGATCGATTTCAGTCTTCGCAAGGGCGGAGCCATTGAGGGCAATATTCGCGATGATGGGACCAGTCTTGGCCTGGCCGGAGTGGGTATCGAAGCCTATGATTCGCTGGGACGACTGGTGGCAAAGGCCAGCTCTGATGCACTTGGCAACTATCGTCTCGACAGTTTGCCGACCGGAGACTATTTTGTCCGTACCCGCAACCTCAGCGGTTACCAGGACCAGCTGCATGCGGGCCAGTCCTGCACGCCGTTTTGTGATCCGGTGACGGGAACGACCGTTGCGGTTGCTGAGAACGCTGTGGTCAACAATCTTGACTTCGACCTGATTCAGTCAGCGGCAATTTCCGGCACGGTCGAGTTGAGCGGTTCACCCGCCGCCAATATCACGGTCGAGGTCTATGGTGCCATCGGCAACCTGCTGGATTCCACCTTGTCCGCCTCCGATGGCAGCTTTGCGTTTACCAGCCTGGCTCCCGGCGATTTCTACTTGCGTACCCGCAACAGTTTTGGTCACGCCGACGTTCTCTTTGATTCAGAGCCCTGCGTGGGCAACGCCTGCCAGGTGCGGCGCGGTCTTCCGATCACGCTGGCACCGGGCTCTTCGGTCGCCGGACTGACCCTCGAGCTGACTCCCGGAGCCACGATCAGCGGTGAAGTCCATGATCGTCTCAGTCCCTCGACCAAGCTTTCCGGTGTGCGGGTGCAGTTGCTCGATGAACGCGGCGCGGTGGCATTCGAGTCCACGACCGGGGTGGCGGGATCGTTCAGTTTCCCGGCACTGGCCGCCGGAGACTACCATCTGGTGACGCGCGAAACGCCTGGCTACGTCGATCAGACCCTGGGTGGAACCGCTTGTCCCAGCGCTTGCAACGGACTGAACGGCACCCTGGTTTCGGTTGCCAGTGGAGCCACGGTTAGTGGTCAGAACCTGGATCTGGCACCAGGCGCTTCTATCAGCGGAAATGTTACGGCGGGCGGCTCTCCGGCTGTCGGTGCGATTGCCCAGGTGTACAACGATTCCGGCGTCCCGGTTTATCAGCAGCCGACCAACCCGTCGGGCAACTACGAGATCAATCAACTGCCGGACGGCGATTTCCATGTTCGCGTCGGGAACGTGCCCGGCTACGTGTCGCAACTGTGGAACGCCATTGCCTGCAGCGGCTACTGCGACGTTCTCAGCGGTGATCAGGTCACGATTTCGGGATCCACTTCCGTTGGATCAGTCAATTTCGTGCTTGCAGCTGGCGGCGGCATTTCCGGCCAGGTCAGCAGCGGGACAGGGCCCTTGCCGGCGGTTGAAGTTGTGGCCTGGGACAACGCCGGATTCATCGCCGGACGTGGTGTTTCCAATGCCCTGGGCGAGTACAGCATCAATGGTCTGGTCGCAGGCAACTACAAGGTCCGGACAACCAACACCGGTGGGTATATCGACCAGGTGTTTGGCGGCAGCAGTTGCTCTCCGTCGCCATGCCTGCTCAGTGCCGGCAGTGCCATCACCGTAGCGAGCACGACGGTAGCGGGAATTGATTTCGCGCTGACTGCCGGCGGCAGCATCTCGGGCACTGCCACCGATCAATTTGGCAACCCCCTGCCGGACGGCACGGCCACATTGATGGATGTCAACGGAATCGAGCTTGATACCGACACGATCGAAGACGGCTTGTGGAACTTCTCGGGTCTGGCCGACGGCACGTACTACCTGTTGATCGAAAATAATCTGGGTCTGGTGGATGAACTGTATGCCGGGGTGCCGTGTCCGGCTGGAGCCTGCGACATCACCGACCTGGGAACACCCATTGTCGTGGGTGGGGGCAGGCTGCTTGGTGCCGGCAATGCAGGCATTGCCGTGGCGCTCTCGCGCGGTGTGTCGGTCAGTGGTCGGGTGACGGATCTGGGCAGCGGTTCAGCCATCGTCGGTGCTGCGGTTTACTTCCGTGACGCCAGCGGCAAACTGGCTGGCCAGGGTGTCACCGACGGTCTGGGCGATTACCAGAGTCTGGGTGGACTGCCTCCCGGCCAGTATTTCGTTTCAACCGCCAGCGGTACGATGCGTGGTGTCGAAAGCAACTACGTCAACCAGTTGTTCGACGGAGTGCCTTGCCCGATGGACTGCAATCTGGGCGACGGTTCCCCGGTCACGGTTGCTGCTGAGCCGGTCACCGGCATTGATTTCGCGCTGGCCCAGGGTGCCGGACTTTCCGGCCTGGTAACCGGGCCGGGCAATGCCGGATTGATTCAGGTTGAAGTTCGTCTGTTCGACGCCGACGGTTACCTGGCTGGCACCTGGCGGAGCAATTCACAGGGTCAGTACGCGATCGACGGGCTGCCGGCCGGCACCTATTACGCGCATACGGTCAATAATCTGGGCCTGGCCGATGTCACCTTCGGCAACGACCCTTGTGACGGACAGTGTGACCCCCTGGCCGGTCAGGCGATCGTGGTACCGGCCAACGGCACTGCTGGAAACATCAATTTCGAGCTCGATTTCCCCGACCAGGTTTTTGCCGATCGCTTTGAATAGTCGCTGAATATTTGCAGAATTGAGCCAACTCCGCCGTGCTGACTGCGGAGTTGTGTAGGGCGGCAATCTCAGTACGTTGTCCACGCCAACGATAAAAGCGATAAAGGCTGTGAAATTTGAGATGTAGAGGGTATCGAGCATCGGGTACTGCCGGGCGGTTCGAACTGGCCGGGACGATCGGCTCTGATGAGTCGGCCGGTTTCGTGAAGCCAGGTGCCAACGAATAGGCAGCGGTGACGATGGCCCTGTTCCAAGGCTTTCTGGAGATCAGGTGGAGTCTGAAAAAATGCTGTTGGCTTTGAAGCCACTTCCGCGCCCCGGCCAGCCCGCCCCACTCGCCGCTGGCCACCGAATATTCAGCCTGCTCGGGTAGATTATCTACTAAGAGGTCACACTTGGGTCAGCTTTGCATTTGCGACTGTAGGTAGCGCTCTTCACCGATGCGTTTGATCAACTCGAGCTGGGTTTCGAGCCAGTCAATGTGCTCTTCTTCGTCATCGAGAATTTTCTGAAACAGGTCGCGGCTGACGTAATCGCGACTTTTCTCAGCCTGTTCGACCGCATCGCGATACATCGGGGCGGCTTCCAGTTCCAGTGCCAGGTCGCATTCCAAGGCTTCGCGGGGATTTTCACCGATTCTCAGCCGGCCCAGATCCTGCAGATTCGGCAGGCCTTCCAGGAAAAGAATGCGCTTGATCAGCGCATCGGCGTGATTCATTTCTTCGATGGATTCGTGATATTCCTTTTCGGCAAGGCGTTTGAGGCCCCAGTCTTCCATCATTCTTGAGTGCAGGAAATACTGATTGATAGCCGTCAGCTCCGCCTTGAGAGCCTGATTCAGCAATTCGATGATCTTCTGGTCGCCGCGCATAGCAATTCACTCTGTGACTTCAGGACAGACGACCATGGTAGCAAACCGGGAGTGATTTTCGGACTACGCTGGCGACAGAAATGGCAGCACGGGACGGTTTTGTTGCAGGCTGTGGACGGATTCGACCACGGTCTCGGCGAATTCGCGACAGCTGCCGCAGTTGCCGGCGCAGTTGGTGATGGCCTGGATTTCTTCGAACGACAGGCCCTCAGCCGCCAGGCAACGGACGGTATCGACTTTCAGGGCATTGCAGACGCAGACATACATGCGACTAGTTTATCGAAATGATAACCATTGTCAATACTATTGCGTTTTATATTGTGCAGAACTATATGCCCCGAACCTGATTTTCGGCCGTTCAACTCGACAGACCGGGTTGGTCTGGTATACAGTCGGGCGTCAGCTGGTGCAGCGATCGGGGGCAGTTCAAAACGCCTGTCAACCAGCTACTGTCGTATATTCAAAGGGAATACCAGTGGCAAGCAAGCAGGACAGCCAGCTCAACATTCCGGACGTCAGTCTCCGGGATTACCAGCTGCGCGTCCGGCCTGTGGATCTGCATGTCGGCCATTTCGTTATTCGCATGGACATTCCCTGGCGCGAAACGGCGTTTCCGCTGGAAGGCGTTCTGGTGGACTCTCAATCGATCCGTGAATGGATGATCGATCACTGTCAATGGGTCGATATCGACATCGACCGCAGTCCCAACAAGTTTCGTCCGCTGCGTGATTTCGGCAGCATTCCGTCGGTTGGTGCAGACCTGCGTCCCGAGCAGATACGCCGCTGCGAGCAAGCCCGGGAGCAGCGCATCACGCCCGAGAATCTGGCCGAATCGCTATCGCTGTATGAAGGCTTGGCGAAAGAGGTGGACAGAATCGTGCGTGACTTTTCTACTGATGGCGAAGTCGATATTGTCGTTGCCCGCCAGGTTATCGGCGATATCGCCGGCTCGCTCGGCAACAATGTGGCGGCGTTGGCCTGGTTGGTTCGGATCAAGGAAGCGGATAAATATACTGCCCAGCATTGCATCAATGTGGCCATTCTGTGCATTGCGCTGGCCCATGCGGCTGCCTGGGACCGACGGCGGGTGGAACAAGCCGGCCTGGCTGGCTTGCTGCATGACCTGGGCAAAACCCGGTTAAGCCAGAAGATCCTCAACAAGCCGGGCGAGTTGACGGACAAGGAATTCGAGCACATCAAGGCCCATGCACTGCTGGGCTATCAAATGCTGCGGAAAGACTCCGAGATCGACGAGGCTGTCAGGGAAGCCGTGCATTATCACCACGAACGTCCCGACGGCATGGGTTATCCCGACGGTCTGAGCGGCGAAAACGTGCCTGAGCTGGCTCGGCTGGTTGCTATTATCGATGCGTACGATGCGATTACATCCGATCGTGTTTACAACCCGGCTCGCTCACATCATGAAGCGCTGGGGATTCTGTACAAGGAACGTGATCGCCAGTTCGACCGCAACCTGGTCGAAGTTTTCATTCGACTGATGGGCTGGGTAGCCTACGGTACGCTGGTGCGCCTGACCAATGACGAAGTGGCCATCGTGCTTGAGGCCAAGTCGGGGCGTGGTCTGTATCCCCTGGTTTGCACCCTTGAACAAGATTCTGCCAGTGGCTTTCGGCTCAGCAAGACCATCGATTTGAATCAGCTCAAGCTGCAGGAGGGCCCGAATTGTCTGCATGTAGCTGAAGTGTTGCCTGATGGCGCTCGCGGAGTTCGTGTACGTGAATTGATCGATCAATTCCGATAACTGTCCGTATTCGGATTCTGGCTGGAACTTTTTTCAGGGCCAGACTTCCTAATCGAGGAACAACTCACCAATGAAAATCCTGTCCGACTGATCATGCGTTTCGTGTCGCTTCCGATATTTCTGTTGTCAATGGTTATCGCCATAACGATGTCGGGTTGCGCGGCGCCATCTCACAACGCGAATCCGGGTATTCGAACCGCAGTCGACGAGGCCTTCAGCTTCGATGCCCGAGCAGCGCTTCCCTCCGAATCCTCCAGTCACTTCCAAACCGGGTTGTCCGCAAAACTGGATACACCGGTCGCCGAATACCAGAGTGACTACTCCATCACCACTGGCGCCCTGGTCCAGAGCATGGCAGCTCCCGACGGGGATTCCGTGACAATGCCCATGGAGGTGGCTCGCCAGACGGTCCGGCAAGCGATCCGAATGGATTTTCCGACGACCTTTGAGGCGCCAGTGAAAATGGAGCTTGACTGGAGCCATGACCGGCGCCTTCGACTTGACGGCGAGAAGCGGTCAGAGTCGTCGCGAGCTCACCTCAGCTGGCAGCCGGCACCACTGCTGCTGGAAATGGAGTGGACGGCCCCGCGCCGTTTTGCCACCGCCGGGACCCCGTTCGACTGCATTGCCGATGGTCATCTGCGTCTGCCTTTTCCGCTGGCGCCGTGGGGGAGCCAACTCGCGATGGACATTTCCCGTCGGGATTGCCAGATTCGCGCGCCGTCCCGGGGTGTGAGCGGACTTTCCATGCAAGCCCAGGGTCTGTCCGTGTTCCTCGATGAAGACTTGAAGAATTTCCTTCGCCTGCAGCAGCTGACCATGGATCCTGCCTATTCAGCGGACTATCAGGCTGGCTCCGGTCTGGAAATTGGCCTGACCCGGAGCCAGACCTGGCATGGCTGGGATATGCAGGCTGATGTTGCCTGGCGTCAGGCCGCCTTGCCGGTTGAGGCAGGGCCGCCAGATCAGAAAGCGTGGTGGTCGGTTGATCTGATGCTCAGTCGTAGAATCGCCTTGGTAGCAATGACGGCTCGCTGGATGCGAGCGAGAGATCCACTGTGGTTTGTGCCAACAGCAACACCGATCGGGACCAACAGGCTTTCCATGTTGCTGGACTTTTCGGCCTGGGTCTCCGCTTTTGTACCCAGGCTGAATCCTGGCCTGTCAGCCTCCTGGGAGCGTCGGGAGGATGCGCAGGGAGTTGATGATGACCGCATTCGCTGGGACTTCTCGGTTCGCTGGTAGCTGTCAGTTCCTTTCCTCGTTCCATTATCATGTCGCTTTGCATTCTCGAATCGAGCATAGCGCATGAACTCCACTTACCGAAAACGCCTCCCCGGAACCGATCTTGACTACTTTGACGCGCGTGAGGCAGTCGATGCCATATCGCCCGGTGCCTGGAAGGGACTGCCTTACACCGCGCGGGTGCTGGCGGAGAATCTGGTTCGTTGCAGCAATCCAGATGATCTGGGGGGTTCGCTCTCCCAGATTATCGAGCGCAAGCGGGACCGGGATTTTCCCTGGTTTCCGGCTAGGGTTGTCTGTCATGACATTCTCGGCCAGACCGCATTGGTCGATCTGGCCGGATTGCGCGACGCCATTTCCGACAAGGGCGGAGATCCTGCCAAAGTCAATCCGGTGGTTCCGGTACAGTTGATCGTTGATCATTCGCTGTCGGTTGAACATGCCGGCTTCGAGAAAGACGCGTTCGAAAAGAACCGTGCCATCGAGGAGCGACGCAACGCCGATCGCTTCGACTTCATCAACTGGACGAAGGAAGCCTTCGACAATGTCGATGTCATTCCGCCAGGCAATGGGATCATGCACCAGATCAACCTGGAGCGGATGTGCACGGTGGTTGAGGTACGCGATGGGGTCGCTTTTCCCGATACCCTGGTCGGAACCGACAGCCATACGCCGCACGTCTGTGCACTCGGTGTGATTGCAATCGGCGTGGGCGGGCTGGAGGCCGAAAACGTGATGCTGGGCCGTGCTTCGTACCTGCGACTGCCTGACATCGTTGGCGTCGAGCTGGTCGGCAAACCGCAGCCGGGTATTACGGCCACTGACATCGTTCTGGCCCTGACCGAGTTCTTGCGCAGCGAGCGGGTGGTCGGCGCCTGGCTGGAGTTTTTCGGTGAGGGTTCGGCGGCGCTCACGGTTGGTGATCGCGCGACGATCTCCAACATGACCCCGGAATATGGCGCCACTGCGGCGATGTTTCATATCGACCGTCAGACGATCGACTACCTGACGCTGACCGGGCGAGATGAAGCCCGGGTCAAGCTGGTCGAAGACTATGCCCGCCTTACCGGTTTGTGGGTCGACGACATCGCAACCGCTGAATATGAGCGTACCCTGCGTTTTGATTTGTCGCAGGTCGTGCGGAACATGGCCGGGCCTTCCAGTCCACACAAGCGGGTGGCGACCAGCGAATTGGCCGAGCGCGGCATCGCCGGTGCCTACGAGCTGCCCGAGGACGGCACCATGCCGGACGGCGCAGTGATCATTGCAGCAATCACTAGCTGCACCAACACTTCAAACCCGCGCAACGTGATCGCGGCCGGATTGCTTGCGAAGAAGGCCAACGAACTGGGACTGACCCGCAAGCCCTGGGTCAAATCCTCGTTCGCGCCCGGCTCGATTGCGGTGCGCCTGTACCTGGAAGAGGCCGGGCTACTGGGGGAACTTGAACAGCTGGGCTTCGGTATCGTGGCCTTTGCCTGTACGACCTGTAACGGCATGAGCGGGGCGCTGGACCCGGAGATCCAGCAGGAGATCATTGACAAGGACCTCTACTCGGTTGCCGTATTGTCGGGCAACCGCAATTTTGATGGCCGCATTCACCCTTACGCGAAACAGGCCTTCCTGGCATCCCCGGCGCTGGTGGTGGCTTACGCCATCGCCGGATCGGTGAGATTTGACATAGAGAAGGATGCGCTGGGACAGACTTCGGATGGCACGCCGGTCACCCTCAAGGATCTGTGGCCCAGCGATGAGGAAATCGACAGGATCGTCGCTGCAAGCGTCAAGCCCGAACAGTTCCGCAAAGTTTATGAACCCATGTTCGGCAAGACGTTCAAGCGGATAAAAAAGGTTGACCCGCTTTATGACTGGCGCCCGGAAAGTACCTACATTCGCCGACCGCCCTACTGGGAGGGCGCGCTGGCCGCGGAACCTACACTCACCGGCATGCGGGCGCTGGCGGTGCTGGGTGACAACATCACCACTGACCATCTTTCGCCATCCAACGCGATACTGGCCGACAGCGCCGCCGGCGAGTACCTGACCAGCATGGGTGTGCCGGAACAAGACTTCAATTCCTACGCCACCCACCGTGGCGACCACCTGACTGCCCAGCGCGCCACCTTTGCCAATCCACGCCTGATCAACGCCATGGCCGTGGTCGATGGTGAGGTAAAGCAGGGTTCGCTGACCCGGCTGGAGCCGGATGGCAAGGTCATGCGCATGTGGGAAGCGATCGAGACCTACATGCAGCGCAAGCAACCGCTGATCGTGATCGCAGGCAAGGATTATGGTCAGGGCTCGTCGCGCGACTGGGCCGCCAAGGGTGTTCGCCTGGCCGGGGTTGAGGCGATTGCCGCTGAAGGTTTCGAGCGTATCCATCGCACCAACCTGATCGGTATGGGTGTGATGCCGCTGGAATTTGCCGAAGGCACGAATCGTAAAACCCTGGGCATTGACGGCAGTGAGACGTTCGACGTGACCGGCGAGCCATCGCCGGGCGCCACCTTGACCCTGGCAATCCATCGCAAGAATGGTGAAACGGTCAAAGTGCCGGTCAGGTGCCGCCTCGACACCGCCGAAGAACTCAGTGTCTACCAGGCTGGCGGCGTCCTCCAGCGCTTCGCCCAGGATTTCCTGGAAGAATCGGCGGCTGCATGAACCATCCACCACAGATTCGTATTCCGGCGACGTACATGCGCGGAGGTACCAGCAAGGGTGTGTTTTTCCGGCTGGAGGATTTGCCGGATTCTGCCCGCCAGCCGGGGCCTGAACGCGATGCCTTGTTGTTGCGGGTGATCGGCTCGCCCGATCCGTATGGCAAGCATACCGATGGCATGGGTGGGGCCACCTCGAGTACCTCAAAGACGGTGATTCTGTCGAAGTCCGACCGTCCGGAACACGATGTCGACTACGTGTTTGGCCAGGTTGCCATTGACCGGCCAGTGATTGACTGGTCGGGCAACTGCGGAAATTTGACGGCAGCGGTCGGCTCGTTCGCGATTGCCAACGGCATGGTCGATGCTGACCGAATTCCCGAGGACGGCGTCTGCATGGTACGAATATGGCAGGCCAATATCGAAAAGACCATCGTCGCCCATGTGCCGATCAGCAACTCGGAGGTTCAGGAGACGGGTGACTTCGAGCTTGACGGCGTGACCTTTCCGGCGGCCGAAGTCAGGATCGATTTTGTGAACCCGGCAGACGGGGAGGGTGCGCTTTTCCCGACCGGCAATCTGGTCGATTCGCTGGATGTGCCGGGTCTGGGGACACTTGAGGCAACCTTCATCAACGCCGGAATTCCGACGATGTTTATCCGGGCTGCCGAGCTGGGTTTCGATGCGACCGAGCTGCAGCCGTCGATCAATGGTCGCGGCGAGATTCTGGAGCGGCTGGAGTTGATCCGTTTGCATGGCGCCGTTCGCATGGGCCTGAGCGCAGATGTGGAAGAGGCGGCCGGGCGTCAGCATACGCCGAAGATTGCCTGGGTTGCTCCGCCGGCCGACTACGTCGCGTCCAGCGGCAAGTCCGTCGGTGCCTCCGAAATCGATCTGAACGTGCGCGCGATGTCCATGGGCCAGCTGCACCATGCAATGATGGGCACCGCCGCGGTCGCCATTGCCTCGGCTGCTGCCGTCCCCGGCACCCTGGTATACCATGCTGCCGGTGGCAGGGACCGTGATTCAGTGCGCTTCGGTCATCCTTCCGGCACGCTCAGGGTTGGTGCTTCAGCAAGCTTCGTTGAGGGCCAGTGGGTCATCGAAAAGGTCAGCATGAGCCGCAGCGCGCGGGTCCTGATGGAGGGGTCGGTTCGGGTGCCTCGCATTGGCTGATAATCAGCGTCACAAAAGCCTGAACTGTTCGCCACTGCGTTGTGGTTTATAAAAGGCCGTCCGGTTTAGTGATTCGGATGAGTCCTGATTCAAGCCATGACGCTTGCATGCCAGGCGGAAACGGCTGGCGATCAGGTCGGCAAACTGCCCCTGACCGGTCTGGCGCCGGCCAAACTCATGATCGTAGTCTCGGCCGCCATGGAGCTGCTGAACCAGGCTCATGACATGTCCAGCGCGGTCGGGATAATGCGTAGCCAGCCAGTCACGAAACAGGGTTTTCAATTCATGGGGCAGTCGCAGCATCACGTAACCTGCGCGGGTGGCACCCGCTCCAGCGGCACGCTCCAGGATTTTTTCCAGTTCCGCATCGTTGATCGCGGGGATGATCGGGGCCACCATCACGCCTGGCTCGATCCCGATTTTTCGCATTGCACTCAATATGTTAAGTCGTGCCCTGGGTGAAGCGGTACGCGGCTCCATGCGGCGCTTCAGATCATGATTCAGGGTCGTGATGCTCACCGATACCGACGCCAGGTTGTCCCGGGCCAGATCTTCAAGAATGTCCAGATCGCGAAGTATGGTTACACCCTTGGTCAGGATACTGACCGGATGGCGATACTCGGCCAGGGTTTCCAGCAACCGGCGGGTCAGGCCCAGTTTTCGCTCGATTGGCTGGTAGGCATCGGTATTGATGCCCAGCGCTATTGGCTTGCACTGATAACCCGGTTTTCTCAGCTCGGCCTCCAGCCGTTCCACTGCGTTGGATTTGTAGAAAAGACGGGTTTCGAAGTCCAGTCCGGGAGACAGGTCCAGATAACTGTGCGACGGGCGGGCGAAGCAATACACGCAGCCGTGCTCGCAACCCCGGTAGGGATTGATCGACTGATCCAGCGGCACATCCGGTGACCGGTTGCGACTGATGATGGTTCGGGCCAATTCCGGTTCGACCCGGGTCTCCAATTTCGGCAATTCCTCGATTTCCTGCGCCCAGCCGTCGTCAACCGGCTGATTGCTCTGGCGGGTGAATCGATTCTCCGGATTTGAGCAGGCGCCCCGTGAGATGTGGTTTGATTGCAGATTCATACGGATACTGTATATAAAAACAGTATTTGAATCAAGCCTGGAAAAGAGTGTCGAAGCGTCTTCAGTCCCGCCGGTTATACTTTCGGCCTGTTTTTTTGAAGGAGATGGTTCAATGCGAGTGCTTGCTGTGGTTGTTTTATCGGTGATGTTCATGCTGCCTGCAGTTGCCGAGGTCGAACAACGAACGGCCAATTCGGGCAATGTGGTGATGGAGGATGTGCCGGAGATTCCGGCAGACATCAGCGAAGCATTACGGCGCTATCAGAATACCCGATCGGCCAGCTTGCTGGACTGGACCGCGGATGGACAGGCTATGTACGTCGGCACCCGATTTGCCGAAGTTGGCCAGATTCATCGGGTTGAAGAGCCAGGCGGCATGCGTCGGCAGTTGAGCTGGTTCGATGAGCCGGTCGGTCAGGTTACCCGGCGACCGGGCGGTGAGACCCTGGCTTTCCTGATGGACCAGGGCGGTGACGAGTTCAGTCAGATCTTCCTGTTCGACCCGGCCGACGGCAGCCACACAATGATCAGCGATGGGGAATCCCGGAACGGCGGCTTGCGCTGGTCCGAGGATGGCCGCTATCTGGCTTTCCAGTCAACCCGCCGCAACGGGCGGTCGAACGATATCTGGCTGATGGATTTCAACGAGGAAAAAGAGGCCAGGCTGATCGTGGAATCGCCGGATGGTTCCTGGTGGGGGCCGGTCGAGTTCTCCGATGATAATCAGCATCTGCTGATTCAACAGTACGTCAGCGTCAACGACTCCCGCATTCATTTACTCGATCTTGAAAGTGGTCAAATACGTCGCTTGCTCGGCGGTGTGGAACAGCCTTCGCGCAACCTGGCCTTTGGTTTCGACAGTGATGACAATGGCATCTATTTCGCCACCGATGCGGGTAGCGAGTTTGCTCATCTGGCACATAGGGAACTGGATCCATCCGATGAAATCAACATCATCAGCGGCGACATCCCCTGGTCGGTCAGCAGCTTCGAGCTCGCTCCCAGCGGCCAGACTGCCGCGTTTGTGACCAATGAAGGGGGTGTCAGCCGCCTTTACCGTCTGGACACCGCGTCCGGTCAGCATCAGCCGAACGGCAAGTTGCCGGTGGGTCTGATCGGTGGGCTGAGTTTCAGGCCGGACGGTCAGAAACTGGGTCTGGTGGTCAACAATCCGCGTTCACCCAGCGACGTTTATATCATGGGGTGGAGCAGCGGAGATCTGACCCGCTGGACCTTCAGCGAGGTCGGTGGCCTGGATACCGAGCAGTTTGCCCTGCCGGAGTTGATTGAATATCAGACTTTTGACGAGGTCGACGGCAAGCCTCGCCGAATTCCTGCATTTGTTTACAAGCCTGAGGGTAATGGCCCCCATCCGGTGGTAATCCAGATTCACGGCGGACCGGAAAGTCAGTCACGTCCCGGTTTCAGCAGTACGTATCCGATGTGGATGGATCGGCTGGGCGTGGCCGTGATCAGGCCGAATGTGCGTGGTTCAGCCGGTTACGGCAAGAGCTATCTGCAACTCGATAACGGTATGCTGCGCGAAGATTCGGTGCGCGATATCGGCGCCCTGCTGGACTGGATTGAGACCCAACCGGATCTGGATGCTGATCGAGTAGCCGTTTACGGTGGCAGCTATGGTGGCTACATGGTGTTGGCAAGCGCTGTACATTACAGCGATCGACTCAAGGCCGTGGTTGATATTGTCGGCATCAGCAACTTCGTCACTTTCCTGGAAAATACCCAGGATTACCGGCGTGATCTCAGGCGCGTCGAGTACGGTGACGAGCGCGATCCCGAAATGCGGGCTCACCTGGAAGCCATCAGCCCGCTCAACCATGTCGACAAGATGGATGTGCCGATGTTCGTGATCCAGGGCCAGAACGATCCACGGGTACCGGTCACCGAAGCCGAGCAGATCGTTGCCGCGTTGCGTGAGCAGGGCAGCCCGGTGTGGTACATGAACGCACTCAACGAAGGCCACGGTTTCCGTCGCAAGGAAAACCGCGATCTTTACAACGAAGCGGTGGTGTTGTTCCTGGAAACTTTCTTGCTCAGCGACAATTAAGAAACCCCTGAACAAGTCTGCCCGTGCAGACTTGTTCAGATGTTGCCTGAACAGTCACGAGCAAGGCTCGTGGCTGCAGTATCTGCTGAAAGGGAAGGGAATGGCACAATTGGCTCGGCCCTGACGCTATAAGAAATCATAAGAACAATTTTCTTCATTTCCGGGGCTCTTTATGATTTCCAATACCTTTTTCAAGGCATTTTCGTGCCTCATGCTGTTTTCTGCGCTCGGGTTGTCGGCCCAGGCTCTTGCGCAGGTGCAGTCAGGTGCTTCTGGAGCACCCGATCGAATCATCCATGTAGATGCCAGCGCCAGCGATGGCGGTGATGGTCAGACTTGGGCCAGTGCTTATCGATACCTTCAGGATGCGCTTGAGGAAGCACGAACGCTGGCTCCGGCGGAGCGTATTGAGATTTGGGTTGCCGAGGGTGTCTACCGTCCTCATCTGGGAGGGAACCCCTCGGGAACGCTCGCCTATATATCTTTCGAGATGATCAACAACGTCTCTGTCTACGGGGGGTTTGAAGGCAACGAAATTGATCTGAGCGCGCGCGACTGGCAAGCCAATCCCACCGTATTGAGTGGCGATATCGACGGCAATGACACGGTCAACGGCTTCGGGCTCAGCGAGAACTTCAGTGATCTGGCAGGCCGCAATTCCCTGCACGTGGTTCGCGCCAAGGAGATCGACGATACGTCAACGCTGGACGGCTTTTTCATCACCGGCGGAATGGCAGACCTCGGCGGGTTGATCGACAGCACATTTCTGATGCGGTACGGAGCCGGGTTTTATGCCGACAACAGCTATCTGAGACTCGCGAATCTCCAGATTCAGGGGAATCGTACGACCCTCACCAGTGGACAGGGTGGCGGTGCCAACTTCTTTACCGATTCGGGATCCACCAACCCACCGCTGGTCATGGACAACGTGGCGCTGGTCAATAATCAGTCCGAACTGGGCGGCGGTCTGTACACATTTCGCACCCGGCTGTTCATCGAGCGTTCCGAGATTCGGGGGAACCAGGCCAGCGATCGGGGTGGTGCTGCGTTCATCAATCTGGCCTTTATCGACATCCGTGACACCGTGATTGCCGGCAATCAGGCCATCGATGGCGGTGGGCTGTGGAGCTTCCGGGGAATTCCCGCGCTGGTCAATGTACAGATGAGCGGAAATTTTGCCAGCAATGATGGTGGGGGCTATTACATAAACGATCCCGACTCGATTAACCTGACGATGCTGTGGACCAATACCACGGTCAGCGGAAATCGTGCCGGCGGAGCCGGTGGCGGTGTCTTCCGCAACCAGGCCGCAGCCGGCAGCAGTGTGCTTTACAACACCATCATCTGGGGGAACCAGGATGCCAGTGGTGTCGGAACGCAGGCCGCCAATCTCGGCGGCCCAGGGGCTGCCAATTTCACTGCCGAGCACAGCCTGCTGCAGGGCTGGAACCCAGCCGGTGCCGGAAACTTCGACGGTACCGACCCGGCCAATGATCCGATGTTCAACCTGCCGATCAATCCCGCCCTGGCGCCGACCGCCAGCGGCAACCTGCGGGTTAGTCCGGACAGCCCGATCATCGATCAGGGAACCGTACAGGCCCGGATCAACACGTTTCCGGGGACGGCGATCCTCCTGGATGGCAACCTCCTGTTTGATCTCGATGGCGAGGAGCGGGTGGCGGATGGCGATGGTGACGGTTTCGTCGATGTCGATCTGGGCCCGTTCGAATCCGGCGGCATAGAAACCTACACCGTTGCCGGTGAAGTGGTTGGGCTCAATGGCGAGGGTCTGGTGCTGGTTCTGAATGACACACAAGACATTGATGTCGCGACCGACGGAGCCTTTCAATTCCCGTCTCCTCTACAGAACGGCAATTCCTATGCTGTCACGATTGGCACCCAACCGCGCAATCCGCCACAGCTCTGCGTGGTCGACAATGGTGAAGGCGTGATCATTGGTAATGACATCACCACCGTCGATGTACTCTGCACGGATCGACCGGATGGCCTGTTCAGCGACCGCTTCGGCGACTGAATCGGCAAAGGTGCCAGGACTTCCTGCAACCACCCTTGCACACGCAGGGGTGGATCAGGCCGATACTATTCCAGTTCAAAACGATCGTTGAAAATCTCCGGCCCGCCGCAGATGACTTCAATATCCTCGAAGTCCGATCCCGCCAATGTCCCGCTTCCGTTGATGACGTTGCAGATCTGCTGTGGATTGGATGGCTGGGTAGCTACCGTCACCTGGAAGTCAGACCCGTCGTCCTGGGGCAAAAAGGCGAACGTGCCATTGTCAGTTATCGCCTGGTCATCAGCACCGTTGTTTTGCAAGATCAAGCCGGTTCCCTCAAGGCCCTGGACAGTACCACCCACCGTATATTGAGGTAGCAGGGGGGTTACCTCATTGGAAGGGGCCGATTCCGGACCATCACCGGAATCGTTCGTCGCGTAGACGGTGAAGGTGTAGGCCGTGCCGTTGCTCAGTCCACTGACTGTGCATGGCGACTCGGTGCAGGTGCCTGTCTGGCCATCTGGAGAACTGGTCGCCGTATAGCCGATGATGGCGCTGCCTCCCGTATCCTCTGGCGGCAGAAAGCTTACGGACGCCTCGGCGTTTCCGGCTTCGGCAGTGCCGATGATTGGCGGTCCCGGAACCGCAGGCGTGCAAATTGACGGTTCGAATGGTCCAGTGATCGTAAATAGTGAACTGGGCTGATTGAAACTGTAGAAAGCCAGGCGACCGTCTGGAAACCCATCGGGAAAGCGCTCGGGCCAATCACTGGCCTGGACATTGAATTCTTCGACACCATCGACGGTCACGACAAGGGAATCCTGCTGATAGTCGATGGTCCACTCATACTGGATAAAATCGGCCCAACCTGTATCTCCGCTGACATCGGCCCAGGCCAGAACGCTGACCGGTGGTTGAGGGTTGGCACCATAGGTCCAGAGTGGACTATTGTTGTTTTCGCCGACAGGCGTGCCGCCGAAGACGTGCAAAAGAGCCAGCCCCCTTCGGGCATCATCCTGGTCTGCCTGTTTCCAGGACAGCACAAGATAATCGGTATCTGATCCGAATCCCGGAGTAACTTCACCAGGATTCATGCCCAGTGCCAGGCCAATGAAATCATCATCGGCAGAAGTATTGACTTGAGTCTCGAACGTGTAGGTGGACTCAAATGACGGTGCGTCAATCAGGGCAAAAGCGGCGTTGGCCGTATTGGCTGACTGTTCCGCCGTTCGTCCGTCGCTGGTAACACTCCAGCTGGCACCGGCCCCTGCATAGGCCTCGAAAGACAGCGGTCCGATTGCAACAGGATTATCGCAAATCCATCCATCCACAATGCGGCAATTGCTGTCGCAGCCATCGCCTGGGTCCGGGTCTCCGGTGTCGCATTCTTCACCTGGTTCGAACACTCCATTGGGTGTTCCCCCTTCACACAGGCTGGTTCCAGCCGGTTCGTCAGGTAAATCAATCGTATCGGCCAGGCTGGCCAGAATCGTTTCGGCCTGAACCGACGATGACAAGAGCGTAAAAATCAAGATTAGTCCAGCCAAGACGTCTGACTGAGTGGTGGTTTTTCTTCCTGGATTACGCATTGAATTCCTCCCCTGATTTTGGTGCGGAAAGCTGTCCTGACTGCCGGCAGCCAGCCGGAATCACTGAAATTGAGCCGATTCTGATAGTCGAAACGGTTTGTCCTGGTACTGCCTGGAGTGTACCGATGCTCCCACCGATTTTCCTCCCCCATTTGGGTTAGGGAACCTCTGAACAAGTCTACACGGGCGCGACGGAGTCTTTGCGGGATCACCCGGTGTGGCTTCGGCGAGCGCGGTTTGGTCGTTCCAAATAAGTGAGCCGAAACGCGCCGGGTGGCCCGCAAAGGCCCGTCCCGTATGGGTTTCGCCGGAGAAGCCGCAACTCGCACGCGACGTGACTCGGCCGTAGCTATGGCTACTGTCACTCGCCACGGCACGTACGACCTGCGGCTTCTCCGACCGAAACGCGCTCCATGTAGCCTTGTTCAGAGGTTCCTTAGACGACTGGTCAGAGTCAGACTTCCTGCAAGCGCCCGTGCCTGGGCAGGTAAAGCGCGGTCTTGATGTCGGTCTCGCCGAGTTGCTCGAACAGTCGGCGGTAGTTGCTGAGCTGGACGGAGTAGCGGGTGGCTTCTTCCTGGAGGAAGTTGTCGAGATTGCCGCCTTCGTGGTAGCCGGATTTGTAGTCGATGATCCAGCGGGTGCCGTGCTCGTCGATGAACGTGCGATCAATGACGGCATTGATCAGCTGACCGTCGAGCAGGCCGCTGATGGGTAACTCGCAGGCGGCCTGGCCGTGGCGGTTGCTCAGGATCCACTGACCGGTCTTACTGTCGAGGGTATTTTCGAATGCCCTGGCAATTTCGGGGGTGGCTTCATTGACCGAGTTCACGCCGCTGCCCATGGCTCGAAGCAGGGCCGGGATGCGCCGAAGCAGTCGGTTGCGTTCTGATTCGTCGAGGTTCTCGATACCGACGCGACCGACCCGTTCGAGCAGACGGTGAATGACCGTGCCTGAACGCCGCGCCTGAATGCCGGCCCAGTTGAACTCGATCTCGACATTGCGCTCGCGCGGCGGCAGGCGCGGCGTCCAGTCGATGCGTGCGGGAAGGGTGGGTTGCCAGCCCGACGGTGCCCGCCGGATGGACTGGTCGGGCATCACCGTGGTCGTTGGCTCGCTGTTGGGTGTTGGCGAGTCGGATAATGAATCATTCAGCGACTCCAGAAACTCTCCTCCGACGGTTGACCAAAGGTCAGCCAGCAGACTGCCGGCAGCGGGTTTGACTTCGTCCCTCGTCGGGTCGAGAAAGGCTGACAGGATCAACTGCTCGCGTGCCCGGGTCGCGGCCACGTAGAGCAGACGCTGATGCTCGTAGCTGTCGCGATTTTTCTGCTCGGCGCGGATCAGTTCATTCAGGGCCGGATCCTTGACCTGTCGGGCCGAGCGCAACGGTGCCAGCAGGACTTGCTCGTCGCCTTCGTCCGGGGTGAACGGCAGCCAGTTGAGCAGTTCACGATCCTGGCCGCGCGTGCCGCGGTTGAGACCGGGCAGCACGACCAGGTCCCATTCAAGCCCCTTGGCCCCGTGCATGGTCAGGATTTCCAGCTTGACCTCGTCGCTGGGCGGATCACCCTCGGTGAAGCGGCCGTCCAGCAGCTCGGCAAAATCGTTCCAGTCGTCCAGCAGGCCTTCGTCTTCTGCCACGGACAAGGCATCGAAAAATGCCTGGGCTTCTTTCAGCTCGGTGGCCGGCTTTTCACAGCACGATGGGCCACCCAGACGATACCAGGCGCCTTCGACCAGATCGCGTAGCGGCCGGCGTTGCCACAAGGCTTGCGCATCCGCCAGCGTATCGAAAACACTTGTGGCACGAACGCAAGCATCGCCGTCCAATCGCTCCAGCGCATCCAGGTCAGTCAACTGCCGGCCATCGCCGGCCAGGGCATTCAGATCGGCCAGGCTCAACCCACATACCGGCGAGCGCAGGACGGCCAGCACCGCGGCCGTGTCGGCCGGCTGGCGGATGGCACGGCTCAGGGCGAGCAGGTCCTGAACAACGGGGCGCTGGGTCAACGGATCGAGCTTGACCGCGCGATAGGCAATGCCGCGTTGTTTCAGGGCCGGCAGAATCTCGGCCAGGTGACCGCGGGCGCGGACAATAATGGCGGCCTTGTAGTCGGGCTGGTCGCGGTTTTGATCCAGCGCCTGGCCGATCGCCTCGGCAATGGCTGCGGCCTCCTGGGTAGCGCTGGGACGGGCCAGCACCCGGACCTGGCCACCATCACCGCGTCCGGGTTCGGATTTGGCATAGGCGACGGCACCGGCCGAAATATTTTCGGTGTGCGGGAAGATCGGCCCAAGACGATCGTTGACCCAGTTGACGATTTCACGGCGCGAGCGGAAGTTGCGTGTGAGCTGATGCGATTCCAGGGTCTGGTTGCCAATGCCCAGCGCGCGGGTGCGCATGAACAGGCCGACCTCCGCCTCGCGAAAGCGATAAATCGATTGCATCGGATCGCCGACCAGAAACAGGCTGCGCGCCTCGTCCGGCTGCCAGCCGCCGACCAGTTTTTCCAGCAGTTCGTACTGGGCCCAGTTGGTGTCCTGGTACTCATCGACCAGGATATGGCGAATGCGATTGTCCAGGTACAACGCCAGATCGGTGTAGCCATGGTCCTGGTCGCCAAGCCCGCGCAGCGCGGCTGCCGCCAGGCCGGCGAAATCAGTCTGGCCGGCGCTGGCAAAGACCAGCTCCAGCTCGCCGGCCGTGCGTTCCAGCACCCGCACCAGGGCCGCCAGCGCGGCCCACTCATCGTCCCGGTAGTGTGGATCGGGCAGGTTTCTGGCGGCATGTATCAGCTCGGCCAGGTGGACGTTGTGGCCAATCCGGTCAAGCAGGCTGACCATCAGATCCTTCTGTGGTGTTTTGGGGGGGAATCCCGTCGTTATCGTGATGGAACGCCTGAACTCGCCATTCTTGGTCAGCAACGCATCGGCCAGTCCCTGCCACAGTGGCAGATCCGCTGGATCATCACCGGGCAGGCCGGTCATGCCGGTGCATTGGGTAATGACCGATTCGCGTCCGTCGTTGTGCAGGCTGTCGGCGGCAAAGCGCAGCAGCTCGACCAGTTCATCGACAGAAATTCCGGCGTCGACCAGCGCATCGTTCAGGGCCTTGGTGGCTCGACGCAATTCATGCACCACGCGCTCTTTCAGTACGTCTTCCAGCGCGATTCGGTCCGGGGTGCCGGTGACGCCAAGGGCGCGCAGCCACTGGTCGCGTTTGCCCAGCAGGCTGACCAGCAGGTCTTCGATATCGCGACTGCGATGGTCGCGCCACAGTAACAGCGTGCGCAGGTCATCGGCCAGCGGATCCTTGCTGTCGATTTCGGCCAGCACGCGCCGCGCGGCCTCGCGGTACAGGGCGGTGGTGTTTTCGGCCGGTGCCGGCACCGGCCCGAGCTGGCTGGCCACCGGCATGGTCCGGGCCAGGTAGTGATTGAAGCTGTCGATGGTCCGGATCAGCATGCGCTGCGGGTTGTCGCGCAGGCCCCAGGCATCGACCTTGTCTTTCACCGCACCGGCCTTGGCGAGTGCGGCCTGTTCATGGGCCTCGCTGCTGGTGTAGTCCGGGTCCAGAAAGGCGAGGATGCGATGGCGCATCTCGGCGGCGGCTTTTCGGGTGAATGTGATCGCCAGAATTTCTTCCGGCTCATCGACCACGGCCAACAGGCCCAGGTAGCGCTCGACCAGCAAGGTGGTCTTGCCCGAGCCGGCCGGGGCCTGGACAATCACCGAGCGCTGTGGGTCAACGGCGAGCTGGCGTTGGGTCTGGTCAGTCATGACAACTCGGGTCCGGCTTCATCGTCCTGCGGAAGGATGCGTTCGCTGATCCGGCACAAGCTTTGCAGATGGCAATAGCGACAGACGGCCGGGCTGCGCGGATCGACTTCGGCCTTCCCGTGGACGAAGTTGGCGGCAAGCGTTTCCAGGCTGGTTTGCCAGCCTTTCAGCAAGTCCTGCCAGGATTCGATTTCCTTGAACGGTTGGCGTTTGAGCTGGCCGATCACTTCAACGCCGGGAATGCCCGGATCGACTTCGGCCAGGCCGTCGAAGCTCATCACTTCCGGCCGCAGGCGGGCGAACATCAGCGCGGCGGGCCTGGGTTCAAGGCTGACCGCGTAGGCGGGCAGCTGTACATCGCCCAGACGCTCATCGGGCCACCAGCCGTTCTTGCCAGTCTGACCGGTCTTGTAGTCGATCAGAAGGGTACCGCCGCCGTCCATCTCGTCCATGCGATCGATCTTGCCGCTCAGCGTCAGGTCACCGAAGTTCAATGTAACCTTGGCCTCGAGTTGATTGACCCGGAAGGGCTCGCGCTGTTTTTCCAGGTCCAGCCAGTCATTCATCGCCTGCTTGAGGCATTCGGCTTCCAGTGCCTGGCTGGCCGGACTCATGCCCAGCCGATTGCGTTGGGTGTACTGCTCAAGCGCCGAGGCAACCGACTGGTTGATTCGATGATCGAGTTCATCGCTGCCCAGAGCCAGAAGGGCGGTCTGGTCGGGCAGCTCGCGCCAGAAAAACTCCAGCGCCTGGTGAAGCAGGCTGCCGCGATCACGCGCGTCCAGGCCGGGACGGGGCGGGGTCAGGTCAGCGGCGCCCAGGCGCTGGGTGGCATAGGCGCGGAACGGGCAGTCGGATTGGGCCTGAAGCACGCCGGTGCCGCCGCGAATGTCACCGTTCTCCAGTGGCGGTGCCCGGTGGTCGTCGGCCAGAATTTCCAGTTCGACGGGTTGATGAGCATCGATGCTCTCGGCATCAGTCACGACCGCTTCGGTCAGTAAAGGTGTGACCTCCAGCGGCTGATCGTCGCTGCCACAGGCAAAGCTGCCCTGAACAAACGAACTGGCGCTGATCAGACTGACGAGATCCAGTCGAGCTTGCTCCAGGCAGGCGCTGGCGCTGGCCTGGGGAAGGCTGGTTTGAACCTGACCCGGGATCAGCGGGTCGCGCCGCGCCGCACGTGGCCAGTGCTCATTGTCCAGGGTGGTGATCCACAGCGCATCGAACGACGCCCCTAGTGCTTCCTCCACGCCGAGAATTTCGACGACGGCACCCGGGTCGCGCTCGCGAAATATCGCGGATCCTGCGCGCTCACTCAGGGTTTTCAATGCGTGGCTGCGCGACAGCGGCTGTTCGATCACCAGGTCAAGCTCGCTGAACGACTCCAGCAGTTCATGCCAGCGCTGCAGGACCTGGAATTCGCGGCTGTCTGGCATGCGCCCGCGGCCGAAACCCAGCGTGGTCAGCTCTTCCTGAAACCGTCGTGCCCAGACCGATGGCGCCACCGGCTCGTTGTTCTTGCGTCGAAATCCCTGCCAGGCGGCCAGTCGTCCGGCCAGGGTTTCGGCACCCTGTTCGACGCATTGGCGGGCAATTTCGCGTGCGTCGACCCAGTACGGGGCAAAACGGGTCAGGCGTGCCAGAACGTGGCTGCGCGTTGCCTGTTCGGCTTTCCAGCCCTCGAAAAATGGAGAGCGCAGCAGCTTGCCGGCCTGCGGCTGGCTGATGCGCCACGGATCCAGTCCCAGCAGCAACAAGGCATGACTGGCCAGCGGCCACTGCGCCAGCGGGTGACCCAGTGAAATATGCCAGGCCTCGGGACCCGATTCGGCCAGGGCAAAGCCCGGTGGATCGAACACCTGGCGAAAAATCCGTTCGACCCGATCCAGCCGGCCCTGCAGATCCGGTACCACGATACCGATGGACTGGTCAGGGTTTTCCTGAACTCGCTGGCGGGCCCAATCCGCTGCGGCCCGCAATTCGTCGTCGGGCTCGACAAAACGGCCAATGGTCGGTGTCTGAGGCTCGCTTCCGTTTCGGCCGGCTCGCTCGATCATGCAACCTGACGCTTCCAGCGCTGCAACAAGCCGTTGCTGAACAGGAGTCAGTGGCCGATCGAAACCGAGCAGAGTGATCTGCTCGGGGCGTTCAAGAATGTTCTCTCGGATCAATCTCGGCAGTTCGGTTGCGAACATCCATTCATCAACCAGGCCTCGCGCATTGCACAGCGCACGATAGCGCCCGGCCCAGTCCCGGAACCGCCGGTTGTCTTCCGACATCCACAGCGCCGGCCAGGTGTCGGGCTGGTCAAGCTCGAACTCATGAATCAGACGCCAGGCCGCCTGGGCCAGCTCGGCGACTTTCGGTTCGCCGACAAAAATGTCCTGGTCGATGACCGACTGCCAAAGCACCAGCGCCTGGGCCGGATTGATCGGAATGCGGTCATCCTTGGCCAGCAGAAACCAGTCATCGCGCAACTGATTCAGCCAGGCGGTAAAACTGAGCACCGGCTGCTTGTGCCAGGCGGTCAGCCCGGCATCGACCTGGCGCTGGGCCAGGCGCTGATTCTCGGCCCGCGCCAGGCGCGCGGTTGGGGTCAGAATTAGCTCAGGGTCATCGGTCATGAGTACCGATTATGCCCAATCCGTTCTCAATACCTGAGAACCGCGCTCAAGCACCTGATCAACAGCAGCCAGAACAACCTGAACTTCGTCCCGGCTATTGGGCCAGTTGGGTGACAGGCGCAGCCAGCCGTCCGGGCTGGCGCAGCTGATGCCGTGTTCGGCCAACGCCTGTACCCAGGCCGGGGCATCTCCCTGGGGCGGGCGTACGCTGAGCGATCCGGAGCGGCCGCCGGGATCTTCCATGCGGGCGCTGGTAAAACCACGCTTGATCAGGCCAGGCTCGACGGCATCGTGCCAGGCCTGTACATGGGCAAGGATGTTGGTCACCCCCAGCTGATCGATCACCCGGACGCTGGCCTCGAGACCCGCTGCCCCGAGCGTATTGAATGTTCCGGCTTCGACCATGCGAGCGCCGGGCTGGAATGGGCGGTCATAGCGCAAGTGACCGGGTCCGTCGGTAAGAAAGGCAAACGGGTGTTCATGGCTCAGCCAGCCGGCTACGTTGGGTTCCAGGCGTTCGGCCGCTTCCGGCTCGACATACAGACACCCCATCCCCTCCTGCCCCATCAACCATTTATGGCTGCCGGAGGTCAGGTAATGGATGCCCATGGCCTGAACATCCAGCGGCACGATGCCCATCGCCTGGATCGCGTCGACAAATAATTCGCCGCCGTGCTGTCGACACAGCTCGCCGATCGCCTCCAGCGGCATGCGCTGGCCGGTGGTGAACTGCACCGCGCTGAGCGCAATCAGGCGCACGCCGCGACGCATTTCGTCCTCCAGCGACTCAAGCGCACGGTCCCGGTCGAGGCGAAAGTCTTCAGCCCGCATCCACACCAACTCCAGGCCATGGCGGCGCGCAGCCTGTTGCCAGGGCGTGATATTGGTCGGGAATTCTCCTTCGAACACCACCACCCGGTCACCGCGCTGCCAGGGCAGGCACAGGGCCACGGCCAGAACACCTGCCGAGGTGTTGGCGACCAGCGCCAGGTCGTCGGAGCAGGCACCGATCAGGCCGGCCAGTCGGGCACGCAAACGTTCACGGCAAGCGACTTCTTCGCTGTACCAGGCCATGCCCTTGGTGGCATAGCCATCGAGTGAACGCTGCACCGCGTCGCGAACGGGCAGGCTGGGTGGTGAGAGTGATGCATGATTGGCATAGACCTGCGGCTCAAGGCCCGGAAACAGTCTTCGACTGCCCATGTCAGGTGATGGCAACAACGGCGAGATGAAGGAATCGGTCATGCGGCCTATTGTAGCGTTCGCCAAAGTCAAGCGTCAGCGATACTGCCGAAGATAACGCCATTCAAACAGGCGCTTGATCCAGTGCATGATTCGCAGTGGTGGCAGCGCAAGGCTTCGGCGTTCGCTGCGGGTAACCAGCATCCCTCGGTCAAATTGATCAACGATACACATCAGCTCGCTGGCAAAGGTCGCGTTGACGGATCGGCCGTTCAGCTCGCCGACCAGGTTGTCGACTGCCGCAACGGCCTGGAGATCCGCCATATGTGCCTGCTTGGGCATCCAGTCGGGGCCCGGGAATGCGCCAGCGTCACCGGCCACGTAGACTCGCTCCGGACTGTCAACCCGGCAGTGCTGATCGGCCTGTATCAGGCCGCCGGGCGAGCGAGGAAGTGTCGTTTGGTCGAACCAGTCGTGCCCGGTCATGCCGGGCATGAACAGAATCAGGTCGGCGCTGAACGAGCCCGCGTCGGTTTCGACGCTGCGTTCGGTAAAGCGCACCAGCTTTTGACCAAGATGGGGCGTAATCCCTCGCCGTTGCATTTGCTTGAGCAAGCGCCCGACGGCTTTGCCGCCAAGTCGCTTTCCCGGCTCTTCGGCCGGACTGAAGAAATGCAGTTCGAATCGGTCACGTTTGCCAACGCTTCGCAACCAGGCCTCTATGCCGAACAGAAACTCGAACACCGGTCCCCCACGCATTGCAGAGGGTTCTTTCGGGTTGCCAGCGAAACCGAATGCAAGGCTGCCGCCGTCCAGCGAATGCAGCCGCTCACCCATCCGGGCGATGTGTTGCGGTCCACTGCAGGGCAGGACGCTGTGCTCGATGCCGGGCAGGCGCTTGAGAAACGTACCGCCGCAAGCGATCAGCAAGGCATCGTTGCCTATCTCACCGCGGTCGGTCCGGACCTGGCGGCCATCTTCGCTCAGCCCGATGGCACTGGCAGCATGATGGTTCACCTGCTGACGTTTGAAGAAGTTGCCGAGGTCGACCACGAGATCCTGTGGGCGACGTTTCCCGACCGGAATCCAGATGGTGCCGGGATAGTAGACCAGCTCGGGTACAGGAGAGATCAGGTCAATGGTCAGTTGCCGATCAAGCTTGCGCAAACGACGAACGGCGGTCAGGGCGGCAAAGCCGGAGCCAATGATAGTTACGCGGGCCATGGCTTGATCTTGTTGCGGCAGGAATGAACATCCATTATATTAGAAAAGCATTATATTTGTCAGTGGGGTTCTTCATGGATCCTGAAGCATACGCCCAAGGAGAAAGGTTATGGCCAGTATCGTCATCATTGGTGCCGGGGTCGGTGGAGTTCCAGCGGCTTATGAACTGCGTGAGAAATTGGGCAAGGAGCATGTTATTACCCTGATCGGGGCGAGGCCGTACTTTCAGTTTGTACCATCCAATCCCTGGGTCGCCGTTGGCTGGCGCAAGACCAGCGAGGTCAGCGTGGAGTTGGACAAACCGATGAAGCGTCGGGATATTCGTTTCATCGCCGATCCTGCCAGGCACATCGACCCCAGGCAACAGCAGGTCACCCTGGCCGGCGGGGATAAACTGGCCTACGACTATCTGATCGTTACGACCGGGCCGGAACTGGCCTTTGAAGCCATCCCCGGTCTTGGCCCGGTTGACGGCTTCACTCATTCGGTATGTACCCTCGAGCATTCGATCCAGGCCTGGGAGGCCTATCAGCGATTCCTGGAAAACCCCGGGCCGATTGTCATCGGCGCGGTCCAGGGTGCAAGCTGCTTTGGTCCGGCCTATGAGTTTGCAATGATTGTTGAAGCAGATCTTCGCAAGCGCAAACTGCGTGACCGCGTACCCATGACCTTCGTGACCAGCGAACCCTATATCGGGCATCTCGGGTTGGGTGGCGTTGGCGATTCCAAGAGCCTGATGGAGCACGAACTGCGCGAACGGCATATCCGCTGGATCACCAATGCACGGGTCGATCGTGTCGAATCCGGGGTCATGCAGGTCACCGAGGTTGATGATCAGGGTGAAGATCGGCGTAAACACGAGGTACCTTTCGAATTCTCGATGATGCTACCGTCGTTTCGTGGTGTTTCGGTCATAGCTGAGGTTGACGGTCTGTGTAATGCCAAGGGCTTTGTCAACATCGATGAGTTTCAACGCAACCCGAACTATCCCAATATCTTCTCAGCTGGCGTTTGCGTGGCCATTCCCCCGGTGGAGCAAACGCCATTGCCGGTTGGTGCACCCAAGACCGGCTACATGATCGAGTCGATGGTGAGTGCTATCGTCCACAATATTGCTGCTGATATCGAAGGTCAGCCTGTTGAAGCCAAGGGAAGCTGGAATGCCATCTGCCTGGCGGATCTGGGTGATACCGGTGTGGCCTTTGTCGCGCTGCCGCAAATACCGCCGCGCAATGTCACCTGGGCCAGGAAAGGCAAGTGGGTACACTGGGCCAAGATCGCCTTCGAGAAATACTTTTTGCGCAAGGTCCGCAAGGGTCACAGCGAACCTGTCTACGAACGTTACGTTCTCAAGGCGCTGGGTATAACCCGGCTTTCCGGGTAACTGGCCGGAAAGCAAACGATCATTGGATATTGTGAGCAAGTCGCCAGAGTCTCTTGCAGACGCCTACCGTCTGGCCCGCTATCGGGTGCTGGCCGAACCAACTTTCGTGCTGCGAATTGGCCAGTACTGCCCTGAACTGGCGGCTTGGCAGGCTGCCAATCGCGTCGTCGAAACTGCGTTTCTGACCGCTGCCAACCCGGGCAGCCGGCTTCTTTCCGACAATGAAAACCTTGTCCGTCACGAACAACTGATCGCTTTGGTCGAGGGGTTTCCTGCCGCACCCGGCCGCGGCGAAGATCCGGATCATCAATGGCCGGACGAGCCCAGCCTGCTGATCGGTGGCCTGCCAGTATCCAAAGCGCAAGATCTGGCTCGTCGATTCGGGCAGAATGCCTTTGTCCACATTGGCCTGGATGCCTGCCCACGCCTGATCTGGACAAGCGAGGAGATACTCTGATGCTCGGTGCGATCGTGGGCGACATCGCCGGATCGGTTTATGAGCATCGCCCGGCCAAGACCACCGCTATCGAGTGGTTTCCGCCGGCTAGCCCGCCCCTCCTGACAGCACTCAATGCAGCAGGCGGCACCACTCGCCGCTGACCACCAAATTTCCCGGTGAGGGAAATTTCGCTCCGATGCGTTTTATCCATACCGGGCCGGCACAGGCGTGCTGACCGGCATGCGATTTCTCATCAAGGAGCAGTAGAACCATGGCTACAAAACGCAGCAAGAGCAGCAAGAAATCCACAGGCAAGAAAAATGAACGAGTGCAGATCGAGGCGCAGGTCGTCGATGTGGGTCGTGATGAAGCGTCTCCTCCGTTGGCCGCCTATGCCTTCAGCAGCGGTGGGAAGCTGCTTGGACGAGTCAATGTCGATACCGGCAAGGCAACCGGGCTGGACCTGCCAGCCTCCAGGGAGCCTGGTGAGGTCCGCGTGCTGGTTGGTCCGCGGCTTGACCTGGAAGATTCGGAGTTGCTGTCGGCGCTGATCCGGCTGGAGGCATCCGAACGAATGATCAGGCCCGGGCTGGCCGACCGGATTGTCGTGCCGATCGACCGTATTCAGTGGCACTGCTGGCTTCGCTTTTGCACCGTGCGCGGCACGTTGGTGAAGCGGGTCAATGTCGGCGACACGCTATCGGAGTTTCCGGTATGCGATGCCGAAGTCGAGGTCTATGAAGTTGATCCGGTTCCACTGATCCTTCCGCGGATTCCGGACTACATTCTCGAGCGCCTGCGCGAGATCATCCGTCATCCGATTCCGGACCCGAATCCCGATCCGATTCTCCCACGCCTGCCGATGCCCGGGCCGGCCGGACGGTTCGAGTCGATGTTCAAGTCTGCCGAGAACCTTGAGGATGCGGCAGTGCTTGGAGAAGCAACCGACTCTGACGATGAGACGCTCAAGCAATTCCGCTTCATCGGCAACGAGCAACAGATCGTCAGCAAGGAAGAAGCCACTGCGGCGCTTCGCGGTGCGATGGAGCAGCCCGAACTGGTTCGAGCTGCATCCATTGGCAATGCGGCTTTCCGCCAGGCCATGCTCGCCCATCCGATCATCGTGCGGCCGCTGTTGTGCTTTATCTGGCCGGCAGCAGTGACGACCCAGCGTGTTGCGACTACAACGACCGACAAGTGCGGTCACTTCCGGGCGATTTTCTATCGCGGTTGTTCCTCGGATATTCCTGACTTGTACTTCAAGGCTTACCGGCGAATCGGATTCTGGCGAATCCCGATCCATGCACCGACGCCGATTGCCTGCCACACCCACTGGAATTATGTCTGCGGAACCGAGGTCAAGCTGGTAACCACCAGCCCGTTCGCCAAGGTCTGCCCACCATGCCCGCCGGTGATCGCACCGTCGCACTGGGTGCTGGCCATGGCGGTCGGCAACACCTCGCTGGCCCGGCTGCACGGCGTCAGCAGCGCGCTGTCAACGACCCCTCAGAATCTGGGTCTGCTCGACAGTGGTGCGCCCTGGGGGGGCTACTTGCGCTTCCGGTTCGAGTTTGATCACGACCTGCGCACTGACCTCAACGTTCGCTACTATCGGGCCTCCTGGCGCAAGGTCGGCAGCGGCAATCCGTATGTGCCAATGACCGATTCGCAATTGCGTCACTTTATGCGCGAGGACGGACCTGACGATTTTTCGATCGAGCCGTACTCGCTTGGTCCCCGTACCGTTGGTGGAACGGGCAATCTGTTCGAGATTCCGCCGGCGGCACCACCTGGGTGGCCAAACTCCCAGTGGGTGACGGCCGATGCGGTAGTTGACAGCTCCAGTGCGAGCTTCGATTCGGCCGAGTTCGCACCGGCCGCCGAGGACGGCATGTATCAGATTCGGCTGGAATTGTTTGACAGCAACGGCGACAAGGTCAATGCAAACGCGCTGGGTATTTCCTATCGAATACCCGCAACAACCGACCTGACCGAGACGATTCCGACCGACGATGCCGCCGGCATGGGCCTGGTCACGCCGGATGGTTCGTTGCGATTCATGCTGAGAGTCGACAACAACGCGTGCACCGGCTCGATCGAAGCCGCAGAGCTCGGTTCGCAGTCGGTGGCCAGCGACGAATGCGGCGTACTCGCGTATGCCTCGATGTCAGACACGGTTGACATGCCGTTCACTGCTTCGCACCCGAATGGATTTGCAAGCTACACCTTCAAGGTGGTCAAGGGTCTTTCGGTGGTTCCCGGTTCGTTGACCTCCGGCCCTGTCGGTCCACCGCCGGGAGAACGCGAGATATCGCTGACGACCGGTGCGTTGCTGGGTGCATGCACCACTGCCGGATTTGCCGCGGATCTTCGGGTTACTGCAATGGCAACCAATGGCTGGAATCGCCAGCAGCAGTATGACGCCCACCCATTGCCTCGCCCTTTTGTGCTTACTCCTGAGTAAGCAACAGGAAAGTTGGCTGGCCGGAATCTGCTTTCCGGCCAGTCAGTTTCGTTCAGAAGTTCCATGGAGAGCTGGCGCGAGTTCAATGGTGGGCAAACTGGCCCGCTGTGCCTGGTTCAGACTCCCGGGATCATCGAGGTGAACCAGTGTCAGTTGCCCGATTGTGCGTCTTGGGAGTGATATGCCGTTGACGGATCTGGGCTTGAACGGATCGCTGTTGATGCGGTCATGATCACGATCGAGAAAGTGGTAGTAAGTTGGATAGTCGGTATGGAAAAAGCAGTGGTCAATTTCACTGAGGCGGGGATGCAATGCCTTGATGATCGAGTCCATTGAGACGTAGATGCTCCAGTCGGGAGGGGGTTCTACGCCTGTGAACATCAGGTGGCAGGACTGCGCAGGGAAGTCCAGATTGAGGACGGCATCCAGCGCGGCATGCGCCAGTCGGACGTTGTCACGCGATTGGCGGGCAAAGTCGGCGGCGTGATGGTACGAGGCGGGCACGAATACCAGCAGCATGATGAATACTGATCCACTGGCTGTCAGCACCAAGCGCTTTATCCCGGCACGATGGATAAACTGTAAGGTGCCGGCCAACACCAGGGACAGTCCGACCAGACTCAAAAAATACAGTCTTGATTGCATGGCGGCTTCGACTGCGGTGATATCCGAACTCAAGGCAGCGGCGTTGAGACGAGCAATGGGCGCTTGCAACAGGGCGGGGCTCAGCAGCAAGATCAATCCGAGCAGGATAACCATCCAGATATCAAAGCGATCCTGGCGGGCGTCTGGCTGGTCCCGGCGAGACCGGGTCAAGGTCACTGCCAGGGCGATCAACAGTCCGGCCGTGGCCAACACCAAACCCAGGCCGGCCAGCGTCGGGAGGCGCGCATGGAACGTAAAGTATCCGGCCGCCAGTCCTGGCCAGCTCGCCGTACCTTCGATCAGAACTCTGAACAGTGATTGATCGCCGGTAATGCCGGAACCGAAGGTGCCGAGAACGGCTAGTCGCCAGAACATGAAAATGGCCACGGCCAGCACAGTCATCAGCGTGGCCAGGTGTGCACGGCGGTCATTCCGGGTCCATGCACGGTGCTGGAAGATCAGCACGATAGCCGGCACCGCAGCCAGTGCGATTTCCTTGCTCAGCAACGCAGCCAGCAGCAATAGCGGAGTGCCAGCCAGGGCCGGCAGTCCTGTTTTGCTTCCGGAGCTGACCGCCAGGCGCATGGCGAGAAGTGCGAATAATGTGGCCAGAAGATCGAAGCGTGCCGACCACCACAGCGCGGTGCCGATGGCAACGGGATGGCAGGCTGACAGGGCGGTGACGAGGGCCGCTGTCATTCGTTCGATACCCAGAACACGAAGCAGGCTCCAGAAAGAGGCCAGTGTGGCCAGGAACAGGCCCAGGGTCAAAACGGCATGGCCGGTGTAATGACTGCCGAACAGCGATTGCCCCAGCCAGAACGAGGCAAAACCCATCGGGCGAAAAACCGCGTTGGGAAATACAAAATGATCCGTAATGAAAAACGGCCAGGGCGAGTCGACCATACGGGATATGGCCAGCTGCATGTAGTCGTCGCGGCCCCAATCGGCGAACAGACCTGGCCAGAAGACCGACAGTGTCAGTGCAGCAATCGCCATGGGAAAGATAACCCGGAGAAGCCGGGAATCGTTGCGGTTGAGTTCTGGCTTGAGCGTGTTCATGGGCGAGGCGAGTATATCAGCGAGATCGAGTGGCTCATTCCACAGTTATGCCCACGCGGACTTGTTCAGAGGTTCCCCGAGCCTGTATATTTGTTCACATTGCCAAATCAGCCCATCGGTCCCCATGCGCCTTCTTGCCAAATACGAATCCCGTTCCGAAGCCGATGAACGAGCGGCTTTCCTCAAATCCTGCGGTATTGCCACGCACGTGACCGATATGGTCTCGATGCGTCCGAACCTGGCCCACCAGGGCCAGTTTCGCGCCGGGTTGTGGGTCGTACTGGAAGATCAGTACAGGGATGCGAGCGGTCTGCTGGAGGATCCGGACTTCGAGGTCCGAAACTCGTTGAGCGTGGACCAGATGGCGCATATGGAAAACGAGGGTACGGCCGAAGCCAGGAAAACCCTGTTGAAATGGCTGGTGATCACGGCCGTGGGACTAGCCGCATTGACAGCGTTGGTGACAACGCTGGTGCCGGCCGGCTAGTCGATAAGAATCAAGCAATCCAAGGAGCTCAAGATGGCGTGGTTGTATCTGCTGATCGCGGGGCTGATGGAAGTGGCCTGGGCGACAGGGTTGAAACTGTCGCAGGGTTTTACCCGGCCCGGTGTAGTGGCTTTCGTGGTGCTCAGCATGACCGCCAGTATCTGGTTGCTTGCGCTGGCCATGCGGCAGCTTCCGCTGGGCACCGCTTACCCTATCTGGACGGGGATTGGAGCAGTTGGGGCGTTTGTGGTGGGTCTTTTTGCTTTCGGTGAATCATTGACGATGCTGCGGGTGGTCAGCCTGGGATTGATCATTGCGGGCATCGCCGGACTGAGCCTGGCACGGTGACCCGTGCCATCTTCAGAAAATCCCGCTGGCCTTTAAGGTGCGGTACTGGCTGACCAGCGCGCCAGGCAGGCGGTCGGGTTCGATATCCAGATGGATGATGCCGAGTTGGCGAAGGTGACGTGTGGCGGTTCGCCGTTTTTCCTGGTACAGCACGCTGCCGGCCCGAAGCAGGGCAGTTTCAAGGCGCTCGGTGCGTGACCCTCGCGCCGGTTCAGGCTGACCGTCAGTCAGGGTTTCGCGCAAGTCGGCCAGAACGACCAGGTGGCGCTGGCGCATCAGGGCCAGTGCAGGGTCCAGCTCGTCATGAACTTCATCGCGCAGATTGGTCAGCAAGATCACCAGGCTGCGTCGTCGCTGATGTTTCATCAATGCCGAGGCGGCTCCGAGGTAATCGGGGTGAGTCAGTCCGGCATCGAGGTCATAGACCGTTTCAAGCAGCGCGCCGAACTGGCGCTGGCCTCGCCCGGGCGGCAGCAGACGGTCTCGTCCATCGGCAGCAGCCATGGTCTGGAGGGCAATTTCATCCCCCTGCTTGAGGGCGACATGGCTGAGCAGCAGCATCGCGTTGAGGCACTGGTCGAAGTGGCTCAACGGTCCGTCCATCGCGCGCATCCGGCGACTGCAGTCGAGCAGAAAAACCACCCGCTGATCGCGCTCTTCCTGGTAGTCCTTGGCGATGAGTTTGCGCATTCTGGAGGTGGCATGCCAGTCGATCTGGCGCAAGCTGTCGCCCTCGCGATGATCACGCAACTGGTGGAAATCCGAACCGGTTCCGCGTCGCTGCTGGAGGTGAATTCCGAGTTCTTCGAGGCGCCGGTCGCCGGCCAGTCGACCGTACTGGACGATCAAATTGAAATTCGGGTAAACCTTCACCGAATCTTCAACAGGGAGTCGTACCCGTCGCCACCACAGACCCAGCGGGCTGCGCCAGGCGAGATGAGTGCCGGGCAAGGTCAATGGGCCGCGTTCAGTGGCCGTTGCCTGCCAGTGGAAGGTGTGACGGTCGCCTGTGGCGATCATGGTTGTCAACGGAAGGCCGCGACTGTGTACGCTTTGCGGATACAGATCGTGGACGACCAGTTCGAGCGGACGGTGACCGCGATGGCTGATGATCAGGCCGAGATTGACCGGGCTGTTGACCGGCCAGCGTTGCGGCAGCTCGCGTCTGAGCGTGACACCGGAATCCTCGGACAATACCTGCCAGGCGTCATAAATCGTTACCAGAACCAGTGCCGCCCCGACCCATAGCCAGGTCGTATAGCCACCGGCCAGCGTGGCCGACAAGTGGGTCAGCGCGAGGCCGAACAACCAGATGCCGACTATCCACAACAGTCGACCGTCCGGTTTGATCAGGCCGCGCTTGCTGCTGGTGGCAGCGCTGTTTTCAAGGGGAGTGTCGGTGTTCACTGGCGCGGCGCTTTCTGGTCCTCGATCACGCGGGCGAGCACTTCATCCGGGCTCTGGCCCTCCATCTGGTACTCGGCGCTGAGCATGATGCGATGGCGGAGGCAGGCCGTGGCGAAGCGCTTGACGTCATCGGGGATGACAAAATCCCGTCCCTCGAGCAGGGCACTGGCCTGAGCCACCCGAAGCAGCGCGATGCTGGCGCGTGGTCCGGCGCCGATGGCGATGCCCGGCCACTGGCGGGTTGCCCGAACCATCGCGACTGCGTACCCGGCGATCTGCTCGTCGATCCGGATTCGGCGTGCAAGCTGGCGCAGGGAAAGCGCGGCAGCCGGATCGAGCAGGGGTTCCAGGGTCTGCGCCAGGCTCACCAGGTCGTCGCGCATGCCGGCCAGGTTGAGTGCGATGCGCTGTTCGTGCTCTGCATCGGGATAGTCGATCAGTACTTTCATCACAAAGCGGTCGAGCTGGGCTTCGGGCAGCAGGTAGGTGCCTTCGTGTTCGATCGGGTTCTGGGTCGCCAGTACCATGAACGGGTCGGGTACGGCCAGCGATTTGCCCTCGATGGTCACCCGATGCTCCTGCATGACCTCCAGGAGTGCGGCCTGGGTCTTGGCCGGGGCCCGGTTGATTTCATCGGCCAGCAGAATGTTGCAGAACACCGGTCCGCGACGCAGGCGAAAGGTTTCGCTTTTCATGTCATACATCGCATGCCCGGTAATATCGGACGGCATCAGGTCCGGAGTGAACTGGATGCGCGAGAACTTGCCGCCGACCACGGTCGCCAGGCACTGGGCAAGCAGCGTCTTGGCCAGTCCTGGTACGCCTTCGATCATCACATGACCGCCAGCCAGCAATGCGGCAAGTACTTGCTCGATGACGGCCGCCTGGCCGAGCACGACCCGGTTGAGGGCGGTACTGAGCGACTGCAGTCGCTCGGCGGCCTGCTCATGAGTCATTGAGGACGCGTGCTGTTCTCGGGAGTTGTCGTTTGCGGTCATTGGGATATCCTTGGTCAGAGCGCATGAATGATTTTGTGGTGCAGGGCGATATGGTTGGCCAGCTGGTCGGCATTGCTGGCGGCCTGAAGATTCAGTTGATGATCGAGTGCTTCATCGGAAACATCGGGGCAGAGTCGCTGCAGTCGGGCAACGCGCTCGAGATGGCCCAGTGAGCGCCAGTCCGGAAAGCGCCGGCTGGCTCGCTCTGTCAGCGTTTCCTGGAGGGCGGCGAGCAGTTCACGCGCCTGGTTGTGACGCCAGTCGAAGCGCGCGGTAGCCAGCACGTGAGCCCGCATCTGGGTAACGTGGTTGTCGTCGCTGGCCATGACAGGACCCAGTCTCGGCAGACGCGACCAGACCCACAGCAGTCCAAGGATCAGAGCGCCGATCCAGAAAACCGGTGACTGTCGCCATAACCAGCCGAAAAGCCCTCCGGCGATGCTGCGTTGCTGCAAAAAGACCGGTCCATCGCCCTGGTCGGCAAGGGCAAGCAACAGGCGAGCATGGTCTGGATACAGAAGCTGGCTGTTGTGAAACCAGAAGCCGTCCGCCAGCAGGGTGATCCGGCCGTCGCCAAAGGCATAGCCAGCGACCATGGCAACCCCGTCGCTGGTTTCCCAGTGATCGATCTTGGGGGATGGCTGGTTGAGGCGAAGTCCGTTATCGGCCCAGATTGCCAGTTCGGTTTGATCCGGCAATGGCAGGTTTACCGGGCGACGGTGGCTGCTGGTCATCGAATCGAAGAACTTGCCGGTCGATGTTGATTCATCGGACGCCTCATCGTCCGGCGGAACAAGACAGTCGCGGCAGGCTTCGATCCGAAAGGAATTCAGGTCGAATGAGCGTTCGCGCTGGCTGACCCGCCCCGGTGCCTCGGCGATCAGGTGACCGCCGCGAAGGACCCACTGCTGGAGTTGGCGCGCTTCCAGTCTTGATTGCTGACCCAGTGCGCCCAGCATTATCAAGGTGGCGTTACGGGCTGGCAGCGAATCGAGATTCTGCAGGTGATTGAGTGCCTCGGTCTCGCGGCCATGTCGGTCCAGCCAGCGCTGGGCCAGGTGCAGCCGTTCGGTCTGCAAACGACTGTTTGCCGGTGAGTAGACCAGCTGGTCGCGATATTCACCGCTCAGGTACCAGTACACGCCCAGGCCGACCAGGACGGCCAGGCCGATCATCAGGAACAGGCGGTCACGTCCGTGTTTCTTCATGAGCCAGCCCCGGTCCGGCGCTCGAAGTGGTCCTGCCATTCCTGTCGAAGCGCGATGAATCGATCGGCTTCCGGCGGCTGGCTGGCCCAGGCTGTTTGTTGCCAGAGTCGAGTCAACGTGGTGACGAAAGCAATCAACGGTCTGGCGTGAGACCTGGACCGAATGTCGGCCAGGATCTCGCGCTCGGTGCGAGCCTTGCACTGATCCTGCTCCGGCAGCAGGCGAGCGACTGCGCCGCGGTAGAGCAGGCTCATGGCAAGGCGATGCTGGCCGTCGTTCCAGGCTCGCTCGGCAGCTTGTGCAATATCAATCGGCAGGGCTGCGGTTTCCTCGGCCAGCCGACCGTGTTGATTTGTCGGTACGGATCGTCGGGAATACTCTGCCGCTGGTGACCTGAACGATTCCGGCCGCCAGCGCCACGCCAGCCACAGCGCCAGTCCGATCAGTGTCGCTATCGCCAGTACGCGCAAGATGCCCGCCAGACTTGAAAAATCCAGATCGAAATCGAACCACGGCTCGCTGTCCTTGTCCGGCTCGCTGACCCGGACGCGTTCAGTCTGGCAGAACTGAAGCTCGGGTTCTGCCAGAAGCCTGCCGAGTTCCTGCTCCGTCGAGTCGTTGGAGTCCTGAAGTGCCTGAACCCGTGACTGCCATTTTTCGCACTGATAGGGATAAATCTGCTGTTCGGGCGCCGTTTCCTCGGCTCGGACCGGTAGCAAGACAAGAATCAACCCTGCGGCGAATATCCAGCGACCCTTGATCATGTGGCAGAACCGGGTATGCGGGCATGACGCCGGGTCAGCTCACTCAAGGCCGGTTCCAGGTCCCAGCATTCCAGCCGGCAGCGTTGATTGAGGTAGAGGCCGAAACCGGCACCGACGTAGAACGGCTCGACCATCATGATGACGATCAGGTAACAGGCGGCGAATACGGGCCATACCAACGCGGGCTCGGCGACCGAGAGCAGCCAGTCAAAAGCATCGATCCCTCCGGTGAGGGATTCCGGTATCAACACTGACAGGGTTACCAGCAACGCGATCATCAGGGCCAATTCCATACCGGCCGACATGATGGTCAGACCCGAAGCCGCACCGCGATCTCCGTGGGCGAGAGCGCGGGCACGCCGCCGACGCTGGTCACCAGTCAACTGTTCCAGCTGCCACACCGGCAACACGGCGCTGCGTCCGGTGTGGAACCTGTACCACAGCAGACTGACCAGATGACCGCCATGCCACCAGCGCTTGCGCTCGCCCAGGATGTGAGAGATACCGGTTGGCAGGCCAAGCAGATCGTTACTGAGTATGTGGAGCAGGGCCCGGTCCAGGCTGGGCTTGAGCCACCATAGTACGATCAGGGCCAGGGGCGGGTAAATCAGGCTGGCGGCAGCCGCCAGCAGAACCGGAATTACCAGCAGTATCGGCATCAGCCGGATCATCGCCGGCCAGCTCGAGCGGGCCATCTGCAGGCCCAGATCGATGGCCTCTCCCTGGGATCGCGGCCGCATGACGATACGGTCAGTCTGCACGCCTGTCCCCTGGACGACCACGCCCGGCAAACAGAAAATAAAGGATAACCAGCAGCCACAGCGAGGTGCCCACGATGTATTTGGTTGAAACAGGCACGGCGCTGGCCGACCAGAAGCCTTCAAGACCGGCGGCCAGCAGCAGCATCGCGATCACGCCGTAAAGCAGGCGGACAGCACGGCGGGCACCGTATCGCAGGGCATCCAGCCGGCTCAGGCCGCCCGGCATCAGCAGGCTCAAGCCCATTCGTGCGCCGGCTGCTCCGGCCAGCGCAATGGCCGGCAGTTCGAAGGCACCATGGCCGATGACAAAGCTGGAAAAGTTCTGGTGATAGCCCTCGAAACTCAGATGGGCGGCAACCGCACCGATCTGGATCCCGTTGAACAGCAGGATTAACGCGGCACCGATGCCGAACACCAGTCCCGCGGCAAAGGTTCTCAGGGCAACACCGATGTTGTTCATGATGTAGAACGCGAACATCACCAGGTCGTCTTCGGCGGTGCGATAGCGCTTTGCCTCACCGGAGTACATGGACTCGTAGGTGTCGACCATGTCCGGACTGAGTACGCGATAGACAAACTCCGGCGTTGATCCGATGTACCAGAACAGCCAGACCATCGGACCGAACAGCAGCAGACAGGCAAGCAGACTCAAGCGCCATTCCTGGCGTACCAGGGCCGGGAATTCACGGCTGAAAAACCGCCCGATATCCCGGCTCAGACTGCTGCGCGGCTGATAGAGAAAGGCGTGGCCTTGCATTACCCAGTGTTCCAGCCGGTCGACCAGGCTCAGGCTGTAGCCGCGCGTTCGAGCCAGTGCCAGGTCGTTGCAAAGCGCACGGTAGTTCTCGGGAAAACTGGCGACTTCGTCGCGCTTGTCACTGGCAGCGTTTTTTCGACCGCCCTTGCGCAGGCTCTTGAGCTGACTGGCATAAATGTCCCAGCGCGCCTGGCGCGCGGCGATGAAGTCGCGTTGTCTCATGCCTTGCCGCCCTGGAGTGCACGTGCCCAGGACATCACCCGCTGCAATCCGTCCAGACCGGATTGGCCGGTCAATGGGGTCAGGATATTGGCCAGTTCGGCGGCCCGGTCCGGATTCAGGCGCTTGCTGCGCTCGGCAAAGGCGAGCAGAGTCCGTTGTTCGTCTGCATTCAGGGTGATCGGCAATGGTTCTGACGGGCCATCGGGCAAGGTCTGAAGTGCCGCTTGTTGACGATCGACATGCACCACCAGGGTTCCGGCGGCCAGATCACCGAGCCGCTGAAAGCGCTGGTTGCAGAACATGCTGATCAGGCCGGTGAAGTAAAACAGCGGAAGAAAGTCGATTTGACGAACAAGATTGCGAATGATCGAGGCACCCCAGTTCACCGGGGTGCCGTCCTGCAGCAGCACTTTCAGACCCATGGCCTTCTTGCCGGGGGTGGCACCGTGGGAAAACACTTCGAAGAACACCGGATACCACCAGTTGATCAGAAACCAGGCGATCAGTATCAGTGCAATACCCACGTATTCAAGGAACGCCAGCATGAAGCTGAGCACGATCATGATGCCGGCCCGAATCATCAGGTCGATCAGCCAGGCCACCGCCCGGGGAATCGGCCCGGCCGGATTGAGCGGCAGTTCGATACCGTCCGGTGTTTCAACCGGCTTGATGGTGTCGATGGCACGTCTCATCAGTCAGGCTTTTCAGTCGTCACCGCGAGCCAGAAAGATATCCCGGTAGGCGCTATACGTCGCACAGGTAAGCAATGGATAGACGATCAGCAATCCCAGCCCCAGCGGAATCAAACCGACGATAATCAATAGCAGGCCGACCAGCCCGTAAATCAAAAAAGGAAGAATGTTGCGCAAGCAACCCATGAAGCTCATCCTGAGTGCATCGACAGGACTGATACGGTGCTGGGTGATCAGCGCCGGCGCAAACCAGATCATCATCATCAGCGGCAGCATCAACGCCATCATGACCAGCATGCCTATCAACAGGCCGAGCCCAAATGCACCTGCGCCAGGATCACCATCGAAAAAATAGGTCATGGAACCACCGAGAAGGGCAATCACGATGCCGCTGGCCATCATGACAACAATGTTGGCAACCGCGTACAGCAGTGATGCGATCGCCAGCGGTGCAAAATGCTCGGTGAATCCTGCAAACAGGTCCTCGAAACGCACCTCGCCATCCTCGTGCATGCGATGACACCCGATCATCCATCCACCGATAAAGATCGGCATCAGAAATCCGCTCAGCAGGCCAAGCAGCGGGATGAGACTCAAAACTATCACGATAGCCGCGGAGACAATGAACATCAGGATCCAGGTTCCCATCGCGCCTTTCATCAGTTCCCAGCCACTGCCGACCCAGCTGGCACCCTGGCTTGCGGCAACGGAACGGGGCTGATCAAGCAGCGTGCCCGCGGTGGTTGTCGAACTGGGTGGGTCGATATCGGCCTCAGGAGGGCGATACGGATTGGCTTGTTCGTTCATTGGTCTTGGCTCCCTCTGGCTATTGAGTGTTCGATTTTCCCGACCCTGCGGATCAGGACATTAGCATATTGCACTATCCGGGTGAGCCACTGGCGGCTTCATAATCCGATATTGATTCGATCGACGATTCGCATGGCCCGCTGTCGTGCCTGGTCGATGGTCTCGCCCAGGGCAAGGGCAACACCCATCCGACGTCGCCCGCTCACTTCGGGTTTGCCGAACAGCCGCAGATCCGTATCGGCTTGGTCCAGTGCCTTGTCAAGGTCGCCGAAGCTGACCTTTTTTGACTGTCCCTCGACCAGCAGGGCAGCAGAGGCAGCGGGACCACGCAGGGTGATGTGCGGAATCGGCAACCCCAGAATGGCACGGGCATGAAGATCGAACTGCGACAGGTTCTGCGATATCAGCGTGACCATACCGGTGTCATGCGGCCGCGGCGAGACTTCGCTGAACCACACCTGGTCGCCCTTGATGAACAATTCGACCCCGAAAATTCCGTGCCCACCCAGCGCATCGGTGATCGCACCGGCGATCCGTTCGGATTCCATCCGCGCCATTTCGCTCATCGGCTGCGGTTGCCAGGACTCACGATAATCGCCGTCTTCCTGGTAGTGTCCGATCGGTTCGCAAAAGCGCGTGCCGCCGGCATGACGGACGGTCAACAGGGTGATTTCATAATCGAATTCGACCAGGCCTTCGATGATCACGCGGCCCTGGCCTGCGCGACCGCCGCTTTGAGAATACTCCCAGGCCTTGTCGATCTCGTTCTTGCGGCGGATGAGGCTTTGACCCTTGCCGGACGAGGACATCACCGGCTTGACCAGGCACGGCAGGCCGATCTGGTCAATTGCGTCATTGAATTCGTCGCGATTGCCGGCAAAACGATAGCTTGACGTCGGCAGTTCAAGATCTTCGGCGGCCAGCCGGCGAATGCCTTCGCGATTCATGGTCAGATGCGTGGCTCGTGCGGTCGGGATCACTCGATGCCCTTCGCGTTCGAGTGACTGCAGGGTTTCGGTGGCAATCGCTTCGATTTCAGGCACGATCAGATGTGGCCGATCCATCTCGACCAGTCCATGCAGTGCCTGGCCATCGAGCATGTCAATCACATGCCGCTTGTGGGCGACCTGCATCGCCGGTGCATTGGCATAGCGGTCGACTGCTATCACCTGACAACCAAATCGCTGCAACGAAATCGCCAGTTCCTTGCCCAACTCCCCGCTGCCCAGCAGCATCACTCGTGTGGCAGTTGGAGAAAGCGGAGTACCGATGGACGTCATCTTGCTATCCCTTGAGATTGTTCATTTCCGCCAAGGAGTTTACCCGGTTACTGCTGGGTGGGTTCTACATCTCGCCAAGTGCGGTCGCGAGATTCTTGCGTGCCCGTGATTCCCAGAGGGAGCGCAAGGTTTCATTGTGGTAGATGACCGGGCGGTCGAGGAAGTTGCGCAGGATCTTCTCGCGTTTGCGCCGGTACAGGAAGTAGGGAACCACGCGATATTCGCGCCGCACCGCTTTTTCGAATGCCGCGTAGGTGGCTTCGTCGGAAGCCAGGATCGCCAGATCGATATCGGCGATGACGGCCTGGTCACGCGTCTTGGGTTCACGGATATGGCGGGTGGCCATGATTAGGCGCGGGACGCGATTGGCCCAGGGTCTTCTTCCGTTCTCACTTTCCTGAAGAAAGCGGGTGGCCCATTCGGCGCTCTTGCGTTCGTTGTGGCGCAGCAGCGGACGATAAACGGCGTCGTGAAACCACAAGGCCAGTTCAATCTCGGCGGCCGAATCGGCACATTCGGCGTGTTCGTCGAGATGGCGCAGACAGGCGTCGACATGGTGCGTATTGTGGTAGTGACGATTGCGCTGGGAGTGAACCCGGATCAACTCCTCGCCGGTACTTTCACTCAAGGGCAGGCCGAGCGCTTCCATCAGGCTTTGCCAGCGTTGGGCAGTCATCCGTTCCGGCTGGCTCATGAGGACGGCTCGGTGAGCAGGTGACGGTCGAGAAAGTCGGTGATGGTCTTGTAGACATGAACCCGCTGGCCGTCACCTGAAATCGCGTGTTTTTCACCCGGGTAGGTCATCAGCTCGAATTCGATGGCAAGGTCCTGGAGCAACTGCATCAACTGGGTGGAATGAGTGAACAGGACGTTGTCGTCGGCCATGCCGTGGATCAACAGCAGCGGGTCACTGATTCGGTGGGCGTAGGTCAGAACATTGCCGCGCCGATAGGCGTCGGGGGCATCCTGCGGTGTGGACAGGTAGCGTTCGGTGTAGTGAGTGTCGTAGAGCGACCAGTCGGTGACCGGCGCGACCGACACTGATGCGGCAAACTCACCGGGGTATTGCGCGGCAGCCATCAACGCCATGTAACCGCCGTAGCTCCAGCCGAATATCCCGATACGTTCAGGATCGACGAAGGACTGGCTGCGCAACCAGTCGACACCGACCATCTGGTCTGCCATTTCAATCTGGCCAAGCTTCAGGTAGGCGGCGTCCTGAAAGTCCTTGCCCTGGCGAACGATGCCGCGATTGTCCAGGGTAAAGACCACATAGCCGCGGCGTGCCATGTACTGATCAATCAAGCCGCGTCGTCCCCAGCTGTCGGTCGCCAGCCGGTGAGTCGGGCCACCGTAGACATGGATGAAAACCGGATATCGGCGCTCGGGGTCGAAGTCGGCCGGGCGAATCAGGCGGTAGTGCAGGATCTGGCCGTCCGGCCCGACCAGGTTGCCGAAGTCCGTCGGTCGATGACCGCTGTGAAACGGGGCATAGGGATGCGCTTCGTCAATCCGGTTTTCGAGCAGCCAGGCCAGGCGCTGACCGTCGGCCGAATGCAATGAAAGCTGCGGCGGTTGGCCGGCATTGGAAAAGGTGTCGACATAGACTCGGCCGGCATTGTCCATACTGATATCGTGCCAGCCGGAACGGCGCGACAGGCGCGAAACGATTTCCGGCGACGTGGTAACCAGCGACTGGCGGTAGAGGTGCTTTTCAAGCGGAGAGACTTCGGCCGCGGTGAAATACATCAGACCCAGCTCTTCATCGATGCCGGCCAGATTGTCGACAGCCCATTCACCATCGGTAAGTCGGCGAATCAGCGCGCCATCCAGTCCGTACAGGTAGAGATGGTTGTAGCCACTGCGCTCGGATGACCAGACAAATGCCGGCATGCCCTCGAGGAAATGCAGGTCATCATGCAGGTTGACCCAGGTCTCGCTGGTTTCGGTGACCAGGGTGGTCTGACTGCCGTCGGTTATATTGACCAGGATCAGTTCAAGCTGCTTCTGATCACGGCTTTGGCGCTGAAAACTCAGATGTTTGCCATCCGGATGCCATTCGACTCGCGGAATGTAGATGTCCGGATCGTCGCCAAGATCAATCCAGCGGGTCTGACCGCTTTCGATATCAATCACGCCGAGCCGGTAGGTCACGTTAGGCGTGCCGGTGTAGGGGTAGCGCTGCTCGATCATGTCGATCCGGCCGGCCTGGATCTCGTAGCGCCGGGTGACATCCACCGGGCTTTCGTCAACCTGCAGATAGGCGATGTGCCGACTGTCGGGCGACCACCAGTAGCCGGTATCGCGGCCCATCTCTTCCTGGGCGATGAATTCGGCCATGCCGTTGGAGATTGTTTCGCTGGCATCGTCGGTCAACGCCGTTTCGGTGCCGTCCTCGATCCGGGTGATCCACAAGTTGCGATTGCGCACGAAGGCGATACGTTCGCCGTCCGGCGCGATGCTCGGGTCAGTATCGAAATCCTCGCTGGCAGTGATCTGGCGAACCGTAGAATCCTCGGCCTGAAGATCGAGTAGATGAATGTCACCGGCCAGCGGGAAAATCAGGAATCGTCCATCCGGTGACCAGCGGTACTCGACAATGCCGCGCAGACTGGAGATCCGGGCCCGCTCACGCCGCGCCTGCTCGGCCTCCGATAGCTCGCCTTCGTCAGCGACGACATCGTCGGCGGCAACCAGTCGCCGGGTCTGATCATCGGCGATGTGGTATTCCCACAAGTCCATCAGGTCGCGGTCGTCGTCTCTGGCCCGGATGAAGGTCACCCGGTCGCCGGCCGGCGAAAGCTCTGCCTGGCGCAGCGAGGGTCCCGACAGATCGGGACTGTCGAATATCCGATCGATGGTCAGTTCGGGATGCTGAGCCATGCCGGTCAGTGGCAGCATCAAGCTGAATATCAGTGATTGTCTGAACAACATTTCGACCACGGTGGCGTTGTAGTATCAACATTGTATTGTCCTCGCCTGCAGGACGGATGGCAAATCAAGTACCGACACGAGCGCAATATTCCAGGATGACCACGACCCGCACAATTCCCGTTGCACATCTGGTGATTTCGCTGATTGTGCTGGTTCTGACTCCGGTCGCCAATGTTCAGGCCTGCGAAAACAGCTCAGTATCTGTCGAGGGCGCGGTGGTTCGCGTCTTTACCAGTCGCTCCCTCGTTCAGGATGCCGACTGTCGCTGGACTGCCTGGATTGAGCGGTCCCTTGGATCGGTAGCCGATATCAGTGGTCGATTTCCGGTGGATCGGGTAACCATCTTTCTCGATCGCTCCAGAGGTTCGCAGCCGGTCGCTTATGGATGGGTTCGGCGCAACAATCCGCCCGAGGTTCACCTGCGCGTCTTTCCTGCGGCCACCCTTGATGATTTACTGGATGATTGGCGCGGCTATCACGAGTTTGCCCATTTGCTGCTGCCGTTTGTCGGCAATCGCGATATCTGGTTTGCGGAAGGGCTGGCATCCTATTACCAGCATTTTCTTCAGGCCAGGGCAGGGGTGATCGATAGCGAGCAATCCTGGCAGCGGCTGGTGGCAGGGTTTCAGCGTGGGCTGGACGATCCGGCGGGCCGGGGTGAATCTCTGGATTCGCTCAGCCCGAAGATGTGGTCCGAACGCGCATTTCGGCGGGTCTACTGGACCGGTGCGGCCTTTTTCCTGCGCGTCGACTATCGGCTGCGACTGGCCTCTGATGGCGAGCACACGCTCGACACGACCCTGGCCGCGTTTCAGGATTGCTGTATGTCAGGTGATGGCAGCCGTGCCAATCGGTACAAGAGCCGTTGGGACGCCGAGGCGATGGTTGCCGAACTGGGGAAGTTGAGTTTGAGTGAGATCTGGCAGGAAGAATATCAGCGCACGATCGAGCAGTTGGCAGAACCGGATTTTGGTGAGGCCGGAGAATATCTTGGATTGCGGATTCAGTCCGGCCAGATAGTCATGGATACCGATCGACGCTATCGTGATCGACGCAAATCGCTTGCGCTGGGAGAGGGCTTTGACCCGGTGCCGGCCGAGTCCGGTCAGGCCGCGCTGATTGACGAGTTGGAGGAAGTCAGCGGGTTCTTGGTGGATCGCGGCCCAGCGCCGTGAACCACAACCTGGTTGCGGCCGGCTGACTTGGCCTCATAAACAGCCTGGTCGGCAATCCGGATCAATTGCTCCAGATCAACAGCATGCCCTGACGGTTTGGCGCTGACGCCCATACTGGCGGTCACGGTAACGCCGGCAGGCTTGAGTCGGGCAATCCTGGCATTCAGCTGCCATGCCCTTTCGGCCGCATTGTCGAGACCGCAGTGCGGCATGATCAAGAGCATTTCCTCACCGCCGAAGCGAACCGCAAAGTCTTCTTCCCGGCAGAACGCCAGCAGTGCTGCGCCGATGGAAGCCAGTACCTGGTCCCCGACCAGGTGGCCGTGGGTATCGTTGACCTCCTTGAAATGGTCCAGATCAATGACAATGACACTCAAGTCCATGTGATGGCGGTTGGCTGCCGCGCTGATCTTGCCGGCAAATTCGGCCAGGGAGTTGCGGTTGTACAGGCCGGTCAGCGGATCGGTCATCGCCATTTCGTAAAGCTGGATGCGCTGTTGCTGAACCTGATCGAACAACTGCTTCTGAACCACCAGGTTGCGAATGCGCGCGGCCGCTTCCTCGGCAATCACCGGCTTGGTGATGAAGTCGTTGATCCCGAGACGAAACAGCTCGACCCGGCGAATGGCGTCATCCATGCCGGACATGGCCAGTATCGGGGTGCGAATCTTGTCGGGATATTCCTTGCGCAGTTCTCCAACCAGCGCAATGCCGCTCATGTTGCCCTCGACCAGAATGTCGCTGATGACCAGGTCGTGTCTTGAGTCATCGAAATGACCGAACGCATCGGCAGCGCTGACAAAGTGCTCGACTTCCAGTCCCATGTCTTCGAGCAGCCGGGTCATGACGCGAGTAACCGTCAGACTGTCTTCGACATACAGAACCCGACCAGTCAGGGCCTTTCGGTCGTCGATTGACCAGCGCGACGCCCGGTAGAACAGCTCTTCAATCCCGGTCTTGGGGCAGATGTCGGTTACCCCCGCTTCAAAGGCTCGCTTGCGAGTGGTCGTGTCCTGTGCAGATGTCAGCAGGACGATCGGTATTTCGCGCCCGTTGGGCAGGGTTCTGACCTGGCGGGTGAAGCGGATGCCGTCGATATCGGGCAGTGACAGGGAGACACAGATAAAATCCACCGCCTGCCGGTTCAGGATTTCCAGGGCACTGAGGCCATCGGTGGCAATCAGCGGCTCATGACCGGCATGCAGCACCATTCGCTCCCAGACAGAGCGAAAGACCTTGGAATGGTCCACGAACAGCACTCTCAAAATATCGCCCCTATCACAGTTTTATGCTCATCACGAGCAGCGCATCACATTAATGCCTGCTTCATTGGCAAAACTCACCAAAAATAGCACAAATCAGGTACGCTTCGCCTCCTTGTCCACGGATGGAGTTTTTGCATGCCCAAGGCCAGTGAAATCAAGCGCGGCCAGGTAATCGAGCAGGATGGCATCGTATATGCCGTTCGCCAGATTGATCGTTCGGCACCGACCGCGCGTGGCGGTGGCACGATCTACCGATTCAAACTCGAAGCCATTCCCGCCGGTGATCGGCGTGAATTGACGTTCAAGGGTGACGACATGATCCGGGAAGCCGATCTGAGTCGCCGCCAGAGCGAGTTTTCCTACCGGGATGCCGACGGCTTCGTGTTCATGGATAGCGAAGACTACAGTCAATACATCCTGTCCGAAGCCGATATCGGTGATTCGGCCGGCTACATCATTGATGGGCTGACCGGTATCTACGTCCTGATCATCGGTGACCAGCCGGTTGCGATCCAGTTGCCGCAGTCGGTCATCCTCGAAGTCACCGACACCGCGCCGGTGCTGAAGGGGGCCTCGGCCAACCGGTCCGCCAAGCCGGCTACCCTGGAAACCGGGCTGGAAATTCTGGTGCCGGATTACATAACTCCCGGTGAAAAGGTCAAGGTCAATACCGAAACCGGCGAGTTCATGAGCCGGGCCTGATGACTTCCGAGCAACGCCAGGCGCAACTCAAGGCGTTGCGCGATCGTCTGGATGTGGTCGATGCGGATCTGGTGGCGCTGGCGGCCGAGCGACAGCGTATCGTTTCCGAAATCGGGCGGGTCAAGCAGGGTGACGGTCGTCAGGTGCGGGATTTCAGGCGCGAGCGAGAAGTGCTCGAGCACGTTCGTCGGCGAGCAAAACAGTTGGACCTCGATCCGGATCTGGCCGAGGATCTGCTCAAGCGCCTGATCGAGGCATCGCTGACCCGCCAGGAGCAGGAGCGCGGCCGCCTGGCGGCGCGCGGAGACGGTCGACGGGCGCTGGTTATTGGCGGCGGCGGCCTGATGGGCCGCTGGCTGGCCGGCTTTCTCGACAACCAGGGTTTCTCGGTAGCCGTTGCCGATCCGTCACCGGCGCCCGAAGATCAGGATTGGTACGCTGACTGGACCGAAGCGCCGCTTGATGTTGAACTGATCGCCATTGCTGCACCCATTCGAATCAGCGCCGGGATTATCGATGGTCTGGCAGACCGGGGCACCGACGCGCTGGTGTTTGATATCGGCTCGATCAAGACGCCATTGATCAAACCACTTCGCCGGGCCGCCGCCGCAGGTCTGAACATCTGTTCGGTCCATCCAATGTTCGGCCCCGACACGCGTTTGCTGTCCGGGCGCCATGTTCTTCTGATGGATGTCGGTTGTGCCCAGGCGGTCGGCGACGCCGCGGCCCTGTTCACCGATACCATGGCCGAGGTCATGGCCGTCGAACTGGAGCAACACGACCGTCTGATCGCGCTGGTGCTGGGCCTGTCCCATGCCGTCAATATCGCTTTTTTCACGGCCCTGGCCGGTTCCGGCATCAAGGCCGAACAACTGGCCGGGATTTCCAGCACCACCTTTAGCCGCCAACTCGCCATCACCCGCGATGTTGCCGCGGAAAACCCTGACTTGTACTTCGAAATCCAGCGATTGAACCAACACGGCAACCTGGCCCGTGATGCGCTTTTGAGTGCTGTCACTCATCTCGATCAGTTAGTGACAAGCGACAATGTCGAGGGCTTCCGGAGCCTGATGGATACCGGCAGGCAATATCTCGAATCCCTGCAGGAGGTCATTCATCCAACGGATCCTCGGCTCGCTTCAAAGTAGGGCATCGCTGGTGAAGCGGTAGAAGCCAGAGTGAGGTGTCGTGGGAATTGATTTTGGTCAATGGTATTGTTGGCAGGTTGTGGCAATGTGCTGTTTTGGCCTATTTCGGGAGCTTTTATGAACCAGACCCAGATTCAGGAATTTCTTGGCGGGCACCCGTTGTTTGCGGATCTGTCCGACAGTCACCTTGAGTTTCTCGCCGCCAATGCCACCGAGCGCAGGCATGAAAAGGATGAGATCGTTGCCCGTCAGGGTGAGCGGGCGGATCGCTTCGTGCTGTTGCTGGAAGGCGAGTTGGCGGTGGAAATCCCGGCCATTACCGGGCCCAGGCTTGAGGTCACCCGCCTGGGCAAGGGCCAGGTGTTCGGCTGGTCCTGGCTGATCAAGCCGTACCAGTGGCACTTCAATGCCCGCACCACTCGACCTACTGTTCTGCTGGATTTTGACGGCAATGCCATTCTTGCCCACTGCGAAGAGGATGCCGCATTCGGGTACGCTCTGTTCAAGCGGTTTTCGTCATTGATGGGTGAGCGCCTGGAGGCGGCTCAGCGAAAGATGATGGATCAGTGGAGCCCGTCGGGATTTGCCTGAATCGGGTATGGATTCAGAGCTGTGCTTTGAAGGTCATATTCAATGGTTGGTCGGAACTTTCAGGCGGCGCCTCGACAGCGAATTGAAAAAAAAATCGCCGGGTGCTGGGCTCAAAAGCCAAGAGGGTGAACCCATCAACGTCCAAAACATGGTTTGTGCAACTTTTGTTACAAAGGCATATTCTATGCCACAATAAGCCGGTTCCGAGCGGGCGTCAGTTCGATATCAAACATACTAATATTCAATGGGCGCAATGGTGCTGGACTTCCTGGAGCCATTGATCAGCCTGCTTCAGGCCTATCCGCTGCTATTTATTTTTGTTGGCATGATTGTGGCCGGAGAAGTGGTACTCCTGCCGGCCATATTCCTGGCAGCATCCGGGCATTTGGATGTTGCAGCAGTAATTTCAGTGGCGGTTCTGGCCACTGTCTTGTCCGATCTCGCCTGGTATGGTCTCGGCCGGAAATTTCCCGCCACCGCACTCGACCGGATTCCCGGAAGAGGTAGCAACAGAGTCGTGCGTGGTCTGGAACGCCTGTTCAGTCAAAAGGGTATACAGATACTGTTTTTATCGAAGTTCGTTTATGGCACTCGAACGATCGCACAAATACTGGCAGGCGTGCACAACATGCCTTTCCGTACCTATTTTTTCTTCAATTTTCTCGCTGTGCTGGTGCTCTCGTCCGCGCTGGTTGGGATTGCCTATACCGTTGTCGGCTCGACTCGCAAGCTCGGCGAGGTCATGGACCATATCGAGATTGCATTTCTGCTGTTCGTCGTCATTGCGGTGTCCGGCAACTATCTGGTTACCCGACTGTTGAGGACGCGATGGTCTCGGTCATAATTCCCGCATTCAATGAGGTTGACACCATTGCCAGCGTAGTTTCCAGTGCGCTTCCACATCCGTGGGTGGAGGAAGTCATTGTGGTGGATGATGGTTCCACGGACCAGACCGCCCAGGCGGCAGAGGCGGCGGGTGCGCGAGTCATCCTGCTCGATCGAAACAGGGGCAAGACGGCAGCAATGGATGCCGGCGTGCGTTCAGCGAAGGCCGACATCCTGTTATTTCTTGATGCTGATGTCACCGGGCATACTGAGCAGACGTTGTCCCAGATCATGCAGCCGGTTATCGAAGGTCGCTTTGAAATGTTTGTGGGCTTGCGCGCTCGTTCGACGCTGATGCTTAACCGGGCGTTACGATATTTTCCGATCATCGGCGGGGAGAGGGCTTTGACGCGCCGATTGTGGGAGTCCATCCCGCAGAATAGCGTAGCCGGCTTTCAGATCGAGATTGCTCTGAACTACAGTTCTAAGCAGTTCGAGAACGGTATGGGTTTCGAGCTGATGTATGGCACATCCCACCGGATCAAGGAACGGAAATATGGTGTGGTTACCGGTGTTGCACGACGTTTTCGGATGATCGGACAAGTCCTGTCGATATCGTTCCGGCTTTATATTGTCGGATTCGTCAATCGGGGTGCTGGTCGAATCAAAAAGAGGGTTAGAGCGCTGGTTCGCGCCCGGGCGAATGGCTAGCTCGCAGGTGTCATGATGCGATCGCTGTGGTCAACGGCAGGGGAGTTCAGAGCGCGACGAGTTTCGAGGATTGATCGATGAACCGCGGCTTTTGGACGATTCTGGTCCTGTCTGCTGCCGTGTTGCTGTGGTGGATGCAGCCCGATGGGCTTGCGCCAGTACCCGATTCCAGTCAGCCAACCGGCGCGGTGGAATCGCCGCTGATCGTTCGCGATGTGGCGGTGCGCGATGTCGGCGGGCAGGTGGCCTGGCGCGGGGATGTGGACCTCAGGCCGGTGCTGGCCCGCATCGAGCGCGGCCAAAGTGATCCTCACCGCAACGATGGCGGGGTCTTCCATAATCGGGAAGGTCGCTTGCCACAGCGTCTGCGTGGTCACTATCGTGAATACGTAGTACGAACGCCCGGTATTTCTCACGCCGGGCCGCAGCGCCTGGTGATCGGGCGCGACGGCGAGGTTTACTACACCGCCGACCACTATCGAAGTTTTCGGCGGCTGGAATGAAGGATTCACTTGATTGGGCTGATCGAGTGGAAGCCTGGCTCGCGAATGACTCCGCGGTTATTTCCCTGTCGGGTTTGTCCAGGGTCAAGACATTGGTGGATTGGCTGGACGAGCATGGTCTTGACAGCCTGGTGGTTGACCTGTCGAAAGTCCGCGACAAGCAGACGCTGATGAGCGCCTTTCAGCACGACCTCGGATGGCCTGACTGGTTTGGGGCCAACTGGGATGCCCTGTCCGATCTGCTGATGGGCGATCAGGCGGATGACGCCCGGCACAACGTGCTGATTCTGATCAACCCTGCCGACTTTATGGCGCAAGCGGCCGACACCGCCGATACCCTGATGTCATTGATCGAGGAACTGAGTGCCGACTCGCACAGCTTGCTGCTCGGAGCCATTCTGATCAGTGATGATCGAATGTCGTAATCGCCAGGAATGAGTCGTTCTGGGATCCATAGGTGCTTTGAAAGATCCCCTGGTTTGCAAAGTTGACTTCCGTGCAGCCTTGATTGCAAGGTACCTGGAAACTTGGAACAAGTAGCGGTGGAGCCAGCATGGCCGATCATCAGCACAAAAGTAGCAGCGAGCAGGATAACGGCAACCATACTGAAAAAGATCCGGTCTGCGGAATGTCGGTCGATCCGCACACCACGAAGCATCGCAGTCAGCATGGCGGTAAACCCTGGTACTTCTGTTCGTCGCGCTGCAAGTCCCGATTCGATGAGCAGCCGGAAAAATTCCTGGGCGAAAAACAGCAACAGCAGGAGTCGGTAGCTCCCGGAGCCGTCTATACCTGCCCCATGCATCCTGAAGTCAGGCAGCAGGGGCCCGGTGACTGCCCGATCTGCGGCATGGCCCTGGAACCGGAGCAGGTAAGTCTGGATGACGGTCCCTCCGAGGAGCTCGGGGACATGACCCGTCGATTCTGGATCGGCCTGGTACTGACTTTGCCTGTGCTGGTACTGGAAATGGGTGGGCACCTTATCGGGCTTGGTTACGTTGTTCGTCCCCAAACCTCCAACTGGATTCAGCTGGTGCTGGCAACCCCCGTGGTTCTCTGGTGCGGCTGGCCGTTCTTTGTCAGGGGCTGGAAATCCATTCTCAGTCGAAACCTGAACATGTTCACGCTGATCGCCATTGGTACCGGCGTGGCGCTGGTCTACAGCCTGGTGGCGACACTGGCACCGCAGGTGTTTCCGGATGCATTCCGCCAGGCGGGAGGTTCGGTCGCCGTTTATTTCGAGGCTGCTGCGGTCATCGTGGTGCTGGTTTTGCTCGGGCAGGTACTGGAGCTTCGAGCGCGAGAGAAAACCTCGGGGGCTATCAAGTCTTTGCTGGACCTGGCCCCGGCCACGGCAAGGAAGTTGGATGATGAGGGCGGCGAGTCCGACGTGTCACTTGATCAGGTCAAGGTAGGTGATCGTCTGAGAGTGCGACCCGGCGACAAAGTGCCTCTGGATGGTGAAGTGCTGGAGGGCCGCTCGAACGTCGATGAGTCCATGGTGACCGGCGAGCCGATGGCGGTCAGCAAGGGGGCTGGCGATCAAGTGATCGGCGGCAGCATCAATCAGCAGGGCAGCTTCATCATGCGAGCCGACAAAGTCGGTCGCGACACCATGCTGTCGCAGATCGTACAGATGGTTGCCAGTGCCCAGCGCAGCCGTGCTCCGATTCAAGGGCTCGCGGATAGAGTGGCCAGTTGGTTTGTGCCGGCGGTGATCGTAATAGCACTTGTTGCCTTCGTCGTATGGTCTTTTGTCGGCCCGTCTCCACCAATGGCATTCGGTCTGATTGCGGCGGTCAGCGTGTTGATCATTGCCTGCCCTTGTGCATTGGGCCTGGCAACACCGATGTCGATCATGGTTGGAGTGGGGCGGGGGGCTCAAAGCGGTGTGTTGATTCGTGATGCCGAAGCGCTCGAGCGGATGGAAAAGGTCGATACCGTTGTCGTGGACAAGACCGGTACGCTGACCGAAGGAAAGCCACAAGTGACCGGGCTGGTGGTGGCCGAGGGATTCAGTGAAGAGGACCTGATGAGATTTGCCGGCGGTGTGGAAAAGGGCAGTGAACATCCTTTGGCGCACGCCATCCTCGAAAAGGCCAGGGCGATGGATCTCGAATTGCCGGACGCTGAAGATTTTGATTCCCCCAACGGCAAAGGCGTGACCGGCAGTATTGATGGTCGACGGATTCTGCTAGGCAATCGTCTGCTGATGGAGTCGGAAAACGTCAATACGGCTGACTATGACGGTGAAGCGGATCGGCTGCGCGAAGACGGAGCCACCGTGATCTTCGTAGCTGTCGATGGGAGTGTCTGCGGATTGCTGGCCATTGCCGACCCGGTCAAGGAGACCACGAAAGCGGCGATATCAGCGTTGCAGAAGGATGGAATCCGGGTGGTCATGCTGACTGGCGACAATCAAACATCGGCGGAGGCGGTCGCCCGCAGACTTCATATCGATGAAGTGGAAGCGGAAGTTCTGCCTGAAGACAAGGGCCGGATCGTCCAGCGTCTGAAAAATGAAGGCCGTGTGGTGGTGATGGCCGGTGATGGCGTCAATGATGCTCCGGCGCTGGCGACGGCAGATGTCGGCATAGCCATGGGCACGGGAACGGACGTGGCTATCGAAAGTGCCGGCATCACCCTGCTCCGTGGTGACCTGATGGGAATCGTCGAAGCCCGTCGACTCTCCCAGGCCACCATGCGCAATATTCGCCAGAATCTGTTCTTCGCCTTTTTTTACAACGCCGCCGGCGTGCCCATTGCTGCCGGTGTTCTGTATCCGGTGGCAGGCATACTACTGTCGCCGATCTTTGCCGCTGCAGCCATGTCTTTGTCATCAGTCAGCGTCATCGTCAACGCACTTCGGTTGCGAGTGATCAAGTTATGAGTCTTTGAAAGGGACGTTGGTTATAGATGTGGCCAAGTTCAATCTTTCTGGAACGCTTCAGTGACCTGCTCGCGAGATCCAGCCATCCTGACGAGTCAAAGCTTCGACAATTGTTTCTTCCAGAGTCTGACTCCGCCGGGCCAACTCCTTTCGCATTTGTTTCCTGTTCCAGTCAATTTCGATTCGACCATCGAGCAGTATGAGTACGTGATCGTAAAGCTGCTCGACGGTCGCGAGATCATGGGTAGCCATGATGATGCTGCAACCGCTTTCTTTTACCAGGCTCTTCAGGATTTTCTTCAAGGCCAGGGAGCTGACCGGATCCAGGCCATTCAAGGGCTCGTCAAGCAGGATGAGCGGGGGTGAGGCGAGTAAGGCAAGGAGCACGCTCAACTTCTGCCGGGTTCCCAGGGAGTAGCTGCTCACCCATTGGTCCACCCAGGGAGTAAGCCCCAGTTCCTCGACTTGCTGCCGGCTTGCGTCGGGTATGCTCTCCAATCCCCGGGCCTGGGCAAACAACTGCAAACATTGCTTGCCGGTCAAAAGGTTGGGGAGTTTTTCCTGGGAGACCATGAAGCCAGTCTGTCGACGTGCAAGGACGAGTTGACTGTCGATGCTGTATCCGCCAACGTGGATCTGACCCTGCCTTGACTCGCCAAGACCGGCGATGCTGTTTAGCAGGGTCGTCTTTCCGCTGCCGTTGGGTCCAATCAGGGCAACCAGTTCCGCTCGATTCACGCTCAAATCCACACCATCGAGCACACGGCGTTTCCCCCGGCAGATCGTCAGGTTCTTGATTTTCAGACGGTTGCTCATGGGCGGATGGAGCGCTTGAGCAGAATCAACATCAACAGAAGCCAAAAAAGTGGGGCCAATGGCGGCATTGACTGGCTGAGCAGGGCCCAAAGAATCACGATACTTGAGATACGCCATTGAGGTATCGAGGCAGAGTGCCGCCAGGCCAGCACCCCGGCCAGCGCGAGAAGCGATACAGCTTGAAAGAGTAGCGGAACCACGATGGCGCTGGTCATTGATGCGCCCAGGAATATCAGGCCCAACGCCAGCAGAATGGACACGATCACGATCAAGGCCAGCGGCAAGGCTGATAGCATCCAGATCAGTGCAATCGTTTGCGAGGGTAGGGTGCGCAGCACTTGCGATGCTTCGACGATGACCCGCATCCAGGCCGACCAGGCATTGACGACCTGAATCATCGCCCAGCCGACCAACAATGCCAGTGCGACGCCGATGGTGGAAGCACCGGCCGGAATCAGTATCAACAGGCCGCCGACGGCCCAGCGCGTGCCTGGAGCCCAGAAGCTGTCACGAAATTGTGCCCATTGCCAGTGGCGCAATATTCCTGCCGCTGTCCCAGTCTGCGGGCGGACAGACGCCTTGGCGGGATTTTTCGCTGACTTTATACCTCCCTTGCTGACTGGACGTCGCGCTAACCACTCGGCCGTCAGAGCAGATCCAATGGGCACGGCCAGCGCCAACAGCCAATTGGGCCATGACAAAGCCTGATGGAAATGACGTTCCAGTACTACCAGCATGGCAAGCAAAAGCGCTGCCTGAACTAGGCAAAGCAGGAGTAGTGTGCACGCTAAATGGCTCCGTGAAGCCTGTGGCATCTGCGGTAGCGCAGCCATCCAGCCGCTTGTCGATTCCTGATGGTGCCTTTTTACCTGCGGCATCAGACTGCCAACCGCCAGCACGAACATTCCGGCCCAGACCAGGGCAGCGCGGTCGCGCAAGATATGTTCGAGTAGATCTGAGTGCTGGTCAATCACTGCCAGCGTCATTTGGAGAAGCAACCAGGCGAGTCCCGCAATCAATATCACCAGCAAAATGGAAAGCCAAAGCCGTGACCGTGCAATACTGACCAGATTACCCAGTACCAACTTTTGGGACTGCGCTACCGGGTTGAAATCGGGCTGACGTATCATCAGGTGCAAACTACCCGCTTCGACCGTGTTTGTGAATAGGTTAGGAGTCACATAAGTGGGAAGCAGGTAGGCTCTGTTCGGACAATCAAGGTTGCACTCGTATCTCGGAGGTTCAGGTTGCGCAAACGGTGTTTTCAGGTTTTTCTTTGCGTTTTTGTCTGCTTACAGGCGGAGACGGTTCAGTCGGACTTTTACGAGCGACTGCTGGCGACGCCGACGGTGACTGAGGTGACGCCCTGTTTCTCTGAGCGTTTTTCAACCTATGAGGGCTGGCGGGACTCTATCGCTTCGAAGAGAGACGACTTTGACCGTGCGTCTTTCGAGGAAACCTATGATCGCGAAGAATTTGAGAGGTACCAGTCGAATACAGACTGTGCGTTTTTCATATATAACGTCGACGGTCTTGAAATTGGTGGATATGCGCTGGCGCCAAAACAAGGTTCCAATCTTCCAGTAGTCGTTGTAAATCGAGGTGGCACCGGAACCTTCGGAAGCATGGATTTTCCCTCGTTGTTTCATCGCATCTTTCTGTTTGCCGAGCATGACCATTTTGTCATTGGCTCACAGTATAGAGGTGGCCTCGGCAAGCCTGTGGAGATCGGGGGAGAGGATGAGTGGGGAGGTGCCGATGTGGAAGATGTTCTGGCCTTGGTGCCGATCCTGGAGCATCTTGATGAAGCTGATGCCAGTCGAGTGGGAATGTATGGCGCAAGTCGTGGATCGGTAAATATGTTCCAGGCGGTTCGCGAGTTTCCGAATGTGAAGACGGTTGTCAGTCTTTCTGGCGTTTACGATCTGGAGCATGAGCTCAACGCACGTCCGAGAATGAATGAGGTGCTACGGAGGCATGTGCCTGATTTCGAAGAGAATCGGGAGGTTCAGCTTTCGAAAAGATCGGTGGTGGATTGGGTGGAACTGATCAATCCAAATGTGCCCATCTTCCTTTTGCACGGGGCATACGACGAACGGGCTACTGCAAGCGGTGCGCTTGCATTTGCGCAGTTGTTACAAGAAAGATTTCATCCGTATAAACTCACAATTTATGAGCGAGATGACCATTTCCTGAGCGCAAACTCGGACAGCGTAGATAAAGCAATCCTTGAATGGTTTAAAAGCTACTTGCGCTAGAGCCCTGTTCCTTGAACCTTGAGCCTTGAACCTCGGCGTGTCAGTCGCCCTTGGCCAATTCACGTCCGATCAGCATGCGGCGGATTTCATTCGTGCCGGCGCCGATGTCGTAGAGTTTGGCGTCGCGCAGCAGGCGACCGGTGGGGTATTCGTTGATGTAGCCGTTGCCGCCGAGGGCCTGGATGGCTTCGAGGGCGACCTGGACGGCGCTGGTCGAGGCATGCAGCAGGCAGGCCGCGGCATCGATGCGGGATTTTTCGCCCTGGTCGTAGTCGGCAGCCACCTGGTAGGCGAAGCCGCGCGAGGATTGCAGCATGGCGTACATGTCGCCGATCTTGGCCTGCATCAGGCCGAAGTCAGAAAGGGTTCGACCGAATTGCTTGCGTTCGCGAACATAGGGCAGGACATTGTCCATCGCCGACTGCATGATACCGATCGGACCGCCGGACAGAACCAGTCGCTCCGAGTTCAGGCCCGACATCAGGATCTTGACGCCCTGGTTGACTTCACCAAGTACGTTCTCGTCCGGAATCTCGCAGTTGTCGAACACCAGTTCACAGGTATTCGAGCCGCGCATCCCGAGTTTGTCGAGTTTCTGAGCCTTGCTGAATCCGGTCATCCCGCTTTCGACGATGAAGGCGGTCATGCAACGGCTGCCGGCTTCGGGGCCGGCGGTACGCATGTAGACCAGGGCCACGTCGCATTCCGGGCCGTTGGTAATCCACATCTTCGAGCCGTTGGCGACCCAGACATCGCCGCGCTTTTCAGCCTTGCAACTCATTGACCCCACAACGTCCGAACCGGCACCGGGTTCGGACATGGCCAGCGCACCTTTCCACTCACCTGAAACCAGCTTCGGGACGTATTTCTGGCGTTGCGCATCGTTGCCGTTGCGACACAGGTTATCCAGGCACAGATTGGAATGCGCGCCATAGGAAAGTCCGACCGATGCCGACGCGCGAGAAATCTCTTCCATCGCCACCAGGTGGGCCAGGTAGCCCATTTCCGCGCCACCGTATTCCGCCGGAATGGTGATTCCCAGCAAACCCATGTCACCGAGCGCCTGCCACAACTCCTGCGGAAACTCGTTCTGATGATCAATTTCCTCCGCCCGAGGCGCAATGGCCTCATCGGCAAAGCGACGAACGGTGTCGCGGAGGAGTTCGATGTCTTCGGACAGTTTCATGGCTGGATACGTTTTCCGATTTCCGGTTTCCGGTTTCCGGGAAGGCTCCGATGATTATGGAAGCAGCCTGAGAGCTGTCCGATGGTTGCAAGGCATGGTGTTTCGACCGTGTTGATCGACGCCAGCCCGTAAACCGTAAACCGGAAACCGGAAACCGTTGGCATTAGTGATTTCCGCGTTCGCGCCCCGGGAAGCGGTGCGAGCGGCCCATGAACGGCAGTTTGAGCTTGCCGATGGTGGTGATGCGTTCTTCGGCCATGCGGTCGGCGGCTTTCCAGCTCGGGATACCGTCACGCTCGGCGATCTGGAAGATCTTCGAGACGTTGTAGTAGATCGTGCGCATCATGCGCTTGGCACGTTCGCGGTTATAGCCTTCGAATTCGATTGAAACGTTCATCAGGCCACCGGCGTTGACGGCGTAGTCCGGTGCATACAGGATGCCGCGGCGTTCCAGTTCGTTGCCGCATTCTTCCGTGGCCAGCTGATTGTTGGCAGCGCCACAGACGATCTTGAACTTGAACCGGGGAATGGTCTGCTCGTTGACGATGGCACCGAGCGCCGTCGGGCAGAACACATCAGCGTCAACGTCGTAAATATCATCCAGGCCAACAGCCTCGCAGCCCAGGTCGACCGCTGCCTGCACGGATTCTTCGTTGATATCGGTGACAAAAACCTTGGCACCTTCGTTGCGCAGCAGCTTGACCAGTTCGAAGCCGACATGGCCAACGCCCTGAACGGCGTAGCTGTAGTCGCCCACTTCTTCATTGTTGAACTTGTGCTGCAGCGAGGCACGGATGCCCTGCAGGGTGCCGAAGGCGGTAAATGGGGAAGGATCGCCAGAACCGCCGTGAACCTGGTGGACGCCGACACAGTTGTCAGTTTCCTGGAAGACGTATTCCATGTCGTTGACGTCGATTCCAACGTCTTCAGCGGTGATGTAGCGGCCGTTCATGGAATCGATAAAACGTCCGAACGAGCGGAACAGGGCTTCGGACTTGTCCTTGCGCGGGTCGCCGATCAGGACTGACTTTCCGCCACCCAGATTGAGGCCGGCAACCGCCGCCTTGTAGGTCATTCCGCGCGACAGGCGCAGCACATCGTCAAGCGCTTCCTGCTCGGTAGCGTAGGGCCACATGCGCAAGCCGCCCAGGGCGGGACCCAGGGTGGTGTTGTGAATGGCAATGATGCCCTTCAGACCGGCTTCCTTGTTGTGGCAGAACACGACCTGCTCATGTTCGGTCGTGTGAATGGTTTCGAACAAATTCATTGATATTCCTCCAGGTGCCCGCGCTTCTTTGTCGCGAGCGGTCGGACCGACCCCCCGAATGGATCGGCCTGCGGACAAGCAATATGTTGGGCTCGGCTCAAGGATCAGCCGGGCGGCGACTGCCCGAGCGCGAATCGCAGAACAGGCAGCCCGGTATTTTAACGCAAATGAAGAGTTGGCGGGATGGGTTCAGGGGATGCTCGCGGCCGATTGCCTGTCAGTCTGTGGCCCGTCGTCGAACTGCGGGTTCCTGGATGCGGCCTGGGCAGACCAGTCGGCTGCCAGGTCGACTTCTTCCAGTGACCATGCCAGCCTGGCGGCGGCGTCGATCACGCTTGCGTCCTCGGGGACTCTTTCTGCCATGATCGACGAGATCTCGCCCCAGATGGCGACGACTGTGTCATTGGCGCCGGCAATCTCGTTCAGGGCAATGGCAATCCCGGCACGGGTGACCAGGCATTCCAGCCGCAGCCAGTCGATGTTGGCCTCGACCCGGCTAAGTCGTTCGGCCTCGATCAGTGTTGCAAATTGCAGCTCAGGCGTTTGGCGACTGGCCCGGGCGGCCAGGACCTCGGCAATCAGGCAGCCGAACTCCAGCGGATTGGCATCCGGCCGCTCCAGCCTGCGGTAGATTGCAAGCGCTTCGTCAGCGGCTTGCTCCAGGTCTTCTGAGTGCGAGGGGGCGCTGAAACGATATTGGTGGCGGAGTACGCCGGCCAGGTTGATCAAGCCGCTTTCATGATCGGGATCAAAATCCAGCAGGCGGCGCAGGGAATTCTCCGCTTGGGCCAGCGCGGGTAGAGGATCCTCGCCGGCACGATATTGAAACTCCGCCAGACCCCACCACAGCAGGGCCAGCGTGTTGTAGGGCGTGGCATAGTCGGGGTAGCGCTCGATCAGTACTTCCAGACCCCGCTCGAGTCGCTGATGATCCGCCATGTCGTACAAACCGCGCTTCTGCTGGTCGTAGAGCAGGAAAATCTCGGCGGCCATCGCGTTGTGCACCGTCCGGCGATCGTCTGGCTGGATCTCGGCGGCGCGCTGCATCCAGCGGATAGCTTCTTCGTTCGCTGCTTCCCCGTTGATTGAGTCTCCAATGGCATGGCGTGATGTGGCGATGTTGCTCCAAGTCAGTGCCAGGTTGTTGATGATGTTGATGCTCCCGGGGAACTGCTCGTGAGCCTGGTAAAGGATGTCGCGCGCCCTTTCCAGATAATCGGATGCCGGTTGACCATTGCTCATGGACCAACGTCCCTTGAGCTGCAATGCGGTGCCCAGGGCCAGGCGGGCGGCATGATTGTCGGCTGCCTTTGCGAGTGAACGCTCGGCCAGATCAATTGCTTCATTGACCAGGTGGATGTAGTCCTTGCGTGAGCTCTGGTAGTGTTTGGCCGTTTGCCACAGCCAGTAGGCCCTGGCGGACATCAGGTCAGGATCTTCGGCGCGAATGCTCAGGCCGGTGCGGCAATGTTCGATGCGTTCGCGGCTGTTTTCAGTATCCGGGTCGTAGCGGGTGTTGAGTGGGTTTGCCTCGACAGCGGCCAGCTGGCAGCGAGCCAGGTGAGCGGCGGCACTGGAGCGCGCGGTATCGATCAGGCTGACCAGCATACGGTCGACGCGATCGATCCTGGAGGTGGCCTGGTTCTGTTCGTGCATCAGTTCCAGGCTGGCTTCGGCGGTTTGATGCTGGGCCAGGATCAACTGCGTATCCCAATCATCGGGTGCGACAGGCTCAATGATCTCAATCCATTCCAGTGCGGCATTCCGGCCTTCTCCGAGGCTGATTCGGACCAGACGCTCGGTTTCATCAGGAAGGAGGTCCCGGTAAGGTTTCAGATCGTCCAGCAGATCGTTGCGAGCCTGTTCATCCAGTCCTGGCAGGAGTTCGGGGTCGACCGACAGGCTGCGCTGGATGCGTTGCTCGTTGTATTGCCGAAGCAGTGCCCGAGCGGCCCGGTTGGCAATGGCTGGTCGCCGCAATCCTGATTGCCATGCGCTCTCGGCTAGTTCCAGAGCGGTCGGGTAGTCACCCAGTTCATACTGCAGATCGGCCATGGCGGAATGAACCTCAGCGCTGGCCCGCCGCCCGGTCCGGCGGGTTTCGCTTGCGAGCATTTCAAGGGTATTCAGCGCCAGTTCGCGCGTTTCCGACTGGTTGTGGACCGGGCGCATCTGGTCGATATACCAGTCGCTGCGAATGCGTTCAGCGCTGGAAATCAGATTGCGTGCGCTGGCCAGTTCACGTTCGCTTTGCTGCCAGCTCCACAGCGCCGCCCCGGTACTGGCGGTGACCAGGATGAGGGCCGCCAGAGCTGTGAACGACAGCCCCGGATTGTGCCGTGACCAGCGTTGCAGGCTGTAGAGACGGCCGATTCTCCGGGCCTTGACGTTCTGGCCCTGGCGAAAGGCGTGCAGGTCGGCCAACAAATCCCGGGCATTGTTGTAGCGGTCGCTGGGGCGATGCTCCAGACACTTGGCGACGATCCGAACCAGCCCTTCTGGCAGATGTCGCCGCATGCTTGAAATTGGCGCGATATCGCCGGAGGCTGCCTGCAGCATCATCGCCACCGGGGTGTCGGCGTCGAATGGCAGACTTCCGGTAAAAAGGCGGTAAAGGATAACGCCCAAAGCGAATACGTCGGCACGGGCGTCGATGTGTTTTTCACCGCGGGCCTGTTCGGGGGCCATGTAGCCGGGCGTGCCGATCGCATGTCCGGTCACTGTCAGCGTGGCGTCTTCGGTCTGGCGGGCCAGTCCGAAGTCCATCACCCATGCATGCGGTCCTTCGTCTGTCTCTTCGACCAGGATGTTGGCCGGCTTGAGATCGCGGTGGGTCACGCCACGGTCGTGCGCCAGTGCCACGGCTGCCAGAACCTGTTCAAACAAGCTCAGCCGGGTGTCCTGGTCGGCGCCTTCCAGTGCCCGATCAATGGGCTCGCCCTCGACCAGGTCCATGGCGATGTAGTGGCGACCAAGATGCACACCGGTCTGGTGGACCGGCAGAATGTGAGGGTGTTCGAGTCCCTTTTGGGTTTCAGCTTCGCGGACCATCCGGGCGATGGCACCGGGCTCTTCGGCCTTCAGGTACTTGACGGCGATGTTGCGGCCGAGCGTGGGGCACCAGGCACGGACGACTTCGGCTGAGCCACCGCTAGCCAGCGGTACTCCGGTTTCCCAGTCCAGCGGGTCGGATTTGACTTCATTCGACGGCAATATCCAACTCCTGGATGCGCCGGTAGAGGGTCGAACGGCCGATGCCCAGCTGATTGGCCGTTTGGCTGATATTGCCGCCATGGCTGCTCAGCGCCTGTTGAATCGCCTTGCGCTCGGCCTGTTCCAGGGCATCTTTCAGTGTGGCGGGCCCGATGATCTCCTGTGGCTCGGCCAGACGAATGCGGTCCTGCAGATGATCGGACCGGAGTGCTTCACCATCATTCAGGAACAGGGTGCAGCGCTTCATCTCGCGTTCGAGTTCGCGCACGTTGCCTGGCCAATGGTAAGCCTTGAGGCGATCCAGCGCGGCACGCGAAATGCCGCCGAACCCGATGCCCGCTTTCTTGCACGCGGCCTGCAGAAAGTGGACGGCAAGATTGGCAATGTCCATGTGCCGTTCGGCAAGCCGCGGCAGCCGGACCTGCCAGTCGGCAATACGGTGATAGAGATCAAGGCGAAAGCGGTCTTCCTCGACCAACTGGTTCATGTCGTGGTTGGTAGCCGAGACCACGTGGACGTCGGCCGGCCGCGGCCGGTCGCTACCGATGCGAAACACCTCGCGCTCCTGCAGTACGCGCAGGATGCGCGCCTGGGTGGCCGGCTGCATGTCACCGATCTCATCGAGAAACAGCACCCCGCCATGTGCTTGTTCGAACTTGCCGGCTCGTTCGCTCACACCGGTGGCCACGCCTTTCTCGATACCGAACAGTTCGGCATCGAGCAAGTCCGCCGGCAGGCTGGCGCAGTTGATGGTGACCAGCGGTCGATCCGATCCGCCCGCAGCATGCAGAAAACGCGCGAACAATTCCTTGCCGGTGCCCGAGGCACCCTCGATCAGCACATTGATGTCGCTGTCGGCCACCCGGGCAGCCTGTTGGTAGAGTGAGCGCAGGCCCGGATGGCCGGTCGGTGGCACCGGCAGGGGAGGAAGCCCGCCGGGTTGGATTTTCACATTGCGCTGGTGGGCCCGATGCGGGGTCTGCGCGGTCAGTTGCACCAGGCTCAACGCAAAGCCGGCGACTGCTTCGAAAGCAGACGGGGCGATGCGCCTGCTGGCGGCCAATTCGATGCACCATGGCCCGTCGCAGTGTCGGTGCTGACCGTCGGCATCCTCATCGCCGGTGCCTGTTTCGACGATGACCGAGTCATCACTCAGCAGGCGCCAGCGACCAGCGATGACCTTCGGCAGGCAATCGATGATGCAGGCGGCATGGCTATTGGCCGGCAGGGTACGTAGCCGGCCGATGAGTTCGGGCAGTTGGGCGATAAAGAACTGCGCCAGACGGTCACTGGCCAGGGTCGGGGGAATATCAGACAAGGGACGAGCCGCAGCGGGTCCGGGCTCTGGCTGCCCGACCGCGACTTCGAACTCGGCCGCGTCTTCCAGGCGCAGTTCGGCGTGAATGCTGCCAAACTGCAAGCGATCGCCGGGCATGAAGGACTCGATCCCCTCAATACGGCGATTGTTGATGCGGGTGGCGTTGGTGGACTCGAGATCTTCCAGTCGCCAGCCATCCGGGTCGCGCTTCAGACGCGCATGGCGGCGTGACACCGAGATTTCCTCGATGACAATGTCGCAGTCGCCGCCGGTGCCGATGATGCATTCATCACCCTCAATGGCGAAGCGGCGGGTCCCCGACTCAAGATTCATGCACAAGACGGCTTGCTGCATGGTCTGAAGATTTTGCCCTGAAGTTTCTGATAGTCCCGTGCAAAAGCATACTCCAGCCACCGGGTTTTCGCATCTTCGTTGTCTTGGAAAAGGGAATAGCGTCTCGCTTCCGGGACATTCTGCGCGTCCGATTTTCCGGTAAAGCCCCGGTTTCAGGCACTTTCGTTGCCTGGCACGAAATGTGCTTCAAGGCCGCCATCGAACCATTCAGTCCTGGGGACCCAGCGCATGAAAAGAAGCACAGTCATTCAAGCCAGCCTGCCAACTCTGGTGATGCTGGTCTGTATTGCCGCACCGATCCAGGCCGGTGAAACCGAAACCTTTTCGATCGACTGGTACAGCATCGATGGCGGCGGGGCCATGCAATCCACCGGCGGAGATTTCGAGCTGTCCGGGACCATCGGCCAGCCCGACGCCACCGCCGCGCGCGTTCTGCACGGCGGGCAATGGAAGCTGACTGGTGGCTTCTGGGCGCTGAGCCTGGAAGACCTGGCCGATCGACTCTTCGGCGATCGCTTCGAAGACCAACAGGGAGACTGAAGTGCAAATCACCATCCGATGGATCATCTTCGCCGCTGCCTTGTTACTGGTTGCCGGCCACGGCACGGCCAGCACCGCCATCAGCTACCAGGGCCGGCTGGATGCCGGCGGGCAGGCTTTCGATGGCACCGCGGATATGGTGTTCGAACTCTACGATGCCGAATCCGGGGGAAGTCCAGTTGGGTCGCCGGCCGTCCTCAATGGCGTGCCGGTAGCGCAGGGGCTGTTCCAGGTTGAGCTCGACTTTGGTGCGCAGCCCTACGACGCCGGGCTTTGGCTTCAGCTGAGTGTTGACGGGCAGGCTCTGACTCCACGTCAGCGGCTCAGGGCGGCACCGTTGGCTGTTCACGCGCTGAGTGATGCCACCGCCGCAGGCACGGGTCTGGAGCTCGTCGGTACCGAACTGTCAATCGGCAGCGGGTTTCGACTGCCCCAGTTCTGCAGTGAGGGTGAGGTTGTCAAGCTCGCCGGCAGTGGCGAATGGGACTGCGCCGTCGACGAGTCGGCCAACTACACCGGCAGCGTGCCTGTGCAAGTCGACGGTACCGAGATCTCGCTGGTGCCCGGCTCGGTAAGCAACACCTTTATCGCGCCGCTGACCCTGACCGACGGCCAGATCGCCCCGGATGCACGAATCGATCCGGTCAAGATCGATGGCACCGCAGCAACCCTGTCCGGCGACCAGGTTTTTGACAATGGAACCCTGTCAATCGATGCCGGTCAGGACCGCATTGGTATTGGCACATCGCAGCCCGAGGCCACACTCGATGTTCGCGGGGATATCGAGCTGGACGGTGACCTTCGTCTGCGCTCGCCCCGCACCTACTCGATCAACGTTTCGGGTGCGGCTTACCGTCCGACCGACATTGCTACCGAGGACGATCATCTCTCTACCAACGAGTCGGGCGGCTACCTTTATATGGGGGGCAATCTGGACAACCCGGGCGATACGGCGCTTGCCGCGGACGCCATCGCTCCGATCAGTTTGCCGGCGGGTGCCACCGTCACCCGATTGACCTGCGACTTCTACGACAGCACCACTGCCGATGATCTGAGCGGTACCGCCTACCTGACTCGTCGTACCGCCTCGAACACTTTCGGATCAACCATGGCCTCGGTCAGTCTGTCGACTACAGGTATTGCAGATACCAATATACAGAGCAGCTTTGACGACACCATCAGTTCACCGGCCACGATCGACCCTGCGGACTATTTATGGATGCGTGTACGTATCCAAACTGGATCCTATTCGGGACTTTCCTTGCGCTTCTATGGCTGCAGCGTTGAATACACGATTGAGAGCCTTTGATGATGCTGTCCGGGAAGTTGCACCCATTCATCAACTCATACCCTGCTGTTCAATTTCGCTTCGACGACCCAGACCACTTAAAGGAGATACCAAAATGCAACGTACAACAACACTATTGATCCTCACCTTCGCGCTCGCCGCTTGCGGCGGCAGTGACGGTGATGCCGGGGATTCCGGCAATGGCAACGGCGCGGCCGCTGCCGCCAGCCGGGTAGCCACTGGTATGAGGGCGCCGGAAGCCACGCTGGTTGATCTCGATCCCTGTGAGCTGCTTACTTCCGATGAATCCGGGTCGTACCTGGATGGCTACCGCGAGTCAGAAGAAGCGATACGCGGCGGCATGAAGGAATGCCAGCACAAGGGTGGTTCTTTCACCAGTGTCCGGGTACAGGTCGGCGGCATGAGTCTGGACGACTTCGAAACCCTGATGGCCGTCAATCACAGCCTGATGGACGACGTGGAATTGCAGAACGTAGCCGGTGTGGGTGACAAGGCCTATTTCCTGCGCAGTCTGTGGGTGCATTCGGGTGACTACATCCTGCATGTCGACGTCAACTCGCTGCCGGCCAAACGTGACAGTAGCGGTAGCACCAAGCGCGACCAGGGGGTGGAAATCGCGCGCCAGATGGTGGCCAGGCTGTGAGCTTGCGGAAGTCGCGATGTGTGTTGCTCATGCTGGTGTTGATGCTGACAGCCTGTGGCAGTGACGAGCGTGCCGCCGGTCTGGCCCAGGAGGCCGATGACTTCATGGCCGATATGAGCGCCGGAATCTGGGCCGTGGCCTACAGCCGCCTGGATGAGCAACGCCAGGCCGAATGCGGCTCGCCTCAAAACCTTGGCCAACTGGTAGAAGGCGCCGGCAAGCGACCGGCGACCTGGATATTGAGGGAGCCCACCGTGCGCAAGCAATGGGGGCTGATCAGCGGCACGATGGAAAAAACCGACGGCAGCCCGGGCATCGCCGAGTTCTCGCTCAGCCTGGTCGATGACGAATGGCGCATCAATGCCTGGTCATTGGATAACCGTGATTTGTGTCTTGAGGCTCATGCCCAGACCCCATAAGATCCGGCAGACCGCCACACAGGCAGTCGGCCAGATCGAGACAACTGATTGACTAGGTGTGCAATCTCAGTAGGTTGTCCACATGAGCAGGCTGGATACTTGGTGGCAAGCGACGAGTGGTGCCATCTGCTGGCGAGCCGAGGGTCAAATCGCCAAAGTTGATTGATTCGGCTTCTTAAGGAGCTTGGCTGCCCGCAACTCGTCATCTGATATCTGAAGTTGCAAAGGATCCTTCCAGGCTATCTGGTTCAACAAAGATGCTGAAACTTTCTTGCCTGCCGCCGTGACCCTCGGCTCGCCATCAGACAACACCACTCCCCGTTGTCAGTTGGTTGCAAGGGGCTGGGTTTTGCCTTTACCAAACCCTCAAACTACTGCATTGGGTACGGCCTGATCCGTCCAGACGGCATCGCTTCATTCGCTCACACGAAAGCCGCAATACCGTCACGACGGTGCCTGTCGGGAGGGGCGGGCTGGCCGGGGCGCGGAAGCGGCTTGCATGCCAACAGCATTTTTCAGAGTCCACGAGATTTTCAATAAGCCTTGAAACGGGGCCATCGTCATCGCTGCTTCTTCGTTGGCACCCGGCTCCATGTAACTGGCCGACTCATCAAAAGCCGATCGTCCCGGCCAGCCCGAACCGCCCGGCAGTACCCGATGCTCGATGCTCTCTACATTCCAACATCCCCAGGCTGGAAAGGTTCTATCGTTGGTGTGGACAACCTGCTGAGAGATCACACCTAGTGCAGCTGCCGACTTTCAGCGCCCATTTTCGAGTTTGACCTGGACGCTGAAAGCGCCGCGCAGTTCGCCAGCTGAATAACCGTGCGCCTGGTCATCTGGGTAGGCATTGTTTATCGCCTCGGCGATTTCCTCCGGAATATCAGTACCATGGCAGACGGTACACAGTCCCTGGGTGGGAATGGCTTTCATCCAGTGACCGAAGCGACGTTCTCCATCATTGCGGATAGCGAAGGTTTCGATCTGGCCAGGCGCTTCGCCGGCCGCCAGACGTCGTTCGAAATCTTCCAGTACACGGGCTTCCCAGCTGTCGGGCGTATTGTCGGGGTTGCGAATTTTCAGTGACGTGCGCCCAACCTGGACCTCCTGGTTGGAGACATTCCGGGCGATTACCGGTGCCTGAATCCTGCAAACGTCGATGCCGGCCACCGGGCCTCCTTCAGCGATGGCTGCCTGGAGCGCCTGCTGGAGTTGGCTGCCAAGCGCACCAGCCTTGCTCTGGGCCTGGTCAACCCAGGCAGGAGTGGAATCCTCGGCCACAGCGGCTGAAGAACCCAGAACGGCAATCAGAGCCAGGCTCAGTCGGGAGCTCACTGGAATGCTTTTCCGGGTTGCTTGCCCATGGCCTTGAGTATTTTGGCCAGCGGGCAGAAGCCGGTAAATGCGGCCTGGAGCATGTTCAGGCCGACGAAGGCGGTCAGCAACAGCCAGTAAACGCTGTGTAATTGGGCCAAGACCACACTGACGAGAATCATCAGCCCGGCAAAGGCAAAAACGAGACGGTCGATGTTCATATGGCACGCTTCCGAGGTTGGAGAGCGCTATTATATCAGGAAAAACTAATATAGAGTCAAGCCTCAGAATTTCAGCGTGACGCGGGCGTACATATCGCGGTCGATGCGTTCGCGCGGTGCGGACAGGGGTATCTCCAGCTCGCGCCGCCAGCGGTAGCGAATTTCGATCGACAGATCGGACGAATGACGATATTGATAACGCAGTTCGGCCAGCTCGTCATTGTTGCGGAAGTCGTTGGAAATCAGCCAGCCGGGCTGAACGCGACCATAAACGGTGCCCAGGCTGTGTCCGGGCCGGATATCGACCAGGTTCAGGCTCGTCTGAAAGCTGTTGCCGGACACTTCATCGCTGCCGGTCAGGCCAACCACGTTGCGATCGGGGCGATTCAGGGCATGACCGATTTCCCCGGCGGCCACCAGGCGCATGCCGTTGTCGCCCATCGGCCAGGCGGCGGCAGCCTTGGCGGTTACCGTGAGATAGTCCTCGCGAGCGTTCTGGCCGAGGCCATTTTCGGCCAGGCTGTCCGGCATCCAGTTCAGGGTCAGCATGCGCATGATGAACGGCCCCGGGTGGTCATCGGCGGCCAGGGCTGCATAAACGCTGGCTCGGCTGCCGGAATCGCGGAAGTCGATCGGGCCACGAATCGTGTTGCCGGTGCCTTTGCGGTCATTGGCCTGGCCGATCAGATGGACTCGCCAGCTCTCCATGACCGGCACTTCGAGATGAAATCCGTCGGTCCAGCCAAGACCGAAGTTGGAGGCATCATTGCGGTCCAGGCTTTTTCCCGGCACCACGGGAAGATTGAAGTTGGACTGGAAGCGGCCGATCCGAAGTCGCCAGTCCGTTTCCGGATGACGGTAGCCGAGGTAGAACTCATCGATGGTGGTGTCGCCGGCATTGACACCGGTGCCGGATGGCCGATAGCGGCGGACGTAGAAATCGCCATCATCCTGATCGCCAGCGTAGCTGCCGGCCAGCCGGGTAGTGAACGACCAGCCGTTTCCGAACTTCCCGGCCAGGCGCAGGCGCAGGCGGGCCCGGATCGAATCATCACTGCTTTCGCTGCCGTCGCGATTGTTTCGCCAGCTGGTGGCGTAACCGCTGCGGAGGTCGCCACTGAACTGCCACGAATTATCGGGAGATTCGGCGTCGGCGGAGCCGGACATCAGAGTCAGGCTGGCAGCAACGAGGCCACAGGTGAATACGGAAAATCTGGCGAGCATGAATACTGTCCTTGTCATCTGAACGTTGGTAGATTGAGCTCAGAAACGCGACCTGCCTGACGGCAGCGCCAGAAAAACCATGCTTCAACGAGTTTTCTGGCCTGGGCGACAGAATTGCTCGTAGAGCTCGGCCATGATGGCGTGCACTTCCCGACTGGCCAGCGAATAGTAAATCGTCTGCTGGTCTCGTCGAGTGCTGACCAGTCCGCTGTTGCGCAACACCGCAAGGTGCTGCGACAGCGCGGACTGACTCAGCGGCAGGTGACCATTCAATTCCGACACCGAAAGCTCCTGGTCCAGCAAATGACAAAGGATCATCAGCCGATGAGGATTTGCCATCAGTTTCAGAAACTGGGAGGCCTCCTCGGCGTGACGAGCCATTTCGTCGATCGGTGGACGGGGCCGGAATTTCAGCTCAACAGCGCTCTGACTCATGACAATATTATGACGGATTAATGACAAAGGTGCAGCATGTCGGAGGTCCAGAAAGCACTCAAGACACCGACCGCGTTAAAATACCTAATTATTCCTCGTAAAGCCATACCTGCCATGAGCCAGTCCGCTGAGAAACTGACCGCCGCCACTCGCGCCGAACCGACTGTACCGCTGAGGTTCGTGACCGCTGCCAGCCTGTTCGACGGCCATGATGCCGCGATCAACCTGATGCGCCGGCTGATTCAGGCCGAAGGCTGTGAGGTCATTCACCTGGGTCACAACCGCTCGGTGGCCGATATCGTCCGGGCGGCGATCTGCGAGGATGCCGACGGCATTGCGGTCAGCTCCTACCAGGGCGGCCATAACGAGTACTTCAAGTACATGGTCGACATGCTCGCCGAGCAGGGGGCCGGGCATATCCAGGTTTTTGGCGGCGGTGGCGGGACCATCACCCCGGACGAAATCCGCGAATTGCACAAGCAAGGGGTCAATCGCATCTACCACCCTGAAGACGGTATGAAGATGGGGTTGACGGACATGATTGCTGATCTGGTGGAGAGGACAAGGGAGGCGCGCCGGGGGCGCGCGGTTTCCGGTTTCCGGTTTCCGGTTTCCGGGAAAGAACCGACTAGCGGGGGTATTGCGGCCAATTTGTCGGCGATTGAGAGTGGTACGATTTCGGAGCAGGAGCTGGACAAGGTACGGACAGCCGCGGCTGAGGTTCAGAATGTTCCGATTGTCGGGCTGACCGGGACTGGCGGGGCGGGGAAGTCGTCGGTGACGGACGAGCTGCTCAATCGCTTTCTGCACTATTTTCCCGAGATGCGGATCGCGGTGCTGGCGGTTGATCCGACCCGGCGGCGCACCGGTGGGGCGCTGCTGGGCGATCGTATCCGGATGAATTCGTTGCGCTCGGAGCGGGTGTTCATGCGCTCGATGGCGACCCGTCGCCAGCATCTGGCAGTGTCTGAAGTGGTCGGCGACAGCCTGGCCTTGCTGAAAACCAGCGGGTTCGATCTGATCATCCTGGAAACCGCCGGTATCGGTCAGTCGGATTCCGAGGTCGTCGACCTGGTGGATTTCCCGGCCTACGTGATGACCTCCGACTACGGTGCGGCCAGCCAGCTGGAAAAGATCGACATGCTCGATTTCGCCGAGCTGGTCGTGCTCAACAAGTTCGATCGCCAGGGCTCACGTGACGCGCTGCGCGACGTGCGCAAGCAGTGGAAGCGCAATCGCCTGGCATTCGATCTGGCCGATGAGGATGTACCGGTCTATCCGACGATTGCCTCGCAGTTCAATGATCCGGGGGTGACCTGGATGTTTGGGAATCTCTGCCGCTTGTTGCAGGAAAGGGGAGAAGGGAAGAGGGAAGAAGGGAGAGGGAAAGGCTCATTCGGGACTTCGCGGTGCGATTTTGTGCCGGCGTTGGATCTGGTTGACAAGGAGCCGATGCCCTCGGTGTTGATTCCGGGCAAGCGGGTGCGCTACCTGGCCGAGATTGCCGAGCAGGGACGCTCGATCAATGAGGATGTGCTCAAATGGGCCGAAGAGGCCCGCCGCGCCCAGCACTACTACGAGGTCCTGCGCGAACTCGACACCCCGAACCTGCCGCAACCCCTGGAGCTGCCCGAGCCTAACCGTAAACCGGAAACCGTAAACCGTAAACCGTCCAACACCGATGCTTCCGATGCCACATTGACCGGAAATCTTCTCCAGCGTTACGTCGAAGCCCTGAAGTCCATCCCCGAACAAGCCCGAGACCTGCTCAAGGCCTGGCCGGACCTGAAAGCCTCGGTCGAAGCCGAGGAATACCAGTACGAAGTGCGTGGCAAGACAATCTCCGGTTCCAACTATCGCGAATCCCTGTCGCGCCTGCAGATTCCCAAGATTGCCGCGCCGAAGACTTCGGACTGGGGCGATCAGTTGGTGTTCCTGATGAAGGAAAACCTGCCTGGCTACTATCCCTATACCGGAGGGGTGTATCCGTATCGGCGAACCAATGAAGATCCGATCCGGATGTTTGCTGGTGAAGGCACGCCTGAGCGCACTAATCGCCGTTTCCACTATGTGTCCGAAGGTCAGCCGGCCAAGCGCCTTTCGACTGCATTCGATTCGGTCACGCTGTATGGCGAAGATCCGCACGAGCGCCCGGATATCTACGGCAAGGTCGGCAATTCCGGCGTGTCGATTGCCACCCTCGATGACATGAAAAAGCTTTACTCGGGCTTTGACCTGTCCGATCCGACCACCTCGGTGTCGATGACCATCAACGGTCCGGCACCGATGCTGATGGCGATGTTCATGAACACCGCGATCGACCAGCAGGTCGAAAAGCATCTGAAGGAAACCGGTGGTTGGGACCGGGCGACAAAGAAGCGCACCGAACTGCTGGGTGACAACGTCCCTGAATACACCGGCACGCTGCCAAAGACCAACGATGGACTCGGTCTGGGTCTGTTGGGTGTGACCGGTGATCAGCTGATTGATCGCGAGACTTATGAAAAGATCAAGACCGACACCCTCAAGGTAGTTCGCGGTACCGTCCAGGCTGATATCCTGAAAGAGGATCAGGCCCAGAATACCTGTATCTTCTCGACCGAATTCGCGCTGCACATGATGGGTGATATTCAGCAGTACTTTATCGACAAGCAGGTGCGCAATTTCTACTCGGTCTCGATTTCGGGCTATCACATCGCCGAGGCCGGTGCCAATCCGATCAGCCAGCTGGCCTTCACGCTGTCGAATGGTTTCACTATCGTCGAGTACTACCTGGCACGCGGCATGGACATCAATGAGTTCGCGCCGAACCTGTCGTTCTTCTTCTCCAATGGCATGGACCCGGAATACAGCGTGATCGGCCGAGTTGCTCGGCGGATCTGGGCGCGAGCGATGCGCGAGCGCTACGGCGCCAACAACCGCTCGCAAATGATGAAGTATCACATTCAGACCTCGGGCCGCTCGCTGCACGCCCAGGAAATCCAGTTCAACGATATTCGCACCACGCTGCAGGCGCTGTACGCGATTTTCGACAACTGCAACAGCCTGCACACCAATGCCTACGATGAGGCGATTACGACACCCACGGAAGAATCGGTCCGCCGTGCGGTCGCCATCCAGATGATCATCAACAAGGAACTGGGCCTGAATTTCTGCGAAAATCCCTGGCAGGGCAGTTTTATCGTCGATCAACTCACCGATCTGGTCGAAGAGGCCGTGTACAAGGAATTCGAGCGGCTGTCCGAGCGCGGCGGTGTGTTGGGAGCGATGGACACCATGTACCAGCGCGGCAAGATCCAGGATGAGTCAATGTATTACGAGCACAAGAAACATGACGGCTCGCTACCGCTGATCGGGGTCAACACCTTCCTGCCGAACAAGGAAAACGAACAGGAAGGTGGTGAAATCGAACTGGCTCGATCCACCGACGAAGAAAAGCAGCAGCAGGTTCGCAACGTGCGCGCGTTCAACGACCGCAATGACGAAGCCTCGAAAGCAGTGCTGAAAAATCTGCAGGAAGTCGCCCGCCAGCGCGGCAATACCTTCGAGGCGCTGATGGAAGCGGTCAAGCGTTGTTCGCTCGGCAAGATCAGCCACTCGCTCTACGAAGTCGGCGGCGAGTACCGGCGGAATATGTGATCAGAAGGGGGTAGAGGGAAAAAGGGGTAGAGGGTGTGCGGGTGACTGCACCTGAAAATCGTGCCAGTATGAATGTATGTCCCAGTTGAGTTACAGAACTCTTTTTTCAAGGCTCAATCAGAGCGGATGCGGCTACGTAATCGTCGGCGGCCTCGCGGTCATTCTCCACGGTCACGTACGTTTGACGACCGACACCGATCTGGTCGTTGACCTGGCTGGAGAGCGATTGGCTGCGCTGCTGACAGCCCTGGGCGAGTTGGGTTTTCAGCCACGTGTGCCGGTCAGGTTGGAAGAGTTCTCAGACCCGGAGAAGCGCGAGCGCTGGATCAAGGAGAAAGGGATGCAAGTCTTTTCCCTGTTCCATCCCGATGAGCCTCGTTGGGTTGTCGATCTGTTCGTGCATTCGCCAATCGATTTTGCCGAATTGCATCAGCGAAGCGTGACCAGGGAAATTGAAGGCGTGTCCGTGGAGGTGGCATCAATTGACGATTTGATCGTAATGAAGCGCCTGGCCGGACGCGAAATCGACCAATCAGATATCCGGGAACTTCAGCAAATCAAGGAAATCCCCGGTGACTACGCCTGAAGATTGGAAAAATCCGTGGACCTGGGAAGGTGCGGCTTACGCTCGATTGCGTGATGCGGTTTTGCATACCAGCGCGAGCGAACGCGTGGAAACCCTGGAAAATCTGCTGACCCTGGCCGAGGAATCCGGCGCCTTGAACCGTCGTCGCCAGCAGGAAGCGGAATACTGGTCCCGCTTCTGGTTTCGAAACGCTGACTAGTCAGATCTACCAAATCCCGATTCTTCTCTCAGGCTCCCTTTCGGGACCTCCAGACCCGCCGACCCAGTCCTATTTTGGCGTCGGCGGGTCGGCATCAATCGACGGCAGGGTGAGTCCCTGGTCCCTGCGGTTCAGCAACTTCCTTTTGCCCCAGCAGGTGGTCATCGACACTGTCGTCTTCCAGCGAATCGAGATGCATCAGCCGTTTGATGAAGGTCGCAATGAGAATTACCACCACGCCGACGCCGATGGCCAAAAGGCCGATCTGCCAGTAAATGGCCATGGTCGCCTCGCGCGTCATCGCCCCATCTTCTCCGCCGGTAGCCGCGCCGATCAGGCCAGCGACAAAGTTTCCGCCCGCCGTTGCAAAGAACCAGGCGCCCATGATTAAGCTGGCTAGGTGGCGCGGAGCCAGACGATTCATAGCGCTCAACCCCACTGGGCTGAGGCAGAGCTCACCAGTGGTATGGAAAAGGTAGATTCCAAACAGGAAGACCACCGGCACCAGAACGTCCGGTCCCACGCTGGCGGCACCCCAGACGATCACAAGGAAGCCGAAGCCGAGCTGAATCAGCCCCAGCCCGAACTTGGCCGGGGTCGATGGCTCGAGACCGCGCTTGCCCAGAAACGTCCAGAGCCAGGCAAAAACCGGTGCCAGCAGAATGATATAGATCGGGTTTATGGACTGGAACAGGGATGCGGGCACGCCCTGGCGGTCTACGTAGCGGTCGGTGAAAAGATTCAGAGAACCGCCCGCTTGTTCGAACAACCCCCAGAACAGGGGCTGCAGGGCTATCAGGAACAAGATGGCATATATGCGCTCCCGTGGCTCCTTGTCCAACTTGAACGCCTGAAAAAGCACGTAGGCCAGCAAAGCAGCGCCCGAAATCAGCATCAGCCCGCCGACAATGGACTGATACTGAATCAGCAGCCACATGACACCGACGGCGGCGATGCCGACACCGTAGAGGCCGAACTCTCGGCCCTTCGCAAGCAGTGCTGGCGGCTCGCCATTGCCGAGCAACAGTGGCTTGCCGAGGATAAACACGAGCAGGCCGAGCAGCATGCCGAAGCCTGCGGCACCGAAGCCATATGCCCAGCCCAAGGTCTGACCTAGGTAACCGGCGATAATCGTGCCGATTGCCGCGCCAACATTGATGCCCATGTAGAAAATCGTGTAGGCGCCGTCCCGTCGCACGTCGGTCAGCGGGTAGAGTTGGCCGACAATCACTGAAATATTGGCTTTCAGAAATCCGGAGCCGACAATGATGAAGCTCAGTGCCAGCCAGAAGATATTGATCGTTGGATCATCCTGCCCGCCGGTTCCTTCAAACGCCATGAGGAAATGGCCGAAGGTCAGCAGCGCTGCCCCGAACAGTACCGCCTTCCGTTGCCCCAGGTATTGGTCTGCCAACCAGCCACCCAGCACGGGTGTGATGTACACCAGACTCACATACGCTCCGTAAACCATGTTCGATGCGCTGTCGTTGAATAGCCAGTGCTGGGTTAGGTAAAAAATGAGCAGGGCGCGCATGCCGTAATAGGAAAAGCGTTCCCACATCTCCGCAAAGAAGAGGATGTAGAGGCCCTTTGGGTGTCCGCCAACCTCTGCCTTCGGACGGGTGACGACCCAGGCGCCTGCGAGCAGAAACAGGCTAAGCGTAACGGCAGCAACAGCGGCGATCCAGTCGCCCTCGGTCCATGAACTGATTTCTTTGAATCCCATCTGGCCCGGTCCTCTTGTTTTGGTTGACGGTGCTCGCCTGCAGTCATTCAAAATGCTGCAGCGATCTTTAGGTAATTACTGTAGACGAAAAGCGGTCTCCAGATAAGCCCCTGATTTCCAGGTCTCGGATCGTAGGAGCACGTAAGCGTTCAAGCCAGACCGTTCTTCCCTTGCCGCGTGACGCCCGCTGGTCTTTCTGTTCACCTTTGGACAGGAGTATCGAGCATGAGCGCAACTGGAAGCAAGCGGATTCCCCGATCGACAGAAGATTGGTGGCTGATTTCTGGTCAACAGTGGCTCTAATGGTTGATTGCCCAAAATCGATCCCCTGGTGGTAACGAATTGCCATGACCGTCGGCCGCGTCGGGCCGACCTACAAATGCTGCCAAAAACCGATCTTTTGGTGGTTCCCGTTGTTTTTCAGTCCATGTGGCGGGATCCACCGGATGGTTGTGTCAGCAGAAATCGCGGGAGTTGGCTGCCAGGGCGGCGAGGCGGTGGTCTTCGCTGACCAGGCTGCGGGCGATCAGGTGCTGGGTGTTGTTGGCATTCTGTAGTGTTCCGGTGACTCGCAGGATGGTGCCTTCGAGCACTTCTCGCCGGTACTGTTCGACCAGCTTGGGCCAGACCACCACGTTGATGATGCCGGTCTCGTCTTCCAGCGACAGAAATACCACGCCGGATGCGGTGCCGGGTCGCTGGCGATGGGTGACCAGGCCGGCGGCCTCGATTGGCGTGCCGTCGGCAATGCTGGCCAGCTCGCTGGCCCGCCGCACTCGGTGGCCCAGTTGTGGACGAAGCAGGGCCAGTGGATGGTGGTCCAGGCTCAGCCCCAGGCTGGCGTAATCATCCAGCAGGTTGTCTTCAGCGCGCGGCGGCTTGATCGGCGTGCGCGGCTCGGCGATGGTGGTGTTGGATAGCAGATCTCCCTGGCGTCGACTGGCCAGCGCCTCCCAGCGCGCCCGGTGACGATGCCCGGCCAGCCCTTTCAGCGCTCCACCTTCGGCCAGCGCTCGTATCTGCTTGCGATCCAGCCCCGCCCGCTCAGCCAGGTCCTGCACATCCCGAAACGCCCGCTCGACCCGCGCTGCAACCAGTCGTCCCGCCGAGCCCTCATCGAACCCCTTCACCATCCGCAGTCCCAGCCGAATGTCGGGTTGTGGAGATGATTTCGGGCATGGACCGTCGGGGACACGCGCGGTCGTTCTCCGGTCAGGCGCTTCTTGCCTTCGGCAAACCGCACCTGCCCTCCGAACTGCGCTGCCCCGACCTGCTCTTTGAGCCCCGGTCTTTGTCTTTCCCCGTAAACCGTAAACCGTAAACCCTAAACCGCTTTCCCTTTCCTCCAGGGAACAATCCCACCCACTAACCCGCACATCAACCGGCAACACCCTGACCCCATGCCGCTTCACATCATTGACGATCTGGGCCGGAGCATAGAAGCCCATGGGTTGGCTGTTGAGCAGTCCGCAGGCGAAGGCGGCTGGATGGTGGCACTTGAGCCAGGCGGAAAAATAAGTCAGCAGGGCAAAGCTGGCGGCGTGGGATTCGGGAAAACCGTAGTCGCCGAAGCCCTGGATCTGGCTGTAGATGCGCTCGGCAAAGTCGCTGGTGTAGCCGCGGGCGAGCATCCCGTCGATCAGCTTTTCCCGGAACGGTTCGAGCCCGCCGCGTCGCTTCCAGGCCGCCATCGCCCGGCGCAGGCGATCGGCTTCGCCGGGTGTGAATCCGGCCGCGGCAATCGCGATCTGCATCACCTGTTCCTGGAAGATCGGCACGCCCAGGGTGCGCTTGAGCACGCTTTCCAGGTCCGGGGAAGGGTAGTGGACCTTGTCAGGATTATCGCGCCGCTCCAGGTAAGGATGAACCATATCGCCCTGGATCGGCCCGGGTCGAACGATCGCAACCTCGACCACCAGGTCGTAGAAACAGCGCGGCCTGAGCCGCGGCAACATCGCCATCTGCGCCCGCGACTCAACCTGGAACACCCCGACCGCATCGCCACGGCAAAGCATGTCGTAGGTGGCCGGGTCTTCGCGGGGGATGGAGGCCAGCGACAGGTCGCTGGCGGGAAGAGGGGTAGAGGGAAGAGGTTGAGTAGAGACTTCGCCTTTCACCCTCTCCCTTGTTCCCTCTCCCCCTCTCTCCCGATTAAGCAGGTCCATCGTCTTCCGAATCACCGTCAGCATCCCCAGCGCCAGACAATCGACCTTGAGCAGTCCGAGCGTTTCCAGGTCGTCCTTGTCCCACTGGATGATGGTGCGATCGGCCATGGCGGCGTTTTCCACCGGGACCAGGTGATGCAGCGGCTGATCGGAGATGACCATGCCGCCGACGTGCTGGGACAGGTGGCGGGGCAGGCCGACCAGTTGAGTGGTCAGGATCATCAACTGGCGGGCCAGCGGCGAGTCGGGGTCGAAGCCGCATTCACGCAGACGCTCGGGCCAGGCGTCGGCCTGGTCCCACCAGGCCAGTGAGGCGGTGAGTCGATTGAGCCGGAGCGGATCGAGCCCGAGCGCCCGGCCGACGTCTTTGATCGCGCTTTTCGGCCGGTAGCTGATCACGGTGGCGGCCAGGGCGGCGCGATCGCGGCCGTACTTGTCATAGATGTACTGCAGGACTTCTTCCCGCCGCTCGTGCTCGAAATCGACGTCGATATCGGGCGGCTCGTTGCGTTCTTTTGAGATAAAGCGCTCGAACAGCAACTGCTGTTTTGACGGGTCGACTTCGGTGATCCCCAGGCAATAGCACACCGCCGAATTGGCGGCCGAACCGCGGCCCTGGCACAGGATGCCGCGCGAGCGCGCAAAGCGGACCACGTCGTGAACGGTCAGGAAGAACGCTTCGACGCCCATCTCCTCGATCAGGGTCAGTTCGCGGGCCACCAGGGCGCGGACACTGTCCGGTATGTCCTGGCCATAGCGTCGGGTCAGACCTTCGAGGGTCAGGTGACGCAGGTGGCTGGCCGGGGTTAGCGGCGCCGGGGCCAGCTCTTTCGGATAGCGGTAACCCAGGCGATCCATGGAAAAGTCGCAACGCTCGGCCACTCTCAGGGTTTCGCCCAGCCAGGCGGGCGGATAAAGTTTTTCCAGTGCGTCCAGTCGGCGCAGATGACGCTCGCCGTTGGCGGCCAGGGCCAGACCGCACTCGGACAGCGGACGGTTTTCGTTGAGCGAATGGAGCACGTCCAGCAACGCACGTTCGGAGCGCGTGCTCATGCGCACATCGCCACAGGCCAGGCGCGGGATGCCGTGACGCGTCCCCAAGGCCTCCAGTTCTCGGAACCAGGCACGCTCGCCGGGCTGCAGTAGCCGGGTAGCGCCCAGCCAGAGGCGATCGCCGAACAGGCATTTGAGGTATTGGGCAATCGGTTGATTGGTATCCGTGCTTGGTGGACGGTGTTCTGAGGTCGGAAGGCGGAGGTCGGAAGTCGGTGATCGATGGTTGACGCATTTCCAGATGACCAGGGCCTGATCCAGTCCCTCCTCGAGATCTTCCCGCACAACCCGATACGCTCCCTTGCCCGCCCGCCGCCGGGCCCTGGTGATCAGGCGACAGATCTGGGTATAAGCCTCCTGGCTTGGTGCCAGCAGTACCAGCCTGAGGTTTTCATCGACCAGGATCTCGCTGCCGATGATGAGTTTCAGGCCGCAATCCCGGGCTGCTTCGTGGGCCCGCACCACGCCGGCCATCGAGCATTCGTCGGTCAATGCCAGTGCCTGATAGCCGAGTCGGCTTGCCTGCCGGACCAGTTGATCGGGCAGGGCGGCGGATCGGCGGAAGCTGAAGGCGCTCAGGGCATGCAATTCGGCATAGGTATGCATGGAGAAAGTATAACTGTATAAATGTATACTTCAGTGAGTGCGCTCGCTTGTGTGATCTAGCGCACGCTGTGGCAAACTAGAGGTCCAACCAGCGTGCAGGTGACGTCTTGTCCCAGTCCAGTCAGTCAGGCCAATTCAGTCAGGGTGATGTGACCCAGTTGTTGTCCGAGCTGAAGGATTCGCCGGACCTGATGGATCACATTCTGCCGCTTATTTACGATGATCTGCGCCAGGTGGCGCGCTGCCAGCAGGCGCGCATGGGCGCCAGTCCGACGCTCCAGACCACTGAGCTGGTCCACGAAGCCTTCATCAAGCTGCGCCAGGCCAGCGACCAGCCGATTCACAACCGGCTGCACCTCAAACGCCTGTCGTATCTGGCCATCCGTCAGCTGATCGTCGATCATGCGCGTGGCAAGCTGGCGGCCAAGCGTGGTTCCGGCCAGGTTGCCGAAGCGCTTGAAGATGACCTGGTTGCCGCGACTGACGCGGACGACGAAGCATCGGTCCTGGCGGTCAATGATGCGCTGGAGCGGCTGGAGCAGACCAGCCCGGAACTGGCGGAAGTGGTGATTGCCCGCTTTTTTGGCGGCTACACGGCTGAAGAGATTGGGGAGATGCTGAATATTTCCGTGCGCACCGTTCAGCGCCACTGGGAGCGCGCCCGCGCCTGGCTGTTGCTGGACATGCAGGAAAATCGTGACTGCTAGGCGCACCGGAAAAGCACCACGCGGCGGGCGACTGACGCCGAAGCGGCGAAAGCTGCTGGACCAGATGCTGGACCACGCTCTGGAGCAGTCACCGGATCAGCGTGCGGACTTCGTGCAGCAATGCCTGGAGCGCGCCCCCCGTCTGGGATTCTGGCTGGAGCGACTGTTGCTGGCCAGTGCTCAACCGACCGGCTTTATCGATCAATCGGCACGACATCTGGCGTCCGATGCGCTGGCCGCCCGCACGGATATGTTTCCACGCACGCTGGTTCGCGGCACCCGCATGGGGCCTTGGCGCATTCTCGCCCGCATCGGGGCCGGCGGTATGGGCGAGGTCTATCACGCCGAGCGTGCCGATGGCGCATTCCGGATGCAGGTCGCGATCAAACTGATCCGCTCGCGGCGCAAGAATCTGGCGCGCCTGCTGGAAACCGAGCGCGAGCTGCTGGCTCGCCTGAACCACTCGTCGATTGCCCGTTTGATCGATGGTGGCATGGCCGATGATGAACGGCCCTATCTGGTCATGGAGTGGGTCGACGGTCGAACCCTCGGCGAATGGATTCACGGCAGCACGGTGAGTCCGGCCGATTGTCTGAATGTATTTGCCCAGATCTGCGAGGCCGTGGCCTTTGCCCATCGTTCGCTGGTGGTGCACGGTGATATCAAGCCGGCGAACGTTGCGGTGACTCGTGATGGACAGGTCAAACTGCTGGATTTCGGTGTAGCCCAGTTGCTGGATGTCGATACTGATGCGCGCATGCCCAGCGCGCTTACCCCGGGATTCGCCGCGCCGGAGCAGCTGGCCGGCGAGCCGGTGTCGACCGCCAGCGATATCTACAGCCTGGGTGCTGTGCTGCGTTGGCTGGTTTACCACCAGGATCCCGAGCATCCGGAGCGTCCGGCGCAGTTGCGCCAGGCCTGGTCAGGCTATCGGCGTCGCAGTGATCTTGATGCTGTCATCAATCAGGCGACGGCCAGAAACCCTGATGACCGATACGCCACGGTCAATGCGTTGTTGCTGGATCTGGAGCGGCTGGAGTCCGATCGCCCGGTCAAGGCGCGTCGGCTGTCGTTGTTCGGCGTTGCCGGGCTCTGGATACGCCGGCGCAAGGTGGCTGCCGCGTTGGGCGGCCTGGCCATGCTGGTCGTTGTCGGTGGTATCAGTGTCGTTCTCTGGCAGGCCCAGATCGTGGCCCAGGAGCGCGATGTAGCGCGACATGAAGCAAACCTGTCGCTGGCCGTCAAGGACAAGCTGATTCTGCTGTTTCGGGATGTCAGCAGTCTGAGTGGTGATGCTGATGGCTTGAGCGCGCGCGAATTGCTGGATGATACCGCCGAAGCGGCCAGTGACTGGCTTCGGGAGGATCCGGAAGCCCAACTCGAAATCAGGCTGGCCATTGCCGAGATCATGATTGCGCTGGACGACTGGCGCTCGGCCGAGCCCTTGTTGGAGCAAGCGCTCGAGCAGGTCGACGACAGCAGTTCGCCAGCATTGCGCGCGAAGCTCAAACATAATCTGTCGCTGGTTCTGCATCGACGAGGTGAAATCGATTCGGGTTTTGAATATGCCGATCAGGCGGTTCGCATGATCGAATCGTTTTCGGGCGATCATCGGGAGCGGTTGTCAAATTCATTGCAGACGCGCGCCCGGCTTGCCCGCATGCGCGGGGACTGGGATGGCGCAGTTGCTGATCTGGAGCGGGCCCGCATGCTGGCCCAGCAAGTCTCCGACGGCCCCCGACCCATGCAGGCCTGGGCCGAAGCCAATCTGGCTGCGACCTTCGTGATCGGAGGCCAGTATCAGCGCGGCGTCGAGCATATGGAGGCGGCTGAGGCGCTATGGCTTGCTCTGGGTCGCGGGGAATCTCCGGATGCTCTTTCAAATTTGCAGAACCTTGCCGTGGTTCTGGACCGGCTTGGCAGGACCGATGAAGCCGCGCGACGCTTTGAGCGCGCAATCAGTATTCGCGAAGCCCGGTTTGGTGGTTCCGGCGCGCTGGCCGCTGCCAAGAGCCAGTTTGCCCGGCTGCTGATGGTGCGTGGTGAGTTTGATCGGGCCGAAAGCTTGCTGGATGAAGCTTCCGAGATGATGCAGCGCTACGTCGGCGAGGATACGCCGGATTACGCCAGTACCTGGATCGGCTATGGCGATCTGGCCCTGGCGCGCGGCGAGTCTGAGCAAGCCAGAGTGGCCTATCAGCGCGCCGAGGAGCTGTTTGCTGCCACCCTGGGTAGCGGGCATCCCTACACCTTGCTGGGGCGTCTGGGTCGAACGGCTGCCGAAGCGACCGATCTGAACAATCCGGCCTTCGACGAGCTGATTACTGACCTGGAACAGGCTGGCCCCGTTGCCCGTTCGTTTCTGGCCCAGGCCTTGTGCGAGCGAGCTGTCTGGCATCTTCGTTTCGAGCGCCGTGATCAGGCCGGTCAGGACGCCGCGCGCTGTCTTGAGCTGCGTGACGAGTTATCGCTGGGAGGGTGGCGCCAGGCTGAGGCGAGGGCGCTGGTTGAACTCGCCCGTTCCGACATCGAGTCGTACAAAGCAACGCTGGATCAACTGGCCAGCGAGATGAGTGATCGTCATAGCCGCCTTCAGTGGTTGCAATCGCAGGCCGGTTCATCTTGACCTGCTTGATTCAGACTGGCGCGGCCCCACTGTGAACGGTAGAACCGGATTGTAAGTCGAGGCCATGGAATTCAAGGATTACTACAAGACGCTCGGGGTGGAACCATCCGCCGGGCAGGACGAGATCAAGCGAGCCTATCGCAAGCTGGCGCGCAAGTATCACCCTGACGTCAGCAAGGAAAAAGACGCCGAAGAGCGCTTCAAGGAACTGGGCGAGGCCTATGAGGCCCTGAAAGACCCGGAGAAGCGCAAGGCTTATGATCAGTTGCGACAGGGGGGCTGGCGTCAGGGTGATAACTTCCAGCCGCCGCCTGGTTGGCAGCGTGCTTCAGGCGGTGACAGCGGCTTCAGTCCTGAAGATCTGGCCGGTTTCAGCGATTTCTTTTCCAGTCTGTTTGGCGATGCACGTCATGGCGGCGCGAGGTCGAGGCGGGGGCCGATGCGTTCGGCAGGTCGTGACTCTCATGCCCGCATTGACGTCGATCTGGAAACGGCTTTCCAGGGTGGAACGCGGCGGGTCAGCCTGGCAAGGGCTGAAGTCATGCCCGACGGCAGCGTGGTTCAGCGGCCGCAGGATCTTGATATTCGCATTCCCGCCGGTGTGACCGATGGGCAGCAGATTCGACTGCGTGGCCAGGGCGAGCCTGGAGTCAATGGCGGGCCGGCCGGCGACCTGTATCTTGAAATCGGTATCAAACCGCATCCAATGTATGAACTTCACGGGCGTGACCTCCATCTGACCTTGCCGGTGGCACCGTGGGAGGCGGCGCTGGGCGGAAAGATCACGGTGCCGACGCCTGGCGGAAAGGTTTCGCTGACAATTCCGCCCGGAGCTTCGAGCGGCAAGCGGTTCCGGCTCAAGGGTCGCGGCATGCCGGGCAAGACGCCGGGCGATCAGTTCGTGATTCTCAAGGTGGTTGTCCCGGCGGCGACCAGCGAGCGCCAGCGCGAGCTGTATGAACAACTGCAGCAGGAACAGGCGTTCAATCCGCGCGCGGGAATGGAGGTTTGATCATGAACGAAGGTAGAGAAATGCCGGTCGTCGAGATCATCGACCAGGAAGTGGATATCGGACTGGATGATCTGTGCCGGGCTTGCCGGGTGTCCAGTGAAGAATTGCTGGAATGGATTGCCGAAGGCGTCGCCGAGCCCAGGGGAGATGACGTCCGGGAGTGGCGTTTCAGTGTGCGCCAGTTCCGACGGGTTCGCACGGCTTCCCGGCTACAGCGTGATCTGGGGGTAGACACTGCCACTCTACCGCTTGTCCTTGATCTGCTTGAAGAAGTTAACAGTCTGCGAGATCGGCTGCGTTCGCTGGAACGATTTCTGGACGAGTAGGAAGGTTCCCTGGCTAAGATCTCTCAGGGTTGTCCACACCAACGATAAAAACTTTGGCTCGTCAGCAAAATCTGTGGGTGAATTTCGGCTCAGGTAGAGCGCCAAGCGCATGATACAAGGCGATTTCAGCGCCTCGAAACGTCCTGAAGCCGAACGATTTTCTGGAGGTCAGTTTTGCTTTGG